>Ga0206118_100017_pt1 | contig 509125 bp, 476 predicted proteins | sample 3A20Ametagenome_FD_177999 | JGI IMG/M metagenome (GOLD analysis project Ga0206118, IMG submission 177999) | Enriched microbial communities from leaf-cutter ant dump, University of Wisconsin, Madison, United States - 3A20A | ecosystem: Environmental > Terrestrial > Nest > Insects nest > Nest... | reverse complement strand
CAGGGCAAGCTATTGGCGATTCCCAGAACGGAGCGGTAAGCTCACAATGTCCTGTCTGCAACGCAGGTACCACACAGGTACCGCTTACCGGAAGCACATTAAACAATTAAACAATCAAAATAATGAAACAATCAACTAACATTAACATTAAAAACATTAACAAATGATGAAAAAAGTATTTTACTTCTTCCTGTTTATTTTCCTGGGCTTTGTATCCACAAAAGCCCAGGCGACAGGAGACTGCAACCAGTATTCCAAATGGATAAGCAGCAACTATTCAATGACCGTAGAAGACTCCAGGGGATGGTTTGGAGAAGACAAATGGAGCAACAAGAACAATCTTATCAACGGCTCATCATCACCTGCCGGCTGGGGAACAATCCTTGCAGGACAGGAGTGGATTGAGGCACGCAACGCTACACAATTCCCTGCCGGATATTATGCAGGAATGGTAGTGGGAGATGCAGACCTGGTTTCCCTGGGAGCATCTATGAAAGTAACTACCTACCTGAACGGTACCGAGCAGGAATCCCGAACGTATGGCTCCTTTGTAGGAACAATTATGGACGGTAGCAAAAGAAAGATAGGCTTTGTAACGGCAAAGCCGTTCAACAGGATACGCCTTACCGTGAATGGCGGGATTACCCTGATATTCACGGCACAGGCATATTATGCCGAAACAATGAAGCCTTGCGCAGCTACGGCATTGCAGTGTAACGTGGCAACTCCTTTGGTAAGCCCTGCTTTCGGTGCAATCATAGAAAACTCAAGAACCGGGCTAAACGGGATAGGAGTACTGGAAGATACCGAAAAAGCAGTGGATGCCAATACCGGTAATTATGCTTTACTTGGCATCAATGCAGGCATATTGGGCTCTGCACAGCTATCGGTAAGAGATATGGGAGACACCTTTGCTGCGGGAACTTTCGCAGGGTTTGATGTTGAAAATTCCAACCTTATTTCACTGGGTGCGCTAAGCAACGTAACTGTAAAAACATATCTGAACGGCGTATTCCAGGAGCAGAGAACCGGGCAGGCACAGTTGCTTTCCCTCCCTGCACTGGATTACCAGAACAGGACGACCATAGGCTTTGAAACCACAAAACCTTTTAATGAAGTACAATTTGTATTGGGTCAGCCTTTGGGCGTTACTCTTGGGGTTACCAAAGTATTTGGTGCCGTGATAAAAAAATTCTGCGAAGGAACACCTTTTTCTGCTTGGGAATGCAACAAGCAGGTGGTACTGAACGAAAGCAATTACCCTGTTTATATCAGCAGTGTGAGAACAGGCATATTCGGTGTGGCTTCCGTATTGGCAAGCGTTACAGAGCCGGATAATGCTACGGATACCAATCCGGATAACTATGCATCCATTAAAGTACCGGTAACCATAGGAACCGTAGCATCGCTTTCCGTAAGAAAAGCCCTTTCGCCTTACACTGCCGGAACGTATGCAGGTTTTGAAATCAGCAACCCGTCTTTGCTTAATGCGCAATTATTGCAAAATATTACGCTTACTACGTACAGAAACGGTGTGCAGCAGGAGCAGGTTTCCGGAAACGGAATTGTGCTTGGAGCTGGTACCAGCCTTATCGCAGGCAGCGGAAGATATGTAATGGGATTTGTATCCAAAAAAGAGTTTGATGAGCTTCAGATATCCATCAATAGTGTAGCCGGTGCAAACATTGGTGAAACCAAAGTATACGGAATGGTAGCAGCAAGGCTTTGTGCTACCGCTATCAACTGCAACAGCAGCTATTACTGGGCGCAGCCGCAGTTCCCGGTAGTGCTTAATGCCCAGAGAACCGGCTTTTCATCTATTGTTTCCGTAGCAAGTTCGGTAAAAGATCCGGATAACGTGATCGACAGCAATACGTCCAATTATTCAAGAATTACCGTAGCAGCAGGGCTTTTAGATAAAGGCTCCATCAGCGTAATGGATCCTACGGCGGTTTACCCGAAAGGAACCTATGCAGGATTTACCGTGAGAGACCGTTATTTCATTGTACAGGGAGACCTTTTTGAATTCCTTACCGTAAAAACTTATCTGAACGGAGTGTTGCAGGAAAGCAAAACCAGCACAGACCTGATAGACCTTACTTTATTAATCCCGATTGCAGGTACAGGTACCAAAAATGCCGGCTTCTATACTACCAAACCGTTCAACGAGGTAAGAATAGAAGTAAGCTCACTGGCAAGCATTATCAATATTACCGATGTGTATGGAGTGACGATAGATACCCGTCTTTCTGATACCAGTGATGGAAGCATTCATTGTACTACCGACATCAAAGCGGTGGACGATACCTATACCATACCTGCAGGAGGGAACTCCGGGACTGCATTGGTAATTAACAACGATACCGTGAAAGGTAACCCTGCCACGCTTTCTAAAGTAAACGTAACGCAGGTATCTACCACAAATCCGGGTGTAACCATCAGCCAGTCCCCTGCTATTCTTCAGGGATTGGTAAAAGTTGAGGCAGGAACTCCTCCCGGGACTTACGAGCTGGTATACAGAATCTGTGACAAAACCTTACCAAGCAACTGCGATACGGCAACTGTGTACGTTACAGTGCCTGCTCAGGACGCAGATATCATAGCCAGCCCTGACAGCTATACAGTAATTACAACAGGCGGATCTGCGCAGACCACTCCTTCTGTATTGGCGAATGATACCTACAACGGAAACCCTGCCACTACGACAAACGTTACCGCAACAGGTATAAATGTACCGGCAGGATTGACTCTGAATCCGGACGGAACTATTTCCGTAGCAGGAAATACGCCGGCGGGAACCTATACGGTAGATTACCAGATCTGCGATAAGAACAATGCTGGAAACTGTAAATCATCTGTTGCTACTGTGGTAGTACAAGCGGTTGTGGCGAATAATGACAGTTTTACGGTAAATTCCGGAAGCGCACCTGCCAATACTCCTTCCGTATTGGGTAACGATACCTACAACGGAAAACCTGCCACAGCGGCTGATGTTACCGTAACAGGAACAAACATTCCGGCTGGATGGGTGGTAAATGTGGACGGAACCATTACGGTACCGCCAAATACAATAGAAGGAGCTTATACGGTAACGTACCAGATTTGTGATAATGCTGTAGCAGGAAACTGCGACACCGCAACCGCAATCGTGACTGTAAAAGGGGTACCGGATATGACACCAACACTATCGTTCTCCCAAAGTACGGTAAAAGTAGGGCAGACAATACAGGTCTTCTACCATGTAAAAAACGTAGGAACTGCACCTTCTGCCGGTACCATTACCCTTACGGCAAATAAGCCAGTTCAGGGAACCTCCACTTTCACGCCAAACATTGTTCAGCCTTCAGGATGGGCATCAAGCCAAAGCGTGAGCAACTGGGTATTTACCTCTCCTTCCGGATTTGTATTGGCTCCGGGCGATGAGGCGGTCCTTGTGATGGATTATACTCTAATCTCGGGTGACAGTAATATTAATTTTATAGGAAGAGTCGGAAATAATTCCGGCGGGGAAACCAATAATGGGAACAATACGGCAAGCCAGGTGATGGTTATTTCTAATTAATTAAACTTTTCTTCCTCCGGCAGGCATTACCTGCCGGAGAGGATTTAAAATAAAACGAAATGAAATATAGATTAAATCAATTCTATTTTAAGCTGCTCTTCATTATGATAATGGCAGGCAGTTTCGGATGGGCAAAGGCACAGTCCACCGGGGTGTCGGGCGGGTATACCTTTTGCTCCGGTGATGCTGATTGGAATTTTCTGGGGTGTACCCCTGTCAGCACGACCTGTCAGGAGCTGATGTTCTCAGGCGGAGCGTGGGTTTGGGATAATACAGCTAATATGGGTGTAACTATGGACATCTATACTGTGCCGACAGATTATCTGCATATCAACGAGGTGAGAGTATATGCCTCAAATGATGCGGATGAAGCAAATAAAATCAATATTACCAATGACTGGGTAATAACTTATACCCCTGTTAATGCCACTACCACTAAAATTACGGCAACACTGAAGCCCAACATTAACCTTATGGATTATGATGGTTTTGGTTCTGGTAGTGTGGCTGTCTACCTGATGTATAAGGCTACTACAATAAAGGCAGGTACTATGCCGCTTGACTGGACAGACTATGCCTATTCAGATATTGATGGTACATTCTTTTTTGGTCCTCCTAATGCTCCTGCTTTCGCTCCGCAAACATTTACAGCAGGCGGCACTTGCGTAAATGCGGTAAATGACAACTTTACTGTAAACGTGGGTGGCGGCACTACGGCTTCCGTAGTAGCAAACGATATCTGGAGAGGCAATACGGGTGCAGCTGCACCATCGCAGGTTACCGTAGCTCCTTTTGGCGCAATGCCAACAGGCATCACGCTCAATGCAGACGGCACCGTAACTGTAGGAGTGGGCGTAGCACCGGGAGATTATACCTTCCAATATACCGTATGTGATGCGGTAGTTACCCCTGCAAACTGTGCTACGGCAACGGTTACTATTAAAGTGCTTGCACCTTGTAGCAGCTCGGGCAACAACTACGTAAACCTCAACAGCATGTACACAGGAACGCTCCCTACAAACGTAGTGCTGGAATGGTGGACATCTCCAACCAGAGACCTTCCGCCAACTCCGGGTACAAAAGTAGCAGACCCTACCCACGTAACCGCATCAGGAAGATACTACGTATTCTTCTATGATACGGTAAACAGCTGCTATAATACGGATGACTCTACCTCTTACGTAGACGTGAACATACTGCCACCGTGTGATACCTATTGCTATAAGCCGGGTATTGCAGATGCCGGGAATACCTACCCTACCAAGCACGGTATCACCGCACTCGGAAGAGCCGGTAATGACAGTAACTGGCCAATGGTACGCGAAAGCGCCTGGACGGTTCTGGAAGCCAAAACCAAAGGTTTTGTAGTGAACAGAGTAGCTTTCACCGGAGGAAATCCTGTAGGCATTGCTCCTGCTAACTTTGTAGAAGGGATGATGGTATACGATACCACTAACAACTGCCTGAAAGTATACACCACTACAGACGGCATTACTTTCGGATGGTATTGTATGAGTACACAGGCGTGTCCTGAGTAAACATGAAAAAAGTGGAAAGGTGGGAAAGTGAGACAATGAAAAAAGAGTTGAATTCCTTTAACTTTCTCACCTTTTAACTCTTTAACCTTAAAAATTTAAAATAATGAAATCAAAGATTCACAAACACAAAAATCATATAAAAATGAGAATGAGTAAAAAAACATTCATCATAGCGTTTGCCTTTACCGCTTCACTGGCGTTTTCGCAGGTGGCGATCGGAAAGGATAATGTTACGAATACGTCGGTTTCCTTAGAGTTCGGAACAGGTAATAAAGGTATCGTTCTGCCTTGGGTAAACGGGACTACCAATTCGAGTCCTTACATTACAGGCTATACGGGCACCGAAACAATAGTTGACGGCACTATAGTCTGTGATGTTTCGGAGAAAAAAGTGAAATATCTGAAAGAGGGAACGTGGTTCGACCTTACGGGGAGCCCTACATTTCCTTTAACGGTAAAGGATGCCTCCAATAATGACGTTACCATTACAGCATTCAGTACAATAGATACTACATTGCAGGATGCCCTTACTGAACAGACGACTGCAAAAGCCGCCATAGGAGCAGACGGTGCAACAGATACCAAACCTGGAATCCTCGTTCTGACCGATAAGGACAAAGCAATGATTCTCCCGAAAATGGACAGCCCGCACCTGAACATCAAAAATCCAGCACCGGGAATGATGGCATATGATACCAACAAAAAGCAGCTTGCTGTATATAATGGTACAGTATGGTCTTTTTGGAAGCCGTAATTAGTTTAGATAACCTCCGATATGAGATCCATCTTCATAATTTGTGTGTTTTTTTATTTTTCATACGGAGGTTTTAATTAGTACACGTATTATCATCATAATACAAGACACTTTATGCAATGTTTAGATGGTAATCAGAATGGTTAATATAAAAAAAATACAAATGAATTTCAAAGACATCCATGTCGGACAAATGATAGAAAAAGAAGTTACAGACCGCAGAATAGAGATATCCCGCATCTGTAATTTTATGAAATGTTCCGAAGAAGAAGTACAGAAAATGTATCCGAAAAAATCTCTGGATGCCGAAACCCTGCTGAAATGGAGCAAACTACTGGAATACGATTTTTTTAGATTATACAGCCAGCATTTGATTCTGTACTCTCCTCCCTCGGCTGTGGGAAATCATCGGAAAGTAAAAGGAAGATCTTCTTTACCCCGATTCAGGAAAAATATTTATACCCGGGATGTTATCGATTTTATTCTCGAGCAGATTCAATCTGGGAAAATGACGAAAAATGAAGTGGTTGATCGATACAGAATTCCGAAGACTACTCTGTATAAATGGATAGATAAATATAGTAACATAAAGAAAATAAAAGATGAGAGACAAACAGCAGAATAGAAAGAAAACAGAATCCTTCATTGGTCTTTCAAAAGAAGAAATTGTAGAATTATTGGGACACGCTACCAATTTTGATTCTGATAGGGAATGGCTATATTTCTTTAAGAAATACTGGTGGGAGCGCCCGAAAAAGCTCTATATAGAGTTTGACCAAAAAAACAGGGTAATCAGTCAAATATACAACCCACTCATATGAAAAACAGCAAACCGGATTATAAAATCATCTATAGTGATATTCTGCACCAGAAATTTCCCGATAAAAAGACGGAATGCCAGTCGTTTCTGGAAAAGGAAACTCTGTCTGTACTGGATATTCTGGAATTGAATGATAAAATATTCGGTGCTCCCGATAAGCAATCTTTTATAAGCAATCAAAAGCATCGGTCTTATAACAAATCCGATATTGTACAGATACTGAAATATCAGAAGAAGCATAAGCTCAGCAATAACCAACTGGCAAACCAATTTAAGCTGAGCCGGAATTCCGTAACAAGATGGAAAAAGATGTTTCTGGTGTAAATTTAACCCTTTCATAGTTTTAAGTTTGAAAGGGTTTTTAAATTTTTCTTAAGATAATTTTTTTAATGGATAAGAATGAATAATCGGTAATCCTGTTTTGTTAGTTTTAAATAAAAATAGATACCTTAAATGATTGAGAATCATTCCTTATGTTCCAAATTTATTCACTGTAAAAAATATCAGTATTACGTTAATTTCGCCAGGAGCGTCATTGATTCTTATCTTAGAAAGAATAAAAAGAGATATTATCAGTCGGATTGTTCAAGATAAAAATTTTGGTATGTTGCAGCGACTGTGAATTTAAATATTGTTAGTTTTTATTTTTAGAAGACACTTTTTAATTAAATCAGCCACCCTTGAAATAAAAAATCCTCTGAATCGAATAATTTCAGAGGGCTTTAAGTACCCCAGACGGAGGTAATATAAAACCTTTCTGATTCTTCCTTATTTTTAATCCGTTTATATTCAGTATATTTGAATTATAAAAGGTTTTAAGATTCTTTGTTTTTTAAAGTTTCGTGATTTTAAATTCAAATTCAGCCACCTTTTTAGCCACCCTTTATTTACTTTAATTAAACTTGATTTTAAAATGAAGATTGCTTTTGAATTAAGAAAAGATGAATCAAAATAGTTTAATCCCAATACAACTTGTCGTAAGACATAATGGCAAGAGAATTCGTAAGAATACAGCGCATTCTGTATTGGAGCAAGATTGGAGTGGACACAGGGTTAAACCCAATCTGAAGAAAGAAAAGGAAAACAATTATCAACTCATCAATCAGGATTTACAGGAAATAGAAGAAAAAGTAAGCAAACTATTCTTTATCTCAAAGCCAATGGTATTCTGTTTTCTACTGAAAAATTTAATGAGCTGTTTGAAAATAAAGAAGAATTATCAGAGAATACTCTTGATTTTTTCAAATGTTTTGATACTTATATCGAAAAAGGGAAACTGACAAAAACACCAAATACCATTAAAGGGCAGACCACAATAAAAAATTACTTAGAGTATTTTTGTAAGGAAGAAAGCATTTCGCTTTCCTTTGATAAAATTACCGGAGATTTTTTGAGTCGTTGAGAGATTACTCTTTCGAAATCAAAAAGATGAAACAGAACTATTTTGCCAAAGTGATTAAGGTTTTAAAGTCATTTTTAAATTGGGCGACTGAAAAAGGATATAACACCAACCGGGAGTTTGAAAAATTCAAAGCCGTTGAACACGATATTGACATTGTTTATCTGACATTCGATGAGCTACTGAAACTGTATGAAAAGGAATTTGAATCCGATACACTTTCTCACGTTCGAGATTTCTATTGTATGGTGCTTTACAGGATTGAGGTTTTCCGATTTGTCGAAACTGCATTTAGCCAATATTTCGGAAGGTCACATTGTGCTTTCGATACAGAAGACCAAAACCCAAAATCACGCAATCAAACTAAACAAATACGCAAAAGCCATTCTGGAAAAATATAAAGGAACAATTTATGAGCCTTTGCCTGTCATTTCCTCTCAGAAGTTCAATCAGTATATCAAAGATTGTTGTGAGAAAGCGGAAATCGCTCAACCATTCACTATTCACTGGTTTGTCGGCAATAAGAAAAAATCCCTTACACAGCCAAAGTGTAAGTTTATCACAAGCCATACGGCAAGAAAAACCTTTATAACCAACTCTCTTCTTTTGAGAATGGAACCGAAAGCGATTAAAAAAATAGCAAACATCAAAAAAGGTGCAGTATTGGATAAGTATATGAATGTGACGATAGCATTTACGGATGAGCAGATGGATAAAGCGTGGAGATAACACTATTGCATATCGCGATATGCAATAATTGTGATTTATAATTCGCTTTTTTTTATTAATATTGCATATCGCAATATGCAATATATGAAAAATTCAAAGCAAAATATGAAACCACAGGACATCGTTTTGTTACTGAAAATTGTGAGTTTAAATAATGATTCGTGGAGTCAGTCAACGGTTGCCGTAGAATTAGGAATCAGTCAGGCGGAGATAAGCGAATCTGTTGCAAGGTCAAAAAACTCAGGCTTATTAGACCCAAAAGGAAAAGTAGTAATGAAATATGCTCTTGCAGAGTTTCTACAATATGGGATAAGATATGCTTTTCCTCAGAAGCCAGGAGCAATAGTCAGAGGAATTCCAACTGCCCATAGTGCTTCACCGCTTAATAATGAAATTCAGAGTAATGAAATGTATGTTTGGGCTTATGCAAAAGGGAGTGCAAGAGGACAAAGCATAGAGCCATTATATTCTTCAGTTCCTGAAGCCTCACTGAAAGATGAAAAATTATATGAATTACTGGCAATCACAGATGCTATCCGTGTTGGAAGAACAAGAGAAAAAGAAATAGCCGTAGAATATCTGAAAAAATATTTAGAAATTGCATAATAAGACCATAAATATAGGAGTTGTAGCCGAAGTAGCGGAAGGGTTACAACAATACAGGGAACAAGTAGTATTTGTCGGTGGAGCCGTCATCAGTCTTTATACAGATGACCCGGCAGCAGACGAAATACGTCCTACGAAAGACATTGATTTTACAGTCAATATCGTTGATGTAGGAGAGTTTCATAAAACAATTGAGGAATTGGGAAAATTGGGTTTTCATCCTGACCCTTTCGGAACATCTATTTGTAGTTACACATACAAAAAATACCCGGTAGATATCATTCCTGCCGAAGACAGCGTTTTTGGTTCAACCAACCGTTGGTATAAAATAGGTTTTACGGACTTGTGGAAAGAGAATGTAAAAGGTCAGGAAATTTACATCCTATCAGCACCTTGTTTTCTTGCAACAAAGTTTGAAGCCTTTAATAACAGGGGAAACGATTACAGAACAAGCCACGACATCGAAGACATTATCTACATCATTGATAACAGAACCACCATTATAGATGAAATTGCAAAGTGTGATGGGAGAATTTTAGAATTTATTAAGTCTGAATTTCAAAAAATTATAGATAAAGGTCTTTTAGACGAACTCTTAGTAACTCATATCCACCCTCTGATTATTGAGGAAAGGATTGAGATTGTAAAAGAAAAAATAAACGGCATTATGAATGCTTGAGAACGCCATCCGGTTTGAGAAGCTTAATCCTAATTTGAAAATAGACAGCCATCAGCAAATGCTTGGGGAACTGAATAGAATTTTAGAGAAAGTTGCACACATAAACAATATTCCGGATTCTGCTTTCTGGGAGATTTATAAGGACAGAACCAAGCTTGCTCATCTCTTTACAATTTTACGGTTTGGAGAAAGAAAAAATAATCAGTCAGAAAGCCATGACATAGAAAACAATAGGAGGGATAAATTAAGACAATAAATATTACAACAATAGCTAATTCTTAAATCTGAATTTGAAATATAATTGTTGGAAATTTGAATTATTCATTGCCGTATTATTATTTTGCTTCTTCAAAAATAAAAGCTGATATTTAACGGCTCAAAAACTGCTTGAAACAATTTAGCAAAGTCCTTCGTATGCAAATGATATTTTACAGAACCCGAAACAAAACCCTCCAAAAATATATGGAAGGCTATTATTTCATTTCTGAAGATAAAAACTCTAATGTCATTCGGTATAAAACGTTTCCAAATAATTATAGTATTTTATCTGTATTACACTTTGCAGATGTATTTTATGCAGAAGGAAAAGTACAGATAGTTCCTTCTGCGACCAAAGAAATATGGGTTGATATTGTGTTTAGATATTCTAATCCTCTTGAGATTATTTATGAAAAGGCAATCAATGAAATTACTTTGTATTTTAAACCGCTCGGACTGAATCATTTTATATCAGAATCCAGTTTAATACCCACACATAAGAGTGTTATGGATTTTAATGTTTTTCCTGATTTCAATAGTGAAATGCTGAAAATATTCAAATTAAAAGACAGAGAGCAGCAAATCGAAACATTAGAAAATTACTGGCTTTCAAAATTGCAGGAAAGAAATTTTTCATTAATGGAAAGATTGTTAATTGAAATAGAATCCACTGATTTAAAAATTGATGAAATCGCCAAAAAATTTAATTTTACCAGGCAATACATCAACAAATTATTTTTGAAACATCTCGGAAAATCGCCTGTCGAATATAGAAAAATACACCGTTTCAGAAATACATTGAAAAGAAATAATGGAACAAAAACCTTGACAGATTTATCCCACGACAACCTCTTCTATGACCAATCCCATTTCAACAAACATTTTAAGGAACTGACCCAAAGCAATCCTTCTTTCTTTTTCAAGAACGTAGATACCGAGAAAGAAAACATCTGGCTTTTTATCTAAAATTCTAAAAAAACTCTTTCCTGTTTACATTTTTACAAGTTTATATTTTAGTCAAAACCTATTTTTGTTGGCTATTATTTAAACAACGTATAATATTATGATTTCAGGATTATTTTTATTGGCTTTATCCATCTTTTTTTGGGTGGGTATTGCAAAAGACGCATCGGAAGATTCTCACAGAGGATTCGTCAAAATTTGGAAAAGCATATTTGGTCTTAAAGGTTATATTATTACCGCTAAGATCGTTGCTGTTTTTCTTGCTTTAGCAGCAGTTGCAGAATTTTATAAATATTTTAATAATTAAACATATGAATACAAAATTATTTACAGGTATTGTTGGCGCGATTTTCTTTTCCACACTTACCTCTTGTTCTTCTCCGGAAAATGTAAAACTTGAAGATTTGTGTAATAAAAAATACGCAAATAAGGAAGTAATCACCGAAGGAGTTCTTTATTTACCCTCAACAATGTACACCTATGGCAATCTTATGCGCTTGGGAATAATGAATGAGAAAACGGATTTGCGTGTTCCAAGTTTAAATGTTCCAAGTTTTACCGACAAAACCAAAAACTGTATGAAACCCTTGGCTGAGAATTACTCTGAAAAAGATGTCCATATCTATGATGACGAAGGAAATGAAGTGAAGTTAGGTTCAAGAGTAAGAATTACAGGTACTCTTAGAGGAGGAAGTGCAGCTTATTGTGATTTATCAGTACATAAAATAGAAAAAATTAAGTAAAACCTATTTCTTAATTAAGAGGTAATCTATTTAAATCATCAGATAGAATCGTATCGCTGAACATTAGTGCTAATAAAACATCTCCCCGCTTGTGCGAGCATCACGCTCACGCAAGCGGGGAGATTGCAAGAATATTTAAAAGACAAGTAAGACAATCAAAAGTATAAAAATGGAAATCCAATTTATTTATGATAAAAGCGAACCTCTTGACATCTTCATTGATTTAAGAGCTAAATATGGTTTTGATGACAGAGATGGTCTTTCGTTAATAATGCTTGGATTGGATGCTTATGAAGTTGGAGATGATAACAGATTGATACATCAGCTGGAACGTCAATTAGATATTGACTTGGCCTTATTGGATTACTGGAATATTGAAACACACGACAAATACATACCAATTGATGCAATTAAAAATGTGCTGGAAATAGCAAAAAACCGAATAGCACAACAACCACAGTTTTATGAAAACATTCAGTATGATTTCAACACCACAAAACAATATTTGCAACAACAGTTTTTAAACGACATCAACTTTTTAATAGAACGTATGGAAAGAAATCAACTCAATGGAGCACAAAAAGTAAAATACAGTTTGGAATAGAGGAATGAAATTATCATAAAAATATTAAACAACGATGAACAGACCTGAAAAAATAGATTTTTTTGAACTTTCGGATATGATACTGGAACGATTAAATTCCGAAGGAAACGCCAAGCTTACGCATTACGACATCAGTCTGAAATTGTGTCGGGATACCAATTATCCGTCCGATAAATTCAATATTTATTTGTTTTTGATGAAGAGTACAGCGTTGCATATTATACAGAAGACTGCGATACGGCAGCTAAAATTGCAAAGCTGTTATTTGTTCACGCTGCCGATGATTATGGCTTTGAAGATACAAAACACGGCTTGATTGTTACAAAAATGGGCAGTTTGTACAACCGTTTGAGCGAAACGATTTATAAGTGTGAGGAAATCGTATCAAAGAAATTTGAACCCAAATCCGTATCGGACTTGTCGATTTCTGTTGAAGAACGATTTCCTTATGACCAGGTTGATGAGAAAGGACTTCCGTTTTTTCGACTGGATTTTTACTCAAAAGAAAACAACCTCAACATCAGTTTTCCCATAGACTCCAATTCCGCTGACTATCATAATCAGAAAGAAATATTGGCAACATTGGAAAACAAACTAAAAGGATTATAAACGATTAAAATGTAATGATGAACTATCTAAATAGACTTTGTATTCATTCTGGAGGTAAAGACGGAAAACAATTTGTTTATGTAACCGATGAAAAATTTCCCGAATCATTGAGGTATGACATTACAGATGGCATTCCGCTGGAAATTCCCGAAAAAATAACCCTTGATTTAAAAAACACAACAAAAATCTATCCCGATTTTATGGGTTCTACGGAGCATTTCCCGATAGTGTCAGAAAAACTCAAACAGCTGCTGGAATCCTTGCCCGATAGTGAACACCTGCAATTTTTTGAATGTGAACTCACCAATGGAAAAACCGACAAAAAGTATTATTACCTGAATATACTGCACAATATCGAATGCCTTGACAGGGAACAATCCGAATGTCGTTTCGATGAAGACAATCCCGAAATAGTATGGAGAATTTTCAAACTGGTTATGAAAATGGACAAAGTAGCCGATAGAAATATCTTCCGGATGCAGGAATACAAATCAAGCATTTTTATTTCATCGTTCTTAGAAAAACGGCTGAAAGAAGAAAACATTACAGGATATAAAACAGGCGAATCAGAAGATTTGAGGGAAGATTAAATCAACTTTAAAAAAAAATGGAAAATAACAAACCAAAAATATACACTTTTAACTGCGACCGCTACAACGGGCAGTTTGGCTCTGAATCCTTTAGAGTACAGCAACCTGTTTGTACAGGCTGTAACCGCGCATTGGTTTCGGAAATCAAGTATGCGAAAATAGAATTTGAATTTGAACAATACAATGGTGAAGACCTGATATTTTCAAATGCCTGTCTTATCGTTTCTCAGAAACTGTTGGAAGCATTGGAAGCTCAAAACGTAAAAGGCTATGCACCTATCAGGGTAAAAAACAAACGCTCCAAATACTTTGAAGGCGATTTCAAAAGCATTGGCACCTTTATTTATCTGGCAATTTTCCCACCAGAGGTCAAAAATATTCCTATTGCTTATAGCTTTGCAGACAAATGCAGTGAATGCGGTTTGGTGAAGGGAGATTTCAGCACGCTGGATATGGATTTGATGTTCAGGGAAAGTACAGAAAACCAACAACATTTACAAGTATATCACAATTCGTGGAATGAAAATGATGTATTTGGATTTCTCGACCACGCCGAAATTGGTGTAACCCAAAAATTCCTTGATGTCATCAAAGATTTCAATTGTCCCGATACGATTATCATTCCGGCAGAATGGATTTAAAAAATAAATAACAATGAAAAACATTTCTTTACATAAAATAGATGCACCCGAAGTAATTGGGAAAATTTCAATACGAACTAATGAAACCACTTTTTCCCTGTCATTTTCCCACATTTAACGCCCGATTTGGCAGATTTTGGAATTTGACGTATTTCAAAGAAAAATGCGATGCGTTGGAGAAAGCTTTAGTGAAATAATATATTAAACCTAAAAAATGAAACAATTACAACTCATCTTAGGAGTGTTATTACTAACCAGCACTTCTCTTTTTGCCCAAAAAAGCAAAACAAACAGTACCTATTCAAATCATCCACCCAAGAATATGCGTGATTTCGATTGGCAAGGTATATACAGCGGCATTACCAACTGTGCCAATTGTGCAGGACTCGAAACAACATTAGAATTAAAAAAAGGAAATAAATTTATCCTGACTATCAAAGCCATCGATAAAGAAGATGAACCATTTGTGAAAAAAGGAAAATTCAAATGGGAGGGAGATATTATTCATTTAGAAGGAATGGAATTTGAGCGAACGGCAAGTATGTACAAAATATCACAATTTGAAGCAAAGCAACTTTATTTTTGGGATAATAAAATACAAGGTGAAAACTGGACTGAATATACATTGCAAAGAGTAGGTATCATAATGGTAATAGATACCGGTCGTGAATAATGTGAAAATTAAAAACAAATCTCATTGATTAAAAAATATATCACTTAATAACTCAATAATTTAATAAAAATATGACACCAACAACATTCGACACCGAATTTCAACGCCTTACCACAGAGATGGTAGAAGTGGCTTTTGAATACATTGGGCGCAACAAAGAAGAAGTAGACTGTATTTACATTTATGCCTCTATGGAGCTGGGAATTTATTTCTACAACGTCTTTTACAAAATCAATAATCAGCTGATTGAAAAAGAATTGGTCAATGATGTATTGAATAACAAAATTGACAATTCAAGAGAAAGCATAAAAGCATTGTTGCGCATTGGAGGTAACGCATTAATGGATTTGTCCGATGTATTTGAAAACGACAAACGAGAAGTTCCTACCCTGCTCAAAATGGTCTATCTGCCTAAAACAGGCGGATTTGATTGTAACATCAGTTACGAAGCTTATTCAAAGCAGAAAGGCTGGACAAACGTAAGCGCATTTGAAAACTGGCGAAATCAGGAAAAAGAATCCTAAAAACTAAACTATGACACCAACAACATTTGACACAGAATTTCAACGACTTACCACCGAAATGGTAGAAATAGCCTTTGAATACATTGGTCGCAACAAAGAAGAAGTAGAGGGAATTTATATCTGCGGTTCTATGGAGAATGATATGTATTCCTACAACGTCTTTTATCAAATCAATAAAACAAAAGTAAAAAAACAGGATGTAAATAATTTTTTAACCCAAAAAGTTGACACTTCAAGTCAGATGCAACATAGTTTAATGGGTACGGGTAATGAAATGCTTTTAGATCTTTCAGATGTATTTATCAACGCTAATCGCGAGGTGCCTACTTTACTTAAAATGGTTTATCATCCTCAAACAGGCAGTTTTGATTGTGATATCATCTATGAACCACAGTATTCTAATCATCCGGAATGGACAGATGCTGACGTTTTTGAAAACTGGTACAATCAGGAAAAAGAATCCTAAAAACAAAAAAATATGACACCAACAACATTCGACACAGAATTTCAACGCCTTACCACCGAAATGGTAGAAATAGCTTTTGAATATATTGGTCGCAACAAAGAAGAAGCAGAGGGAATTTACATTTATGCTTCTATGGAAAAAGAAATCTATTTCTTCAACCTGTTTTATAAAATCAATAACCAGCTCATCAAAAAAGATTTTGTAAATCAGTTGTTAGTAAACAAAATTGATGATTCTGACGAACGGATAGATGCCTTACTCGATTTTGGTATTCAGGCATTACAAGACTTGTCGGCTTTGTTTAAAAACGATAAACAAGAAGTTCCTACACTTTTAAAAATGGTCTATCTGCCTAAAACAGGCGGATTTGATTGTGATGTCAGCTACGAACCACAGTTTTCCAATCACAAGACAAATACAAACGTGGATATGTTTAATAATTGGTACAATGAAATAAAAGAGCAGTAAAACAATGAAAATAACATCCAAACATCCCCAACTTTCCCTTGCAGAAATAGAACAATGGGAACAGAACAATATCCCTATTCCGGAAATCGATTAAAATTATGAAAGAAAAAAAGCTGCTGGAAAAAAAAGAATGGGAATATTATGTTTTTGAACAGCACAATACGATTACATTATCTGTCCCCATTGCCAATCCAATTCCGGGATTTGATATTAACTATACATTGAGCGAGCCTGAAAAGGAAAAATATTTACGTATAGGAATTAAATCCCTTGAAAAGAGAATAGAAGATATGAAAATAAACTTTTCAGATTATGAAATGAATTCCTGGAAATAGGAAATAATTGATTTAATAAAGGAAAAATATAACAATACAGAAAATTAAAAAACGAGCTATGATTATTGCCAAATATCAATTTGAACCTTATAAAAATGAATTACCTGAGTTTTGTTTAAAAGAATTATTAAACATCGGGGATTTGAACAATGCTATTTATGACGAAGTATTTGCGGTACTTACACCACAACAGCAAGAACAATATCTTGTTTATAAAACGTCTGAAAAAGCTAAAGAATACAGAGCAGAACGAAACGCAGAACTGCCTTATGTTGATTTCAATAATTTACCCGAAGTCTTGGACGATGATTTATTGCAGAAAATATGGGTGTATGACCAAAACAATGAAGTAAGATATGCGATATTCGATCTGCTGTCAGAAGATCACAAAGGTCAGATGGCGCGATATAACGCTAAACTGCGCGAAGAAGAAAAAGCCCGTGAACGCGCCTTGATGACTGATGAAGAAAAACGGAAAGAAAAGGAATGGTGGGACAACTATAATGCCGACCCAAACCCACGCTTTTTCGGAAATATGGGCGAACCCGACACGGTTACAGGCTATATCCTGAAATACGGTTTCAATCCGGTAACTCGCGAACAGGAAACCTCTGAAAGTTTTAATAAAAAATACACCATTGATCCCAAAACAGGCGATCCTGTTCCGAGAGAAAACAATGAATAAAAAATAATCGACAATGAAAATATTAAGACTTATACCAAAAAAACAAACAAACCTAATATGAAAAATATGCCAGCATTACTATTATCTATTCTTCTACTATTCTTTTCCTGTAACATACAGAGCTCTAAAAATACCGACCCGACTTATGTTCAGAAATTGGAATATGGATTAAACGGTTCTGTAAAAGAAGTAACCAATTATACCTGCAATGTAGAAAACGGTAAAATCCCTACTGACACCACTCATTACATAGCGAAAAGAACAACTGCATTTGATAAAGCAGGAAATGTGTTGGAAGTACAAAGAGTTTGGAAACCAGGCCACACCGGAAACGGAGCGATAAGAAAAACGAATTTCACAATGACTTTTTTCGGGAAAGGAAAAGATATATCCTTCGAATGCAGATACATTCTTGAAGATGGCGAGGTAGAAAAATATGGTGGTAAATATGTTTGGTCAGACGATTACAATTATAGGATTGCCGAATCAGAAAACAGGTCTTATTCCAATCACATTACGCTGGACAAAAATTTCAGGGTAATTAAAACTGCTTTTAAGAAAAATGATACAATTCAATCGAGTGAGGATTTGAAATACAGCTACAAAGACAATAAACTATACGAAAGAATAAATACGATAACCGAAAACGGGGATAATGGCGAAAAGAAGTTAACGTATCAGATAAAAGTATCACAGAAATATGATAAACACGGAAACCCGACTGTAACTTATGAATACAGCGACCTTGAAAAGCAAAATCTGGTAGAAGTTCATTTTGCGGAATATGAATATTACGAGAAGAAATAAATAATTAAACGAACTTAAGAAATGCAAACCATAAAAAACTTCATAAAAAACTTTCTGCAAGCCGAAGCCACAGCAAGCGATACCTTTGTAAAACCCAACACAAATTCCGCACAAGAAAAATGACAAATTATATTACTAAATCAAAAAAGGCAGCCCCTAACATTGTATTGCCATTAAATCTTGTTAAAAGAAAACAGTAGAAAAAGTTTAAATAGAAAGATAAGCATTTTTAAGCCACCTTTTCAGCCACCTTTGAAAACAAAAACGACTGAAAATCAAACGATTAACAGTCGTTTCATGTACCCCAGACGGGACTTGAACCCGTACGTCCTTGCGGACACAGGATTTTAAGTCCTGCGTGTCTACCAATTCCACCACCAGGGCGAAGTAGAAATTGAGCGAAAAACGGGGCTCGAACCCGCGACCTCAACCTTGGCAAGGTTGCGCTCTACCAGCTGAGCTATTTTCGCAAAAAAAATTTCTAAAAAAATTTAGAAATTTATGAAAGTGCGGATGAAGGGACTCGAACCCCCACGCCTCACGGCACCAGATCCTAAGTCTGGCGTGGCTACCAATTACACCACATCCGCATATGAAAAAGAACGCCTTTCTTTTTTGTGAGTGCAAATATATAGATTTTTATCCTTTTAAAACAAATAAATTTTCAAAAAAAATTTCTGCATCATATAGCTGATTTAAAATTCATTTTTCCTATTTTTACAAACTAATTTTGAATGAAATGGAATTACAAGGAACAGTAAAAAAAATATCTGAAATCCAGACATTTGCAAGCGGGTTTCAGAAAAGGGAAATGGTGCTTCTTACTCAGGAGCAGTATCCGCAACCGATTAATATTGAATTTTTGTCTGATAAAATTAATCTTCTGGACAATATTTCCGAAGGTGAAAATGTGAAGGTCGGCATCAATATCCGCGGAAGAGAATGGACAAGTCCGCAAGGTGAAGTAAGATATTTCAACTCGATTACAGGATGGCGCATTGAAAAAGTTTTTGATAACGCTGCACCAAGCAATGAACCTGTAACCTCACAATCTGCACCGTCTCAGCCATCAGCTGCACAAAACGGAAATCCTTTTGCAGAAGATGAAGACGACGATTTGCCTTTTTAACTGATAATTCAATAAAAACACAATCCTGCTTTCCGAATAAGTAGGATTTTTTTTGAAAAATGATCCGGCTTCATCCTAACGAAATCGCTTTTCCCGATCCGAAGTTTTACAAAACCGAAAACGGACTCATCGCTTATGGCGGGGATTTGTCGCCGGAAAGAATCTGGCTTGCTTATCAGAACGGAATTTTTCCGTGGTTTAATCCGGGAGAGGAAATTCTCTGGTGGTTTCCCGATCCGAGATTTGTGCTTTTTCCCGAAAAGGTAAAAGTTTCAAAATCGATGAGAAAAATTTTGAAAAACGGACAGTTTACTTTTACCAAAAACAAATGTTTCCGGAAAGTGATGGAAAACTGCAGAAATACCAAACGAGCCGGACAGGACGGAACGTGGATTTCGGATGAGCTTGTTGAAAGTTTCGTGAAACTTCATCAATCCGGAAAAGCGGTGAGTTTTGAAGCCTGGCAGAATGGTGAGCTGGTCGGTGGTTTTTACGGAATGGAAGTCGGAAAAGTATTTTGCGGAGAAAGTATGTTTGCAAAAGTGAGCAATGCTTCAAAAGCGGTATTCCTGAATTTTGTGCAGGAAAATAAAGAAAAATATTCCCTGATCGATTGTCAGATTCATTCGGAACATCTGGAAAGTCTGGGAGCGGAAATGATTCGGGGAAACGAATATCTGAAAATTTTAAAAAACGAAAATGAATCCTGAAAAAGAAAAATGGCTTTTGCTGATCGTGCTTTCCGTAATCTGGGGATCTTCTTTTATACTGATAAAAAAATCGCTTGAACATTATAATCCTTATGAGGTCGGAGGTTTGCGTGTGCTGATCGCCGGACTCATATTACTTCCGATAGCGCTGAAAAATATCGGAAAATTTCCGAAAAAAAGATTAAAATGGCTTGTTCTCGCGGCGCTTACGGGAAACTTCATTCCGATGTTCCTTTTCCCGATTGCCGAAACACAGGTCAGCAGCATTATCGCGGGAATCATCAATTCAATGATGCCTATTTTTGTGATTATTGTAGGCGCATTGATCTGGAAATTTGAAACTACAAAAAAGCAGATTATCGGTGTAACAATTAGTTTTATAGGAGCCTGCATTCTGGCATTCGGATCGGGAGAAAGCGGAAGTCTGAAAATGATCCCGATTCTTTTGTTATTGCTCGCGACACTGATGTATGCGGTAAGCACAACTACGGTGAAGAAAAAGCTGCAGGATATTCCCGCTGTCATTTTATCGGGATTTGTATTTGGACTGGTTTTAATTCTGCCGTCGCTTATCGCCTTGGTTTTTGCCGGATTTTTCAGGGATTTTGATTTCAGCCGGGAAAAATTTACAGGTCTTGGGTTTGTAAGCCTGCTTTCGGTTTTCGGAACAGGACTGGCAATGATGCTCAATTACAGGCTTCTGAATATTTCTACTCCGTTATTTGCTTCCACTGTTACACTGATGATGCCGATCGTAGCTTTGATTTGGGGAATTCTGTACGGGGAATCCCTGAACGTACAGCAGTTTTTGGGAGGAAGCATCATTATTGCCGGACTGATATTCTTAAGGTCAAAAAACAAAAAACTGCAATAGCCGGTTGGCTTCGCAGTTTGAAATAAATCTAATAAAAAGTAAAAATGAAAGGCTACAAAGATACACAAAAATTGTAAACGCACAAAAATTTTATAAAAAATAACAAAAATCTTTTCAGCAACCCTGTTTTTTTCATTATTTTCATAAATTAGCATAATGTTTATCAAAGAATATATTTCAAGGGATTATCCTGCATTCAACAGTTCGGATTCCGTTGAGGAAGCCAATGAAGTGGCGAAAGAATTCGGATTTTCTCATATTTTTATAAAGAAAAGAGGTGTTTTTCTCGGAGCGGTGAGTCAGGCTTTTCTGGAAGACAGCCCGGAAGGAAATCTGGAAAGCCTGGAAATCCATTACGAAAAATTCGCCATTATGGATGACGGAAATCTTCTGGATTCCATCAAGCTTTTTCATATTTTCAATACCAATGTGGTTCCGGTGATCAACAAGGAAGAAAAATATCTTGGCTATCTTTCGTGCGACGATATTTTCAATGAATTTTCAAAATATCCTCTGTTTTCGGAAAATGGTGCAATGCTGGTAATTCAAACAAGCAACAGGCATTATTCCTTTACGGAAATCGCCAGAATTGTGGAAAGCAACAACGCGAAGATCTATGGATGTTATGTAAGTTCCGTTCAGGAAGATTTTTCACAGATTACACTGAAGATCAGCAGCGAAAACCTGAGCTCCATTGATGAAACCTTTGAAAGATACGGATATACCGTGGCTCATAAATATTATAATGACGAGAAAGAAGACCTGATGAAGGATCGCTTCGGTTTTTTTCAAAAATACCTGGAAATCTGAAACTATGAAAGCAGCAATTTACACCCAGAAAAGTGATCTCGATACTTATCTTTATCTGAGCAAGTTTATCAGCGAGCTGGATAAAAGAGGAGTGGAAGCGGTGCTTTTTTCCGGAACGGCGGAATCGATGCAGTTTTCCAAAAATTTTGAAACCTTTACCAATAAAGAAGACCTGAAAGAAAAAAAAGCGGATCTGTTCTTCACCTTCGGAGGCGACGGCACCATTGTGAATTCTTTATTATTCATTCAGGATTCGGAAATTCCCGTAATTGGTGTAAATACCGGAAGGTTGGGATTTCTGGCGAGCTTTACCAAAGAAGAAATTTTTCTGGAGCTGGACGAAATTCTTCGCGGCGAATATGCTTTGAGCAGAAGATCCGTTATCGAAGTCGTATCTCCGAAAAAAGGACTTTTCTTTCCGTATGCGCTGAATGACGTTACCGTTTCGAGAAAGGAAACCACTTCGATGATTACCGTTGATTCCTATATCAACGGAGAATTTCTGAATGTTTTCTGGGGTGACGGTGTGATTATTTCTACACCGACAGGTTCTACTGCCTATTCGATGAGTTGCGGAGGTCCCATTATTTCACCGAATAACGAGAATTTCGTTATCACCCCGATTGCGCCGCATAACTTAAATGTCCGTCCACTAATTGTAAACGACAAAGTGGAAATCCGCCTGAAAGTGGAAAGCCGTGTTCCGCAGTATTCGCTTTCTTTGGATTCCCGATTGGTGCATATCGATACCAATGTGGAAATCGTGATCAGAAAGGCACACTTCAGCATTCTTCTGGTGCAGCCTTCCAATATCAGCTTTTATGAAACCATCCGCCAGAAACTGCTATGGGGGAAAGATAAAAGGAATTAAAGATTTCTATAAAAATTCGTACCTTTACCTATTCAAATTTTTAATAAAAAAACAAATTCATATTATGAGCAGACTATTTCCGGCAGGTGTTGCCACAGGTAATCTGGTTACCGAAATCTTACAGCACGCCAAAGAAAACAACTTTGCGCTTCCGGCAGTTAATGTAATCGGATCCAGCAATATAAACGCAGCAATGGAAACCGCAGTGAAGCTGAATGCTCCTGTAATTATCCAGTTTTCCAATGGTGGCGCTGCTTTTAACGCCGGAAAAGGAATGAGCAATGAAGGGCAGAAAGCATCCATTCTTGGCGCAGTTGCCGGAGCAAAGCATATTCACACTTTGGCGGAAGCTTACGGAGCAACCGTAATTCTGCACACCGATCACTGTGCGAAAAAGCTTCTTCCGTGGATGGACGGATTGCTGGATGCCAATGAACATCATTTCAAAAATCACGGAAAACCACTTTATTCTTCCCATATGCTCGATCTTTCCGAAGAACCGCTTCAAGAAAATCTTGATATTTCCTGCCAATACTTTGAAAGAATGGCAAAAATGGGCATTACGCTTGAAGTGGAAATCGGCGTAACAGGCGGTGAAGAAGACGGAGTAGACAATTCCGGAGTGGATAATTCCGAATTATATACGCAGCCGGAAGATGTGGCATATACCTATGAAAGACTGAAAGCAATTTCCCCGAACTTTACCATTGCTGCGGCTTTCGGAAATGTTCACGGGGTTTACAAGCCGGGAAATGTGGTGCTTACTCCGAAAATTCTGGATAATTCCCAGAAATATGTTCAGGAAAAATTCGGAACGGGAAATAAGCCTGTGAATTTTGTTTTCCACGGAGGTTCCGGTTCTACGGTTGAGGAGATTCGTGAAGCCATCAGCTACGGAGCTGTGAAAATGAATATAGATACCGATCTGCAGTTTGCCTATACGGAAGGAATCAGAGATTATATGATAAATAATATTGATTACCTGAGAAGCCAGATCGGGAATCCTGAAGGTGATGAAAAACCGAACAAGAAATTCTACGATCCGAGAGTTTGGGTAAGAAAAGGTGAGGAAACTTTTATCAAAAGACTAACCACCGCTTTTGAGAATCTGAATAACATCAATACTTTAAAATAAGCAATGAGCAATAAGTAATATTGAGGACGATTTTTCCATTACTGATTGCTCATTACTCATTACCAATTACTTATCAATACAATTATGGCATTTGACTGGTTTAAAAGAAAAACAAAAAACATCACCACTACAACCGATGAGAAGAAAGATGTGCCGAAAGGATTGTGGCATCAGACTCCGTCCGGAAAAATTGTAGAGCACGATGAGCTGAAAAGAAACAATTTCGTTTCTCCGGAAGACGGTTTCCACGTGAGAATCGGCAGCAATGAATTTTTTGCAATGCTTTTCGATGAAAATCAATACAAGGAACTGGATGCGGACGTGGAAAGTGTGGATATTCTCACTTTTAAAGATACGAAATCGTATAAAGACAGGCTAAAAGAAGTAAAATCCAAAACCAAACTCACCGATTCCATCCGCAATGCGACCGGAAAAGTGGGCGGAACGGAAATGGTAATTTCCTGTATGGATTTCGCATTTATCGGAGGATCTTTAGGTTCTGTGATGGGAGAAAAGATCCGCAGAGCGATAGATTATGCGATGGAGCACAAGCTTCCGTATATGATTATCTGCCAATCCGGAGGTGCCAGAATGCAGGAAGCCGCGTTTTCTTTAATGCAGCTGGCGAAAGTTCAGGCAAAGCTGGCACAGCTTTCAGAAGCCGGACTTCCTTATATTGCGTATTTGTGCGATCCTACTTTCGGAGGAATTACCGCATCTTTCGCGATGACAGCCGATATTATTATGGCGGAACCGGGCGCTTTGATTGGTTTTGCAGGACCAAGAGTAATCCGCGAAACCATCGGAAAAGATCTGCCGGAAGGATTCCAGACTTCGGAATTTCTTCAGGAAAAAGGTTTTGTGGATTTTATCGTGAAACGTACCGATATTAAAAAGAAAGTTTCCCAGACTGTCAATCTTTTATACGCAAAAGCTTAGAGGTTTTTATATTGACTTAGGAAACGGAGGCGTTAAAAAATTTTAAAGAATTTCCGTTAACAAATCCGCCATAGCGGATTCGCCGATTCCTTTAAAAATATAAACAAGGATATGAGGCAAATTCCCACTGTTTGAGGACGGCGATAATTTTTATTAAAAGAACAAATTTAGTTTCCGTCCGAGTTTTGGAAATTTTAGGAAATTGTTTAAAATTTTAGCCGAGTTTCCAGTCTTGAACTTTTGGTTCTTTTGTTTCAAGACAAAAGAACATATTTCCAACAAAAATCTCATTTCCAAAAGTGAGATTTCTTTTATGAGAAAAACAACGCTGCTTATTATCAATACTTTACGTCAGCTCAGTTTCGGAAAGCTGATGAGGCTGGCTCGTCTTGCACTTCCTCATCCTCTTTTTTCGCTGCTCAGCTTTTATGCGACGGTTCAGTCTTTTGTAATCGCGAAGAAATATTTTCCGAAATCCAGTTCCACAAACGGAATCGGGAACGCTTTCCGGCACGCATTATGGTGCTGCCTGATTATGATGTACTGCTGCAAAATCTCTTCTCCGCAGAAAGCATTGAAATGGTGCAAAAGAATGACCGATATGCACGAAGAGCTTTTCCCGAACCAGCCTTTGGAAACCAAAATGGATCTTCATAATAACAAAATGGGAATGGAGCTTTTTATGGAAATGCTTCCCGGGATCCACCGTCAGTTTTTTGAAAAAAGTTTTTTTATCAATGCGCTTTTCGAAAAGCTGAAAACGGCGAAAATTATTGAAAATATTGATGATGATGCGGGAAATGAGCTGGTTTATCTTTCAGAACAGTAACTTTACAAACAAAAAAATATGAAACGGATCTCAATTTTATTTCTGTGTATGCTGAATTTTGCTTTCGGGCAGAAATTTCTTACTCCTTTTGAAAAAGGAAACGGAAATCAGTCTCCCGATTATAATGAAATGGTAAAATATTTTGATGAGCTCGATCAAAAATATGAAACCATTCTGGTAAAAAAAATGGGACTCACCGATTCAGGAGAACCGCTGAGAGTCGTCTTTTTCAGTCCGGAAAAAGATTTTCAGAATTTTAAAAATAAGTCCGTAATCCTTATCAACAACGGAATTCATCCGGGAGAACCGGACGGAATTGACGCTTCGATGATGATGCTCCGGGATTTTGCGGAAGGGAAACTTACCGCTCCGAAAAATGTGATCATCGCTGTAATCGAATGCTACAATATCGGCGGAATGCTGAATCGCGGAAGTTTTTCCAGAGCCAATCAAAACGGTCCGGAAGAATACGGTTTCCGCGGAAACGCCAGAAATTATGACCTGAACCGTGATTTTATAAAAACGGATTCCAGAAATTCCGCCAGCTTTCAGGAAATTTATCAATGGCTGAAACCGGATGTTTTTATCGATAACCACGTAAGCGATGGTGCTGATTATCAATATGTTTTAACGTATATTTTAACCAACAGGCAGCGATTGGGAAAACTGCTCGGCGATTTTTATTTTGATGAAATGAATCCGTGGCTGATAAAAGATTTGAGAAAGAAAAACATCAATCCGATTCCTTATGTGGAATTGGAAGGCAAAACTCCCGAAAAAGGATACGAGCAGTTTATGGATTCACCAAGATATTCTACAGGTTATACCACGCTTTTCAACACCATTGGAACCGTTCCCGAAACGCATATGCTGAAACCTTACAAAGACCGTGTAAAAGCGACGTATGAAAATATGCTCAGCTATATTTCGTATCTGGATGCGAATGTTCAGAAGATCAAAATTTTAAGAAAAGAAAACCTGAAGCAATATCAGCCGAAAATGAAATACGGAATCCGCTGGGAAATAGATTCAACAAAATATAAAATGATGGATTTCCGCGGATTTGAGCACGGCTACAAACCAAGTGATATTTCGGGGAAAGACCGTCTTTTCTACGACCGCTCGAAACCTTATACCAAGAAAATTCCTTATTATGATACTTACAAATCGACAAAGGAAATCACGATTCCGTCTTATTACGTCATTCCGCAATCGGAATGGAAAGTTCTGGAATTCCTGAAACGCAACCAAATCGAAATGAAAACCCTGAAATCCGACAGCACGATTGCAGTAGAATCATATAAAATCGCAGATTATAAAACATCACAGCGTTCTTATGAAGGACATTATATTCATTTCAATACAAATGTTTCGGCGGCTTCTGTTCAGAAAAAATTCCGGAAAGGCGATATGTTGGTTTCGCTGAAGCAGGACGGAGCAAAATATCTTCTGGAAACTTTGGAACCGGAAGCGGTGGATTCTTTTTTCAATTGGAATTTCTTTGACGGAATTCTCGGGCAGAAAGAATATTATTCCGCTTATGTTTTTGAAGATACCGCAGCAAAGCTGATGAAAGAAGATCCGGATCTGAAAGCCCGTTTTGAAAAGAAAAAATCGGAGGACAAAAAATTTGCCGAAGACGGAGATGCGCAATTGGACTGGGTATACCGGAATTCAAAATATTTTGAACCCTCGTTTCAGCAATACCCGGTTTACAGGATTCTATAAACTGAAAAATCCTTTCAAAGATCTTTGAAAGGACTTTTTTATATGATTGAATAATGATCATTCCACATCATATTCATCGGACTCCTTTTCCGGAATCTCGCGTAGGAATTTATCAAATTCATCTCCTGAATAATTGCTGTCAGCACCGTAGGAATCGATGATCATTCCTTTGTTCCCGATCTGGTCTTCCACAACGTAAAGTACAGCGTTATCATCAGGATTGCTGTCGCCTTCAAACCGGTAGGTTTTCACAATGCAAAGTTCGGAAGGCTGATAAATATGATCGGAATCCTGAAATCTCATTTTTCCGTTTTCATCCATCCGGAATTCACGGTGGATTCCTTTTTTCTGTGCCAGCTTGGTCATTACCTGACTTAATGTGAGCATTGGTTTCGGAGTTGCCATCTTTAAAATTTTTTATAAAGTTAAGAGAAAAACAGTATTTATCTTTATAAAATTCTGCCGAAAACATTCAGAATTTTTTACATAAAACGGTCTCCTCTTTTCAGGCTTTTCAGATCATTCACATAATTTTTTATTTCCTGATCGTGATTTCTCGGACAGATGAGCAACGCTTTTTCGGTATCTACCACGATATAATTTTTCAGTCCGTCGATGATTACAGCTTTATTTTTCCGGACACGGATAATATTTCCTTTGGAATTATAGGCTAAAATGTGCTTGCTGTTCACCGCATTATTGTTTTCGTCTTTTTCGGCATTTTCATAAATGGAAGTCCACGTTCCCAGATCGCTCCATCCGAATTCCGCCGGAATTACATATACATTTTGCGCTTTTTCCAGAATTCCGTTGTCGATGGATATTTTATTTACTTTCGGATAAATAAGCTCAATGCACTCATTTTCTTTCCCCGAATTGTATTCGCACATCACGAATTGTTTGCTCATTTCCGGAAGATATTTTTCAAACGCTTTGGAAATGGAGTTCACGTTCCATACGAAAATCCCTGCATTCCAGAGAAAATCTCCGCTTTCAAGGAAGCTCTTCGCAATTTCCAGATCGGGTTTTTCAGTAAATGTTTTTACTTTGAAAAAATCCTCGTTTTTTTTCTCAATGAACTGAATGTAGCCGTAACCGGTATCAGGACGAGTCGGCTTGATTCCCAAAGTTACCAGATAATCGTTTTCGGAAACGATATCAAATGCGAGCTGCACTTTTTCCAGAAATTTATTTTCCTGCAAAATCAGGTGATCGGCAGGAAGAACAATTAGGTTGGCGTTTTCGTTTTTCTCTTTTATTTTGTTCACCATATAGATGTTGCAGGCAGCCGTGTTTTTCATCATCGGTTCGCCTACGATATTGTCTTCGGGAATTTCGGGAAGCTGCGCTTTGGAAAGTTCCACATATTCCTGGTTGGTGATCACAAAAATATTTTCCGGAGCAATAATCTGCGAAATTCTGTCATACGTTTGCTGGATCATCGTTCTTCCGGTTCCCAGAATATCCTGAAACTGTTTCGGGAATTTTTGTGTGCTCAAAGGCCAGAACCGGCTCCCGATTCCTCCTGCCATAATTACACAATAATTATTCGGATTCATACATTATTTTTTTTACTCTGGAAAGCGGTTTGAAAATGTATTTCCTGCCGCTGTCCAAATTGGTGCAAATATACTTTTTTCCTGATTTCTCGTCGATGAAATATTCATTGTTTTTATACAAAAAATGGTTTCCCTTTGTTAAATTTTCGAGAAAAACGGTATCATCATTTTCCTCTTCAATATGGAAATATCTCACCAGATCCGGACTTGCCATAAAATTGGCTTTCGGAGATCTTGAAAATTCAATGATAATCGGGCGGAGATCTTCTTCATAAACTTCGATACTTTCCAGAAGCATTTCACGAAACGTATTTTTCCATTCCGTTCCGTGCGGAGAAATTCGGTAGCAGGATTTTTCGAAAGCGAGAAGATGCGCCAGCTCGTGTGTCAGCACAAAAAAGAAAAGCTGAGGCTGAAGCGTAGAGTTTACCGTAATCTGATGACTTTTATCGGGCATTATCCGGTAATCTCCGAGTTTGGAATTTCTTCCTTTCGTGATTTTAATATGAATATAAAAATCGCCGAACCATTTCCGCAGAAAAGGAAGCGTATTTTCGGGGAGATATTTTTGGAGGAGGATAATAGACATAATTAGCTTTTGGCGAATGGCTCTTTGCTTTTGGCTTTATTGAATGTTGTTTTGTCCAAATTTAGGATTATTTTTATTAACAGATAAAATCAGAAGATTTATTTTTCTGAAATAAAAAGAATGTGAATTTAATTTGTAAATGAAATCAACCCTTTCAGAGTTTGAAACTCTGAAAGGGTTTTGTAAGTATTTTAATTTTGTAATTGCCGAAAGCTACAAAACCAACGGAATTCCGGCATAAAATTCCAGAAGCTTCAGGCTGAAAAGATAATTGTATTTCGCCTGTGCTGCGCTTCCCTGTGCATTTGCGTAATTATTTCTCGCAATATTGAGCTCGTAAATTGAAGTTCTTCCGGCATCATAGCTTTTTTGTGCGAAATCCAGAGCAAGCTCCGAACTTTTTTCGGCTTCCAGAGCGGCGGAATATATTTCATAATTGCTTTCCGCATCGAATTGTGCTGCCTGAACATTCTGCTTTACTTCCTGCTTTTGCTGTAAAAGTGCATTTTTAGCAATATCTTCATTGATTTTGGATTGCTCCATCTGAATTTTGGTAATTCCTTTGTTAAAAATCGGAATGTTGGCGGATAATCCCAACTGCTGTCCGAAATTGTCTTTGTATTGCTGTGTAAAATTGTGGTCGTTTCCGTAATTCAAAGCATTGAAATAGAATGTTCCGATCCCCGCATTTGCAGTAACGGTAGGGAAAAATGCGGTCTTTGTAACTTCTGTTTGCGCTTCTGCGGATTTTATCCGGCTTTCGGCAGCTTTTATTTGAGGCTGAAGATTGTAAGCGGTTTCCAGAACGGATTCTACTGAAAGAAGCGGAGCATTTACATTGTTCACGTTCACATTTTCTACATCGAATTCTTTAAAATCCGGAAGCTGGAGCAATTGCGCGAGATTAAAAAGCGAGCGGTTTACATTTACTTCCGCAGATTTCAGATTTTGGGTTTCTCTTGCCAAAGCAGCTTTTGCTTCCGCCAAAGTGGTTTGCGGAGTGGTTCCTACTTCGGTTGTGATCTTGGCTCTGTCATATTGCTTTTGAGCGTTTTCCAGTGCGCTTTGGTTGATCTTTACAATTTCTTTATTCAGCAAAACCGAAAGATATTGCTGCGCGATTTGCAGCGAAATATTATTTTTGATGTTTTCAATATCATATTGTGCCGCTTCTACATCGAATTCTGTTTTCCGGATATTTTTTTCCAGCCGTCCGTTGTTGTACACCAGAATATCAGCGCCGACATTGATGCTGTTATTGAAATTATCGTTTCGCTGCGTCGTTCCGAAAACATCCTGACCTTGCCCGAAACTTGTAGTATTGCTGATATTTCCTGAAACTCCGGGCAATTTCTGACGTTTGGAAATTTCCAGATTTTTTTCCTGAATATTTTTATTGTAATTATTCTGGATCACCTGCAGATTGTGTTGAACAGCATAATTCACGCATTCCTGAAGCGTCCATTTTTTCTGCGAAAAAGCAAAAGCCGAAGCCAGAACCAATATAAAAACAGCAGATTTTTTCATTCTCAATTTTAATGAATTAGACGGGAATGAAACGGTTTTGTTACAGGCTGTTTTTAATTTCGTTAATTCTGTTGATCACCGGAAGCGAAAATATCCCGCTTTTCTGCAAATAAATTTCGTAAAAAGTTTTTGCCTTTTCACCGAAATCCTTGTTTCCGGTTTCCTGATATTTCAGAAAGAAAAGATGCCCCAGCAATTCGAAATACGGAAGATGATGCGAAGTGTCTTTTTCATTGATAATTTGGGTGATTTCCTCCGTAGATTTGGATGAAAGCTCATCGAAACTCATTTTGAAAGTATCGTTCATATTGGTATCGAAAACTCTTTCGAGTTCCGAAAGTTCACCTTCATTTTTTCCCAAAAGTAATTTTGAAAGCATTTCCGAAAATTGCTTTACGATTCTTATAATGTAGTCTTTGTCGTGTATCATATTTTATTTTTTGGTGCAAGGTGCAAGTTGCAAGATGCAGAGTTAGAGATTTGAGTTATGAACGCCAGTTATTTTTAACGTATTCAATATAATTGTGGAGTTTTCCTCCTAAAAGTTTGTATTTAGCGAGTAATTCTTCAAAATCACCGGAAATTGCAGGATAAAGCCGAATGATTTTTTTCAAATGGTTTGTAGTTTCATCACAGCTTCCGTGTGATATTGTGAGAAATCTTATATAATCGTTTTTGTACATTCTTCTTCCATAACCTTCAACAATATTAGAGTTTATGGAATCTGATGATCTTCTCAACTGGCTCCCCAATTCGTACAGTTCATAATTAGGCAGTTTGAAAGACAACTGATGTGCTTCAATAAAAAGGTCAAAAGAAATCGTATAAATATCTAATTTTTCGTAACCCATAGTTTTTAATTTTAAAAGAGTATTTTTCGTTCAGAAATTTCCAAAAACCACTCTCAATATTATATCTACTTTAAACCTTGCATCCTGCAACTTGCATCTTGCACCCATTTAAGCAAAGAAAAGATAAGCAAGAGCAATCGAAGTAATAATTCCCACTAAATCCGCCAGCAGCATCGCAACAACAGTATATCTCGTATTTTTCACGGCAATTGCTCCGAAATAAACGGCAATTACATAAAAAGTCGTATCTGAGCTTCCCTGAAGAACTGCTGCCAGTTTTCCCTGAAAGCTATCTGCTCCGAAAGTATTCATCGTATCGACCATCATTCCTCTTGCTCCGGAACCGGAAAGCGGTTTTATCAAAGCGGTCGGAAGTCCGTCCACAAAACGGGTATCGAGATTTGCAATGTTGGCGATCCATTTCATTCCTTCAATGATCACTTCGAAAACACCGGAAGTTCTGAGCAGGGAAATCGCTATAAGCATTCCGACCAGATAAGGAATAATTTTCACACAGGTGTAAAATCCCTCTTTTGCGCCATCAATAAAAGCATCGAAAATATTGATCTTTTTATAAATTCCGCCCATAATAATCGCGAAGAAAATAAAAAGAATCAAACCGTTGCTCAGCACTTTGCTGAACGTATCCAGCTCATCTTTGTTCAACCTTACAAGATACCAAACCAATCCTCCGATAATTACGGAAATTCCCCCAACGTAGGCAATAACGGCAGGTTGCAGCAGATTGATTTTCTGATACAGCGAAACCACGATCATTGCAGCAAGAGTCGCAGCAAAAGTAGCGATCATACAAGGCAGGAAAATATCTGTCGGAGTATGTGAACCCATTGAAGCACGAAGAGCAATAATGGAAACAGGGATCAGCGTCATTCCGCCGGCGTGAAGACAGAGAAACATAATCTGCGAATTGCTTGCGGTATCTTTATTCGGATTCAAAGTTTGCAGGCTTTCCATCGCTTTTAAACCAAACGGAGTCGCGGCATTGTCCAGACCGAGAAGATTAGCGGAAAAATTCATCAGCATATGCCCGAAAGACGGATGATTTTTTGGAATTTCAGGAAAAAGTTTTGAGAAAAACGGTTGTATAAACCGGGATAACAGATTGATTCCGCCCGCTTTTTCCGCAATAGACATAAATCCCATAAAAAGCGCTATAACTCCGATTAATTTCAGACATATCCATACAGCTGCATTGCTTGTTTCAATTACACCGTCTGTTTCCTGAATTCGGTAAACTGCAACATTTTGCTTCAGCGAATCGGTTTTGTAATGAATGTTGTTTTTTTCAAACTGGCAATTTTCTGAAAGTCCGGTTTGGATTTCCGGTGAAAGCGTTTCCATTTTCTGTGAAGCAATCCTCACTGTGTCACCGCTTTTTCCAACCACCATATCGTTGTAAATGCTTTTGTAATTGTCGGATGAAAGATATTTGATGCTTCCGATTAAAACAGCAACGATAATAAATGCCGACCAGATTCTGCTTAATACCATCTTAAAAAATTTTGATAAAAGTAAAGAAATTTTTGTTGCAAAATGCCGCTTCCCCGAATCAAGAGGAAAAAGGAGGCTTATTTTTTTGAGACAATAAAAAATAAAATCTCAAAAAACTTTTCCTTTTTTATCCACAACACATTTATAAATTCAACCGTTTGATAGTAAAAGGATTGCCCGTTTTTTTCAAATTCTTTTAAACATCAACCTTTAAAAAAGAATCAAAAAACTATCTTTGCTGTATGGCACAAAAGGAAACTTTATCATCACTTATACACGGAAATTTCGCACGGGAGCTCTCTATTTCAGACGGGAAAATGCCGCCCAATGCTGTCGATTTTGAAAAGTTGGTTATCGGTACTTTTCTGATCGACAAAAAAGGATTGGATTATTCCATTGACCTTTTGACTCCGGAAGTTTTTTACGATCCGAGACATCAGGTTATTTTTTCGGCGATCCTCAGATTATATGAAGGAAATCATCCTGTGGATCTGATGACGGTAATTCAGGAGCTCAAAAGAGAAGAAAAATTAAACAATGCAGGCGGCGATCACTATATTATTGATCTCACAATGGGCGTTTCTTCCAGTGCGCATATCGAATATCACGTTCGTGTAATTCTTGAAAAATTTATTTTAAGAAGTTTGATCAATGTTTCCGCAAATGTAATCGACAGTTCCTACAAAGAATCCACAGATGTTTTTGAGCTTCTCGACAAGGCGGAACAATCCTTTTTTGAAATCACGAACGGAACGATTAAAAAAGGTTTTGACACCGCGAATTCTTTGGTAAAACAAGCCATTGATACTATTAAATCTTTAAAAGACAAAGAAGGACTTTCCGGCGTTCCGTCCGGATTTTCGAGACTGGATCAGGAAACCGGAGGTTGGCAGAATTCCGACCTTATTATTATCGCGGCTCGTCCTGCAATGGGGAAAACAGCATTTCTGCTTTCAATGGCAAGAAATATTGCGGTAGAACACAATGTTCCATTGGCTTTGTTTTCTCTGGAAATGGCTTCCGTTCAATTAATTACGAGGATGATCGCTTCCGAGACCGGAATCTCTTCGGAAAAATTAAGAAAAGGAACTTTGACCGAGGAAGAATGGTCGAGACTTTTTTCCAATGTTACCGAACTGGAAAAAGCACCGCTTTATATTGATGAAACACCATCGCTTTCCGTTTTCGATTTTCGTGCAAAATGCCGGAGACTCGTAATGCAACACGGCGTGAAGATCATAATGGTGGATTATCTCCAGCTGATGACCGCGAACAGCGGCGGAAAAGGAGCTGGAAACCGCGAACAGGAAATTGCCACCATTTCCCGGTCCTTAAAAGCAATTGCAAAAGAGCTGAATGTTCCCGTAATCGCGCTTTCCCAGTTGTCCAGAACCGTAGAGACACGTCCCGGAAAACGTCCGCAGCTTTCCGATTTGCGGGAATCCGGAGCAATTGAGCAGGATGCGGATATCGTCTCGTTTATCTTCCGTCCGGAATATTATAAGATCGCAACGTGGGACAATGATCCGGAAGGTCAGGAAACCACTACCGAAAATCAGGCGGAACTCATTATCGCAAAACACAGAAACGGAGCAACAGCCGATGTCCGGCTTTCTTTCTTTAAAAATATCGCAAAATTTGCCGATCTGGATATTCACGCAGGAGCTTTCGGCTATCAGTCTTCGAGTTTCGGGGAGAAAAACGATCTCAGCGGTTTCGATAAAATAAAAACGACTATTGATCCGGGTGCGGCTTTCGATATGCCGGGAAATGTTTCGGGATCTTCAATGAACGATTTTGATGAAGATGAAGAAATGCCTTTTTAATCATAAGTAATGGGTAATGAGCAATAAACTTCCATCTCCATACTTCCATCTTCCATCTTAATTATGAAAATCGAAATTTTTACAGATGGCGCTTGCAGCGGAAATCCCGGAAAAGGTGGTTTCGGAATTCTGATGCGTGTTCCCGAAAAAAAATATCAGAAAACCTACTCCAAAGGTTTCCGGAAAACCACCAACAACAGGATGGAGCTTCTCGCCGTGATTGTCGCTCTGGAACAAATAAAATCCGAAGGTCACGAAATCCATATTTTTACGGACAGCAAATATGTTTCGGAAGCGATCAACCAGAAATGGATTTTCGGATGGGTGAAAAAAGGTTTTGCCAAAGTAAAAAATCCAGATCTGTGGAAACGCTTCTACCCTCTTTTCAAAAAATACAATCCGAAATTCCATTGGATAAAAGGACACAACGGACATCCCGAAAACGAGATCTGCGACCAACTCGCTGTTCAGGCTTCACAATCGCCGTCTCTCGAAACTGACGAATTTTTTGAAAATCCGGATGAAGGCGGACTGTTTTAAAGTCAATGGTCAATTTCGCTTTGCGAGTTAATGGTTAATTTTTCAATTCACCATTGACAATTCACCATTCACTTTTTCACTTGCAAAGCAAAATTCACTGCAAGGCAAATTCACCATTCACATTCTTTTCCCTATCTTTGAATATGAATTATATTGAAGCTCTTCAGAAAAGATATTCGGTAAAAAAGTTTGATAAAAACAGGGGTATTCCTCCGGAAATTCTGAAAAATATTCTGGAAGCGGGAAAACTTTCCGCGAGTTCGCTCGGTTTGCAGCCTTACAAAATATTCGTCATTGAATCCGAAGAAATAAAAGAAAAGCTGATTCCGGCATTTTACAATCCATCACAGATTTCCACCTGTTCGCATTTGGTGGTGATTGTTTCCAAAAAGAATATTGAAAATCATTATCTCAACGGATATTTCACGCACATTTCCAAAGTCCGCAATGTGGAGCAGAAATCGCTCCAGGGATTCCGGAAAAATATTGATGTTTTCGTAGAAAATTTATCAGAAAACGAATCTTTGAACTGGGCGGAAAAGCAGGGATACATCGTTTTGGGAAATCTGATGTTTGCTGCCGCTTTGGAAAATGTGGATTCCTGCCCGATGGAAGGTTTTAAGCAGAAAACAATTGAGGAAATATTAAACCTCGATACGGAAAACGAGAAAGTTACGGTAACTTTAGGATTAGGATATCGTGCCGAAGATGATGTTTTCCAGAATATGAAAAAAGTACGGAAACCGGATGAAAAATTGTTCAGATTTTTGTAGTTTTAAACTCTAAAAGTAATTAAGGATGAATGCGATCAGACAAATCGTGGAAGTGAAAGATCACAAGCTAAATATACAGCTGCCGGAAAACTTCGATGCGGAATTTGCCGAAGTTATTATTTTTCCAAAAGAGGATGAGTCGGATTTTGAGATTTCCGAGGAAGAAAAAGATTTAATGAGAAAACGCTTTGCCGAAGCAAAAGAAGAGGATTTTGAAGATTGGGACACCATAAAACATCAGTTTTTGTAGAATGTTCAGAATTTTAATATCTAAAAAATCCAAATCAGAACTGAAAGACGCTTCCGATTTTTACGGCTTGATTTCACAACAGCTCAAATCTCGTTTTCTCCTCAATTTTAATAGTACAATAGAGGAATTAAAACTTAATCCTTATTTTCAGTTTAGATATAATGATTTCCGAATGAGGCAAATCAAAAATTTTCCCGTGATGATTCACTATGTGATTTTTGAAGAAACAAAAACAGTAAAAATTTACGGAATACGTTTCGCCAAAGCAAATCCTGAAAATTACCCCAAAATTTAATAATTAACCTTTCAAAAAACAATGATAAAATCAGATGTCCTCGTTATCGGTTCCGGAATTTCCGGTCTTTCGTATGCCATTAAAATTTCGGAAAAAATGCCCGATGCGAAAATCATCATCGTTACCAAATCCGATGAAGATGAAAGCAATACCAAATATGCGCAAGGCGGATTGGCGGTTGTTACCGATTTCGATAAAGATAATTTTGAAAAGCATATTGCCGATACAATGCGAGCCGGAGACGGCGAAAACAAACGTGATGTCGTGGAAATGGTGGTAAAAGAAGGACCTCACCGATTCCGCGAGCTGGTAGATTGGGGAACACGCTTCGATACGGAAAAGGACGGCGATTACAAGCTTGGCAGAGAAGGCGGACATACGGAAAACAGGATTGTTCACCACAAAGACATCACTGGTTTTGAAATCGAACGTGCGCTTCTGGAGACCGCCAACAAATCTCCGAATATTGAAATTCTGGATCATCACTACGTTGTCGATCTGCTTACACAGCACCACGTTCCGGAAAAAGAGGTAAATTATAATGACACAAGCTGTTACGGTGCTTATATTCTGGATGAAAAAAATAAATCCATCAAAAAAATTACGGCGAAAATCACACTCGTTGCAACAGGAGGAGCAGGACACGTTTACAAAAATACCACCAATCCGAAAATTGCAACCGGAGACGGAATTGCTTTCGTTCATCGTGCAAGAGGAAAAGTTACGAATATGCAGTATTACCAGTTTCATCCTACTGCGCTGTATTCCAAAAGAGACGGAATGCTGTTCCTGATTTCCGAAGCGGTTCGCGGAGACGGTGCAAAACTGCGCACGAAAGATGGCAAAAAATTTATGCACAAATATGATGAACGTGAAGAACTGGCTTCCCGGGATATCGTAGCAAGAGCTATTGACAACGAAATGAAAATTTCCGGAGACGAATACGTTGGTTTGGATTGCCGTGAAATGGATCACGAAAAATTTAAGGAACACTTTCCGAATATTTATCAGAAATGCTTGGATGAAGGCATTGATCCTTTCAAACAATTAATTCCCGTAGTTCCGGCGTGTCATTATTTAATGGGCGGAATAGAAGTGGATATGGACGGACAGTCTTCCATTAAAAATCTTTTCGCAGTTGGAGAATGCACCAATTCCGGATTGCACGGAGCGAACCGTTTAGCTTCTAATTCATTGCTGGAAGGACTGGTTTTCGGGCATAATGCGGCGATGAAATCCGTAGAGCTTTTAAAGGAAAACAATTTCAATTTCGACGATCTGAAAGCCATTCCCGAATGGAACGAAGAAGGAATGAAAGTAATGGAAGAAAAAGTAATGATCACCTATTTCCGCAAACAATTACAGGAAATGATGAGCGATCTGGTAGGAATTGTAAGAAGCAATGACCGTCTTGCTTTGGCAAAGAAAAAACAGCAGGAAATTTACGAAGCCGTAACCGAACTCTATAATTATTCCAAGCTTTCTCCCGAACTTTCGGAACTAAGAAATCTGGTGAACGTTTCCTATCTGATTATCAAACATTCTTTGACGATGAGGGAGAATAAGGGTGCTTTTTATAATAAGGATCTGGCAACGAAGCCACTTTTGATAAATGAATAAAAACATGTAAAAGGTATTAATGTAAAATGTATTCACGAAGTGAAAAAAAAATCATTAATATATTATGCTTTTTACATAAGTACAAAAAAAATATAAAATGAAACGACCAATCTACGCCAACGATAAAGCCCTAAAACAATTTATAAAATCCGCATTGGAAGAAGATTTGGGAAACGGAGACTACTCTACCCTTTCCACAATACCAAAAGATTTAGTGCAAAGTGCAAAACTTCTGGTAAAAGAAGACTGCATTTTGGCAGGAGCGGAACTGGCGGAAATTATTTTCAAAACTTTTGATAAAAATCTTAAAATAGAAATTTTCATCAAAGACGGAACACCAGCAAAAAAAGGTGATATTGCTTTTATCGTTACCGGAAAAGCGCAATCCATTCTCCAAACTGAAAGACTGGTTCTGAACTGTATGCAGCGAATGAGCGGGATCGCCACAATGACGCACGATTGGGATTCACGATTGGTCGGAACGAAAACCAAGCTTCTTGACACGCGAAAAACCACACCGAATTTCAGAATCTGCGAAAAATGGGCGGTTGCAATCGGCGGCGGAACCAATCACCGATACGGACTTTATGATATGATTATGCTGAAAGACAACCATATTGACTACAACGGAAGCATTACCAATGCCGTAAAAATGGCAAAAGATTACCTCAAAAAAAATAAGCTGAAACTAAAAATAGAGGTGGAAACCAGAAATCTGGAAGAAGTTCAGGAAGCTGTCAATGTAAAAGCAGACCGCATTATGCTCGACAATATGGATATTCCGATGATGAAAAAAGCCGTAAAGCTGATCGCTGGGAAAGCCGAAACCGAAGCTTCAGGCGGAATAACAAGAGATATGCTGAAAGACATCGCAAAAACCGGCGTGGATTTTATCTCTGCCGGAGCGCTCACTCATTCTGTTAAAAATATAGACCTCAGCCTGAAAGCAGTGAAATAATTAATAAAAATTAACGTTTTCAAAGAAATTATCATAATAAACTTAATAAAAAAAGGCTCTTATTTTTAAAAATAAAATAATATGATTTTTTTCATACAATTATGAAAAAAGCACATTTTTTTATTTGATTATCAATAAATTAAGCATTTATTTTTATTAAATATAAAATTAACAAACGCTTAACAATAGTTTAAAAAAAATTAACGATTTTTGCAAAAAAAATTAAACTTAATTTTTATAAGTATTATGAAGTTATTTAACAAATCAATGCTTTCGGCAGTAATCACACTGTCCACAGCGAGTGCCTACTATGCACAACAAGTAAAGGATACTGTTGATACAAGATCCCAGGACATTGAACAGGTGGTGCTTACCGGAGTTGCGGATATTGCAAAAGACCGTAAAACGCCTGTAGCGGTTTCTACCATTAAAGAAGCGCAGATTGTGGAAAGGTTAGGAAATCAGGAATTTCCTGAAATTCTAAAAACAACTCCATCCATTTATGCTACAAAAGGTGGTGGTGGATTCGGAGACGGACGTTTAAATATCAGAGGTTTTGATACCAATAACACCGCAGTAATGATTAACGGGGTTCCTGTAAATGATATGGAAGGAGGAACGGTATATTGGTCAAACTGGGCTGGGTTGTCCGATGTAACTTCTGCGATGCAGGTGCAGAGAGGGCTTGGTTCTTCAAAATTAGCCATTGCTTCTGTTGGTGGTACGATCAACGTTTTAACCCGTGCTGCGGATAAAAAAAGAGAGGGTAACGTAACTGTTGGTTTAGGTAATGACGGATATTTAAAGACTTTATTTTCTTATAATACCGGAAAATCAGAAAAAGGATGGTCTACATCTTTTCTAATGGCGAGAACTGCGGGAGCTACTTATATTGATGGTTCTGACTTCGAAGCTTACAATTATTACGTTGCTGTAGGATATCGCCCAAATAGCAAGCACGATTTCCAGTTTACTTTGACAGGTGCTCCGCAATGGCATATGCAAAACTACCAGAGTTCTATTGATACTCTTATTAAATACGGAGGCTCAGAAGACAAGCCAAACAGAAGATACAACTCCAACTGGGGGTATCTGAACGGTGAAAAAATGTCTCAATCCGTAAACTATTACAGCAAGCCTGTAATGTCGTTCAACTGGGATTGGACAATGTCTGAAAAATCAAAATTATCCTCTGTTCTTTATGGTTCTTGGGGAAGAGGTGGAGGAACCGGAGTTTTGGGAAGCATCAATAAAACAAGTATTAATAACTTACCGAAAACAGCTGACGGTTTGATTCGTTTCGATGATATCTATGCTTGGAACCAAGGACAGCACGTTGCGGATTTCGGCGCAGATAATGCAACTCCTGGACTTGCAAACAGAAGCAATGGTCTCATAAAAAGAAGCCATGTAAATTCCCACGACTGGTATGGATTTTTAACAAACTTCCAGCATAAAATCAACTCAAACTGGAATTTTTCAGTAGGTTTGGACGGAAGATATTATTATGGTTACCATCCGGGACTTGTTGTAGATTTCTGGGGTAACAAACAATTTACGGAAACCAACGATTTGAATCAACCTGGAGGTTATGTGGTAACACAAGCTTACAACGCATCCAGCTCTGCAAATCCTTTTGCAGCTGCCGTTAAAGATAAATCCCAAATCGTGAGCAGAAACTACGATGGAGAAGTAATGTGGCTGGGAACATTCGGACAATTGGAATATACGAATGACAAATTATCTGCATTTGTTCAGGGATCCGTTTCCGATCAGGGATTCCAGAGAATTGATAACTGGATTATTGACGGAACTACAGTACAGCAAGGGCAAACTGTAAATAAAAAAACAGGATTCAAATATATCATTGGGTATAATGCGAAAGCAGGTGCTAATTATAACATCAACGAAAACCACAACGTATTCGTGAATGTAGGATACTATTCAAAACAGCCGAATAATTATGCGGTATATCCTAATTCCCAGCAGGTTCTTAATCCTAAGCTGACCAACGAAAAAATTTCTTCAGCAGAATTGGGTTATGGTTTCAGAGATTCAAAATTCAGAGCAAATGCTAATTTCTATTATACAGAATGGAAAGATAGATTTACAAGAATTACAAATCTTACACTTAAAGACCAGTCCGGAACAGAAGTGAAAAATGTTTATGCAAATATCGAAGGCGTAACCGAAATCCATATGGGAGCCGAATTGGAGCTAAGCTACAAACCTGTTAACTTCTTGGAAGTAAACGGTATGCTTTCCATCGGAGATTGGCATTATAAAGGAAATGCGACAGGAAGCCTGTTCGATGAAAATAATAATCCTTTCACTCCGCAAGACGGACAAACTACAAAAACATTGTATGTAGATAAGATTAAAGTTTCTGATGCTGCGCAAACTACTGCTTCATTAGGATTAACTGTTACTCCGGTAAAATCATTCAATATTTTCGGAACCTGGAACTATTATGATAATTACTATTCCGTATTTGATATTACCAAAGCTTCAAATACTGATACAAAAGGAGCTTTGAAATTACCGAATTACAACCTTTTTGATTTAGGATTATCCTATACTTTCAACTTGTTAAACGGACATAAGCTGACTCTGACAGGAAATGTATATAACGTATTTGACACTTATTATATTTCAGATGGTAAATCAAGTATTTTCTTGGATGACAAACCAAGCAATCTAAGGGATGGTACCAAAAACACGCAAAACCTTACTTATGAACAGTTAGGATATGTTTACAAAGGTATCGCTACAGGAAACCAGGTATATTTCGGATTCGGAAGAACGTGGTCTGCAACAGCTTCCTACAGATTCTAAAAATTCAATTTAGAAATATAAAATCCCGGCTTTTAGTCGGGATTTTTGTTTTATCTTTGCTCATCACAAAAAAAATTAATTATGGAGTTTTTCAACATTTTTAAAAGCGCGCACAAAGGCTTTGCTTATCTGGTTTTTCTTCTTGTTATCGTTTTTATTATTGCGCTTATTGTCGCACTCACAGGAAATTCAGGAAAAATTACGAAGTTTTTGAAGAAAACCACCCTTTTTACAATGGTGCTTTTCCATATCCAGTTTTTGGTAGGAATCTCTTTATTGTTTATATTTTCACCGGGATTCAAAGCGGCTTTGGATTCAGGAACTTTAATGAAAAACGAATACAACCGCCAAACATTTGTAGAACATCCATTCTCTATGCTTGTCGCTGCAATCTTAATGACGATTGTAAACAGAAAAGTAAAATCTTCGGACAAAGTTACTTCCGGAATCATTATTTTATCGGCTCTGGCTTTAGCATTGTTTTTCTTCGCATTCCCGTTCTCCAAAGTATTCGGGGGATAAAATAAAAGGCAAAGGTTGAGGTAAAGATTGAGAAACTTCCATCTCCCAACTTCCATCTCCCAACTTCCATCAATAATATTTATCAATCATCAATTATAATGAAAATCGCAGTTGTAGGCGCAACCGGAATGGTTGGGCAGATTATGTTAAAAGTTTTGGAGGAAAGAAATTTTCCTGTAACGGAACTGATTCCCGTAGCTTCCGAAAGATCGGTAGGGAAGAAAATTTCTTTTAAAGGGAAAGAATATTCTGTTGTTTCGATGCAGACAGCTGTAGATCTGAAACCCGAGATCGCCATATTTTCAGCCGGAGGAAACACCTCTCTGGAATGGGCTCCGAAATTCGCGGAAAACGGAACTTTCGTTATCGACAATTCTTCCGCGTGGAGAATGGATCCAACTAAAAAATTAGTCGTTCCGGAAATTAATGCGGATGTTTTGACAAAAGACGATAAAATCATCGCCAATCCGAACTGTTCCACCATTCAGCTTGTAATGGTTTTGCATCCTTTGAACAAGAAATATGACATCAGAAGAGTAATAGTTTCCACTTATCAGTCAGTTACAGGAACAGGAAAAGCAGCTGTTGATCAGTTAAATGGAGAAATTGAAAATTCGGTGAGAGGAACGAACCAAATAAACGGTGATGATTCTGTTGAAAAAGTATATCCTTACGAAATTTTCAAAAACGCGCTTCCACAATGCGATGTTTTCGATGAAATGGATTACACCAAAGAAGAGCTGAAGCTGATGCGCGAACCTAAAAAAATTATGAATGACAATACATTCGGTCTTACCGCGACAGCAGTAAGAGTTCCGGTTCAGGGCGGACATTCCGAAAGTGTGAATATCGAATTTGAAAACGATTTCGATCTGGATGAAGTGAAAAAAATTCTTTCCGAAACTCCGGGAGTTGTGGTTCAGGACGATGTGAAAAATAAAATCTATCCGATGCCTTTGTATTCCGAAGGAAAAGACGAGGTTTTCGTAGGCAGGATCCGCAGGGATCCGTCGAATCCGAAAACGCTGAATTGCTGGATTGTCGCGGATAATTTAAGAAAAGGTGCCGCTACAAATGCAGTGCAGATTGCTGAATATTTGATTGAAAATCAATTGGTTTAAAAACAAAATGCTCACTAAGTGAGCATTTTTTAGTTATTAGAATATTCAAACTTTTTGAATTTTATTTTTAAAACATTTATGGCAAAAACCATTTCATCAGAAAAAAACAACTACGCTTTCCAGCGAAATGTCGCGATCATCGGAATCATATTGTTTGCCGGAAAACTTATTGCGTGGAGACTCACCAATTCCGATGCCGTATTTTCCGATGCAATGGAAAGTATCGTAAATATCATCGCTGCTTTTATGGGACTGTATTCGCTGTATCTTGCTGCAAAACCGAAAGATGAAGATCATCCTTACGGACACGGAAAAGTGGAATTCATTACTTCCGGAGTGGAAGGTGCGCTGATTATTTTTGCCGGGATCGTAATTATTATTGAAGCGGTCTCTTCGCTGCTCAACAAAAATATTCCCGGAAAACTGGATTGGGGAATGGCAATTATCGCTGCGACAGCTGTTGTCAATTATCTGATGGGGTATATTTCTTATCAGAAAGGAGTTAAAGAAAATTCCCTTGTTTTGCAAAGTTCGGGAAAGCATTTGCAAAGCGATACTATTACAACTGCCGGTGTTGTGGTAAGTTTGGTCATCGTTCATTTTACAAAATTATTCTGGTTGGATGCTGCCGTTGCTTTGGTTTTCGCGTCATATATTATTTTTACAGGGTACAAAATCGTCAGGAAATCTTTAAGCGGAATTATGGATGAAGCCGATATCGGAATGCTGGAAAGATTATCGGATTTTCTCAATAAAAACCGGAAACCGGAATGGATCGATATTCACAATATGAAGATCCAGCAGTTCGGAAGCCGTCTTCATATTGATGCTCATCTTACGCTTCCGTGGTATTTCGAGCTTCGGGATGCACACAACGAAATGGAAGAAGTCGTAAAATTAATCGCTCACAATACCGACCGCAAAATCGAATTCAATTTCCATATGGACGACTGCAAACCCATTTCCTGCAAAATCTGTCAGATTTATGATTGTCCGGTCCGGGAATTTCCGTTTGTAAAAAAAGTAGATTGGAATGCCGAAAACATTGCACAACCGGATAAACATACGATTGAAAATCTGGGATAAATCGGTGCAAGATGCAGGGTGCAAGTTTCAAGATGGAAGCCTAAAGTTCTCGATTTCGTAGTATTTCAAATCAAACCATTTCAAACAAAATCAAACCGTTTCCAACTCTCAAATTTTCCCCATCAAAATCCAAGATCACATTATTATAAACCTCACTTCTTCCGACTTCCGACTTCGGACTTCGGACTTCGGATTTCCATCTTCCGTCTGTTGTAATAAAACATCGGAATAATCAGCAGCAAAACCAGCGGCTGAATCACAAATCTCCGCATATAGAAAGAAAACAGATATCCGATTTCAAATTTTGTGGAAATGCAGTACAAATAAATCGGGAAAGTGATAAGAAAAACTAAACAAATTAATACAACAGCCTGAATCGTCCAGTCTTTTCTTTTAAAAATAAAATGCACAATTACCGCTGAAAAAAAGAGATTTAATCCAAACCGAAAAATATAGTTTAAGATTAATTTCCCCCATTCAAAATCAGGAAAAGCGGCTTTTTTATTGGCTTCGTGAAAATATTCCAGAAAAGGATCGTAAAAGATTTTATCTTCCACGGCACGAACCCCGATCAGTCCCAAAACAGCGAGAATTACAATAATCCAGTTAATGATTTTCATCTTTCAAAGCGTAAAATTTAATCCAGATCAACCAAAGCAGAACTACCGTTCCGTAAATAATTGCAGGAAAAAAATAATCGTGTCCGATTTTCGTATATTTCGGATGTTCGATGATAAGAATGTTCAATCCGGCAATTCTCAGAACATTCATAATATGCAGGAAAACCAATCCCAGAAACGTGAACACAAAAGTTTTCTTTCCTTTATAAAATGCGAAAATAAAAGCAACAAAAAGAATCATCACCGAGATCGCATTACAGCCTTCCACCATTCGGGAAATGTACTTGTTATTCACATAAAACCAAGTCGTTTCAAATTTCGGCTGGTCTACGAGAATCGTTTTATATCCTAAAAGATCCTGAATTTTCCCGCTTTGGAAAGCCACCCATTTCGAAACCGGATCCAAACCTGTTCCGTCATAAAAATTCAGATAAAGCTGATAACCGCCGAGAAGCACCAGATAAATAATAATAAATCTTGCAAGAATAATAAGAACCGGCTTGAAATCCTGAAACATACGGCAAAGATAACAATTAATGAGAAATATTATTTAAACTTAAGAATATTAGGAGAGCCGGGAAGCGGCGAAATCAAACAGCATCGGGTAAAGCCCGATGAAAATAAAAAAGCATTTCAATTAAGCCCTGAAATCAAAGATTCGACGAAGTCAAAGGGCAGAATAATTAAAAAAACATTCTAATATAAATTAGTATTTTTGTGATTCAATAAAAACAAATTCTTTGATGTCCCAGGTTTCACCAGAAGATTTTTTCAAAAACTTTACCGGTTTTGAGCATTCGGAATTCACGGCTTTACCGCAAAGTGGTTCGGCAAGGCAGAATTTTATCGGGAAATGTGGTGACAAAACTTACATCATCACTTCAAATGAAAATATCGCGGAAAACCGTTCCTTTCTGTATTTTTCCGAAATTTTTTCCGGATTAAAGCTGAATACGCCGCAGATTTTCAAAATTTCCGGCGATGAAAAAACCTACATTCAGGAGTTTCTTGGAAATCACACTTTATCTGAAATTATTGAAAAAGAGGGTTTGTCCGAAAGAGTAAAAAATCTGGTAAAGCAGACGCTCCGGAAACTTTTTGAACTTCAAAAGAAAACCGACGGCAGAATAGATTTCACCAAAACTTTCGAGTACGAAGCGTATGATGAAATTCCCGTTTCTTATGATTTGTTTTATTTTAAATTTATGTTCGCCGATATTCTGGAAGTTCAGTATCACAAAACACGGCTTTTGAAGGAATTTAAAATAATAGAAAAATTAATGGAATCCCTGAAACCGAAAGGTTTGATGATCCGTGATTTTCAGGCAAGAAATATTATGGTGAACGAGAATGATGATGTTTTTTTCATCGATTATCAAAGTGCGATGAAAGGACCTTTGATGTACGATGTGGTTTCGTTTCTGTATCAGGCAAAAGCCAATTTTCCTGAAAGTTTCAGGGAAGAAATGCTGAATTATTATTATTCGCTTTGGGAAGATCAGGAAACGGAAAATGATCTGAAATCTTCATTAAAACCATTGCAGCTGATGCGGTTTTTACAGGTTTTGGGAGTGTATGGTTTTCGCGGACTGGTACAGAGTAAACAGCATTTTATAAAAAGCATCGAACAGGGAGTTGAAAATTTATTTACATTTTCTCAAAACTGGGAACAGATGAATGATTTCCCCGAACTGAAAAACGTGATCAGTCAGCTTCATTCCGGAGAATCCAAAAGAAAAATTAAAAATTATCTGAAATAAAAATATGAGCTTAAAAATAGACATTCACAGTTTTTCCTATAAAAAAGGCGGAATTCCAAAAGATTCCAGCGGAAACGGAGGCGGATTCTGCTTCGATTGCCGGGGAATCCTGAATCCGGGAAGAATTGAAGAATATAAACCGCAAACCGGAAACGACAAGCCTGTTCAGGAATTTCTGGAAACCCAAACCGAAATGCTGAAGTTTCTGGAATTCATCAAAAATCTCGTTTCCATCACCATTGATAATTATCTTGAAAGAGGATTTGAAAATCTGCAAATCAATTTCGGATGCACAGGAGGACAACATCGTTCCGTATATTCTGCGATAAAAATTGCGGAATTCATCAAAGAAAAATATCCGCAGACAGAAGTAAAAATCACACACGACGAACAACCGCAACTCAATCATTAGCAATAAGTAATGAGTAATAAATAATGCCGTTTTTAAATTACTCATTACCAATTACTTATTACTCATCAATATGAAAGCACTCATTTTCGCTGCCGGAAAAGGAACAAGGCTGAAACCTTTTACAAATCATCATCCGAAAGCTTTGGCTTTGGTAAACGGAATTCCTTTGCTGGAAAGAAATATAAAGTATCTCCAAAGTTTCGGGATCAATGATTTCGTAATTAATATTTATCATTTTGGTGAACAAATCACGGATTTCCTGAAAAAAAACGACAATTTCGGAGCAAAAATTGAAATTTCCGACGAAAAAGAAGAGCTTCTGGAAACAGGAGGCGGACTGGTTTTTGCCAGAAAATTTCTTGACCACGGCGAAGATTTCCTGATTATGAATGCCGATATTTTGACAAATCTGAATATCAGTGATTTAATAAAATTCCATAAAGAAAAAAATGATTTTGCTACATTAGCGGTTTCGGACAGAAACAGCTCCCGGAAATTTTTCTTTAATGATGAAATGGTTTTGCGTGGCTGGCTGAATGTTCAAACCGGAGAGCAAAGATTAGCGGAATTTAATAAAGGATTTAAAGCTTTGGCATTCAGCGGTGTACATTGTATTAATCCCGTTATTTTTAACAAGATCAAAAGAACGGGAAAATTCTCGATTATGGAAGAATATCTGGATATGATGCATACCGAAAAAATTCACGGATTTGAGCATCATTCCGTTTTGGTGGATGTCGGAAGACCGGAATCGGTTCTGGAAGCCGAAAAATATTTTAAATAAGAAAAATGAGCAAAATAAAAAGAGGAAAAGGATTAACCAAAGAAATCGCCGGAAACGAACGACAGATCGATCAGAAGATCCAAAGCAGCTTCAAGGAGAAAACCTGGGACGAAACCATCACCAAAGACAGCTGGATGGTTTTCAAAATTATGTCGGAATTTGTAGACGGCTACGAAAAGCTGGCGAAAATAGGACCTTGTGTTTCTATTTTTGGTTCGGCTCGTTTGAAGGAAGACAGCAAGTATTATAAAATGGCAGTGGAAATTGCTGAAAAAATTACGCAGATCGGATTTGGAATTATTACAGGCGGCGGTCCCGGAATTATGGAAGCCGGAAATAAAGGAGCGCATAAAACCGGCGGAAAATCCATCGGACTGAATATTGATCTTCCTTTCGAGCAGCATTTTAATCCTTATATTGATAAAAATTATTCCATTGATTTCAATTATTTTTTCGTAAGAAAGGTAATGTTTGTAAAATATTCTCAGGGATTTATCGTAATGCCGGGAGGTTTCGGAACTTTGGATGAGCTGTCCGAAGCTTTAACTCTAATTCAAACCAACAAGATCGGGCAATTCCCGATTGTTCTGGTCGGCTCGGAATTTTGGAGCGGACTTTTGGACTGGTTCAAAAATACGCTTTTAGCCAACGGAATGATCAAGGAAGAAGACCTGAATCTGTACCGTGTTGTGGATTCCGCGGATGAAGCTGTGGCACATATCAAAGCATTTTACGATAAATACTCGGTAAACGTAAATTTTTAGTTGGCATATTATTTGAGCCACTTCAATAAATATTTTTATATTTGATAAATTTATATTCGAAATGAAAAAATTTTTATACATATCAGGATTTTTAACACTTTTTGTGATGATGAGCTTTGCTGTTGCAGATTTTTATTCATCAATGACAAAAGTAGATTATGTTGAAGGCAGCAAAACGCTGAAGTTCACTACAAAAATGAATACTAACCACGTTTCGGACGCTATTAAAATCAATCCTTCAACAGCAGGTTTCGAAGCGGAAGTGAAAAAATATGTGAACAATAATTTCGATGTTTTCGTGAACGGTGCTCAGAAAAAATTAACTTTTACGGGAAGTCAGGTAAACGGCGAATCGGTTTGGGTGTATTTTGAAGCTTCCGGAGTTTCGGACATCAGCGCACTGAAAATCAAAAATACCATTCTTATCGGCACTTTCCCGAAACAGGTAAATATCGTAAATGTAGCTTATAAGGGAAGCCAGAAAACAATGAATTTCCAGAAAGGCAAAGAAACAAATGAAGTAAGCTTTTAAAAGAAAAAAATATACAACAGAATAAAAAAGGAAGATTGGTTAAATCTTCCTTTTTTTAATTTCGGCGGCTAAAAATTAAACCTGATTCCAGCATTGATATTGAATAATGTCGCGTTAGAATAATATTTTTTCACCGCTTCGTCTTCAAAGTCAAGATCGGATGAATAAAAATACACTTTCGGTCCGGCAAAAACCTGAACGGATTTGGATTCATTCAAACTGTACAGAACTTTAGCACCGAGCAGAACACTTTTGGCTGTCTCCTTAAAACCATCCGAACGGTAATCGGAGCGGCTTTTCATTTCAAGGCTTCCGATTCCTGCCTGTCCTTCGATTTTAAAATTTTCATTCAAAGGATACTGATAAAGCAGTGAAATCGAAAAATCGGTAAGAGCAGGACTTTTCAATGCACCAAAAACGCTTACGTCCTTCACATCGGTATAAAATTTATTAAACTCCAGCCCGATCCCGAAATTATGAAAAACAATTCCCTGAAATCCAAGTCCGAATCCTGAAAATGTTTTCAGACCGTCAGCCATAAAATTATTACCGGTCGGGAACACAACATTTCCTTTAATATTAACGGAAAACTGAGGTTTTTGTCCGTAGCAGATAACGGAAGCCGCAACGGAAAGAGAGTATATCAGTTTTTTCATTCCTGTAAAATTATAGAATCGAACTTTACATATTTTCTGTCGGCAGGAAGATTGATCGAAAGTGAATCATAGTTCAGCGTACATCCGTTTGTATTGGCGGAAAAGCTTTCAATTTTTTTATTCACAAAAAGACTTGTAACAAGCGTTGTTGCAGCGCCGCCCAAACGAAATGTTCCGTCGCTTTTGGATTGCCCTTCAGAAACGAGGAGATCATCGTTGATCAGTTGTACAGGGAGATTTGCGGAAGTCCCATTTTTGGAAATGATTTTCCCTTCCACAAAAATTCGGGAATTGTCCACATATTCCGCTCGTTCGCAACCGTTGGAGGTCATCAGAAAACTGAAAGCAATGGTATTGATAATGTATAAAAACTTCATAAAAGATTTTTCCCAAAAGTACTAAAAACCTTTCTTCAAAAAATTGATTATAATCAATAATTATATTCAGATTGTGAGAAAAGTGGAATTATTGAAAATAAGATAGGTTTAACATAAAAAAATAAAGTAAAAAACCGTTCAGTATAAACGTCTTCTTTACTTGGAATTCACCCAGCTGAAAAACTTTTCCCGATATGTTTCGCCGATTTGTAAAGGAATATCATTAATGAAAATCCTGTTTCCTTCGATTTGTGAAATTTTTTCGAGGTTGGCGATATAAGATTTGTGAATACGCATAAATCCGTGAGGCAGAATCTGTTCCATATCTTTCAGCTTGTCCAGAATAATATATTCCGAATCTTCAGTTCTGATATTTACATAATCGCGCAGACCTTCGATAAAAAGAATTTCGGAATAGAAGATCTTGATCTGTTTTCCATTGGATTTTATAAAAAAATACCCTTTTTCTTTCGGCTGACTTTCTGCCGTTGAAACCGGCAAATTATTTTCCGTTTTTTCCTTTACTTTCAAAACGCTTTTATAAAATCGTTCATACGAAATCGGTTTCAGCAGATAATCCGTAACGCTGTATTCATAACTTTCCAAAGCGAAATCCGAATAAGCGGTGGTGAGAATCACCTGAGTTTTCTTGTTCAATAATTTCAAAAAATCCATTCCGTTGAGTTCCGGCATCTGGATATCCAGAAAGATCAGATCAAAATCTTCTTCCTGAATTCTTTGCAAGCCAATCAGCGGATTACTGGTGGAAAATCCCATTTCCAGAAAATATGTTTTGGAAATATAATCTTCCAAAAGCTGTATTGCCAAAGGCTCATCATCAATAACCAGACATTTTATGCTCATAGTTCCATATTCAGATTAATGGTAAAATAATCATCGTTTTTGTCGATATTCAGCTGATGTTTCTGAGGATAAAGAATATTCAGTCTTTTTCTTACATTTTCGATCCCGATTCCCGATGACTGATCTTTTTGTTTCCTGGAAATTTTATTTCTCTGGTAAAAATATAAGTTATTTCCTTCCGTTTTTACGGAAATTTCCAGAATATCATTTTTCAGATCACCGTGCTTAAAAGCGTTTTCCACAAAAGGAATCAGAATCATCGGTGCGATTTTCAAATTCTTATTCTTGGTTTCATCTGAAAAATAAATATTTTCCGGATTCTGAATTCTCAGGCTTTCCAAATCCAGATAGCTTTTAACATACTGAATTTCATTGCCTAATGTAGTGAAATCTTTTGTAATCTCGTTGCTGGAAAACCTCAGCAGATCGCCCAGTTTTTCGATTGCAGTCAGGGATTTTTCGGATTTCATATTCACCAGAGAATAGATATTGTTCAGTGTATTGAAGATAAAATGCGGATTGATCTGCGATTTCAGAAGACTGTTCTGTGCTTCGGATTTTTCTTTTTGCAGAATCCTGTTTTCCTTATCCGTTTTGATGGAGTAATTCAGAAACCAGATCACCGAACTCATAAAAACAGCCGTGCTTCCGTAATACAGATTATCGATAAAGTAAAACGAAAACGAAGTTCCTTCCTGATAATTTCTGAAGCCTAAAACCGCAGGATATAAAATCTCTTCCACGGAATATCTCAGCAGAATGAATACCAGAAAATTGAGAAATATTCCGCCGATAAAATACAGAAACTTCCGCTTCCTGAAAATTTTCGGAAGCACGAAAAAATAGTTGAAATAAAACGTGATAATGCTTACAAAAACAAAGGAATAACCCAGCAGATAATCGATTGAAAAAAATTGTGCCGGTTTTTCGGACAGGATTTCATATCTGAACTGATTAAAAATATTCAGAATCCAATACAGCAAATGGATGAAAATGAGGTGTTGTTTTTTCATTGCCCGGAATTATTTGTTCAAAGATAAAATCTTATGCGATCTTCAGAAATAAAATTCGATAAACTCTCCAAAAAACCCGACGAACATTTCATCGGGAAAATATTGGCATTGGCAGAAAAAAATTTTCTAAAGCAGAACAATAGGGAATATTTGCAGAATGAAACCGAAAGATTCGTGAATACCTTATAAAAAATAATAAAAATATGAACAAAAGATACATTTTGCCAATAGCCGCTTCATTGATTTTCACAAAATTTTCCGCGCAGCAAACCAAGCAGGACAGCATCAAAAATATTGAAAAAGTGGAAATCCTCGTAAAGAAAAAATTACTGGAACGGAAAGCTGACCGCCTGATTTTCAATGTGGAAGCATCAGCAGCTTCGCAGGGAATGGACGCTTCGGAAACGCTTGCCAATGTTCCGATGCTGAAAGTGGATGAAAATATGGGAACCGTTTCTATCACGGGAAAAAGTAGTGTCGGTGTAATGATCAACGGACGGATGCTGAATATTTCCGGAACCGGACTCCTGAATTATCTGAAATCCATCCGTTCGGAAAATATTTCGAAAATTGAAGTGATTACCACTCCTCCTGCAAAATATGAAGCGCAGGGAAACGGCGGACTCATCAATATTATCCTGAAAAAAAATCCGCAGCTCGGTTTCAGCGGAAATATAAGTTCCAGCCTGATCCAGAGAACATATTCAGGATTCAGCGATAACGCAACGCTGAATTATCAAACCGAAAAATTCAGCACCAGCCTGAAACTTTCCTATTATGATTCTGCAAAACGTACCGATGAAAATTATACAATTCTCGGAAATTACCGGAATTACAGCCATTCCGTCCGTAAAGATATGTGGAACGAACTGACTCCGAGCCTGAATCTTTCCTATAAAATCAGTAAAAACTCCGAAATCGGAATGGAATATAGGTACGCAAATCAAAAATCAGGAATGGATATTGTGAATGAAACGAAAAATATAAGTCCGCAATCCGGAGAAGAAAATCTGCTCACCAAAACATTCCACCGTGAAAAGCTTCCGACACAAACGCTGAGCGCTTATTATGACCTGAAACTGGATTCCATAGGGAAAAAGCTGAGCATTATCGGGAATTTTTATAAGAACGATTCTGATACGGAGGTTCATTTTTCAACATTGAAGCTTTCTGATAATTCCGTTCAGGATGTGAAAACGGTATCATTGATCTCACCGGAAGTTTTTTCAGTTCAGGCAGATCTGGAGCTCCCTTTTTCTTTCGGAACAATTGAGGCAGGCGTGAAGTTTAATCAGTTCAAAAACGCTTCTGATCTGAAATATTTCAATGTAACCGGTCACCAATATATTCCGGATGAAACGAAAGCGAATGTATTCCAGTATCAGGAAGAAAATTACGCGGCATATTTCAGCTTTGCCAAAAGTTTCGGGGAAAACTGGGAAACAAAAGCTGGGCTCCGATATGAAAATACGAACGCAGAAAGCTTTACGCCATCAGAGAATTTGGGAACTCGATACAATTACGGGCAATGGTTTCCGTCGGCTTATCTTTCCTATAAAAATGATAAAAATGTATTCAGTATTTCCTATTCCAGAAGGATCAACCGTCCAAGTATGGGAAATTTAGATCCGTTCCGCTGGTACGATAATCCGTATTCTTATTCTTCGGGAAACCCTTTGCTCACGCCGGCTTACATCAATAATCTGGAACTGGCTTATGTGTATAATGGCAAATTCTCTGCAAGCATTTATTACTTGAAGCTGAAAAATGCTTTCGGGCAGATTTCTTTTATGGACGGGCTTTACCAAATCGGAACCTACCTGAATTATTATAACAATGATTTCTACGGATTGAATGTTTCCTACACCGATTATTTTTTCAAATTCTGGGAAATGACATTTTCCGCAAATGCTTCTTTGCAGAATTCAGAAGTTTTTAATATTGATGCTGAAACTAAGAACGGTCACTCCGTAAGCTATTCCGTGAACAATACTTTTGCTTTAAATAAAAAGAAAACATTAGCGATTTTCCTGAACTACGATCAAAATTTTCCCTATAAAAATGTGAATTCCTATTTCCATAATTTTTCAAGTTTAAATTCCGGAGTTAAGGTATCACTTATGGAGAAGCAGCTTCAGATCAATGCGACCGTTACCAATATTCTTACGCAGAGATATCGCGGAGATATGTATTTTTCTGATAACAACCAGCATTTTAATAATTATTGGGATGGAAGAAGTTTCCGTTTAAGCGTGAATTATACTTTTGGAAATAATAAGAAAAAGTTCAGCAAAAAAAATATTGAGTTTGAAGAAAAAGACAGGGTGAATTAAAATCCCGCCAAAGAAAAACAGGAAGGCTTTTATTCCAGCTTTTTAATGGTGCCACCGATTTTCGATATTTTTTTGAAATTATTCTCATAGATATCGAATGCGTAATTTCCTTTTTTGAAATCATTGTTCAGCCATTCGAATTCCACGTTTTTTGTAACATTTTTTTCGTAATCGATGTACACTTTATCGGAAAATTGCAGCAGCTTCCCATCGACGCGGATCTTTCCAGAAGGGCGGTTCTCAAAAGTGGCAAGCGTTCCGTCCGGCTTATGGATGATGATGTAAAGCTCTTTTTTTCCCGAATCGGCTAGAATATTGTCATTAATATCAAAGCTCATTTTGATCTTATCGATTCTTCTCGCTTTTTCCGTTTCTATTTCTTTTCCGCTGCTTCGTACTTTAAAGCCTGTAAGCACAAAATTGGAAAGGGAAAGGTTGGAGGCATAGCTCAGAAGATTGCTTTTCCGGTCGGATTCCTTTTTTTCGTAGATATATTTTGTGGTGATTTCTTTTTTCTGATTTTCCAGAGCAACGATTTTGGAATTCAGATTTTCAATATATTCTTTACTTTTTTCATTTTCCAGAGACAATTGGTGAGACTCTGTTTTGCTCGAACTCAATTGTTTTTTGTATTCGCCGATCACATTTTTCGAGATTTCGCGCATCAGGGTTTTGGCTTCGTTCAGCTCTTCTTCCGTGAGCTCGGATTTGCCCAGCAATTCTTCAATTCTTTTTTTCTGTGCGAAAATCAGCGTATTGCTGCTGTCCACGATATTGAGGTTCAGTTCCAAATCTTTTTTCAGAAACTCGTAATCTTTTTTCAAATTAACGGTTTCCTTTTTTACTTCCTCTCTCGACATTCGTGGAAAAAATTTGGTATAACCGATATATCCTAAAAGCAGCAGAGTAACAAAAGAAAAAACGTAGATCAGCTTTTTTTGCATAATGTTCTTTATATATAAATATCAGCAAATATATTGAGTTTTGTATTCAATTAAAAATCAAAAGATTAAAATCTTGCTGTAATATGATATATTTCATCGGAAATAAAAATTCCCTGAAGTTTTTTTAATTCTTCAGGGATTGATGTTTCTAAACTCCCAGGCTTTTCCGAACCCTTTTCAATGTTTGCGAGGCAATTTTCCTCGTTTTTTCCGCACCTTCGCTGAGCTTGGTTTCCAGTTCGGGAAGATTGTTCATATAATAATTGAATAGTTCTCTTTCTTTAGCAAAACGTTCCAGAATTAAATTCAGAAGTTCTGTTTTTGCGTGTCCGTATCCGAAATTTCCGGCGAGGTATTTCTTTCTCAATTCTTCCGTTTGTTCTGCAGTTGCGATTAATTCGTAAATGGCGAAAACCTTATCCGTTTCAGGATCTTTCGGTTCTTCTAAAGTTTTGGAATCGGTTTCAATGGACATCACCTGCTTTTTCAGTTCTTTTTCCGGAAGAAAAATATTGATGATATTTCCTCTGGATTTCGACATTTTTTGTCCATCAGTTCCGGGAACGTATTTCGTATCTTCCTGCAATTCGGCATTCGGCAGAACGAAAACTTCACCCATTTGATTATTAAACCTTGAAGCGACATCACGTGCAATTTCCAGATGCTGCAACTGGTCTTTCCCGACAGGAACAATTTCCGCATCATACAACAAAATATCTGCTGCCATCAGAATCGGATAATTGAAAAGTCCGGCATTTACATCGCTTAACCTGTCCGCCTTATCTTTGAAAGAATGCGCCAGAGTCAATCTTTGGAAAGGAAAAAAACAATCCAAATACCACGTCAGTTCGCAGACTTCAGGAATATCGCTTTGCCTGTAAAAATGCGTTTTTTCGGTGTCCAGTCCACAAGCAAGCCACGCTGCTGCGATTTCGTAAGTGTTCTGTTTCAGATCTTCCGCATTTTTGACCTGTGTCAAAGAATGCAGATTGGCGATAAACAAAAACGAATCGTTTTCCGATTTTTTGGAAAGTTCGATGGCAGGGATTATTGCTCCCAAAAGATTTCCCAAATGCGGCGTTCCTGTTGCTTGTATTCCGGTTAAAACTCGTGACATTTTATTTTCAATTTATTTTTTTTATATATATTTCAACATATGAAATTGAATCATTAATAGTTAATTCTATTTCGATATTAAATAAATTAAAATATGGTTGCATCCATTTAAGAAATTTATAAAATGTTAATTTATTTCTTTCATGATATATGTCAATATCTAAATACACTGTTTCGCTTGGATTATTTTCAAAATAGTCCAAAAAACTTTCAATCACTTCTCTTTTTAAATCTGCACAAAATTTCTTTTGTGGGTCTATCATTGGTACTAATGACACATTTATCCTATCAACGAATAAATCCCTTTCAAATGTTAATTGATAAGGGATTTTGTTGTCGGTAAGAATGTCATATACCGTTATACCGTAAATAATTTCTTTTTTGGTTTCAGACATCTTGACTTGCTATTTTTTTACTATAATGCTCAATTGTTTTAGAAAACAATTGTTTCTTTCTTCGGATTGAATGTTTTATCCTTTCTATTTTATCTCTACTCGGCTTGTCATCAATCCTTAACTCTATGTTATTTCTATCTATAAAAGACAGAATAACATCCATGTGTGTAGGTTTTACTTGATTTGACATAATATATTTTTTTAAGAGTTTGCAAAATTAATACTAAATATAAAAATAAATGCATATAATTATTATTTGGAATAATTCTAAATAATAATTATACTGTAAATATATGTACTTAATTCTTAATTAAGGATAGGGAACGTGTTAAAACTACATAAAAACAATGTTATTTATAATTATTCTAAATAACATTGTGATTTTTATTTAATTACACAATAGAAACTAATTGCTTATTGATATTCCTAATCAGAATCGGATTTTTAAGCGATTGTTCTTCCACCAGATCTACGTTTCTGCCATATATTTCTTCTAAATTTTCTTTTAATGAAAGGTAATTTTCAAAATACCAGAACAAATCTACCGGCAGAAATTTGACCAGAATATCAATATCGCTTTCATCATTGAAGTTGTCAGTAAGGGCAGAACCAAACAGATACAGATGTTCCACATTATGCGTTCTGCACAATGTTTCTATCTTTTTTTGGTCTATGAACAAGCCTTTCATATCACAAAAGTAGTAAATAAAATTAAAGCATCACGGAATCACAATTTTCTCTCCGCCAAATTTCGGTTCTTTTCCTGTGAGAAAATCCACGAAAACCTTTGCTCTTGTAAGATATTCACGGAGATTGGTTTTAATGCCGTAATATTTGCTCACGTTTTTTGCGTTGTAACCGTAAGCTTCGATTCCATTTTCGCGGGCGAGGAAAACTGCTCTTTCGTTGTGAAATTCCTGTGAAATAATGATGTAAGAATTCTGTCCGAAAATCTCTTTTGCCCGAACCACGGAATCCAAAGTGCGGAAACCTGCAAAATCTTCATAAATTTTGTTTTCGGGAATTCCGGCTTTTATTAGTTCGAGTTTCATATCTTCCGGCTCGTTGTAGCCTTTCACGGAATTATCTCCGCTTACGATTATATTTTGGATTTTTCCTGATTTATAAAGCTCAGCGGTTGCATCAATTCTGTATTTGAAATAAAGATTCGGATAGCCGTTGGAAAGTGTTTTGCTCGTTCCGAGAAGAAGTCCGATTTTTTCGTCGGGAAGTTTAGAAATATCTGATATGACGAAATCTTTCGTTGTGCTTTCTATTCTGTAATTTGCCCACAAAATAAAAAACAAACTTAATACTGATAAAATAAGAATTGTATAAAAAAGTTTTTTGAAAAGTTTTTTCATTATCAGATTAGAATGTTAGCTGTATTTTGTAATTCCGAATCCCTTTAAAATGGAGATTTTATCGCTTCTTTTTATAAGTATTATTTTCAGACAGAGACCAAATTAGTAATATTATTGGACCTATAATTGTAATTCCGACAAATATATTTAGAATTAATATCAAATATTTTTTAGAATGTTTATTTTGAAAAGCAATAATGCTTGGCAGTAAAGCAATAGGTAAACATACAATGATAATAAGAATTTCAGGTATGGACATAATGTATTAATTCTTAAAACTCCAACCCATTCGGAAACGCCTTTTTCCTGAAAATAAAAAGAAGAACCGCGCCAATCGTAATCGCGGAATCGGCAACATTAAAGATATATTTGAAAAATTCGATATGTTTTCCGCCAATCAGAGGGAAACTTTCAGGAACGTACCAGTCCACCAAAGGAAAATGAAGCATATCGACAACGCAGCCTTTCATAAAGGATGAATATCCGTGTCCGAACTGCGAAAGTTTTGAAACTCCGCTGTAATCAATCCATCTTCCGGTAGATTCGTCGAAAACGGTTCCGCTGTCGAACATCATTCCGTAGAACATCCCGTCAATTACATTTCCGATAGCTCCGGCAAAAATAATTGCCATCGGAATCAGCAGGTAATTGGATTTTCCTTCTTTCGTCCATTTTCTGAAAAGATGAATCATAAATCCGATCAGCGCAATACGGACAATCACCAGAAAATATTTCCCTAAAAGTCCTCCGAAATGAAATCCGTAAGCCATTCCCGGATTTTCCACAAATGTCATCTTAAACCAGTCCAGCCCGAAAACGGGAACGCTTTCTCCGAGATAAAAATGAGTCTTGATATAGTATTTCGAAAACTGGTCGATGAAAAGAATGAGTAGGGTTACAAATGCTATTTTCTTCATTAAATTGTACAATGTATTAATGTAAAATGTATTAATGAGAAACAACAGTCGTCATTCTACATTAATACATTTTACTTTTTACAGGAATTTTATCGTTGCATATTTTTCGCCTCAATACTCAAAGTAGCGTGCGGAACAGCCATTAAGCGTTCTTTCGGAATCAGTTTTCCGGTAACACGGCAAATTCCGTAGGTTTTGTTTTCGATGCGGATTAAGGCGTGTTTCAGGTCGCGGATAAATTTCTCCTGTCTTCCGGCAAGAATCGCGTTCTGCTCCTTGCTCAGTGTTTCCGCACCTTCTTCAAAGGCTTTGAATGTTGGCGACGTATCATCGGTTCCGTTATTCTGGTCGTTGATGAAACTTTCGTTGATGAGCGCCAAATCCTTTTCGGCTTTATTTATTTTTTCCTGAATCAGCTTTTTAAACTCCTGCAAATCAGCGTCACTGTATCGTACTCTTTCTTCTGCCATAGGTTTTTGATTTGAGATTTGAGATTCGAGATTTGAGATTTTGAAAACTGCTTGTTGCAATTTCAAATTTCAAATTTTCAATTTCAAATTCTGTTAATGTTTACTTTAAATTTCACTTCGTCAATTTCTATTTCGTCGAAATTTGCGAGTGAATTTACAAATTCTATTTTATTACACAATACTTCCGAAGAAATATATGCTTCATTGTTGATAAGTTCTGTTTTGAACGGACAATTTTCTTCCAATTCGATTGAAATTCTGTCAGTTAATTCAAAATCTTTGTCTTTTCTTAAATTCTGAATTCTATTAATAAATTCCCTTGCGATTCCTTCGGATTTCAGTTCGTCCGTAATGGTCAAATCCAGTGCTACTGTGATTTTCCCTTCACTTGCGACTGTCCAGCCCGGAATATCTTTGGTTGAAATTTCCACATCGTCCAACGTAATTTCGTAGCCGGAAATTTCCATTTTTCCTTCTTTTTCCAGATTTGAAATTTGGTCTGAATTTAAGTTAATAATTTCATTTCCAACGGTTTTCATATCTTTTCCAAGACGAGAACCCAAAGTTTTAAAATTCGGTTTTATCTGTTTTACAATTAAATGCGATGCTTCTTCGGCGTTGATTAACTGCAATTCTTTAACATTAACTTCTTGTTTAATTAATTCTGAAACGGCTAAAATCTGTTCTTCCGTTTTCTTGTCTAAAACGGGAATCATCACTTTTTGAAGCGGTTGTCTTACTTTGATGTTTTCCTTTTTTCTCAAAGAAAATACCATTGACGTCACTTGCTGAGCGAGATGTGTTTTTTCCACCAAATCGGTGTCGATTAAACTTTCATCAGCAACAGGGAAATCTGTTAAGTGAATGGATTCCGCTTTGTATTTTCCGGTAACGGCGTTCAAATCCTGATACAACTGGTCTGTAAAGAACGGTGCAATCGGTGCGGAAAGTTTCGCAACGGTTTCCAGACAAGTGTAAAGCGTTTGGTAAGCCGAAATTTTATCTTCGGTGTAATCGCCTTTCCAGAAGCGTCTTCTGCAAAGTCTTACATACCAATTACTTAGATTATCGTTCACAAAAGTATTGATAGCTCTTGCTACTTTGGTCGGTTCGTAATCTTCGTAGAACGATTTTACTTCTTTGATTAATAAATTTAATTCAGACAAAATCCAGCGGTCGATTTCCGGACGATTTTCCACGTCTTTTTCGGAATAATTAAAGTTATCGACATTCGCATACAAAGCAAAAAACGAATACGTATTGTATAAAGTTCCGAAGAATTTTCTGCGGACTTCATCAATTCCCTCGATGTCGAATTTCAGGTTTTCCCAAGGATTCGCATTGGAAATCATATACCAACGCGTCGCATCAGGACCGTATTTTGCCAGCGTTTCAAACGGGTCAACCGCATTTCCCAAACGTTTGGACATTTTCTGCCCGTTTTTGTCGAGAACCAAACCGTTGGAAACCACATTTTTATAAGCCACCGAATCGAAAACCGCCGTTCCAATCGCGTGAAGCGTATAAAACCAACCACGAGTCTGGTCAACACCTTCCGCAATGAAATCCGCAGGGAAGGCTTTTCTTTCGTCGATGAGATTTTTATTTTCAAAAGGATAATGCAGTTGCGCATAAGGCATCGAACCGCTGTCGAACCAAACGTCTATCAAATCGCTTTCCCGCTTCATCGGTTTTCCGCTTTCGGAAACGAGAACGATATTATCCACTACATTTTTATGCAAATCAATTAACGAATAATTTTCATCGGACATATTCCCGATTTCAAAACCTTTGAACGGATTCTCCGTCATCAATCCTGCCGAAACGGATTTTTCGATTTCGTTGTATAATTCCTCAACAGAACCGATGATTTTTTCTTCTTTCAAATCTTCCGTTCTCCAAATCGGTAACGGAATTCCCCAATATCGGGAACGCGAAAGATTCCAGTCGTTCACATTTTCCAGCCAGTTTGCGAAACGTCCTTCTCCGGTAGATTTCGGCTTCCAATTAATCGTTTCGTTCAGTTCTACCAGACGGTTTTTTACCGCAGTCATTTTCACGAACCAGGAATCCAAAGGATAATACAAAACCGGCTTATCCGTTCTCCAACAATGCGGATAAGAGTGGACGTATTTTTCAACTTTAAAGGCTTTGTTTTCCTCTTTTAAAAGGATTGCCAGATTCACGTCCCAAGATTTTTCAGGTGCAGTTCCTTCGTCGTAATATTCGTTTTTAATGTATTTTCCGCTGAACATTTCGGGCACTTTTTCTCCTTTAATGAAACGACCTTGTAAATCCACCAACGGAACTAAATTATCATTTTCATCTTTTACCAGCATAGGCGGAACTCCCGCATCTTTCGCCACTTTCGCATCGTCTGCACCAAAAGTCGGTGCGGTGTGAACGATTCCTGTTCCGTCTTCCGTCGTCACAAAATCCCCCGAAATCACGACAAACGCTTTTTCAGGATTTTCCGCAGGTAAAAACCAAGAAACTAACTGCTCATACGTTGTTCCGACCAAATCCGAACCTTTAAATTCCGCTAAAACCTGATACGGAATGGTTTTACTTTCCGAAGTATAATTCGCAAAATCTTCATCAGTTCCCTCAACAAATTTTTTCCCGAATTGTTTTGAAACCAATGCTTTTGCCAAAATAATATTAATTGGCTCAAAAGTGTATTGGTTAAAGGTTTTGATTAAAACATAATCAATATCGTTTCCAACCGTTAAAGCCGTGTTTGACGGCAAAGTCCAGGGTGTGGTCGTCCAAGCCAAAATGTGGATTGGCTGTTCTTTTTCATTGTCGAATTCTGCCCAATGCAACGCTCCGCCACAAGTATTTTCTGCAATGTCGCAACTTTCAATTTTTGCAAGTCCGCTGATTTTTGCAGTCACTTTTTCGGACAGTTTTTTTACTTTAAACTGAGCGACAACAGTTGTATCCGAAACATCGCGGTACGTTCCCGGCTGATTCAGTTCGTGGGAAGAAAGCCCCGTTCCTGCTTTCGGGGAATACGGCTGAATGGTGTATCCTTTATACAAAAGATTTTTGTCGTAAAGTTGCTTCAAAAGCCACCAAACGGATTCCATATATTTCGGCTCGTAAGTGATATACGGATTGTCCAAATCCACCCAATATCCGATTTTTTCCGTCAAATCGTTCCAAACGTCGGTGTATTTCATCACGGCATTTTTACACGCTTCGTTGTATTCTTCCACGGAAATTTTCTTTCCGATGTCTTCTTTCGTGATGCCCAATTCTTTCTCAACGCCCAGTTCTACGGGAAGTCCGTGAGTGTCCCAACCTGCTTTACGAAAAACCCGTTTCCCGTTCTGCGTTTGGAAACGGCAGAAAATATCCTTAATCGCTCTCGCCATAACGTGATGAATTCCCGGCAATCCGTTTGCGGACGGCGGACCTTCATAAAAAACAAATTCCGGCTGTCCTTCGCGGATTTCCACGGATTTTTTGAATGTATCGTTGTTTTTCCAAAAAGACGCAATGTTTTCTGCGGTTTGGGTAAGGCTGAGCGTTTTATATTCGTTAAACTTCTTCATTTTCAATCTATTCTGATGCAAAATTTAAGTTTGCGAATATAAGGAATTTTAATGAAATTTTTAACGATAAGAATTCCCCTCCTTTGGAGGGGTGGATTCGACTAAAAGGAGAAGACGGGGTGGTTAATAACGAAAACAACACTTCATTATAAACCACCCCGTCAAAAATTCTTTGAATTTTCGCCACCCCTCCAAAGGAGGGGAATTATGCTACTGTTTAATAAACTTAGAACTTAAATCCCCGATTTTGTAAATGTAAACTCCTTTTGGCAGGTTTTCTACATTTACAGAAATTTTATTCTCACCGTTAAGGAAACTTTTATTAACAACCAATTTTCCCGAAGCATCAAAAATTTCTACCACATTTGCTCCGTTTTGGGGATTGATAATGTTGAGAATTTTATTTGCCGGAACAGGAAAAGCGGAGAGTTTTCCTTTGGATTGGATTTCTTTTGAAGCTAATGAAGACGTTCCAAGATTGTAAATTTCAGTTGAACTTGTTGTAGATTTATAAAGTCTCAACTTGTTTGTGCTTGTTGTATTGTCGTGATAAACGTGAAAATCATATTCGTCTTCAAAGATATATCCACTTCCAAAATCTTTAACTAAAACACCATCTTCATTATAAATTTTAATTTTTTCATTAGGATAATTCCCTAAAGTAACAACGATTTCCAACAAATTATCAGAATTAAAAATATTTTTTGAAAGAATAAAATTATCATAAGAGCTCACATTAACAGCAGACGGTAATGTGAACTGTTTTTTCAATGTGTAATCAGCATTATAAATTTTGATAGTTGTAAGGTCTGAACCAACAGAATAATAAAAAGTTTCGGTTGCATTTGTGTAAACTTGTAACTTTTCAGTAGGATAAGTATGTTCCAAAGTAATCTGCCCAAAAGCAACATTTGCAGCAAGAATTGCTGCGGAAAAAAGTGGTTTTTTCATTGTATAAAATTTTAAAAATTAAGTTTCGTTGTTACTTCATCAAAATTTTTAAAATAAAAAAGCGTGAGCAAATTCACACTTTATTAAAAGGTATTTGGCGTAACCCACAATCAAAAGCAGAATCGCCCACGCAATCGTGGGTGTTCTGACTTTATCTGCTTATGATTGTTGTTTATAAAATCGCCAAATTTTATTAATAAAGCAAATAAGTCTACACTTATTTATTTTTCGTTGATGTCTTTGGCAAATATAGGAAAAAGTTTGCCCCGATTTTGATATTAAAAAAAACTTCTACTTTTGCAGAAATTTTGTCCTTAATAATATGTCCAAAAATTTAGTTATCGTAGAGTCCCCTGCAAAGGCAAAAACCATTCAGAAATACCTCGGGAAAGATTTTGAAGTGAAATCGAGTTTCGGGCATATCCGCGATTTGCCGAAAAAAGGAATGGGAATCGATTTGGGAACGTTTACGCCGGATTACGAAGTTTCCGCCGATAAGAAAAAAATCGTTGCCGAACTGAAAGATGCCGTAAAAAAAGCCGACACGGTTTGGCTCGCTTCCGATGAAGACCGGGAAGGAGAAGCAATTGCGTGGCATTTAGCTCAGGAACTGAAACTAAAGGACGAAAATACCAAACGAATCGTTTTCCACGAAATTACGAAAAACGCCATTTTAAAAGCCGTTGAAAATCCACGGAAAATCGACCAGAATCTCGTAAACGCTCAACAGGCAAGACGAGTTCTCGACAGAATCGTAGGTTTTGAAATGTCGCCAGTTCTTTGGAAAAAAGTAAAAACCGGACTTTCCGCAGGTCGTGTTCAGTCGGTTGCAGTTCGTCTGATTGTAGAAAGAGAGCAGGAAATCCGTGAGTTTCAGCCGAAAGCAAGTTATAAAATCGAAGGACAGTTTTTAAATTCCGAAAAGCAGGAAATTTCCGCTAAATTGAAAAAAGATTTTGATAAGGAATCCGAAGCGGAAAAGTTTTTAGAGCAATCCAAAGAAACGGAATTTAAAGTTCTCAACGTAGAAAAAAAACCGGGAACTCGCTCTGCTTCTGCGCCTTTTACGACTTCCACGTTACAGCAGGAAGCGAGTAACAAATTAGGATATGGAGTAACTTCAACGATGCGTGTCGCCCAAAGATTGTACGAAGAAGGGTACATTACCTATATGAGAACCGACTCCGTGAATCTTTCGCAGGAAGCGATTAATTCAGCGAAAAATTATATTGTTAAAGAATACGGCGAAAATTACTCAAAGCCGAGAAATTATACCACGAAATCTTCATCGGCGCAGGAAGCCCACGAAGCAATCCGCCCGACAGATTTTTCCGTGAAATCCATTGGAGATGCTCAGTTAAACAGGCTGTATCAGTTGATTTACAAAAGAACTCTGGCTTCGCAAATGGAAAACGCAAAGATTGAAAAAACCGTTATCGAAATCGGCAATCCGAAACTTCCTTACAATTTTGAAGCACAAGGTGAGGTGATTATTTTTGACGGATTTTTAAAAGTCTATGAAATCACGAAAGATGAAGATGATGAAGACAACGAAAAACTTTTACCGAAAGTTTTAGTCGGAGAAATTTTGGATTATAAAAAAATCACTGCCACCGAAAAATTCACAAAAGCACCTGCAAGATATACCGAAGCAGGTTTGGTTAAAAAATTGGAAGAATTGGGAATCGGTCGTCCTTCAACTTACGCACCTACAATCCAAACCATTCAGAATCGTGAATACGTCGATAAAAGAGAAATCGAACCTCAAACCCGGGAAATCGTAAAAATGACGCTCGGAAAAACCGGAGTGAAAAAAGAAATTTTAACGGAAAAATTTGGCGGTGATAAAAATAAATTTGTTCCGACCGACATCGGCGAAGTGGTGAATGAATTTTTAACCAACAATTTTGCGGAAATTCTGGATTACGGATTTACGGCAAAAGTGGAGCAGGATTTTGACGAAATTGCCGACGGAAAAGAACAATGGAAAGAAATGATGACGGATTTCTATTCCAAATTCCACCCGAGAATTGAAGATGTGGAGGAAAATGCAGAACGTGCAACCGGAGAACGGATTTTAGGAAAAGACCCGAAAACCGGCAAAACCGTTCACGCGAGAATCGGGCGTTTCGGGCCGATGATTCAGATTGGCGAGTCTGACGACGACGAAAAACCTATTTACGCTTCTTTGATGAGCGGACAGAATATCGCGACTATTACTTTGGAAGAAGCACTGGAACTGTTCAAGCTTCCTTTTGATTTGCAGGATTTTGAGGGGAAAAATGTTGCTGTCGGAGTCGGAAGATTCGGACCTTATGTAAAATGGGGCGAAACATTTATCTCGATTCCGAAAGGCGAAGATCCGCTTTCCGTGAATCAGGAACGTGCGGAAGAAATCATTAATGAAAAGAAAAAAGCCGACGCTCCGATTGCGACGTACAAAGGTGAACCTGTAACGAAAGGAACGGGAAGATTCGGGCATTTTATCAAATACAAATCCGTTTTTGTGAATGTTCCGAAGAAATATGACTTCGACAATCTTTCTCAAAGCGACATCAACGAACTGATTGATGCGAAGTTGGAAAAAGAAGCCAACCGCTACATCCAGCAATGGGAAAAGGAAAAAATTTCCATTGAAAACGGAAGATGGGGTGCTTTCATCAAATTCGGAAAAGCGAATTTCAAAATTCCGAAAAACAAAAAAGACGAAAAATATACCGCCGAAGAACTGAAAGAAGTTTCTTTGGAAGAAGTGAAAAAATGGATTCTTGCGCAGGATAAAAATGCTTTCGGCAGCACGAAAAAAACAACGAAAGCGAAAAAAAAATAGCTCTGTTTTTCAGAGAATTATCACAATACAAAGTAGCCATTGGGAGATTTTCCTGATGGTTTTTTATTTTTGATAAAAAATATATACAACTAATGAAAATATATTAAATAAAATATTGTTAAAAAAGTGAAAATTTTTACATTGAAATTGTTTTCATATTTATTTTTTTTATTTTAAAAGTGTCTATTCTCGATTTTTTATATGTAAAATGTATTTTAATCAAAAATAAAAACTTATTTTTCAATTTGAAATAAAAAATTTTTACATTTGGAGCGCATGAATGGTGTTAAAAAATTTATCTACTCATTTGAAAATTTTTTAACGTATGAAGAATCTAAAGAGCATAATAGCCATCCTATTCTCTCTTAACATAGTAGCACAACAGTCGACTGATTACAGCAGAGCTCCCAACAGTTACATTTTCGATCCCATAGAAGCGAATGCCAATTCATTCAGCGGAATTTATATTCCCGTGACGAAAGCATACGCAATGTGGTCAAGCTACGAATATCTGAAACAAAACGAAAATTTCACTCCGATTCCGGCAGGAACACAAACGGCGGCTCTTTTCTGGGAAGATGTTCCCGGTCTTGTAAAAAACGTGAGCATTGTTCCCGGAGCAGGCGCTGAAAATTCTAAAATAAAGGTAGAGATCAACCGGTTTCTTGGAAACGGAAATGCAGTAGTCGCTTTTAAAGTAAACGGAACCATTTACTGGAGCTGGCATATCTGGGTAACCGATAACCCTGCAAACGGTGTTACTTATACACAAGGTTTTGAAACCGATATCAATAATAATCCTATCCAGGTTCAGTATATGGACAGGAATCTGGGAGCATTGAGCAATCATTTCCTCGGAGACAACTGGCAAAAATCCGGCGGGCTGATGTACCAGTGGGGAAGAAAAGACCCTTTTCCGACATTGATATACAAAGATGAATATTTTTATGAAATCAAAAGTGAGCTCGGATATCTGAAACATCCGGAAATCTCCAGTTCCACGATTCCTGTGGTAGAAAGACCTTTTGATCAGATTGAAAAAAACATCCGTTATTCCGTAAACAATCCGCTGAATTATATTGTGAACGCGGATGCTGCCAACTGGTTTTCAAACAAAATGCATAAAACGGAAGGTTCGGGAACAAGCTATATGAGCTGGGATTTGTGGAGCGATAATTATAAAGGAGGAAACAGCAATGCGAGCAGCAGCAATCCTGCAATAAAACAAGACAGCAGATCTTATGAGCTAAAATCCCAATTAGACCCATGTCCGAACGGATGGAGAATTCCTTCTTATTACGGCAGGGTGACAATGAACAACAACCTCAGCCCATTTGGAAGAAAGGACAGCGGTGGAAACGATGATATCACGCCGCAGTTCAGCGTGCTTTATCCTGATCAGGACAATCCGGCGCTTAATGGCGTAAAAGTGTATCCCGGACTTGGAATGGATTTTACCAGCTCACAAAGCGGAAACAGGAATATCGGTATTATTTCCATAAGCGGGAATTATGAAAAATATCCGAATGTGGTTGTTCCGAACGCCCCTCTTGGAGTCATTTATCAGGATGGATATTCCGATGGCGGTTTGTGGAGCACTACTTTAGGTTATGACGGAGGAAGGCTTTTCGGGATGGTATCCGATCAGCTTTTACCGTTTACAAATGTTGGAAAGCACCAGATTTTTGTAAACCAGACCAATCAGACCCAGGTTGGAAACGCTGTGAAATGTATGAAGGATCCGAATCTGGCATCAATCGGAAATTTTCCGACGGAATATTACTCGGAATACGAAAATGTAGTGAAAAACGGGTTTGACAATCCAAATACCTACCTGATTACCAATCAAACCGAAATCCATATTCCCGTGAATAAGCCATTCGCTGTCCGCAGCCAGCTGTTTGCTGATCAGGAGCTTCCGCCTTACGATAATCTGAAAGCAAAAGTTTTCTGGGCTACCAATACCAAAACAGTTACCTCTTTAAGCATCATTCATTCCTCTTCCAACCCGATGGATGATTATATAAAAGTAAAGATTGATCCTTCCGAAAAAGGAAATTTCGTGATTTCGCTGCACAACGGCTCCACTACGAATCCGGCTTACTGGAGCTGGTATTTCTGGATTCCCGAAACCGATCCCACACAGCAGCCGATTAAATATATCACAGAAAAACCAGTAGAAACCAATGGAAATTTCGTGAATGCTACCGTAAGTTTCAGTCCGCCCCTGAAAACCATTATGATGGACAGGAATCTGGGAGCAATGAAACCGTTTTATGCTGTTTCCGATCAGGATTTTATCAGAAAAACCAAAGGACTTCTTTTCCAGTGGGGAAGAAAAGACGCGATTCCGTCCTTTCAGGATAATGCGCAGGGAATCATCTATCTCGGAAACGATAATCTGCCGGAAAATGCACAGATTACTTATAAAACGCTCACTTCTGCGCAATACGATCAGCAATTTACCAGAGAATTCAATGTGTATAATGCTGGAATTCCGGATAAAAACACCAATGCAAAAGTGAATATTAAATACAGTATCGCGAATCCGCTTACTTTTCTTTACCGGGCAGGAATCGGACAGCTGTATAATGGCGGTAATCATAGCAGTAATGATCTGACTAAAATAAAAGACTGGGTTTCCAACACCCGCTCGCTTCTGAATGAAAGATGGGGACACGGCGGAAAAAAATCTCCTTTTGATCCGTGCCCGGAAGGATGGCGGATTCCCGATGTTTTTGGGACAATTCTGTATACCGGATCCAAAGGAAATTCACCGTTTTTCAATAGTTACAAAACGGATTGGCTGGGCAAGCCGGGCGTGATTCAGGATCAATGGGCAGATGTTGTACAATCTTATTCCGGTTCTGCGGTTTCGGGAGGCTGGATTTTCCCGGATCAGAAATATCCGCTTGGCGGAATTCCGGCGGACGGAATCCGCGGCGAGCTTGGCGAAAAAGAATACTCTGCACAAAGATCCGGAATCTGGACAGCTTCTCTGGCAGATCTGCAAACCGGTTATGCACTTGCATTACTCTTGGAAAACGGGAAGATGCAATCCGGAACGGGAGTATATCCGCAGGCGGCGATGTCCGTGAGATGTGCAAAAGATGAACCCCGGTATTTGGGAATCCCAATGATGGAAAACAATACAGTTCCTGCTTATTTGGGAGATGAGTCCGTCATTAGTCTGCCAAAAAATGCAATATACCTGTATCCGAATCCTTTTGTTGATGAATTGTATGTGAACGACAGCAATGCGGTTTCTTATCAGATTTTTGATATGACCGGAAAACTTGTCGTCCAAAACCTTATTGAAAACAAAACCATTAAAACTTCCGGTCTGCTGAAAGGTGCATATATTGTCAAGATAATGACAAAAGATCAGAATACAATCACGCAAAAAGTATTGCGGAAATAAATTTGAAAATGAACCCTTTCAGCTTTTTGAATGCTGAAAGGGTTTTTTGATATAACAAAATTCTTTTTATTCCTTTCTCGGAATTCTCGGTCTGTTGAAAATCGAAATAATCACTCCTGCGAAAAGCCCAATGGTTTTAATGGACGCAAACCGCGAATCCAAAGGAAGAAATGCTCCGACAATACACAACGCCGCAGCAATGTACATCGGATAAAGCATTGTTTTGTTCGGTAGAATCTGCGCCTGAAAAATAAAGCTTACGCTGATTAAAAAATAAAATAATCTTTGATAAAGCAAATCATTCATTTCAGGAGAAAACAGCTTGAACCAGCCTACCAAAAGGCAGACGAGTGCTGTCATTGAGAGCAATCCTTGTATTGTTTGAAAATTTTTCATCAGTAACTTTCTTTATCATTAGGGAAATCCACATTTTTCACATCTTTCACATATTGCGCCACTGCTCCCGTAATTTCAGAATACAGATCCAGATATCTCCGCAGAAATTTCGGAGAAAAATCCTTGTTCATTCCCACCATATCGTGATAGACCAGAACCTGTCCGTCGCAATATTTTCCTGCTCCGATCCCAATAGTCGGAATGGAAATGCTCTCCGTTACTTTTTTCGCCAGATCTGCCGGAATCTTTTCTAAAACCAAAGCAAAGCAGCCCAATTCTTCCAGAAGCTTGGCATCGGAAATCAGCTTTTCCGCTTCGGAATCTTCTTTTGCACGGACTTTATACGTTCCGAACTGGTAAATGCTTTGAGGCGTTAAACCCAAATGTCCCATCACGGGAATTCCCGCATTCACGATCTTACGGATGGAATCTTCAATTTCTTTTCCGCCCTCAATTTTCACAGCATGAGCGCCGCCTTCCTTCATCATTCTCACTGCGGATTCCAGCGCTTTTTCCGGATTACTCTGATACGTTCCGAACGGAAGATCTGCGACAACCAAAGCTCTTTCAATTCCGCGGACTACGCATTGTGTATGATAGATCATCTGATCCAGCGTAATCGGAAGCGTAGTTTCAAAACCCGCCATTACATTGGCTGCGGAATCACCGATCAAAACGGTATCAATTCCTCCTGCATCCACCATTTTTGCAGTGGTAAAATCGTAAGCGGTGATCATAGAGATTTTCTCTTTGTCGAATTTCATTTTCCGCAAAGTCTCGGTGGTGATTTTTTTTATTTCGGAATGTACAGACATAGATGATGAGTAATAGGTAATGAGTAATTAGTAATGAGCGATTCGCCTTTTATCTTTTTCCTTGTTTCTTGTCTCTTTTACATAGAAACGTGTCCTAATTTAATCAGCTTCTCGTGATTCAAAATTTTGAAATTTCTGCCGTCCACTTCGATGAGATTGTCGGATTTAAATTCGGAGATCAGCCGGATTGCGCTTTCTGTTGCAGTTCCGATCAGATTTGCCACTTCTTCCCTTGTCAGAACAATTTTAATAAAACCTTCCGGATCTGTTCCCAGCTTTTGCTCTAATAAAAGCAGGATTTCCGCTAATCTTTCGCGAACGGTTTTCTGAGCAAGAAACGTAATGCGGTTTGCAGATTCTCCCAGTTCATAAGCGATTTTCTGAAGCATCGCATAAGCCATTACGGAATCCGCTTCCAGAAGATGCAGAAAAACATCAGCCGGAATAAAAGTGATTTCCATATCGGTCATCGCTTCGGCTTTTGCCTGAAAAGGTTCGCCGCAAAGCAAAGACCGGTATCCTATCATATCGCCTTCTTTGATGAAACGCAAGATCTGATCTTTTCCGTAAGATCCCGACTGTGAAAGCTTGGAAGTTCCTTTCCGGATGAAATAAACCCCTTTCGGAAATTCCCCGTCCTCAAAAATGGTTTCCCCTTTCTGAAAGGTAAGCTTTTGTTTTGTTTCCATCAGCTTTTCATAATCCTTTTTCTGAAGGCGTTTTTTCAGTTCTTCAAGATCAAAGGCGGCATTCAGGTTTTTTTCAATGGCGATATGCTTCTCTAAAGACATTTTATGACATTTGTCAGCAAAAATAGACTTTTTTGCTTCCAGAGACAAATTATTTTGTTATAATTTTGCACTTCCGAAATGAATGCCAAAATAGCAGAAAACTGTTTCCACTGCGGACAAAAAATCGACAAGGAGAATATTCTTTTTGATGAAAAGAACTTTTGCTGTAACGGCTGCAAATCGGTGTACGAAATCCTGAATATGAATAATCTCGGGAATTTCTATGAGCTGAATAAGCAATCGGGAATCCGTCCGGATGAAAATTCGTCTCCGTTCGATTATTTGGATACTCCTGAAATTTTTAACAAAATCACCGATTTTTCTGAAGGAAACGCTTCACTCGTTACATTCAAAATTCCTGTGATCCATTGTTCTTCTTGTATCTGGCTTCTGGAAAGTCTTCATACTCTCAATCCGGATATCAATTATTCTCAGGTGCATTTCACAAGGAAAACACTACAGATTTCTTTTAATCACAATAAGCTGAAACTGAGCGAGCTTGCAGGATTTCTGACGAATCTGGGCTATAAACCCGTGATCAATCTGGAAACTGCCGACAGAAAAGAAGAATTTTTGGATAAGACATTGCTGATAAAGCTTGCGGTCGCAGGTTTCGCATTCGGAAACGGGATGTTTTTCAGCTTTCCGGAATATGCCCAGGAAATTATGGGAACTTCGGATTTCTGGATGGATAAATACAAAAATCTTTTCCGCCTGATAATGTTTTTGCTTGCTACTCCGGTGGTTTTCTATTCCGCTTCGGATTATTTCAAATCGGCGTGGTTCGGATTAAAAAACAGAATTGTAAATATTGATGTCCCGATTGTTCTGGGAATTCTGGTTTTGTACGGACGAAGCATTTATGAAGTGGTTTCCGGCTACGGAGCAGGATATTTCGATACACTTTGTGGATTACTTTTCTTTATGCTCTTGGGGAAATTTTTCCAGAAACGAACGTACAGCGCACTTTCTTATGACCGTGATTATAAATCCTTTTATCCGATTGCCGTTACCAAGCTGGAAACAGGCGGGATTCAGAAAAATATTTTCCTTTCCGAAGTGAAGATCGGAGACCGTATTTTAGTGAGAAATCAGGAGCTGATTCCGGTGGATTCCATTTTGATCAGCGGTGAAGGAAACATCGACAACAGCTTTATTACCGGTGAAAGCGCAACGCTTCCGAAAACTCCGGGAGATAAGATCTTTGCAGGCGGAAAGCAGATCGGCTCCGTTCTGGAACTGGAGGTGATTAAAAATGTGGATCAGAGTTACCTGACACAGCTTTGGAACAAGGAAGCGTTCAAAAAGCACGAAACAGGTCTGGATACTTTAACGAATACAATCAGCAAATATTTTACTTTCATTATTCTGGGAATTACTCTGATTGCCGGAATTTACTGGAGCACCATAGATTCCGGAAAAATGTTTCAGGTGGTTTCCGCGATTCTGATTGTAGCGTGTCCCTGTGCTCTGGCGCTTTCGGCTCCGTTTACTTTCGGGCATATTATGCGGATTCTGGGAAGAAATAAGTTTTATGTAAAAGATACTTTGACAATCGAAAAATTAGCTAAAATTGATACATTGGTTTTTGACAAAACAGGAACCATCACTTATAACAAAAAAGCGCAGATAAGCTATGAAGGCATTGGAATTCCGGAATTTGATTTAAAAAACATTAAATCTTTATTAAAAAATTCCAACCATCCTCTATCTAAATCGCTGTACGAATTTCTTCCTGTAAAAGATGAATTTTTTCCTGTTGAACATTTTTCGGAAATTCCGGGAAAAGGTTATGAAGCGGATGTGCGCAGCAATCATTACAAAATCGGATCGGCAAAATTCACAGGAGAAACTTCGGAAAATCTGGAAACTGCGGTGTATATCAAAAAGAATGAGACCTATCTCGGGAAATATGTTTTCAGAAATGAATACCGTGAAGGTTTGAAAGAAATGTTTTCTCAGCTGAATGATTATCAGGCAGATATACTTAGCGGAGATAATTCTTCGGAAGAAATGATCCTGAAAAAAATTGCTCCGGAAGTTTCGGAAATGAGATTTGATCAAAGCCCCGAAAACAAGCTGGATTTTATTAAAAAACTTCAGGATGAAAATCGAAAGGCAGCAATGTTCGGAGACGGACTGAATGATGCAGGTGCCCTGAAACAAAGTAATGTGGGAATTGCAGTTGCTGATGATACCAATACGTTCACGCCGTCTTCCGATGTGATTATGAACGGCGAAAAACTTGCGAAGATCAAAGATTACCTTTCACTTTGCAAAGATGCGATGACAATTGTGAAGATTACTTTTGTGATCAGTTTTCTCTACAATATTGTCGGGCTTGGCTTCGCGGTTTCCGGAAATCTTTCTCCTTTGGTAGCTGCGATCCTGATGCCTATAAGTTCTATCACGGTTGTAATCTTCACTTCAGCTGCAACCTGGCTGCGTTCATGGAAATATTTTAAATAAGACTTTGAGGTCTCTTATTTAGAAGTATTTTAAATTAACGGATTTTAACATTTACTGACTAAAATCATTATTTTTCACTAAATTTGAAGGCTCATAAGTTCCTAATTTTGCTAAAGAAATGGATATACTCTATTTGATGATTTTATGCAGCGTTTCTTTGGCTGTGGTGTTCCTGATCATTTTTATTATAAATGTGAAGAGAGGGCAGTTTGAGGACGATGAATCTCCGGCGGTAAGAATTCTTTTTGACGATCGCCCGGAAGAGGAAGAACAAAATGCGCAAGATAAAAGTAAAAAGACACAAGACGAAAGTGAGTCCTGAAATCGAAGATTCGACGGAGTCAAAGGGCGAAATAAAATATCCAAGGGTGAAGCCCTTGGAAAAGAAATAAGGGCAACCTTGATAAAAAAGATAAAAAAGAGAATCAATTTATATGGAAACACAAAAGTTTAGTTATGACAATGGTATTGTGCGCGCATTCCTGATTGCCACAGTGGTATTTGGCGTTGTAGGATTTATTCTGGGACTCACTGCTGCAACAATGCTTTTTTATCCTGAACTTCCGGAGTTTTTCTTCGGTACCGATGACCCGACGATTAAAAGTCTGGCTTCGGGCAATATGGAAGGATTGATCAATACAAATGGAGCATTTGGTTTTGGTCGTATCAGAATGCTGCACACAAGTGCGGTGATTTTTGCGTTTGTTTGTAACGCATTCTTTGCAGGTGCTTATTACTCAATGCAGAGATTGCTGAAAACCAGAATGTACAGCGATACCTTATCGTGGATCCATTTCTGGGGTTGGCAGTTAATGATTGTTGCAGTGGTAATCACTTTCCTGATGGGAATCAACACTTCAAAGGAATATGCTGAACACGAATGGCCGATTGATATCCTGATCACGGTAATCTGGCTGGTATTCGGATATAATATGTTCGCAACCATTGCAAAGAGAAGAGTAAGACATTTATATGTTGCCATCTGGTTCTATATCGGAACTTGGGTAGCGATTGCGATGTTACATATTTTCAACAATCTCGAAGTTCCATTGTCTTTCACCGGATGGAAATCTTATTCTGCTTATGCAGGTGTGAAAGATGCGCTTGTACAATGGTGGTACGGACATAACGCAGTTGCATTCGTACTTACAACTCCTATTTTGGGATTGATGTACTATTTCTTACCGAAGGCAGCAGATCGTCCGGTATTTTCATATAAATTATCCATTATCCACTTCTGGTCATTGATTTTCGTTTATATCTGGGCAGGACCTCACCATTTGCAATATACCGCGCTTCCGGCTTGGGCTCAGGCAGTAGGAACAGGTTTTTCCATTATGCTTATTGCACCTTCCTGGGGAGGAATGCTGAACGGACTTCTTACTTTAAGAGGAGCCTGGGACAAAGTTCGTGAAGATCCTATTCTGAAATTTTTTGTGGTTGCCGTAACCTGCTATGGAATGGCAACTTTCGAAGGACCGCTTCTGGCTACAAAATCTCTTAACAAAGTTGGTCACTTTACGGATTGGGTAATTGGTCACGTACATTTGGGAGCTTTAGGCTGGAATGGTTTTATGGCATTCGGAATGATCTATTATCTGGTTCCTGTAATGTGGAGAACGAAACTCTGGTCTGTAAAATTAGGAAACTGGCATTTCTGGCTGGGAACATTAGGAATTATTTTCTACGCAGTACCAATGTATATTTCAGGATTCCAGCAAGGATTAATGTGGAAACAGTTCAATCCGGACGGAACTTTGGTTTGGAAAAACTGGCTCGATACGGTAACAGCGATCATTCCTTATTATCAAATGAGATTTGCAGGAGGACTTTTATATCTTTCCGGTGCGATATTAATGGTGATTAACCTTATTGCTACTGCGAGACAAGGATCTTTCCTTAAAAATGTTCCTGCGGAAGCTCCGGCTTTAGCCAATATCGGAAACAAAAGAAAACAGGGAGAAGGTATACATCTCTGGATCGAAAGAATGCCTACTCTGCTTACAGTTCTTTCATTAGTTGCAGTGGCAATCGGTGGTGCTGTTGAAATTATCCCAACCATTACCATTAAAGACAATGTGCCTACCATCTCCGCAGTGAAGCCTTATTCTCCGTTGGAACTGGAGGGAAGGGATTTGTATATCCGTGAAGGATGTAATGCCTGTCACTCGCAAATGATAAGACCGTTCCGTGATGAAGTAGTACGTTTCAATGGGAAAAACGGACAATATTCCAAAGCAGGAGAGTTTGTTTATGACCGTCCGTTTTTATGGGGTTCCAAAAGAACAGGTCCGGATTTGCACAGAGAAGGAGGTAAAAACCCAAGTGCCTGGCATTTCAAGCATATGTACAACCCGAGATCCACATCTCCAGGTTCTATTATGCCGCGTTATCCTTGGCTGATCAGCAATACTCTGGACAGATCCAAAATGGTGGCAAAAATAGAATTAATGAAGAATGCTTTTGATGTACCTTATACAAAAGCAGAAATAGATTCGGCAAATACCTGGGCGGATAATCAGGCAACATTTATCGTTAAAGAAATTTTTTCGCAGGATTCAGAGATCAAAAAACAGATTGATAAGCAGCAGAAGGAAAAAGGAGCCGATTTCGTTCCGTTGGAAAAAAGAGAAATCATTGCCCTTATCTCATATCTGCAAAGACTGGGAACTGATATTAAAACCACAGAAGTACAAACAGCAAGTAATAACTAAAAATCATCAGCAGACGTAATGATACCGCAAAGCTTTAAAGACATATTATCAAACGGCGAAAATGCAAATCTATTCCAGATCATCGCCCTGATATTATTTCTGATATTATTTGTGGGAATTGTATGGTTCGTTTTCAGCAGACCTAAAAGATATTATGAAGAGGAAGAAAACGCTCCGCTGAATGATGATGAAGACAACAATTAAATAATTAAATTATGAAACAAAGAACACCGGTTTTCGTAAATGTTTTAATAATACTCGCACTGCTTATTACATTCTTTTATTTGTTTGTACAAAGCTGGGCATTCCTTGGCAATCCGTATTTCTGGGGGACAGTGGTAATTAGTGTAATTATGGCAATGATCCACGGATCTATCGGCGATCTTATTGAGAATAATAAATTTCAGAAGCTTACCGAAGCCGAAAAGAAGGAATATATTGAGGAAAAGCAGATCCCTTTCTTTACAAGAATGTACAAAAGCGCATTCAAGAAACAATCCGCATCCGAAGAACAGGATATCCTTATCGACCACGGCTTCGACGGAATTATGGAGCTTGATAATCAGCTTCCGAAATGGTGGCTCGGATTATTCTGGTTTGGAGTAGTTTTCTGCGTGGTATATATCGCTTCTTATTCATTTACAGATTTTGCGCACCCGATCAAAGAATACGATCAGGAATATAAAGAGCAGATTGCCTCCATTGACCAATGGATGAAAGATACACCACCACCAACCATAGAAACTGCCAAATTCTCCGATGATAATATAAAAGACGGAGAAGAGATCTTCAAAACAAACTGCGTAACCTGCCACGCTGACGGAGGTAAAGGAAATATCGGACCGAACCTTACCGATAACTACTGGAAAAATATCGATGAAAAAACTTTGTTTAAAAATGTATTCCATATTGTAGAAAATGGTGTTCCGGGAACACAGATGCAGGCTTGGGGTAAAAACGGGGTTTTGAATGGTTTTGATATTGAAAAGGTAGCCGCTTATGTTTATCACATTAATCAGCAGGAAAGCCCAATTACTCCGGCACAAGGAGGAAAAGATCCTGAAGGTGAGGTAGCGCATTGGGAAGAACAATAAAAAAACATAATTCTATGAAAAACATAATTCACTGTTGAGGAGCAAATTTCGGCAGAGGATTATGTTTTTTCGTTTTTAAATATTTATAAACAAAAATGTCAGAAAAAGAAACAGCAGAGTACAGAGGCGGACAAGGTCAGGTGCTGGACCCCGAAACATTCCGGGATTCCGTAGGAACAATGGATCAATCCGGGAAAAGGAAATGGGTGTTCCCAAGAAAACCGGAAGGAAGATACACCAATTACCGGACGCTTGTAGCTGTTGTGCTTCTGATTCTTCTTTTCGGGATTCCGTTCATCAAGATCAACGGAAATCCGCTGATACTTTTTAATATTCTCGACAGGCAGTTCTTTATTTTCGGGCAGCCGTTCTATCCTCAGGATTTCTTTATTCTCACTTTGGGAGCCATCGCTTCCCTGATCTTCATTATTCTGTTTACAGTAGCCTACGGAAGAATTTTTTGTGGGTGGATCTGCCCGCAGACTATTTTTATGGAAATGATTTTTAGAAAAATAGAATATGCTATTGAAGGCGACCGGAACAAGCAGATGAAACTCGACCGTCAGGAATGGAATGCCGAAAAAATCTGGAAAAAGGGATTGAAATGGTCAATATATGCTGTAATCTCTCTGGTTATTACCCATTTTATGTTTATGTACATAGTAGGTTATGAAGAGGTTTTCAGAATTATGAAGCAGGGACCATTGGCAAATCCGACTAATTTTATGGTGATGATTCTGTTCTCGGCTGCGTTTTATTTTGTATTTGCGTGGTTTCGGGAGCAGGTTTGTACATTGGTTTGTCCTTACGGAAGATTGCAGGGCGTTCTGATCGATAAGCATACCATTAATGTTTTCTACGATTTCAGACGTGGCGAAAACCGCTCAAAATGGAGAAAAGGAGAAGACAGAAAAGCTGTTGGTAAAGGAGATTGTATCGATTGTAACCAATGCGTGGTGGTTTGCCCGACAGGAATTGATATCCGGAACGGACAGCAGCTGGAATGCGTAAACTGTACAGCTTGTATCGATGCCTGTGATGAAGTAATGGAAAAAGTCGGTTTACCGAAAGGCTTGATCCGTTATGCTTCCGAAGACGAAATTGAAAACGGAACGAAATTCAAATTCACGGCAAGGATGAAAGCGTATGCGGTTTTTCTTACTTTGCTGGTAGGATTTCTAGGATTTTTGCTTTACAACCGAGGTGCGATGGAAGCCAAATTTATCAAACCTGCAGGAAGTACATTTTTTGTGAAAGACAGCCGCATCACCAATACCTTCAACTATACGCTGCTCAATAAATCCAATGAGAATATGGTGCTCACCTTCAAAGTTCTTGAACCGAAGCACGGCGCGATTTCCTACAGTGGCAACAGTAAAATAAAAGCGGATAAAGATCAAATCACAAAAGGAACCATCAATGTCAGCTTTCCGGAAGCGGAAATTAAGCTTTCCAAACAGAATATTACCATCGGCGTATTCGATCAGACCGGAAAAATGGTGGATTCCTACGAAACCTATTTCGAAGGACCTTTTAAAATGCAGTTTTAATTATGAAAATTTCCTGGGGACACGGTGTAGTGATTGCGCTTGCCTGTTTTATTATATTTATTTTGAGTATGATCTTTCTTTTCCCGAATGGTCAGAAGAACTCCGAAATGATCACGGATAATTATTATGAGGAAGAACTGAAGTATCAGGATGTGATCGATGCTAAAAACCGTGCAGATCAGCTGGCAGAAAAACCAGATGTAGAGTTCGGGAAAGAGGGAATCAAAATTATCTTTCCTGAAAACTATGACAATCACAATACGAAATTCGATTTTTATCTTTACCGAACCGATGATCAGAATCTGGATGTGAAAAAAGAATTCACGCTGAATGCCGATCATACTTTTTTGATTCCGGCGAAGATCCTTTCCAAAGGAAACTATATCCTGAAAGTAAAATGGATCACCAATAAAACCCAATACCAAAGAGATTACGATATCCAATGGAAATAGCGCTCGTCATATCAGCACTCGGATTGGGATTCGCTTCCGGATTCCACTGCATCGGAATGTGCGGGCCAATCGCGTTGTCTTTGGGCTTAACCAAAAAACAGGCAGCAAATTATTATTTCCAGAATCTTACCTATCAGTTCGGGAGAATTTTCACCTATTCTCTTCTCGGTGCGCTTCTCGGAATTATCGGAGCAGGTTTTGAAATCAGCGGTTTCCAGAATATTCTTACCATAATCGCCGGAATATTGCTGATTCTGATGGCGGTTTTTTCATTCGGAGGAAAAGATTTTGCCTCAAAAATTCCGTTCCTTTCCAAATTCCTGTTTTCCGTAAAGATGAATCTGGGAAAATTTCTTCAAAAATCCGATTACAGATCCAGATTCTTAACCGGGATTCTGAACGGATTTCTTCCCTGTGGAATGGTATATATGGCTTTAACGGCTTCTCTTGCAGCAGGAGGAATCTGGCAGAGCGCTTTATTTATGACGCTTTTCGGATTGGGAACACTTCCGTTTATGTTTGCCGTAGTTCTTGCAGGAAATCTGATGACACAGGCTTTTCGGATCAAAGTTTTAAAAATTATTCCTGTCCTGATGATTATTCTTGGCGGACTTTTCATTCTCCGCGGAATGGAGCTGGGGATTAAATATATTTCTCCGGCAGCTTCTGATATTACGGTTCACGACCCTTCCGATATGAAAAACGGAATGGAACATATGCACTGCCACTAATTTTTTCGGCTTCTTTTTTTATTATCTTCGCAGAAATAATAAACTATGAAAAAATTATTCTTTTATACTTTGTTTCTGGCAGTCGGGATAATGCAGTCCTGCTCCGTAAATACGGAGATCACTTATTTTAAAGATTCCACATTTACCACGGTTATGGATGTGGATGCCAAGGAAATGTTCGGAATGGCAAAATCTTTTGCATCGGATTCAGCGGATAATAAATCTTTTAAAGAGCTGGAAAATCTTCCTAAAACCTGGACTTCTTTTTACGATCTGCAGCTGAAAGAGGGAGAAAAAGTTTCCAAAAATCCGGATTCTGTCAGATTGATGAAAAAAAGTTTTATGAAATCAAATTATGATGGTGATGAGCTTGCGGGATTTTCAATGAAGCTGGAAAAATTTACGCAGAAAGAGTTTGAAAATTTTTCTTTTCTGAAAAGCGGAAAAACCAAGCAGCTCGGTCTTGAAAAACAGGCTTTCACACAATGGGACGGAAAATCATTAACTATTGACACCGGCGATTTTAATTTTGATAATCCTGCCGGAGATGAAGAAATGACTCCCGAAGAGAAAGAAGCGGAAAAAGCCCAGATGAAACAAATGATGCAGATGTTCGATATGAAAATGAGCTCTACGCTGAAATTTGAGAATAAGATCAAAACCATCACTGGAAAGCACGATTGGGTAAAGAAAACTGACGATCACACCGTAACCATCACTTTTGATTTTGCTAAGATGTTTGATGAAAACCCTCCCGAGCTTAGCAATACGGATAAACAAATTGTAATAACTACAGAATAAAATACAAAAACCTCAACTTTCGTTGAGGTTTTTACTTTATAAAACGCTGAAAATATTAAGCGTTCGGTTCTACAGATACAAAAGATCTGTTGTTTGCTTTCTTTCTGAAAACTACTTTTCCGTCAACAAGTGCGTGCAAAGTATGGTCTTTTCCCATTCCCACGTTTTCACCAGGGTGATGTTGTGTACCTCTTTGTCTTACGATAATGTTTCCGGCAATTGCTTCCTGTCCTCCGAAAATCTTCACACCCAGTCTTTTGGAATGAGATTCTCTACCGTTTTTGGAACTACCAACTCCTTTCTTGTGTGCCATTTTATTTTACGGTTTTTATTTGTTAAGTACTTTAAATTGAGCAATATTCTTTTCGATAAGTGCATCCACTTCTTCATGAGAAAGAATATTTTTTCCTATTTCTTCTTTCAGAGCTTTCCCTAAAGTGATCAGCGTTTCTCTGTTCTCTTTGGACTGGGAAAGTCCGTTTTTCTTCAGGTGATAATTCAGTTCGTGGTCTTCACCGAAGTTTACGGTTGCGTGATCTGAATTTGAATGTGCCGCGGAAGCTTTTTCTTCTTTCACATCACCTGCTTTTTTTGTTTCAGCTTTCGGAGCTGTTTCTTTTTTCGCAGCAGATTTTTTCGCTCCGCCTTCGAATCCTGAAATTCCTGTAATCTGGATTTGAGTTAAAGACTGTCTGTGACCGTTCTTTTTCGCATACCCTTTTCTTCTTTTCTTTTTGAAGATAATTACCTTATCCGCTTTTACGTGGTCTAAAATTTCAGCATCTACAGTGATACCGCTTACAGCCGGGGCGCCAACAGTGATTGCACCGTTTACAGTAAGAAGAACTTTATCAAAAGAAACTTTGTCTCCTTTTTCTCCTTTCAAACGGTTTACAAACAACTTCTGGTCTTGCTCAACTTTGTATTGAAGCCCTGCTATCTCTACAATTGCAAACATTGTTTATAATTTTTTAGTTAATGATTCTAATTATTCGAGGTGCAAAAGTAAGGATTATTTTTCAGATAGCAATGGTTGATAATTAAATATTTACGGATTTTTTAAAAGTTTTTTAGGATTATTATTCTGAATAGATTCGAAAGAAAGTCTTAAGAACGCTTTTTATTAATTTTTAGTTGCGGCGGCTTCGCCGCCGCAACTAAAAATTATCCTTTAATACCGCAATTTCATCCCGAAGTTTCGCGGCTTTTATAAAATCCAGATTTTTCGCTGCGGCTTCCATTTCTTTCTGCTTTTGGGAGATCAGCTTTCCTACATTCCCGTTTCCGTAAGCGGCACGCTCTTCGGCAACTTTCTGTACGATTTCTTTTTGGGTGTATCTTTCATCCGGAAAGTCTTTGCTTCTTCCGATCAGTGCTTCGGAAATTTTTTTGTTCAGCTGTTTCGGGGTGATGCCGTGCTGTTTGTTGTATTCTTCCTGTTTTGCTCTCCGGTAATTGGTTTCGTCAATCGTTGCCTGCATACTTTTCGTAATTTTATCGGCATACATAATCGCTTTTCCGTGAATATTTCTTGCGGCTCTTCCAACCGTCTGAATCATCGATCTTCGGGAACGCAGCATTCCTTCCTTGTCCGCATCCAAAATCGCAACCAGCGAAACTTCCGGCAGATCCAGACCTTCTCTCAAAAGATTTACACCAATCAACACATCGAAAATCCCGAGTCTCAGATCCTGCATAATCTGAATCCGTTCCAGCGTTTCTACATCAGAATGGATATATCTTGTCCGGATTCCGAACCGGGTGAAATATTTGGTGAGTTCTTCCGCCATTTTTTTTGTTAAAGTCGTTACCAGAACTCTTTCATCTTCTTCCGCTCTTTTCTGGATCTCTTCCATAAGATCATCAATCTGATTCAAAGTAGGACGGATTTCAATAATAGGATCCAGAAGTCCGGTTGGACGGATGATCTGTTCAATATATTCGCCTCCTGTTTTTTCCAGTTCGTAATCGGCAGGAGTTGCGGAAACATAGACCACCTGATTCTGCATCTGCTCGAATTCCGCGAATTTCAGCGGACGGTTGTCCATTGCGGCAGGAAGCCGGAAACCATATTCCACCAAAGATTCTTTTCTGCTTCTGTCGCCTCCATACATTGCGTGAACCTGCGGAATTGTAACGTGGCTTTCATCAATCACCATTAAATAATCTTTCGGGAAATAATCCAAAAGGCAGAACGGTCTGGAACCGGGAAGTCTTCCGTCCAAATAACGGGAATAATTTTCGATTCCTGAGCAATAGCCGAGTTCTTTTATCATTTCCAGATCCAGTTCGGTTCGTTCCTGCAGGCGTTTTGCTTCCAAAGGTTTTTCAATAGACTGGAAAAATTCGACTTGTTTTACCAGATCATCCTGAATATTTCTGATTGCTCCGTTCAAAGTTTCTTTTGAAGTAACGAAAAGATTGGCAGGATAGATCTGTATCGTATCAAAATTGGATTCCACATTTCCAGAAACAGGATCGAAAGTCTGAATTCTTTCAATTTCATCTCCGAAAAACTGAATTCTCACCGCATTATCTGCATAAGCCGGAAAAACATCGATCACATCACCTTTCACTCTGAAAGTTCCGCGCTGAAATTCATTTAAAGTTCTTGCGTACAAAGCATTTACCAATGAATGAAGCAAAGCGGTTCTCGTGAGTTTTTCACCGATAGAAATGGAAATCAGTGATTTATGAAATTCGGACGGATTTCCGATCCCGTAAATACACGAAACCGAAGCCACGATCAGCACGTCTCTTCTTCCTGAAAGCAGACTCGCAGTTGCGGAAAGCCTGAGTTTTTCCACTTCTTCGTTGATGCTCAGATCTTTTTCGATGTATGTTCCGCTGGAAGCAATATACGCTTCCGGCTGATAATAATCGTAATAGGAAACAAAATATTCCACCGCGTTTTCAGGAAAAAATTCTTTAAATTCCATAAAAAGCTGTGCTGCCAAAGTTTTGTTGTGCGCCAGAACCAAAGTCGGTTTCTGGATGTTGTTCACTAAATTAGCAACCGTAAAGGTTTTTCCCGAACCGGTAACTCCGAGCAAAGTCTGGTATTTTTCTCCGGAAAGAAAACCTTTTGTAAGCTGCTCAATAGCTTTCGGCTGATCTCCGGTCGGCTGATATTCGGATTGAAGATTGAATTTCATATTGCAAAAATACGAAACAAAAAAGAGTCCGTAATTGAACTCTTTTAAAATTATATTTTTGATTTTCAGAAAGGTTTTTCTTTCGATATTTCCGGAAAAATAAAAACCTGCTGCTTTTCATCAATATTTCTGGATTTAGAGTTTGGAAGCATTTTCGTCTTTTCAATAACTCTGATATATTTTTTCCCGAAAGGATATAAATTATCAATGACGATCGCAGAATCACTTTTTGAAAAACGATACAAAAGTGATTTCCCGTTTTCCGCCGTTATTTTTCGGTACTCTTTTCTTGGGGGAAAAGAATGAGGTTCAAGAATTGCAATCATATCTCTTCCAAAAGAATGATACGAAAACAGCATCTTTCGCGAAGGCTTTATATTCAGTTCTTTTAGTAATGAAATGTCTTTATTTTCTACTTTATCAGCGTTGAAATTTTGCTTGCTGTACGAATATTTTTCGGAAAATCTGAAATAGATCTTTTTCCTGTCGTTTCCATAATAGCATTCATTATCAAAAGGATTTTTATTTTCTTTGGCAAAATAATATCCGCCTTTTTTGAAACCTGCGGAACAGGAAACCGTAAAGCAACAGAGAAAAAACAGGAATCTATTCATCTTCTATTTTTGAAAAGACATTGTCATTGGTAACTGGAAAACGGTAGAAACATTTTCGTTACCGCTTTTCGCAGGAATAAAATTTTCTGTTCTGGTTATTTCAGCAATCACTCTTTTTGCTTCGTTATTGAAAGCTTCGTTGTTTCCTTCCACAGAAACCTTTGTTACTTCGCCTTTTTCATTAATGGAAATATATAAGGTTGCTTTCACACTACCTTCATTTCCTGAAAAAACGGCTGTATTAAAGTTAAATGAAACTTTTCTTCGGAATTCATTCAATCCTCCCGGAAATTCGGCTTGTGTAAAATCTGGCATTGGTGGTGGAATTGTTTCTTTATTTTCGGAAATATCGGATTTCTCTTCTTTTTTTGTTATTGCTTCTACATTTTTCACCGTGTTTTTTCTGATCGTATCCTGAACTGGTTTTTGCGGAATTTCCACCGCGGGATTATTTTCTTTTTCAAATATTTTTTCCGGAAGATCTTTTATTTTGTTCGGAACAGCCTCTTTTTCAAAAGCATACGATTTCTGAACAAAAAAGAAAAAACAGGCAAATAAAGCGCTGAAACTCAATAGCTTTTTAAAGATTTCAAATTTTGAATTTTTAAATGTCATCATAATAAATCGTTTTTTGGTGTTATTAAAATTAAAGGAATGTACAAGTTGAAATTTCGGTTCGGAAATCATTTCGTGAAGAATTAAATTCTGGTATTTCCGGATTTCAAAACCGTTTTTCAGAACTTCATTGTCGGCAGAAAATTCGTGATTGGCGGTAATGGCGTTTTTATAAAAATAAAGCGCAGGATTCCACCAGCTGAAAATTTTCAGAATTTCCAGAAACATCAGATCCAGACTGTGTTTCTGAACAAGATGTGCTTTCTCGTGGAGAAAAATTTCAGGATTGATTTCGTGATTCATCCAATGTTTTCTGTTGATGTAAATGGTATTCAGAAAGCTGAAAGGCGAGATATTTTCGTCCGTGATCAAAACCGTGCAGTTGCAGTATTTTATTTTTCCACCTTTTATTTTTTTGATTTTTATAAATGATAAAACTGCTTTTGCAACAAAGAATACGCTAATGATTCCGTAAAAAATCCATACAAGATTCATCCAGTCAAAACTTTCGGAAACGGTTGGTACAGTTGAAATTTTCTGTACTGTTTCCTCAAATGTAATTTGCAGATTCTGCGGTTTCGGGATTTCTTTTTGTATCACCAAAAACGGAATGGTGTAAGAAAATATCAAAGCGATGATCAGGAAAAAACGGTTGTACGAAAACATTTTTTCCTTTTCCAGAAAAAGATAAAAAATTCCGATCAGCAATGCGGAACAAAGGATAATTTTTAAAGCGATTAAAAACATAATCAGTCATTTATCTGTTTGTCGATCATATCACGAAGCTCTTTCAGCTGTTTCTGCGTAAGCTTGTTCTTTGAGGTAAAAAACGAAGCGAACTGCGTAACGGAACTGCCGAAAAAACGGTCAATCATAGAAGTCATTTCTCCATTGAAATAATCTTCCTTTTGTATTTTCGGGAAATATTCGCGGGAATTTCCGAAAGTATGGTAGCTGGTAAGGTTTTTATTCTGCATTCTTTTCAGCAGAGTTGCAATCGTGGTCGGAGCCGGTTTCGGTTCAGGATATTCGTCCAGAATGTCCTTCATAAAGGCTTTTTCCCTTTTCCAGAGAATTTCCATAAGGTCTTTTTCGGCTTCTGTAAGCTTCTGTTCCATTTCTACAAAATTATAATATATTCTACAAATGTAGAAATAAAATGGAAATGAACAAATATTCCGAATATTTTTTTCAGAAGATCACACGCTTAAAATTTAATGAATCATCACAAAACTTAAATAAACGAGAACTGTGAGCATTACGAAGAAACCAATGAAATTGAGCCAGAATATCAAAACTCCCAAGAAAATACTCATTAAACGGCGGGTTTCATAAACGCGGTGATGGGCAATAAAAAAGTACAGAATAGTATAAATAAATGCGGAAATGCAAACAATACTGAATAAAATATTGAAAAAACTATAATCCAGAAAACGATTGATAATTGCAGAACTTGCCATCAAGAGAAAAGTAACCAAAAGCAGGAACGAAAAATAATGCAGCGTGAAAATCCCGTGGTCGAAATACCACCATTTTTTCTTGTTGTGGAAAATCCATAGCAGAAAAGCAAAAAACGGGAGATACAAGAAAAGTGCTTTGGGTAAGGAATGAAAAAAAGTCATTAGAAAACCTGACAAAATATCCTTTTTGGGAACGCCTTTATCTCGTAGTTCAAAGAATTTTTTTGCAGCAGGCTTTACCAAAATATATGCAAATTTGTTATGGGATTTTGTTTGTAACGAATCAAATTCCTTCATATTCCGGGCATTTGCAAAGGTACTTTCCTTGTTCATTTTATCATTTTCGATAAAATCCTGAAAAGTATTTGCACCGATTCCAGAATCGTTAATTCCGCTTAATCCCTGAACAATTCCCAAAGAATCTTCTTTGGATAATTTCCCGTCCTGATTCGCCAGCTTGATAATTTCCTGAGCATTAATATTTTTCGTAATTCCTTCAGTTTTTACCGTTTTTTCTTTTTTAGGTTCATCATTTTTCCCCGAACCAACGTTAAACCCACTGAAAGCAATCAGCAAAAACGTAATGAAGCTGACGAAAATATACAGTTTTACTGGCGGAACATACTGCTGCCTTTTTCCGGCAAGATATTCTTTGGTAAGCTTTCCCGGGAAAAACAGGAGATATTTTATGGTTTTCCAGAACTGTCCGTCGTAATGGGTGAAATCTTCAATAAAATGAGTGAAAAGATAATGGAAGGGCTGTCTGGTTTCCACATTTTCCTGTCCGCAATGCGGGCAGAATCTTTCTTCAACGTAATGTCCGCAATTGAGGCAGTTTTTATCTTCCCGTAATTTTCCGTGGCTCATTTTAATTTTTTAAGAAGCAAAAATAGGAAAATAAGAATGTATTTTTTTAAACTTGAAAGAAAAAAGCAATTTCCGGGTTTTATAATATTGTAATTTAAATTACTTATTCTGAAATTTTATTTTTGTTAAATTTTGTAATTTTAAACAAAAAAATTATGCTGAAACCATCCATAATACTGTTCGCAATGATTCCGATGCTTTTTTCCTGTCAGAATAAAAAAGGTAAAACATCAGGAAATTCCAAAAATATTTCTGTAGAAACCCAAAAGCCGAATTCCGATTATCAGCCTGCTTTTGAAGGGCAAACCAGAATAAAAGCGGTAAAAACCAAAACACCTTATCAGGCTGAAATCATTGCCGAAAAACTTGGAAGACCTTGGGGAATGATCGATCTGCCTGACGGAAGATTCCTGATCACGGAAAAATCAGGTTTTATGAATATCGTTTCTGGGGACGGAAAAACAGTTTCAAAAGTTACAGGATTTCCAAAAGTAGATGACAGCGGACAAGGCGGGATGCTGGATGTTGCTTTGGATCCGGATTTTCAGAATAATAGGACGATTTTCTGGACTTTTTCCGAACCTTACGGAAAAGGTAATCTCACTGCAGTTGCGAAAGGAAAACTTTCCGCAGATGAAAAATCCGTTGAAAATCCAACGGTAATTTTCCGTGCGACTCCTGATTATGACGGGAAACTGCATTATGGAAGCCGTCTGGTTTTTGATAAAAACGGAGATCTTTTTGTAAGCACAGGCGAACGTTCGGATAAAGTAACGAGAGCACTGGCACAGAAAACCGATAATTATTTGGGTAAAATCCTGAAAATCACAAAAGACGGAAAACCTGCTTCAGGAAACCCTTTTATCGGAAAAGCAGGATTTCAGCCGGAAATTTATTCTTTCGGGCACCGCAATCCGCAAGGTTTGGCTTTGGATAAAAACGGACAGCTTTGGGAAGTGGAATTCGGACCGAGAGGCGGTGATGAAATCAATCTGATACATCCCGGAAAAAATTACGGTTGGGGCGATGTAACCTACGGAATCGAATATTCCGGAGAAAAAGTAGGAGCCGGAATTACGCAAAAAGAAGGAACGGAACAGCCGGTCTATTATTGGGATCCGGTGATTTCTCCTAGTGGAATTACTTTCTACACCGGAAATATTGAAGAATGGAAAAATAATCTTTTCATCGGCTGCCTGAGCGGAGAGCATATCGACAGGATTATTATTGAAAACAATAAAGTTATAGGTGAAGAAAGGCTTCTGGAAGACAAGCACGAAAGATTCCGCGATGTACTGAACGGAATTGACGGAAATTTGTATGCCATTACAGACAGTGGAAAATTGTACAGAATTTCCAAAAAGTAAATATTATAATATTGTTAATTTATAGAGATATGCCAAAACCCTTTCAGCTTTTAGAACTCTGGAAGAGTTGGATAATAAATATTGTCACCAAAATCCCAATCTAATTTTGAACGAATCCCAATTTTCAAACCTCGCAACTCAAATCATTTACGAAGACAATCATCTTCTGGTCATCAACAAAAAAGCCGGGCAACTGGTTCAGGGCGATAAAACCGGGGATTTATCGTTGCTGGAACTGCTGAAAGATTTCATAAAAAAACGTGACGAAAAACCGGGAAATGTTTTCCTCGGACTGGTTCACAGAATCGACAGACCGACTTCCGGACTGGTGATTTACGCTAAAACTTCCAAAGCGCTTTCCCGTTTAACTCAAATGGTAAAAAACCGTGAGATCAAAAAAACCTATTGGGCGATTGTTCCGAAAGAGCTGATTCCGCAAAGTCAAAGGCTGGTTCATTACCTCAAAAAAAACGAAAAAAACAACAAAGCGATTGTTTTTCCGAGAGCGACAGACGGAGCAAAAGAAGCCATCCTTACTTATACTGTTGCAAAAATTCTGGACAAATATCAGCTTCTGGAAATTGACCTGGAAACAGGACGGCATCACCAGATCCGTGCCCAGCTTTCAAAAACAGGAGTTCCGATAAAAGGCGATCTGAAATATGGTTCGCCACGTTCCAATCCTGACGGCGGAATCTCGCTTCACGCCCGAAAGCTGGAGTTTATCCATCCTGTTACGAAGGAAAAAATTGAAATTATTGCTCCTGTTCCCGAGAATGATAAGGTTTGGGAAGCGTGTAGATAAAATTATTTCTGATTCATCAATCCGCCATTTTCTTCTTTCTGGGTATCGTTTTTCAGGATGTTTCCGTCCACTTTTGCCAGCTTATTTTTGGTTGGGATTTTATAATTGATGGAAATTCCGAAATTCCGGCTGTCGTATTTGGAGCTCAGATAAACGCTTTCACCAACCGGCGGATTGGAGCGGACTGCCATTAATTGTCCGTTGAAAATATCGTTTCCGAAAACCGAAACCGTTAAGCGGTCATTCATAAATTTTTTAGACAAAGTAAGATCGAAGCTGTTATTAAACGGCTTTTCTGCAACAAAATAGAAATAGCCTGCTTTCGGAGTGAGATAGCTGTAATTTGCCGTCATTTTTATTTCTTTCGGAAGAATAATCTGCGCCATTATATTGAAAATCCAAAACCCTTTATTGTTCAGATGATCAATATCGTGCTTCTGATAACCTGCGTAGAAATACATAAAATTGATTTTATCCGGATTGAAATCGAACGACATAATTTCCTTTAAAGATTTGGTAAAAATCATAAAAGGGACAGGAAGTCCCACGTTGAAATTATGGATTTTCATATCGGCAATATTCATCTGCTCGTTGTACAGATTTTTCCCGTCTTTATGAACGATCTGCGCAACTTGGTTTTTTGCCGAACTTACATTGTAGCCGATAAATGCATAATCAAAAACCGATAATTTCGCTTCGTAATTGTCGAAAATAGTGGGCTGCAAATTCGGGTTCCCGGTAATGGTGGTATTTGTACCCTGAAATGTGGTATTATTCGGATTGAGTGAAGAAATGCTCGGTAAACTGATTTTTTTATTATAATTCAAAGCGAAATATACCTGCTTCATAAAATTGTACTGAATACTTGCATTGGGAAAAATCCTGAACTGATTGAAAGGGTTTAATGTTTGCTCTTCCAGATTATTATTTTCGTCAAAAACTCTTGTAATTCCCGAAATATCGTAATTTTCCGCTCTTGCTCCGAGAATGAAATCCAGCTTTTTCAGTGTTGACTGAAATTCCAGATACGAAGCCGCGGTTTGCCTTTGATATTCCAGATTGGTGATGTTCCGGTTTCGGGTATCGAAATTCTGCTTTTCAAAAAGTCCTCCAAAGCTCAATTTTCCCTCATCCAGAATTTTTATCGGTTGGGAATAGTCTATTTTAAAATTGGCAATTTTCATTACCGATTCATTATCCAGAATTTTTCCCAGCACAAAAGATTGGGTTTCACCGGAATTTAAGTAAAATATATTCCGGAAATGATTATCCTGAACAAATTTACTGTCGGAATGCGTAAAACCGAACTGGAAATCCAGCTTTTTAGCTTTATCGGAAAATCTTTTCTGATACGTTGCCACTGCTTCCTGACGAACATTATCGGTATACGCTGCATCCGAAGCATCGAAACGAGTTTCAAGGATTTCAGCAGGATCTGCGTAATAGGGAATATCTGCAAAACCGTTGCTGAGCGTATAATTGTCATTATTATTATAAAAAATATCGTAGTTCACCAGCAATCTGTCCATTCCCAAATCGAAAGTAAGTCCGGATTTTGCAAAATATCCTCGTCCGAATCTGTCAGTATTACTTAGCATCAGATAATCCTGATTGGTGTTCATCATACTTTCGCGATAATTTTGCCCAACATTCAGCTGCCACCCGAAATATCTGTTCCTTGCATTGATGTTCAGGGAATTATTGAATCGGCTTCTATGCTTATCATAATTTGTAAAATTATAATTTCCGGAATAGGTTGCCGTAAGATATTTGTTGACATTTTTGTTGGTGATGATGTTCATAATCGCACCTCCTGAAGTGGCAGGAAATTCTGCGCCCGGTTGTGTAATCACTTCTATTCTGTCCACAGAATTTGCCGGCATTCCTTCGAGGAAAGAGTTCAGTTCGTTGGATGTGATGTTAAGTGGTCTTCCGTTGAGATAGACTTCCAGCATTTTTCCCTGATACATCATTCCTGCAATATCGGTGGAAACCAAGCCGGGAAGTTTTTTGATTCCCTCCAGAACACTTCCGCTATTGAGCTGCGGCTGTTCCGAAAAATCGAAAATCGTTCTGTCCGCTTTTTGTTCAACCGCTTTTTTGGTTTTGGTAATGGTAATTTCTTCTATCTGTTTTTCTTTGGTTTCGGATTTCTGCGGAGTCTCCTGCGAAAATGCAATCTGAAAGCTTAAAACCAATCCGAATGCAAAAATAATCTTTGCGCTCATAGTGTATTATCTGAACAATAAGACAGCCAAATTGCAGTTTTGTTACACGATTCTGTTTTTATTTGATATGAAAAATATCATAGTTTTCTGATGAAATGAAACAAAAAAACCGACTGAAAAATTCCAATCGGTCTTATCTTATATTTAATTTCCTTTAAAATAGTTAGAAAGGATATTCATAAATTTCAGATTCGTGGAGGTAAGGATTTCCTTTAGGAATCAGTTTCAGTTTGGTAAGGGCTGTCATTACCACAAAGATAAACAAGCCTACGCAAAACAGTACAGCACCGAGATTCAGTAATAACACTTCCGGAGTTTTCCAATAAGGTCCGATGGTTCCCGGCATTACCATATTGAAATAATCCACCCAGTGTCCGAATAATACGATTACCGCCATTGTGGTAACTACCATATAATTTCTCTTGATGCTTGAACTTACCAGAACCAAAAGCGGCAAAAGGAAGTTGATGATCAGCATCGGGAGGAATGTAGGTGCGTAATATTTGAATCTTCCAAAGAAATAGTTTACTTCTTCAGGAATATTCGCATACCAGTACAACATAAACTGTGCGAACCAGGTATACGTCCAAAGCATACTTGTCGCGAAAAGGAATACTCCTAAATCGTGCAGATGATTGTCATTAAACTGTGGTAAAAATCCTTTTTTCTTCAGATAAACGCTGATCAGGATAATTGCAGCAATGGAGGAAGAAAGACAGCTTACCATTGAATACCAGATATACATTGTAGAATACCAGTGCGGATCAATAGACATCAGCCAATCCCAAGCCCACGCTGCGGAACAGAATCCGAAGAATGCGATATAACCAACACTCCAGCTGTAATAGCTTGCATAAATTTTTCTGTTTCCTTTGTTTTCATCTACTTTTCTGGAAAGAGATTTCAGCTTCCACGCGAAGAAAGAAGCTCCGATTACATAAAGGAATGTTCTGAAAGCGTAAAACGGAATATTCAGGAATGTTTTCTTTTCGTAAAGAATAGCATCGAAATGCGGATTTGAAGGATCTGTAAGTTCCGGATCCATCCAGTGGAAAAGATGTCCCTGATGCGTGATATTCAGAACCATAATGATAATCAGAATAAGACCGCCTATCGGAATATAGGAAGCAATCCCTTCCATTACTCTCAGCACAATAATCGACCAGCCTGCGTGCGCCGCATTCTGAATAGAATAAAAGAACAAGGCACAACAGGAAATCCCGAAAAGGAAAACCGCAATAGTATGGATCGCTGCCAAAGGCTGGTTGTGAACCTGAAGCTTTGCGTGCTCCAAATGTGCGGCGTGATCCTGCGGACCTACCATTTCACTGGAATTTGAAGGAGTGTGATTTCCGCCGGAATGTGCGGCTTCCATCATATGTTCGATTTTTACATCATCAATATTCTTATTCATAAAATAGCCAGCTCCAAAAAGAACGAGTCCCAGAACGATGAATATAATTGAATATAATCTTAATTTAGGTGAAAAACTATACATTTTTTCTTCTTTTAATTATTTAGTAGCTGTTGAATCTGTTTTTGCGGCAGGAACTGCACCTCCTTTGAAAGCGCTCATTACATACATCGCAACTCTCCATCGGTCTCCCGGATTCAGTTGTCCTGCATAAGATCCCATTGCGTTTCTACCGTAGCTTAGTACATAATGTACGGAACCAACTGTAATTTCTCTGTCCTTATAATTTGGTACTCCGGAATAAGCGCCGCTTTGTACGATCGGTCCCTGTCCGTCTCCGGCTGTTCCGTGGCACGCAGCACAGGTATAATCAAAAAGGACTTTTCCTCTTTCAATATCTTTTGCCTGATTTTTCGGATCAAGCGGAGAAACTGCGATTGCTTTGGAAGCATCATAACCTGCATTGTACTGATCAGGTGTTAATGCTGCACCGCTGTTTACTTCTATTACTCCATCCTTATTCTGAGAAACGGTTCCGTCCACAGGAGAAAGTCCGGTTGCACCGTCATTCTTTACAAAAAGAGGAATTTCATTATCGTGATTGGAATAGGCATCTTCCGCTTTCATCAAAGGATCATAGGCTACCGGAAAATACATATCCGGAAAATAAACCAACGGCGGATTATCTTTTGGTCCGCAGGAATTAAGCAAAATAGTTGTTAAACCTAAGACTGCTGCTATTTTAAAAATATTCTGTTTCATATTAAGCATCTTTTACGGTTATTTCTTCCACACCGGTATCAATCAGAATCTGCTTTACAGTTTCCACATCTTCGGTTACGAATTCCATCATAAACTTATCGTCCGTAGTTCTCGGATCCGGATTTTGCGGCGGACATCCCGGATACATTTTGTTTCTTGCCAGAAAGGTAAGGGACATCATATGCGCCGCACAGAATACCATAAGCTCGAACATCGGCACTACAAATGCCGGCATATTGTGAGCCCAGTCAAAAGACGGTTTCCCTCCGATATTCTGCGGCCAGTCGTGATTCATCACATACCAGGTAACCAAAATCCCGATGGTAACTCCATAGCAGGCATAGATAAATGCCGCATCCGAAATTCTCGTTTTTTTGAATTTCAAAGCTTTATCCAATCCGTGAACCGGAAACGGAGTATACACTTCGTTGATTTTAATTCCTTTATCCATAAAGGTTCTTACGCCGTTCATCAGATCATCATCATCGGCATAAAGTCCGTATATTATCTTAGTGGTGCTCATCTCCTTCTTTTGCTTTATAAGTTTCACCGGAAATTTTCAAAATAGATTTCAATTCTGCCTGTGCGATTACAGGGAATGTTCTTGCATACAGCAGGAATAATACGGAGAAGAATCCGATTGTTCCCAAATATACGCCTACGTCAATAATCGTCGGCTTAAACATTGTCCACGATCCAGGAAGATAATCTCTGGAAAGGTTGATTACGATAATATCAAAACGCTCGAACCACATTCCGATATTGATGATCAGGGCAATGATAAATGTTGCCAGAATATTGGTTCTCACTTTTTTGAACCAGAATGCTGCCGGAACAACGAGGTTACAGATGATCAGCGCCCAGAAAGCCCACCAGTAAGGTCCTGTTGCCGCTCCCGGAGAAAGATAGGTGAAATCTTCATATCTGGATCCGGAATACCATCCGATAAAATATTCTGTTGCATACGCTACGGTAACCATACCTCCTGTAAGGATAATTACGATATTCATAATTTCGATATGGTACATTGTAATATATTCTTCAAGATGACACACTTTTCTCGCTACCAGCAATAAGGTCTGCACCATCGCGAATCCTGAGAAAATCGCACCCGCAACGAAATAAGGCGGATAGATAGTGGAATGCCATCCTTTAATCACCGATGTGGAGAAGTCAAAGGATACGGTGGTGTGTACGGAGAATACGAGCGGAGTTGCCAAACCTGCAAGTACAAGGGATAATTCTTCAAATCTTTGCCAATGTTTTGCTTTTCCGCCCCATCCGAAAGAAAGTAAAGTGTAAATTTTTCTTGTCCAAGGTGTTTTGGCTCTGTCTCTGATCATTGCAAAGTCAGGAATCAGTCCCATAAACCAGAATACTGTAGATACAGAGAAATAAGTGGAGATCGCGAATACGTCCCAAAGCAGCGGAGAGTTGAAGTTCACCCAAAGTGATCCGAACTGATTCGGAAGAGGGAAAACCCAGTATCCAACCCAAACTCTACCCATATGGATCACAGGGAAAATCGCTGCCTGAACTACCGCGAAAATTGTCATCGCTTCCGCAGAACGGTTTACAGACATTCTCCATCTTTGTCTAAATAATAATAATACCGCGGAGATCAGCGTTCCGGCGTGACCGATACCTACCCACCAAACGAAGTTGGTAATATCCCAACCCCAGTTAATGGTTCTGTTCAGTCCCCAGGATCCGATTCCGGTTCCGATGGTGTATGCAATACATCCAAAACCGTAAATGAAAAGGACTAATGCGGCATACAAAGAAATCCACCATAATTTTCCGGCTCTTTCTTCGATCGGTCTCGCAATATCTTCTGTAATATCGTGATAAGTCTTGTGACCAATAATTAAAGGTTCCCTGATCGGGGCTTCGTAATGTGACATCTTTTACCTTATTATTATTTAAACGTTTGATTCTTTTCTGTTTCTTACTTTAGTGTGATAGAATACATTTGGTTTTGTACCGATCTCTTCAAGCAAATAATATCTTCTGTTGCTGCTGTGCAGTTTCCGTACTTCGGATGATTTGTCGTTCATATCACCGAACTGCATTGCTCCGGTAGAACAAGCTGCCGCACAAGCACACGCTTTCTGGAATTCTGCATCAGTAACGGTCCTGTTTTCCTTTTTGGCATTCATAATCGTAAGCTGGGTTTCCTGGATACACATTGAGCATTTCTCCATCACCCCTCTTGTTCTGGTTACAACATCCGGATTCAGAACCATTCTTCCCAGATCGTTGTTCATATTGTAATCGAACTTATCGTTCAGTGCATAGTTGAACCAGTTGAATCTTCTTACTTTATACGGACAGTTGTTCGCACAATATCTTGTACCGATACATCTGTTGTATGCCATCATATTCTGACCTTGCTTTCCGTGTGAAGTTGCCGCAACCGGACAAACGGTTTCACAAGGAGCGTGATTACAGTGCTGACACATTACCGGCTGGAAAATCACATCAGGACTTTCATTAGGCTCGATAAGGATATCGTACATTTCCGGAACATTTAGTCCGTTTTTCACGGTTTCCTGCTGGGAAAGTTTTCCGTCTCTTACAACATTGTCTATTTCTTTCGGCATTTTTGAGGAATAGTAACGGTCGATTCTCAGCCAGTACATATCTCTGGACATTCTGATCTCGTCTTTTCCTACAACAGCCGTATTGTTTTCTGCCTGACAAGCGATTACACAAGCGCCGCAACCTGTACAGGAATTCAGGTCGATAGAAAGATTGAAATGAGGACCATCCGTATCATCGAAAGAATCCCAGAGATCAATTTTTCCGGCAGGTAAAGCTTCATTAATAGTATGGTATTCCAAAGGTTTGTTCCAGCCTTCGTGCTCATCATCAAATGCCACGTTCATAAATGTATCCAAAGGAACTTCTCTGGCAATTTCGTAACGTCCCATCAATGTATTCTGAAGCTGCATTCCCGCGAATTTGTGCTCTTCTCCTGTTTTCTCGATTTTTACATCGGAAAGAACCGTATTGAAACCGTCAAATAAAGGATAGGCATTCACTCCTGTTTCTGCTACTTTTCCCGAATTCGTTTTACCGTAACCTAAAGCAAGACCTAAAGATCCGTCCGCTTGTCCCGGCTGAATGAATACAGGAACATTTTTTACGGTAACGCCGTTTACTGTGATATTTACAGTTTCACCGTCCAGCTGCATTCTTGCGTTCAGGCTGTTTTCAATTCCTAAATCTTTCGCGTCTTTCGGTGAAATAGTAAGATAATTATCCCAGCTTAATCTCGTAATAGGATCCGGAAGTTCCATCAGCCAAGGATTATTTGCCTGAGTTCCGTCTCCGATTCCCGTTTTGGTATAAAGCTGCAATTCAAATTGTGCAGGCTTGAATCCTGAAAGTTCCGCAACTGCCTGAGCCGCGTTTCCTCCTGAATAGCTCAAACTTGTTCCGCCTTCAACCGAATTGAAACCGTTGTATAATGCTTTGTTAAAAGAATTTCCGTTTAATATGGAAGAAGCATTATTTTTAAGATAGTCATAATAATTGTTTGCCTCGCTTCCTTTTCCGTTCATCCAGACCAAAAGCGATTCTTCGATCTGTCTCGGTTTGAAAACTTTCTGAATCGTAGGCTGCATCAATGAATATACACCTGTTTCCGGAACGATATCTCCCCAGGATTCCAGCCAGTGAGCGGATGGAATAACCGCTTTCGCAGTTTTGTACATTTCATTTTTCTTGTCAATAGTCGCGACCACATAAGGAACTTTCGCAACTGCTGATTTGAAGGCTTCTCCTTTATTGGAAGAATAGATCGGGTTTACGTTGTTGGTAATCAAAACGCCAACCTGTCCCGCATTCATCCAGTTCAGGAATTCCTGATATTTTGCATGATCGTATTCTTTCAGAAGATTTGCTTTTCCTGTGAAAGCTGCCGATCCTAATTTCTGATTGATTAAATGAGCTAAAATATAAGCCGCTTTTGAGCCGTCCGCAAGAACCACCGCTTTGTTACCTTTCGCCTGAAGCTCTTTTACGATTCCTGCAGCGTTTTTATCGGAAGTTCCGCCGTTCAATCCGTTATATACTTCTACCAGAGTTTTAAAAACTGCACTTGGTTTTAGTCTGATTCTTTCATCGGCATTCGCACCAGTTAAGCTCATATTGGATTCTACCTGAATATGTTTCAGCATATTTGCTCCCGGTTTTCTTGCCGCAGCGTAGGAAACTTCCAAACTTTGCGCGTTATAATCTCCAAGGAAATCCGCGTTGAAAGAAACTACTAACTGTGTATTGCTTAGATCATAAACCGGCAATGCTCTTTGTCCGAAAACTTCCTGAGCTGCTTCCAAAGCCGCAGCATAAGGATACGCGTCATAAGTTACGAGTTCGGCAGTCGGGTACTTTGTTTTGAAATCCCCGAAAAGCTTTTTGAAAGTCGGGCTTGGGAAAGAATGAGAAAGAACTACGATTTTCTTTCCGTTTGAGGCAGTTTCAGAAAGCCCTTTCAGAACGTAATCATCTACTTTATCAAAAGTTTCGTCTTTTCCGTCGAGCTTCGGCTGTTTTACTTTATCATTATCGTATAAAGAAAGAACACTTGCCTGAGCTCTCGCATTGGTGGTTCCCAAATGTCCGGCTGCAGGATTCGGATCAATTCTGATCGGTCTTCCTTCACGTGTTTTTACCAAAACGCTTGCGAAATCAAAACCGTCAAAATAAGATGACGCGAAGAAATTAGGCAGTCCCGGCGTAATATCGTGAGGTTTCACTACATACGGAATCGTTTTGATAACCGGAGCTTCACAGGCAGCCAATGTAACAGCAGCTGTGGAGAATCCGAGGAGTTTCAGAAAATCTCTCCGTGAAGTTCCTGAAGAGCTTGCTTTTTCGTCTCCCAAAAATTCTTCAACAGGAATTTCATTTTGAAACTCTTTCTGAGCCAGCTTTCCATTCAGAGCCGGATCTTTAAGTTCGTGAATACTTCTGAATTGTATTTTGTTTGAAGCCATTTATACTTCTGTTTTTCGTTAATGATTAATAATGACATTTACCACACTCAAGTCCGCCGATCGCTGCTACGGTAACTTTACCTTCCGAATTCGGATATTGTTTTTTCAGCTTTTCGTGGAGATCTTTGAAATACGCCTGGTTATATCCGTTCGACATATCGATTTCCGTAGTTCTGTGGCACTCTATACACCATCCCATTGTGAAATCATTTGCCATCTGCACCACATTCATCGTATCAATTTTTCCGTGACACGCTTTACATACTACATCAATCTGATTGTCAGGATTTTTCTTATTGAAAGAACTGATAATCGCTTTTTCTCCCGCTACTACGTGCTGTGAGTGATTGAAGTAAACAAAATCCGGCATATTGTGGATTCTCACCCATTCAATCGGTTTTGTTTTTCCTGTATATTGCTGCTTCTGAGGATCCCAGCCTGCTGCTGCATATATTTTCTGAATTTCTCCGGTATAGAATTCCTTGCTTTTTCCAGGTTCTACATATTTTCCTTTGTATTCGGAGATCATTCTGTGACAGTTCATACATACGTTTACAGAAGGAATTTCGGAAACTTTTCCGTATTTCGCGCTGGAGTGGCAAAGCTGACAGTCGATCTTGTTTTCTCCCGCGTGAATTTTGTGTGAGAAATAAATAGGCTGTTCCGGCTTATATCCCTTATAAACGCCGATCCACATCAGCCAGTTCCAGATTCCATACGCTGCAAGAATAGCGAGAAGCGCAAGAATTCCTTTTCCTATATAATGGTATTTCTGATAGATTTCAGCGAAAGTAACCGCTCTTGTAGAATTCAGCTCACTCAACTCATCGGATTGCTGTAATTTTACAAGCTGTCTTATTTTTAAAAGAAGCCAGATCAGTAAAAGCCCGATGGAAATCAGTGCGATCAAAATGACTTTGGAATTCATACTTTGTTGTTCCGCCTGTTTCAGCGCTTCCATAGAAGGCTGTGCATTTGTATCTTCCGCAGGTGCGGCTTCAGCAGGAGGATTCGTGGTATAGGCAAGGATATCATCAATATCCGCATCCGAAAAATTCGGGAACGTAAGCATTTCCGTCTTGTTGAATTTTTCAAAAACCTCATTCGCATATTTATCGCCCGAAGCTCTTAATGCTTTGTTGTCTTTAATCCATTTGTGAAGCCAATCGGCATCAAGATTCTGCTCTTTCTTCAAACGATCGACAACGCCGCCTAATTCCGGACCTATCACCTGCTTATCCAAAGCGTGACACGCTGTACAGTTTGCCTTAAACAGTTCCTGCCCTTTTACAGGATCACCTTGTGCATATACCGAGGCGCTGGTTGAGAGCAATAAACCAATTGCAATCAGCCCTTTTTTGTAATGCTTTCTCCAACTAATCATTTATATAATCTTGGGTTATTAAAATTCTTGAGAATAGATTCAATTCCGCAAAAATATAACATTTAACAGATATTTAACAGCCAAAAGAGAATGCGAAATGTCATTTTCTATAATTTGTAACAATTCTAAATAACCGTAAACGCCGCAAAATTCAGTCTTTTCTTGTTTTATAAAAGCCTGTTCATTTGGTTAAACCGAACCTGAAAAAAGCCGGATGCACACAAACATTAAAAAATTAAAAAAAGATAGGTTTGGAATAATTTTTATTTATCCTATTTTTGTCTAAAATATTTTTAATGAAAAATCCGGTTAAAATTTCTTTCATTTTTTTATTGGCTTTTTTTGGAAAGCCTAATGCTCAGGTAGTTGTGCAAAACGATACCATTTCAGGAACGCCGCTCACTATTTCTATGGACCAGAAAATATCAAAGCTGATGGAAGATGCGGAAGAAAAATGCTCCCGAACCAGCGGTAATTCCGATTTTGCGGATAACGACAATACCGGAAGCTCCAAAACGAAGATCAATATTCCGGAGAAAAATATGTCCCAGGCTGAAATCTGCCGGAAAAACCCGAGAATTATGGGTTATAAGATCCAGCTTGCTGTAGTGAAAAGCAACGAAGAAGCCCGGGAAGTGGGAATGTATTTCCGAAAAAGGTTCCCGAATATGAAGGTGGAAATCGATGCTTCGCTCCGCCCGAATTATAAAGTAATGGCAGGAAGCTACCTTACGAAAGAAAGCGCCGCTCCCGATCTGAAAAGAATCAAAGAGTTTTTTAAATCCGCTATCCCGATCCAGTACAGGGTTTTTTGCGTGGAAGCGAAGTAGGAATCAGGTAAAGGCAGAAGTTGAGATAAAAGAAATAAAGATCCCTGAAAACTTTTTCAGGGATCTTTATTTTTAATTTTTCACGAGTAAACGGAAACCTTCTCCGTGAACATTGATGATCTCCAAACCTTCATCGTCTTTCAGCAGCTTCCGCAGTTTTGCGATGTACACATCCATACTTCTGGCGGTGAAATAATTTTCCTTTTTCCAGATTTTTCTTAACGCCAGATCTCTCGGCATAAAATCGTTTCTGTGCAGGCAGAGCAGCTTCAGAAGCTCGTTTTCTTTCGGTGAAAGCTTATATTCCTTATCTCCTACTCTTAATTGACGAAGCATCGAATCAAGATAAATATTGCTGATCTTGAATTGTTCCTGCTCCTCATCTTCTAAAGAAGCGCTTCTTTGGAGAATTGCTTTTATTTTATACAGCAAAAGCTCGGTATCGAAAGGTTTTGTAATATAATCATCCGCACCAAGCTGATACCCTTTCAGAATATCTTCACGCATATTTCTCGCGGTAAGGAAAATGATCGGCGTATTTTTATCAATTTTCTTTACATCTTCTGCCAGAGAAAATCCGTCTTTTTTCGGCATCATCACATCGAAAATGCAGATGTCGAAATCTTTTTCCGTAAATTCTTTCAGCCCCTGCTCTCCGTCGGTAGCAAGCGTAACTTCAAAATTGTTTATCGTCAGATAATCTTTCAGCACTGCGCCGAAACTCTGATCGTCTTCTACTAATAGGATTCTGTTGCTCATAATATTTTATTTTTTTTATATTCTTTTTTAATATTCTATCCTTTTTATTTCTTTTCCAAGGGCTTCACCCTTGGCTATTTATTTCGCCCTTTGACTTCGTCGAATCTTCGATTTCAGGGCTCACATACTTTTGTCTTTTTCCTTGTATCTTGCTTCTTTTTCACACCATTGGTAATTTCACTGTAAACGCAGAACCTTTTCCTTTTTGGGATTCCACTATAATCTGTCCTTTATGCAGTTCCACGATTTTTTTCACATAAGACAATCCGAGTCCCTGTCCTTTTACATTATGGATATTTCCGGTTTCTTCGCGGAAGAATTTTTCAAAAATTTTCCCTCTGTTGTGGACTTCCATTCCCATTCCTTTATCGGAAATTTCAATCACGTACCAATTGCCTTCATTATAGGTTTTGATCTTGATCTCCGGAGTTTCGGGCGAATATTTATTCGCATTGTCCAGCAAATTGATCAAAGCATTTGAAATATGAAATTCGTCAATTTTGAATTTATATTTTTCGGTATTGAATTCCTGCTGCAAAACGCCGTTTCTCTGGGAAACAATCAGTCCGAAAGATTCTGTAATTTCTTTGATCAAAGCGCGGACATCGGTTTCTTTTAGGAAAAGATTCACTTCATTTCGTTCCAGTTTCGACATATTCAGCACGTTTTCCACCTGCTTTTTCATCCGCAGATTTTCCTGTTTGATAAGAGAAGAGTAATATTTTACCTTTTCCGGATTGGTCGCTATTTTATCATTTGCCAGAGAATCCGTCGCCACCGAAATCGTTGCCAAAGGTGTTTTGAATTCGTGCGACATATTATTGATGAAATCCGTTTTCACTTCCGAGATTTTCTTCTGTTTCATCATATAATTGATGGAAATAATATAAATTCCCAAAATCGTGAGCAGCGACATAAAAGTTCCCAAAAGCATCGGGAAATTATTTTTTGCCAGAGAATATCCTTTTCTTGGAAAAACCAGAGAAAGCGTGTATAAAGTCCGGTCTTTGCTGTCGGTAAAAAGCGGATAGGAATAATTCGGAAGATCTTTCTGTTCTTTGAAAATATCGTTGGTAATCACGGTTGGCTTGTTATTTTTATCAATCACGCTGAAACCGAATTTCGCATCTATTCCTTTCATTCTCAATTCTTTGGAAATCACGGAATCCAGCGTTTTGTTGTCCACTCTTTTATTGATCGGCAGATTGTTCGTTACAATCTTTGCAAATTCTTTCAGCGAATATTCCCCATTCTGGATGGATTGGTTCAGCTCGGCAGTCAGAAGTTCCGGCATATTTTCATCTTTTTTAATTCTCACCAAAGCTTCATCGGTGTACATTTTTGTCAGATTAAGAGTGTCTCCTTTTTTGGAGATCGGGATCTGCTGTTTTTCGATAATGTTTTTGGAATAAGTGATGGATCTTCTGCTCGCGGAATCTTCCACCTGCTGAATCGTGGTGAGTGTCGGCTGATCACTGCTTGCAAGAATGGTTTTCCCGAAATTATTGTTGTTTTTGTTCAGGTACTTGTCCACTTCGATATCCGTAATTTTTTTGGAAGAAGTTTCCAGTGCGGAATATACTTTGTTTGAAAACTCCTGCTCCAGCGCAGAATAATATCCTTTCAGCCAATAAAACTGCAACGTGACGAAAACAATAAGTGAAATCGTCATAAAAACCGATATTACAGGGATGAATTTATTGTTCATTGAAAATGTTTAAATTTCAAGTGTTAAAATTATTGATTTTAACAGAATTAACGCAATAAAATATTTTTAATTTTATTAAAGTTTTGTTAAAAACGATGATTTTAACATTTTATTGTGAATTATCAAAAATTTTGCCATAAGACAAGTTATGGTACGGAAATCTTTAATTAAGTTTGTAAAAAAGAAAAGCAATGAATACCGAAATCAAATTCAGCAGTGATCCGAAAGAAGCCGCGATCTTTGTAATGAAAGTGTTTCCGTGCACGGTTTCCGAACTTTGGGATTATTTTTCAAAACCGGAATTTTTGGAAAAATGGTGGGCTCCGAAACCCTGGAAAGCGGAAACTTTCAGCTTCGATTTTCAACCCGGCGGAAAATGGCTGTACGCAATGGTAAGTCCGGAAGGCGAAAAACATTTTTCAGCAATGGATTTCTATGAAATTACTTTTCACCGCAGCATTAGCTGGAAAGATTATTTCTGTGATGAAAAAGGAAATCCTTCACCGGATTTTCCGGCTGCCAACTGGCTTCTTGGTTTTACAGGTGTGGAAAACGGCGCGAAACTTACCATCAACATTCATTTCGATTCCGAAACGGCAATGAATGCGATTCTGGAAATGGGTTTTGAGGAAGGCTTCAAAATGGGACTGAACCAGCTGGAGGATTTACTGAATCAGTAATTTTTATTCCTCATCGAAAAGTTCTTCATCCATAAAATACTGAATCACCGCTTTTTTCATTAAAAGCTGCTGTTCGTTCGGTTTCAGTTCGGGAAGTTCTTCTAATTGTTCGAAATGCGGATATCCGTCATCATCGTAATGTGAAAATTTATAATATCCGAAAGGCTCCAATAATCTGCAAACCGCGATGTGCAGAATGTTCAGCTTATCGTCTTTGGTATATTTCTGCTGTCCGCTTCCCAATTCCTGAACACCGATTAAAAATAAAATAGTGTCAATCTGCGGATGTTTATCGGTATCGAAGTTTTTTACGAAAAACTCTTCGACTTTATTCCATAGTTCTGCTTCTGTCATTTTTCTATAAACGATGTTTTATAATTGATGAATGCTTGAAATTAGAAGCCAATTACAATCATTCATATTACGTTTGATTACGGTTAAACTCAAATAAAACAAAACTCCAGCTAAAATTTTAAACCAGAGCTTTAGTAATCTTGCTGCGAATTTACGAAAAATGAATATTTAATTCCTGATTTCCAGAATCATTGCTGTTTTAGCAGGAATATCAATCGTGTTCTGAAAACTGAAATCTTTTCCGGAAACGATATCTTTTGCCCGGAAAGCATTAGGAATCATTTCATTATATCGATTGAGGTCAAGAGTTACTTTGTCGGTGTTTTTGTTGAGTAAAATCATAAGTTTCTGATTATCGGTATATCGGAAATAAACATAAACGTCATTATTTGTAGGTGCATAATGTTTGAATTTTCCATTAGCAACTGCTTCATTCGTTTTTCTCCAGTTAAGTAAGGTCGAAAAATATTTTTTGGCTTCTTTTTCTTCATCAGTTAATCCTGCTTCTGTTACGGCATCTTTGGAATCATCTTTCCAGCCTCCGTAGAAATCGCTTCGTCTTTGTCCGTCGCTTCCGGCTTTATCATTGGTCATCAGAACCTCGGTTCCATAGAAAAATTGCGGTGTTCCGCGCATCGTCATATACATCGCGATTCCAAGTTTCCAGTTTTCAATATTTTTGTTGAGACGGGAATAGAACCTGTCCAAATCGTGATTATCCGGAAAAATCAATTGGTTGTAAGGATGCGGAAAAAGGAAATCATTTGCCACACTTTCATAGACTTTTCTCCAGGAAGAAAACCATCCGTTTTTTTCGTTGAGTGCAGAAACAGTCTGGTCATTAATGGAAAAATCCATCATCATAGGCATATAACTTTTGTAACCATCGCTGTTTTCCTTGTCGATTTGCCAGTAAGATGTCTGGGCAATATTTCGTGACATTTCTTCGGCAACGATGTTCATTTTAGGATATTCTTCAAGAATGGTTTTTGTCCAATCAGCTAGGAAATTTTTGTCAGAATAAGAATAGGTATCAACACGCAAGCCTGAAAGTCCGGCATATTCTATCCACCAGATGATATTCTGAATCAGGTATTTTGCCAATAGAGGATTTTTCTGATTAAGGTCTGCCATATGAGCATCGAACCAGCCGCTGAGATATTCTTCTTTATCAATTTCAGTAGCGTAGATATCTGTAATTGTGGTTTTAAGACCATTGGTTCTGACTCTGTTTTCCGGATCCGGATAATTAATCCAGCTTTTTTCAGGCAAATCTTTGATAAAATAATACTCTGAACCGCAATGATTGAGCACAACATCCCAAATCAATCCAACATTTCTTTTTTTGGCTTCTGCTGAGAGTTTTCTCAAGTCTTCATTGCTTCCAAATCTTGGGTCAATCTTATAAAAGTCTGTGGCGGCATAACCGTGATAAGAATATTTCGGCTCATCATTTTCAATCAGAGGCGTGTTCCAAATCTGAGTATAACCCAACGATTGGATATAATCCAAATGATTGATAACTCCCTGAATATCTCCGCCGTGTCTTGCGTCTTCATCGTTTCTGTCGGTTTTTTGTTCCAACATTGTTTTGATGATGTCATTCTTTTCGCTGCCGTTTGAGAATCTATCCGGAACAATCAGCAAAATTGCATCTTTCGAACCATAACTTTCCCGATTGGAGCTGTTGGCTTCCCTGGCATAAATTGGGAAATCTTTTGTCAGAACAGCTTTTTTATCTTTTGAAAATTTGATTTTTACATTTCCAGGCTTTGCATCAGGACTGATTTGTAAGGTCAGAAAAAGATAGTTTTTATTTTCAACAGTTTTATTTTCGGTTATTGTAACTCCGGGATAAGCAACCGCCGGCTGCAAATCCGAAATGTCTTTGCCATAAATGAGCAGCGTTACCGAATTATATTTCATTCCGACCCACCAATTCGCGGGTTCTATGCGCTCAATCTTTTGTGAGAGAATCAGATTAAAGCTGGTAAAAAGCAAAAGTATTGCAAATGACTTTTTCATTGATTAATAGATTTAGATTAATTATTTTTTCAGAAGAAATTCCAAAGGGATTGAGAATCGTTTGCTCCATACATTTTCGCTATGGTCGGCCGATTCAAATTTTCTGGTTGTCCAGTTATTTTTGCTGAAGCCTTTTTCTTTCATTATTACATCAACTTTGTTCTGATGTTTTTCATAATAACTGTCCAATCCTTCGGTTCCAAAATCGAAATAGATTTTGTGGGTTTTCGGACTTGGGAGCTTTTGTTTGAGATAATTTTCAAAGGCAGAAGGGATTTCGTCATTCGAAAGGTCTGTGATTCCAACCCAATGAGTGGAAAGACAAGCTGCGCCGCCGAAAACTTCGGGATACTCACAAATAGCATACATCGATATCAATCCACCCATACTGGAACCCGCGATATAAGTATTTTCTCTGTCTTTCAGAGTTGGATAATTTTTATCAATAAAAGGTTTTACCTCTTCCACAATGAATTTCAAATAGTTATCAGACAGGATTTCCCCTTGAAAGTATTTTTCAAGCGTTTGGTTTTGTAATTCTTTGGATAGGCTTTCAAAAGCTTTTTGCGAAAAATACTCCGAATGTCTGGTTGTTCCGGTATTCCAAAGTCCGACAACGATGCAATCTTTCAGTTTGACCTTTTTGCTGAGTTCAGTATAATTTTCATCCACTTTCCATTCGGAATTATTCCAATTGATTGCCGGATCAAAAAGCATCTGTCCGTCGTGCATATAGAGAACAGCATATTTTTTATTCGGATTGAAGTTTTCCGGCAGCCAAATATCTACATTTCTGGAAGCAACATATTTCGAAGGAAACCTATTAATTCTGATAATTTTGCCAGAACTCACATCTGGAATCGAAGTCTGAATCACATCCTTGTAGCGGTCTTTGATATCAACATATTTTTTAATTTCTGCCTTGTATTCATCAAGATTTTTAGGTTTTCGCCAATCCGGATCCGGAAAATTATTCTCAATGTAAGCCCAGTCTTTCCCTGTGAAAAAATCGTCATCGTAAGTGCATCCGGTCAAATCTTTGAAAGGTTTGAGGAAAATATAACCGTCAAAAAAATCCTCCATTTTAAAATCGGAATGACAAAAACTGAAAAAACTATTATCCCTTAATTTTCCAACGGGCGTATTGATCAAATCAAAACCAATATGCGGATAATCAAGCTTCTGAAGTGCATTTTCCATTTCTCCATTTGCGGGCGATACATAAGCCGGATTGTACTGCGTTTTGGAAAACATCGGCGTGTGAAACATAATGTTGAAAATCTTATCTGGCATTAATTTGTAGAGACGATTTCCCACCATTCCTTCATCATAATCACAAAAATCATCATTGTTCACTTTCAGGATTGGCATTTTGTACTTTGTGAAAACGTGAACGTGTCCCATATAAATCAAGGCTTTTCCATTTTTATCAATGATTTCCTTTTTGATAATTTCCGTTCGGAATTGGTCAGGCGTTCCCAGATTGAAAACTGCTTTCATATTCTCGGGCGTTCTTGCGCCGCCTTTGAAATTTTCCCAACGATATTGATAACTCAGATTGACGATTCGGAATTTTTTAGCATTAGGTTTCAAGGTTTTATTGAATTCCCAAGCCGCTTTGTAGATGTCAAAATATTCTTTGTAAGCCCAACCGACATTGTAATAAAAAAACATATCTTTTGCTTTTCTTTCATCGAAGTTTTCAGCATTTAGCAGTTCATCCAGCTCTTTTTGCTTTTCAAAAGCACCGAATTCCATACAGAGATTGTAAACACCAGCCTGATATAATTCCGGAATAATGCTCTTGACAAAATCAAGATTTTCTTTCACCGCGTGGTCTTCGCCCAAGAGAACAAGAGGATAATTTTTGAACTTTGAAACAAGATATTCTTTCGGGCTTTTTGGATGTTGTTTCAAATATTCTACAGCATCAAGCGTCGCTTTATTTTCCTGACCGAATCCTAAAACCGGAAAAAGAAATGCTAAAAATAAAAGTGGAAATTGAATTGGAAGTTTCATTTTTTAGTTTGAATTTTGAACAAAACTATTTCACATTATCCTTTGATACAAGGCCTTTGGACAAACGACAGGTTATTCTGTACAAAAAGCAAATAATAGAATTGATTTCAGATAAATAATTAAATTTGAGGAGCCTTAAAAAATATGAACCAATCATTTTTTGAACATTTCAAATCCAAGTTTTGGATGAAGCACGTTTTCTATTGGATAGCGTTTGTTCTTTTTTTTGGATTTATTTGGGGCGTTTCTGATAACAATTATTCCAGAAATATTTTAATTCAGATTTTCTGTCTTCCTTCGAGGATGTTGTTGGTTTATGTCACACTTTTTTATCTGTTCCCGAAGTTTTTCAATAAGAAAAAATATTTCAGCTTCTTTGTTTCGTATTGTATTTTGGTAGCTCTGATAAGTATTTTTATTCAGCGACCGTTGTTTCTATATTTTATTCAGCCAAACTTTCTCCCGGGATTTAAGAATTCTGGTTTTTTCATTATATCAGAAATAATGAACACCGCTCTGGATATTAATATCGCTGCGATGATTCCAATAGCTTACACTTATTTGACAACGATTGAAAATCTCCAGAAAAATAATTCTGAGTTGAATGAAGAAAATAAACTGTTAAAAGAAGACGCAGTAATTCAGGATAATAACGATGAGTCCTATATCAATCTTAAGGTCGATAAAAGCGTAAGGAAAATCAAAATCAATGATATTGTTTTTGTGGAAAGTCTCAGAAATTACTGCCGAATAAAACTGAACGATTCGGAAATCACGGTTCTTAAAACAATAACTTCCGTTCAGGAATTGTTACCGGAATCCAAATTTGTCAGGATTCATCGCTCTTTTTTGATTAATAAAGACATTATTACCTCTGTTTCTCTCAGCAAAATTGAAATCAATAATATGACAATTCCTGTTGGGAGAAAGTATAAAGATGAGGTTAAAAAGAAAATACTATTGGTCGATTTTTAGCAAAAACGCATATTCCAGCGCATCTTCTTTCAAACTTTCAAATCTCCCGCTTGCTCCGCCGTGTCCGGAACTCATATCCGTTTTGAAAATCAGAATATTATTGTCGGTTTTCAAATCGCGGAGTTTTGCCGTCCATTTCGCAGGCTCCCAATATTGCACCTGAGAATCGTGTAATCCTGTTGTAATCAATATGTTCGGATAATTTTTTGCTTCCACATTATCGTAAGGCGAATAGGATTTCATATATTCATAATATTCCTTATCGTTCGGATTTCCCCATTCATCATATTCTCCGGTTGTTAAAGGAATCGTTTCATCCAGCATTGTCGTAACTACATCCACGAAAGGAACCTGCGCTACAATTCCGTTAAAAAGTTCCGACTCGTAATTAATTACCGCTCCCATCAAAAGTCCTCCCGCACTTCCGCCCATTGCATACAAATGTTTTTCGGAAGTATAATTTTCTTTCACCAGAAATTTTCCGGCATCAATGAAATCGAAAAAAGTATTTTTCTTGCTGAGCATTTTTCCGTCTTCATACCATTCCCTTCCCAGATATTCTCCGCCCCGAATGTGAGCAATCGCATAAATAAATCCTCTGTCCAGAATCGACAGGCGGACATTTGAAAAACTTGCATCAACAGTGTGTCCGTAACTTCCGTAACCGTATAAAAGCAACGGAGTTTTGGCAGATTTTTCGGTATTTTTATGATACACCAAAGAAATCGGAATTAAGGTTTTTCCGTCTCGTGAAGGTGCCCAGATTCTTTCTGAAATATAATTTTCAGGGAAAAATTTCCCGCCCAGAACTTCCTGCTGTTTCAGTAAGGTTGTGGTTTTTTCTTTCATATCATATTCCAGAGTAGAGCTTGGCTTCGTTAAGGAAGTATAGCCGTAACGCAGTTTTTCGGTATCAAATTCTAAATTTAAACCGATGTATGCGGTATAAGTCGGATCGGAAAATGGAAGATAATGGAAATTCCCGGTTTGGTTTTCGATGATCTTTATTTGAAGTAAACCTTCGGTTCGTTCTTCCAAAACGAGATAATTCCGGAAAATCTCGAAACCTTCGAGCAGAGTTTCCTTCCGGTGCGGAATTATATCCTGCCAGTTTTCCATTCCGCAGTTTTCTACTTTTGTTTTTACAAGTTTGAAATTGACGGCTTCATCCGCATTGGTAATGATGTAAAATTCATCCCCGAAATGTTCCACGGAATATTCCAGATCTTCCATTCTCGGCTGGATGATTCTCCATTCCGCCGAAACATCATTTGCCGGGATAAAGCGCATTTCATCCGAAACAGTGCTGGAACTCGCGATAAAAATATATTCCAGAGATTTGGTTTTGAAAACATTTACATCAAAAGCATCATCCTTTTCGTGAAAAACCAAAATGTCTTCTGAAGAATCCGTTCCCAATTTATGACGATATACCTGAAAAGCACGCAGATTTTTATCTTTTCTGATGTAAAAAATATGCTGGTTATCGTTTGCCCAAACTGCTTTTCCTGTTGTGTTTTCAATTTTATCCGGCAAAATTTCGCCTGTTTTCAGATTTTTGAAATTGATGGTATAAATTCTTCTCCCTACATTATCGGCAGAAAAGCTTGTGATTTCATTATCCGGACTTACCGCGACACTTCCTATTTCAAAGAATTTTTCGTTTTCGGCTAAAATATTGACATCCAGAATCAGCTCTTCCGGATTTGCCAGAGAAAGGTGTTTTCTTAAAAATATAGGATATTCTTTTCCTTCCTCATATTTCACGATATACCAATATTCATTGAAAAAATACGGAAGAGATTCATCATCCTTTTTGTACCGGGATTTCATTTCTTCGTATAATTCCTCCTGAAAATCTTCTGTGTCTTTCATTACGAAATCGCAGTAATCGTTTTCCTGTTTCAGGTATTCCAGAACTTCGGGATTTTCTCTTTCGTTCATCCAGAAATAAGGATCGATACGGATATCGCCGCGAGCTTCGAGGGTTTTATTATATTTTTTTGCTTTGGGAGCTTCCATTTTTTTCGAAATAAAGTTTATAACTGATTTATTTTTAATTTATTCTTTTGTCTTGATACAAAAGAATCAAAAAATCAAGACCTGGATCTTTTTGCTAAAATTTAAATTTAATAAAAAACCATCTTATCCAAAATAAGGAAAAGACGGTTGTTTTTCAGATTCCGAAAAGTGAATTTATTTATTCATATTTCTGATATATTTTTCAATAGCCATCGTCATCGACGGAGTTTCTTTTGAAGGCGCCATCACATCAATTTTGAATCCTGCTTCTTCTGCTGCCTGCTGCGTTGTAATTCCGAAAACGGCAACTTTGGTATCGCCCTGCTTAAAATCTTTAAAATTATCCAACAGAGATCTCACTCCTTGCGGACTGAAAAATACCAGCATATCATATTCTTTTACCTTAATCTGCGAAAGATCGGAATATACGGTTTTGTACATAATCGCTCTTGTCCAGTCCACATTAGCATCGTTCAGAACTTTCGGGATTTCCGGAGTCAGAACATCGGAAGACGGAAGCAGATATTTTTCCGAAGGGAATTTTTTGAACAGCGGAATAAGATCGGAGAAATTCTTTTCGCCGTAGCTGATCTTTCTTTTTCTGTACACGATATGTTTTTGCAAATAATTGGCAATCGCTTCGGACTGGCAGATGTACCGCATAGAATCCGGCACCTGAAAGCGCATTTCTTCGGCAAGACGGAAATAATGATCCACAGCATTTTTACTGGTAAAAATAATTCCGGTGAACTGCGACAAATCAATTTTCTGAGCTCTGAGCTCTTTGGCTTCCAAACCCTGAACGTGAATAAAAGGGCAAAAATCTATTCTGATCTTTTCTTTTTTCGCGATTTCAAGATACGGTGAAGACTCATTCGGAGCGGGCTGGGAAACTAATATAGATCTGATCTTCATCTTCAAACTTTACTAATAAAACAATAATCTCCATAAGGCAAACAATGGTGCGATTTGGAGGGTGCAAATATACAAAATTTTATAATACCATTTTACAGGCAGAATTTGATTATTGTGAAAGAAATAGAAAAATAGCTTAAAAACGAAAAAAAACAAAAGAAAAATAAAATAAATTTTCAACATTTCCCTTTTATCAATGTCAAAATAATAATGCAGGAAACACAGGATGATCAGCAGGATCGACAGAGAAAAATAGAATTTGGTTGCCGTAAAATAAAAAATCCCCCATTTTCTTGCATTCCCGATCCCGGAATAAAAAAGGTAGCTGAATGCAGTTTTTAAAAGATAAAAAGAAATCAGCGAAATAAAAGTAAACCCGAACTTATTAAGCTCCATCTCGAAAAGCTGGATATCTGAAATTTCTTTAGGAACAATCGGAATATATTGTGAAATCAAAACCGATAATGCCGTACAAAATACCAATGAAGTAATAATCCAAGAAAGAAAATTATTGCTTGATTCGTCATATTTCTGAACCAGAAAATCTTTCAGCCGGATATCCCTGAGCAAAAACACGAACATCAGTGCATAACCGAAAAGACAAACTATTAGAGTAATCGCAACCCAGTCGTTATTTTCAACAATTCTTACCAAAAATATTTTTTTGCAAAAATACTATATTCGGGGCAATATTTTGGATGAGGAAAATTAAATTTTCTTACGCATCAAAAATTTATTCCAAAATCATCCCTGTCTTTAAGGAACGGAAATTTCTCCCTGAATTCCTTAAGCTTTTGCAGATCAATTTCCGCATTCACAAGATTACCTGAATGTTCCGAAATTTCAGATCCGTCCGCAAAAAAGCAAAGCGAACTTTCTTCATAATTCAGGTTGTTGCCGTCTTTACCGATCCTGTTCAGCCCGAAAACGTAACATTGGTTTTCAATTGCTCTGGCTTTTAATAAATGTTTCCACGCTTCTACCCTGGTTTCAGGCCAGTTTGCAACGTATAAAGCGACATCATAATCATCATTATTCCTGCTGAAAACCGGAAACCGCAGATCATAACAAACCTGCATCAGAAACCGGAGTCCTTTGTATTCTGTAATTTTCCGTTCTGTTCCGGAAGTATAGATTTTGTCTTCACCGGAATAAGAGAACAAGTGTCTTTTATCGTAAAAATCAAAACTTCCGTCGGGTTTCACGAAATAAAAGCGGTTGTAAAAATTTCCACCGTCTTCTACCGAAACACTTCCTGCAATTGCGGAATTTTTCTTTTTCGCAAAGGATTTCATCCAGTTGAGCGATTTCTGATTTCTGTCCGCGATTTCTTCGGCTTCCATACAGAATCCGGTGGAAAACATTTCGGGAAGAAGAAAAAGATCCGCTTTTACTTCGTTAAATTCTTCCTCAATTGTATTGAAATTAGAGGTTTTATCCTTCCATTCAATATCGAGATTAAGCCCTGCAATTGTAAGTTTCATCAGTAGGAAATTTGTTTTAAGATTTTCGGAATTATTTGCATTCAAATAAAAAAACGGTCTGTTTATGGTACTTTGGTCTTATTTTTGAATTTGCAAAATTATATTTAAATTTATGAAAAATTTCTTAATTACAGGAATCTTATTGGTTTTCAGCAATTTCAGCTTCGCACAGGCGTGGAACGGAACAGGTGATCAGAAAGTGCAGATCGGCTTAAGTGCCTGGGGAAACGGAACCGGAATTACCGGAACTTATGATTATGGTATCAGCAATATGCTTTCAGTAGGTGGTGGTGCCAATTTTTATTTTGATAATTATAAGGATAACGACAAAAACAACAATTTCTTTATCTTCGGGAGACTGAATGTACATCTTCAGGATGTTCTGGGACTTGAAGACAAATGGGATATTTATCCGGGAGTTGATGTAGGCGTTATCAAAAATACGTTCGGTCTTGGCGCTCACATCGGAGCAAGATATTTTTTCAATGATAAGCTGGGTGCTTTTGTGGAAATTGGAAATAACGGAAGTGTCGGAGTATCCATTAATTTATAAGAATTAAGAACAATAACACTAAAAATAAACGATTATGAAAAATCTATTTGCAGGTGTAGCATTAGTAATGGCTACCATTTTCGGAACGACAAGCGTACAGGCACAATCCTACAAAACCGGAGCAGGTCTTTTAGTGGACGTTGGTGACGGTGCTACTTTGGTTGGACCTCACGTTAAGCATTTCTTTTCAGGAAACAGTGCTGGAGAATTCGGAGTTTTGTTTGGCGGAGACGCGACAACCGTTCAGGCTTTGTATGAATTTAACAAAGGAATCGGCGGAGCGCAAGGTTTAATGTGGTATGTAGGTATTGGTCCGGCAGTAACTTTTGGTGACGGTGATTCTGTTTTTTCCATCGTTCCTCTGGCAGGTTTGGATTACAAAATCCAGGGTGCACCGCTTGATCTGTTCTTCGACTGGAGACCGAGAGTTTGGTTCTATGACGGAGATTCGGATTTCACAGCCGGAAGATTCGGGCTTGGTTTGCGTTTCACATTCTAACCGTTACAGAAAACAAGACAAAAAGACTCTCTTTTACGGGAGTCTTTTTTTTGGCATCGTTTTGATAATGCTTACATTTGCAAAACTTAAATTTTAAAATACATTAATGGAATTAGCATTAAAAATATTTCAGTTCATTCTGAGCATTTCAATCTTAGTATTATTACACGAGCTCGGGCATTTTCTTCCCGCAAAATGGTTTAAAACCAGAGCAGAAAAGTTCTTCTTGTTTTTCGATCCGTGGTTTTCTCTGTTTTCAATGAAAAAGATCAACGGAAAATGGCAGTATAAATTTATATCGAAAAATCTTCCCGATACCGAAACCATTGTAGAGGACGGAAAAGAAAAGCAAATCCCGATCGATATCAACGCACTTCCTGATACCGACTGGAGAAAACATCCGGAAAGCACAAAATACGGAATCGGCTGGCTTCCGATGGGCGGTTACGTGAAAATCGCCGGAATGGTGGACGAAAGTATGGATCTGGAACAACTGAAAAAACCTGCGGAAAAATGGGAATTCCGTTCAAAGCCGGCTTGGCAGAGACTGATCATTATGCTTGGCGGTGTTACGGTGAACTTCTTTCTGGCTTGGATGATTTATTCGTGTTTGAGCTTTTTCAATGGAGAACAGTATATTGATTTAAAGAAATTTGAAAACGGAATCAGTGTTTCCGAAGCCGGAAAGAAAATGGGCTTCAAAGATGGAGACAAAATTATAAGTATCGATGGCAAACCTGCGGAAAGATTGGAAAATGCTTCCATCAACATTCTTTTCAGTAACCAGATAACAGTTCTGAGAGACGGGAAAGAAGTCTCTTTTCCTGTAAATGAAGATGGCGTCGCAGAAGTGATCAAACAAAGAGAAGCCAAGCTGTATATTACACCAAGAGTTCCGATGCAGATAGATTCCGTGGGGATTTCCGCAAAACAGGCAGGAATGCAAAATGGTGATAAAATGATTTCCATTAACGGAAACAAAGCCGCTTTTTTCAATGAGTCATCCGAAATTTTAGACAAGCTGAAAGGGCAAGCTGCCACTATAATTGTAGACAGAAACGGACAGCAGGAAACTCTTTCAGTTCCCGTAAACAAAGAAGGGAAATTGGGAATCAAATTAGCCGGCGGAAATATTGAAAATTTCGCAACAACACAGGAATATTCTTTAGGTCAGGCAATTCCGAGAGGCTTTACCAGAACCATTGATGCATTGACGATGCAGGTAAAACAGTTTAAAATTATGTTCAATTCCAAAATTCAGGGCTATAAAAATGTAGGCGGACCGATTGCAATTGTAAACGCAATGCCGATAGATAAAGCTGCTGATGGAAGCGCAAGCATCAACTGGACAGCTTTCTGGAGCTTTACGGCAATGTTTTCCATCTGGCTGGCTTTCCTGAATCTGATCCCGATTCCGGGATTAGACGGCGGCCACGTACTTTTTACCCTTTGGGAAATGATTACCGGAAAGCCTGTTCCGCAAAAAGTTCTGGAAAATGCGCAGATGATCGGTGTTATCTTCCTGCTCGGATTAATGGTTCTGATATTCGGGAACGATATTTTCAAGCTGATCTTTGCAAAGCATTAATTTTTCTAAAAAAATATTTGCACAGAACTAAAAAGGTTTTTATATTTGCACACGCTTAACAGAAAAAGCAAATTCCTCCTTAGCTCAGTTGGTTAGAGCATCTGACTGTTAATCAGAGGGTCGCTGGTTCGAGCCCAGCAGGAGGAGCTGGTAGTGTTTCAAATTTGTTGATTTTCTATTTTAGAAATAATTACAATTGATAATCAACACTTTATGAAACAAGACAAAAAATAAAAGAACAACCTTCGGGTTGTTTTTTTATTTTTGCGAGCTCAAAATCGACTAAAATGAGCCAAAGGCTGATCAAGTGTTTCAAATGTGTTGATGACAAAAATTTAATGGTAAGAAACGGAAAAACGTCATCAGGCAAACAACGTTATTTATGCAAAAATTGCAAAGCAACAAGAATAGAAAACTATACCTATAGTGCTTATCAGATTGATATTAATGAACAAATTATAACACTGACTAAAGAAGGCTTGGGTATTCGGAGTACAGCAAGAGTCTTACAAATTTCTACAACAACTTTACTGAAAAGGATATTGTTGATTGCAAAAAGCATCAAACAACCCATGATTCCTATGGGTAAAGAATACGAAGTGGATGAATTGTGTACGTATGTAGGTAATAAAAGTAAGAGAACTTGGCTAGTTTGTGCATTGGAAAAACGGAGTCGTAAGATTGTTAGTTTTAATATCGGTAGAAGGACTAACCAAACATTGAAAAAAGTAACAGAAGGACTTAATCTTTCCCGAGCAAAAAAGATATTTACGGATAAACTTCCTAGTTATAAAACTCTAATAGAGAAGAATACTCACAAGGTAGTTCGTTATGGAACTAATCGATTGGAGCGGTTTCATCTTACATTAAGAACCCATTTGAAACGACTTAACCGCAGGACGATTTGTTTTTCAAAAAGTCTTGTAATACTTAATGCTGTGTTGAAGATTTATTTGTGGGGATGAATGAATTTTTAGTTCTCTGATAAAAAATTTTACTTTTGACTAATTAAATTCAAGAATAATACCTTAAAGAATAAAGATTCACTATATCATTTATTTACAATCCACCAACATTTGCAATATTTAAAATTCTGATATATCCCATGTCCTAAATTCTGGAATTCAATTCCATTGTCTCTGAAAAAAAACACTGCCAAAATAGAATATTCAAAATAACCTAAAAATGTGAATTTCATATTTTTTCTTTTTCGGTAATCAAATTTAAATTAATCAGGAGACTTAGTGGTTGTTAATCATAAACGTAGACTCTACTAATTCTATCCGTTCTAAAAAAATAATCATAATCTGATAGCCTTTTTAAAAAGGCTATCAGATTGGTATATATTTAGTTAGTTTTATCTTATGGATATCTGGGATAAAGAGAAAAGGTCAAACGTAATGAGTAAAATCAAATCGACCAACACTAAACCTGAATTAATGTTAAGAAAATTCTTGTTTAGTAAAGGTATGAGATATCGTATTAATTACAAAAAGCTTCCTGGCAAACCAGATATAGTATTTACTAAATACAAAACTATCATTTTCGTTAACGGGTGTTTTTGGCATGGTCACGAGAATTGTAAGATTGCTCATTTACCAAAGACAAATACAGATTTCTGGCAAAATAAAATAAGTAGAAATATAGAAAGGGATAATAAGAATGTTCAAAATAATATACTGCTTGGGTGGAAAGTTTTAGTAATTTGGGAATGCGAAATTAATAAAAACAACCTAGAGAATATTTATAATAGAATACTAGATGCTATTTCTGAAGATTTAGAAAATAAAACATTTAAAATAACATTATACACAGAAAATGAAGAAAGGGTATCAAAAGTGAGTGAGGACATTTTTAAATATAATAAGAAAAATTTGGGATTATAAATACTGTGATAAGAGTAATGATTTTTTTCTTGTATAAAAGAATAATCTTAGAAAAAAATATTCAATTCTTTTTTAAGATTATCCCATTTCTAAAATCAATTAACATCCTACCCAATGGATCATCACCTTTATTTTCGGAAAAGTATTTTAAAATTGATTTATTCGCCCTTAAAATAATTCTATTATAAAATTGATAAATACTTAGGTTCATTTTAACAAAATCAGTGAGGGAACCTCTCATTATATCGACTAGTATTTTTTTAAATATTTCAATATCAACTGATGTTAAGCCCTCTGCTCTATCAGGTTCATCATATTCGGCAATTTCATCATAATCTGTAATCATGTTAGGAAACCCAATCCCATGCTTTAAATTTGCATCTTTATAAAATTTGCTTACATATTGATTTGATCTACAAGAAAATAAAATCACATCTTTATCTTTAAAAACAGATAGCTGCATAGATGTCATTAAAATTCCTTCAAAATCTAATGTTGAAGCGCCTTTTAAACTATTACTAGTTCCATGGCCTAGAAATAAAATGACATTTTCTTCAGGAATAGATTCATAAAATGAAAAATGATCCTCCTTTGTTTCTATGCGTTTAATTTCAACCAGAGACTCCTCCAAATTACTATAAATATCAACTAAGAAATTAGTTGTTCCATCCATTGGATGTATTATACAAACTTTTTTAGGCATCTTTTAGTTCAATTAATTCAGCTATAGCAAGTTCAATTAATTTCTTTTTGAAATTAACAGATTGAGAATCATTCTTAGTTATTTTCTCAGCTATTTCATTTAAATTAAGATCATTATAGATTTCTAACAACGCTTTAAATTTTAAATCTCCATTTGCAAGTAAATTATCTACTATAAAGTCATTATTGTCATCTTCAACTTTTTCTATATAAGAAATAATCTTCCCCTCCATTTCTTCACGTTTTACAAAATCAACTATGTCAATTTTTATAAGAGTTTTAAATTTATCCCAGGTTTCATTAAAGCTTTTTTTATTACTCTTATGATCATTTAAATAATCTTGTACTATTTCTTCAAGCTCAGATGAATAAAGTATTTTTTTCGCTTTGGCTGTATTAGTGATATTATTAAATTTTTTAATTATAGTAATACCGTCAATTAAATCATCGTTTAGTTTGAAATCAGATGCAACCATATGAAATCTTATTGAACCATATTCTTTTTCGAACTTTTCTCCAACTAAGGTTGAATCAATTTTTCCAGCAGCATTAATAACATCATTGCCATCTGGCAAACCTATATAGAAAGGGTAACAATTTAAAGTAATGCCTTTTTTTGTAGCTTGTGCCTTTAATTCAATGATAGCTTCTGACTGCTCATCATTATCTATAATAAGTAAATTTTTTGCCATTAATTATAAGCTTTAGATATTCTTAATTCAAAAGAAGCACCTTTCAAATTAACATTGTTTCCAATAAATTTAATTTTTCCTTGCATTTTAGACAGGGTATTTTTAACGTAATTTAAGCCAATACCCGAACCATCTGTTGTTGTTATTCCCAACTCAAAAATTACATCTGGCTTGTTAATAAAATTTTCAACCAATCCAATTCCATCATCAGAAAAAATTATAACTAAATTTTCCTCTTCATCCAAAGATGTTATAATTTTAACATTTTTAGCCATAGCCTTAATAGAATTTGATATTAAATCGTCAAATACAAGTGAAATATCTAAAATACTAATTCTTTTCCAAAAAGAATCAACATTATTTTCAATTGAAAAAGCTATATTATTATCTTCAAACATCACATTATAGAGATCCAAATACTGTTCAATAAATCGAATGATATTCACATCTTGATAATCAGAATTAGCTTTAAAATTAGCTCTTGTAATTAGATTGGAAATTTTTAATGCTTTATCGGAATTATATATAATAGTACTAAGATTTTTTAATGCACTATTTTTTTTCACATTTTCTTCCATGAAAGAATTATACAAGCTCTGCGCATTTTGTTTTGATTTTTTGCTGGTTTGCTTCACATTATGTATTAGTCCTTTTGCATCTTCACTTAAAGTTCTTTTTGAAGTTAATAAATATGTGTTTTTTTGCTTTTCAAGTTCCAATTCTTCTTTCAACTTTTTCCTTTCTTCCTCAAGCTTTTTTGTTTGCTCATATTTTTCTTGAAGTTCCAGTCTTAGTTTTTCTTGTTCTAACTTTAGTTCTTCGATTCCTGATTCCTGACTTGGAAAGCCCTCTACTTCCTTTTTTGAGGCATTTAATTCAGAAATGATTTGAGATATTTGTTCTGATGTTAGTGTTTTATTAGCCAATTGACCAACAATCGAATCTATTTCAGATTTAACTTTTTGAGCTTGCTGCTCAGCCAATTCTGTAACTAACTCTTTATTAATTGACAAGGAAATAACATCGTCACTTTTGACATTAATTATCTTCTCAATAACAGATATTACTCTTTTGTTTCTTGTTAAATTATCCTCTTTAAATTCTTCCTTTGATTCATTCCACTTGCTGTCATTAAGAACTTTTTTCTCTATTTCCGATTCAGGAATTTTGGAACTATCCCATTTAATACCTTCTACAACAAATCTTTCTAGCCTTCTAAATGTTTTGAAATAATATCCATATGGTGTATCATTTTTAGTCAATTGCTCAAAGTGTTTATTATTATCGACACCTGATCTATTAGAAATAATAAAAAAATTTTCATTCTCATCATCAAACTCAACTTCATTAATTTCGATTCTTCCTATGACTTCACGAGTTCCTAAAAATCTATTATATCCCTGCCCTTTTCTTATTTCCATTCCTAGCCAATCATTACCATCGTCCCCATATGGAGGTATCCTAAAACCATTAATAAATAAAAAAATTGAACCAAATTCTTTTGACCTAATGCCTGTTTGTCTTCTAAAATAAGCCTTAGAATATGGATTTAAATAATAGATATTAATTTCTATATTCTTCAACAGATCGTATGGATTATGCTCTACTAAAGTAAATATCTCTTTTCCCCTATCAGTTAATTTTGTAGTAATTAGACTTCCATCTGCAGAAATGACAGAATTAATATAAGTGGCTTTGAAATTTAGTTCACTAAAAATTCGATTTTTAATTGTTCCGTTAATTTTCTCACTTTCAGGAAAATCCTCTTCAAACTCTTCAAATTCTTCAGCATCTATTGTAATATCAAAAACCTCAGATTCAAAGTTTTGATTTGGATTTATAAAACGTTCAAGTTGCCTTTTAAGAGATTTTATTTTATCGAAATCCCAAATATCTCTTAAATTATCAATGAATAAAGTGGTTCCACTTTTAAATGCCTTTAGGCCAGTTTCTTGTATATATTGTGACGAAGAAATCTCAATTAACTCAAAATCAACATCCTGAATATTTTTTTTTATATCATCTATTTTCTCAAATCTTGTCCAATCAATCGATAGCTTTAGTAAAGGCGTATTTGCTTTTTTAGTATATAGAACAAGTGATTTTCCAAGTCTATCACAAGAAAACCTCCCAACTCCTTTATTACCCGCTAGATTTCTATTAAATTCTTGCTTTTTAGATTTTTTTTCAGAATAAGCTATATTTAACCATTTATTTATCAGATCGTATTCTGACATTCCAGAGCCAGTATCACGGAGAATAAATTTTGAATTATTTGACTTTTTATATTGTTGGGGTGTTTTATTTGTAATAACATCTCTAAATATAATGTTTGCGTCTTTAGAGCCAGCATCGAATGAATTTTTAACCAATTCCAATACAGCAACATTATCATCGGTAATTAAATCTTTTCCAATAATATTTTTTAGTAATACATTCGTTCTAAAATTTACTTTTGCCATTATACAATAAGTTTTTGAAGAATTATGCCCGCTTGTTCTGCAAACAATGGTGGGATAGCATTACCTATTTGGGTATAACGCGGAACCTCTTGAGTCCTTCTGAGTCCTCCTGTTGTATATTTACCTTGAAATTCGTACCAATCAGGAAACGATTGTATCCGTGCATATTCTCTAACTGTGAGTATACGAGGTTCGGAATAATGTATATAATCATCTGGCAGAGTGGTAATAGTTGGACTTTTACTGTCTCCGCATAATGGTATTATGGTATGTTTTTTTAAATTATATCTTTCGCGAACATCCTTGCTTAGATCTAGATTTCTACGATTAGTTGACAAATCAAGTATCATTTTGAATCTTTCTGTAGTTGCAAGTGTATGCTTTGGAAACCTATGGCTATCAGCTATTTCACGACGGATCCATTTACGCATATATTTCTGATAGGAAGATTGTTGTTGACCATATTTCCCTGCTTGGAAACTTCTTGTGTCTGGTGACTCCTCCGTTCCATTTGACTTAAGAAGATCAGAAATGGCATCTTGTAAATTGGTATCTTTGGATAGTCCTTTTTTTTCGAGAAAACTAAAAGATTTAGACTCTAGAGATAAGAAAAAGTTATCAACTAACTCTTGAGATGAATTCTGAATATTATTCCTAACACCAATAAGTATAAATCTGGTTCGCTTCTGTGGCACTCCATAATCACCAAAATTCACAAGCCTTCCTTTAACATAATATCCAAGGTTTTGTAATTTTTGTGTTACAACTGAAGAGTAAGCGATACCCTTTTCTTTATTTTTTTTGAACTCCATAGTAAAACCTTTGACGTTCTCAAAAAAAATGACTTTTGGCTTAACATATTCTACGAATTTAATATATGAATTTATCAAGTCATTACGTTCATCAGTTTCATTTCGTCTACCCGCCATTGAAAAACCTTGGCAAGGAGGCCCCCCAGCAACCAGTGAAACACTACCCCTCAAAGACTTTAAATTTTTCTTATAAGTTTTCAAGACAGAATTTATATCGTGGTTTTGTTTAGGTAACCATTCTGGCCAATCAAAATGTTTTTTCTTATTTATTAAATTGTGCTCTAATGTTTTGAAAGCATCTGGATTTTTTTCTATTGCGAATAAACCATTCCAACCTGCGTTATGTAGCCCTAAAGAAAGGCCTCCACAGCCTGCAAATAGATCGATATATAGGTTGTTAGTTTTCATGTATACAAAATTCGTTTAATATACAAAAGTATTTAATAACTTTATAATATAAAAGAGTTTTTTTAATTGAGTATATTTAAAAGCAATTCATTACATACATCCATTTACTTCATTTTAAGAATATATAGGTCAACTATTTTAAATGATGAATACATTAAACTTAAAATTCCAACATCTGAATTGAATAAGTTTTAATATATTAGGCCTAAAACAGAATAATGACACCAGCCGAGGAAATAGCTTCACTATTAGAAGAGAACAGCAAAATAATTGGAACTACTTATACAGGCTCTCCCTATATGGCGATACAAAATATAATTCGTTGCATAGATACAGTATTGCCATTTTATAGACATTCAGAAAAATTATCTCCAGAAGAAGTCAATCAATATAGAAGTCTTATTGAATATGGTTGGCCAAGATTGTTAAAACCATATTATTTTAATTTAGATATTAATGAGCATTTGCCATTTGCAATTATGACAGATGAATCAGTAAGTTGGACAACATTAAATATCACTTATTGTGGCAAAATTGAATTTTGTAGACAATTGCTTTCATATGAAAAGGCTGGCTTAATAAACTTTAAAAAGAAAAATGAAAAACATTATACTTTTTCATATTATAATAAAAAAAACAACGGAATCGAATCATTTGACAGATATAGTTTTGATTTCTATAAAGATAATTTTGTAAAAAAAATCATTGAAGGAAGAAGAGCTGCTAAACCTTTCAATATAAAGAAAATAAAGAGTGACTTTAAAAAATTAATTCTTAATCCTTTTGGGAAACTAATCAGCTATAATACAACTCCTGAGATTGATGAATATTATTATGAGGAGGGGCACTATCGCCTATTATTAATGCAGGGATATGACGATTTTGCGAATAATGATTCTTTTGGAGGAATAGAATACTGGAAGTATATAACCATTATTGAATTAATTATTGGTGTTGGTTTAAAACATACAGATGCCTGTTTCATGCTAATTGAAAAGAATCCCCAAACAATGTTTGAAAATACATTAACATATACACAATCAAAAAACAAGGCAATTAGTGACTACGCAGAATATTTAAACTGGTCATTAAATGATGTTAAACAAATATTTGAAGCAATTACCTTAACAAAAGATAATTTTGATTATTATCTTGAATATCCCTGTACGCCACCTCCTATATTTATTGAAGTTGGAGGGGAACTGTTAATAAGATCAATTGCAGGCTGCTTTTCAAATCCTTTTTCCATTTTAAATAGGGAGCTAAAACGTAAGTATAAAAAAGATTATGATAAAGCTGTAAATAACCGTGAGGCCAGATTTAGAAATGAATTATTTTATTTATTCCCACAGAAAAATATAATAAAAATTCAAAAAGAAATTAATATCTCCTTTAAAGGTATTAGAACGGATATTGACGCAGTTGCCTTTGATAAAGAAACAGGCACTCTAGGTTTATTCCAATTAAAGTGGCAAGATCCGTATGCAGCTTCCATGAAGGAAAGATATAGTAGAATATCCAATCTGTTTCCTAAAGCCAATGAATGGATAAAAAAAATACAAAACTGGTTAGAAGTAAATAGTAACCAAATTATTCTTAATGCATTACAAATAGATAAGGAGCTTGATATAAAAACCGAGATTAAAGATATATGCCTTTTTATCCTTTCACGAAACCAAATAAATTATACAGGTATAGATTTAGATGAGACCGTTGCATGGAGTTCCTGGTATCAGTTAATAGAAAGCCAAGCAAGTATCAAAGTCAAATCCAATGATCCCATAAGGGAGATGTTTGCAAAGATAAAAACATTCCATCCTTCTAAAAGAATAGAACGAAATGATAATATCATCATTGACAGTAATTTTACTATTAATTTTGAAAATTTTTCAATATCTCAATGTTAAATATTTAAATGATTAATATGTTAACACCTATTCCACGGAAAGAAATTGAAGATAGAATCAAAGAGATTGAAAATGATAAGAAAGCGCCATTGTCAATTTCTAAAAGATTAACTTCCCCACATTTGATTACAAGCAACACTAAAAATTGGTTTGAATCTTCTGATAATTATTGGAATAGGAAATCCAACAATAATTTGTATTTTCATTTATCAATTGATAAAAAACATTTGACAAGAGCATTAATTATTGTCGATTTTTTAGTAAAACTTTTAGAGTATCGAGGTCATATATTTAAAATTGTCAAAGAAAATTATAATGTAGTATTAATTTCTGGCAGGGAGATTAATATGAGTATAAGAAATGTAGGAAAGTATCAAGAGAACAATAAAGATTCTTATAAATCGAGAGACTTCATCTTAACAGAAACATTATGTGTTCAGATGTATGAAGATACTTGGAATCGAAAAGAATGGAAAGACACCCCATATTCTGCATTAGAAGAAAAATTGATTAGAGTTGTTCCATATACCGAATTGTATGCGGAGTATTCTCATCGATACCATTTAGAGATAGAAGAGCATTGGCATCAACAGGAAATAATCAAACAACAAGAAATTCAAAAACAAAAGGAAATCGAGAAAGAACACAAAGAGGTTGAAAATCTCATCCTAACTGCTGAGAACTTTGATAAAGCAAGAAAAATAAAAAATTATTTGAGTGAGAGAAAAACATATTTAATGGAAAATCATCTTTACACAAAAGAAGAAGAAGATTATTTTGAATGGGGGATGAAACAATATCAGAAACTAAATCCTTTGATGAAAATAGAAAAGTTAAAATAAGATTTTTATAAGTTCACTTTTCCGTATATCAACATTAAGAAGTAAATAATCTAAGTTTTCAAATAGGACTCTTCAATATCCAGACTCACAAGCTAACGGAGAAATGTACTAATAAATTACAGCGGATGAGTGTATTAAACATTAAAAGCTCCTCTCATTACTTCCTGCTCAGATCGTGAGATACCGATTTCTGTTGCCAGCTCACACCAAGTATGAACACTTTTAAACACTTCCGAAATAATCTGATCCATTTGAGAGGAATCTAGTCTGAAGTATTCACCTACACTTTTTGCCAATTCAATATCCAAATCATTATTACCCATATCAATATTAAGGGCAAGTCCGTCTTTATCAACTGATGGATTGAGGTCATATGCCGGCGAAAGTATCCAGCCTTTTTCAGTCAGGATAAATCCGTGATTCCGGAAGTGATCATCGGTATTGGAAATTGCAATATTGAAGACAATCCTGCGCCAAAGCTGATGCAGGTTTTCCTCAACATTATAACCAAAGTTACTGATAAATTCAGCAATATCCAGATAACTTCCGGGATTATCCCTAATAGTATCTTCGTTATTTCCGGTCATTGTCATTGCGGATGCAAAATGAATACGTTCCCCGTTTTCTCTATCAAAACGCTTCGTAAAAAACGTATGATACTTTCCTGCTATTTTTTCGATTTTTGACGGAGCCATTATTACCCCAGCATTAACCGCTAAACGATACGCAAGAAACTCCCAGCCTGCTTTATCAACCGTATCGTTTTTTGAAGGAAATTTCGCAATCCATAAATCGCCGTTTTCGTCCAGAATATTAGCTTTTGGTCTTGCGCCTCCCAAAGAAGAACCCGGAGCCATTAATACGGCAAGCCATTTTTGTACTTCCTCATTGGTTTTATCATCTTCCAGTACTTTGGCGGCAAACTGCAATTCGCGGATATATGACCAGGGCGGTGTAGGCATTAGTAAATTGTGATCCAGAAACGGGCCGTCTATTTCCGTTTTGAAACGTAGTGCTCCCATTCTGCTTTCATCATAAACCCCTAAGAGATAATCAATGTCATATAAAACCGGTGCTTTAGAGACTCCTTTTTCTTTAGCTTCCTGAACGGCTCTTCTTTTCATAAGAGTTCGTCCCCAAGTGTCCGGCATACTATCCATAAATACGCCAAAGTTTTCTTTTTCGGAAGGAAATTGCGGTCCGGAAAAGAATTGAATATCAGGATCAAGTAAATATCTCTGTCCCGAATTGAGCCACTTCTTATCATATTGAAAACTGAAAGCTTTTCTGCCTTTTGCGGAATGAGCAGAGAGGATACCGATTATTTTCGGTTCCGTCATACCTTTCCAGTGGGCAAAAACATAAATATCCCTTTTTGCTCGTGTCATTTTACTTTAGTAATTCTAAATCCTGTAATTTCCTGCCTAATTCATCATCGGAAGCTAATTTTGTGATATCACGTTCTAATCCTAAAACTCGCAATACATTGAAATAAGCACCAAAAGTTACAGATGGACTCCCTTTTTCTATTTTTGCCAATGTCGCCCGTGTAATATCCGCACGTTCGGCAACCTGCACAGTTGTAAGCTTCCTCCGTTTACGGGCAAGTTTGATATTTTCTCCCATTTCTTCAAGAAGAACATTATATTTGGGAAAAATCACTTGTTTCCTTTTATATGTTAATTTATTTTGCATATTATTTTATACAAATATAGTAATTTTGTATAAAATAACGAACAAATTGTTTGTTGGTTAATCATTTTCCTGTTGGTAAGCCACATATTACCATATAAGACTAATAATTCTAAAAAATACTGTCAATCACTTTATCTACTTCATTATTCGAAAAATCTTCAAGATAACTTTCCGTGGTAATAAGTTTTTTATGACCTAATGATTGCTTAATTATCTGAATATTTACGTCATTTCGTAATGCTGTGGTAGCAAAAGTATGACGTGCTGTATAGAAAGTTATATTCTTGTCAATTTCCAATATTTCAAGCATCTTTTTTAATTGCTTATTGTAATATTTTCTAACCGAATATTTACGGTTATACAGTTCTATATCTGAATATTCCTTTTTGTCTTTTTTCAAAATTGGAAATATGTAGTTGGTATCATAAATTTTATAGTTTTTATAAAAGTTTATAATTTCACTAATGATTTCGTTTTCGGGTAATTTTACATTGATATTAACTTTGGTTTTATTCCTGATATACCCAAATTTCATATCTTCCAAATCTGACCACTCCAATTCGGCAAGATCTGTGAAGTTCATTCCCCTTGCGTAGTAACTAAATATGTAAAGATACCTTGCGTGTAGAATCGAAAGTGCTTTTGAAATATCAAAATTTATAATCATATCCAACTCTTCCTTGGTGAGTGCTTTTTTTACTTTCTTATTTTTTAATTTGGAGATTTGATATCCATTCGAAAACGGGTAATGAACTTTTGATACGATTTTGTCTTTGATGGCCCTGTTGTACACCTTTCGGATATTTCTCATATAGACAGCAATTCCGCCATCTTCTGCCCCGCTTTTGCGAAGGAAAAGCTCAAAATCTTCTAAAAATTGCGCATCAATATCTTCAAACCTGAATTTATCGATGTTTTTGCTGAATTTTACCAATGCAACCAATGTACAATTTAAAGAAATCTTGTAACTGATCTGCCCATTGTCTTCCAAGGTTTTAATTTCTTTTTCAAAAAATTCTTTGAAAAGCATTCCGGAGTTTTCCCGAGCACGATAATGGTTGTCAAACTGAATCAACGTCACTATTTTCTGCTCTTTAGCGAGCTTTTCCAGAACGTCAGTCGCTTCATCTTTGAGGGTTCGCAAGGATGAATTAAAAGAAAGATGGTTTCTAAATTTGGAATTAAACTCACCGATTTTCCTATCCCATTCTTTTACTGTACATTTGTACGGGGTTGAATAGAATTTTGATTTTCTATCGATCGTAACCCTCAAATAAATGGGATATAGCCCATCTTGTAAGGCGTTCATTCTACACACAGTTTTAATACTTGCTTTCATATATTTAATTTTAAGTATAACATTAGTACAACAAGTTGTACTTTATACTCAAATTATATGAAGCCAAAAGTAAAGAGGTCCTACATTAACTACAAGATTATCAGCATATTTGAAGATAAATGCAAATAAATGAAACCCTTATGTTTTCAACTGTTAATCAGAGGGTCGCTGGTTCGAGCCCAGCAGGAGGAGCTTTTTAAGCAAAGGATTTTACAGAAATGTGAAATCCTTTTTTGTTTTTGACTGCAACAATACTGCAACATTTTATATTTTTGGAAAGTGGACGATGGTATTTTTAAAACATCTTTCCGATAAAGTCGTAACTTTGCAGCCTGAAAAGAGAAAATCTCAAAAAAACCAGAAGAGATTAAAGATAAAAAAATGAAAATTGTTGTAGGACTTTCCGGAGGTGTGGATTCCAGCGTGGCAGCATATCTTTTGCAGCAGCAGGGCCACGAAGTGATCGGACTTTTTATGCGGAACTGGAATGATGCTTCCGTAACGCTGGAAGACGAATGCCCTTGGATTGAGGACAGTAACGACGCTTTAATGGTCGCCCAAAAAATTGGAATTCCGTTTCAGGTGATTGATATGAGCGAACTCTACAAAGAGCGCATTGTCGATTATATGTTTGCGGAATATGAAAAAGGACGAACACCGAATCCCGATATTTTATGCAACCGCGAAGTGAAGTTCGATGTATTCCTGAAAACCGCTCTTTCACTTGGTGCCGAAAAAGTGGCGACCGGACATTATGCACGCATAAATTCCACTTTTGACGAAAACGGAAAAGAAACTTTTCATCTTCTTGCCGGAAAAGACGGAAATAAAGACCAAAGCTATTTTCTTTGCCAGCTGAATCAGGAGCAGCTCTCGAAATCCTTGTTCCCGATTGGCGAGCTTACAAAACCGCAGGTTCGGGAAATCGCAAAAGAGATCGGATTGGTAACCGCGGATAAAAAAGATTCGCAAGGATTGTGCTTTATCGGAAAAGTGAGTCTGCCAGAATTTTTGAAACAGCAGCTTCAGCCGAAAGAAGGCGAAATTGTAGAAATATTCAATGATTTTCCTGAATTTTCCAAAGAAAAACCTCATTTTTCATCAAAATCAGAAGAATTGGAATTTCTGTCTTCCAAAATAGAATACCAAAAATCCGATGGAAAAGTAATCGGAAAACATCAAGGTGCACAATATTATACAATAGGACAAAGCAAAGGTCTTGGAATCGGCGGACACAAAGAATCGTGCTTTATTATTTCCAGAGATATGGAAAATAATGTTCTGTTTGTAGGCGAAGGGCATTCTTTTTCCGGACTTTACCGAAAAGCCTTAAAAATCAACAATTCCGAAGTTCACTGGATTCGTAAAGATTTGTGTCTTCAAAACGGAGAATCAATGGAAATAATGGCAAGAATCCGTTACAGGCAGCCTTTGGAAAAAGCAACGCTTTATCAGTTTGAGGAAGGACTTTTCATTGAGTTTGAAAATCCCCAGTCCGCAGTTGCGGAAGGACAGTTTGCGGCTTGGTACAGCGGCGAAGAACTTTTAGGAAGCGGCGTAATTTCATAAATGAGGAGCAGATGTTGTGAAATATAAAATTTAGAATCTCTGAATTTTTAATCACAAAAATTAGGAAACCACAAAGCCAAAAAGTAAAATTCTCACAGAACGGTTAAAGAATACGAAAATACTGATATACAATTGTTTATGAGTTTTCAACACTCGAAAGCTGATTGCTGAAAGCTGAGAGCCGATTGCTCAAAAAGCATAAATTTCAAATTCCTTTCAGGAAACCGTTTTTGAATATTAAATTTTTATTAAATTTAGCTTCTCAAAAAAATAAAATGTCATTAATCGATTTGTCAAAACAGGTGGCTTTAGGAATAGATATCGGAGGAACCAATACCAAATTCGGATTGGTAAATCATCGCGGAGAAATTCTTGATAAAGGAAGCATCAAAACCAATGAGTTCGAAAAAGTAGAAGATTTCATTGATGCTTTATACAGCAAGATTTCGCCGTTAATCCAAAAACATTGCAGTGAAACTCATTTTGACGGAATCGGAGTCGGTGCTCCGAACGCCAATTATTACCGCGGAACAATCGAGCACGCTCCCAATCTTCGCTGGAAAGGTGTTGTTCCTTTTGCCGAAATGATGACTAAAAAATTCGGTGTTCCCTGCAAAATGACCAATGATGCCAATGCGGCGGCACTCGGTGAAATGATGTTTGGTGCGGCAAGAGGAATGAAGGATTTCATTATGATTACGCTGGGAACAGGAGTCGGAAGCGGAATTATTGCAAACGGACAACTGATTTACGGACACGACGGATTTGCCGGAGAATTGGGACACACTATTGTAAAGCCGGGAGGAAGAAAACACTGGAGTACTGGTTCAGAGGGAAGTCTGGAAGCATATGCTTCCGCAACGGGAATTGCCATTACCGCGAAAAAATTCCGCGCGGAATTTCCGGAATCGATGCTGAATGATTATCCTGAAGAATCCATTAATTCCCATACCGTTTACGAATGTGCAAAAAAAGGAGATGCAACCGCGATTGAAGTTTTCCGCTATACAGGGCAAAAACTGGGAGAAGCACTTGCAAATTTCGTGATGTTTTCCTCACCTGAAGCGATTTTGCTTTTCGGCGGAGTGATCAAAGCAGGGGATTTTCTGCTGAAACCGACCAGAAGACATATGGAAAGAAATCTTTTACCGATTTTCCGGGGAAAAGTAAATCTGGTCTTCAGTGAGCTGGATGAAGCCGATGCCGCTATTCTCGGAGCCAGCGCTTTGGTTTGGGAAAATCCTAAAAAATAAATCTGCGCACCGAAAGGTGCGTTTTTTGATGTATCGGAAAAACGGATTTTAAAATTGTGAAAAACTTATTTTTCTTTCTAATTCTTTTTTTCATAAATTCCTGTAACGGGCAGGAAAACCAAAATAATGCAAAAAATCTATCTGAAATTATGAACGATAAAAATAAAGCTCAGCTCACTTTCGGAGGCGGATGTTTCTGGTGTGTGGAAAGCTGTTTCAATCTTCTGGACGGAGTGGAAAGCGTAATTTCCGGATATTCAGGCGGATATAAGGAAAATCCAACCTATGAGGAAGTCTGCTCCGGAGAAACCGGACATGCGGAAGTGGTGCAGATTACCTATAATCCTGAAATTATTTCCTATGAACAATTAATGGATGTGTTCTTTTTTCTTCACGATCCTACTCAGCTAAACCGTCAGGGAAATGATATCGGAACGCAGTACAGATCCGTGATTTTCTATAAAGACGAAGCCGAAAAGCAGGCAGCCGAAAAAGCAATCCAAGTCTCCTCCGAACAATCCGGAAGATGGCAGGGAAAATATGTAACCGAACTGGCAAAATTTGAGAAATTTTATCCAGCCGAACAATATCACCAAGGTTATTACAAAGCCAATCCTAATCAGCCGTATTGCAGCGCGGTAGTTGGACCAAAAATACAGAAATTCAAAAAACATTTCGGGGAATTGGGAATGCTGAAACCAGAATCCGAAATACAATAAAGCAAAAAAGAGGTTTAGGATTCTGAACCTCTTTTTTTCAAAATATTCTAAAACTATTTCTTTTCTCCTTCTTTTGATTTTCCTGAAGAATAGTCTTTCAGATACGGATATTTCAGCTCCATATCTTTTCTCAGGGAAGCATCCGCTTCGATCGCGAGATTCAGGACTTCTTTCGCTAAATTTTCTTCTTTCAGATGATAGTAGCAGTTGCTCAGCTGATAATACAGTTCGGCTCTTTTGTGCTTTTTAATCGCTTTGTGAAGGACGGTTACAGCATCTTCGTATTCTCCGAGAAGCATCAGAACTTCGGTGTAAGCGTACCAGTTGTAAAAACGGTTCGGCTCTGCTTCCACGAGTTTTTTCAGGCATTCTTCGCTTTCTTCAAAATTTCCGGAATCAATGTAAAGAAATGCTAATCTTTTCTGATAATCCAGATTATTTTCATTCAGCAAGGTAGCTTCTTTTGCAAAATGTAATGCTTCTCTCATTCCGCCCATTTCTTCGTAAAGATAGGACTGTTCCATCATCGAAAGGTAAAACTGCGGATCTTCGCGAAGTGATTTCTGGAAACAGGTCATCGCATTAAATGGCTGTTTCAGTTCCCGGTAACACAATCCGATTTTATAAAAAGTGAACGCTTTCGTGTATTCCAGCTCCAGTATTTCAGAATAGACTTCAATGGCTTTTTCCCATTGCTTCATTGCTTCATAACACGCTGCTTTGTTGGAATAAATACCGACTGCATCGGAATTGATCGCCAGAAGATAATCGAATCCTTTGATCGCTTCCACATAATTTTTGCGGTTGAAATAAAACTGCCCGTATTCAAACCAGGCCGATTCCGAAAACGGAAAATGATCAAGATACGAGTTCAGGAATTCGATGGCTTCCTTGCTTTTTTTGAGCTTTCCGTAGCACGCCATTACATTTTCCAGCGAATAATCGTCATTCGGATCGAATTTCAGCGCTTCCTTATAATGAAGCAAAGCCGAAAAAGGATCTTCCAGATTCACGTATTCATCGGCAATAAAGTTGTGGAGAAAGTTTTCTTCCTCACGGAGTTCGAGCGCTTTTTCGCAATATTCAATCGCCTTTTTCGAGTTTCCGAGATTGGAATAATATTTCGCGCAACACACCAGAAAATCGGTATCTTCCATTGAAGATTCCTTGAGTTCTGCAATGATTTTTTTGGCTTCCGTATAATTTTCCAGTTCCAGAAGGACTTCTAGTTTTTTGGTTTTTATTTCCAAAGAATTCGGATGAAGCTTCTGTGCAAACTGCACCGCCTGTTCAGCGAAACTGATATCGCCGAGTTCCAGATAATAGATAATGATGTCCTCCAGTTCATCCGTATCGAAATAGAGTTCTTCATTATTTTCCAGCATTTCCTCGAACTTTCTGGCAAGTTCGTTTTCAAAAAATTCTTCCAATATATTTCTCAATCGTTATTCCAATGTTTAAAATTGTCTTGTAAACTTTGGAAAACTTTTTTTAATTTTTAACTACTCGGGTTTTCGTCTATTATCAAAAAATGAAACTATTCTTATCCCGTTTTTATCTTCTTTATAAACAATGGAAAACTTCTCTAAAACCAGAACTCTCCGCAGTTTTCTCTTTTTATTTTCTTCTCCGATTTTGGAGTTTTGAGCAATCAGATTAATTTTTCTCAGTGTTTCATCCAATAGCTTTTCGGAATAAATGTCTGATTTATTGTGCTCAATCCAAAAAAGATAAGTGTTATCAAATTCCTTTCTTGCCCGAAAAGTCCATTCTATTTTCTTCATCTTCCGTAAGATTTCAGAAAATCTTCGTGAGAAATAACCCGTCCTTCTTCAATATCTTTCAGACCTTTCTCAATGGATTCTTTTTCGGCATCCGAAATCTCGTCCCACCAATCGGCTTTCTCTTTTTTAATGTCAAAAATTTTATTGATGATTGACAAATCTTCCAACGTGGAAAGCCATTGAATGAGTTCCAGTTTTTTGTTTTGAATATTGATGTCAATGTTCATTGTTTCAAAATTTTTAATTTAATAATGAAATCGTAAAGCCAAAACTTTTATCATTTCATTTTCAATTGTATAAATCAATCGGTGTTCTTCGTTTATTCTTCGGCTGAAACATCCGGCAAAATTGTATTTTAATTTTTCAGGTTTTCCAATCCCGACAAGAGAATTGGGATTTTCAGAAATTTCAGCCAGCATTCTCGAAATTTTATTTTGAATACTTTTATTGCCCGATTTTTTCCAAAATTCCAAGTCTTCTTTTGCCTGTGGTGTGAAAACTATTTCCATAAATCTTCAACGGCAATTTTCTCTACATTCCCTTTTTGGGCTTCTCGCAAGGAATCTTCAAGATGCTTTTTATTCGCTATTGTTGATGTAAGATATTCTGTTTCATCATTATTGTCTTCCACTTCATCAAAATCCACTTCAATCTCTTTAAGAAAATCTTTTATTCTTCTTAATTTTCTTTGATTTTTAGTATTTATTGTAAGTGTCATTCTTTCAAAATTTTAATAAAATTAATGATTTAAAATTGAAAAATCAAAATTTGCGGAAAATTTCTAACTTCCAGCTTCTCTCTCCCAGCTTCCTGCCTATATCAAACTCTTAATTTTCGCAATCATATCATCGCCCAATTTATCCGCTTCTTCCTGCGATTTTGCCTCAGTGTAAATTCTGATAATCGGTTCTGTATTGGATTTTCTGAGATGAACCCAATTTTCAGGGAAGTCGATTTTTACGCCGTCAACGGTGGATATTTTTTCATCTTTAAATTCATTCTGAACTTTTTCCAAAAGTGCATCAACATCAATTTCCGGTGTCAGTTCGATTTTCTTTTTGCCCATAAAATAAGCGGGATAAGTTGCCCGAAGTTCGGATACGGTTTTGTTTTGTTTTGCCAGATGCGTTAAAAATAACGCCACACCAACCAAAGAGTCTCTTCCGAAATGCAGATCAGGATAGATAATTCCGCCGTTTCCTTCCCCGCCGATGACGGCATTTTTCTCTTTCATTAAAGTTACAACATTCACTTCGCCGACTGCACTTGCAAAATATTCTGAATCCAGTTTTTCAGCGACATCTCTTAAGGCCCTGCTCGAAGAAAGATTGGAAATTGCCGCACCTTTTTTATGTCTCAAAAGATAATCTGCAACCGCAACCAAAGTATATTCTTCCCCGAACATTTCTCCGTTTTCGTCAATTAAAGCTAATCTGTCAACATCCGGATCTACGACGATTCCCAAATCGGCTTTTTCCTTTTTCATCAGTTCGCAGATGTCGGTAAGGTGTTCTTTCAACGGCTCAGGATTGTGAGGGAAATGTCCGTTTGGGTCGCAGTATAATTTTACGACTTCGCAACCTAATTTTTCCAAAAGCGGCGGAATGGAAATTCCTCCCGTAGAATTTACGGCATCCAAAACCACTTTGAATTTTTTTGATTTTATTGCTTCAACGTCAATCATCGGTAAATCCAAAATTTTCTGAATATGAATATCAAAACCGTCATTTCTAATTTCGTATTTTCCTAAATTATCAACCTCGGCGTAATTGAAATCTTCACTTTCTGCCAGAGCCAAAACTTCCGATCCGTTTTCTCCGCTGATGAACTCGCCTTTTTCGTTTAACAGTTTCAAAGCGTTCCATTGTTTTGGATTGTGGGAAGCGGTCAAAATAATTCCTCCGTCGGCTTTCAGTTCGGGAACCATTACCTCAACGGTCGGTGTTGTGGAAAGTCCCAAATCCACGACATTGATTCCCAATCCCTGCAATGTTGCGGTAACGAGCGAGGAAACCATTTGTCCTGAAATTCTCGCGTCTCGACCGATAACGAGCGTTAAATCTTTTTTGTTTTTATTGTTTTGAAGCCACGTTCCGAATGCGGAAGCAAATTTTACCACATCAAGCGGTGTAAGGTTATCGTTTACTTTTCCTCCGATAGTTCCGCGGATTCCTGAGATTGATTTTATTAATGACATAAATTGCTAATTTTTAACTGTTTATGGTTTTAAATTTTGGTTAAAATATTGGTTAAGTAAATTTTTTTTTTTATCTTTGTATAAAGTTTCATTATATATCGAAGTCCTTCGTTATGCGTTGGCGGTTTATGTAGATATATTTTGGAACTTTTTTATTTTCTAATGCTGTTCTTTCCTATAAAGACCCAATGTCTGTAAGGCATAAAATAGATATTTTCAAAATTTGACTGTTTTCCTGTTGTTATTCCGATATTAAAATTCGGATAAATTAAGCGTATTCTTTTATTGACGTGTCTATAAACTTTTTCTTTTGCAATCGAACGGTTTCCTCTTTTCCCTGTTTCAGGGTGTTTTTCTAAAAAGGTTTTATTTAATTTTGCTGAGATTGAACCTAAAACCACATCAAGATATTGCATCAGAACATGATTTTTGGAATCGACTTCACTGATTTGCTGTTCCGAAATTTTAATATTTGCATCAATAAAATCCGGTAAACCCTGTAATCCTAAGAGATATTTTTTGAATTTTTTACAATTCTCTTTTGTGTCTGGAATTTTATCTAAAAAAATTTCTAAATGATTTTCATCATTTTGATTGAGAAACTTTAAGCCAAAAGCGTGTTTCAAAAACTGATAATAAAGGAGCAGATATTCATTTTCCAAGTGCTCCTCTTTCAAATCAGGTTTAATGATATTATTATCCGTAAACATAATTCTAACCTTGATTTTTCCAGCCTGAACAAAATCAAAAAAAGTGTCAACAGCGTCAATGTATTCTTTATGATTTTGCTTGGTAATTTTCTGCCATTTCAGTTCTGAGGTTCTTAAAATATTTTTTCTTTTATCTTCTAAAACATCTGAAATAAGTTTGTGGTCTTTACTGTCAATCAAAACGCCTCCATAGAAATTAGAAAACAATTTTCCTTTTTTTATGGATTCATCACAAAATATGTAGTAACGCTTTTGCATAGAATGCTGCAAAATTACGGAATTTTGAGGGAGAATATTTGATTTTCTTTTAGCGTAGATTCTATAAACGAAAAAGTTATCTCTATTGAAATAACTTTTCTGGTAGAAAACCATTTGTTTCCCATCATTTGTGCTGATTATCAAATAACCGTGACAAAATTAATAAACATCAAATAATATTTAACATTATTTTTAGTATAAATATTTTACTTTTAATAAAAATATTTATACTTTTGATAAAAATTAGAATATGGAAATGGAAAAAATCATTGAGAAAATTACTCAATACCGAAACAGAAAAGGCTACACTTACGAAAATATGGCAGATGAACTTAATCTGACTCCTGCCGCTTACCGTAAAATAGAAACGGGAGAAACCAGACTTTCCGTTGAACGCTTATTCCAGATTTCCAATATTTTAGAAACTCCGGTAAATGAATTTTTGGATTTTGACCAAAATGTTCATCAACAAGTAAATTATGGTGGACAAAATTATTATCAGGAAACAATAGAACATTTCTACCAAGAAAATAAAGAAATCACGGAACAGCTTGTCAAAGCCAAAGACCAGCTGATAGAAGTTTTACAGAAAGAAATAGAACATTTGCGGAAAACAGCAAAGTAGGACAAGGCTAAGAACATCCGCAATCCTTATCGCATCCCGTTCTTTTACTTTTAAATTTTTTCGGGGAAAAGTTCTTTTTAATAATTCTGAAAACGGAATAGCACGCAAAAGCGAAAACCAGAGCGAGTAGAACGTATTGAAAAGTTAAAGAGTCCATAATTGTGATTTTAATAATCAAAAGATTGCTTCGCTTCGCTCGCAATGACATTACCTGAAAAACTGATATACCAATAACGAAGCCAAATACGCCAGTCCGGTCATTCCGACGGTTTGCAGAATTGCCCATTTCCACGATTTTGTTTCGCGGACAACTACGGCGATTGTAGAAATACACTGCATCGCAAAAGCATAAAAAACCATCACCGAAAGTCCCGTTGCAAAGCTGAATACTTTTTCGCCGTTTGGTTTCACATCGCGACGCATTTTCTCAATCACTTTTTCTTCCGGAGCATCATCATCTAATCGATATAATGTGGACATTGTTCCCACGAAAACTTCACGGGCTGCAAAACTGGTGAGAATTCCCACTCCCATTTTCCAGTCGTAACCGAGCGGTGCAATTGCCGGTTCTATGGATTTTCCCATTTTAGCTAAATAAGAATGATCCAGCTCCACATCGGTTGAAATTATTTTTTCAGGATTGGATGATGGCCCGAAATAACTGAACACCCAGATAATAATGCTGACCACAAAAATAATTTTTCCCGCTCCTGTAATGAAGCCCCAGACTTTTTCCAGCATTAATTTAAAATCGTATCCGAAAAGCGGCATTTTATAAGCCGGCATATCCATTACCAGAAAAGTTCTTCCTTTGTTTTGAATATATTTTTTTAAAATAAATGATGCTAAAAGCGCGGTCGCAAATCCCAGAAAATACATCGCCAGAAGTGCAATCGCTTTATAACTGATTCCGAAAAAATAATGATCCGGAATAATCAATCCGATGATAATGCTGTAAACAGGAAGCCTTGCGGAACACGTCATAAAAGGCGTTACCAGAATTGTGATCAGGCGTTCTTTTACATTTTCAATATTTCTGGTGGACATAATCGCCGGAATCGCACAAGCTGTTCCCGAAACGAGCGGAACAATACTTTTCCCGTTCAATCCGAAAGGTCGCAAAAGCCTGTCCATCAAGAAAACCACTCTTGCCATATATCCGGAATCTTCCAGCAGATAAAGGAAATACAGCAAAATCCCGATTTGCGGTGCGAAAACAACAATACCCCCGATTCCGGGAATAATTCCGTTTGAGATCAGAGAATTTATAGGACCTTCCGGAAGATGTTCTGAAACAAAATTAGACAGCCAGATCGTTCCGCTGTCGATCCAGTCCATCGGATAAGCCGCGAGATAAAATACCATCTGGAAAATAAAAAGCAGCACCAGTACAAAAATGAAATATCCCCAGAATTTGTGAACCAGAATTTTATCCAGTTTTTCCGTCAGCAGTTCCCGAAACTGTGGTTTTTTGGAAATGGTTTCGCTGATGATCTTATCGATTTCCTGATATCGCCTGATTGTTTCCTGCGTCTGTAATCTTTTCGGAACCAAACATTTAACATCATTTTCATTGAGTTGCTGATGAATGGATTCCACTTTTCCGAGAGAAGTGTCGGAAGCAAGCAATGTCCATGCTTTGTACTGATTGGTTTCAACAGAATTTTGCAGAATTCTTTGGATGATATTTTTCTGTTCCGAGGGAATTTCAAAACTGATCTTTTCTGATTTTCTGAAATTATTTTTGAAAATCTCTTTTTTAAGCGCTTCGATTCCTATATTTGTTTTGGCATTTGTGGCAACAACTTTAGCTCCAAGCAATTCTTCCAGCCTCGGAAGATCAATGCTGATCCCTCTTCTTTCCGCCTGATCAATCTGATTCAGAACCACAAGAACCGGAATTCCCAGATCCTGAATCTGCCTAAATAAAAGCAATCCTCTTTTAATACTTAATGCTTCCAGAATATAGACGACTCCGGAATAGTTTCCTGTTTCTTCCGTCAGATATTTCGAAAAAATAGCTTCATCTTCGGAACCGGGATAAATGCTGTAAGAACCCGGCAGATCAATGATTTCAACTTCTTCATTTTCATAAGAATACATTCCGGAATGACTGGCAACCGTTACACCTGCGTAGTTTCCCGTTTTCTGCTTTTTATTGCTTAAACGGTTGAAAACAGTGGATTTTCCGACATTCGGGTTTCCGACCAATAATATTTTCTTTGCTGAATTCTGCATTTGACTTTCCGGAAATAGTTTTATTGAATTTCTTTTGCAATGATAAATTCCGCTTCTTCCTGTCTCAGTGCAATTCTACTTTTTTCAATTCCGAATTCAATATACATCGGACCGCGGAACGGAGCCTGATACAAAATCTCGAACTCTGTTTCCGGAAGAAGTCCCATTTCAATGATTTTGGAAGGCATTTTCAGGTCTTCGTTCTGGTAACCGTAAATGATACCTTTTGTTTTGTGGGGAAATTCGGAAAGTTTCAGGGAAGTTTCTTTTTTCACGCTGTATAATTCTGGTGTAAAGATATGCTATTTGTATTAAATCTAAATAAATAGCTGAGATGCAAAAAACCGGAACTAAAAATTCCGGTTCTTTTTTGAATATTAATGTATGAATGTTATTTCTTTTTGGTTTTTGTTTCCGTATTTTTTTCAATCGGATTATCGTTAGCATTAAAGAAATCAAGAGCTATTTTTTCCTGATTTTTTATGAATTCGCCAAACGTCATATTTCCTCCGGGCATTGGTCGGCTCATTACGTCCGGAGTTAAATACGGCCGCATTTCTCCTAAAGGATCTTTTTTGTACGCTTCAAAAGATTTTTCAAATTTATCTTTTGATATCGTGGTTACTTCATAGCTCATCCCGTATTTTGCAGCCAGTTTTTCACCCTCGGATACTTCGGAATAATTTTCAATTTTTTTATTTCCTTTTAATGTCCACGAGTAATTTTTTTCCGAATCTTCCAGCTTCACAATCAATCCCGGAAGTCCATAGAATTTGTACGGTCCGTCCTGAAACGGGATATCAGTAGAAAACCACGCTGTCCATTGTCTTCCTCCAAATTCGGTTGTTGCTTTCTGGGTGTTGTATTCCCCGATTTTTTCTTTATCGGAAAGAATTTTCCAGTCGAATTTTAATTCCTCTTCAAATCCGAAATATTTATTGCTGATCCTGTCCACATACAATTCTTTCATTGAAGGATAGGTTTTGGTAATTTTATAGCTGAATTTCGGCATTTTGATACTTTTCATAATATCTACAAAAACACCTGATTTCTCCATTTTTTCAACGAGATCAACAATTATAGAATCCTGAGCCGGACCTGTATAATCCTGATAAATGGATTTATCTTTCGTGATATCCAGAATCGTCATTACTTTATCCAGTTTTGCGGAATCTTTTTTCGGCTTGAAAGTAAGCTCATAAAAAAAACGGTTTGCGGTAACCTGTGCCTGTGCTGCGAAACAGAGAACGATTGCAAAAGCAGCGAATAATTTTTTCATTGTAGTTATTTATTAGGTTAGTTCGGAGAATTTCGGAAATGTTACAATTTTCAGAATAAAATTTATTTAAAATTAAACTTCACGGTGAACATTACCTGGCTCGGACGGATGTGTATCAAACTTGTGGAAGTGGACAAATAAGTCGGATCATAAGCAATGGTCTCGTATACTTTCTTATTGGCGATATTCAGCCATTTCAGCTCGAAATCAATTTTCTTTTTGTTCCATGTGTATTGGTAGGAAATATCGTAAAAGGAATTCCGGTAATTGTTGCTGCCCTGTTTTGTGGAAATATCATCCCAGAAAAATCCGATCGTATGATTCTCCAAAGGATACAGATACGCGGCAAGATTGTGACTCCATCCGGAATTTTTATTTGAAGTTCCGTAATACAGGTTTTTGCTTTCGTTCCAGTTCATTGAGATATTATAATCCAGGCTCAGCCACGAAAAATAAGTATTGTTGAATTTGAAAGCGAAAGACTGAACATTGGATTTGGTTTCGTTCAGATGAGCGGTTTCATCGGCTTCTACCATCAGTGCGTAAGAATTGGAATTCCGGTTGGAGAAAGAAAACGATGCATTGGTTTTAAACTTCGGAAAATATTTTCCTACTTCCACCCCTTCATTTTGTGAAGCCGGAGTATTGTCGTAGGTTACAATTTCGCTGATCGTAGCGCCGGATTCAAAAAGCTGCGTTTTGCGGATCAGATTATTTTTGGTTTCGTTATAGCCGTATCTTATGTTGAAAAATAAATTATTCAGCGGATTCCGGTATTCCAGTCTTGCTCCTCCGTTCAGCGTTCTGTTTTCCGGAAGCAAACTATCATTATTTCTAATATTTCTCGGACTTGACAAAATATTTCCTATATACAGATCACCGAAATTCCCGAAATTATAATTCATACTTCCGAATCCCCACATTTTGAAGAAAGAAGCGAAATCATAGCTTCCCCAGAATGTAGGCTCAAAAACGGTTTTGCTTAGTTCACGGCTTTCGTTTCGGATATTGTCTTTATAATCGATTCCGTAAAAATTCACCGGCAGATTGAAATTCAGACTCAAAGCCTGACTTTTATAATTGATTCCCAACTGTGTATAAGAATTAATGGAATTCCAGCTCATATCGTTTCGGAAATCATTTCCTAAAGCAGATTGATCTTTGTAAAGCCGGGAATTCATATCATTAAAAGATAGATTCAATCCTACTTCCGGAGTGAATGTAAATTTTTTGTACGTAAAACCTACCGATGCGGAATGATTGACATTCAGTGTTTTCAATGAAATATTCTGGTCGAGTTTTTCCAAAGAGGTGGCTCCGAAAGTACCATTCAGGTCGGAAAAATTATGATAAGCTGTTGATGAATTCTGCTTGTCTTTCTGATAGCTTACGTAGCTCATAAAATTCACCAGCTTCTCTTTCCACGGTATAATCGCGCTCAAAGAGTTCTGGAACATTCCTGTCGGCGCGCTCATACTTTCCGCCAGATCATAGTTTCCTGATTTTGAATTTCTGCTGTCCAGCATTCCGCGGTCTTCATTCCAGAAACCGTTCCACGTTGTGGTATTTTTAAAAAAACCTTTCTTGGCATTTTTCGTAAATATCATTTCTCCTTTTGCGGAATTGGTGTAAAAATTATTTGAAATTCTTTCGGAAGAGGTCAGCCCGTCCGGAAAAAAATTGGATGGCTCATATACGTTTTCACGATAGGATTCCCTTTCCACGGCATTGTTTGAATAGTTGGTATTCAGCTTCAGTTCCCATTCCTTGTTTTTAAAAGGGTTGGTCAAAAGATTTGCGGAGAAAAAATGAACATTGTTGAAAAGATATCTTTTTTCCGGCAATCCGGGAGTTCCGGCTTCATCAATTCCGATCCAGCTTCTCTGTGCTGCCTGATTTCTCTTTCCTTCCCACCGGCTTCCGAAAGCCAGAATATTTCCTTCTTTTTCCACACTTTCGCCGTTATTATTCGCTTTATAGTTGACTACCCATTGGTTTTTCTGCCCGAAAAACATCGGCGTAAGTTTCACATTCCATAAAAGCGGATCCATTCCTATTCCGACTTCTCCGCGTCCGGTCATTGTTACGGTTTTTTTCAGCTTTACGTTGATAGCGGCATTTTCGGAAGGAACTTTATCCTGAAGAATTTTCACGGGTTGATGATTTTCCATCACCTCGATTTTTTGTACGGCATCCTTTGGAAGGGAATTGTTTACTGTTCCGTAACCGCCTTCCATCAGGTCTTTTCCGTTCACATAAAATTTGTTGATGGCTTCACCCTGATACAGAATTGTGCCATCACCGTTTACTTCAATTCCCGGAATTTTTTTCAGAACATCTGCAAGTGTACGGTCTGCTTTGCTTTCAAACGCTTTAAGATCGTAGGAAATAGTATCTCCTCTTTTGGTGATGAGCTTGGTTTTCAGCTTTACTTCCTTGATTTCCGTGGCATCGGATTCCAGCGAAAAATTCAGATTCTGAGCCTGATTTTTTACATTTCTGGTGAGCGGCTTCTGGTTGAATGCCTTGATCTTGATATCCACAGTCGCTTCCGCAGAAGTGAAAGTTACTTTGTATTCTCCTTTTGTATTGGAGATCGAATACGCCATAATCGCATCTTTTCCCGGTTCTTCCACTGTTACGGAAGCGCTTGGTACGGGCTGTCCGTCGCTGTCTGTAATTTTTCCGGTAATGGTGGTTTGCGCAAAAGCAACTGCCGAGCAAAATATCAGGAGAAATAAAGAGAATCCTTTCTTCATAGTAATTTTTTTGATATTAGTTTCTGTATTCAAAATTTTGTTACAGCTTTTCTTTAAGATTTTAATTTTTGAGAAAGTTAAATATTGGAATTTTTCAAAGTTTTTTGATTTCAAAATACAAGCTTGAGTATTATCAGACACGCTCTCACTTTGTCAAAGTTTTAAAGCGTAAAGAAAGTACTTTGACAAAGTTTTCAAAATCCCAAAGATATGAGTTATATCATAATTTTCGGGAAATCTTGTTTTTCGCATTCAATTATTTTATAATTTTGTTGATTAATTTTTATGCAATATGGGACTTAGATTAAAACCTATTGATATAGTAGATGATATCACAAGAGAAGAATTCCTTGAAAAATACCTGAAACCGAGAATTCCGGTGGTCATTAAAAATATGGCGAGAAAATGGCCGGCTTACCAGAAATGGACGATGGAATATATGAAAGAAGTGGTAGGCGATGTGGAAGTTCCTTTGTACGATTCCTCAAAAGCCGATCCTTCTGCTCCGATCAATGCTTCCGCTGCAAAAATGAAGTTCGGGGATTATATTGATCTCATCCAAAAAGAACCTACCGATTTACGGATTTTCCTTTTTGATCCTATAAAATACGCTCCGAAGCTGCTCGACGATTATATTTCTCCAAAAGAATTAATGGGCGGTTTTCTGGACAAATACCCAAATATGTTTTTCGGAGGAAAAGGTTCGGTAACATTCCTGCATTTCGATATTGATATGGCGCATATTTTCCATACGCATTTCAACGGGAGAAAGCATATTCTTCTTTTCGATTACAAATGGAAAGACCGTTTATACAAAATGCCTTACGCTACTTATTCACTGGAAGATTACGATATTTCCAATCCCGATTTCGAGAACTTTCCTGCTCTCGATGGTGTGGAAGGAATCGAGTGTTTCCTTGAGCACGGCGATACGCTTTTTATGCCGACAGGTTGGTGGCACTGGATGAAATATCTGGACGGAAGTTTCTCGATTTCGCTCCGGGCTTGGGATAAATCTTGGGGTGTAAAGGCGCATTCACTCTGGAATCTCACAGTACAAAGAAATTTCGATAATTTTATGAAGCGCAGATACAAAAAAAGATATATGGACTGGAAAGAGCGAAAAGCCGTCCAGCTCGCGAACCGTGCTTTAGCAAAAGGATTGCCGAGATAATAAATTTGAAATAAAAACAAAGGAACCAGCTTTAGAGCCGGTTCTTTTTTATTTTTACAAAAATCAGGAGAATCAGGCAGCCGGCAAAATAGCATAGAATATCCCACCACGAAAACGAGCTTCCGACAACGATGTGAGCGATGCTTCCGGGTTTCAGTTTCAGAAATTTTGTAATGCCGAGATATTGGGCGAATTCGATAAGGCAGGAAAAAATGAAAACTCCTGTAATTAATGCGGTTTTGTTTCTGATTTCAAAAAAAGAAAGGATAAATGTATAGATTAATATTACCACAATTACATCGCCTAAATAAGCACGAACGAAAAACAGGTTTTTCAGTTTTGTCGCAATCAGCACTTCAATCAGGAAAATGATAATCGTTGCTAAAAAATATCGGGAATTAAATTTGAATTTCATTATGGTTAATTAATATTTTAGTTTGCCTCAATTAAAAAACTAATACTCCAATATGATAATAAAGAAATTACGGGAGGATAAACGAATAATTCGACTGCTGAATAATCAAAATTTCCTCTATAATCATAAAATCCCCCTGAAAATAAAAGGAAAATTAAATAAAAAACGATAAACAATAATGCTGTTTTTTGAGAGGAAATATTGATTTTAAAAAGGCTTAGAAAAAATAAAACTAAAATTGTAAATATCAATAAAATGAATAATACATATGCTACTGCAAAAGGAGCCATTCCATAACTTCCACCTGGATAATTTCCTATGAGTAATATTATAAAATGAAAAACCAATATTAAGACACTTAATATCAGAACGGTTTTTATTTGATGAAATTTAAAATTTTTCATTTCCCAATCATCTTCTTAATCGCATTCAGTTTCATCAGCGCTTCAATCGGCGTTAAAGTATTGATGTCGATTTTCGTCAGTTCTTCACGGATATTTTCCAGAACAGGGTCGTCCAATTGGAAAAATGAAAGTTGCAGATTTTCTTCCGTTACCCGTTTTATTTTTTCCGAAGAACCGCTTTGTGTTCGGCTGTCTTCCAGCGTTTTCAGGATTTCGTTGGCTCGATTTACGACTTTTGACGGCATTCCCGCCAATTTTGCAACGTGGATTCCGAAACTGTGCTCGCTTCCGCCCGAAACCAATTTCCGCAGAAAAATAATATTCCCTTTATTCTCCTGAATCGAAACGTGAAAATTTTTGATGCGTTCAAAAGTCAGCGTCATTTCGTTCAGTTCGTGGTAATGCGTTGCGAAAAGTGTTTTCGGCTGTGTCGGGTGCTGATGCAGATATTCCGCGATTGCCCAAGCTATCGAAACACCGTCATAAGTGGAAGTTCCGCGTCCGATCTCGTCCAAAAGAATCAGGCTTCGTTCCGAAATATTATTTAAAATACTCGCCGCTTCGTTCATTTCCACCATAAAAGTAGATTCTCCGGCAGAAATATTATCGGTCGCTCCCACTCTTGTGAAAATTTTATCTAAAATCCCGATTTCGGCGTGTTTTGCAGGAACAAAACTTCCGATTTGTGCCATAAGACAAATGATTGCAGTCTGCCGTAAAATTGCAGATTTACCCGCCATATTCGGACCTGTAACCATAATGATTTGCTGTGAATCTCTGTCGAGAAAAATATCGTTCGGAATGTATTTTTCGCCTAAAGGAAGTGCATTTTCGATAATCGGATGTCTTGCTTCTTTAAGGTTTAAACTAAAATTTTCGTTTAAGATTGGTTTTGTATAACTTTCCGAAACCGCCAGCTCCGAAAACCCGACTGCAACGTCCAGCTGTGCAATCAGATGCGAATTGTCCTGAATCAAATCGATGTATTTCATCGCTTCGGCGCAGGTTTCGCGGTATAATTTTAATTCGAGAACTGAAATTTTTTCTTCCGCTCCGAGAATCTGATTTTCATATTCTTTCAGTTCTTCCGTGATGTAGCGTTCCGCATTTACCAGAGTCTGTTTGCGAATCCAGTCATCGGGAACTTTGTCTTTATGCGTGTTCCGGACTTCAATATAATATCCGAAAACATTATTGAAACTGATTTTCAAACTCGAAATTCCCGTTCTTTCGATTTCACGGCTGCACATTTCGTCCAGAAAATCTTTTCCTTTCGATTGCAGATTTCTCAAACGGTCTAATTCTTCGTCAATGCCCTCTCTGATTACATTTCCTTTTGCGATGTTTACGGGAAGTTCGCCGTTGAGGTGGTTTTGAAGATATTGGATTAATTCCGACAAATCGTTCAGTGGTTCAATCCAGGCGAGAATATCGTGCTTCGGTTTTAATAATTCTTTGATTTGATTAATGTTCATCAAACTCTGCCGAAGATAACCGAGTTCTTTCGGTGAAATTTTTTCCGCCGCAAGTTTTCCCATTAAACGGTCTAAATCGGAAACGGATTTCAGCAGATTTGAAATTTCGTATTTCAAATCATCTTCATTGTTGAAAAACTCAATGAGATTCAGGCGTCTTTCAATTTCAGCGACGGATTTCAGCGGTAAAATCGTTCTTCTTCTCAGCAATCTTCCGCCCATCGGTGTGGAAGTTCTGTCGATAATATCGAGCAGAGATTTTCCGTCTTTTGATGACGGATAAACGATTTCCAGGTTCCGGAGTGTGAAATAATCCATCATCAGAAAATCTTCCTGCGGAATTTTCTGGATTCTCGTGATATGAGAAAGCAGATTGTGATGCGTATCTTCAATCAAATACGCGAAAACCGCTCCTGCCGCTGTAATGGCAAGTTTCATTTCCTCAACACCGAAACCTTTCAGTGAATTGGTTTTGAAATGATTCGTGAGTTTTTCTTCCGCGAAATTATACTGAAACGCCCAGTCTTCCAATTTGAAAACATTCCGTGTTTTCAGCTGTTCCGGAAGTTGTGAAGTGCGCTGATAAATGATTTCGCTCGGGTCAAACGTATTCACGATGTGAAGCAGCTTTTCCAGATTTCCTTCACTCACCAGAAATTCTCCTGTGGAAATATCGAGAAGTGCCATCCCGAATTTCTCTTTTTCCCGATGAAGCGAAAGCAGAAAATTATTCTTTTTTGAATTTAAAACCTGGTCGTTGAACGTTACTCCCGGAGTTACAAGTTCCGTAACACCGCGTTTTACGATGCCTTTTACCATTTTCGGGTCTTCCAGCTGGTCGCAGATTGCAACGCGAAGTCCGGCTCTTACCAATTTCGGTAAATAGGAATCAATGGAATGGTGCGGAAATCCGGCAAGTTCGGTGTTTTCTTCGGCAGAACCCCTTTTGGTAAGAACAATTCCGAGAATCTGCGAGGTTTTCACGGCATCCGAACCGAACGTTTCATAGAAATCCCCGACTCGGAACAGCAGAAGCGCATCAGGATATTTCGCCTTGATGGAATTGTACTGCTTCATTAACGGAGTTTCTTTTCCTGCCATAGTTTTATAAATAATGATTGATAATTAATAATTGATTTTAATGAAATAAGTTCTCGCAAAAATACTGTTTTGGAGCGGAAAGAAAGGATTTTTTTCAAAAAAGAAAATTTTGCCAAAGACAAAATTTATAGAAATATCTTTTTTTGAAATGACATAGAGTTTGTTTAAAAAATCAAAATCATATAATTACAATTTCTTCACTTTTGAAATACTTGATTTCCTGATTCTGAAAAATCTGGGATTTCATTTCCTCCAAGGAAAATCTGCGATTTTTTGATAAGGCATCCATCGCTAATTTGTCCATTTCCTGTAATGATATTTTGTAATTCATTTTTGCCGCTTTTCATTTAGAAAAAATCTCTACACAAAAATAAGCAAATTTTTCTCAATTTTAAATTCGGTAATAAAGGCTTAATTTTGCCCGAAAGAAAATACTTTGGCTAAAAAATTAAAACTCGAAGAATTAGGAAGAATAGATGTCGAAACCTTTAAGGAAACGGAGAAAATCCCTTTAATCATCGTTTTGGACAATATCAGAAGTATGCACAATGTAGGGGCGGTTTTCCGGACTTCGGATGCTTTTTTGGTGGAAAAAATTATTCTTTGCGGGATTACGCCGCAACCGCCTCATCGCGAAATTCATAAAGCAGCTCTGGGTGCGACGGAAAGTGTGGACTGGCAGTATTACGAATCCGTGAAAGAAGCGGTTCTGGATTTGAAATCACTGAAATATGAAGTTTTCGGAATCGAACAAACGTCAGATTCTGTGATGATAAACGATTTTGAAATTGATTCTTCAAAAAAATACGCAGTAGTTCTTGGCAACGAAGTGGAGGGAATTTCCGAAGAAATCCTTAATCACTGCGATGGTTTCCTCGAAATCCCGCAACTCGGAACGAAGCATTCGCTAAATGTTTCGGTGTGCGGCGGAATTGTGATCTGGGAGTTTTTTAAAAATCTGAAAACTGCGGATTAAAGGTTTTTCTGAAAGAAAAATTTTCATACCAAATATCATTAATGTGTTGAAACAAAACATTAAAAATGAATATCAAATCATAATTTTATTAAATTTGTGAAAAATCAGCCAAATGAGAAAGATATTTCCCTTTTTATTAACCATATTCTTCTTTACAATTTCCTGTAAAAAAGACAGAGTAGATGCCACCGATACCAAAACATTTCAGTCCAGCATCAATGATATGGCTTCAAGCCTGAATACAATTAAGCAGATAAAATTCAACGAAGCATTATACATCCTGAAAACTTTCGGAGTGGAAGCCGACGGTGATGCAAATGAACTGAAAGATCTTGGAAAGCTGCTGAACGGTAAAAAAGTTCCTGAAATATTCGCGCTTGCCGATCAGGTAGCCCAGCGAAACGGAATTGAATGGACAAGCAACGGTCCGCCGTCTTTGGGAGAAATGAATATTTTCGGAGACGAAACCGCCAAAGAAACCGATCCGAATGATATTAAAGCAAGCTCACTTTCCATTATTACAAAAAACACGAATGCGGACAGTCTTTCCGGAGTGAAAGCCATTCAGATCATTCCGAGATTGGTGGATGATTCAAGGAATCCGGTTGTTTTTGAAGGTGCAGCTTTGGAAACGGTTCTGGAAGTTTCCAGTAGCGGAACACGGTTGCTTACCAACAAAAATCTGATGCAGGATAACAATTTTAAAGGTTTCAATCTGAAATTCGCTTCGTTGCCTGCAAATAAGGTGATTGATAACAAAATTGATATTACGGTTTCAGTAAAAACTTCTGGAAAGACTTATAAAATGTCGAAAATGGGAGTTGCCGTAAATCCGAAAGCGATGAGCAATCCTGTTGAAGAAAATCCGGAAACTTCAACTGATAATACTGCAAATCCGGATATTACCATAACTCCGGATCAGACAGTTCCCGATCCGAATGCACAGGGAAATACAACTGTCACAACCAAAAAAGATCCTAAAACTACGGTTACAAAATTCCTGAACAGCCTGAATTCCCAGAATCTGAAAGCTGCTTACGAAACTTCCGCCAATCCGAACTGGGGATCTTATGAAAATTTCTCGAACCCGACTTCAGGATTCGGAGCGGTGAAAAGCCTGAATGTAAAAAATATCACCACAAAATCCGGTAACGATAATACAGCAACGGTTTCCGCGACTTATGATGTTACCGACAAATCAGGGAAAACCACCAATCTTCTGGTGAATTTCGGTTTGAAGAACGTAAACGGGGAATGGAAAATATCAAGCTATAAAATTAATCCTTAAAAATAAATGGCATCACCGGAACTTATCAAAAATCTTGAAGAAACCATACAGAATATTCCCGATTTTCCGAAACCGGGAATTCAGTTCAAAGATATTTCACCGATTTTCCTGAAACCAAAACTTTATGAAGCGGTGATCGATGATCTGGTACAATTCAGCAAAGGGAAAATAGATGCCGTTTGCGGAATCGAAAGCCGCGGTTTCCTTTTCGGAATTGCTGTTGCTGTTGCTCTGGAAGTTCCGTTTATTCTCGTTAGGAAAAAAGGAAAGCTTCCGCCTCCTTTTGTTTCCCAGCAATATGAGCTGGAATACGGAACTTCCGAAATCGAAATGAAAGAAGGACAGTTGAAACCCGGGCAAAGAATTCTGATTCACGACGATCTTCTTGCAACAGGCGGAACAACTGAAGCTGCCGCGAAATTAATTGAAAAACAAGGCGCTTCCGTTTCGCAGTTCAGCTTTCTGATCGGGCTGAATTTCCTGAACGGTGAAGAAAGGCTGAAAAAATTCGGTGCGGAAGTGTACCGGATTCTGGAGTATTGATTTTTTAAATTTTGAAAAGTTTCATTCAAACATACAATATAAATCACAGAATTACAATAATTGCAAGTTTATAGCGTATAATTTTGTAAATCATCAGGAAACAATTAAATTTGCACTTCAATTTTAAAAAGCTATGGCAAAACATCAAAATAAAAAAGAGCTGGAAGGCAAGGAAACCGTTGAAATTTTTAAGGATCTGGACAAGTCCGCATTGGATACCGAACGTTTCGTAGAAAAACATTCCAAAACACTTACCGGAATTTTTGCCGTTCTTTTGCTGGGCGTTTTAGGCTATTTTGCTTATCAGCAATATGTGGTAAATCCTAAAAATCTGGAAGCGACAAAAAGCTATTTAGCCGCTCAGAAATTCCTTAACGAAGGAAAAGATGCGGAAGCTTTAGGTGGAAAATCCGCAGCAAATCCGGGTTATCTCGGAACTTTTAACGAATATTCCGGGACAGATGTAGGTAAACTTTCCGCTTATAATGCAGGTTTGCTGAAATTCAAAGAAGGAAAATATCAGGAAGCATACGATCTTCTGGATAAATTTTCTTCCGGCAACAAAGTTCTTGTAGCCTTGAAATACGGTGCAATGGCAGATTGCCAAAGCAACCTGAACAAACCGGCAGATGCGCTTTCTACTTTGGATAAAGCCATTTCCGCTTCCGATGATCCTTATACTTCTTATTACTTCACAAAAAAAGCGGGAACTCTTGCTTTGGCACTGAAAAAGAATGCAGAAGCAAAAAAATATTTTGCAAGCATTGAAGAAAAATATCAGGATTATGACAACGGAATGAGCGATGCGTATATTGAAATGACTAAATATTATTAAAAAATGGCAACCGTAAATCTTTCCGATTACAAGCCGCTACAAATTACAAATGCCGATGAATTCCACATCGGCATTGTGTTTTCCGAGTGGAATAATTTTATTACGCACAATCTTCGTGATGCCTGCATTCAGATTCTGGAAAAGGAAGGCGTGAAGCCGGAAAACATAAAGGTTTTTCAGGTTCCCGGCGCTTTTGAACTGAATTATGCTTCAATGCAGCTTTGCAAAGAAAATAAATACGACGCGGTAATCGCAATCGGATGTGTGATCCGCGGAGAAACGCCGCACTTCGATTATGTGTGTTCGGCTGTTGCGCAGGGAATCAAAGACTGTAATATTCTTACTAATGTTCCGACAATTTTTTGTGTTTTAACGGACAATACCAAAGAACAATCCGAAGCAAGAAGCGGCGGAAACCTCGGAAACAAAGGTGTGGAAGCAGCCGTAACCGCTTTACAGATGATTGATTTTAAAAAGAATCTTCACAGCAAAGGAAGCAATATCGGTTTCGGAAAATCGTAAATTCTGAAGAATTAAGATCAGTCATTCATATTTTTTTGTAATTTTAAAAAAATATTTTCACAAACTATGAAATGGACAGACGACAGAAGCGGTAACGTAGAAGACAGAAGAGGAAGCGGTAGCGGCGGCGGAATGCTTGTAGGAGGCGGACTTGGAACTTTGATTATCGCGGCAATTATATTTTTTCTCGGAGGTGATCCTTCCGCGATTTTATCTTCCGGAATGGAAAGCAGCGGAACGCCGACCGAACAACGCCAACTGAACGAAAACGAGCTGAAAGTCCGTGAATTTGTACAAATGGTTACCTACGAAAATGAGGAGACCTGGAACAAGGTTTTTAATGATAACGGAATGAGATTCCACCCTGCAAAAGTCGTAATTTTTGAAAGTGTAACACAATCCGGATGCGGAACTGCGCAATCTGCAATGGGACCATTTTATTGTCCGGCAGATCAGACCATTTATATGGATATGAGCTTTTTCAAAGAATTGCAGCAGCGTTTCGGAGCTCAGGTTACGGAATTTTCCATTGCCTATGTTTTGGGGCACGAATACGGACATCATATTCAGACACTTTTGGGAACAACGCAGAAAGTGGATCAGCTGAGAAACAGCGGAAGATATTCCGAAGCGGAGATGAATCGTGTTTCCGTAGCCACGGAATTGCAGGCAGATTTCTACGCCGGAGTTTGGGCAAGACAAACCGACAGCCGTGAAAAAATTCTGGAACCTGGAGATATCGAATCCGCTATTTCCGCAGCAGAAGCGGTTGGAGATGATAATATTCAAAAAAGATCACAAGGTTATGTAAATCAGGAAGGTTTTACGCACGGAAGCTCTGCCCAGAGAAAAGAATGGTTTATGAAAGGATATAACACCGGGGATATTCGTCAGGGCGATACTTTTAATGCTTTGCTGAGATAATCTGCAAAAAATAAATCAACTTTAAAATCCTGAATTTTCGTTCAGGATTTTCTATTTTTGATAAAAAGAAAAACAATGATTTCCGAAAATGTAATTTCCCACATTCAGGCATATAAAAACAACAACCAGATTATTGACGGAGCCGGATTTCTGATGCATTCTTTCGGTTTGGAAGACAAATATTTTGCAGGATTTGAAATGAAACCTCTCGATGCTCCCGGAACAATCGTGGTGATTACAATTGGTGATTTCGGCGGATTCCAGAAAATTCAAATTCCGGGAAACATTTTGGATATTGATATTTCGCTGGTTCTGAATCTTCTCGCCCACGAAATGCTTCACGTAAAACAGAAAACGCAATTTCCATTCGTTGAAGATAAAAATGAAAGAGAATGGCAGGCGTATTGCGAAATGCTTTTTCACAAAAATTTTCCTCAAATTCCCGATGCTCCCGATTTTGCCAGAAAAGGATTTGCCCAAAGCGCACTGAAATATTATGAAAGAATGGGCGAAAATTCCGAACTCCAGCAAAAATACTCAGATGAAAAAATCTTGGTAGAACAGCTTCTCGATGAAATTCTTATTAAAAGAGGCGAAAAAACAATATAATATTTAAAATCAAATACAATGACAAAACCCGAGATTTCCTGGAACGATTTTGAAAAAATAGACATCCGTGTCGGAACCATTATTTCTGCAAACGATTTTCCCGAAGTCAGAAATCCAGCCTACAAACTGGAAATTGATTTCGGAGAATTGGGAATCCGGAAATCTTCGGCGCAGATCACGGATTTATATACAAAAGAAGAACTGGTCGGGAAGCAGATTTTATCCGTTGTCAATTTTCCGAAAAAACAGATCGCCAACTTTTTCAGTGAATGCCTGGTTCTCGGTGTTTACGGAGAAAACAAAGAAGTGACGCTTCTCACCACAACGCTTCCCGTGAAAAACGGATTGCAGATTGGATGATTTTAAAAATTAATCGTAACTTTTTCCTTTTAAAAAATGCAGATTATGATACAAAATATCCCGATAGAAAAAATTTTATTCCTCGATATTGAAACCGTTCCGCAATGGGGAAAATGGGAAGATATAGATGAAACCGAACAAAAGCTCTGGGATAAAAAAACAAAAAACCAGAGAAAAGAAGATTTCACGGCGGAAGAATTTTATACGGAAAGAGGCGGAATTATGGCGGAATTCGGGAAAATTATCTGTATTTCCGTCGGAATGCTCGAAAAAAACGAAACCCTGAAAATCAAAAGCTTTGCCGGAGATGAAGAGAAAAAACTTCTGGAAGAATTCGGTGAACTCTTTAATTCTCCGCGGCTTCGCGAGGTGATTCTCTGTGCACACAACGGAAAGGAATTCGATTTTCCCTGGATTGCAAGACGCTTTCTGATCAACGAAATGCAACCTCCTGTTCCTTTTCAGATGTTCGGGAAAAAACCGTGGGAAATTCCGCATATCGATACAATGGAATTATGGAAATTCGGGGATTACAAAAGCTACGTTTCTCTGGAGCTTCTGGCTCACGTTTTCGGAATTCCGACTCCGAAAGACGATATCGACGGATCAATGGTTTCGTCTATCTATTACATAGAAAAAGATTTGTCCCGAATTGTCCGGTATTGCGAAAAAGATGTCTTAACTTTGGCAAATGTTTTCCGGAAAATGCGCCAGGAAAATATTTTAGAAAGATTTGATCATTAAATTTTGCTGAATGCTGATCGCATAAAGCCGATTGCCAAATGAAATATACAGACGACCAGATTGCCGATATCGGCGAAGAAATCATAAGAGTTTTAAAAACCATTTACGATCCCGAAATTCCTGTTGATATTTACGAACTGGGATTGGTGTACGATGTGCAGATTTCCGATGAGGGAAATGTGAAGATCATAATGACTTTAACCACGCCGAATTGTCCCGTTGCAGAATCTCTTCCTGCCGAAGTCCGTGAAAAAGTGGAAAGTGTGGAAGGCGTAAACCTCGTCGATCTGGAGCTGACTTTCGAGCCTGCCTGGAATAAGGATATGATGAGCGAAGAAGCGAGATTTGAACTGGGATTTCTGTAAATTTCAGAAAAACAGTAAGATATTCAACCCTTTCAGAGTTTTGAACTCTGAAAGGGTTTTTGTTTTGAAAAGATTCAAAATATTGGAAAAAATACATTCAAATTTCTTTCGCTATCGGTTTTTCGCTTCTGCTCCATTCACTCCACGAACCGACGTACAAATTCGGAATTTCAAATCCTGCGGAAGCCAGCGCTAAAATTGTGTGACATGCTGTAACACCCGAACCGCAATGAATAATCAGTTTTTCCGGTTTTTCTTTGAGAAATTCAGCATATTTTTCTTTGAGAATTTCGGGGTTTAAAAATATTCCGTTCTCATCCAGATTTTCGGAAAACGGAATATTGAGAGCGCCCGGAATATGCCCTGCAATTAAGTCAATCGGTTCGGATTCTCCGCGATAACGGTACGCATCACGAACATCAATTACCGTTGCCGAATTTTCTTTGAGTTCTTTTTCTACCTCTTCTATCGTGGAAAGCGGGAATTTCCAACGTGTTCTTTCGTTCAGATTTCCTTTTTCAAAAATTTCCTCTCCGGAAGAAAATTCTATATTTTCTTTTTCCACCGCCTGAAATCCACCGTCCAGAACCTGCACATTTTCCAATCCGAAAGATCTCAGCATCCACCACAATCTTGCTGCTGCATTTGCTCCGTTTTTATCATCATAAACGACAATATGCGAATGTTCATCAACACCGGAATTTTCCAAAGTTTTCCTGAATTTTTCCAAAGACGGAAGCGGATGTCTTCCTCCGTTGGCAGCATTTTCAGGAACTTCTGTCAGGTCTTTTTCCAAATCCAGAAACCGCGCTCCTGTAATATGTTTTTCCAAATAATTCTGATAAGCGTCTTTTCCGGCTCTTGCATCGAAAATGATGAGGTTTTCCTGATTGAAAACAGATTTTAATTCGGATGAGGAAATAATGGGAGATTTCATAATTATTGGATGGATGTTAGGTGCTGGATGCCGGAAGTTTTCAGATTTTATATTAAAATTTCAGAATTCTGTTTTATAAACTTCCTTTCTTCGGGCTTCGGTACTCCAGCTTCGGACTTTTTTAAAAATGAAAAATATCTTTCGCTTTATTATATGCAGCTTCGAAATGTAAAAGATTCTGATGAATATCTATTTTTTCCGCAGCCATAAAATTGAAAACCTGTTCCGTCGGCATATTTCCCACCAGATCGTCTTTCGCCATCGGACAGCCGCCGATTCCTTTAATTGCAGAATCGAAATTCCGACAGCCTTTGTCGTAAGCGGCTTTCAGTTTTTTGTAGGAATCTTCGTATCGGTTATGGAAATGCGCTCCGAAAGTAATTCCGGGAAATTTCGGCGGAATTTTTTCAAAAAGAAGAGAAATGCTTTCCGGTGTTGCCACTCCTGTTGTGTCCGAAAGCTGAATCGTGGTAATTCCGATTTCCGAAAAACGCTGTGCCCAGAATTCCACGTTTTCCCATTTCCACATTTCGCCGTACGGATTCCCGAAAGCCATTGAAAAATAGATATGCAGATGCTTTTCCTGAGATTTCGCCATTTCGTGAATTTCCTGAATCTGCCGGAACGCTTCTTCCTGATTTTTATTCGTATTTCGGTACTGAAACGTTTCTGAAATGGAAAACGGAAATCCGAGAATATCCACGCTTTCGTGCTGCAAAGCTCTTTCGGCACCGCTGATATTGGCGACAATTACGGAAATCATCGTATTGGAAACAGATTTATCAATATTTTCCATTACTTCGCCTGAATCCGCCATTTGCGGAATTGCTTTCGGGGAAACAAAGCTGCCGCAATCCAGCACATCAAACTTTACTTCCATCAAAGCATTGATATAATCGATTTTTTTCTGAGTCGGGATAAATTCGTTCCAACCCTGCATCGCATCCCGTGGACATTCCGTAAGAAACATATTCGTTTTTTTGATTTTTTAAAGATAACAAAACTTTATTTTAAAAGGTATTTTTGGATGAATGAAATTTTATTTAAAGTAAGAAATTGAATTACAATTATTTACTTTTGTCTTGATACAAAAGTAACAAAAAATCAAGACGGGATTTTTTTGCTAAAAAATTAAAATTTCTTTCAAGAAAATTTCCAAACTCGGGCGGAAACAAGATTTGTTGTCTTAAACAATATTTTCGCCGCCACTCAAACACTGGAAATTTTTAAGTTGTTATAATTAAGAAAAATCAGGATGAAAGAAATTTCAATTTTTTAGCAAAAAAATCCTAAGTCAATAATTAAACGCTATTGGTAACAAGAGGATTTTTAAATATTTTCAAAAATCTTCGGCAGGCTCACGATTAAACCTTAAATTTGTTATCCGTTATTTAAAAACAGAATATGATTACAATAGACTTCAACCACGAATGGAAAATGAAACTCCTGAACCGTTTCCTGAATTATGTGAAAATATACTCCACCAGCGATCCGGAAAGTGAAACAACACCTTCCACACCGCAGCAATGGGATATGGCGAAATATCTTTTTGAAGAGCTGAAAACGTTGGGACTTTCGGATGTTTCTATGGACGACAAAGGGTATATTTTCGCATACATTCCGTCCAATCTGGAAAATGATAATGAACCTGTGGTCGGATTTATCGCGCATTACGATTCTTCTCCGGATTTCAACGGGAAAAATGTAAATCCGCAGGTTTGGGAAGATTACAACGGGCAGGATCTGGTTTTAAATAAAGAAACCGGATTCACGCTTTCTCCCTCAAAATTTGAAAGCCTGAAAGATTATATCGGGAAAACGCTGATTACAACGGACGGAACTTCGCTTCTCAGTGCCGATGATAAAGCCGGAGTTGCCGAAATTGTAACTGCTGCGGAATATCTTCTGGCACATCCGGAAATCAAGCACGGAAAAATCGCGATCGGTTTTAATCCTGATGAAGAGATCGGTCGCGGCGCACATCATTTCGATGTTGAAAAATTCGGTGCGGAATGGGCTTATACAATGGACGGCGGCAAAGTCGGGGAACTGGAATACGAAAATTTCAATGCGGCAGGAGCGGTTGTAAAAATTCACGGACTGAGTGTACATCCGGGTTATGCTTTCGGAAAAATGGTGAATGCAAGTCTGCTTGCTGCCGAATTTGTAAAAATGCTTCCTGAAAACGAAACACCTTCCACAACAAAAGGTTTTGAGGGATTTTATCATTTAACCGATTTTAATTCCGATGTTTCTGAAGCAAAACTGCAATACATTATCCGCGACCACGATGCTGCGAAATTTGAAGACCGCAAAAAATTCATTCAGGATAAAGTGGCGGAATTCAACCAAAAATATGGAGCAGGAACCGCCGAAATTGAGATAAAAGAGCAGTACCGCAATATGAAGCAGCAGTTTGAAGGCAAAATGCACATTATCGATATTGCTGCTCAGGCAATGAAAGATGCCAACATCGAACCGAAAATAAAAGCAATCCGCGGCGGAACGGACGGAGCACAACTTTCGTATATGGGACTTCCGTGTCCGAATATTTTTGCCGGCGGAATCAACTTCCACGGACCTTACGAATATGTTGCGCTGGAAAGTATGGAAAAAGCCGTGAAAGTAATTGTGAATATTGCGAAAGCGGCGAAGAGATAGTTTTTCTTTCTGAATAAAATAAAAATCCTTCAAGGTGTCCAAAACCTTGAAGGATTTTTTTTAAATTATTGGCAAAGCTTAATATCATTTTCTCTGATAGGTGGCAAGCTTTATCATATCTGAAAGCATTCTTCCGGGGCGGAAATTGATTTTACTTTTTTTAATCTTTGAAGATGTTACTTCCCCCTCCGTATCGGATGCTTCGCTGGAAACGCTCATCTGGAGAGTAAAATAATCTCCCACACGAACAATTTTTCCCTCCGAAAGATCTTTGGTTACTTTGGTGAAGCAGCTTTCCAGGACGGCAAGGATATCCGCTTTGGAAACGGTTGAGGTTTCCGAAGCATAGGCGGCAAGATCTTGTAATCTTGTTTCGCCGTCGCCGATAGCAGTGGCATACCATTTTGCAGGTTCAGTGGGCTTTTGTAAATTTTTTCTCTGAATCGTTTTGAATTTGATAGGCATAATTGATGTTTTTAAGGTTAGTATTCTGTCTGTTCCGGCAGTAAAAAACAGACCGATGCAGTTCGTGCGTATAAGTTTATTGATTCGTGCTTATGAATTGGCAAAGCCTTGCTTATGATTTCTCCGGTTCGTGCTTATGATTTTTTAAAGCTTAAAAATTCATTTATGTTTATGTATACTTTTAGATCCTGTTTAAATTTCTTTTGTAAAAATTTTTAACATTGAACTTATTTATACTTTTCTGGTGATGCTTCGTAGAAGCATTCTGTTCATAGAAATCGATGTTCATAATGCATTAGCTCCGTCAGGAGCGACCTGTGAGATTAACAGCCCGCTCCTGACGGAGCTTTTTTACGGCGTATTTATTTTTCCTACGAACAGCCTGTCCCTACGGGACGTTTTGGGTTTATATAAATGTGTGTGGCAAAAAGTTTAAATAACTTCATTAAAAAGTTAAGATTTCAAAGAATTTATTCTTACCTATCTTAAACAGATTAATTTATTGATTCACGTTTTTAATCGCTTTAAACCCTTAATGGTAAAATAAGAATATAAAATTTAAACAGGTTTTTAGCTTTCTATTTTTTTGATAAGCGTTAGCGGCTTTGTGTATCTTGAAAATATCACAGTATTTTTGTTAATTTTACCTTTGTCTGACTTTGTGTTTTTTATTAAGCGCAAAGCCAGACAAAGCTTTTGTACAATCCTGATTGTTATTTAAGTGATACAGAGCCGCTAACGCTTATTGAAGTAATACAGGTTACTTCTTAATTACTTTCTTCGCCACAACTTTCCCATTATTTTCTACTGTTACAATGTAAACCCCTTTTGGCAGAGAAGAACCGTTGAAAACAAATGATTTCTCATTCCGGCGGTTTTGGGTATAAACCGTTTTTCCTGAAAGATCCGTTACTTTGAAAGTAACATTTCCTTTCATATTTTCCGGAAGCTGAATGTTGAGTTCATTTGTAAACGGATTAGGATAAGCGATGAAATCCGATTTCTTCACATCTGATACCGCTAAGCTTTTTTCAGCAATTTTGAAAGCAGGAGAAATAATCTGTTCCTGCTTATTTCCGGCAGCATCTTTAATAATCACTTTTACATCAAACCAAGAATTATCCTGAGGAACTATAACATTGCTTAGAGATGCTGTATAGAGATCTCCAAAAGCCGGGAGAAACAAATTTCCGGGATCGGTTGTAAGTGGTATGTTCGACCAATTATCTTGATTATACAGGCTATAATATAATTCAACAGATTGTCCGCCGATATAATTTTTATTGTAATCAAAATCTGCTCCTGCGATCCGGATCGTTCCTTTGTCCGCAGATGCAAAACGGTCGGTTACTTTGTTATCCGTATCTCTAAACTGCAAATGTTGCAATGTTGGTGGAACCGCATCTGACGTTCCTTGTTCAAATTCAAGATGAGTAATATTTTTGCTTTCCAGACCATCAACGCTCATATTGTTGTTGGTAAAAGTTACATCCATCTTTCCGCTTGCTGGAAATGAATAGCTGAAAAAAGCATTATCTACATAATTGCCATTAAAAACCGTTGACCCGTTTTGTTTTACCTCTACATTAGTAGATAAAAAATCACTCTCGCGTATTTCGCCATATCTGCCAACATAATTGGCTTTTAATTGACCTGTCCACTGGTCAAACCCAAACACAGAAATCGGTACGTTCGTCCCTTGTATTATATTTTCATTACCAGAAACATTGTAAGAGAAAGCAGGGTGAAAAGGCAGTGCTTGATAATTGAGATAATAACCACTTCCTAATAACTGATAGGGTGCTGCTGTGGAAGATGCTCCCGATCCATATAAAACTCCATTCCCTTCTTTTACTACGGCATTTCCCTGAATCAAAAGATCTGTATCGCCCCACGAAGGATCGATTTTACCTTGATAATCATTAAGAGCAGGAGATACAAGCAATCTGTTTGGATCGTTATCTATCGGATTATTCAGATACATTTCCATTCCATCTGTGATATCATACGTTCCTCCTCTATAGTAAAAATAAAATACGACACCTACAAAATTTTCATAAACGCTTGTTGATACAAATGCCGGGTAATAAGAATCATTGGTAGCTGTTCCTAAAAGGCTTTTCTCGAATTTTTCTTTATGATATACCCAGTCCTGAGGATTATTCTCAAGTGTTTGAGAAGATTGTATTCCGTTGAGAGTAGAAAATTTGGTAAAATAATGTTTGCCGCTTGTGTAGCCTGTTGCGCTCGCATTTTGCACCACTTGGTATCTATCACTTACATTATTAATTCTGAAATTCCAAATAGGTATGGATTCGGGATGTGGTACAGAGCTATCAAAACTGTGCCCAAACATTACTTTTTTTGGTTTAAAAATTAAATTACGATCTAAAATTATATGTGAAGTGAAATTATTTTCAGCATCAAAAACTCCAGGCTCAAGAGCGTTGCCATTTTCATCAAACATATTGGTTGCAACTTCGTTTGTAGCTTCCGATTCAGCAATATCAACAGTCGTATCATTACTAATTACAACTTGTTCTCTTACAACAAAACTGTCATTACTATTAATAGTTGTAAATTTTGCAAGAATATCATAAGTGCCTTCCGGAATTTGAATAGAACCTTGCTGGTTTTGACTTATAGTTTTCCAGTACCCATTCTCATTGTAGATATAAACTTTGTAATAAGGAAATTCGTTTTCGTCAAAGGTTAGGTTAACTGTCAATGTAACATTTGTCTTAGACGCATTATTTGCCATCCCTATTCCCTCCATTATATAGGTCTTCTCTCCATTTCTTTCCTCAATTAATTTGTAATCAGGAGATAGTAAAGACTTAAATTGTATGTTACTGTTTTGATTTTTATTATTTTCAGTAACCGTTACTACTCTTTGTGCAGAAAGCTGATAATTACTAAAAAGTAAAACCGCAAAACCGCAGCATTTTAAATAAAGATTTTTCATATAGCTGTAATTTTAAATTAGCAGTTCAAGATTATGAAAAGTATTTATCTAAACCTAAAAAGTACCATAACCAAAGTGTACCGATGTGAAATTTTATTTTACAAAACCCTAATAATGAGCGGGTTAGAAATCATCAAACCATTTATAAATATCTACGTTCTGAGGGATATGGAACTTCTTTCTTATCAAATATTTTTTGTTCCGAACGGTTTGAAGCTCTATATATTTGTATTTTGAAATATCTTTTGTAGGGATTTTCAATTTCAGCAAGGCACAAAATTCAGTTTCGGCAGGAGTAATTTTCGGATTGATTTTTTCGAGCTTGGAGGAAAATTCTGGAAAAGCTTCATTAAAATAAACCATAAATAAAGGATCATTTTTTTTCAGCATTTCCAGAAGCCTGGAATAATCTTCACTTTTCGGATTTTCAGAAACCTTTTCCAGATATTCCTGACTTATCTTTTCCTGTCGGGACAAAATTTTGTTTTTTCGGATAACAACAAACGTAAAAACTAACATTCCGACAAGTACAACTAACAGCACATAAACATACCAACCCAATTTTTTTTCTTTTTCTTCATTCAGCAATGTGTGAAGAGATCTTTTCTGATTTTCGGAAATTTGAAGTTTTAACGAATCAATTTTCATCCTGTACAATTTTGCAGAATCCGGCAAAGAAAGATGTTCATACGAAGTAACAAAATTATCATACAAATCTTCTACATTCAGATATTGCTTGTTTCCTTTAAGTTTTTCCGCAGATTTAAAATAAGAGATTGCCAACCGGTAATTCTTGTCTTTTTTCAAAGCAACTTGTCCCAAAACTATAAAATTACGTGTATCAACATCAGTCCGGCTATAATTTTTACCATAAGATTGTGAAAAATCAGCATAGTATTTTGCTGAATCTAATAAATTTAGCTTATTATAAATATCTCCGAGATTAGAGTAATTAATATAAAAGAGCCTGTTTTTAAGATTAGTATTTTTCAATTTTTCGTATTCCTTTCCTGCCAATTTCACATACTTAAGCTCCTTTCTGTGATCTTCTTTCCAAGAATAGTAATTAGAATATGCAATAAACAAATCTGCGACAGAAGTGATTGATAAAGAATCGTTAGAATTAACTTTATTAATTATTTTTTTTCCATCTTCTAATTCTGAAAATGATTCATTAGGTAGCTCGCTATACAAAAATGCTTGTGCACTATAATATTTAGCATTTAACTGATAAACATAATTTTTATAAAGTTTAGCTCTTTCAAATAATCTCTTCGCAATAATTATAGTATTTTTAAAATCATTTTTTCTCGAATAATAGCTGCATTGTGTTTCTATACTTATTAATTCAGCTTCTTTTGCATCTATTCCTTGTGCTTCTTTTTCAAGTTTTTGCGCTTCGGAAAAAGATTTTTCAGGATCTTTACTTAACTGTTTATAATTTTCAGTAACTCTTTTCAAAAGTTCTTTTTCCGCATTAGTCTGCTGTGAGAATACCAAAGCTGTTCCCACAAAGAAAAATATAAAAAAAGAAAGTATTCTTTTCATCCGTGAAAAGTTAAGAAAATTTATTTTCACAGAAGATAATAAATATCGAAATAAAAAATACCAGTCCCGAAAAGAGACTGGCATTTATACGTTTTTCCGTGAAACGGGAATTGTTTTTTAATGAATTTATTCTTTAATAAACTTCTTAGAAACCGTTTTCCCTGATTTTGCAGTTGCTGTAATAATGTAACTGCCTTTTGTAAATCCGGAAACATTAATGGATTTTCCTGAAACCGGCAACTCTTTTATCATTCTGCCGGATATATCCGCTATCTTTACATTGGAAACTTCTTCTGAAAAATAGAGAATGTCTTTTACAGGATTGGGATAAATTTTTATCCCTTTGCTTTCAATCTCTGAAGTCCCCATTGTTTTTTCTGCTACGAAAACGCTATTGGCACTGTTCATACCACCTGAAGACAGTGTAAGGATTTCACCATTCTTCCATAGAACGGCTGCGATTTCCGGATAATCACCATAGAACCCTGCTACATATACATCATTTCCAAACACAAAAACAGATTCAGCACTTCCCCATCCGTCTCCAAGCACTGTACCGGCACCGTTTACCCAAACTTTAGCTTGATAAATCCCACCATTCGGAGTCTGGCCAGAAGCATAAATGATCCCCTCAGAATAATAAAGACTACCGCCGTAAACCTCGCCAAGCGTGTAAAGTATTTCGCCGTTTTTCCATATCTTGACACCGTAACCGTCACTGTTGACATCTCCATTATAATCACCACCCATATAATAAACACTCCCATCAGCAACAATTACCGATACAAAAGAACCATCGGATTCCGAATCATAAGTATAAAGCGGGATTCCATTTTTCCAAATGACTCCGATATTATTTGTAGTTTTACCTGCTACATAAACATCGCTGCCGTCTATAAAGACAGAATTCATCTCGCCTGCATTATCATAGCCGCTTTGTTCAACACCATTTTTCCATAATCTCCCAATAATCTCCCACGATGGTGAAAATTCATATGTCGTCACATAGATATCACTGCCCGAAACTACCATAGAAGTTACAAAAATATCATTATATGCAGCACCGATGAGACTATATAGCAGCGTGCCGTTTTTCCATACTTTAGCAACAGTATCGTCCTTCCCGGCAGCATAAACATTACCACCAACTACCACTACCGAACTTATTTCACCATTTTCTGAAAGATATTCAGGTATTTCGTTTTTCCATACAGTTGCTTTGCCGGCTTCAGCCCCGCCAACAAATATATCTCTCGTTTGTGCAAACATTGCTACACTTGCTACGAGGCAGGCTGCCATTGCAAGCACTCTCCTCAAATTAAATTTGTTCATAGTATTGATGTTTAATTTTATGGGAGACAAGTTTAATGGATTTATGTAAAGAAGCCAAAAAACTGCTTCCTCAAAAGTGTCCCGATATTCTCAATATGTTTACCCAACACTTCCCTAAGCTGATTTGTTTATTTTACAAAACATTGATAAATAGCTAATTACACAGAATCAAACCATTGGTAAATATCCACGTATGGAGGAATATTCAGCTTTTTCCGGATAAGGTATTTTTTGTTCCGAACCGTTTTGGGTTCAATATATTTGTATCTGGCTATGTCTTTTGTCGGAATTTTCAGCTTTAGTAAGGCACAAAATTCCATCTCGGACTGAACAATCTTTGGATTTATTTTCAATAGCTTTTGCTGAAATCCGGGAAACACTTCATCAAAACAGCTCATAAAAGCGGAATTTCCTTCCTCAAACATTTTCAATAGCCGAAAATAATCCTCTCTGTTTTTATTTTGAGGAAATTTTTTCAGATATTCACGGCTCGATTTTTCCTGCCGGACAAGGATATTGTTCTTCCTGACAACAAAAAATGTAAAAACAGCCATTGCTGAAAAAAAAATGACAAGCACATATATATAGACAGGATTGCTCTCCTTTTTTTCTTTTAAAAGGTTGTGAAGCGATTTATTTTGGCTCTCAGTAATGTTAATTTTTAACGAATCTTTTTTTGCCTGATAAATTTTTACAGAATCTCCTTTATTTAGTTTTTGATAGGATTCGATGATATTGTCATACAGGCTCTCAATACTTATGTAAACTTCATTACTTCCTAATTTTTCGGCTTCTTTGAAATAAGAAAGCGCTTCTTTATAATTACCTTCTTTCATAGCTGCTTTTCCTATATAGGATAAATTGGTCATTTTAACATCGTTCCGGTTATATCCGTTATCTTTTGACTGGGAAAGCACTGCGTAAAATTTTGCGGAATCCGTTTGGTTTGCGTTATTATAGACATTTGCGATATTGGAATAATATACATACAAAAGTTTTTGCCTGTATTTTCCGTCAGGCAGCTTTTCATATTCTTTACCGGACAATTTAATATACTTCAGTTGGTTTTGGTAATCATCTTTAAGCATATAATAATTGGCATAAGAAATGAACAGGTCAGCCTTTGATGAAATAATGAGTGTATCGTTATCATTTAAGCTCATCGCCAGTTCCCTTCCTTGCTCTAATTCCTGATAAGCGTTATCAGGTAAACCGCTGAAAATATAGGCTTCAAAAAGATATCTGCTCGCAATTATCTGAAAAACGGATACCTTATAGGATTTTGCTTTTTGTGATAATAATCTTGATGCCGTAAGCATATTTTTAAAATCATTCTTTGTTTTGTAGTAACCGCATTGCATTTCTATTGCCCGCAATTCTGCTTCATTTGAATTTATTTTTTGAGCCTCTTTCTCAATTGCTTTTGCTTCGGTAAATACTTTTTCGGGATTTGTATTCAATAATTTAGAACTTTCATTCGCCTTTTTCAACAATTCTTTTTGCGCAGAATTTTCCTGCGAAAACAGCAAAACTGTTCCCACAAATAAAATCAACAGGAAAGAAAGAGTTCTTTTCATCCGCGAAAAGTTAAGAAAATTTCCGGTTACGGATAATGCATATTTTTAAATAAGGAATATCCGTGAAAATACACAGAAAGTTTCTGAAAAACCTATTTCTTCAGCAAAGCATCCCAACCCTGCGCTGTAATTTCCGCAAGCTCATTGCTTCCGCTGAGAACCATATAATTTCCTTCCGCTTTTTCTACTGCGTGACCTATAACCGTAAAATCCGGATGATTTTTTATTTTATCAAAATCATTCGGTGAAACGGTAAAAAGCAATTCATAATCTTCACCACCGGAAAGCGCTGCCATTACAGGATTTATATTCAATTCTTCCGCCGTGGAAATGGTAAGCTCATCCAAAGGAATTTTATTTTCATACAGCCGGAATCCGACATTTCCCTGATCGGAAAGATGCAGGATTTCCGAAGCAAGACCATCGGAAATATCCATCATTGAAGTCGGATGAACACCCGCTTCTTCCAGAATTTTTTTAATATCTGTCCGTGCTTCGGGTTTCAGCTGTCTTTGCAGAATATAATCGTAGCCTTCCATTTCCGGCTGCATATTGGGATTGGCAAGATAAACAGCGTGCTCTCTTTCCAGAATCTGCAAACCCATATAAGCGCCGCCCAGATCTCCGGTTACCACCAATAAATCATTGGGTTTTGCGCCGCTTCTTTTCACAATTTTTTCTTCATTTTCCAGACCGATCGCCGTAACGCTGATCACCAGTCCTGAAGTGGAGCTTGTCGTGTCGCCGCCAACCAGGTCTACTTTATATCTTTCGCAAGCCAAAGCAATTCCGGCATAAATTTCCTCCAATGCTTCCACGGGAAAACGATTGGAAACAGCCACAGAAACCAGAATCTGCGTCGGAACGGCATTCATCGCGGCAATATCGCTCAGATTAACCGCCACCGCTTTATAACCCAGATGTTTCAGCGGAACATAGCCGAGATTAAAATGCACGCCTTCCAGAAGAAAATCGGTAGAAACCACCATTTTTTTTCCTTCCGGATCAATGACGGCGGCATCATCGCCAACAGAAATTTCCGTTGAAGGATTCGTGATTCCGAAGTTTTCGGTTAAATGTTTTATCAGCCCGAACTCGCCGAGTTTGGAAATCGGGGTTAATTGTGGTTGTTTATCTTCAAACATAATTTTTTAAGAGCCAGGGCAAAAGTAAAAAGAAACAATTTTTACAATCTTTGCGGCGATTTTTTAATTTTATTAAACAAAAGCTGAAAGCCGATTGCTGACCGCTGAAAGCAAATTGCCAAAAGCTATCAGCCAATTGCTAATCATTTTTCTTCCTCCACGCAAAAGCATCTTTTTTATAAAAAGGTTCTACATTTTCCGGACGGAAAGGCAGCTCTTTCAGATCTTCACGGGTGAGAATTTTTGTTTTTTCGGTTTTATAGGCGGAAAGGCTTTCCACGATGTCATCAGGCGGAGTGGTCATTTTCCTCAGCATCATATCGATCCACACTCCGGTTGCTTCGGCGGTTGCGCAGTGCGTTCCGTCCGGAAGATAAAATTTGTGAATGAACTTATAAATGCCAGCATCCTCCGAAATTCCGCCTAATTCTACGGTTACATAAACCGTCTGATCGGGAAGGATCTCCTTAAAAAAAGAAAAACTTTCGTGGAGGATTACCGGTCCGATTCCCCAACGGTTCAGTTGGGCAAGTCCCATTTTATGCTTGTTCATAAAGCCCATTCTTGCTTGTGCGCAATATTGCACGTAGCTGAAATTGGCAAGATGTCTGTTGGCATCAATATCGCTCCAGCGCACTTCAAAGGTATGATGATAAGTTGGCATTTACAGAAAATTTCTGCAAAGATAAAGATTTAGGAATGAATTGCTTCGGAAAAGAGCCTTTAACAAATTCTATAATTCAACCTTAAAATATTGTAAGTTGTCCGAAATATATTTTAGTATTTTTGCTTAAAATACGTGCTTTTGAAACTGAAATTCAACGGAAAAAAAATCCTGAAATACACGGCAATTACCATTTTATCAATTTTGGTTTTGCTCATTCTCCTTATTTTCAGTCTGAGGATTCCCGCTGTTCAGAATTTTGTGAAAGATAAGCTTGTGGTTTATCTGGAAGACAAAATAAAAACGGAAGTCCGGCTGGATCGTGTTTATGTGGGCTTTCCGAACAGACTGGTTATGGAAAATCTTTTCCTGAAAGGTCAGGATGTGGATACGCTTCTGGCGGTGAAAAAATTTGATGTCGGACTGGATTTGCTGCAGCTTATCAATTCCAAAGCGGATTTAACTTCAATTGATTTGCAAGGAGTACGTGCAAACGTGGTTCGGAAACCGGACGGAACTTTCAATTTCGACTATATTCTTAATGCGTTTGCTTCGGATAAAAAGGAGGAAAAAAGCCCGTCAAAACCGTTTATCATTTCTCTCGACAAAATTAAACTTCAAGACATCGGCGTTTCGTTTATCGATCAGCAGTCGAAAAATGATATCAACCTGTATTTCAAATCTTTCGATACAAGAGTAAAAACTTTCGATTTGGAAAAGAATTCCTATGCAGTGAACGATATCAATATGGACGGATTAAAGCTGAAGCTGAAACAGGATTTCGTGGAAGAAGTCGCCGGAAATGTGGAAGAAAAGGTGGATTCGCTGAACCAAAAAAAGCCAATGAAAATTGGCGTGAACGGAATAAAATTCACCAATTTCAATATCGATTACGGTGATGACAATACCAAAACTTTTGCAAAAGTAATTTTCAAGGAATTGAGTACGAAGATCAATAAGATCGATCTGGAAAATAACGATTTCGATGTAAAAAATGTTCTCCTTTCGGGGGCGAATATCAATGCGGATCTTTATCTTCCGGCAGAATCCGCTTCCGCAAAAAAGGATGAAAATCCTGAAATTTCAAAAAATCCGGATCAGCAAAAAGCACTGAATCTTCTGCTCGGAAAATTAGTTTTGGATGATGTAAAAGTCGCATACAACAATACTGCAATTTCACCAACGAAAGCAGGAATGGATTTCAATCATCTGAATTTTTCCAGAATGAATCTCGAGCTGGAAGATTTCAAAATGCAGAACGGAACTTTCGCAGGATCGGTGAATTCCGCGGAAATTACGGAAAGCAGAGGTTTGGATATTCAGAAATTCAGGACTGATTTTGTGTATGAAGAGCAGCAGGCATATCTGAAAGATCTTTATCTGCAAACTCCGAAAACGCTTCTCCGCGACGAAATTGTTTTGAATTATAATTCGGTTCAGCAGCTTTCCGCGAATCCGGGAGCCGTGAAAATCGCAGCCAATATCAGGAATTCCAAAGTCGGATTTTCCGACATTCTGAACCTCGTTCCGGATCTGAGAAATACCGCTCCGTTCAATAAATATCCGAATGCTTCCCTGGATCTGAACACCAAAATCAACGGAACATTGAACGATCTCAATATTCAGCATCTTCAACTTTCCGGACTGGATCGGATGAAGCTGAACGCTTCGGGAAAAATCAAAAACGCGATGAATCCCGAAAATCTGTTTTATGATGTGAAAATCGGGGAGTTTTCTTCATCTGCGAAAACCGTTTTCAATCTTGTTCCAAAAGGCACAATTCCGTCCAATATTGCGCTTCCGTCGTTTTTCACCATTTCGGGAAACGCGAAAGGTACCACCAAAATAGTGAATACCAATCTGAAGCTGACTTCCACACTTGGAAATGCAGCAGTTGCAGCAAATGTAGATATGCGCCGGAAAAATCGTGAATTATACGACGTAAAGGCTGATCTGCAAAATCTCCAGATCGGGAAAATCATTCAGAATAAAGAGCTTGGAGCGATTACAGCACAGATTTCCGCCAAAGGTGAAAGTTTTGATCTCAAAAACGCGAATGCGGATTTAAAAGGAAATGTTCAATCGGTGGTTTACAAAGGCTATCGTTATCAGAATATGGATCTTTCGGGGAAAATCAATCACGGCGATTATGTAATCAATCTTGTTTCAAAAGATCCGAATGCCAATCTGAAATTGCTGGCTTCCGGAAATTACAACGAAAAAAATCCGACAGTAAAGCTGAACGGAAATATTTTGAAATTAGACCTGAACAAGCTCGGATTTTATGCTGATCCGATGATTATTGCGGGAAACTTCGACGGAGATTTCACCAATCTGAACCCCGATTTTCTGAACGGATATCTTACTCTTCAGGATTTTGCAATTTCCGATACCAAAGAAATTTTTCCGCTTCAGGAGGTGAATCTGAAAGCGGTTTCTACTGATAGTTTGAACCAGATTACTTTCAATTCTCAGGTTGCGGATGTTGAACTTTCAGGGAAATATAAACTGACACAGATTTTCGGAGCGCTTCAGCAGACCATTAATCAATATTATCAGTTTCAAAATACGGGGAATTCTTCCAAAATCGATCCGCATCAGTATTTTACCTTTAATGCGAAAATCAAAAATGATGACCTGATCCGGAAATTTGTTCCCGATCTGAAAAGTTTTGAAACCATTACGTTAGCCGGAAATTATGATGCCGATTCGCAAAAGCTGGAAGTGGACGGACAGATTCCGCAGCTTTTGTACGGTGCAAATTCCATTGAAAACGCTTCACTGAAAATCTCCAATGAAAATCAGGCTTTACAGTACAATCTGGATGTTGCTTCGCTGAAAAGTGAAAGCTTTGCTTTAAATAAAGTGAATATCAGCGGCGATGTTGCGGATAATATTCTGAATTACAACATCACGACAAAAGATGAGAAAAACGAAACGCAATTCCTGATCGCAGGAAATGCGAAATCGCTGAAAGACATCACCGAAATTTCATTAAATCCGAACGGTTTAAAACTGAATTATTCCGACTGGACAGTAGATCCGGAAAATAAGATCCAGATTGGAAAAAACGGAATTTTTGCCGATAATTTCAGGCTTTCCAACAACGGAAGCGAAATTCTTCTTCAATCCGAAAGCAATTCCGCGAACAGTCCGCTGAATATCACGCTGAAAGATTTTAAAATCGAAACCATTACCGAAATCATCAAAAAAGATTCGCTTCTGGCAAAAGGAACGATTAACGGAACGGCTCAGCTTCGCAATCTGAGTAAAAATATGACTTTCGTTTCCGATCTCAATATTTCCGATCTCGCGGTTTACGGAAGTCCGGTCGGAAATCTTGCCGTAAAAGTGGATAATAATTCCGCCAATATTTTAAACGCAGATATTGTGCTTTCCGGAAACGACAACGATGTGAAGATCACAGGAAATTATAATACTTCCACAAGCTCTTTCGATCTGAATATGGATATGAACCGGCTGCAAATGCAGACGATTCAGGGATTTTCGATGAATGCCGTTACCAATACGGAAGGCTATCTTTCCGGAAATCTGAAAATTACCGGAACTGCGGAAAAGCCGAATATTTTGGGAAAAGTGAAATTCAATGATGTAGGAATGATGATCGCAAAAACGGGAAGCGATTTCAGAAAGCTGAATGATGCCATTGATTTTACCAACCGCGGAATTGAATTCAACAGATTTAAAATTAATGACAAGGACGGAAATTCTCTTGTGATCGACGGGCAGGTTCTTACGCAAACTTATCGTGATTTCGCTTTCGATCTGGATGTGAATGCCCGCGATTTCAAAGTTGTGAATTCTGAAAAATCCAATGATGCGATGATGTACGGAATTCTTTCCATAGATGCAAACCTACAGGTTCGCGGCGATCTGGATCTGCCGAAAGTGGACGGAAGATTTGCTGTTGCCGACGATACGGATTTTACCTTTGTGTTGCCGTCTTCCACACCGTCTTTGCAGGAACGGGAAGGAATCGTGGAATTTATCGATCAGGATCAGATCGCACTTCAGGAAACGATCAAAGCAGATTCTCTGAGTTCACAGAGCAAGATAAAAGGAATGGATGTGAACGTGAATATCGAAGTGAGTAAAGAAGCGAAAATGTCCATTATCATCGATAAAGCGAATGGCGATTTTATAAAACTTCAGGGAGAAGCAGATCTGACAGGCGGAATCGATCCGTCAGGAAAAACTACTCTGGTCGGCGTTTATCAGGTGGAACAAGGTGCTTATGAACTTTCAGTAAGTATGCTTAAAAGGAAATTCGATATTCAGAAAGGAAGCACGATCACGTGGACAGGTGAACCGACAGCCGCAATTCTGGATATTACCGCAGTTTATAAAACCGAGGCAGCGCCGATTGATCTTGTGGAACAGCAGATTTCGGGAGAAACCGCATCGGTAATGAATCAGTACAAGCAAAGAATTCCGTTCAATACTTTATTAAAACTAAATGGCGAACTGATGAAGCCTGAAATTGCGTTTGATATTACCACCGAAGAAAAGAATGCTTCCGTTTCCACAGAAGTAATGGATAATGTAAACGCCAAGCTCGACCAATTGAAAAATGATCAGAACGAAATGAACAAGCAGGTTTTCGCACTTTTGCTCCTCAACAGGTTTATCGGGGAAAATCCTTTCCAGAGTGAAGCCGGACTTTCCGCAGGAACGATTGCAAGACAAAGTGTGAGTAAAATTCTTTCGCAGCAGCTGAACAATCTGGCTTCCGATCTGATCAAAGGCGTAGATCTGAATTTCGATCTTGAATCTTCCGAAGATTATTCTTCCGGACAGCGAAACGAAAGAACCGACCTGAATGTGGATATCAGCAAAAAATTACTGAATGACCGCCTGAAAGTTACTGTTGGAAATAATTTCGGACTGGAAGGCGATGCTCGGCAGAATGAAAAAATGACCAATATTGCAGGTGATGTAACGGTGGATTACAGCCTTTCCAAAGACGGAAGATATATGCTTCGCGCGTACCGCAAAAACGAATATCAGGTTGCGCTTCAGGGACAGATCATCGAAACGGGAGTCGGCTTTATCATCACGCTTGATTATGATAAATTCCGTGAGATCTTTCAGAAACCGAAAAAAGAGTACAGAAAAAGAAACCGAAATAAAGACGTTGTAGAATTTAAATAATGAACAGAAAATTCCATATCTATTATCAATATCTGCTGATTCCGGTAATTCTGGCAACGACATTTTCGTGCAGCAATACCAAATTTCTGAAAGAAGGACAAATGCTGTACACCGGCGGCGAAGTGAAAATTGAGAACGATACACTTCCTAAAAAAGAAAAAAAAGAGCTGAAATCCGCATTGGAAGATAACCTTACTCCGAAACCCAATTCGTCATTTCTTGGACTTCGTCCGAAGCTTTATTTTTACAACATCACCAAAGAACCTGAAAAAGACAAGGGTTTCCGCTACTGGATGAAGTATAAATTAGGCGAACCTCCGGTTCTGCTTGGCGATGTCGATCGGGAATTCAACAAAGATATTATTGAAAATTATTCCGAAAATAAAGGTTATTTCAATGCAAGAGCAACATACGATACGGTTTCTAAAAATAAAAAAGCGAAAGTCATCTACACGCTGAAACCGGGAGCGAGATATCTGATCAGCGATGTTCGTTTTCCGGAAGATTCCACTATTGTTAACCGGGAAATCCAAAATCTGAAAAATAAAACCTTTCTTAAATCCGGAAATCCTTTCGACCTTGATGTGATAAAATCGGAAAGAGAACGGATTGACAACGGTTTGAAAGAAAAAGGATTCTATTATTTTCATCCTGATAATATTATTGTTCAGGCAGACAGCACGGTCAGCAAAAATCATAAAGTGGAACTGATCGTAAAGCTGAAAGATGATACTCCGCGACTTGCAAAAGAACAGTTTACCATTGATAAGGTGGTGGTTTTTCCGGATTATAATATTTCTGATGTCAGAAAAGGGAAATATAAAATCCCGATGAATACGGATTCGCTTTCCGGCTATGCTTACAATGATATTTATGTGATTGATCCGGACAAAAGGTTTAAGCCGAAAATTTTTGACCGTGCATTATATTTCAGCAAAGGAGATCTGTACAACCGTTCGGATCATAATCTTTCCCTGAACAGGCTCATCAGTCTCGGTGTTTTCAAATTCGTGAAAAATCAGTTCGTGGTTTCCGATTCGCTCAATCATCGTTTTGATGCGTATTATCTCCTTACTCCGCGGCAATTGCAATCGCTTCGTCTGGAAGCTTTGGGCAGAACCAATTCCGCCAATTATGCAGGAAGCGAGCTGAATCTCAACTGGACACACCGCAATATTTTCAAAGGAGCGGAACAGCTGAAAATTTCCGCTTACGGCGCTTTTGATGTGCAGATCGGCGGTCCGAAAGATGCCAATAATATTTTCCGTGCAGGAACCAACGCGCAGCTTTCCATTCCGAGAATTGTCGCACCTTTCAGGTTTCATTCTTCCAGTGCCTTCGTTCCGAGAACCAATATTACGCTGGGATATGAATTCCAGAACAGAACAAAATATTATACGCTGAACAATTTTAATTTTTCTTTCGGCTACAATTGGAAAGAAAACGCGAGGAAAGAGCACGATCTGAAGATATTGGACGTTACCTTGGTTTCTCCGGCAAAAGTTACAGCGCTTTATGATTCCATAGCAGTAACTCCGGCTCTGCAACGTGTGGTTAAAAAACAGCTGATCTTCGGTCCTGTTTATACCTACACGTATACCAACACAATGCTTCCGAGAACCAACACCTTCTATTATCGGGGAATGCTGGATCTTGCCGGAAATATCGCAGGATTGCTGACGGGAGCAAATGCGAAAAAAGGAAATCAGAAAGAGATTTTCAATATTCCGTTCAGCCAGTATGCGAAGATGGAAAACGATTTCCGTTTTTATCACAAATTCGGTGAGAAAACTTCCTTTGCATCCAGAATTATTGCAGGAATAGCCTATCCTTACGGAAACTCGGAATATATTCCGTTTTCGCGCCAGTTTTTTTCGGGCGGAAGCAACAGTGTCCGTGCTTTCCGTGCCAGAACATTGGGACCGGGAAGCTATGATCCGCGGAATCAGTCCTCAGATTTCTTTTTCGATCAGTCGGGAGATATTAAGCTGGAGCTGAATGCGGAATATCGAGCGAATATTTACAAATTCCTGAATGTTGCCGCTTTTGCCGATGCCGGAAATGTGTGGCTTATAAACGATGATCCCAATAAACCGGGAGCAAAATTCTCCAAAGACTGGCTCAGCGAAATTGCAGTAGGAGCAGGAGTCGGTCTTCGTCTGGATTTTTCCATTCTTATTTTGCGTTTAGATCTGGCAATGCCGCTTCGGATTCCGTATTATGAAAAAGGCAACCGGTGGACTTTTGATAAAATTGATTTCGGAAGCAGCTCGTGGAGAAAAGATAATCTCATCCTGAATATTGCTATCGGATATCCGTTCTGATTTGAGATTTGAAAAGAGGAATAACAAAAATTTCTGACGGGATGGTTTCAAAAAATAAAAATGTAGAAAAATGAATCAGCTGAAATTTTTTTGGGAAGTTTTAAGGCAGACCTTTACGGAATGGAACAGTTCCAATGCTTCAAAAGATGCAGCAGCTTTGGCTTATTATGCTATTTTTTCCATTCCCGGGCTTTTGATCATCATTATCTGGATTGCCGGATATTTTTTCGGTGAAGAAGCCATTCGAGGGGAAATCAGCAGGCAGATCAGCGGAATGATGGGAACTGAAGTTTCCAAAAGTATTGAAGGAATGATTGCCGGAGCATTGATCGATAAGCAGAATATTTTTATGAAAGTAGTCGGAGTCGGATCTCTGGTTTTTGGGGCGACAACTTTATTTTTCCAGCTTCAGCGCTCTCTCAATGAACTTTGGGATGTGGAACCTGCTCCGAAAAAAGCATTGATAAAATTTCTTCTCGACAGGGCGAATTCTTTAGGAATGATTCTGATTCTCGGATTTCTGCTGATGATCACAATGATCTTATCTTCGCTCATCAGCCTTTTCAATACGATGATCACACAATATTTCGGGCTGGAAACCTATATGCTTGTGGAAATCGTGAATTTCGCAGTTGCGTTCGGAATTGTAATGCTGCTTTTTGCCTTGATGTTCAAGGTGCTTCCCGATGTGGAAATCAGCTGGAAACCGGTTTGGAAAGGCGCTTTTCTTACAGCAGTATTATTCACTTTCGGGAAATTTCTGCTCAGTCTTTATTTCGGGGAATTCAAACCGACTTCCGCTTTCGGAACAGCCGGAACCGTAATTCTGATTATGATGTGGATCAATTATTCCTGTATGCTGGTTTTTTTCGGAGCGGAATTCACAAAGATCTACACCTACAAAAAAGGCTATAAAATTGTTCCTTCCAAACACGCGAAATGGAGCAAAACAAAATTGTATAAGGAAAGTCTGGAAAAGCAATCCTGATTTTATTCTTAATTAAAAAAATCGGACTTTTACAGAAAATAATTTTTCAAACCGAATGACCAAGAATATCTTCATCATCGGAGGCGGCGCTGCCGGATTTTTCTGTGCTGCTAATCTCGATGAAAACCTGTACAGAATCACGATTCTAGAACAGAATTCCGATGTTTTGCAGAAAGTAAAAGTTTCCGGTGGCGGAAGATGCAACGTTACCCACGCCTGTTTCGATCCGAAAGAACTGGTGAATTTCTATCCTCGCGGAAACAAAGAGCTGCGAAGCGTTTTTACAAAATTTCAGCCGGGAGATACAATGGAATGGTTTGAAAACAGAGGTGTTTCTTTAAAAATTGAAAATGACAACAGGGTTTTTCCTGAAAGCGATTCTTCGCAAACCATTATCAATACGTTTCTGAAAGAAATTCAGCAGAAAAATATCGATGTAAAGACCAAAACTTCCGTAAAGGAAATTATTCCCGAAGAAAACGGCTATACAATCCAGACCAATAATGGTAATTTTGACGCGGATATCATTATTTATACCACCGGAAGCTCACCGAAATCTTTAAAATTAATTGAAAATTTAGGACATAAAATTGTCGAGCCTGTTCCTTCGCTTTTCACTTTCAATATCAAAGACGAGCTGCTTTCCGAACTTCCCGGAACAAGCTTTCCGAGTGCGGAGATCAGGATTCCGGAATTAAAAACTGAAGAAAGCGGCGCGCTTCTCATCACGCATTGGGGACTTTCCGGACCGGCAGTTCTGAAAATTTCTGCGTGGGAAGCAAGGAATCTCGCAAAGCTGAATTACAGATTTGAAATTGTGGTGAATTTCATTTCCAAAACTATTTCCGAAGCGGAAGAAGACTTTCTGGAATTCAAACAAGATCATCCGAAAAAAACTATCGGGCAGTCCAAAATGTTTGATATCACCAATCGTTTCTGGCAAAAGATCCTGGAAATTTCAAATATTGATTTTAATAAAAACATTTCCAATATTTCGGCAAAAGAAATGAAAACGATTCTGGAAAATCTCTGCTCCCGGAAATTCCTTGTGAACGGAAAATCCACTTTCAAGGAAGAATTCGTAACAGCCGGTGGTGTGGATTTAAAGGAAATTAATTTTAAAAATATGAGCTCCGGAATTCTTCCCGATCTTTATATTGCCGGTGAAGTTCTGAATATTGATGCGGTAACAGGAGGATTTAATTTTCAGGCGTGCTGGAGCGAAGCGTGGCTGATCTCACAAGATTTGAATTCAAAATAAAAGCATAAAAAAATCCGCAAAATATTTTGCGGATCTTACAAAAACTAAAATTTTAGTTTAACAATATTCTTCATACGCTGCCTGTAAATTTGCGGCGATTGCACCTGCAGGATTTCCTTCGATGTGGTGTCTTTCCAGCATATGAACCAGTTCCCCGTCTTTGAAAAGCGCAACACAAGGTGAGCTTGGAGGAAACGGTGCTAAAAATTTTCTGGCCTCGGTAACAGCATCAATATCAAAACCTGCAAAAACAGTAGTTAAATGATCCGGCTTTTTGTCTCCGGTCAATGAATAAACGACTCCCGGTCTTGCTGCTCCTGCTGCACAACCGCACACTGAATTGATCATCAGCAAAGTAGTTCCTTTTTGGCTGATCGCCTGATCTACCTGTTCAGGAGTTGTTAAGTCCTGAAAACCTTTATCGGTGAGTTCCGCCTTCATCGGCATTACTAATTCTTCTGGGTACATATTTTTTTGTTTAAAGTTTAATGTTAAAAATTTCAATCGCCTTTCTACTATCAGCAATCAGCTTTCGGCTTTTTTTCCAAGTCTCACATCTGAAATCTCACGTCTCAAATCGACACTGCAAATTTATAAATAAATCCTCTGCAAAACTTCTATCAATATTATACCAAAAATCTATTATGCCAAATTGACAAAAAACCCGGAACAAAATTCCGGGCTTCATCAAATCGATATGCAAAGGTTGGATATCCTTTTTGTAGGTACAAGTTTCGAGCTACAAGATGTAAGGTTGTGAACGCCAAAACCTTGCAACCTGCAACTTGCAACAAATCAGGAGAGTAATTTCTTCACCATTTCCGAAATGCTTTTGCCGTCGGATTTTCCGGCTAATGCTTTGGAAGCGGTTCCCATTACTTTTCCTAAATCTTTCATACTTTCAGCGCCTGTTTCGGAAATTATTTTTCTGATTTCCGTTTCAAGCTCTTCTGCTGAAAGCTGTTTCGGAAGAAACTTTTCGATGACTTTCATTTGCGCTTCTTCCACTTCCGCCAGATCGTTTCTTCCCTGTGCTGCAAACTGCTCGAAAGAATCTTTTCTCTGCTTGATCATTCTTTGCAGAATGGCAATTTCCTGTTCGGCAGAAACTTCGGCTCCTTTCGCTTCTGTTTTCAGGAGAAGGATCTGGGATTTTACAGCACGCAGAGAATCCAAAGCGATTTTGTCTTTCTCTCGCATTGCCGTTTTTATGGCTTCGTTGATGGTATTTTCTAAACTCATTTTTTTAGCTTTTGGCTTATTGCTTTTGGCAATCAGCGATCAGCCAACTGCCAGAAGCGGATTAATCAACATCTTTATTCAGAAACTTATTTTCGCGGATCTGCATCTGTCCTCTTTCGTTTTCGGAAAGAAAAGAGCTGATCTGCTGTTCTGAAGCAGGAAGATTGTCGATGTTGATATTTTTTCTTTTGAATGCGGGAATACTTTCAAAATCCAGCTCGGAATCGGTGACCTGATAACGGGAATTGAATTCTTTCAGCTTATTTCGTCTTTCCTGAATTTTCTGTTCCTGATTCGTGGTTTTGCTGATGAAGGTAAAACCCTGAGTTTCTTCTTTAAAGGAAACAGGCTCTTCCTCAGTTTCCGCAATCGGTTCTTCTTCAATAACTTCGTTACGGATTTCCTGAATCGGTTCTTCTTTGATTTCGTTTACGGTTTCTTGTTCGGTTTCGTTGATCTCAAAAAAACTTTCGGTTTCTGCAATCGGCTCATTTATAGAGAAATTAAATTCCACCGGTTTTTCCTCTTCGCTTTTTTCTTCGGCAGGAGCAGGTTTTCCTTCCACCTCAAAAGTGAACGATTCTGAAAACAGCTCATCATCGGAATCCGAATAAGAAAACAGGTTGAATTCTTCTTCTGTTTCAGCAAGTTCCTCTTCGTTCTCATCATCGAAAAACTGGATTTTTGTAGGCATTTCTTCCTCAATCACCAGTTTCTTTTCAGAAGTTATCGCTTTAAATTGTGGTGAATCCGAATTTTCCTCATCATCAATTCTGAAAATATTTTTTCTTTCGGGAGCTTCCGTTTTCGCAGGTTTTTCTTCCTGAAATTTCGACTGGAAAGGAGACGGCTGCTTTTCTTTCTTTACCTCATCGTGAAGATTGAATTTTATTTTTTCGGTAATTCCCGAATGCTTCATATCGTCTTTCGCAAAACCTGTCGCAATCACCAGAACGCTGATCGCATCGCCCAATTCTTCATCGCTTCCAACTCCGAAAATGATATCGGCAGTGTTTCCGGCTTCTCTCTGAATATAATCGTTGATCAGTCCGATTTCGTCCATTGTCGCTTCTTCGTTTCCGCTTCGGATCAACAACAGAACATTTCTTGCTCCGGTAATTTTGTTGTCGTTCAACAACGGAGAATCCAGCGCTTTTTTCACGGCTTCTTCGGCTTTGTTTTCTCCGGAAGCTGTTCCTGTGGACATCAATGCAGTTCCGGAATTTGCAAGAACAGATTTGGCATCACGGAAGTCGATATTCACATCGAAATATCCGGTAATTACTTCTGCCATTCCTTTCGCGGCGTTTGTCAAAACTTCATCCGCTTTTGAGAATCCTTGCTTGAAACCGAGATTTCCGAATTGCTGTCTGAGTTTATCATTGTTAATAACAATCAGGGAATCCACATTTCCGCGAAGCTTTTCCAATCCGGATTCTGCCTGATCCAGTCTTCTTTTTCCTTCAAAGCTGAACGGAACGGTAACGATTCCGACCGTGAGAATTCCCATTTCTTTCGCCACTTTCGCAATTACGGGAGCTGCTCCGGTTCCGGTTCCGCCGCCCATTCCGGCAGTGATGAAAACCATTTTGGTATTTTGTCCGAGTGCCGCTTTGATTTCATCAATGCTTTCAATCGCGGCTTTTTCGCCAACTTCAGGATCGGCTCCTGCTCCGAGACCTTCCGTCATCGTAATTCCGAGCTGAACTTTATTGGCAACAGGATTGTTATCCAAAGTCTGCGCATCCGTATTGCAGATCACGAAATCCACACCGTGAATTCCTTTTTCGTACATATGCTTCAGAGCGTTATTTCCGCCGCCGCCGACACCGATTACTTTTATAATTGAGGAATTTCCTTTCGGCAAATCAAATGAAAATCCCTGCGTATTAAAACCTTCCATATCTATTGTATTTTAATTAATTATTGGTAATGGGTAATTAGTAATGAGTAATTGGTCACTGCTTATTACTCATTGCTGATTACTTATCAAATTTTATTCTACTTCTTCGAAAAACTTTTTTACTTTTTCCATTAAAGCCTGCCCGAAAGTAAGCTTGTTTTTTCTTCTTTCCACCGCTTCCTGATTGGATTGAGCTTCATTCTGAACCTGAATTTTTTCAGTTTGGGAAACAGGATTTTCCGTTTGGACAGATTCCTGTTTCGGCTGCTGAATTTCTTCCGGCTGAACATCGTATCCTTTTTTGTCGCGGATTTTCAGGCTTTCCATTAAAAGTCCGATGGAGGTTGCAAATTCAGGGCCTTTCAGATACTGGTTTTTATCATTCGCCACATATTCATTGGCAAAACCGATTCTGCTGTCGAAACCGGTGGAATAATTCGCAAGCTGGCGTAAATTTTTGAGATTGGAACCGCCGCCTGTCAGAACAATTCCGGCGATCAATTTTTTCTTTTGCTCAAAAGCGCCGTATGCTTTCAGCTCCGTATTTACAAGCTCCAAAATTTCTTCTACTCTTGCATTGATGATCTGTGCTAAAGTTTTTAAAGAAATTTCTTTGTCCGGTCTTCCGTGAAGCCCCGGAATGGTAACATACGTGCTTTCTTTTTCCATTTCCGGAAGCGCGGAACCGAATTTCACTTTCAGCTGTTCTGCGTGCTTTTCGATAATGGAGCAGCCGTCTTTGATATCATCGGTAATAATTCCGCCACCGTAAGGAATGACGCAAGTGTGACGGATAATATTGTCTTTAAAAATGGCGATATCCGTAGTTCCGCCTCCAATATCCACAATGGCAACTCCGGCTTCTTTTTCTTCTTTTGTGAGAACGGATTCTGATGAAGCCAAAGGTTCAAGAGTTAACGCTTCCATTTCCAAACCGGCTTCTTTCACACATCTTGCGATATTCCGGATGCTTCCCATTTGTCCGACTACAACGTGGAAGTTGGCTTCCAGACGTTTTCCGTGCATCCCGATCGGCTCGTAAATTTCGCCTTCGGAATCCACTTTATATTCCTGAGGAAGAACGTGGATAATTTCTTCTCCCGGAAGCATTACCAATTTTTTTACCTGGTCTTTCAGCATCTCGATATCATCATCGGTGATGAATGTTTCCGGACTTTCACGCATAATGTAATCCGAATGCTGAAGTGAGCGGATGTGCTTTCCTGCAATTCCTACCGTAACTTTACGGATCGCAACTCCCGCGCTTTTTTCCGCTTCCTGAACGGCGGTTTTGATGGAATTGATGGTTTGTGAAATGTTGTTCACGATTCCTTTGTGAACACCGAGACTTTTGGCACGTCCTACTCCGAGAATTTCAATTTTCCCGTGAGCATTTCGTCTGCCAACAATGGCGACAATCTTGGTTGTCCCAATGTCCAGTCCTACTGAATACTCTTGATTTTCCATTGCTATATTGATTTGATTTTTTTAATTTTTATTAATAGGATTGTATCCTATTCTTTGTTAAGCCGTCCCTTCGGGACTTTTTTATTCTATTTTCACTTTTGCCTTTGGTTTCGTTTCCTTCGGCTTTTCTGTTTTGGTTTTTGGTTTTTCTGTTTTTTTGGTGTCTGAAACTTTTGGTTTTTCCTTTGGCTTTTCAGGAGTTAATTTTTTTGTTTCAGATGCCTGTTTTTCTTTTTTCTCCGGAACAATCGTCCTGCTTTCTTCTTTTTTCTTCGCCAGATCCGGAGCTTTTGCCAACTCTTTTTTACCAACCTGAATAATGCTGTCGTTTTCCTTAAAATAAGGGTTCAAAGTCGTAACAATCTGGTTATCATATTTTACGGAAATTTTGGTGTATTTCTGCGGATCTTGGTACACAAGAAATTTTTCAACAAAAGTTTTGAAGCCTTTCACTTTAAATTCGATATTATCCAGATCGCCGATCTCCACTTTGTAATTTCCTTCGCTTGTCAGGAGATTATATCCGTTTTTGTCTTTTGAAATTCCGATAAAATATTTTTTACTGAAATCGTCTTTATCAATAAACTTTACCAAAGAAGCCAAATCTTTATATTCGGATTTTCCGACTTTTCCGGTAACCAGCATACACGGATGCGAGTAATTTGAAGAAATTGGAAATTCCGCTCCGTTTACATCTACATAAAAATCTTTATCTCCGTTTTTCAGGCGGAAAACCGGAACTCTTTGCTTAATGTCCAAATTCAGATTTCCGTTGAGGTTCAGATATACATTTGCGCTGTCCACAAAAGGAATCGAGTTGATTTGCTTTTCCAGTTCTGGAATATCCAAATCGCCGATTCTTGCAGACGGATTTTCTTTTTTCACCATATTTTTAATGGTGTTTTCATCCAGGAAATAAACCTGCGTTCCGCCTTCATTCAGTTTTACAGAAACTTTGTCACTGGAAATTTTCTGATTGCTGAACCGTTTCAACGAGAAACTGAGCAGAAATCCGAGAAGAATTACCGTGACTGCGATTTTTAGTATTCTGTATTTGTTTTTCATAGTTGAGTTCCGAGTTTCGGGTTTCGGATTTCGAGTTTCCATTCCATTATCGGATCGTAAAGCGTGTCGATGTTTCCGGCTCCGACCGTTAGAAGAATGTCAAATTCTTTTGTTTTTATTTTTTCAAAAGCATCCTGCAAGGTGCTTATTTCTTTGTTTTTTACATTTACTTTTTCCAGAAGCCAGTCCGAAGTGATGCCCTGAAAATTTTCCTGTAATTCTCTTGCCGGATAAATATCCAGAAGAATCAGTTCGTCGCCTTTGCTCAGACTTTCTGCGAAACCGTCCGCAAAATCCCGTGTTCTGCTGAACAAATGCGGCTGAAAAACGACCAAGAGTTTTTTATCTGGATAAAATGTTCTTACCGAATCAATTACAGCATTCAGTTCTGTCGGATGATGCGCATAATCGTCAATGTAGATTTTTCCGTTTTCAAAATGGTGCATCGTATATCTTCTTTTGATGCCTTTGAAAGAAGAAATTCCTTTCTGCAGCGTTTCGTAATCCTCTCCCATTGAATGCAGTAAAGCAATGGCTGCTGTTGCATTTTCCACGTTGTGAATTCCCGGAATCTGCCACGAAAATTCTGTTTTTTCTTCCCCGTTGTGAAAATCGAATACGATTCTGTCGCCCGAAATCCGGAGATTATCGGAATAGAAATCCGCCGTTTCATTTACTGCATACGTTTTGTGCGGAATTCTGATGTCTGCATCTTTTCTTACAAAGAGCTGCTGTTTATCTTCAACCAGATTTCCGAATTCACGGAAGCCTTCTTCAATCGTATTTTTGTCGCCGTAAATATCCAGATGGTCTGCATCAATACTTGTAATGACCGCCCAATCCGGCGAAAGATTGAGGAAACTTCTGTCGTATTCATCCGCTTCCACTACCGAAATTTCGTTTCCGTTATACAGGAAATTAGATTTAAAATTTTCGGAAATTCCGCCCAGAAAACACGAAAACGGAAGATTGGCTTCTTTGCATAAGTGCGCAATCAAAGTGGATGTCGTGGTTTTTCCGTGCGTTCCGGCAACGGCAATGCATTGCGTGTCTTCGGTAATTAAGCCGAGAACTTTCGCACGTTTCATTACCGAAAATCCTTTTTCATTGAACCAGTCCAGAATATCTAATTTTTTGATTGCCGGAGTGTAAATGACCAATGTGTTTTCAGGACTTAAAGCGGTAATTTTTTCATCTATTTTATCTTCAAACACAATATCAATTCCCTCTGAAGTCAGTTGAGCCGTCAGTTTTGTATTGGTTTTATCATAGCCCAAAACATTTCTTCCGACAGAATGGAAATAACGAGCAAGCGCACTCATTCCGATTCCGCCGATTCCTACGAAGTAGAAGTTTTGATATGTGTTTAAGATGTTCATTATTAAAACATTAAATGATTTAAAGATTTAAAAATTCTTTTATTTTTTCGTTGAAATTTGTTCTGTCAATTCCTGCTAATTGTTTGGTTGCTTTGAAAAAATTATCTTCTCCCTTTCCGCAGTTTAATAATTGGATTGCTCCTTCAATTCCTTTCGTTTTTTCGACTTCATCGCAAATTATACCGGCTAAAATTTTATTTAACTTAACCTCAACGGATAGATATTTGAAAAGAATTGGATTTTTATCAAACATTTCCAGTAAATCCGCATTCGAATTGAGTTTCAAATAATTTTTCAATTCAAAAACAAGTTCTTTTTGAGAGATGGTTTCTCCATTTGGTTTTGTCCAATATGCATCTCCCCAACAATATGCAAATCCTTCTTCAGCAAACCAGTTTCTGCTGTTTTTTCTTATTTTATCTGTATAAAAATGACAAACATCGTGTGAAAAATCTTCATTGTGTTTTACCGAAAAAATATAATTTTGAACTTCAACACCATTTCCATTTTCTGTATTTCCGTTCAAATCTTTGCTGTAATCTATTCCTAAAAGAGGTAAAATTTCCTGAAAATTATTGCAGAGGTAAAATTTAAAATTTTCAACTTTCAGGTTTAATTTTTCTGCAATTTTTTTATTTTTTCCACTGAAAATTTTCGCTCTTTTTACATTAATTTCATCCGGATAGAAATACGTATTTCCCTGAACTACTTTCTTTTTCCAATCTTTAGTAAGATATGGAAGAGGAATGCTGTACGTTATTTGGTTGTTTTTTTCTATTGTAATGAATAATTTTATAATTGCATTAATATCTTCTTTCTGATTATCAGCAATTTGTGAATATAAAACTGTAGCAATCCATTGTTTTTCATTTAAAAGATACAAATTGATAACCTGCTTATTGTAGAAATTTTTTTGTTTTAAGTCGTAGTTCTCATTAAAGGTTTTAAAATCACTAATCCTTTCTAAAGAGAATTTTTCAATCTCGTTTTTTGTAATTTTTGATTCGTTTAATGTTTCATTATCAATGTCTTGAAATAATGATTTGATGCTTGATAACAATAAATTTTTAGTATTATCGTCCGTGTTTATTTTTAGATTTTCGGCAAAAATAATTTCCGATTGTGCAGATAAACACAAACTAAAAAAGAACATTATGTAAATTATTTTTTTCATTGAATCATTTTAAATATTTCATCAACAATCATTTCCGTTGCTTTCGGTTTTGCGAAAAATTCCAGATTTTGGGACATTTCTTTTCTTAATGCTTCGTTTTCGCAGATTTCCGAAAGGGTTGTCCAGAATTTTTCTTTCATTTCGGAATCTTTTACCATTATTGCCGCATTTTTTTCTACCAAAGTCAGAGCGTTTTTCGTTTGGTGGTCTTCCGCTGCAAAAGGAAACGGAACCAAAAGCACCGGTTTTTTTGCCACTGCCAATTCGGAAATTGCGATTGCTCCGGCTCTGGAAACGATTACATCTGCTGCGGAATAAGCGAGAGCCATATCGGAGATGAATTCACAGACAAGCCCCCTTTCCCCCAAAGGGGGAATTTCGCTAATACTATTCGCTGAAAGGCTTTGTATAATTCTAAAATTTTCCGTGATTTCGCTCGGAATTTTCTCCCCTTTGGGGAGAAGGGGGCTTTTTCCGGTCTGCCAAATCAACTGATATCCTTTTTCTTTTAAGTTTTCCAAATTTTCTTTCCAGCCGTTATTCAAAGTTCTCGAACCGAGTGAACCGCCGACTGAAAGTATCGTTAATTTATTTTTATCTAATTCTAATTTTTCCTTTGCGGAATCTTTGTCAATCAGTTCAGTAATAATATTCTGACGGATTGGATTTCCGAGAAAATACACTTTTGATTTCGGAAAGAAATGTTCCATTTCCGGATAGGCTGTGAACACGGCTCTTGCTTTTTTACCGTTGAAAATATTGGTTTTTCCCGGCAGTGAATTCTGTTCCTGAATAAAAGTCGGAATTCCCATTTTTGAAGCCATATATAATGCAGGCCCGCTTGCAAATCCGCCCGTTCCTACTGCAAAATCGGGTTTGAAATCTTTGATGATTTTCTTCGCTTTCGATAAACTGGAAATAATTTTGAAAGGAAGTCCGATGTTTTTCAACAGATTTCCTCTGTCGAATCCGGCAATGTTCAGTCCTTCGATTTTGAAACCTGCTTGCGGAACTTTTTCCATTTCCATTTTCCCGTTGGCTCCGATGAACAAAAATTCAGCATCAGGAAACCGCTTTTGGATCTCCTGCGCAATGGCAACCGCCGGAAAAATGTGTCCGCCTGTTCCGCCTCCGCTCAATACTATTTTTAAATTTTTGTTCATTTTTTTTCTTTTTTTATTGGAACGCCTTTTTGGCGTGTTCCTACGAATCGCGTTATGCGATATCGTTTATTTCTTCAATATTCTGTTTTTTGCCCATTCCTTCTTCGTCGTACACCTGAATTCTGGAACTTACATTTAGAATAATTCCCAACTGAATGTACGTTACCAGCATTGATGTTCCTCCGTAACTTATCAATGGTAACGGCTGTCCTGTAACCGGAATCAGATTGACGGCGACGGCGATATTTACCGAAAGCTGTACGAAAATCATAATTCCCAGAGCGAGCACCAGTAACGAGCCGAAAAAAGCGGGCATTTTACTGGCAATCATCACAATCCGAATCATCATAATCAGGTACATCGATATGAGAAATAATGCTCCGAAAAACCCGTATTCTTCCACGATAATTGCGAAAATAAAATCCGATGCGGACTGCGGAAGCATTTGTTTCAGTGCGCTTTTTCCAGGACCTATTCCTGTAATTCCGCCGTGAACAATCGCTGCTTTCGCCTGATTGACCTGATAATTTTTGGCTTTGATACTTTCGTCCTCTATTTCCGTTGTTTTTTTGGAATTGGTAAAAGTTTCGATACGGCTCATCCAAGTGTGAACACGGTTTCCGCCAATCATATTAGTATTGAGCGCAACGATGATGAACAGAACACTCGCAACAACTGCTGTTGAAATAAATCCCGCAATGTACTGCCAACTCAATTGCCCGATAACCAGAACCGCAATGGAAACCATCATAATCATCAAAGCGGTAGAACCGTTGTCTTTCGCTACAAGAACGAAAACCAGCAATATCGGTCCGAAAATGTAAAAGATATTTTCAATCGGAAGCCGTTCTCTTTTTATTTTTTTTGTTAAATATCTGCACAGATAAATAATCAGCATCAGATAAGCGAAACTGGACGGCTGAAACGAAATCGGCGTTCCCGGAATTTTCAGCCACCTGGAAGCACTGGCTCCATCAATGGTTTTTCCCGTAAACAACGTGAGAACCAGCAATACAATGGTGATTCCCAGAAGAATGCTGCTGAGTTTTCCGATGTATTCGTATTTCACGGTTTCCACCAATCTCATAATTCCCAAACCGAGGACAACAAAAAACATATGCTTGATTACGTGTCCTGTTGTAGTCCCATTGTTCACGATGTATTCCAGATTGGAACTTGCGGAATATACCGGAAATATCGAGAATACGGAAATCACGATAATCGCCATCCAAAGGACTTTGTCGCCTTTCAGGAATTCAAATTTATTTTCTGTATTCTGTTCGTTCATATTTTCGCTATTAGCCATTAGCAAATTGCTATTAGCTTTTTAAAACTTGTTCTTTAAACTGTTCTCCGCGGTCTTCATAATTTTTGAAAAGATCAAAACTCGCGCAGCACGGTGAAAGCAGTACCGTATCACCTGATTTTGCCAGAGATTTGCAGAGTTTTACGCATTCTTCAATGGAAGAAGTATCGTAAATGAATTCTTTTTTATCCTTAAAAAAATCGATGATTTTCTGATTGTCCAAACCGAGGCAGACAATCGCTTTCACTTTTCTTTTTACCAAATCTTCAATTTCGGTGTAATCATTCCCTTTGTCTGTTCCGCCGACAATCAAGATTGTTGGTCGTGTCATACTTTCCAGAGCGTAATAGGCAGCATTTACATTGGTTGCTTTGCTGTCGTTGATGTACTGAACACCGCCGATTTCCGCAAATTTTTCCAAACGATGCGGAACTGCCTGAAAGGTCATCAGTGAATTTCTGATGCTTTCGTTGCTGATTTTCAGAATTTTTCCGGCAATGGATGCGGCAAGACTGTTGGCTACATTGTGATTTCCGGCAAGACTGAGTTCTGCAACCGGCATTTCGAAAGTATCCGCCAGCTTTACAATCAGTTTATCATTTTTTACAAAACCGCCTTCTCCGAATTCTTCTTTTAAGGAAAAAGGAAGCTTTTGTGCTTTTATTTCGAGTTTTTCCAGAAGTTCCAGACTCATCGTATCGTCTTTATTGTAAATGAAATAGTTGTCATTTTCCTGATTTTCCGCGATTCTGAATTTTGCCAGAGCATATTCTTCGTAGTTATAATTGTACTGGTCTAAATGATCCGGACTTAAATTCAGCAATAATGAAATGTACGGGCGGAAATTCTGAATATCATCCAACTGAAATGAACTCACTTCCAAAACGTAGTAATCGAAATTTTCATCCGCCACCTGCTTTGCAAAACTTTTCCCGATATTTCCGCCTAATCCGACGTTGAAATTATCATTTTTCAAAATGTGGTAAATCAGCGAAGTAGTGGTGGTTTTTCCGTTGCTTCCCGTAATGGCGATGATTTTCGCATTGGTAAATTCCGAAGCGAATTCGATTTCTGAAGACAGCCGGATTCCTTTGGCGTGAATTTTCTGAATAATCTCTGCTTTTTTAGGAATTCCTGGAGATTTCACAATCCAGTCGGCGGAAAGAATGCGTTCTTCGTCGTGGTTTTCTTCCTCGAATTCGATGCCGTTTTCTATCAGCAATTCCTTGTAGTTGTCGCGTATCTTTCCCTTGTCTGAAAGAAAAACTTCCAAACCTTTTTTCTTCGCGAGATACGCTGCTCCGAATCCGCTTTCTCCTCCTCCTAAAACTACTATTTTCATATATTTTTATTAAAAAATTAAGAGATTCCGAGATTAAGAAATTATAACCGTCCAAAATTTCTGAATCTCTAAATTTCTGAATTTCATAATCTTACCTGATTTTCAATGTTATTAAACAGATAATTGCCAGCATTACTCCGATAATAATCATCCTATTTACGATTTTGCTTTCGTGGAAACCGCCTTTCTGATAATGATGATGAAGCGGCGACATCCGGAAAAGCCTGTTGTTCTGGGCATATTCCAAACCGTATTTTCTTTTTCTGTATTTAAAGACTGCAACCTGCAGCATCACGGAAACATTTTCCACCAGAAAAATTCCGCAAAGCACAGGAATCAGTAATTCTTTTCTTAAAATAATGGCTAAAACTGCAATCACGCCTCCCAACATCAAACTTCCGGTATCGCCCATAAAAACTTGTGCAGGATATGTATTGTACCAGAAAAATCCGATGACGGCTCCTACCATCGCGACGGCAAAAATCGTGGTTTCGCCCATATTCGGCAGGAACATAATGTTGAGATAATCCGCAAAAATGATATTTCCCGAAACATACGCAAAAAACGCCAGCGTCAGCAAAATGACGGCACTTGTTCCGGCAGCAAGTCCGTCGATTCCGTCGGTAATATTGGCTCCGTTGGAAACGGCGGTTACAATGAAAATCACAATCGGGATGAAAACCAGCCAAGACCATTTATCAGCATCGGCATCATCCATCCAGAAAAGGATTTTACTGTAATCGAATTCGTTGTTTTTCGCAAAAGGAACGGTGGAAACCACCGCTTTTTCCGTCGGCATAAAATTCTTTTCTACATTATTTCTGTTCACAACCTGAGCATCGGCATATTTTCTTTTTACCACAACATTGGAATTGTAATACATTGTAACTCCGACAATTAATCCTAAACCAACCTGCCCGATAATTTTAAATTTTCCGCTTAAACCGTCCTTATTTTTTTTGATTTTTTTCAAATAATCATCTATAAAACCGATTGCACCCATCCAAAGCACCGAAACAATCAGCAAAACGATATAGACATTGGTAAACCGGGTAAATAAAATAACCGGAATCAAAGTGGCGAGAATAATGATTAAACCGCCCATTGTCGGCGTTCCCTGCTTTTCTTTTTGTCCTTCCAAACCGAGGTCGCGAACCAGTTCGCCCATTTGTTTTTTTCTAAGGAAATTGATGATTCTTTTTCCGTAAACCATTGCAATGAACAGCGAAAGCAAAACCGCCGCTCCTGCCCGAAACGAAATGGATTTCAAAAGGTTCATTCCCGGAATGTCGATTCCGTGAGCGTAGAGATATTCGTATAGATAATATAACATTTTAGTTCAAGATTTAAGGTTCAAAGTTTACATATCATACATTTTGAAGAAAATTTCGTTTCGATGCTTACAAATTGTATCAATATCAATTTTTGGGACTTCATATTTTTTCCATTTCATTCCCACTTCTTCATATAGTTTTAAAATTTCTTTTTTATAATTAGCGTCTTTGTTTTTTACATATTTTTCGCAAAGACAATTTGCTACATCATTTTTTGCATTACTCACTGAAAAATCTATATATCCTGGTTCTCGTTTTTCAATTATTTTAGCATAATAAACCCCTTCACAATCCAAAACTTTTATTTTTCTTTTAAAATCATTTGTAAAAATGAACAAAACCAAAAATCCCAAAACGAGAATTGAAATTACAATTAACACTATTTTGAATGGTTTTTTCATTTTTAAATTGAAATCACTTTCCCATTAATTTTAATAATTCATCAATCACTTCCTTATCATCGAAATGATGTTTCACCCCTTTTATTTCCTGATAATTTTCGTGACCTTTTCCTGCAACGAGAATGATGTCTTTCGGTTCGGCAAATTTTATCGCCATTTTTATCGCTTCCTTCCGGTCAGGAATGGAAGTGTATTTGCTGAAATTCTGCGCTTCTACACCGGCTTCGATTTCCTTAATGATTTCGTTCGGATTTTCATTTCTCGGATTGTCCGAAGTGATGATTGCCAGAGTGGATTTTCGGGAAGCAATTTTTCCCATTTCGGGGCGTTTTGCGTGGTCTCTGTCGCCTCCGCATCCGAAAACGGTAATCAGTCTTTCGTTTTTGGTTCGGATTTCATTAATGCTGTCCAGAATGTTTTCCAAAGCATCGGGAGTATGCGCATAATCCACGACGAAGAAAATTCCGGACGGCGATTTTATGGTTTCAAAACGTCCTTTCACTCTCGAAAGTTTAGAAATTGCCTGTAAAACATCGTCTTTGTGAAAACCACATTCAACGGCGATTCCATAAGCCAAAAGAAGATTATAAACGTTGAATTTTCCGGTTAAGGTTGTCCAGAATTCTTTTCCATTGAAATTCAACAGCATTCCGTTGAAATCCGCTTCCAGAAGTTTTCCGTGATAATCTGCCAAAGTTTTCAAAGCGTAGGTTTTCTTTTTCGCTTTGGTATTTTGGAGCATTACGTTTCCGTTCTTATCGTCGAGATTGGTAATGGCAACCGCTGTTTCCGGAAGTTCATCGAAAAACCGTTTTTTCACATTCAGATATTCCGCGAATGTTTTGTGATAATCCAAATGGTCGTGCGTAATATTCGTAAAACCGCCGATTTTAAAATGAAGACCTTCGGTTCTGTTTTGATGAATTCCGTGCGAACTGACTTCCATAAAAGCGTATTCACAACCGGATTCTACGGCTTTTGACAAAATTTTATTTAAAGTCAGAACATCCGGAGTTGTATGTGTTGACGGAAAAATTTCATCGCCAATTCTGTATTCAACAGTAGAAATCAACGCCGATTTGAAACCTAAATTTTTAAAGATATTAAATAGCAAAGTCGTAACCGAAGTTTTCCCGTTAGTTCCCGTAATGCCGATTAAATCTAACTTTTCGGACGGATTTCCGTAAAAATTGGAAGCGAGTTGTCCCAATGTTTTGGAAGCGTCTTTTACTTTGATGTAGGTAATCTGTTCTCTTGGATTTTCAGGAATTTCTTCGCAAACGATGACGGTTGAACCTTTTTCAATCGCAGAATCAATAAAAGAGCGCCCGTCGGAAACCGTTCCTTTCAGAGCGGCATACAGCGAATTTTCAACGGCTTTACGGCTGTCGAAAATAATCTCTGAAACTTCGCGGTTCATATTTCCGCTGGTTTCGAGGGTGGGAATTCTGTTTAATAATTCTGTTAAATTCATTTATCTTTTTTCATTTTCCACGCATTTCATACGTGGCTATTATTATTGAACCTCTTTGAGGTTCGTAAAACTTGGCTTTTCTAATTCTGCAACGTCAGATAAATTCTCTGATTTTTTTTTATATAGGTTCCTTCTGCCGGAAACTGGTCTTTAATTTTTCCGACGCCTTTATAATCAATTCTGTATCCCTGATTTTCTAATTGCGGGATTACGTTTTTCCCAATTAATCCGACTACATTCGGCATTCTTCCGGAATCTACTGCAACTTTTATATCCGGTTTTACCATTTTGCTGAAATCCACTTTTTTGTTTTCCACCAGCATTTCCTGCTCTATGTTTTGCGGTGTTTTCAAGAATGTTTTTCCGGCAATTTCTTTAAAAACAGGAGCGGAAACCGTTGCTCCGTAGAATCCTTTTGAAGTGTCGGGCTGATTAATCATCACGATACAGGTGTATTTCGGATTGTCTGCCGGATAAAATCCTGCAAATGAAGCCTGGTACTTTGCCGGTCCGGATTTCCAGTATTCGAATCTTGCAGTTCCGGTTTTTCCTGCCATTTTCAGATTCGGAGTGAAGATGCTTTTTGCAGTTCCCTTTTCTACGGCTTTTGTTAAAGCATTCGTCATCATTTCCACTGCTTTTGGTGAAGCCATTTTTTTCACCATAACTTCAGGTTTCGCTTCGTAAATAATTTGCCCATCTTTCATAATTTTATCGATGAAAAGCGGTTTCAACATTGTTCCTTTGTTGGCAACTCCGTTGTAAAATGTGGTGAGCTGCAAAAGATTGAATCTGGAAGAATATCCGTAAGCAAGCGATGCCAGAGTCGCGGGATTCCAGCGTTTGTTTTCGGGAGTTACAATAAACGGTTTTGTAACGCCGGGAAGCTCAATATCCATTTTATCGAACATTTTCCATTTTTTAAGATGATCGAGGAAAACCTGCGGCTTATCAGCATAATATTTTGTAATGAGCTTTGCAGAACCTACATTGCTGGATTTTGCCAGAACATCGCTGATATCGTAAGTTCCGCCTCCGTGTCCGTCGGAAATTTTTTGTTTTGCATACGTCCAGACTCCGTTTCCTACGTTTACGGTTGTGTTTTCATCAATAAAGCCGTCGTCCATTGCAGCGAGAAGCGAAACGGTTTTGAATGTAGAACCCGGTTCTGTCGCATCTTTAAGAGCGTAATTATAGGCATCAACGTACATTCCCGGTTCTGTTCTGCGGAGATTCACCATTGCACGGACTTTTCCGGTGGCAACTTCCATTACGACAACACAGCCGTGATCCGCATCGAAATTGATGAGCTGTTTTTCCAGAGCGGAATGCGCGATATCCTGAATTCTCAAATCGATTGTCGTATAAACATCCTGCCCGTCAACAGGTTCTTTCACTTTCCAATAATCGATCGGCTTCCATTGGGTTGAGTTTACTCTTTGTTCGAGGCGTGTTCCGTCGGTTCCTGTCAGGTATTTTGAAAAAGCGCCTTCCAATCCGGATTTGTATTCTCCGTTGTCCATTCCGATAGTTCCAGCTCCGATTTCGGTGGTTGCAAGTTCGCGCCGATAATTTCTGTCAACGATCAAACAGCGGTTTTTTCTGTATTCTTTTGTTTTTTTGTGATAGGTGCTGAAAATCGGAAATTTGCGAAGTCTGTCGTATTCATCAAAATCAAGCCCTTTCACCAAACCGTAATATTGATTTTCCTTTTTGCGTTGTTCATCAAATTTTGAACGGAAATAACTGCTTGGCTTTCCGAACATCTTCCCGAGAGAATCCGAGAGTGCAACGATATTATTGATATAAACCGAATCTTTAATGGTTTTGAAATCAACATACATATCGTAGCGCATCACAGTTGTTGCAAGGATGGAACCATCAGCGGCATATAAATTTCCACGAGCCGCTTTCAGAGTTGCTTCCCGATAATTTTTATTGATGAAGTCGTTCTTTATTTCCTCAACATTGGTGTTCTGCAAAATCAGAATTCTTCCGAGGAAAACCACAAACAGGATGAAGGCGAAACCTGTAAAAAGGTAGCCCCAGCGCAGTGTTTTTTTGCGTTTTACGTCGTAATCATTTTGTTTTGCCATTGTTATCTTCTAATTTTATCAGCAATTTGTGCGGATGATTTTCCAACGGAAGCAGAGAATCTTTTACCATTTCCTTTCCCAGCTCCGATTCCATTTTTACTTTTATCAGCTTGCTTTGCGCATACGCGTTTCGGGATTTATATTCTTCTGTTTGCTCTTTCAGATCGTTTACGTGTTCGATTTTTTTGCTCACCAGATGATTGCTGTAAATCATAATCATCATCAGGACAAAAAGCAGCAAAAAGTATTTGTAATGAGCTTTTATCTCATCACGGTTCAGAAAATTTCCTTTTATAATGTCGATAAAAGTGAGCTTTTTTCTGGGTTTGTATGTTGTTCTTTTTGCCAATTTTTTGTTTGATTTTGTTTGAGTGTTTGATTTTGTTTGAACGAATTGCGATTGTTTTATCAAATCATTTCAAACTGTTTTCAACAACTTCAAACCTTTATTCCTACTCTCATTTTTGCACTTCTTGCTCTCGAATTTTCCTCTATTTCTGCATCATCGGGAGTTACCGCTTTACTTTGCAGAAGTTCAAACGCTTTTTTATAATTCCCGTAAATATCTCTTTGCGGTTCGCCTTCAAACATTCCGTTTTTCAGAAATCTTTTTGCCAACCTGTCTTCCAGAGAATGGTAAGAAATTACAACTAGCCTTCCTTCCGGTTTCAGAATTCTGTATGCCTGAACCAGCATTTCTTTTAAAGCTTCCAATTCTTCATTTACCTCTATTCTGATTGCCTGAAAAACCTGCGCAAAAAACTTATTCTGCTTATGTGGCGGAATGTAGCTGAAAAGATTTTTCAGGTCTTCCGTGGTTTTTATTTTTTTTGTTTTCCGGTGATGAACGATTTCTCTTGCCAGCTTTCTTGCTTCCCGAAGCTCGCCGTAATGGTAAAAAATATCGGCAAGCTGCTCTTCTTCATATTCATTGATGATCTTTTTTGCATCCAGACTCTGCATTACATTCATCCTCATATCCAAAGGCGCATTGCTTCTGGTTGAAAAACCTCTTTCCGCTTCATCAAACTGGTGGGAAGAAACGCCCAGATCCGCTAGAATTCCATCCACCTGATGAATTCCGTGCATCAGAAGTGAGTTTTCCAGAAACCTGAAATTTTGATTAATCAGCGTAAATCTTTCATCCTCAATTGTATTATTCAAAGCGTCCAGATCCTGATCGAATGCGAAAAGTTTTCCTTTCACAGAAAGTCTTTTCAGAATTTCCTTTGAATGTCCACCTCCTCCGAAAGTGCAGTCCACATAAATTCCGTCCGGATTCGTTACCAAATCATCAACACTTTTCTTCAGCAAAACGGGATTATGATACATTTTCAATTCAGAGTTCAAGGTTCAAAGTTTCAGGTTTCTTCATTAAAATCGACAGCACCCATAATTTCTTCGGATAATTTTGCAAAACCTTCCTGATTGATGCTGATATTTTCTTCATACGCATCCTTGTCCCAAATTTCGAAAAATTCTCCGACTCCGGAGATCACTATTTCCTTGTGTAGTTCCGCGAAATTTTTCAGGTCTTTGGAGATCAGGATTCTTTCCGCTTTATCCAGCTCTACGGTTTTCACTCCGGCAGTGAACATTCGGATAAAATCAGTGTTTTTTTTCACGAAGCGGTTCAGTCCGTTAATTTTGTCCATCAGTTTTTCCCAGGATTTCATCGGGTAAACTTCAAGGCATTTCTGAAACACGGCTCTTTTCACGACAAGGTTTTTGTCGGAAAAATCCTCTAAATGCTTGATCAACTGTGAAGGAAGCTTCAGCCTGCCTTTGTCGTCAATTTTGCACTCGTATGTTTCAAAAAAATAATTCATTTGGGACAAATTTATATAATTATTTCTAAAACTTCCCACTTTTTCCCACTTTTTGACTTAATGTGGATAAATTCCTTTTTCGATATGTAATTATAAATGGATCAGCAGTTTACAATATTTTTGAAATTTTGATGCTTACGGAATTATTTTTTTTATTTATTTTTAAATGCTATTATTAATCAGAGTCTGTTATTTTTGTCTATTAATTTGTAATTTTGCCAGTCTCGACACATTTCTATGATTTTTAAGAAGAAAAAAGAGAAGAAATTTACTTTCATCAAAGAAGGAGAAGGTACACCCATCGTGCTTTTGCAGGGATTAATGGGCGGATTGAGTAATTTCACCCAACTGATCGATTTTTTTTCTCAAAGAGGATACAAAGTATATTTTCCCGACCTGCCGATTTATGAGTTACCGATTCTGAACACCAATCTGGCAAGTATTGCAAAATTTGTTGCAAGATTTATTGAAGAGGAAGTAAAGGAACCGGCGATCGTTATAGGAAATTCTATGGGAGGACACGTAGGTTTGATTCTTACGATTTCCCGCCCGGAATTGGTAAAAAAGCTTGTGCTTACAGGAAGCTCAGGATTATATGAGCGTACATTCGGAGACAGCTTTCCCCGAAAAAACGATCGCAGCTATATCAGGAAAAAAGCAGAAGAAGTATTTTATGATCCGGCGGTTGCCACGGAAGAATTGGTGGATGAAGTATTTTCGGTAGTGAACGACAGGGCAAAAGGTATAAAAACCGTAATGCTCGCAAGAAGCGCCATTAAACATAATATGGAAAAGGAACTGCACAACATCTCAGTTCCTACCTGTATTATCTGGGGAAAACAGGACAACGTAACGCCTCCCGAAGTAGCCATTGAAATGGACAGGCTGATTCCCGATTCCGACCTTTTCTGGATTGATAAATGCGGACACGCCGCAATGATGGAAAAGCCGGATGAATTCAATGAAATATTATATAACTGGTTGAAGGATAAATCTTAAATTACAGAACCATTAAGACTTCTTAATGGTTTTTTATTTCAGAAAATAATTATGATCATAAAAACGGCAGAATTTGTAAAAAGCAGCGGAAAATGGCAGGAATGCCCTGATCCGAAACTTCCGGAATACGCATTTATCGGACGGTCGAATGTGGGAAAATCTTCTCTTATCAACGCGATGATGAACAGGAAAGATCTTGCGAAAACATCAGGAACTCCGGGAAAAACGCAGCTGATCAATCATTTTTTGATTAACGAAAACTGGTATCTTACGGATTTACCGGGTTACGGTTATGCCAAAGTTTCTAAAACACTTCGGAAAGATTTTGAAAAACTCATCACCAATTATATTCTGAATCGGAAAAATCTGGTCAATCTTTTTGTACTGATTGATATCCGGCACACTCCGCAGAAAATCGATCTGGAATTTATACAATGGTGCGGCGAAAGCGGTGTTCCTTTTTCCATTGTTTTTACAAAATCGGATAAAATGAAACCCAACGCAGCGAAAAAAAACGAAGAAGAATACAAAGCCGAACTTCTGAAAAGCTGGGAAGAACTTCCGGAAATCTACATCACTTCCGCCGAAAAAAAAGAAGGATGTGATGAAATTCTACATTATATAGAAGCGACCAATGATTTTCTCATTAAAAATAAAGTGAATTTCGATGAATAATATTATCTGGAAAATAAAAACTTTTAATGAGCTTTCCGTTTCTGAGCTTTATTTCATCATCAAAGCAAGAATAGATGTTTTCGTGGTGGAGCAGAATTGTCCGTATCCGGATTTGGATAACCATGATCAGAAAGCTGTTCACATCTGGGCGGAATCTGATAAGGAAGTTCTGGCGTATTGCAGAATTTTTGATCAGGGAATTAAATATAAAGAAGGTTCAATCGGGAGAGTATTGACTACAGAAAACGCAAGAGGCAGAAATCTCGGCAAACAGCTTATAAGTTTTGCAGTAGAAACTATTGAAAACAGATTTCACACATCTCAGATACGGATATCCGCACAGGATTATCTGCTCAAATTTTATTCGGATTTCGGGTTTAAAGATACCGGAAAAAAATACCTGGAAGATGATATTCCGCATACAGAGATGCTGCGAAATAATATGTAATCAGAATGTTTAATTTATATGAAAAAATTTCTTTAAAATACAGAGATTATCGAAAAAGCATATAATCGTTCAGATTTTAACATTTCTTTATCTTTTTTATTAATTTATTTTTATTACTTTAGCGCTATCTTTTAATTATTAAATTTTGAACTTATGAAAAAATCATTATTATCTGCCTTTGCGTTATTATCAGTTGCAGCAATGGCACAATCGTGGGATCCACAGGCTACAAACTGGCCGCAGAGTTATGGTGTGGATGAAATGAGCATTGTTGATGCAAATACCGTTTGGACTTTCGCTTATGACGGAACCGGAACGCCAAATTCTTATCCAAAACTTATTTCTAAAACCACAAACGGAGGAGCTACTTGGGAAGCTAAAACTATTAGTGGACCACCTTCCAATGCTTTGGTTTCTGACATTGCTGCTGTAGATGCGAATACTGCCTATATCGTTACGGCACCATTCAGCGGAAGCGGAGCAGCAAACGGAATCTGGAAAACGGTAGATGGCGGTACTTCTTGGACAAAACAAACTTCTTTCGGATCAACTTCTGCTTCTTTCGCCAATCAGATTTATTTCTGGGATGCCAATAACGGATGGGCTTGCGGAGATCCTGTAGGTGGAAAATTTGAAATGTACAAAACTTCCAACGGAGGAACTACCTGGACTGCTGTTGCAGGTGCTCCTGCTCCTGAAGGCGGACAAGGAGGAGAATTCAGTTATGTAGGAGTAAAAGATGTTGCCGGAGATAATGTATGGATCGGAACAGATCTTGGACGTATTTTGCGTTCAACAGACAGAGGTACAACCTGGACAGGATATATTACTCCGTGTTTAGATTTTGGTGGTGTAACTACTTCCGGATCCCAAGGATCTTTTGCTTTCAAAGACGGAAACAATGGTCTATTACTAACAGCTGATGGAGTATCAGCCGGTGGATTTGTTACTGCAGGTCTATATAAAACTACAGATGGTGGAGAAAACTGGGAAATGCTGGAACCAACCGGAGAATGGTATTACGGAGATATCGCTTATGTTCCGGGAACTGCAAATACTTATGTAACTACCGGAATTGCCCCTACTGTTGCTGAGCCTTTGCTTGGATCTTCTTATTCCACGGATGGTGGTGTAACCTGGACAAGTATTGATTCCGGGGAACAAAGAGGAAAAGTTAAATTTCTCAATGGTACAACAGGTTGGTGCGGACAATTCAGTGATGGAGAAGGAGGTTCAATAGGAATTCTTAAATTCAACGGAGACCTTTCTATGGCTGTTTCTGATGTAGCTGTGAAATCAAACCTGCAAATCTATCCTAATCCGGCTGCTGATGTAGTAAAAATTTCTGCTAAAAAAGAAGTTTTATCCGGTACAATTATGGATATGTCCGGGAAAAAAGTACAGACTTTCAAAGGAAGCGAAGCTAATGTTTCTTCTTTAGCTAAAGGAACATATATTCTTCAGGTAGTGTACAAAAACGGAGGTGTTGAAAACACTAAACTTATCAAAAAATAATTTGTAATAAATTATGATAAAAAAAGAGATCTGAATTTTCAGGTCTCTTTTTTTATTCAAAAGTTCATCATTCCGTTTTGTCCCCCTTTCCGAAGATTCCTCTTTTCTTCTTCTCTTTCTTTTCCGGTGGCTTGGTGATATTCTGCACTTTTTCCTTTACATTTCCTGTTGCTTCCTTTACTGAGGTTTTTGCGTCTTTCACTGCGGATTTCACATCCTGAGTTGCCGTTTTTACATCTTCCACCGTATTTTTTACTTTTTCTTCGGTTTTTTCCACATTTTTTCCAATCAGGGTTTTCTTCAGACCTTCTTCGATCCCTTTCCAGAAAAGATTGAAAAATGATTTCGTAGGATCTCTCGGAACATCATCTACAACTACACTTTCAGGAAAATTTCCAGAATTTCCTTTTACAAAAATATTGGCAACTGCCGAAAGTATTTTGTCTTTTTCGCCGCCGTTTTTCAGGATCGCTACTTTCAGGTCTTTATGCTTCATATTGAAGCTTCCATCCAGACCGTTTTTATTTCCGTGAAAATTAAATTTCAGATTTTCAATGGTTCCCGTGGTGCGGATTTTCAGATAAGGTTCCACAAAAGGATTGATTCTTGGCGCCGGAAGCGAAGAAATATTCCCCGAAATCGTAAAAGCATCAGACAAATTTGCAGTATTGAATTTCCAGCTTACATTCATCGGAGAAACTTTGAAAAATTTACAATTGATGGTAATCGGAACTTCCGTCGGCTTTCCTTTCATCTTTCCGGAATTCAGGTTTTTGGCATTCAGATTAAAATCGGAAAAGGTAAGTTTTCCCGGTCCATCGCTTTTTTTCGTATCTTCCTCATATTCCAGATAGGAATTTTTTACATCGAGCTGATGAACGAACATCGGAAATTTTATTTTTCTTAAAAGTTCCGAATACAACGGTTTTATTTTCGGATCATCTTTCGGGATTTTGCTCCGGAAAATATTCGCGTTGGCGGATTGGATCGTAACATTGTCCGCTTCCAGAAATTTATTTTTGCTGAAAAGATCCCATTTTCCCGTCATCGAAATCTGCGTTGCTTTCAGCGTATATAAATCTTTTTCCACAGGAATCATTCGGATGAACTGGCTTCTGGAAACCGTAGGAATCATACTGAAATTGTTGATCTGAACTCCGGATTTATTCAGCTTTAATAAGTCGATTGCGAGATTATAAAACTTTGTTTTATACTTAAAATTCCTTGTCGTTGCGGAATAATTCCCGAGATTGAAAGCCAGTCCGGAATTGTCAGGTTTTGGCGAAATTTCCATCGCGTTCAGATTCGCGTTCAGATCGTTGAAAGCAAGCGGCTGATTTCCTTTATCATACACCAGGTTTGAATTTTTTAAACTGATCATTTTAATTTTCACCGGAAACTGAATTCCTGAAAAATCAGATTTCTTTTTCGGTGAATTTGCCACCGATCTTATCGTTCCGTTAAGCTGATTGATAAGAATATTTTCGATGTCGAGATTCAGCTTGTTTTCTTTAAAACCGAATTCGTTCATCTTAAAACTCATTCTTTCTCCGGTAAAATTCATCCCGGATTTTTGCTCTGAAAATGCGGAAATTTTCTGCAGATCACCGCTTTTCGGATTCAGTGAAACGGAAGCGATCTTAAATTCCTGTTCGCCCGAAAGCACGGAAATATTTTTCCCCGAAACCAGAAAATCAGCATACGTAAACGGGATTTTTCCCTTTGAAGTTTTTTTGTCCAGAACAAATCTGTTGATCTTCACATTCACATTTTCTGCGGAAAATACCGGCGTTTCATCCGTTTTTCTGATCTCGATTTTTACATTGTTCAGGAAAATATCATTGAGATTCAGTTCTAAATTATTTTCTTTTTTCTCCTTTTTTTCCGGTTTTGAAATATTGGAATACATCACGAAATCGGGATTCTGAAAGGTAAGATTGGCAAGCGAGATTTTTCCTTTTTTCAGAATGATATTCGTAAAATTCATTTCATCGGATTTCAGGCTGAATATATTTTTCCGGTTCGGATAATATTTCTGAAACTGTTTCCCCGAAAGCAGCGGAATCAGCCGGAAATCTTTAATGCTCATTCTGCCGTTTTGCGTATTGATATTTTTCGCGGAAATCGCGTAAAGATTTTCCGGGCGGAAAAAGAAATTTTCTCCTTTGATATGGTATTTATCAAAAACCACAGGAAGCGCATTTTCAATAGAATTTTCCGTCATCTGAATATTTTCAACCGATATATTGAGACGGTTTACGGAAAGAAATTTCCTTTTATCGGTTTTGAAAATCCTGATATTCCCGTTGTTAATTCTGATGTTTTCAAATTCCGGAAGTTCTTTCTTTTTTCCGCCGGCTTTTTCTTTTGGTTGTGCTAAAATAATATTGAGGTCGGGATGTCCCAAAAGCAGGTCACTGGAAGAAATTTTTTTATTGAAAACCGCATCGTAAATTCCGAATCTGCTGATTCTTAATGTGTCAATTGTTCCCTGTAAACGAACGATTGCGGTATTATCCGGATTTTTGGTGTTTACGGAAATCCCGGAAGCGAAAATGTTTCCCGTTCCCAGATCCACATCCAGATTTTTATACGTGATGATGTAATCAGTATTTTTTTTCAGAAAATCAGGCAGCTTGTTTTTCAGCCATATATTCACTCCGAAATTGGCGATAAGAACAAGCAGGAACAAAATTCCTGCAAAAATTGAAATTCTTTTTAACCACTTATTTTTCATACGCTTATAAATAAGTTTCTCAAAGATAAATAAATTGTTTTGTGATGCTTACTACTTCCGAAATTATATAAAACAGGATGATTATTTTGGAAATTTTTACAATTCGGTTTTACAATTTCTGGAAAACTGTCGGGGTTTTTATTTTTCAACCCTTTCAGAGTTTCAAACTCTGAAGGGTTTTACAAAATTTCCAGCTCAATCACATAACCTTCGTGTCCTCTTACATTCATAAAATTTCCGCCCTCGAAATACAGATATTGTCCTTTGATTCCTTTTAAAATCCCTTCAAATTCAGGTTTCTTATCCAAAGTGAAAACGGTAATGTTTTCCGGCGCTTTGTAAGGAAAATCTAGCTTTACGATTTCGCCGTTGTCTGTTGCAAATTTTTTGAAATCATTCGGAAAATATTCTGCGGTCTTGTTGCGGAAATCTTCCAGATCCAAATCGTCTTCGTATTCATCGGCAAGCATTTTCCGGACGTTGGTTTTATCGGGAAGATGTTTTTTCAGCTCCACTTCTATCATTCCGGCTTCGTAGCGGTTTTCGGTTTTCGCAATCGGCAGAGCGAAAGTTGCGCCCTGGTCAATCCAGCGGGTCGGAATCTGCGAAACTCTCGTAACGCCGACTTTCACATCGCCTGTGTAAGCAAGATACACAACGTGTGGAACCAATTGTATTTCTTTTTCAACTTCAAGATTTCGTTCTTCAATTCCCAAATGCGCAGTAGAAAGTTCGGGACGAATAATGGTATCACTGGCATAAGGACTTTCAAAAAAGCACTTTTTGCAGAATCCCATTCTGTAAATTTTCTCGTCGCTTCCGCAGTTCACGCATTCGTAACCGATATGTTTTATTCGCAGCTTTTTCCCGAAAAGCTGGTTCATACTGATTAAATCGTTTTTCAGGTTCAGATAATACTGAATCGGTTCTGCGTTTTGGGAAATCATTTTCAGAATTTGTCCGGAGAATTGCATAGCGTAAAATTTGAGTAAAAGTAGGGAATATTTGTGTATTTTAGCCATTAATAAAAAACCTCTAAGACATGAAAAACATTTATTACATTATATTGGCTGTAATTATATTCCTGACAAGTTGTTCCAACGCTTCACAACCAAACGACCCAATTCCCGAACACGAAACATTTACGATTAAGTCCAAACAAGTTGGCGAGGACAGGGTAATAAATGTATGGACACCGCAAGATTACAAAACGAGTTCAGACTCTTTGCCCGCAATGTATATGGCAGACGGTGGAACAAAGGAAGATTTTCCTCACATTGCAAACACTTTGGCAAAACTCATCAAAGAGAAAAAGATTAAGCCTTTAATTCTCGTAGGAATTGAAAACACGCAAAGAAGGAGAGATTTGACAGGTTTTACAGAAATTGCAAAAGACAAAGAAATTGCACCGGTTGTAGGCGGTTCGGAAAAATTCAGAGCGTTTATCAAAGATGAACTTTTTCTCGAAATCGACAAACGATACAGAACAACGAACGAAAAGAGCATCATTGGAGAATCTGCATCAGGACTTTTTGTAATGGAAACATTCTTTCTGACACCCGAAATGTTTGACAATTACATTGCTTTTGACCCGTCATTATGGTGGAACAACCATTATTTGGTAAGAACAGCAAAAGACCATTTGTCAAAATTTCCAACCGATAAAAAAGTTTTGTGGTTTGCAGGTTCAAAAGCAACAGATATTTCCCCTTATACAAAGGAATTAGCAAATGTTTTCAAAACCGAAAGCCCTGCAAATTTAAAGTGGGAATATTCAGACGAACCGAAAGAAAAACATACAACAATTTTCAGAGCGACAAAAGAAAAAGCAATAATTTGGGCATTAAACAAAACTGAATAAAAAACGCAACTTTCTGGGTTGCGTTTTTTGGATAGTAATTAAAAAGAGATTTTTAATTTCGCATATAAAGACAAATCAATTTCAAATCCTTAAATTTGCTACTCTTTCAAAAAGCACCAATGAATTACCTCATTACAGGCGGGAGCGGTTTTATCGGCTCGCATTTAGCAGAACAACTATTAAAAAACGGACATTCTGTCATTAATATTGACAATTTTGACGATTTCTACGATTACAAAATAAAAATCCGGAATACTTTTGAAAGCACCGGAAAACCTTTTGAATTTCATTTTAACGATAAAGAAACTGATATTCAGAAACTTATTCTGGAAACTTCATCCGAAAAATACAAATTGTATTATCAGGATATCAGAGATAAAGACGGATTGCGGAACATTTTTGAAAATCATAAAATAAATATGATTATTCATCTTGCCGCTTTGGCAGGAGTTCGTCCGTCTATTGAAAGACCTTTGGAATACGAGGAAGTAAACATTCGCGGAACGATGAACCTTTGGGAATTATGCAAAGAATTTACTGTTGATAAATTTGTTTGTGCTTCATCTTCAAGCGTTTACGGAAACAATGAAAAAATTCCTTTTTCCGAAACCGACAATGTCGATAACCCGATTTCTCCTTACGCTGCAACCAAAAAAGCAGGAGAAATTCTCGGTCATGTCTATCATCATCTGTATAAAATTGATATGATTCAGTTGCGGTTTTTCACCGTTTACGGACCTCGTCAAAGACCGGATTTAGCAATTCACAAATTCACGAAACTGATTTCCGAAAACCGGGAAATTCCTTTTTACGGCGATGGTTCTACGGCGAGAGATTATACGTTTGTAGAAGACATTATCGACGGAATTCTGAAATCCATCCAATATCTTCACAGCCATCAGAATATCTATGAAATCATCAATCTTGGTGAGAACGAGGTGATTACTCTCAATGAAATGGTATATACCATTGAGGAAATATTAGGAAAAAAACCCGTGAAAAACTATCTTCCGATGCAGCCGGGAGATGTCCTGAAAACCAACGCAGATATCGAGAAAGCAAAACGAATGATCGGCTATAATCCTACCACAAAATTCCAAAATGGCATAAAAAAATTTGTGGAATGGTTTTTGGGAAATGCCGGTTAGCATTTTGGTGGAAGTATGGAATTGGCACGATAGGAAAACTTCCATCTTCCAACCCAAAATTTTGAAAATCAGCAAGAAAAAACTTTGATATCTCATCTAAATTTTTACTTTTGCAAAAAATTTAAATTTATGTATTGGACATTAGAACTGGCTTCATATTTAAGCGACGCACCTTGGCCGATGACTAAGGCTGAACTTATTGATTATGCGATAAGAACAGGAGCACCAATGGAAGTGGTGGAAAACCTTCAGGCAATCGAAGACGAAGGTGAAATCTACGAATCCATTGAAGAGGTATGGAGCGACTATCCGACGGACGAAGATTTCCTTTGGAACGAAGACGAATATTAACTGAGCATTTGGCTGATGGCTTATAGCGATTAGCCAAATTATTTTTAAACATAAACTGCAAATTGCCAAAAGCAAATTGCTAAAAGCAAAACAAATGAGTTTTTTAGACAAAGTCCTTAAAGGTTTCCTTGGCGACAAAAATGCCAATGACCTGAAAGAAGTAAAGAAAGTTGTTACCAAAATCAAGGCGACAGAACCCACAATCTCGGAACTATCCGATGACGGACTGAGGGAAAAAACAGCAGAATTCAAAGAAAAAATAAAATCCGCTTCGGCAGAGATCACTTCACAGATCGAACAGATCAAGGAGCAGATCGAAACCACATCCAATATTGATGAAAAAGAAGCGCTTTTCGGCAGAATTGAAGCTTTGAAAAAAGAAGCTTACGAGATTGAAGAAAAAGTTCTGAACCTCATTCTTCCTGAAGCTTTTGCCCTCGTAAAAGAAACCGCGAAAAGGCTTGCCCAAAACGGAGAGCTCCGCGTTACCGCAACCGAAATGGACAAAGAACTGGCTTCAACTAAGGATTTTGTAAGCCTTGAAGGAGATACCGCTGTCTGGAAAAATTCTTGGGATGCAGCCGGAACACCGATTGTCTGGGATATGGTTCATTACGATGTGCAGTTTATCGGAGGAGTTGTCCTGCATTCCGGGAAAATTGCGGAAATGGCAACCGGAGAAGGAAAAACTTTAGTGGGAACACTTCCTATTTATTTAAATGCTTTGCCTGGTCGTGGAGTTCACGTAGTTACTGTAAACGATTATCTTGCAAAAAGAGACTCCGCCTGGATGGGACCTTTGTACCAATTCCACGGTTTAACAATTGACTGTATCGACAATCACCAGCCGAATTCCGACGGAAGAAGAAAAGCCTACAATTCCGATATTACTTACGGAACGAATAACGAATTCGGTTTCGATTATCTTAGAGATAATATGGTTACATCTCCGGAAGAGCTTGTTCAGAGAGATCTGAATTTTGCGATTGTGGATGAGGTGGATTCCGTTTTGGTGGATGACGCCAGAACACCGCTCATTATTTCCGGACCTGTTCCTCAAGGAGACAGACAGGAATTCGATGTGCTGAAACCTTCTGTTGACAGAATTGTGGAAGTTCAGAAAAAAACCATTACCACGATTTTCAACGAAGCTAAAAAATTAATCGCGGCAGGAAACACAAAAGAGGGAGGATTCAAATTATTGCAGGCATACAGAGGTTTACCAAAGAACCGCCCTTTAATTAAATTCCTTTCCGAAAGCGGAAACCGTGCCTTGCTTCAGAAAACCGAAGCACAGTATATGCAGGACAACAACCGCGATATGCCGATTGTGGATAAAGATTTGTATTTCGTGATCGATGAGAAAAACAATCAAATCGACCTTACTGATAAAGGTGTAGAATATATGTCGGCAGGAAATGAAGATAAAGATTTCTTCGTGCTGAACGATATTGCTACAGAACTCGCTGAACTCGAAGCTAAAAATTTAAGCAAAGAAGAAGAATTTGAAGCCAAAGAAAAACTTTTTGCAGATTTCGCAGAAAAATCCGAGCGTGTTCATACAATGAATCAGCTGCTGAAAGCCTACACTTTATTTGAAAAAGATGATGAATATGTAGTAATGGACGGCGAAGTGAAAATCGTGGATGAGCAAACCGGACGTATTATGGACGGAAGACGCTATTCCGACGGACTTCACCAGGCAATCGAAGCTAAAGAAAATGTAAAAATCGAAGCAGCAACCCAAACCTTTGCTACCGTTACGCTCCAGAATTATTTCCGTATGTACAATAAGCTTGCGGGGATGACAGGTACAGCAGAAACGGAAGCCGGAGAATTCTGGGAAATTTATAAACTGGATGTGGTGGTAATTCCTACCAACAGACCAATCCAAAGAGATGACAGACAGGATCTGGTATACAAAACCAATCGTGAAAAATACAACGCCGTAATCGAAGAAGTTGAAAAACTGACTTCCGCAGGAAGACCGGTTTTGGTAGGGACAACCTCCGTAGAAATTTCGCAGCTGCTTTCCAGAGCGTTGCAATTAAGAAAAATCCAGCATCAGGTTCTGAACGCGAAACTCCACAAAAAAGAAGCGGAAATTGTAGCAGAAGCAGGAAGACCGGGAGTGGTAACCATCGCAACGAATATGGCTGGTCGTGGAACGGACATCAAATTGCGAGAAGGCGTGAAAGAAGCAGGAGGTTTAGCCATTATCGGAACAGAAAGACACGATTCCCGAAGAGTTGACCGACAGTTGAGAGGTCGTGCCGGAAGACAGGGAGATCCGGGAAGCTCGCAGTTTTATGTTTCCCTTGAAGATAATCTGATGCGTCTTTTCGGTTCCGAAAGAATCGCAAAAATGATGGACAGAATGGGACACAAAGAAGGCGAAGTGATTCAGCATTCAATGATTTCCAGATCCATTGAAAGAGCACAGAAAAAAGTAGAGGAAAACAACTTCGGAATCCGTAAAAGACTGTTGGAATATGATGATGTGATGAACAAGCAGCGTGATGTAATCTATAAAAGAAGAAAGAACGCATTGTTCGGTGATCACCTGAAATATGATATTACCAATATGATCTACGATGTCGCACATTCCATTACCAACAAAACGAAAATGGAAGGCGATTATAAAGATTTTGAATATGAGATCATCAAATACTTCACGATGCAGGCTCCTGTTTCCGAAGAAGAATTCAAAACAAAATCCGTTGAGGATCTTACCAACAGCGTTTTCAAAGCGGCTCAGGAAGATTATCAGATGAAGCTGAACCTGATGAAAGAAAAAGCGTTCCCAATTATCGAGAATGTATTCAAAAATCAGGGACAAATGTTTAAAATGATTCAGGTTCCGTTTACGGACGGTCATAAAACAATGACTATCGTTACCAATCTTGAAAAAGCCAACGAAACCCATTGCGAAAGCCTCATCAACGATTACGAGAAAAATATCACTCTTGCCATTATCGATGAAAACTGGAAACAGCATTTAAGAGAAATGGATGATCTGAGACGTTCTTCGCAAGGTGCGGTTTACGAGCAGAAAGATCCGTTGGTAATTTATAAGCAGGAATCGTTCTATCTTTTCAGCGAAATGGTGGACAAAATGAACAAGGAAATCGTATCTTTCCTTTACAGAGGAGAAATTCCGGCGTAAGGAATAAAAAAAATCATATTATAAAACACTTTTCCAAACGGGAAAGTGTTTTTGTTTTGAAAAAGCGGGGTCAAACAAAATCCTGAGAGAAAAAGAGAAAACCACAAAAAAGCCTCAGATTTCTCTGAGGCTTTTCTTTACAAGTGTGGGTCCTGAGGGATTTTATATTTTCCTTGTTTCGCATTGATATTTAATGTTTTACAGATTTTTATGAATCAGGGTATGCCTGAAAGTATGCCTATTTCTGATAAAATTTATATTCTTACTAATTTCATTAAAGGCTCAAAAGAATACATAGCTGCCCTGCTTCCTGATGCTTCTTCTACTAGTGTTAGAAGTTTTTCTTCAACCAACTTTTTACTAAACTTTGCTGCCGTATTAGTAGGAACGGCAGATTTATTAGTAAATTTATTATTTCTAAAAACAGGATTGGTAAATACAAAATCCAATGCATTAATGCTATATTTTGAAGATAAGACATCTGCAAAGACAGTTTTCATTTCTTCATAAAGTTCTTGTATTTTTTCTGTAATTTCCAAATTCTTTATAGCCTGCTTTTCTACTGCGGTAAAGAAAAATTTCAGCCATAATTCCCAATCATTATTTTCAGAAACATTACGCAGTGCATAAATATAATGGTCTTTGTACTCTTCAAAATAACCACTAATATAAAAGTGAGGCTGTGATATTACTTCCTCTTTCCATAGAATAAGAGGAATCAGCATTCTTCCAATTCTTCCATTTCCATCTTTGAATGGGTGCAATGCCTCAAATTCCAAATGAGCCAATGCTGTTTTAATTAATACCAATTCATCAGAATTTTTTATGTAAGAGAGTAGATTATCCATTCCTTGCTGTAAATGTTCGGGACTTATTGGAACAAACCTTATACTCCTTCTGTCACTATCTGCAAGATAGTTCTGTTCGGTTTTATATTGTCCCGGTGCTTTTTCTGAACCTCTCCCAAAATAAAGCAATTGTTGATGCATTTGTTTAATAAAAGCATCTGAAATATCATATCCATCTTCCAATGCGTGTTGAGCATTTTTTAAAGCTCTTTGATACAATATTGTTTCTAAAACATCTGCACGTGCAGGTTTATAATCCGTATCTATCTCTTCATTTGCTTCATATTGAAGAATTTCATCCATTGTGCTAATAGTTCCCTCTATTCTGGATGACAGCAAGGCTTCCTGATTTCTTAAAGGAGCAAGCAGAATCTCATTATTATGCATTTTTTTGAGTTCTTGGTCATATCTGCTTAATGCATCTGTTGCAGCAGAAAGTTCCTTATAAAACTTACTATAATCTAGAGATTGGGGAGGGAATTTATTATAATGATAGTGTACAGCACTTTCTAACATTTTATCCATTGGTAAATTATTTGTCTATAAAAATAAGCAAATAATTATACACTACCAATTTTCTATATATTTTTCTTGGATTTTTTACAGACGAAAAGATTTGTTCATATTTCTTTACAAACAAATTCACTTGTCTGTAAAAAAAATAAAAATTTTATAGACAAGTGAATTTGTATATATTCTTTTACAGACAAATGCTTTAGTCTATATTATTGTCTCAAATTTTACAGACTATTTTTTTGAGGCAATTAATTTTGCTAATTGCCTCAAAAATCATTAAATCTTGAGGCAATTAAATTTCTCAAAACTCCATTTCTTTCATAAAGCACTGTGGCACTACTAGATAAGAGATAATAATTAGTCCATAATTCCACCTCATCTGAAATGGAATGAACTTCAAAATTCTCTTTGAATTTACTCACTCCAAAACTTTGGATTAAATTACTCCTAAATTGGTTTACTTGCTCCAAAGGTTCAAATTTAAAAGTGAATATTACAGCCTGTAAATAATCCCATAAGAAAACAAGTTCTGTCTGCTGTGGTACTATACCTAAAAACTTAATTTCTCCAAGATAAACATAACTGTCATATCCTCTTATTACTTCCTCTACATCCAATATCTCCAAATTATGCTCCCAATTCTCATAATGCTCTCCTATTGAAAAAGGCAAGTCTTTGTTTTTCATAAGATTTTGGGTATAAAAAAACCACTCTTTTTTGGGAGTGGTTTTTATAGATTATATTTACATTATAAATTGGGACTATTCAGTTTATTATTTTCAATATATTTATCTTTAAGCTCATAACTTAGATACGAAAATCCTTTTGTAATTTCAGCCCCACTATCTAATTTTTTTGTTTTGTTTCTATCTTCATCAATTGCTGAAAAATAAGTATCATCAACAGGGTTGTATGTGAAATTATAGTTGTCTATACCTTCAAAAAAGTGATTTTCACAATTTCATTATCCCAAACTAATAGATCTCCTGTGTTGTTAGTATCAGTCATATAGCGACTAAAGTTATTTCCCCTCAATGCATAAAAAGGCACAGATTGTTTAGAAATTATTTCTGTGGGCTGTCCATATTTTTTTATCAACAAATCTTTAATGTTTTGGATATATGAAGTTCTATTTGCCTGAACAAAGTAAGGTATTGGTTCTCCAATTGCATTAGTTATTGAACCCAAAGTTGAAAGTTCAATTGAATTAGTTGTTCTTCCAAAAATTACATTTAATCCAATTAAATTATCTTTTGTTGAGCTGCTCGTTGGTATTATTAACCCATAATCTGTTAAATCAGAATTATCATTATTGTTGAAAGTTATTGTGAAGTAACTCCCAGTCATATAATCTTGGATTTGGGATTGATATAAAAATTGTTCAGTTACAAAATAAAGCTTATTAAGTACCCTCCCTGGTTTTTTGGAAATTTTGATTTTTTTTGCCATTTGATTTTCAAAATCCCTCATCGTATTCCCAAGTTTTATACTATCTAAAATATATAATTGAGATTCAGCATTTTTGTTGCAACTTAATTGAAATGAAGTTATAAATATAACACAAATAAAGGTAAATATTTTTTTCATCATTTTTTATTTTTTAAATAGGGATATAAGTATATTACTAGCGCTATAATTAGGAACACAAAACAAAATCTTAAATATTCTATGTCATTTGTAGCCTCACCTGAAACTTTATCATAAGTGACACTATCATAAATTTCTTCTGTGGAAGTTCCCATAATTAGCCCCATTAAAGGACTAAATGAAGCCAAAGCAAATGCAATTAAAGCAAAAATTAAGCATCCTTTTCTATCAGAATTATCTATTTTCATAATTTTTATACTTGCCATATATGGCATTAACTTACTGCAAATATAAAATTTTATTTGACTTGTCAAATATGTCAAGTATGGAAAAGTCAGAAATTCTAAAAAAGGTAGGTAAAAGAATTCAGGAAATCAGATTAGAAAAGGGACTTACACAAGTTGAGCTTGTTGGAAGAATTGAGGGAGAAATTGACACAACCAATATTTCAAGAATAGAATCTGGAAGAACCAATCCCACTTTACTTACCCTTTACAGAATTGCTGTGGCTCTGGAAGTTCCCCTTACAGATTTAGTAAATGTAGATTTTATCCAAAATTAAGATTTGGCTATTTATTAGTTTTCTCTTGTTTTTCCCTCAAAATTATAATAGAATCCTATCCTGTATTACACATTACTACTGAAATCACTTGTTTAGTGTACTAGTACACTAAAGAATTGTAATTTGGCTATAATATATATGTAGTAGGACTTTCCAAAACTCCTAACATAATGAAATAGATTACTATTTTGTATTCTCCCACACTCGAATAAAAAGAAAGTGAAATCAAGAAACTGAATCTTTAATATAAATCCGTCCAGTTTTTTAAATCCTTATATATAGGCTCTATATTTCTGGACGGATTTGTGTAATTTACACAAAGGCTTCTTCAAGTTCCTTTGCCATTTTCTCCTCATCAGATTCTACACCCTCTGGAAGATACATATACCTGTGTTCCAAAGTAACTTCTTCCCCTGTTTCACGAATAGTGTACTGATAAGGTTCTGTGTGAATTTTGACAATTCTTCCGGGAAATTCTGTTCCTATCAAACCTCTGCAAGTATCCTCATCAAAGGTTGTGGAAACTGTGGCTTTCTTGGCTGTGGCATAATACTGTCCTGTAGTTTTGCTCAATACCATTTCAATACCTCCCTGTACTTCAAGTAGATAAAACTCGTCTCCACTTTCTTTTTGTCTTGTTTTGTAACCAATAATTCTTACCATTGTTTTAAAGTTTTTGAGTTAAAATTTGAGTTAAAACAGTCTTGTTCAGACATCAATGATAAGTGAAGGTGTTTAGTGGGATGCCCTAAAATTCAGGAATAAATTATTCTGCCTGAAAAAATTGTTTTCTCAGAAAGAGGTACGGGGGTATTTCCTTATTTTCAAAAAGGGGCGGGGGTGTTTTGTAAGGTGGAATGTGGATGGGTAAATTTTTAGGGAGAAAAAATTTTTTTCTAAAAAGTTTACAAAATGGTATATATTTGTATACTATTATATAATCATTTGTAATTGGATGGATTTATTACATCAAGAACACATAGAAAAAATTGATAACTGCCCTGCTAATAACCAATTAGGAGAAATTAAATTATATAGATGGGTAAATAAAGATGATTTAGAAAATTCATACACTCCTCATGGATTTAAAGAGCATTTAAAAAATAATTGCTTAGCGTGGGGGTTATCAACATATAATAATAAACAAAAGGCAATCGAAGCATTGAATAATGCTACAAAAGGCGTCAGAAAAAAGTATAATACCATTGCGTTTTGTGTTATTAAAGATGAATATGGGATAAAGCATCAGTCAGGATCTAATAATCATTATACATTTTATCCCAATAAAGAGTTTGATATAATAGGTAATTTTCAAATAATAGAAAATGAAAACTAATCTATATTTTGACATATCAAAATTTGAAAAAATAGAAGACATCATTTATTTTGATGAACCTATTTTAACTCATTTAAAATTAAATGAGAAAGATTACTTTTTGTATCTTGTAGATTCTACGGATAGTAGTGATATATTCTTATTATTCCAAATTGATGAAGATTTGATTTTTGAATATTTGACAAAAAGAAAGTCTCTAAGGGAAATTATTCAGAATACAAATTTTGTAAATATCTTGGAAAAAGATTTTGCAGGAAACATTATTGACACAAACATAGCAATGCCTGTTTCTTTACCCGAAGATTACCTTCCCAATTCAGAATCTTTCTTGGAATTTAATCCTGTTGAATCTTCATATTATTATGAAAAAATTAAAGAATATAATGGAAAATTATATTTGCTCGATTTAAGAAAAAATTCTTTTTATTTAAAATTTTCTACAAATGATAGAAAATATGGGGACACAATTGGCTTTAGAGAGTTAACTAATGTTATGCTTAAAAATGTGTCACAATCATATAAAAACTTTGTTGAGATAGATTTTGAAAAGAAATTTGGCAATATAATCCCAATTGATTCTGAAAGAAATTCAATGTTAAGAAAAGTATTGGATGACACAGATTTAAGAATGGTTGATTTAAAGTATGGAAGTTTTGAGATAGGACTTTCCACAGATAAATTAATGAAGACTAATATTGGATTTAAGGAAGTAAAAGAATGGGCAGATAATGTGGGGGATGAATTTAAGAAAATTGTACTTGATGATAATATTGATAAGGATGAACTTGAAACTATTATAAATAATTATACTGAGGAAGAAAGAAATAAAATTTTTGAACCCATTGTAAAAATAATGGATAATCCAAATTATGATTTAACAATTAGAGATAATAAAGAGAAAAAATATCATAGTTTAGGACTTAAGAAAAAAGATGTTTCAAGTAAAATAATTACAAAAAATAAAATAGTTCAAGAACAACAAATCACAGAAAAAAATCTTGAACTAATAAATGTTACAACAATTATAGACAAAAATAGTAACAAGAAAACAATCAATTTAGAGCATACCCTATTTAGCACTGTTCAAGAAACAGAATACCCATTAACATATCAAGATTTTAAAAAATATGGTTATACAGACAATATTGATAAGAATGTTGAAATAAAATTACGTATTGAAAATAAAGGTAAGCAAATCACTCTTATTGCTGATTATTTGGATTATAAATTTGAGGTAGATGTAGAAAATGACAAAATAGATGAGGGAATCAAAAAAATGACAGATAGAATCTACGAATATATAGTTAATAAATAAAATTTCCACCCCACAAAAGCAGGGTGGAATCAAACTAACTCAAAAACCAATGATAATTGGAATTACCATTGAGAGTTTTCTGAATACCCTTTGAAAATTCAAAAGCATTCAGATTTCTGTCAAGGAATGTATCAATATAACTGCTCTTATTGGCTTGTGTAAAGAGATTATACACATCCCATAAGTTAATCCTGCCATCTTCCATTCTACAGAAATTCTTGTCCTCATAATAATCTTTAGCCATTGTATTAATGTGGCTGTCATTAAAATTCAGAAGTGGAATTTTCTGTTTCTCTGCTTTAGGCAGGTGTTGATACAATCTACTTTTACCAATTAACTGTGCAAACTGATGCTCTGAAAGATAATCCTGCGTGAGTTCCTTCATTTCCATTCAGTGTAGTTCTGCATTGTAATTCTGGATAGTTTCCAATATTTTGGAATACAATTCCTGCGGATTGGAAACTTTCAGTTCTGCAAGGAAACCATCTGTGCTGACACATAAGTTACAGCATACTTTATTCTGAAAACCAATAAAAAACTTGAACTTTTCAAAACTTTTTTTGTTATACAGGTTTTCCAGATTGTAGCTTCTAACTCCACCTATACACAAAGACAATTCATTTCCATTAATCCTGTCTGTAATTGCAGGAATTTTCACAATGAAAGCCATTCTTTCGTAGTAAATGGTTTTCTCGTGGTCTAACAGGTCTTTTGCATTTTTATGAATTGCTTCAGGAATCCTGCCTTTAATCTGATGAGAAACCCTGATTTCAGGATTGGTAATACTCTGCATAGGAAAGGCTTTCTGAGTGGCATTTACCACACAATCTATAAATTCCTGATGAGCAATAGTCTTTTCATTATCCTTACTGAATACAGGAATAATACAGTCATTTCTTAAATGGTACAATTCTGCTTCTATGGTATTGGCTAAGATAAATGGACTGGGTTCATAATCTTTAATTCCTAGTACAGAAGTAGAAACAGGAGTGTTTTCAGGCACTAAAAAAGCCTGAACTAAGCTTTTAGTTTCAGGCTCTTTAACCATTTCTTCATCAGACTTATCAGGGGTTTCATTCATTTTACTTGGGTAGTAAATCTCTGCATCTTCAAAATCATCTGTATCATCAAGGAAAAAATCTCTGAGAGGCTTTTTATTTCCAACTGTATCAGATACATTTCTTATCTGGAATTTATCTGTAACAGAACTTTCCTCTATTATGTTGGGAGTTTTACTGAAACTTTGAGTGTCCATTTTTACTGAAATTATTTGGGTTGGTTAAATTCATAAGTAAAGATTTCTTGGCTTCAAAATCAGGTTTTAAACTATCCTGAAATTGTGGGAACTGCTTATATAGTGCCAACAGCTCTGCAATAGAATTACACATCTGAACAGCTTCATATACTTCTTGTTCTGTAGTACGCTTGAGATTCTGACTTGGGATTGAGCCTTCCTGCTCCTTTTCTTTGCAGTCAAATGCATCAGAAGGACTTGCCTTAGACACTTCTGATTTAGCTACATCCTGAGTGCTATCATTACCTAATTTTTTAGGTTTTGCTCCTGAATTACACCAATCCAAAATTTCCTTTCCTGTCTTTTCGGAAATAATGAATTCAGGTTTACCCATAAACAAGCCTGTTCTGTCTTTGGAACTGACAGCAAAGTGCTTGATATCCACATCAAAGACCAGAGTAAATTCATAATCCAGTCCATCCCTCTGAACAGATTTAAGACCTACCTTTTCAGGAATGAATTTTCCATCTTTTTGGTTTAGCACATAATCCTGCTTGGTTCTCATTGTGGCAATGATATGAGCATTTGCCTGTAGGATTTTATCTACAAAAGCTTTCTGTCTTGGTGTAACTTTTGCCCAATTGGTGAATGAGTTCCCTGCTAATTTGGAATGAAAATCCAGAAGTTCATCCCAACAATGGGAAATACTATCCAGAATAATTACTTCCATTCCTGCCTTTTCGCATACTTCAATGGCTTTGATATAGTTTTCAGGGGTGAATGGTGGTGCTAATGAAAGCACGTTATATCCTCCCAAATGAGCATATAAGTCTGCACTTCCATTTTCTGTGTCAATAATGGCTACTTTGGAAAAGTCCCCATTGGTTAGTCCTTTGGCAAGAAGTAAACCTGAATAGGTTTTACCACTTCCTGCACTTCCTTGCAGAGCCATTTTTATCTTGGCTTGTCTGCGTTCTGATTGTCTTAATTGCATAAATTTGTAACTTTAATGTTAAAATGAACGTATATTAATAAAAATGTTAATGTTTTTTAATTATGAAATGAAATAAATTATGATTTGTGGTTTTAAATTCGTAATTTTGTAAAAATATTTATCAAGCCACTTGCTTTGATTCGAAGCACCTCTTAGGATTAACACCCTAAAGGCACAGCTCCCTCAGGAGAGGGGGTAATGGCAGTACAAAATAAAGTTGGCATTGCCTTTCCAGCCAACTCAGAAAGATCAGTTAACTCAAGTGAAAAGGCAACACTTGAAGTTAGGACTAAGGGAGGCTTCCCTTATATTGAAAAACTCACTTTTTATCTTCCTGAAAATTTGGATATAGACCAAGTTTTACAGAATTCTCCCCCTCAGTTCAACCATTGCAGGGATAAATTCGTGTATATTTTGAGTCTTATTTACAGTATTCCTTCAAGAAAAAAGAAAGACATTGAGGAGTACACAGGATATACACCAATAAGCTCATCAATATTAGGAAGCACCATAAAGGATTACAGGAAATATATTGATTATCTGATTCAACAAAACATAATTGAAGAGGATAGGAGTTATATTCCTGATACAAAATGTAGAGGGTTCAGATTCGCTGAACCTTACGGAACGGTATTAAAGCCTGTAGAAATTACTTATTGGAAATTAATCAAAAACATCACATATCTACGAAAGAATTATGACCAAGGATCCACAAATGAACTATCACATTTAAAACAATGGTTCAAAGATTTGGATGTAGATTTGAAAGGGGCGAAAAAGTATTTAAAAAGGAAATTTAAAGAAGAATGCAGAAACCCTGATATTGAATTTCCCGAATTAAGATACAACAGCAGGTTACTTCCCATCCAGAAGCTAAGTGAAAAGGAACATCCTTTATTTTTCGTAGATAAAACAGCAGGCAGACTTCACACTTACATTACCCAACTCAAAACAGAATTGAGGAGATATTTAAAATGGAAAGACAAAATCCTCTGTAGTATTGACATTTCAAATTCTCAGCCTTATTTGTTACAATCATTTCTGGATAAAGAAACTTATGACAAATGCAACAATAAGGAAAGATTAGAAACAATTGAAACACAATCTGATACTATTATGTTAGGAGTTTTGATAGAAAGTATCTCTCAGGAAGAAGATATAATTCTTTTCAAAAGCATTGTTTCTTCGGGGCAGTTTTATGAAGAATTTGGAAGGCTACTTAAGGAAAATGGAGAGTTTATTGATGTGCCAGAAAGTAAAATGAGGGAAACCGTTAAAGACATAACCTTTAGTACCCTATTCAGTAAAAACAGTGCAATCAGATACAGAAACTCAATAAAAATCTTTGAAAGAACTTTTCCCAATGTATATAAAGTAATCAAAAAGATTAAAGAGAATAAACACAATGTTTTAGCAATAGCCTTACAAAATCTTGAAGCAGAACTAGTATTGCACAAAACCTGCAAGAAAATTTCTGAGGAAAGACCTGATGTACCAATATTTACTCTTCACGATTCAATTGTAACAACAGAAGAAAATATAGAATACGTGCAATCCGCTCTACATTCTGTTATGAAAGAAAATATCAGTGTTGAGCCTAATTTTAAAGTTGAGAGGTGGGAATAGCCACCTCTCTTTTATTCCAGCTTAGAATTCAGCTTTTTCATCTGTTCACTCACTTTCTTCTTCACAACCTTTGCATAATGATTCTGCGTGATTCCTATTTCAGAATGTCCTAAAAGTTCAGATACAATTTCCATAGGAACATCATTATACAGCAATATTGTGGATGCAAAAGTTTTCCTTGCAATGTGATGAGTGAGATTCTTCTCAACCCCCACAATGTCTGCAATTTCCTTTAAATAGGCATTAAACCTCTGATTTGACACAACAGGAAGCAAGGCTTCATCTTGACTGTATTTCTTCAAAATACTCTCTGCCTTTTTCAGCAAAGGAATCTCATATTTCTTGTTGGTCTTTTGCCTTAAAGTGCTTATCCACTTCTTTTTATCAAATCCAACAACAATATGCTTCCTTTCCAGATTAGCCATTTCTGTGTAGGCTAAACCTGTGTAACAGCAGAATACAAACATATCAGCAATCTGTTGCAGTCTTGCAGAAGCAAACTTGTGGTTTTCTATCTTCTTCAATTCTTCCAGAGAAAGAAATACTACCTGCTTTTTGGGTCTTTTATTTTTGTGTAGGAGAAATGGGTCTTTATCTAAAAAATCTAATCCTACTGCAAGTTTTACCATTTGCCTGAACCTTTGCAAAGTCTTGTGAATGGTATTCTGTTCAAACTGTTTCTCTGCTTTCAGGTAATATTCAAACTCTGTGATAAAGGACATCTTCATATTCTTTAACAGGTAATCATATTTGTTAAATTTCCATTTAATGTAGGATTTAACGTGAGCTTGGGTTTGGTAAAATTTTCTTACAGACACTTTTGTAGTTGAAATTCCTATCAGCTTTTCCTGCTTTGCAATATGGAGATTAAAGACTTCCATAATTGACTTATCATCTTTAATGGTTTCTCCTTTATATTGCCTGTAAATATCATCTACATCAAAGTCCTTATTCTGAACTTGCAGGAACAAAAAAGCCTGATTAATTTCTTGTTTAATCAAGCTTAGTTGGGTATTGATTTGATTGTGGTCTGTATTGGGTGGAAATGCTTTTTGTTGTTTTGAATTCCAATTTATAGGCTTGAGAAAAAGTGAACTTGAGAATACTTTTCTTTTTCCCAAGTATGTTAATCTGCACCTTATAGGTGCTGTTCCTTTTGCATTTGTATTAATTTTATTTAATACAAATAATATATGCAATTTATTGTTATTCATATTACTATAAAATTTTTAGGGTATGCCTTTTTAGAATTAGGGTATGCCGAATTATATGCCCATTTTTAATGGCATAAATAAGAGAAAATGATAATTTAGAAATAACAGGAAAAGTATAGAATCCTTCCAAACACCCTACACAAAAGGAATAAACACAAAAAAGCCTCAGATTTCTCTGAGGCTTTTCTTTACAAGTGTGGGTCCTGAGGGATTCGAACCCCCGACCCTCTGGGTGTAAACCAGATGCTCTGAACCAACTGAGCTAAGAACCCTTGTTTTTGGTTCGGCAAATATACAATGATTTTTTATTTCTGCAAATTTTTTTCTAAAAATTCTCCTACTACAAAGTTGCTTCCGCCGATAAAAATCATTTCTTCGTTTTTAACATTTTGTAATGCAGAAAGATACCCAAATTGCACATCATCAAAAATTTTGTAATCAATCTGTGATTTTTTCAGCAAACCTTCGTATTCATTTGGATGTCTGCCTCTGTTAATGGCGGGTTTTACAAAATAATACTCTGCGTTTTCAGGTAAAATCTGCAAAACCTCATCTATTTTTTTATCATTTACAAAACCTAAAACGATATGCTTCTTTTTCGGAATTTCGTTAAGCTGGGCAAAAACCATTTCCAAACCTGCCTGATTATGTCCTGTATCGCAAATCGTGAGCGGATTATTGGAAAACACAAACCAGCGTCCGATAAATCCCGTGTTTTTGTGAACATTCAAAAGTCCATTCCGGGTATTTTCACCGGAAATTTCCACGCCTGATTTCCTTAATTCTTCAACCAAAGCCAAAACAACACGAATATTTTTTTTCTGATAACTCCCTTTTAAATCCGATTCCAAATCGGTGTTGATAAGCGTTGCATCAACGAAAAGAGCATTTTCTTTCTCCGCTTTCTCTCTGATAATATGTTTCACGGAAGCATTTTCATCTCCGGAAATGATTGGAATTCCTTTTTTGATAATTCCGGCTTTTTCTCCTGCAATTTCCTCAATCGTATTTCCCAGAATATTCTGGTGGTCGAGCTGAATATTTGTAATCGCGGAAACCAAAGGTTTTATAATATTCGTGGAATCTAATCTTCCGCCCAAACCGACTTCAATAATGGCAAAATCCACATTTTTTTGATAAAAATATTCAAACGCCATAATTGTTGTAAATTCAAAAAACGACGGGCGAATATTTTCCGGAAGATTTTTTAATTTCTGAATAAAATCAAAAACGAAATCCTTGTCTGCATTCGTTCCGTTTACCTTAATTCTTTCGGTAAAATCAATTAAATGCGGAGAATTATAAAGACCGATTTTATATCCCGATTCCTGCAAAACAGAAGCCAGCATATTGCTTGAAGAGCCTTTTCCGTTTGTTCCGCCGATGTGAATGGTTTTGATTTTATCCTGCGGATTCCCAAAAAATTCACATAAAGCCGTAATATTTTGTAAACCCGGTTTGTAGGCTTTCTGTCCGTCAATCTGGTAATTGGGCATCTGAACAAACAGCCATTCGACAGCTTCGTGATATTCTTTTTCGGTCATTGTAAAATTTAAGGATTTTATTAAAACGTAATTTTATACGTTCCCGTAGAAGAAACACCGGCTTTTTCCGCTTTCACATATTTTTTCACCCAGTCTGCTGTGGTGCTTACAATGCACGGATCGGAACTTCCTCCCGAGCGTTTTGCCGAAATCACATTTCCGGCTTTATCTACGGTATAAGCAATGGTGATAGATCCGGAAGCAGTACATTTATGCGCAGGTTGTGCTCCGCCTCGCCCCATTGTTCCGGGAATAAAACCGATTAATTTTCTGTCGATCCCGATTCTGCTGTCACCGTTTCCGTCGCCGCCAAGTGGATCTCCCGCATTTCCGGCTGTTCCGCCATCTCCCTGAGTTCCGGCTTTCGATCCTCTTCCTTTTATCAGGTTTCCGATTGCCGCATTTCCTTTTCCGTCGCCGTTTCCTGTTTTAGAATTGGAGGTTTCAGCTCCGGTTTTGGTATTTTTGCTGTTGTTTTGGGCTGCGGTATTTTTTTTCGTTGTTGATGTTTTTGCTGAAACATCCGTTTTTTCAGCCTTTTTTACTGAAGTTTTAGTATTATTCCCGGTGAGAACTTTTTCTTTTACATCTTCTTTTTTTACGGAAACCTCATTGTGATTTTCTTCTTTCGGCTGAGCGACAGGCTCGGGATTCTGCGGTTCGGCAACTGCTGCTAAAGAGCCTTCCTGTTCCGCCGGTTCTTCTTCGCCGTTTCCGTTTCTGTTGTCGCCGAAATTGATGAGCATCGCGGAAACCACTTCATTCTGCTTCGGAATAATGTGGACTATTTTGTACATAAAAACAAACAGCAAAAGTACAGACCAAATCGCAGCGGTAATAATTCCGCTTTTGAACTTGTCTTTTTGTTCTTCTTTTTTATTGATGCTGTAATAGTCCATTTTCAGAAATTATTCTTCTCCTTTTGTGGTTGCAATCGCAATGTTGTAGTGATGCTTTTCCGCGATTTCCATTACGAAAACCACATCTTTGTGTAGACAGTTTTTATCGGCACGGATCGTAAAAGAGGGGTTTGGACGGCTTTGCATCCGGTTCACGATTAAATTTTCCAGTTCTTCTCTTTTAACTGGTTTATCATCCACAAAATAAGTGCCGTCTTCTTTTATGCTTATGGAAAGTTCATTCGGAACATTCGGGTTTTCCACTTCGCCTTTCGGTAATTTTACATCAATCGCGCTGATGTTGGACGCTGCGGAAGTTACCATAAAAAAGATCAGCAAAAGCAGGATTATATCCACCATTGCCGCTAAACTGAATTCCGGATTGGCTTTGTTTCTTCTTTTGAGCTTCATTATTTACGGTTTATTGATGATGTCCAGAAAATCGGATGAAAGATTCTGCACTTTCAGAATAAATTTATCGATTCTGGTAAGCAGAAGATTATAAAAGAAATTTGCCGGAATCGCTACTGCCAAACCCGTTGCCGTTTGTCCGAGTGCGGTGTAAATTCCTTCGGAAAGCGTTTTCGGAGAGAAAGAACCTTCCATATTCGCCATATTGAAAAACGCCATAATAATTCCGATCACCGTTCCTAAAAGTCCCAGCATCGGCGCAATACTCGGAATGGAAGCAAGCAGATTCATATTTTTTTCGAGCAGGGAAACTTCAATCTGTCCCTGACTTTCCATTGCGCTTACAATATCGGAAACCGGTCTTCCGATTCTGGTGATTCCTTTTTCCAGAATCCTGGCTTCCGGTGTATTTTGTCTTTCACAATAATCAATGGCGCTTTGCAGTTTTCCTTCTTTCAGCAGGTCATTGATGTTGTTCATCATATTGATGTCATTGATTTTCAGCTGCCTGTTGATGTAAAACAATCTTTCGAGAAAAATATAAAGTGAAAAAATTCCTAAGCAAAGTACCGTAATCATTACGATATTGGCGAAAATATTTCCGTGAAACATAATTTTCCAGAAAGAAAATTCCTGTGTGGTAACTTCCGTAACGGGAGCCTGAGCCTGAATCAGCAAAAAATTTGCGATGTCTAAAAATGCCATTTATTGAGTTGTTTGGTTTGGGTTATAACGAAATATATAGTTGAATATTGTCATTGCTAAGAAGTGAAGCAATCTGTTTTATCATTAAATTCAGGGATTCGCAATATTACTCTTCATCTACATCAATTTCATCGGGACGGAAATGGCATTTTAGTTTGAAAGCAATCGGCTCATCAGAACCGGTGTAGAAATCATCAATATTTCCTTTCCAGAATACCTGTGTTTCACCGTTTTCATCTTTGCTGAATTCCAGTTCGTTGTCATAAATATAAGCATCTTCATCATCGAAAAGATTAACTTCGGTAAAAGTATCTTCATCGGAATCGTTGATGTGAAATGTTTTTCCCTCAATCTCATCGGAATCAATCGGAAAATCGGAAATATTCAGTGAAAGCTGCGGGAAATTATATTGCAGGGAATCGTCATCCACGTGGTCAAGACCATCATCGGTAATAATTTCCAATTCCAAAAAGTGCTGCTTATTGCTGTAAACCGCTTTGCAGTAGGTACTTTTAATATTGTATTTTAAAGTTTCGTCGGGGTGATAAATTTTTAAAATCCCTTTCATTTTTACCAAAGAAAATTATAAATTGTGTTTGTAAACTTATTCAACAAAGATAAAAAATAGATTGAATGCACCAATATTTTTAAAAATTATTTTCAGGCAGGTCTCCTGTTTCACAATAAGGAATTATATTTACTTATTATACAGCTTTTTACTTTTGCCTTGATGCAAAAGTAACAAAAAATCAAGACTGGATTTTTTTGCTAAAAAATTGAAATTTCTTTTAAGAAAATTTCCAAAACTCGGGCGGAAACGAGATTTACTTTTTTAATAAAAATTTTCGCCACCACTCAAACACTGGAAATTTTTATTTGGTTATAATTAAGAAAATTCAGGATAAAAGAAATTCCAATTTTTCTTAACGCAAAAAACTCCTAAGTCAAAAATTCAATGCCATTATTTTTTATTATACAATAAAAATGGAGGGTTTTAATTTTTTATTAATTTAGTCGTTTAATTTCTTCATAATGAAAAAACTCTTTTCAGCCGCATTTTTTACATTGACTTTTTGTGCCGTTATTCTTTCCTGCAAAAAAAAGGATTTTCCTGTTACCAAAGTAACGCCGAATAATATTGATTCCATCGCGGCAAATTATTACGAGCAATATCTGAAGCTGAATCCGCTGGATGCAACTTCGCAGGGCGATAACCGATACAACGACCAGCTTCCCGTAAATATCAATAAAGACTACATTTCCGGAGAAATTGCTTTTTTTAAAAAAGTAAGCGATGAGCTGAAAAATGTGGATTATAAAAATCTTTCCGATGATAAAAAAGTAGTGTACGACGTTCTGGATTACACGTTGAAAGACAAAACCGAAAATTTCGCCTATCATCCGGAATATATTCCTTTCACACAGTTTGACGGACTTCCGCTCATTTTTCCGGTAATGGGAAGCGGCGAAGGAATTCAGCCTTTTGAAAACGAAAAAGACTACGACAACTGGCTGAAACGGATGGAAAAATTTCCGGTCTGGATGAATCAGGCAGAGGAAAATTTCCGGACAGGAATGGATGCGGATTTCGTTTTGCCAAAAAAATTAGTGATGAAAATGATCCCCCAGATGAAAGCGGAAGAAATCATCACTCCCGATTTTGAGAAAAATATTTTTTACAAGCCGGTGCAGCATTTTCCTAAAAACTTCTCCGCATCACAAAAAGAAAAATATACGAAGCTTTTCAAAGAATCCATCCGGAAAAATATAATTCCCGCTTATTCCAAAATGGGCGATTTCCTCGAAAAAGAATATTTGTTAAAAGCAAGAAATACAGACGGTTACAATGCACTTCCGAACGGAAAGGAAATTTATGCTTTCTATGCAAAAAGCTGGACAACCACCGGGAAAACTCCTGAAGAAATTAATAAAATAGGTTTGGAACAAGTGGAAATGCTGAGAAACGAAATGTCGAAAGTTCAGCAGCAGGTCGGATTCAAAGGAACGCTGGAGGAATTCATAAAATTTGTAACCACCGATCCGGAAGCGATGCCGTACAAAAATTCAAAAGAAGTGCTTTCGGCTTTCAACGGGATTCTTACCAAAATTACTCCGAAGCTGAAAACGATGTTCAACGTAACGCCGAAAACGCCGTTTGAAATCCGCCAAACCGAAAAATTCCGTGAAGCAACTGCAAGTGCGGAATATATTCCGGGAACTCCGGATGGAAAAAGACCGGGAATATTCTACGTTCCGCTTCCGAATCCGGAAAAATTCAACGTAACTTCCGGAATGGAATCGCTGTTTCTGCACGAAGCAATTCCGGGACATCATTATCAGATCTCGCTTCAGCAGGAAAATACGAATCTTCCGAAATTTATGAGATTCGGCTGGTTTGGTGCTTATGGTGAAGGTTGGGCGCATTATTGCGAAACGCTCGGTCCCGAATTCGGATTATATACTGATCCTTATCAGAAAATGGGATATTTGAGCGATCAAATGTTGAGAGCGGTTCGTTTGGTTGTGGATACCGGAATGCATACCGGAAAAATGACGAGAGAAGAAGCGATCCAATATTTTCTGAACAATATCGCTTATGACGAAGCATCCGCAACTGCCGAAGTAGAACGATATATGGCAATTCCGGGACAGGCTTTGAGCTATAAGATCGGTTCGCTGAAAATCCGCGAACTTCGGGAAAAATACCAGAAACAACTTGGCGAAAAATTCAGTCTGGCAAAATTTCACGATGAGGTTTTGAGCCAGGGATGTCTTCCTTTGGATGTTCTGGAAAGGAAAATGGAGCTTTGGGCAGGGAAGCAGAAATAAATTGAATGAGCTTTATCTGCTCAGCCAATCCTTAAAATCCTTCACTCTTTCACGGCTTACCGTAATTTCTTCTTCCGGCTGAAACTGTATTTCCACTTTGTAATACGGCGAAGTATGAATGTTTTTAATAAAATTAAGATTGATGATAAACTGCCGGTTCACACGGAAAAACTTTTCGTAATCCAGAACTTCCTGAAGCTCATCCAAAGTAAAATCCGTAGGAAAAGAACGTTCGGAAGTTTGTGCATACACAATCTTATTTTCGGAATAGAAGCAGGAAACCTCCTCAATCTGAATAATTTTTAAATTATATCCGATTTTGGCGACAATCCGGGAAAGTTTAGGAGTTTCTTTTTTAATTAATTCTTTGAGATTCAAATCATTATAAGACTGTTCCTGTGGTAAGAACGATTTGTATTTTTCAATGGCAGATTTCAAATCTTCTTCGGTGATCGGTTTCAGAAGATAATCAATGGAATTGAGCTTGAACGCTTTCAGAGTGTATTGGTCAAAAGCAGTCGTGTAAATGATAAAACTCTTTGTCGGAACTTTTTCAAAAATATCAAAAGACAAACCGTCACCCAAAACAATATCGGAAAAAATCAGATCCGGGTGTTCATTATTCCGGAAAAATTCAATGCCTTCTTCTACTGAATTTATTGTTGCAATTAATTCTAAATCAGCAAATAAACCCAAAAGCCGTTCTAATTTTCGTGCTGCCGGTTTTTCGTCTTCGATGATGATGGTTTTGATGCTCATATTCTTTTCAATAAATAAAAGGAATTAATTTTTTGGTATTCTTTTTATAATTTTCGTATTCTTCCCCGAATTGTTCTGTCAGTGCTTTTTCTTCTACAAAGATACGGTAAGAAAATGCAAAAAACGGCGGAATAAGTGAAATGGCGAGAGAAATCCAGTTATTAAGCGCCAATCCCAAACCCAGAAAAGTGAGCATAGAAAAAGCATACGACGGATGCCGGATGTATTTGTAAAAACCGTCGGTCTTAATTTTATGATCGTTCCGGATCGTAACATCTACCGTAAAATATTTCCCGAGATTTCGGATAATAAAAAACCTCATCACAATTCCGGTAAAGAGAAAAAGAATCCCGATCCACGAAATCCAGTCGGAGTCAAAAAGCGATAATGAAAACATTCCTTTTGCCGAAATGGAAAAAAATATGGAGAGAGGGATCACCACCCACAAAATAACAAAGGAAGAATGGTCTTTCCCTTTCTGATCTTTGTTTCCGGAACGCAGGCTGACCGCATAATACACTTCCGAAAACATCCACAAAAACATCATAATGTAGAAGATTATTGCTATTGTTTCCATAATCTATTAATTTGAAATTGTTTGATGTTGTTTGAAATTGTTTGAACGATTTGAAAATCAAACCACATCAAACTAAAATGTGCGTTTCTCTTTTTCCATAATTTCTTTAATCTTCTTTTCTTCCCAATCTTTTCCGAGAATAAAATGCGGAAGAAAAACACTCAGTCCGTGGATAAGCAGTCCGATTCCCCAAAAAAGAGGCATCCAGAGATTTTCCATTATATTTTCGGTGTTCAGTTTTCCGAAACCGGAATTGGCGAGAAGCAAACCTGCATTCACAATCACATAAACCGCGGCGTGAATATAAAATCCCTTGATTTTCTGAACCTGCTTTTTTGCCTGTTTATAGCGGATATCGTTTTCGTTAAATGTTTCCATAATCTTTTTTTTGGCTTGAATTTGTTTGAAAAAAGCTTGAAAATCAAACCATATCAAACTTTCAAACTACATCAAACAGAATTTTATTCCTGATTTTTCAGTTCTTTTTTAATCATATCATTTTCCCATTCCGGATTCAGGAAGAAAAGCTTTACCGCTTTTATTGCCAGAATAATTCCCCAGATTACAAACAAGGTGGAAATGCCTTCCGTGTAAAACATTTCGCCGTGCTTAAAATACCGGTAAATACTTAATGCCGAAAAAATGATAATAAACGCAAAGACGCTTCTGTAAAATTTTTTGATTTTCTGAACACGCTCGTAAGCCTGATCGTACTGTACTTTTTCTTTGTTATAGGTTTCCATAATTTTTTTGATTTTGAATTAATTTGATTTTGTTTGAAATGGTTTGAAAATCAAACGACATCAAACTCTCAAACCATTTCAAACAAAATCAAATTAAAATTTTAGCTTTCTCCATCAATTCTTTAATTTTTTTCTCTTCCCATTTTTTCCCCGCAAAAATATCGAGAGCTAAAATCAGAATACTGATTCCACCTCCGGTTACCGGAAACCAGAACCATTGAAATTCCGGATTTGTGTAATGATTTAATACAATCCAAAAAGGAACAAGCATACAATATACGATTGTAATACTGTATAAAATTCTCAAATCTCTCGCTCTGCGTTTCGCCTGCAGATATTTAAAACTTTGATCTTGAGTGAGATTTCCCATAATTTTTTGATTTGAATTAATTTGAGAGTTTGAAGTTGTTTGAAACGATTTGAAAATCAAACGATATCAAACCCTCAAACAAAATCAAACTAAAATTTTAGTTTCTATTCTTCTCCATCAACTCCTTAATCTTCCTGTCTTCCCAGTTTTTCCCGATTCCGAAAGTCTGCAATGCGTGAGAAGCCAAACCGATTCCCCAGCCAAACATCGGCCAGAACGCCCACCAATATTCAGGAGCGGTTCTCCAATTGATGAAAAACAAAAACGGAATTACAAGGCAGTAGGAAAACAGGTTTCCGTAGAATCCTTTCAGTTCTTTTACTCTTTTTGATGCTTTTTCGTAAGCGATCATTTCGTTTGAAGTTAAATTTTGTGTATTCATTGCGGTAGATTTTTGTGTTAAAACAGGAATTTTCACTTTGAAGAATTCCTCTGATTTTTCGATAAAAACATTTTTATCCGTTAAAATGGAATATCGCTGTACGATATTGGAAAGCCCAATTCCGTCGCGTTCCCTGATAATTTCCCTTGCCTGGAGATTGTTTTCAATGCACAGAAATCCGTTTTCGGAATATATTCTGATGTTGAGCGGTTTTTTGGAAGTGGCGTGATTGTGCTTGATCGCGTTTTCCAAAAGCAATTGCAGCGAAAGCGGAACCACAAACTGCTGTTTTACAGACTCTTCTACATTAAAATCAAAACTCACGCTGTCTTCAAATCTCGTTTTCAATAGTCCGCAATAGGTTTTCGCAAATTCGATTTCTTCTTCCACTGTTACTAATTCTTTGTCTTTTTGGTCGAGAACATAACGGTAGATTTTGGACATATCATTCGTGAATTTCTGCGCCTGATGCGGATTTTCCTCAATCAAAGCATCCAGAACATTTAAAGAATTGAACAGAAAATGCGGATCCAGCTGATTTTTCAAACTTTCAAACTGCGCATTGGCGGATTTCGCGATTAATTTCTGCTCTACAACTTCCTTTTTAGATACCTTTTTCAGTTCTTCCATAAAACCCTTCGCGTGCATAAAAGCGGAAATCAGAAGCGCGATATTAATAGTAAACCAATTGGCAAAGCTGTATTTTCCGGCAAAAAATTCTTCTGGTTTAGCAACTTTCTGAATGACAACATAATTCAGGTAACTACATATTGTACAGACAATTACGTTTACGAGAATAATCACCACAACTCCGATTACAATTCTTGTATTCGTTTTTTCCGTCCACGATATTTTCCGGTTCAGAAAATTATTTACTACATAATTGCTGATTCCCAAAAAGAAAGAATACATCGAGCAAATCAGAAAAGTATACAAAAAATTGCTCACCGTTTTCTCAACATTATCGATGAGAAAAATGAAAACAGCTATTCCTAAGGCAATCCAGAGCAATGATAAAGCGAATCGTTTCATTATTTAAAATTCTGCTTCAAAATTAAAAGTAATTCTTTTCAAATAAAAAGATTTTCCGCCGAGCCGTTATTTTTTATTGCCGAATGGTTGTTTTTTAAAAACCTCATAGGTTTTGAAAACCTATGAGGTTTAAATTCAGCAATTTGCTAAAAGCCAAACGCGAACAGCCGATTATGGTTTATTCTGAACAAAATATTCCGCCTCGCTTTGTCCCCAGTTCGGCTCCAAATCGGATTTCGGCTTATATACTTTGAACTGATTCAGCGATTTCTGGAACAATTCCAACCCTTTGGTTTTGCTTCCGCCAAACTGTTCCGGAGTGTAATAAACGTCTTCCGCTTTCATTAAGGTAATCCGCGGATTTTCAGAATCCAGCTTTTCCGCTTTCGATAATGCTTCTGCTGCCAAAGAACCTTCCGTCATAAATCTTTGCTGCGGATTTACCATTAATTTTAAACCGTGAATCATTTTTTCCAGAATGTAATTTTCGGCATTTTCCGGATTCAGTTCTTCGGATTTTGTGAGGTATTTTTCGGCTTCTTCGGCAGTTGTGTCCAAAACGTCCATTTTGCCGTCTCTCATCTGCGTTCTTCCTTTCAGGATAATGGTATAAGCAGCATAATAATACGGAAGCCATTGTGTTTTTTCCTTGTCGCCGATTCTTGCGAAATCGTTGGAAAGAGCAGTAAAATCTTCGGCTGTTTTTGAGGCTGAGATTTTAGAAATTTTTTCGGTCATTGCTTTTTCAAAAGCGGTTTGTGAAAAAGCAAAAATGCTTACAAGCATCAGCGTGAATGATAAAATTAATCGTGCCATAATATTGTTTTTTTAATTTGATAGTGTAAAGGTAAAGGATTGAGATTCTGTTTTATAAAAATTCTGACTGAACAGTAGATTTTGGTCTCCGAATGGTTCTTTGAAAAAAAAAAAAAATGAAAAAAAATTTGCGAAACCGAAAAGTTGCGCATATATTTGCAACCAATTGGTTTCATTAAAATAAACAGACAAATGCGCAGAGATATTTTTCAGGCAGTTTCAGACCCGACAAGACGAGCCATTATCGTTTTAATTTCATTACAGGCAATGACACCAAACGCTATTGCCGAGAATTTCAACATCACAAGACAAGCCGTGTCAAAACATTTACGCATTTTGAACGAATGCGAATTGGTAAAACAAGAACAAAAAGGACGGGAAATTTATTACGCTCTTGAAATCGACAAAATGAAAGAAATCGATGAATGGATTGAACAGTTCCGTAAGATTTGGGAAGATAGATTTAATCAACTTGACAATGTATTATTAACGCTAAAAAACAAAAAAAATGAACAGTAATTTAAAATTTGACTTCACCGTCGACAGAGAAAACAAAACCATAACGGTAAAACGTGAATTTGCTGCAAACCTCGATTTGGTTTGGGAAGCGTGGACAAATCCCGAAATTCTTGACCAATGGTGGAAGCAAAAAAATCACCGCACACAAACAAAATCAATGGATTTCAAAGAGGGTGGTTTCTGGCTGTTTGCAATGATAAGTCCTGAAAATTTAATGAGGTGGACAAGGTACGATTATCAAAAAATTGAAGTAAAAAAAGGCTTTGACAAACTACACGGATTTTGTGATGAGAACGGCACAATTAATCCTGATTTTCCACGTGCAGAATGGGCAGTTACGTTCAATGAAGCAATGGATACAACTACCGTAAACATCAACATTCAATACAAAAGTATTCTTCATCTTGAAAAAACGCTCGAAATGGGTTTCCAAAATGGATTTTCTACATCGCTCGGAAATCTTGACGAAGTATTATTCACTCTACAAAAATAAAAAAAATGAGCAACCTGTTATTCAACTTTATCGTAGATAAAGAAAACAAAACCGTAACCGTAAAACGTGAATTTGCCGCAAACCTTGATTTGGTTTGGGAAGCGTGGACAAATCCTGAGATCCTCGACCAATGGTGGGCTCCAAAACCGTATCAATCCAAAACAAAACTTATGGATTTCAAAGTTGGCGGAAGAAGATTTTACGCAATGGTCAGTCTGGAAGGAGTAGAAATTGGCTGGCAGATACAGGATTATACTTCCATAAGTCCGAAAACCAATTTTAAATTTTTAAGTGCATTTTCAGACAAAGACGAAAACCCCGATTTGCCCGGTTCTGATTGGGATTTGAATTTCAGCGAACAAAACGGAACGACAACCGTACATATTTCCATTTACAACGAATCACGTGAAAGAATGGAAAAGATAATTGAAATGGGCTTCAAAGAAGGATTTACAATGGGATTGAACCAATTGGACGAATTATTAAATCATATAGAGCCTGCGTAAAAAATGTTCCGTAGGAACAAACTGTTCGTAGAAAAAAATGAATGATTTGTAAAAAAAGCTCCGTTAGGAGCGACCTATTAAATCAACAGGTCGCTCCTAACGGAGCTAATGATCAATGAATGCATAAAATTTCTATGAACAGAATGCTTCTACGAAGCATCTTTAAAAAAAGGTAAACAATTTCTATGTTATAATTAATTGTAGCCAAAATTTTACAAATTATTATCAATCGCCTCCTGTGTTTTGTCAATCCCAAAACTGAACATCGCGCCGATATACACAAAAGTCTGTGCAGCAGGAAGAACCGGGGTGCTCATTGTTCCGTCGTTGGAAAAACGGTACCCGTAAATATTTTTATTTCCCAGAACATTGCTGATTCCCGCCACCAGAATCGTAAACGATTTCGCATCTTTTTTACCGAGATTCGGGAGATAATTCACGCTGAAATTCAACGAATTGTAATCTTTTACCGTTCCGCCAGATTTTAAAGTATTGGCATTATTTTCCCAGACAATGTTATAATACGGTCTTCCCGAAGTATAGGTATAGGAAACATTGAATCCGGTTTTCCAAGGAAGTACGAATTTTTTCGCGACCAGAGAAATATTGTGTTTTGCGGCAAAAGAGGGATAAAGTTCCGCAGGATAATTCAGGAATTCCCTTTTCGTGTCGAGATAGGAATAGGAAATCCAGTAATCCACGTTTTTAATACTTTTTTTGTCTCTCCAAAGAACCTCGATTCCTTTCGCAAAACCGTTTCCGTAACTCGGCATAACGAAATTCTGAAAATTGGAAGTTTCCGTTTTCACGAGTTTTTCATAATTTTTGTAAAAGCCTTCAAAACGTAATGTCCGGTTGTTTTCACTTCTTTGAAATTGCAGAATATAATGCGTCGCTTTCTGAAAATCCTGAGAAAAATTCGTTGTTAAATATTTAGATTCCGGGGTTTGATAAAAAATTCCGTAAGCGAAAGACGTTACCCATTTTTCCGATAAACGATAAGCGGTGGAAAATCTCGGAGCAAGATTCCATTTGTCTAAAAACCCGGAATGTTCCGCCCGCAAACCGAAACTTGCCGAAAAATTTCTGTTAAATGCCAGATTGCTTTCTGCAAAAACCGCCGAAGTGAAATTGTTGATTTTCGTTTTCTGTTCCGGACTGTAAAACGTGTAAAAATTCATTTTATCGTTTTCCGAATTTAATTCAAAACCGGCTTTGATGTTGCTGACAGACGCAATTTTTCTTTCTACAACGACTTTGTTGTTAAAATAAATTCCTTCCGAATTGATATTGATATTTCCGATTTTGTTTCCCTGATTCAAAATCCCGATTTGCAAATCACTTTTATTCACGCTGAAAGACGAGCCGACATTCAGCAGATATTTTCCGAATTTTTGTTTGAAACTTAAACTGTGAAAGGTATTGTTTCCGTTCACTTTCGGTTGCTGCTCATCATAATTTTGTTCCAGACTCGGCTGAGAAACGGCGAGAGCATTGGCATCAAAACTTCCGTAATATTTCAGAAAACCGCCGGATTTTGTTTTAATTCTGAAATTTCCGTTTACCGAAATTCCTCTCGGCGATTTGATGAAATCCGTATCGAAATTCAGCACTTTAGTTATTAAACTCAAATCCGAAACACTTGCATCAATCCCGAAACTAAAGGTTTTATTTTCATTCATACTTTGATAATCTCCGCTCAAAGCAAACGGAAAAATGCTGAAAGAATACGAACTTTGTTCCGGCATATCCACACTTTCCAAAAGCAGAACCGACGAAAGCGCCTGTCCGTAAAGTGCGGAATATCCTCCGCTCGAAAATACGCTTCCCTTAAAAATCGAAGTATTGAAACGTTCACGACCCGCCAAACCGGGAACAGAACTGCTGAAATAATTGTTCACCAAATTTCCGTCGATGAAAAATTTAGTTTCCGCACCGGTTCCGCCACGAACAAAAAGTCCGTCGCTTTCTCCGGCGTTTTGAACTCCCGGAAGAAATTTGTAACCTGTAGTTGTCTGACCATTTGAGCCGGCAGTTGTGTAAATATCGAGCGGTGTTAATGCTGCAGTTGCCCGTTTTTTATCACTCGCTTCAATAGAACCTACGGAAATAACGACGGCATCAATCTCCTGAATATTTTCTTTGAGTTCGGCATTTACAGTTACCGGCTGATTTCCGATTTCCACAGGCTTTTCGACTGTGCTGTATTTCGGATGGGTAAAAACCAGAATATGATTTCCGGTTTCGGCGGTTTCAAAGGAAAAATTTCCGTCAGAATCGGTAGTTGCTCCGTCGTAAGTGTCTTTTAATGTTACGTTTATATCTTTTATGCCTTTGTTTTTAAAGGTTACTTTTCCGGAAACAACAGTTTGGGAAAAAATCAAAACAGGAGAAATCAGCAAAAAGAAAAATACAACTTTCAGAAAGGATTGGGTTTTCATTATCTTTAATTTTGAAGCAAATGTAAAGCGCAGAAAATCTTTATTATAAAATTTTTCGCTGAACCGTAGGTTTTCGTTTCCGAATGGTTTTTTGAAAAAAAGAATTACAATCTCACAGATTTCCGCTGATTTTCCAAAAATGAAAAAAAAATCTGTGAGATAAAAATTTAAAAAGAGATAAGGATTTCGAAGTATTCGTTTTTTCTTTTCCCATTAAATGAAATTACGCTATCGGAATGCAGAAATCAACCTGCATTTTTCCTTCCGGATGCTCTTTGTAATTGTTGTGATAAATTTCAAAAGGGAAAGTCCGCCGGAAAGTGTATCCGTTCTCATTCATCCAGAGAAAAAGCGATGTCCAGACTTTTTCAAAATCGTGAAGTGTAACCTCTGCATTTCCTACGATATATCTGCCGGAAGCAAGTGTTTCGCTGAAAATTTCTCCGTCGGTTGTTATTGGTTTTTCGAGCAGAATTCCGGCATGGATTCTTACTTTATCGGGCAAAGTTGTTTTAAAACTATCGTGATACACGGAAATCATTTTTGTATTTTCTTTGGGAAAAATTTTCTGTTGTATTGCCCAGTTAATCAATGTTCCGTATGCTTTTTCAACATTCGCAACCCCGATGCTCATTGCACAGGCAAGATTCATTTCGGGAAGTTCCCGGATTTCAATTTTTAAATTCATTTCAGACCAGTTTTTGAGTTCATTAACAGTGCAAATGTACTCTTCAAAAACCAGGTTGTGTTGTCCGTTCTTGCTGTTTTTCAGGAGAATGTTACGGTATTTTTCAGGCGTTTTCCTGCGGAATTCGGAAGGGCTGATTCCGTAATGTTTTTTAAATGCTTTGGAAAATGCCGTATTGCTGGAAAACCCGAAGTCCAGATAGATTTCCTTAATGCTTTTTTCCTTTTTCGAGGCGAGATAGAATGCGCTTCTTTCAATTCTCATTCTCGAAATATATTGTGCAAGCGGTTCTTTCGTGATGTATCGGAAAATCCTGTGAAAATGAAACGGAGAATATGCGCCGACGGAAGCCAGTTTTTCCAGAGAAAGCCCGGAAGCGAGATTCTCTTCAATATATTTGAAAACCTTTAAAATTCTCCTGATATGTTCTTCCGTGCTCATCTTGCTGCAAATATAATAACGGATATTCGGAATTTTATAATCTTTGATTGGTCATATTTTGCTAATTTTACGGAAATCAATTTTATTTCTTATGAAAACTTCATTATCATTAGCTGTCGTTGCATTGCTGGCTTTAACATCGTGCAAGACGACCAAAGAATACAAAATTTTAGCAAAAAGCGGAACCGAAACTCAAGGATTAGTTACGTTCACGCAAACCGGAAAAACCGTGAAAATGGATATAATGGCTTACAAATTATCGCCGGGAATTCACGCGGTTCATATCCACGAAAAAGGAGACTGCTCTTCCGCGGACGGAACTTCCGCAGGCGGACACTGGAATCCTGCCGGAAACGATCACGGAAAATGGGGCAGCGAACATTTTCATATGGGCGATATCGGGAATATTACTGCTGATAAGGACGGTACTTCTCACTTTGTTTTTGCCACCGATAAATGGTGTCTCGGATGCAATGATGAGAGTAAAAATATTATCGGAAAATCTTTGATTATCCACGCCGCAAAAGACGATTTTCATACACAGCCAACCGGAAATGCGGGAGGAAGAGTAGGATGTGTGGAGATTAAATAAATCTGACGGCACAGGAAAAACACAATTGTTTATTTTACTTTTGCCTTGATGCAAAAGTAACAAAAAATCAAGACTGGATTTTTTTGCTAAAAAAAATTGAAATTTCTTTTAAGAAAATTTCCAAAACTCGGGCGGAAACGAGATTTATCTTTTTAATAAAAATTTTCGCCGCCACTCAAACAATGGAAATTTTTAATTAGTTATAATTAAGAAAACCAGGATGGAAGAAATTTCAATTTTTCTTAACGCAAAAAACTCCTAAGTCGGAATTTTAACTCTGCTCTTTTTTGTTGTGTCTGTCCCAAATTTATAAAGCAAAAACTCCGGAGAAATTCTCCGGAGCTTTTTAATACGTCATTGCGAATGAAGTGAAACGGAATGAAGCAATCTGTTGAACCAATCCAAAGATTTCTTTTTCCTCATTCATAATTTAATTCATCTCAGAAATAATATTGATACCTTCCTGAAGATAGAAATCTTTCCGGAGGTTTTTAATCCAATTCTCGGTTTTTTTAGCAAAAGCTTCATCGGTTTTTTCCCGGATCTGCTCATCAGGATGAACAACAAATTTTAAGCCTGTATCCAGCTTATCAAGCGCTTTAAATCTGTCGATCTGAGCTTTTCTTTTCTTCATCAGCTCAAAAAATTTGTTTTGGTTGACAGTGATTTTGCCTTCCTTGTCCAGTTGCTCTTTCCACTCAGCGGATTCCTGAAGAAGCTGGTAATATTTGTTATTTTTCATTCTGCCTTCACTTCCTGCACGGAGTTTATTCAAGTCAAAATAATTGAGCTTGGAAAATTCCGTTGGAGTGATCTTGTCCCAGGATAAAGGATAATCTTCGTAGCGTTCACCGATTTCGGCATAGCTGAAAAAGTCTTTTACTTTGATATCGGATTCGATCCCTTTTCTTTGTGTGGATTCCCCGGTAATTCTGTAAAATTTCTGAATGGTAAGCTTCAGCGCTCCGAAATCGTCACTGGTATTCAGAAATCTGTTGAGTTCCACAAAAGTCTGCACCGTTCCTTTTCCGAAAGATTGCGGAGATCCGAAAATCACGGCTCTTCCGTAATCCTGCATTTCTCCGGCAAGAATTTCGGAAGCGGAAGCCGAAAGCTCGTTCTGCATAATCAGAAGCGGACCTGTCCAGATCGGTGAATTGGTTTTGTTTTTCAAAGTCTGGATTTTCCCGTTTCCGTCTTTCACCTGAACATAAGGACCTGCATTCATAAAAAGTCCCATAATATCGCCAACCTCGGTTAATGATCCTCCTCCGTTGTTTCTCAGATCCAGAATAATTCCGGAAATATTCTGCTTTTTCAGCTTGATGATCTCGTTTTTAATATCATCGGAAGCATTTCGCCCTTTTGCATCGTCAAAATCCGCATTGAAGCTCGGAAGATTGATGAATCCGTATTTTTTCCCGTTTGGTGCGTCTACGACAATACTTCTGGCGAAAGTATCTTCAATAGCCACTTCTTCACGGATCATTGTTACATCTTTCACGGTTCCGTCCTTTTTCTGAACAGTGAGCGTAACCGGAGTTCCTTTTTCCCCGCGAATCAAACGAACGGCTTCATCTACCAGCATTCCGACAACATTTACTGGATCTTCTCCCGGTTTGGATTTTACTTTCAGAATTTTATCTCCGGCGGAAAGCTGCTTGGATTTCCACGCCGGTGCTCCGATGGTGAGCTCACCCAAATATAAATATCCTTTTTTCTCCTGAATAATCGCGCCGATCCCGATAATTTTTCCGGTAAACTGGCTGTCGAAATCCTCTTTGTTTTTCGGAGAATAATAATTGGTATGCGGATCGAAAACTTCGGTGTAAGCGTTCATATAAACCGTAAACCAATCCATTTTGTTTCGTTTTTTAAATCTCCGGAAAGTATCGGAAACAAGGTCTTTCACCTCATCCGTTGCCTTTATTCTTTTTTGCTCCGGAGTCAGAACCTGGAGTTTTATGGTGTCTTTCAGATTGTATTTCTGTACGGAATCTTTCTTTTCCCGCTGCGTTTCTTCCTTGCTGTTCAAGGTTTCCATTTCCAGAAGGATATTGTATTTGATGTATTTCTTCCATTCGTTATACAATTCCTGATTGTTAGTTGGAGCTTGCTTGGTTTTCGGCTCAAGAATCAAATCTTCATCTTCATCCAGATTGATCGGTTTGCTGAAAATATCCTGCGTCATTTTATCGATCTCATCAACACGCTGATAAAGCCTGTCAATCGTTGTTTTGTAGAAAATAAGATTTCCCTGATTCAGATAATCGTCGAGCATCATTTTGTGCTTTGCAAATTCATCCATATCGGATTTCAGGAAAAACCTTTTGGAAGGATCCACCATTTCAAAATAATGCTTGTACACTTCCTGGGAATACGCATCGTTAATCGGTTTCGGGCTATAATGCAAATAGGAAAGCGTATTTTTCACGCTTACCATAATGGTCTGCATTTTTTCGTCGTCATTTTTTGGGGAATTGAAGCAAAATATAAGAGTTGTGAGCGGCAGAAACCACATCAGCTTTTTCAGATTAGCCTTTTTAAACATTTTAAAATTTTAGAAATAAGTTGTTAAAATAAACATTTCGTTACAAACGCGAAACAAAGTACCAAAGTTAATACCTTTTTACAAAAATCCGTTATTTTTTAAGTATTTTTGTTGAAAAATAAGCAAATGCAGAAACCCTTAATATTGGTAACGAATGACGACGGAATTACCGCTCCCGGAATACGGAATCTTGTACGTTTTATGAACGACATCGGTGATGTAGTGGTAGTTGCCCCAAATTCTCCGCAAAGTGGAAAAGGACACGCTATTACCATTAATTCTACACTGAGTTTTGAAGAAGTGAATCTGGAAGGTCCGCAAAAAGATTTTTCGTGCAGCGGAACTCCCGTTGACTGTGTGAAAATGGCTTTGGATAAAATACTTCCGCGTCGTCCCGATCTTGTAGTTTCCGGAATCAATCACGGTGCGAATTCTTCTATCAACGTTATTTATTCCGGAACGATGAGTGCCGCTGTGGAAGCCGGAGTTGAAGGATTACGGGCAATCGGATTTTCTCTTTTAGATTTCAGCTGGGATGCGGATTTTTCTCAGGCAAAAAAATACATTCAGAATATTGTAAAAAAAGTTCTGGAAAATCCATTACCAAAAGGAATCGTGCTGAACGTAAACATTCCGAAACTTCCTGAAAACGAAATCAAAGGCATAAAGGTTTGCAAACAGGCCGATGCGAAATGGGAAGAAAGCTTCGACGAAAGAGTAAATCCTCACGGAAAAAAATATTACTGGCTTTCCGGATATTTCAACAATATGGACGAATCCGAAGATGCTGATGAAACCGCTCTTGCAAATGGATATATTTCCGTAGTTCCCGTGAAATTCGATCTTACGGCTTATGATTATCTGGAAGAACTGGGAAAAATCTTAGATAAAGGTTGAGGCAGAGACAGAGATTGAAGTAAAGATTTAAAAATTCAAAATATGCGCATAGAATACGAAATAAAATTAGGTTTTAAAGATGTGATGTTCCGTCCGAAACGTTCCACCTTAAAATCGCGTTCACAAGTGGATTTGGAAAGAGAATTTACATTCCGTAATTCAGGACAGAAATGGACAGGCATTCCGATTATCGCTGCCAATATGGATACCGTCGGAACTTTTGAAATGGCGGTTGCTTTGGCGGAAGAAAAAATCATTACCGCCGTTCACAAACATTATTCGGTTGAAGAATGGACGGATTTTCTCAATTCTCAGCCGGAAAGCATTTACAATTACATCGCTTTAAGCACCGGAACAGGAAAATCGGACGAAGAAAAAATCGCCGAAATCGTAAAACTTCATCCGAAAATACAGTTTTTATGTATTGATGTCGCCAATGGCTATTCCGAACATTTTGTAGAATTCGTAAAAAAAGCAAGACAGAATTTTCCCGATAAAACCATTATTGCAGGAAACGTCGTAACCGGAGAAATGGTGGAAGAGCTGATTCTTGCCGGAGCCGATATTATAAAAGTGGGAATCGGCCCTGGTTCCGTCTGCACGACAAGAGTAAAAACAGGAGTCGGATATCCGCAGCTGTCCGCAATTATCGAATGTGCCGATGCTGCTCACGGATTGGGCGGACATATTATCGGAGACGGTGGATGTAAAGTTCCGGGAGATGTGGCAAAAGCTTTCGGCGGCGGCGCAGATTTTGTAATGCTCGGCGGAATGCTTGCCGGACACGACGAAAGCGGCGGCGAAATGATAGAAGAAAACGGAAAAAAATTCAAACTGTTTTACGGAATGAGTTCTAAAACCGCAATGGACAAACATTCCGGCGGAGTTGCAGAATACCGCGCTTCCGAAGGAAAAACCGTAAAAGTTCCTTACAAAGGAAAAGTAGAAGAAACCGTGAAAGATATTCTGGGCGGTGTTCGTTCTACCTGCACTTATGTCGGTGCTTCAAAACTGAAAGAACTTTCGAAGCGTACTACTTTTATACGAGTGCAGGAGCAAGAGAATCAAGTCTTTAACTAATAAAAAGCGATGAAAATTTCATCGCTTTTTTATCTTTATCTGCTCTCTATTTCTATCAGTTTCTTTCCGTTTTCGCCCAAATAGTTGATAAGAAGCGGATTGAAAATTTTATATCCGGCAGTAGCGTTGGTGAAAATGAGAATTCCCTGCTTTGTTTTTGGAAACAGGAAAGTAATACACTGTGCTCCGGCATCTGAACCGCCGTGAGAAACCGCTATTTCCCCGTTCCCTAAATCATAAAGTTCAAAGCCTAATCCGAAAAATTTGTCTTCTTTGGTTGTAACTTGCTTTTTCAGCATTTCCTGATAAACATTTTCCGACAAGCTTCCGCCATTTAAAATATTGACCAGAAAATTTCCGTAATCTTCAATCGTTGTGTGCAAATCATCCGCAGCGTTCGCTTTTTTATTTTTTATGGTTTCATAAGGATTTCCGTTTTCATCATAGCCGATTGCAAACCTTGATTCGTCTGTGTTTTTTGTCCAGATGAAACCGGTGTCTTTCATTTGTAAGGGTTCAAGAATCAATTCATTTGCTAATTGTTCCAATGGTTTTTTGAATTTCTTTTCCAGCGCTTTTCGTAAATATTCAAAACCTTCTCCTGAATATCCGTATTTTGTTCCGGGTTCAAAAAGAAATTGTAATTTTTTATTTTCAGTTTCGCTCCGCCAGTTCGGGAAGCCGGTCTGATGGCTCAGAATCAGCCGTGTTGTGAGTTTTTTATTTCTTGAATCGTTTGCAATGTCAGGATCTGTATAATATTTATAAACCGGTTCGTCAAGATTCCATTTTCCTAAACTTACCAGACGCAGAGGAACCATTGCAGTAATCGGTTTTGTGAGCGAGGCAACATTAAAAATCGTGTTGTAAGGCGCAGTATTTCCTTCTGAAATTTCCCCGAAAACTTTCACTTGTTTTAGTTTCCCGTTTTCGATGATTCCGAGTCCGAGAGTTTTGATGCTGTTTTCTTTCAACCAGTTTTCAATGGCAGAATTATCATCGAAAATATTGGTTGTTGGTTTAGGTTCTTCGTGATTATAGCTCAAAATATCGCTCATCATCCAATTTTCGTTTTTCTTTATCCATACTGTTGTGAATTTTGCCTGTCCTCCCAATACATCATTTTTATTTTTTTCACGAATATAAAACCGATGTTCTCCGGATTGTATTGCTCCGTATAATTCACCATTATTAAACAAAGGAAAAACCTCCAAACTATTATCGACTAATTTTCTGATTGGCTTCTGGTTCGGGTTTCCGCAGATATTTTGTTTCGTTCTTTCCAAGAATAATTTTTTATCCTGAAAACCACCATTGTCGTGATAGAATTTCAGGTTTTCATCTACGGTTTTATCCAGATATGCTAAATCACATTGGTTAAAACCCCGTTCAAAGAAAATGCTGTCCTGCTTTTTGAGTTCAAGAAATAATGGTGAATTTTTGTCGATTTGTGCATTTAGATTTCCTATTAATGAAAATAGGGTCAGTAAAATAATTTTGAATTGTTTTGTCATTGATTTAATTTTCGGCAAAGATTCTGAATTAATCGATTTTCATTCAAAAAATAAGCCCGACAATAACCCGACAATCGCCTGACAGAATTATATCATATTGAAATTCAGTTTATAGCGGAGCTTTTTGTTTCTGTCAATTTCCGCGAGATTTCTAAGAATCAAAAATATATTGGATAAGACAATCAGAGTTAAAAGCACAATCGTAAAGGAGCGCCCGAGTTTTAGAAAGATTCCCAGCATAAAAACAATCGGCGCTAATATCGTCCAAAGAATTTGAAGCGATACAATTTGTTTGGTCAGATGATTTTTCTGTTTTAAAGCATAGGAAAGAATCAGTGGAACTAAAATGTTGAGTGGCGGAAGCACCACAAACAAAACGGAAGAAAGATTGATCAGTTTGATTTTTGAATAATCAATGGGGTCGGTTACTTCGGGAATATCAGGTTCTTCCTCAGTGATTTCTTCAGTTTCGGGTTTATTGACAAGTAGTTCTTCTTCGGAAATGTTCAGGGTTTTTGCCAGAGTTTTCAGCGTGTGTCCTTTCGGTAATATTCCGGCTTCGATTCTCTGAATTGTTCTTACGGAAATTCCCGATTGTTCAGATAATTCTTCCTGAGTTAAATTTTTTTGCTCTCTGATTTGTTTTAGTTTGGACATTCTGTTTTCTAAAATTCAATAAAGATAAGTTGTTAAAATTCTATCGTTTTAGAATGTTTAAATTTCATCAAAATTAATTTTCCCGTCCCTGAAGGGAGTAATTTTGATGAAATTTTCAAAGAAATTTTCCCTTCCCAAAAGAAGGGGATTTTTTTAAGTCAGCATTCCGCCGTCCACATTCAGAACCTGTCCGGAAACATAAGATGACATATCGCTTCCGAAAAATACACAAGCATTGGCAACATCTTCCGGCTGTCCACCTCGTTTCAATGGAATCGCGTCTCTCCAACCTTGAACGGTTTTTTCGTCCAATGCGGCAGTCATTTCCGTTTCGATGAATCCGGGAGCAATCGCGTTGCAGCGGATATTTCTCGAACCTAATTCCAGAGCGATAGATTTCGTAAAACCAATCACTCCTGCTTTGGAAGCAGCGTAATTTGCTTGTCCTGCATTTCCTTTCACACCAACAACGGAAGTCATATTGATAATAGACCCGGATTTCGCTTTCATCATTGGTTTGATAACGGCCTTCGTAAGATTGAACACCGAATCCAGATTGACTTTGATAATCGTATCCCAATCTTCTTTGGACATTCTGAGCATCAGATTATCTCTTGTAATTCCGGCATTGTTGACCAAAATATCAATTTGTCCGAACTCCGCAAGAACATCATCTACTAATTTTTGTGCGGCATCATAATCAGACGCATCAGACTGATAACCTTTGATTTGCGTGATTTTACTTAATTCGGATTCTAATTCTTTTGCTTTGTCCACAGAACCGGCATAAGTAAACGCAATCTTCGCTCCTTCTTTCGCGAAAACTTCTGCAATTCCTTTTCCGATTCCTCTTGTTGCTCCTGTGATTAGGGCAACTTTTCCTTCGAGTAGTTTCATATAAATAGATTTTGTGTAAAAGTAATTAATTTGGAATTACTTCTTTTAATATTTCATTTCCTTGTCTGTCATAATATTTGCATGTAAATTCTTGCAAATCTACAATCCATTTCTCAATTCCTGTTTCTGCACAATCATTGCAAAACTGGAAATAATCGGTATTACCCAATTGATGTTCTTTTAAAAATTCAGAAAATTTCAATTTATTTGAAACTTCGGAAATCAATTTCTCGTCATACATTCCAGAAGACTGAATGGTAAAATCGTTCTCTCCAAAATATTCGGTATGACTGTCTTTTACCCAAGTTACAAATGAAATCACACCTATTTTTTTTATTTTCTGAATATATTCTGGAAAATCTGTCCCCGATTTTACTTGGTCGTGAGCGTTTCGTATTTGTTCTATTGTAAACATTTTTAATTTTTTTAAATTGAATTATTAACCACCAAAACAATCTCTCCCTTTAAAGTTTTGCTTTTGGAAAATTCAATTAACTCATTGATCGTTCCGCGTTTGGTTTCTTCAAACTTTTTGGAAATTTCACGGCTCAGGCTTACTCTGGTTTCTTCTCCGAAAAACTCTTTGATCTGTTCCAGAGTGGTGTTGATTTTGTGCGGGCTTTCGTAGAGGACAATGGTTTTCTTTTCTTCGGCAAGTTGTTTCAGTTTGGTTTGCCTGCCTTTTTTCTGTGGGAGAAACCCGGCAAAATAAAAATCGTGATTCGGCAGTCCGGAAACCACAAGTGCCGGAACAAAAGCCGTTGCTCCGGGAAGGCAAATCATTTCCACGTTTTTGTCGGTGCACGCTTTTGCCAGAAGATAACCCGGGTCGGAAATTCCGGGCGTTCCGGCATCGGTAATAATGGCGATATTTTGTCCGTTTTCCAAATCCTGAATCACTTTATCCGTTGTCTGATGTTCGTTGTGTAAGTGATACGATTTCAATGGCTTGGAAATTTCAAAATGTTTCATAAGAATTCCCGAAGTTCTGGTGTCTTCGCACAAAATATAATCTACTTCTTTCAGCACTTTTACTGCTCTGAAAGTCATATCTTCCAAATTCCCGATTGGTGTCGGGACGAAATATAGGGTTCCGCTCATTTTATAATTGATGAATTTTTTGATAAATGATCACAAAATCAAGCAAAAATACTCAAAAGAATTATCTTTCGAATACAAAATAGAATGAACCGGAATGTGGGATTATGTAATATTTGCTTCACAGAACACTTCGTGATTCGTGCGGTAGCGGTACAAAACCGCTGTTGTGCGTTCGTATTTCTTAAAATTGCTTTTCAAAAGCCTTTCCGTTAAACTTAAATATATTTCCATCTGCCATTCCAAAAAGCAAATTGTTTTTGTTGTCTTTATAAATAGTCCAAATCATTGGGTTAGATAGTTTGTCACTAATTGAATAGTTTGTCAAAGTTTTACCGTCATATTTCCAAGCTCCTGTATATACATCGCCAAACCAAATATTGCCTTCTGAATCTTCTTCAATAGCAAAAGGATGTTCCAATGTGCCTGGTTCTGATTTATTTCCATTTCTTTTACTTGTTGGATGAATTAAGTGATACTTTTCAGAAAAATTAATTGTTGAATTGCCTTCCATAAGCAAAACGCCAATTCCATTATTTCCTATCCAAATTCGTCCTTTTGAATCTGCTAATACACTTCTTATATGCAAACGCTCATTATCTTTTAGGTTTAATTTTTCTTTATCAAAGATATTTACCATTTTACCATCATAGCTAAATAGCGCTGCATAAGTCGCAATCCAAACTTTACCGTCTTTATCTTTTGAGATACCCGTAACACCGTAAGTATTGTCAGCATTATCAGCATTTTTATTTTTGGGTTTTGGGAAAATTAAATAGTTCATATTTATTCCGTCAAAACGATTTATTCCGTCTTCTTCCCACGCATAAAACCATAAATCTCCATTGGTTTCATTCCAATCAAATATCGGGTTGTTATTTTTAGATAGATAATTAGTAAACTTTCCTTTGTCATATACACTTATTCCATTTGCAGTTCCAAACCAAATTTTTCCATTCTTGTCTTCTTGGATTGAACGGATTTGATTGTCGGATAAACCTTCATTGGTTGTAAAGTATTCAAATGATTTTCCATTATAAGAACTTGCACCTTCATTATGACTTCCAAACCAATAATTGCCTTTACTGTCCTGAAAGATAGCACGTATTGCAGAAGTAAATTTCAAAGTGTCGGTTTTTGAAGTTACTACCAATTCAGAGTTCTTAACTTCTTTTTTGGTTGATTTATTTTCAACACAAGAAAAGTTCAGTGTCAATATCAGTAGTATGTAAATCATTTTCAATTTCTTGTTCATTTCGCGGTTCTATAATATGACACACAACTCGCAGATTAGCGAGAATTATCCGTTTTTTAATTTATACCAAAAATACAAAAACCTACCTCCCAAACCTAAACCACTCACTCAACAAATGCTTTTTGCCTTTCAGCCAAAGGGAAACCATTTCCATTCCCGTTACAGAAAAGGTAATGCCGTTGCCTCCGAAACCGCAGACGAAATACGAGTTTTTAAAATCCTTGTGTTCCCCGATGTAAGGCAGTCCGTCTTTGGTTTCCCCGAAAGTCCCTGCCCACGCAAAATCAGAATGAAACAGAACGTGAGGCAGATATTTCTCAAAGGATTTGACGAGCTTTTGTTCCTTTCTGCCGATTAAAGCATCACGTTTTTTCGGGTTGCGGAATTCTTCGTCCTCGCCTCCGATAAGCATTCGTCCGTCATCGGTCGTGCGAAGATAAATGTAAGGCTCTGCCGTGTTCCAAATCAGAATGTCCTTGTATTGTCGGCTCACTTCGGGCATTACCTCCGAAACAATCGCGAATGTGCTGATAAGGTCAACAAATTTTTCTTTTATCATCGTGTCGCTTTCGTAACCCACGCAATACGCTATCTTTTTGCATTTGATAGTTGCACCCGTATTGAGGGTTACGAGATTGTGTCGGGGATTGTATTGCACGTCCGTAAGTTCGGTGCGGTCGTATATCTGCAAACCTTTCTTTTGATTGTAGGCAAGGATTTCGTGAACGAGCATAAATGCGTCCACACTTGCACCCTGTTTGGAAAGAATACCTCCGTAGGTTTTCTGCACGCCGTATTTCTTTTCGATGTCATCGGCTTCGAGCCATTTTACGTCAAAACCTGCTTTTTTACGGGCTTCAAATTCCTTTTTAAGTCCGTCCACGTCTTTTTTGTAAGCCGAAAAATAAAGCGAGTCTTTCTTTCGGAAACCTGCTTTGGATTTGACTTTTCGGGCTACTGCACCCAAATCGTCTATGGCTTTGGAACAAGCGTGGTAACTCGCCACAGCTCCTTTTTCGCCAACCATTTCTATCAGCTCGTGCAAAGGCGTATCAATCTCATACTGCAACATAGAAGTGGTGGCAGACGAACTTCCGTTTGAGATTTCACGCTTGTCAATCAGAATGGTTTTGTAGCCGTCCTCCATACACTGATGTGCTATCAATGCTCCCGTAATGCCTCCTCCCACTACCAAAACTTCACATTCCGCATCTTCTTTCAACGAGGGAAAAGACTGTATTAAACCGTTTTTTATCAGCCAAAATGGCTCGTTTGATTTTATGTCCATAGTGTTGTGATTTTTGAATTACAATAATATTGCTCTATATATTTGCTTTTCTGATTTCATTTAAGTCTTTTTCGTCAAGTCCGTTTTTTGCCAAAACAGAAATAATAAAATCAGTCTTTTGTTTTGTATATTTTTCTCTTGTCATACCTTTTTCTTTTGTCAAATTTATTTTCAACTGCGAATATTCTTTTACAAGATTTTTATCGTTTAACAAAATGTCCCGAAACAGAAGATGATTTTTCAAAGCTAAACTATCCGAAAAACAAACATAAAGATGATGTGTTTGCCATTTGTCGTGAGCATCTGTTTGAGGTACGGATTCCGATATCTGTCCAAATGCAAACCGCCCTAAAATACCTTGTTCGCCTTTGTTTATATATCCGATTTTTTCGAGCCTTGCAGATATATCGTCAAGAAGTGTCTTGTCATCAATAATTATATCAATATCCAAAATTGGTTTTGCAAAAAGATTTGGTACAGATGTGCTTCCAACGTGTTGAATGTCTATTTTCAAACTATCAAGTGCTTTTAATAAAACTTGTTTGATTTTGTCAAATTCAGTTTTCCAATTTGTGTTATATGGCTCAATAAAATTTGTCATTCCTTTTTATCGGTTATTGTTTATTTTGAGAAAGATAAAATTACAAAAAAGGCTATGCCGAAACAAATTCTATTTCAACACAGCCGTAAATCTTACAAATTCAGTTCGCCTTCCCTTCCAATATCTAATTGTTGTCCCGAAATAGCACTTACCGCGACTTTCATTATGGTAACAAACTTATTGGATTTGTTGTCCCAATAATGTGCGTCAACAGGCGTTACTTTCAGAATGCGGATTCGAGGGTCTTCTTTCCCTTTTTCGAACCAAGCCTCAATCATTTTGTTCCAATACTTGTCAATGCGTTCCTTGTCTTGCGAGATTTCGGCCGTTCCGTCGATGCTCAAAAAATTGTAGTCGCCAACGTGAGCATATTGCAGACTGACCTTATTGTTCTTTTGAAGATTTTGGTGCGTTTCGCTTTCCGAGGAAAACAAAAACCAGATATTTCCCTCATCGTCCACTTCCTGCCGGCTCATCGGCACAGCGTGCGGATAATCACTTTCCGAAGTAAAAGAGCACATCATACTGATGTCAATTTTATCAACCATTTCTTTGATTTTTTCAATGGCTTCCCGATTGTGCAAATTTTCTGTACTCATAGGATTTAATTTTTAGGGTGAAACAATATATCTGTTTAAAGATAAGTATATTACGATTCAAACCAGCAAAAATATGCCCCTAAATTTATTTAGGAGCATTTAAAAATACCGTTAAACTCGTGGAATTCCTACAACTTCTCAAAAAGATTTTTACAAAACCCCTCCAAACTCGGGTCTCTCGCTCCCATCAGCAACAAAACCGAATTTCCGTTCAGGTGCGGACGGACTTTTTCCAGAAATTCATCGCGGTTTTCTACAAAAAAGGCGTTTTTGCCTTTGTTTTTGATGTCTTGTATCAAATCGTTTGCGGAAATATCTTTTACGGCAGTTCCGCCGGCGTAGAAAATTTCGCTCATCCACATTTCGTCCTGCGGACGGAGAACTGCGGAAATTTCCTCCACAAAATCATTCCTCAAAAATCGTGTCGGGCCGTAACCGTGCGGTTGAAACCACGCCACCACTTTTTCCGCCAAAGGTTGACACGCTTTTATGCTCGAAGCACATTTTGCAGGATTATGGGCGTAATCGTCAATCACCCAAACTCCATTTTTCTGTCCCAAAATCTGATGACGGCGGTAAATTCCTTCGTAATGTTCCAGACTTTCGGCACAGATTTTCAAATCCACACCGATTTGATGAGCCACCGCAACCGCTCCCGTCGCATTTTCTACGGAATGCTGTCCGATAGCGTTCATTTTAAACGGCTGTCCTTTCAAATCGAATGTCAAAGAAAATCCGTCCTGTTTGAAATTTTTGGCATTGAAACCTGCATCGGGATTTTCAAAACCGAAATCGTTTTCAGAATTCGCAGACAAGGTTTTCGCCAATGTATTGGACTGATTTACAATGAATAAACTATTGGTATTATTTTTAAAAACGGTAAACAAATCTATCAGTTCGTCAATTTCTTGGTGGTCTTTGTCGATGTTTAAAAGCAAACCAATTTCCGGTTCGTATTGAACAACAGAACCGTCGCTTTCATCGGCTTCGATAATGAGCCAATCTCCTTTTCCGACGGCGGAATTCCCGATTTTTCCCTGTTTGATAATACTCGTCAAACCAGCTCCGGAAATAATGCTCGATTCTAATTTTGCATCGAGTAAAATTTGATATAACATTGCGGAAGTGGTTGATTTTCCGGAAGTTCCCGCAACGGCAATCGTCTTTTTGCTTTTCGCGATAATGGCGAGAAGTTGGCTTCTTCTGATAATCGGAATGTTCAGTTCCTTGGCTTTCTGAACTTCAAAAACAGTATCTTCAATCGCTGTGGAAACCACCACCAAATCGGTGTTTTCGGAAATTCCGCTTCCGTCTTGCAAAAAACATTCTATACCTTCCGCTTCTAATTGTTCTTTGGTTTTGTTGTATTCATCGGGGTGGAAATAGCGGTCGCTTCCGGAAACATTTTTCCCGATTCCTTTGAGATACTGCGCAATGGCACTCATTCCAACACCGGCAACTCCGATGAAAAATACGTTTTGGAAATCTTCTAATTTTTTAATCATAGTTTTTTGGTCGGAAGTCCGAAGATTGGTTTTAATATCTTTTTTATTTATAAAGATTATTAAAGAAATTTTCTGCTTTATCAAAAATTTCAATCATAAAATCCTTATTGCTGAGTATTATCTCAAAATATTTTGTATCATCAAGACTATTATATTCTTTCAGTTCAAATCTACCCAAAGAAAAGTCTTTCAATTTATTATAATCATTTTCTCTTATGTAATTATTTTGATGAGTAATTACATTACGAATAATTCTTACCTTATCAAGATAGTTAATATCATTTGATACTTTTTTATAAAAATCATTGTCTATTTTCTTAAAATATAATTTGAATTTTTCAAAAATAGAATTCCCTTTTAAGTCTCCTATTTTAAATGAATTATCTTTACCAATAGTATTACAAAATATTTCTAATTCCTTCTCTATAAAAGCAAAGAATAAAAAAACTATGGATTTCCTATGATTTATTATAATTTCATCATCAAGTCGCTCTTTATAGGTTAAAATTTCATCAAGTTCGTTAAAGTATTCTTCATCATAGTTTTTGTTTTGCTCGTATTTCTGTTTTAATACATCAATTTCTAATTGTGTATCTTGGTGATTGAATACAACACTATTTTCTACATAATTATTGTAAAATTTTATTCTATTTAGCCCAAACTTAATCAGCTGATTATAAAACTCATTCATAATTTTAAAATCTATAAATTGGATAAAATTCTTCCCGCTTCCTTTCTCTACAAAAACTTATTCTCCACCAAAGACCACAATCTTTGTGCGTATTCATCGGCTTTTTTCCAGTTTTTTTCGTAGTATAAATCGCTGAGGTATTCTTTGGCTTCTTCCAGCGTTTTAAAGGAATTCAGATTTCGGATAGCGTCGTTCAAATCGGTTTGGCTTCCTCCAAAAAGCGTTTTGGAAAAGGCAATTTTATCGTTCAAATCCAGACGGAATTCCGGTTTCGGCTTCGGTGCTTCCATAAAATCAGTCGGAACATTCGCTTTCAACAGACTCGAAGTTTCTTTGGCTTCATTTTCGGGCGATTCGTGAACGGCTTCATCGGGAATATTTTCCAAAGGGTCTTCATCGAAAAGGCTTTCCACCGCTTTCAGTCCTTTGATATGGGCAAGTTTGAATTTTCTTCCTTTTTCCTCGTGTTTTTCCTGAATTCGGGCGAGATGTTCTGGTGTCGGAATTTCTTTTTTCTCCGGTTCAGGCTTTTCAAATTCCACAATCTGCCGTTTGCTTTCGTAGGCATTTTCAATTTCCTGTTCCGTTTTTTCTTCCACATCCACAACTTTTTCGCTGTATTCCTGAACTTCTTCGTTTGTGATAACGGGATTTTCTTCAACTGCCTTTTCTTCCGGAACGCGGATTTCTTCCTCATCCGGAATTTCTTCGGAATGATTTACTTCCAGAGCCACTTCCAACGGTTTTTCCTCTTCGCTGATTTCATCTTTGTTAAATTCATTCAGTTCATTGGTAAAAAGCACTTCTTCCTCAATATCTTCTTCCTGATTTTCAGAAGCATTGTTTTCATTGTAATTTTCAGAGTTTAAATCCTGATTATCATTTTGTTGCAAAGGTGTTTCTGCAACAAAGTATTCTTCATTTCTTTCCAACAATTTTAAAAACGAAATCCGCTCGTTCAGTTCTTCCACGAGGTCTTTTTTGGACAATAATTCTTCTGATGAAGCGATTTTGGAAAGGGTTTCTATAATGTTTCGGGATTCAAAAAAAAGTTTGTCCCGTAAATCTTCGATGTTTTGCATAATGGTTAAAAAGCAATTTTTGCTTACTTTTGAGGTTAAATTATTACGGCTAAATTAACAAATGTTTTTAGAAAATACAATTAATCATTCCAAACAAAGCGGATGGATGGAAGTAATCTGCGGTTCGATGTTTTCGGGAAAAACGGAAGAACTGATTCGCAGACTGCGACGTGCCGAAATGGCAGGACAGAACGTGGAAATCTTCAAACCGAAAATCGACACCCGATATTCTGAGGAAGATGTTGTTTCGCACAACAACAATTCCATACGAAGCACGGCAGTAGAAAGTCCGAACGAAATTTTGCTTCTCGGTTCTACCTGCGATGTTGTTGCGATCGATGAAGCGCAATTTTTCGATGATAGTATTGTAGAGGTTGCCAACAAATTGGCAAACAGTGGAATACGAGTTGTAATCGCCGGTTTAGATATGGATTTTTTGGGAAGACCTTTCGGACCAATGCCAAACTTAATGGCAACGGCTGAATATGTAACGAAAGTTCACGCCATTTGCAAAAGAACGGGAAATTTAGCCAATTACTCAATGAGAACTTCCGAAAATAAAGATCTTGTGCAATTAGGAGAAACCGAAAGTTATGAAGCCGTGAGCCGGGGGGTTTTTGTGGATGAGGTGTTGAAGAAATAAAAATCATTATTAACCAAAAAATAAATAAAATGATAAAATTTGCCTACACCATTTTATACGTTCAGGACGTAACAAAATCCATTGAATTTTATGAAAAATCGTTTGGTTTTGAGCGTAAATTCATCACTCCCGACAACGATTACGGAGAACTCAATACAGGAGAAACTACGATTTCCTTTGCTTCCATAAATCTGGCAAAATCCAATTTACCGGACGGTTTTATCGAAAGTAAGTCAGCCGAAAAACCTTTTGCAACAGAATTAGGATTTGTAACAGATGAAGTAGAAAAATTCATTGAACAATCCATAAAATCGGGGGCAAATCTTGTTCAGCAACCGAAACAAAAACCTTGGGGACAAACCGTCGCTTACATCAGAGATATTGACGGATTTTTAATTGAGATATGTACGCCAATGGATTAAAAATATTGTTTTTTTGAATTTTAAATCATTTTTATAACAGCAAAACTTTTCAATAAAATATATTTTCGCTGTTTATTGTAACAGCGAAACTTTTACAAAAAACACTTTTTCGCTGTTAGAAAAACGAAAATTAAACAGAGCCACGAAGTGGCTCAACAATAAGTAACCATAGGTGCAACCCATGGAAGAAACAATGAACTACACCACAAAACAACTCGCAGAAATCACGGATTCCCAATTAATCGGGAATGAAAATCTCTGCGTAAAAAACATCGCTTTCGACAGCCGGCATATTTATTCCAAAGAAAATACGGCGTTTCTCGCGATTAATACTCCTAAAAATTCGGGGGAAAAATACATTGCTTCGGCAGTAGAAAAGGGAATCAGCATCATTATTTCCGAACACAAAATTGCTGATATAGAAAACGTTACTTGGATTCTGGTAAAAAATTCATTGAAGTTTATTCAGGATTTGGCGAAACATCATCTTGGGCAGTTCCCGAATCTGAAAACCATTGGAATTACGGGAAGCAACGGCAAAACCATTGTGAAAGAATGGCTCTATCAATCGTTTTCCGAAGATTACAATGTCGTGAAAAGTCCGAAAAGTTTCAACTCGCAACTCGGACTTCCGGTTTCTTTGCTTCAAATAAAATCTTCCCACGAACTCGGGATTTTCGAGGTCGGCATTTCGGAGCGTGGAGAAATGGAAAAATTAGAAACAATTTTCTCCCCGAAAGTGGGAATTTTGACGCATATCGGTTCAGCTCATCTTGCGAATTTTAAAAATGAAGAGGAACTGATTGATGAGAAAATTTCGCTTTTCAAAGATTCGGAAACGATAATTTTTAACGGAGATAATCCTTTGGTTCATAATAAAATCAATCAGATTTATTCAACTAAAAATTTAATCTCGTATGGTTTTCAGAATCACAATTCCGTTTACATAAAATCGGATTGGAAAGACAAAAATTCCGATATTGTGGTAGATTGTTTCGGGGAAGAAATTTCATTTCCGGCTCAGCAAAGAGATGAAGCCACGCTGAGCAATGCGCTTACCGTCATCGCAACGATGAAATATTTCGGTTTCGGCAACGATAAAATTATTAAAAAAATCAACTCGCTAAAATCGGTGGAAATGCGTCTGGAAAGCATCGAAGGTTTACGCAATAATCTGATTATCAATGATTCCTTTAATCTCGATTTGGATTCCCTGAAAATCGCTTATCAGTTCATCAACGAATACAACAAACCGCATAAAGCCCTGATTCTGACGGATTTCGTGGAAAGCAAAAATCCCGAAGAACTTTATACTCAGGTTGCGGAACTGACCAACGAACAGCATTTCGACAAAATTTTCCTGATTGGAAAAGAAATTGCAAAATATCAGCATCATTTTTCCGCTGAAGCTTTTACTTTCGATTCAACAAATCAACTGATTGAAAATCAGCAACTCAATCAACTCGAAAATTATCTGATTCTCTTAAAAGGTGCAAGAAAATTCGAGATTGAAAATGTGAAAACTGCTCTGGAACTCCAAAAACACGACACCGTTCTGGAAATCAATCTGAATGCGATTCTTCACAACATCAATGTTCATAAATCTTTGCTGAAACCCGAAACCAAAATGATGGCAATGGTAAAAGCCTTTTCCTACGGTTTGGGCGGTTATGAAATTGCGGAATTTCTGCAACATCATCACATTGATTATCTGACAGTTGCATATGCGGACGAAGGCGTAGATTTACGCAAAAACGGAATTACCACTCCGATTGTGGTAATGAATCCGGAACAGCATAGTTACGGCATCATCATCGAATATAATCTCGAACCGGAAATTTACAGTTTCCGTGTTTTGGATTTGTTTTGTGACCAACTGAAACAAAAAGGCTACACCGGAAAATATCCAATCCACATCAAACTGGAAACGGGAATGCATCGTCTTGGTTTTAAGGATTTTGAACTGGACGAATTAATCCAAAAGTTGAAATCGTATCCGGTAAAAGTGCAGTCCGTTTTCAGTCATCTTGCGACGGCAGATGTTCCGGAAGAAAAGGACTATGCGTTGCAACAAATCCATATTTTCGACCGCAATTCTTCAAAATTAATTTCAGGAATCGGTTATCAGCCTTTACGCCACATTCTGAATTCTTCTGGAATTGCTAATTTTACTGATTATCAGTTCGATATGGTGCGAATCGGCATCGGAATGGTGGGAATTTCGCAAAACGCTGAAATTCAGAAAAGACTGCAAAGTGCGGTGCGTTTTAAAACCGTTATTTCACAGATTTCGGAAGTGGAAAAAGGCGATACAGTCGGATACAGCCGAAGATTCAAAGCGGAAGAACCGACAAGAATCGCCACGATTCCCGTTGGTTACGCAGACGGAATTCCCCGCCTTATCGGAAACGGCATCGGAAAAGTGTGCGTAAACGGAAATCTCGTCCCGATTGTCGGAAGCGTTTGTATGGATATGATGATGCTCAACATCGAAAATCTTCCTGCAAAAGAGGGCGACGAAGTTGTGATTTTCAATTCGTGTCCGACGCTCGAACAGTTTGCAGATTATTGTAAAACAATTCCTTATGAGGTTCTGACTTCTATTTCGAGGAGAGTGAAGAGGATTTATATTAAGGATTGACAGGTTTAAAAATCTAAAATGTCCCGTAGGGACAAACTGTTCATAGAAAAAATAAATGATTCGTAAAAAGCTCCGTAGGAGCGACCTGATAAAATTAATAGGCCGCTCCTACGGAGCTAATGATTGGAGAATACATCAATTTCTATGAACAGTTTGTCCCTACGAAACATCATCAAAAAAGTTTAAACAAGTTCAATGCACGGAAAGCGAGTTTCTTATTTTTTCTATTTGCTTTTTTGAAAACCCTGTCAATCTGAAACTGAATTTCACGCCTTTTCCGTTTCTTGCTTCTATCAGCAAATTGAGATCTTGTGTTTTTCCTTTTTTCTCAATGGAAAATGTGAGAATTTTCTGTTTGGGAACTTCCACTGCAGGAAGTATTTCCCCAAATTTAAAAACAGAATAATATTTTATCGTTAAAACTTCTCCCGAATGTTCGTAATCGAAATATTTAAGATGAAATAAATTTCTTAAAGAAATCAGGATTAAAATAATTGATAAAGAGAAAATGGAATAGAAAATTACCGCCTGAAACCGCACGAAAATAATCAGAGTTAAGGTGATGAATGTGATGAAAATGAGAAAAATATATAAAATACGATATCTTTCTATTCTTTTTTTGTTGTTTGCTTTCATATAAGATATGTATTTTGGAAAAAGCGTTGTGAGGGCTTTGAGTCCTCACAACGCTGAATATCATAAAATTTAATACTTTACCATCAGTTGCCCTGTTGCAGTTCTGTACAATCCGCCTACAGGAACCGAAGCAGCAGCATTATCCGCAAAAACAGGCAGATTGTCTATTACCACAATTCCCGAAGCATTTTGGTAACAGGAAGTCCGTCCACATAACCCAATACGCCGTTTGCATCTGAAATAACCGTTCTGCTTCCCGTGAAAGTCTGCGTTTTATTGATAAGTCCATTTATATCAGAAGTTGCCGGAACATCGGTTCCTCCGGCAGGAGTGGTATGAATGGCATTAGTCTGCCCGTGATAAGGAAGCGTGCGAATACGCAAAGTGCCATATCCTCCTATATCTACGGTTTCCGTAGGAAGTGATACGTTAAATCCGTTCATTCCTTGGTCGGTTATTTTAAGCCCGAAAGGAGATTGGGAACCGGCTGCAGTATGAGGAGCAATCAATAAACCATTATTGCTGTATGATGTACCAGCGTTATCTACCGAAAATAAAATGGCTTGGTCTCCTGTGCGAGTAAGGGAACTATAAGAACCAAACGTCATATTTCCCATAAAAGTAAGCCACTGTATTGTCGTATCGTCTATTGCATTTTCTGTATAAATTGTTGAAAAATTAGTAGTTTTGGTAGCATCATAAATAGATAAATTGGCACCACGACTGATAGCGTTTTTACCAATACTTACCTTTCCCATTTGGTAGATATTTTGGGTATTGCTTGTCGCCGGATTGGTACTTCCTATAACATTCCACGGTTCTTGGTATTTATCAACCAATCTTACCCAAACTGTTCCGTTAAAATAATAATATCCTTCTTCAGTTATATTTTTGGTTTTGGTGGTTATGGGAATATTTACCGGACTTGTTGCATAGGCTATTGCTCCGATTTGGTCGTTTCCGTATTTGGAATCTTTCGCTTTCAATTGGTCACCTGTTAATCTCGGTGCAATAAATCCGTCGGTTCTTGTTAGGTCTGTTGGAGACGCTGTTACGTCCAATGTGGCATTGGGAGTTGTTGTATTTATTCCCACTCTGCCTTCCTGTGCATAAACTGTAGATACGGACAGGACTGTAAAAATTGTAATGAAATGTCTTTTCATAACATTTGTTTTTTTAAGTTTAAAATTTTAATTCATCTTGTTGTCCTGTTCCGGAAGTATAGGCAAATAAAAAAGTGTGGACAACTTTGTTACTTGTATTAATTATAGAGGTATCCCATTACCTAAGTTCCTAATACACAAAATTGTACCACACCTCATCGGTGCAGTATTTCTGTATATTTCCAGGAACTTTAAAAAATTTGGGATTTTCTATAATTGGAAATAATACGTTACACTGTTTTATTCTACGTTGAAGTCTGCCTTTTGGCGGTTACATCATACTTTTTCTTTTTTTGGTTTATGGTGCAAAGATATAATTTTTTGGGATATTGCAATCTGAATCACTCCGTCTTCTCCCTTTGGTCGAATCCACCCCAATTTTATTGCAATGACGGCAAAAAAATTCCCCAAGGATTTCCAAAATTATGTACCTTTATCCGTTAGTTAAACCTGTTTAAACCCCGATTAAACAGCCTTTATGAAAAAAATACTATCCATATTCCTGATAATCAATATCTTTTATCTGAGTTTCGCGCAGGTAAAAGAAAATCTGGTAATTCCGTCCAATCCGAAAATCGGGCTTTCTCTTTCAGGAGGCGGAGCGAAAGGTTTTGCTCACGTCGGAGTGCTGAAAGTGATTGATTCTCTGGGAATTAATGTCGATTATATTTCCGGAACGAGTATGGGAGCGATTGTCGGCGGATTGTATGCTTCGGGATATACGGCAAAAGATATTGAGAAAATCATTTTGGATACGGATTTTTACAGCGTTATCGCCAACGAAAAAAACCGTCAGGAAGCCAGTTTTTTTGCAAAATCTACGGACAAATATCTTCTGACCGTTCCCATTAAAAATGGAAAATTCAACGTACTTCCGCGATCCATTTCCAAAGGTCAGAAGAATATTTATATGTTAAAGGAACTCTTTAAAAATGTTTCCAATGTATCTGATTTCTCGAAACTTCCGATTCCGTTTATGTGCATCGCTACCAATCTCGAAAGCGGGAAAATGGAAATTTTTGAAAAAGGCGATTTGGTAAGTTCCATTATGGCGAGTTCGGCGTTTCCCTCTCTTTTAGACCCCGTGAAAATCGGCGACAGTTTGTATATCGACGGAGCAATGACGGTCAATTATCCCTCAAAACCTCTGAAAGACAAAGGAATAGACATCGTTATCGGTGTAGATTTGAGCCAAGGTCTGGCTTCCCGCGACAAACTGAATTCTTTGGTGGACATTCTGAATCAGGTCATTGATTTCGGGATTCAGAAAGAAACAAAAGTTCAGTACAAATACACCGACATCAATATTCATCCGGATTTGAACGGATTCGGCGCCACAAGTTACGGCGACAAACTGAAAATCCTGAATCTCGGCTACGAAGAAAGCCAAAAATACACCGGAATCCTTTCCGAACTGCCGAAAAGAGAGAGCAATTTTCTCCGTTCTCCCGTGAATCCTATTTATTCCAATGTTTATAAAATAGACAGCCTTTCGGTTTCCAATAACCGGATTTTCAACACGGCATACATTCAGGGAAAATTAGGGCTGAAAATTCCGTCGATGCAGACTTACGGAAGCATCAACAAAATGATTGACAAACTTTATGCGACCAATAATTACAATCTTATCAACTACGATATTCTGCAAAAAGACGGCAAAAACTACCTGAATATCGACGTAGAAGAAGACAACACACGCTTTTTCCTGAAATTCGGACTGCATTACGACGAGGTTTTTCACACCGGATTGCTTTTGAATTTCACGACGAAACGCTGGCTGTTCCGAAATTCCACGTTTTCTCTGGATGGCGTTGTAGGCGACTCGCCGAGATATTATCTCAATTATTTTATTGACAACGGATACATTCCCGGCTTCGGCGTTTACGCTTCGGGAATGACACTGAGTCTGAAAGATCGCAGTTCCAACGAATACGAAAGGAGAAACTGGTTTCGCAACGATGTTTTCATACAATCTGTCTGGAAAGACCGTTACGCAATCGGAGGCGGAATCAGCCACGATTATTTTGAAAAAAAAGCCGGAACTCAGAAGTTCATCGACTCACGGAATTACATTAATCCGTACGTTTTTATCAAAAGTGACACCCAAAACGACAGGGATTTCCCGACACGCGGATTTTATCTGAACGCCGAAGGAAAAATCATCGATTTGATGAATTCCGAAATAGAGAAAAAATCGTTACAGGCAAAGGCAAAAATAGCCATTCACATTCCGTTTTCAAAAACCATTACATATAGCCTGAATCTTTTCGGTGGATTCACTTTCGGAAACGTTAAAAATCCGTATTACAGTTTCGGTCTTGGTGGTATTTTTGAGCAGAATCTCGGAAATTTCGCGAGCTTTGAAGGCTACGAACTCGGGCAGATTCTCACGGACAATCTTCTTACGGCATCCAACAGGATTCAGTTCAGAATAGACAAAAATCTCTTTCTGTCAGGCTCTTTCAATATTGCCAATCATTTTGAGGAAGTCAATATCAGTAATGCTGTTCAGATAAACGAATCTTCTGCCGGAATTACGGCAGGTTATAAATCGCCTTTCGGACAGATAAAAATCAATTACAGCAGTGCGCTTAATAAAGGAAAAGGAATGTTTAACGTAACTTTGGGGCATTGGTTTTAACATTTTTATGATACAATACTTTTTTGAAAACATAGATTCTATCGGGATTCCGGAAAAAATTTCGGATTGGCTGGAAAATCTCATCACTTCCGAAAACAAAAAATTAGGAGAAATCAATTACATTTTCTGTGATGATGAATATTTGTTGAAAGTGAATCAGGATTATCTCCAACACGATTATTATACCGACATCATCACATTCGATTATGTGAAAGGTAAAACCATAAGCGGTGATATTTTCATATCTTTGCCCCGCATTTCAGATAACGCTTCTCTGCTTTCCAAAGATTTCAACGAAGAATTCCGCAGGGTTTTGGCTCACGGAGTTCTGCATCTTTGCGGATACAAAGACAAATCGGAAGAAGAAGAAAAAGAAATGCGGAGTAAAGAGGATTTTTATTTGAATCTTTTTTGATTTATAAATGAAAAAAATATTCATAACAGCAATTCCATTAACCATAATTTCATTCGCTGTTTTCACGAAATGGTGGTATGTTTTGCCTGTTGACGGAACGGATGATATTATGTTTGGATTTCCATTGATATACAAGTATCCTTGCTGTTCTTCAATGCAATTTATGATTATTTTAAAGCATTTAATCATTGATATTTTGGTCTATTTTGCTTTTTGGTTTGCTATTGTTTTTAACATTAATAAATTTTTATTTAAAATAAATGTACCAAAAATCATTACTATTCCATTATGGATTATTTCGATTTTCAACCTTTTATTAATGGGTTTTGATTATCATATATCCGGAAAATATGAATGGACAGAAAGGGATTTTATAAAAGGAAAGGAAATAATGGAAACAGGTTATAAATTTATTTGGGAAGAAGTAGAACGACCTGATTATTATAAATACCACCCCGAAAAAAGACATTAATAAAAAAATGTTTCACGTGAAACATATCAATTATCAAACATCATTTATCAATTATAATTAAAAGATGATAAACGAAATATACGACGTCATCGTTGTCGGAGCAGGACACGCCGGTTGTGAAGCCGCCGCTGCCGCTGCCAATTTAGGTTCAAAAACTTTATTGGTAACGATGAATATGCAGACTATCGGACAAATGTCCTGCAATCCTGCAATGGGCGGAATTGCAAAAGGACAGATTGTCCGCGAAATCGACGCAATGGGCGGTTATTCCGGAATTGTAGCGGATAAATCTGCAATACAGTTTAAAATGCTCAACCTTTCAAAAGGTCCTGCAATGTGGTCGCCGAGAACACAGAACGACAGAATGCTCTTTGCCGAAGAATGGAGATTAGCCCTCGAAAACACACCAAATCTGGACTTTTTTCAGGATATGGTAAAAAGTTTACTCATCGAAAACGGCAGAGTTGCAGGTGTTGTAACTTCTTTGGGCATTGAAATCAAAGGAAAATCGGTGGTTTTAACCAACGGAACGTTCTTAAATGGTTTAATCCACGTTGGAGATAAGCAGTTAGGAGGCGGAAGAATGGGAGAACCACGTGCTTTTGGGATTACGGAGCAACTCGTTTCTTTGGGATTTGAAGCCGGAAGAATGAAGACAGGAACTCCGCCGAGAGTGGACGGAAGAAGTCTCGATTATTCCAAAATGGAAGAACAAAAAGGCGATGAAAATCCGCAGAAATTCAGTTATTTAGACACTCCGAAGTTAACCAGACAATTAAGTTGCCACATCGTTTACACCAACGAAACCGTTCACGAAATTCTGCGTGAAGGATTCGACAGAAGTCCGATGTTCAACGGAACAATTCAAAGTATAGGACCAAGATATTGTCCGAGTATTGAAGATAAAATCAACCGTTTTGCAGAACGGAACAGGCATCAGTTGTTCGTAGAACCGGAAGGCTGGAAAACCATTGAAATTTACGTCAACGGATTCAGTTCTTCCCTGCCGGAAGACGTTCAGATAAAGGCGATGAAACACATTCCCGGATTTGAAAACGTAAAAGTGTTCCGTCCCGGTTACGCCATAGAATACGACTACTTCCCTCCTACTCAACTGAAACATACGCTGGAAACCAAAATCATCGAAAACCTCTATTTTGCAGGGCAAATCAACGGAACGACCGGTTATGAGGAAGCGGGCGGACAAGGTTTGATTGCCGGAATTAACGCTCACAATAAAGTCCACGAGAAAGAAGAATTTATTTTAAGCCGTGATGAAGCGTATATCGGCGTTCTCATCGATGATTTGATTACCAAAGGAACGGAAGAACCTTACAGAATGTTTACTTCCAGAGCGGAATACAGACTTCTTTTAAGACAGGACAATGCGGATATTCGCTTAACCGAAAAAGCCTATCAATTAGGTTTGGCAAAAGAAAACCGCCTGAAAAAAGTAGAAGAAAAAATCAATAAAAGCACGGAATTAGAAGAATTTCTGCGTGAACTTTCCCTGAAACCAAGCGTTATCAATCCTATTTTGGAGGAAAACGAGAGCAATCCTGTTGACCAGGCTTATCGTGCTTCGCAGTTTTTGACAAGACCGAATATCAATTTAGAGAAACTTTCAAAAATTGAAATCATCGGGGAAAAACTGAACAAATACACCGATGAAGTGCGTGAACAGGCGGAAATCAACATCAAATACAAAGGATACATCGACAAGGAAAGGGAAAACGTAGCCAAACTGAACCGTATGGAAAACATCAAAATTCCTGAAGATTTCGATTTTTCCAAAATATCTTCCCTCTCTGCCGAAGCCAAACAGAAAATGCAGAACGTAAAACCGAAAACCATTGCTCAGGCTTCGAGAATAAGCGGAGTTTCTCCTGCGGATATTAATGTTTTGCTGGTGTATTTAGGAAGATAATGGATAAATGTTTCACGTGAAACATTCTGAAAAATGAACATCAAATATTTTCTATATAAATTATTTTCAAAAGATGAACTTATCGGAATCTGATGACGGAAGCGGATTGCTAAATATCTTCGGTTGGTCTTTGGAATTCACAGATAAAAACAATCTGATTTATTACTTTTGAGAAAATGAAAAAGAAGAAAAATCAGAATATAACTGGAAAAGGATTAATAAAAATACAATCGAAATTACTTCCAAAAGAGAAAATAAAAATTGGAAAATCAATTATCAAATTGAAACTTACAAAGGTGCTTATCATTACTACTTTAAACTAATTGAAAAAGGAAAAAAAGAATTCTTCATTTCTCCTGAACCATTATTTAAAAGGATTACGTAAACGAATTTTTTCTATCTTTGTAATACCAAACATAAAAGTGATGACAACGATTACCTTAAAAATAAATGAACGCACCAAAGCGGGAAAAACGCTGAAAAACTTAATAGAATTATTTTCAAAAGAAAATAAAGGCGTTGAAGTGGTTTCTGATGAAAGCCCTTACAATCCGGAGTTTGTAAAAATGATAAAAAAAGCGGAAGCAAGAGGCAATTATAAAGAAATTAATCCGAAAGATGTATGGGGAAGTTTAGGATTAAAATAGAAGAACTGGCGGAAAGCCACATCAAAAAAATTTATAAATCGGGCGATAAAGGAAGCATCAAAAAGATAGAAAAAATATTTCTGGAACTTTCCGAAAATCCATATTCCGGAACAGGAAATTCAGAGCCTCTTAAATACAATCTCTCCGGTTACTGGTCTCGAAGAATCAACCAAAAAGACCGTCTAATTTACAAAATAGAAGACGAATTTGTAACCGTAACCGTCATTTCCGCACAAGGACACTACCTCGATAAATAAAATGAAAATCAAAGACCATTTCCTCTCCGGAGAAACTTTTGAAATCAAAGAAACCGAACACAAAGGCATATACAAAACCTGCCCTGTTCCGGAAAACCCTTCGAAATATTATGAGAGCAAAGACTATATTTCGCATCATCAGGATTCGGGAAGCGTAAAGGAAAAACTGTATAAATTTTTGCAGAAATTCAACCTGAATTACAAATACAATATCCTTTCAAAACATCTTTTCAGGAATGCGAAAGTTCTGGATTACGGTTGCGGTGCGGGAGAATTTCTGAAATTTATTGAAGAAGATTTCGATACGGTTGGTTTCGAGCCGAACGAAAATGCACGGACTTCTGCGAAACAAAAAACTTCAAAAACACAATTCATTTACGATTTGAACGAACTGGAAAATGAAAGTCTGGACGGAATTACCCTTTGGCACGTTTTCGAACATATCGAAAATCAGAGTGAAATGTTGAGTCAATTTTATAATAAACTGAAAAAAAATGGAGTGTTGATTATCGCCGTTCCGAATCATACTTCTTACGACGGACAAAAATATAAAGAATTTTGGGCAGCGTATGATGTGCCTCGTCATATTTTTCATTTCTCAAAAAACGGAATGGAAAAATTTTTCAACACCGAAAAATGGAAACTCGAAAAAATCAAACCTCTCCTTCTCGATTCGTTTTATATTTCAATGCTGAGTGAAAAATATAAAAAATCATCGCTTTTTTGGCTTAAAGGTTTCGTTTTCGGAGCGATTTCTAATTTTAAAGCGTCAAAAACGGGTGAATTTTCGAGTTTGGTATATATTATCAGAAAAATTTAGAAAATGGATTTTTTAGGTATTTATGAAAGCGGATTTTTGGGTGTTTTTTGATTTTCTTGAGAAAATTCAAAATTTAAAATTCTTATGAAATTTAGAAAAACAATAATTTTTGGAATAATCCTATTTTCAATTTTAAGTTGTCAAAAGGAAACAAAATATAAATTTAGTGGAGAGGATTTATGTAATGATGAAAAAGGAATGCCCACAAAATTTATTACCGAAGATGATATAAATAAATTTGGCATCAGAAAAATCTTTGATAAAAAAGAAATCAAAAAAAATGATTCTATAATTATCACTTTTAAAATTATCGATGATTGCTGTCAGGAACCTACTGATTCTGTAAAAATTGAAAATAATGAAATGATAATTTTTCCCAAATTTAAAGATTCTCCTGTATGTGACTGTTATTGTGATTATTTATTTGAATATAAATTTCATAAGAAGTATTTAAATAATAAATCAATAAAAATTAAAGAACTCAGATAACAAAATAAAAAATACCAAAGAGGTTTTTCTTTGGTATTTTTATTTTATTCTAAAATTCAATTAAGCATTCACCGCCGCAACTCCCGGAAGTTCCAAACCTTCCAAAGATTCCAGCATCGCACCACCACCTGTGGAAACGTAAGAAACTTTATCGGTATATCCGTTTTGTTTCACAAAAGCAACGGAATCTCCACCTCCAACAAGTGAAAATGCTCCTAATTTTGTCGCTTCTGCAATACTTTCACCTAAACTTTTAGTTCCTTCAGCAAAATTCGGCATTTCAAAAACGCCGACAGGGCCATTCCAAAGAATTGTTCTGGAATTCATAATCACATCATTGAAAATATCTCTCGATTTCGGACCGGCGTCCAAACCTTGCCAACCTTCGGGAATTTCGTAAATATTGCAATCTTTTCTATTGGCATCATTACTGAAATCATCTGCAATAATCACATCTGAAGGAAGATAAACTTTCACGTTTTCGGATTTTGCTTTTTCCATAATTTCCAAAGCCAACTGCATTTTATCGTCTTCCACAATAGAATTACCGATTTTTCCGCCCATTGCTTTGATAAAAGTAAATGCCATTCCACCGCCAATAATCAGGTTATCCACTTTCGGAAGAATGTTTTCGATAATCGTAATTTTAGAAGAAACTTTTGAGCCACCCAAAATTGCTGTAATTGGTTTTTCTCCTGATTTCAAGACTTTATCAATGGCTTCTAATTCTTTCGCCATTAGTAAACCGAAAAATTTAGTTGAAGAAAAATATTGAGCAATTACTGCGGTAGAAGCGTGAGCTCTGTGAGCCGTTCCGAAAGCGTCATTCACATACGCATCACCTAATTTTGAAAGTTTTTCGGCAAATCCAGCATCTCCTTTTTCTTCTTCATTATGAAATCTGAGATTTTCCAATAAAAGAATTTCTCCGTTTTGCAGTTCAGAAGCGGCTTTTTCAGCCTTCTCTCCTATTGATTCTTCCACAAATTTCATTTCTTTTCCTAAAACTTTGGAAACTTCGGATACGATATGCTTCAAAGAAAATTTATCGCTCGCCTCTCCTTTTGGTCTTCCTAAATGCGTCATCAAAATTACAGAACCGCCGTCATTAAGGATTTTGTCAATTGTCGGTTTTGCAGCAACAATTCTCGTGTTATCGGTAACTTCGAGGTTTTCGTTCTGCGGAACATTGAAATCCACTCTTACAAGCGCTTTCTTATCTTTGAAATTGAAATCGTTAATTGTCTTCATTAGAATTTTATTTTGGTTCACAAATTTACTATTTCCCGAAACGAAAAAGAATTTTTCTTCCCGAAAATTTCCACAACCAAATATCAATCATTATTCATCAATTTTTTATTATTAAAAAAAAGAAATGTTGAATGTTGTTGAGTGTTGTGAGTTTTGCGGATAAGTTTTTCGGGATATTTTGTAACATTTAATTTATCCTGAGTTCATAATTTGTTCACATTGTAACGTGCTGACTTTTAATTAAGTTTTTAATTTATCAACACTTGTGAATAAATGTTTTAAAAGGCTTTTATTAAAATCTCGTGTGCTGAAAACCTATCGGAATTCGTGAAAAAAGTTTTTTGAAATAATTGATTTCCGAACCGGATTTTTTCTCATTATGAATTTCATTTGAATTAAGAAAGAAAAATTTCATCTCAGTTTTCCACATCGTTTTTCGGAATAATTCACAAGATGTTCGTAGCATTGTTAATTCATTATAAATCAATTCATTTAAAATAAACGAAATTTAAAATCATCTTTGTTATCAGCGTTTTATAAAATTTAAAATTCCAGTTCAAAAAGACATCGGTGTTGATAACTGCCGAAACCGAAAATTTAATAGTAAATTTGTAACACTAATAAAATTTAAAAATGAAAAAACTTGCCATTGCTTCCGATCACGCCGGTTTCGAACTGAAAGAATACCTGAAAGAACAACTCAAAAACCGCTACGAAATTACGGATTTCGGGACACATTCTCTGGATTCCGTAGATTATCCTGATTTCGTACATCCGTCCGCTTCGTCGGTTGAAAACGGGGAAAACGAATTGGGAATTCTGGTTTGTGGAAGCGGACAAGGTGTTGCGATCACGGCAAACAAACATCAGAAAATCCGTTGTGCATTATGTTGGATGCCAGAACTTGCCGAACTGGCGAAACAGCACAACAACGCGAATATGATCGCACTTCCTGCCCGTTTTATCGCGAAAGAACTCGCCCTGGAAATCGTCGAAAAATTTCTGAACACCGATTTTGAAGGCGGAAGACATCAGAATAGAGTGGATAAGATTGCGTGTTGCTGATAAAATTCAGGCTTACAAATCTGTAAGCCTTTTTTATTTTTTTGCTGAAAAACTATTAATCTCAAAAACCCTATCTTTGCAAAAGATTTCTTCTCCGGATATTCTTCTCTGTCCGAATTTTAGCAATAATTTCACGTAAAAGATTTTACTTTTCCCCTGTTTTTGGTTTATCTTTATTGAAAATTTTATTTTTATGAAAACCTGCTTTTCTGTTATTTCAGTTTTATTGTTTTTTATTTTTACAAGTTGCCAATCCATTACTGAAAAACAAAATGAAGCCGAAGAAAAAGACTATATTTTCTTTTTGCATAATAAGTTTTTAGAAGAAAATTCTGACGGAACATACGAATCTAAATATGATATAAAAGTAGAATACAATACTATTTTAGAATCGTTTAGAAAAGACGGATTTGTAGTGTTCAGTGAAAAAAGAAAGCCTAAAACCAACGGAATTGAATATGCACAAAAAGTAGTTTCACAAATTGACAGCCTAATTCAAAAAGGTGTAAAACCCAATCATATTACTGTAATAGGAACTTCAAAAGGCGGTTACATCGCACAATTTGTTTCCACATTTGCTGAAAATCCGGATTTGAATTTCGTTTTTATCGGCAGTTTTCAAAATTCGGATATAGAAGAACTACCCCAAATCAATTTTTGCGGAAACATCTTAACCATTTATGAAAAATCGGATGAATATGGTGTTTCGGCAATAAAACGAAAAGAATTATCAAAGTTGGAAATCAATCATTTCAGAGAAATTGAACTGAATACAGGATTAAAACACGGTTTTCTATACATTGCTTCCGATGAATGGCTGAAACCCTGCAAAATGTGGGCAAAACGGAACTATGAATTGAAAGAGTGAAAAATAATAAAATATCAACAAAGCCACAACGTGGCTTAACATCAATAGCCACAGGTTTTAACCTGTGGAACATAAAAAAGAAATAAAATGAAAAAAAAATCAAAATACATCAGCACAAAAAACGATTCCAAACTGCGGGAATTGGGAAGAACGATTTTGCAGTTTATGAATCAGAAATCCTCTAAAATCTACAATTACAAACAGATTGCAGACGGAATAGACTATAAAAATCCGCGACAGAGAGAACAGGTCATTCAGTTGCTTCACAAACTTCTCGCAGAAGAACGCATCAAAGAAGTGGAAAAAGGAAAATATATCCTGAACCTCAAAATCGAAGGCACTTTAACGGGAATTATCGACTTCAATCAGGCAGGAAACGCCTATGTGAAAGTGGAAGGCGTGGAAGACGATATTTTTATCCATTCCCGAAACGTGAAAGACGCTTTGCAGGGCGATAAGGTGCTTATCGTAACCTATCATTTCAAAGGCAAAAAACTCGAAGGCTCCGTATTGGAAGTCATCGAAAGAAACCGCAGTGAATTTGTCGGCACGTTCGAGTTCATCAAACATAAGGATTTCGGGTTTGTGGTTTGCGATAAAAAGACCATTAACACCGATATTTTCATTCCGAAAGGAAAAATAAACGGAGCAGAAAGCGGGGACAAAGTCGTGGTAAAAATGACCGACTGGAAACCCGATTCCAAAAATCCCGAAGGCGAAATCATCAAAGTTTTAGGACAACCCGGCGAACACGAAACCGAAATCCACTCCATTCTCGCGGAATACGGACTTCCCTACTCTTTCCCCGAAGAAGTGGAAATGGAAGCCGAAAAAATCGACCGCGAAATCCGCGACGAAGAAGTGAAAAAACGCCGTGATATGCGGAAAATTCTCACGTTTACCATAGACCCGAAAGATGCCAAAGACTTCGACGACGCTCTTTCTATTCAGAAATTGGAAAACGGAAATTGGGAAATCGGGGTTCATATCGCCGATGTTTCGCATTATGTAACGCCCGATTCGCTCCTCGATGAAGAGGCATACAAACGCGGAACTTCCGTTTATCTCGTGGACAGAGTGGTTCCGATGTTGCCTGAAGTGTTGAGCAACGACGTTTGTTCGCTTCGTCCGAATGAGGATAAATACACTTTTTCCGCCGTTTTTGAACTGAACGAAAATTCCGAAATCCAGAATCAATGGTTCGGAAGAACGGTCATACATTCCGACCGCAGATTTACCTACGAAGAAGCACAGGAACGCATTGAAAGCGGAAGCGGGGATTTGGCGGAAGAAATTCTGGTTTTGGATAAACTCGCGAAAATTTTGAGAGCCGACAGAATCAAAAAAGGAGCGATAACGTTCGACCGCAGTGAAGTCCGCTTCAACCTCAATGAAAACAGCGAACCGATTGGCGTTTATTTCAAAATGAGCAAGGATTCCAACCATTTGATTGAGGAATTTATGCTTCTGGCAAACCGGAAAGTTTCGGAATATGTTTCTTTGGGAAGAAAGCAGGAACCGACCAATAAACCGTTTATTTACCGTATTCACGACGACCCCGACCCTGCGAAACTGGAAGCACTTCGTGATTTTGTGTCCACTTTCGGCTACAAAATGAACATTTCCAACACCAAAAACACGACGGCAAGTCTGAACAAACTCCTGAAAGACGTGAAAGGAAAAGGCGAGGAAAATATGATTGAAACCCTTGCAATGCGGAGTATGAGCAAAGCCGTTTATTCCACCGAACCGATTGGGCATTACGGATTGGGATTTGCGTATTACACGCATTTCACGTCGCCAATCCGCCGTTATCCCGATTTGATTGCACACCGGCTTTTGCAACATTATCTGGAAGGCGGAAAATCTGCCAACAAACCCGAACTGGAAGAACAATGCAAGCACACTTCCGCAATGGAACGTCTGGCTTCCGATGCGGAACGGGATTCCATTAAATTTATGCAGGTAAAATTTATGGAGAAACATTTGGGCGAAGTTTTTGAAGGCGTGATTTCCGGAGTTGCGGAGTTCGGTTTTTGGGTAGAAATCCCCGAAAACGGAGCGGAAGGTCTGATAAAACTCCGCGATTTAATGGACGATTCCTATATGTATGATGCCAAAAGCCACGCCGTTTACGGAATCCGCCACGGAAAACAATATCAGTTAGGCGACCAGATAAAAATCAAAGTAACGAAAGCGAACCTGATTCGGAAGCAGTTGGATTTTAAGATTGTAGAGTGATAAATTTTGAGTATTAATAACTGCAACGTTTGTCATTCCGAAGGAATTTAAACCATTTTTATTTCAGTGTGTTGAGATTCCTTCAGAATGACAAACAAACTGCAAAAAATTGCTGATATTCATCGATTCATTATCTTTGAAATAAAATAAAACAATGAAAAAAAGATTTGAATACAAAACAATCGTGATTGAACCAACCGGATTTTGGAGAACAAAATACGACACGGCAGAGATTGACAAAACGTTAAACGCTTTGGGAATGGAAGGCTGGGAACTTATTTCTGTCGAAACCAAAGATTATGGAGGAACGGCTTACGGTTTTCACTACACTTTCAAACGTGAAATTTAGCCATTCACGAAATCCGATATCAAAAAACTCGCTGGTGTGAGCGCCTTACTCGTACCCACAAATCTGAATCTTCTCAGAATCCTGAGAAATATCCTTAAAATTCCATTATAAATATTCCGTCAGGCTTCGAGGGAAGATATCCCGCTATATTTCAAAAATGTATATCTTTGCATTTCAAACCATAAAAAATAAAAAAGTATGATGTAACCGCCAAAAGGCAGACTTCAACGTAAAATAAAATAGTGTAAGTATTATTTCCACCTAAAAAAATCGCCAATTTTTTTGATACTACTGGAAATATGCAAAACCACTACACCGATGAGGTGTGGTGCAACTTTGTGTATTGGTAGTATAGGTATGGCGATACCTTTTAGGCAATACAGTTACGAAGTTGTCCACACTTTTTTATTTGCCTAAATCCCCCGAACAGGACAGCGAAAAATTAACCAAAATTTTAACTAAAAAATAGCAAATGTTATGAGAAAACATTTAATTACAATTTTTACAGTCCTGTCCGCATCAATGGTTTACGCACAGGAAGGCAGAGTAGGAATAAATACATCAACTCCGAATGCCACATTGGACGTTACGGCGTCTCCAACAGATTTAACAAGAACCGACGGATTTATTGCTCCACGTTTAACAGGAGATGAATTGAAAGCCAAAGATTCCAATTACACAAATGACCAAACGGGAGCAATCATTTACGCAACCGCTCCTGCAAATCCGACAACAGCCAAAACCATTAACGTAACCGAAGCAGGATATTATTATTTTGACGGAACGGTTTGGCAGAAAATTAAAGGAGGAGAAGATAAAACCGATGATGAATGGATTAATGACCCTGCGAATGGAAAAATTCATTTAGGAAAATTATCGGACGGAGTTACTGCAAGACCTGTCGGAAGTGAGTTCGCGGCATTGGATGACGGAAGAGTGGGCATCGGAACTGAAACACCTAACCAACTACTACATATCAAAGCCCAACCCGGTATAAATGCAGCAATAAATTTAGATTCTGACCCCTCTCGTAACTCTCAGGTAAGATTTTCACACGGTGGGGTAAATATATGGAAAGTGGAAAATACAGTGGTTCTGCCTGGATATCCGATACCAAATTTCAGAATTTTCAATTATACTTTGGATAAAGCCGCAATTATAATTAACGAAAATAATAATAAAATTATACTTGGCGGAGGATTGGGGTCTCTTTCTTTTCCTTCCGAAGACCTTTACAAAAGCCGTTTAACCGTTAATGGCTATGTAACATTAGGCTCGTCTGACGAAACAGGAGATGTAACACCTTCTCCGGGAATGATAAGATATAATGATACAACAAACAAATTTCAGGGGTATGTAGGTGGTGCAACTCCGGGTTGGGTAGATTTAAATTGATAGAATTTTTCTAAATTCTAAAAAGCATAAATCTTAACAATAATTTAGCGTTGTTAGGGCTCAAAGCCCTAACAACGCTTTTTAAAATAAACCCCCAAACATCAATTTAACCAAAATTTTCCTGAAAAGACCGGAATAATTTTTTTAAATTTGTTAAATGCTTGAATTGGTTTTATATGCAATCGGTTTGGGAATAATGCTGAGTCTGGTCTTCATCGGCCCGATTTTTTTCCTGCTGATAGAAACAAGTTTTTCACGCGGTCCAAGGCATGCTTTAGCGTTGGATTTAGGCGTGATTTCTGCGGATATTTTGTGTATTACGGTCAGTTATTTTGCCAGCGCGGATTTGGTGGATTTGATTGACAAACATCCGGGATTCTACAAAATATCGGCATTTTTGGTTTTCATTTACGCCCTTTATATGCTCGTTTCCAAAACAAAAATGCACATAGAAGGCGAAGAAAAACTCATTAACCAGAATTACATCAAAACCTATTTCAACGGATTTCTGCTGAATCTCCTCAACATCGGAGTTGTGCTTTTCTGGCTCGTAACCGTAGTTTCCGTAAGAAATCAGTATCCCGATACGGACGATTTTATTCTCTACATCGGTTTGGTTATCGGAACTTATCTCTGTATTGATTTATTAAAAATATTTCTCGCGAAACAGTTCCACTACAAGCTCACACAAAAGCTGGCAAACTCGATAAGAAAAGGAGTAGGCGTAATTCTCGTGCTGTTCAGTATTTTCATATTTCTTCAAAGTTTCAAAAAATTCAACAGTTTTGATAAGAAAATGGAAGAAGCCGAAAAGAAAGAGGTAAAACACCAGAAGCCGAAAATAAATCGTCCGTAGGAGAACACGCCAAAAAGGGGTGTTCAATAAAAAAACAAAAAATGAAACCAATTATATTCCCGAAATCCTTAAAAAAAGGCGACGAAATCGCCATCATTTCTCCGGCAGGATTTGTAGAAGAATCCTCACTTCAAACCACTTTGGAACTGATAAAATCCAAAGGCTACGAACCGGTTTTCGGAAAACACGCATTAGGAAAATTCCAGAACGGATACAACTATTCCGGAACGGAAAAAGAACGAATTTCCGACCTCAATTGGGCGTTTAATAACGATGAGGTTTCCGCAATTTGGGCGACAAGAGGCGGTTACGGCTGTCAGCATCTTCTACGGCATCTGAAACTTTCAAAATTCAGGAAAAATCCTAAATGGTACATCGGATATTCCGACAACACCGTGGTTCAGAGTTATCTGATGAAAAACGGTTTTGCGTCCATTCACGGGCAGACATTGAAAACATCTTCTTTCGGAGTTTCGGAGGAGAGTTATGAGAATATTTTCAACATTTTTGAAGGAAAAAAACTGAAGTATTCCGTAAAAAAGCACCATTTCAACAAAAACGGAATTGCGGAAGGACAGCTGGTCGGCGGAAATCTGGCTCTGGTTTACGCACTTTTGGGAACGAAATATTCTTTTGATTTTAAAGATAAAATTCTCTTCATCGAAGACATCGGCGAGAATTTTTACGCTTTGGACAGAATGCTCATTTCCCTTGATTTAGCCGGAGTTTTCCGAAAAATAAAAGGCTTGATTATCGGCGGAATGACCAATATGGGAAGCGAAACGGATAACAAAAATTACGAAGAAAGCTTCGATGAATTTGCTTACGAAATCGTAAACCAAAGACTGAAAAACTACAATTTTCCTACACTTTTCGGCTTTCCGAACGGACATATTTTTGATAACAGACCGCTGATTATCGGAGCGGAGGTTAAGGTTGAGGTTGAGGAAAAGGTTGAGGTTAAGTTTTAATAATTAATTCTGACCTCCGGATTTACTCGGGTAAAATAATTTTCCGTCTTGATTAATTATTACAGGAGCAGAAGTAGTAGTGGAGTTTATTTTATATTTCCATTTTTCTGCGCCATTATTTTCGGAGAAAGCATATATATAATTTGAACCGCCACCACCAACAAAGACAGTAGCATCTGCAGTAACAGATTCTGCACTATTAGAATAAATTGTTTTTTGCCACTTTATGTTTCCTGTCTGTTTATCTGCAACAATGATATTTCCTGAACTGGAATTTACAAAAACATAATTTTCGTTAACGTATGGACTGCTGGAATAATTGTCAGAATTATAAGATTGCCAAACAACATTTCCTGTTAAAGCGTCTATTTTGTATAAATAATGTTTATCAGTAGTATATAAATATCCGTCTAAAATTGTGGGGGAAGAACTCTCGATAGAGCTATCAAGCTGCTTTTTCCAATTCAACTCGCCTGTAACTTTGTTAATATTATAAATGTTACCATTCCTGTTTCCAATATAGAGATTATTCTGAACTATTGCAGATGAAGAAGAATTAAAAATACTACCTGCATAATATTTCCATTTTAGAACGCCACTACTCTGTTCCAAAGCATAGATATAACCATCATCACTGCCAAAGTATACTATTTCCCCGGATACTATCGGACTCGAACTAACATTAAACCCGGTAGAATATTTCCAATTTAATTCTCCGGTTGTAGCATTTAATGCATAGAAATTATCATCATCACTGCCGAAAAAAACGGTATTATCATAAACAAAAACGCTTGATTCGATGGCTTCATTTGCTTTGAATTTCCATAATAATTTTCCATTGGTTGCGTCTAAAGCATATAAATATGTGTCTGTGCAACCAACATAAAGAACATCATCATTAAGGAAAGCTGTGCTGTATTGAAAGTTTCCGTTTGACACAGAAAAAGACCATTTTAAACTGCCATCTTGTGTATCAAGAGCAAAATATCTATTAATTCCGCCAATGAACATTCTGTTTTTCATTGAAGTCCCGCTTACATCATCTGGTGCAGTTTCGCTTGTATCATCGGATGCAGAGCAGCCAACTGAAAATATTAATACAATAAGGCAAAAAAGTAAATTAAATTTCATAGGTTTGAAAAAGCAAGTCAAAGATACAAAATTTATTTATGGCAGAACACAACGATTTCGGGAAATTGGCGGAAGAGCTGGCGGTGAATTTTTTAATGGAGAAGAATTATACAATTCTTGTGCGGAATTTTCGTTACCTGAAAGCGGAAGTCGACATCATTGCCGAATTTGAAAACCAGATTATCCTTGTAGAAGTAAAAGCGCGAAAAACAGACATTTTCCTCGAACCTCACGAAGCGGTGAACAAAAAGAAAATCCGCCTGATTGTTTTAGCGGCAGACCAGTTTATGAACGCCAACGAAAGAAAAGAAAACGTCCGTTTCGATATTATTTCCGTGCTTCCCGATGAACGTGGAAAACTCGTAATTACACATATCGAAAACGCTTTTGAGTCCATAGATACCAATTAAAATATTTTCAATCTTTACAAAGTTTTATGATTTCAAAACCTAACAGGTTTCCGAAACCTATTAGGTTTAACAACACAAAGTACATTTTACATCAATACAATGAAAACCATACTCATCACCGGAGCCACTTCCGGAATCGGAAAAGCGACCGCAGAACTGTTTGCAAAACAAGGATACAGACTCATTCTCTGCGGAAGAAGAGCAGAAGTTTTAAATGAAATAGAATTCCAACTTTCTCAATTAACCGAAATTTTTAGTTTAACATTTGATGTTCGTGACAAAGAAGCGGTAAACAACGCCATAGAATCACTTCCCGAAGAATGGAAGAATATTGATATTCTCATCAACAATGCCGGAAATGCACACGGTTTAGAACCGATTTCAGATGCAGATCCCGATGATTGGGACGCAATGATAGACGGAAATGTAAAAGGACTTTTATACGTTTCCCAGCCGATAAGTAAAAAAATGAAAGAGAGAAAAACAGGGCATATCGTGAATATTTCTTCTGTTGCAGCAAGACAGACGTATGCAGGCGGAACGGTGTATTGTGCTTCCAAAAGTGCAGTAGATGTGATTTCCGAAGGAATGCGTCTCGAACTCACGGAATTTGACATAAAAGTTACAAATGTTCAGCCGGGAGCAGTGGAAACCGATTTTTCAAAAGTTCGTTTTAAAGGAGATGAAGCTCGTGCATCGGCGGTTTATGCCGGTTACGAAGCCCTGAAAGCGGAAGATATTGCTGATGCGGTTTCCTATTGTGTGAATGCTCCGGACAGAGTTTCCATTGCGGAAATCTGTATTTATCCGAAAGCACAGGCAGAGCCGAGAACAATTTACAGGAAATAATGAATTGACCAAATCCCGGATTATAGATATATTTGCAGAATGAAAATCCTCCACCTCGAAACCTCATCAAAAAACTGTTCCGTTGCTGTTTCTGACGGCGAAGAATTATTGTGCCTTTGTGAAGAAATTTCGGAAAATTACAAACAGAGCGAATCGCTCCACACTTTTGTGGAATGGGCTTTGGAAGGAACGGAAATTTCTCTGAGAGATCTGGATGCCGTTTCTTTGGGAAAAGGTCCCGGTTCTTACACCGGTTTAAGAATCGGCGCAGCTTCGGCGAAAGGGTTTTGTTATGGTTTGAAAATTCCTCTGATTGCTGTTAATTCTTTGGAAACGATGATTGAGCCGTTTTTAGGACAGGATTACGATTATATTATTCCTTTAATTGATGCCAGAAGAATGGAGGTTTATACAGCTGTTTTCGATGGAAAATCCGGAGAAATGATTTCCGATACCGAAGCAAAAATTCTGGACAATTATTCTTTTTCGGAATATTCAGGCAAAAAAAGAATATTTATTGGTGACGGAGCAAAAAAATTCCAAGATTTTCTCTCCTCCTTTGGAGGAGTTGGAGGAGGCTTTTCCGATGCCGAATTTAATGTTGACATTTTTCCCTCTGCACAATATTTAATCAAAAAAGCGGTGGAAAAATTCAATAAAAAAGACTTTGAAGATGTAGCATATTTCGAGCCGTTTTATCTGAAAGATTTCCACGGAGTGAAAAAATAAAAAGCAGAGAAACGCTCTGCTTTTACTTATTTATTTTATGCTTTTCTTTTTGCCTTCCTCTTTTTTAGCATCGTTGTTTTCCTTATTTATCATTCCGGCTTTAATATCATCCGAAAAATTTCCAGGAATTCCGGGACTGGTTCCCGGTGTTTGCTCTTTTTGTACAGGCTTATCTTTTGGTGTAGGAGTGTTGTTTTTCTTTTCGTTAATTATATTTCCGGCATCGTCGCTCATTTCGATTTTCAGGTCACTTTTCAGATATTTCAGCATTTCGATTGCTTTCAGACCTTCGGGAGTTTTGGCGTAATTCAGTGCGATCTGCTCCAGCTGAAGGATCATAATTTCTTTTCCGGCAGTTTTTCCTGTATTAAAGGCATTTAACAAAGCAAATTTCGGAATCAGCGCATCTTTCGGATATTTTTGCATAGATTCGTCAATCAGCTTTTTGCTGTCATCGAATTTTTCATTGGAATACAAATCGAACGCGTTGGTATACGCTTTTAAAACTTCCTCGGAAGATTGATTGAAAGCATTGCTTTTCGGATTTTTCACGAATTCTGCATACGAAGTATAAGGAAATTCCGAAAGGATCATCTGTTTTGCACGTTCAGCAGCTGAAGGTGTTTTTTCATAATTCATTGCAAAAATCTGGTACAATGCGGCGAGTTTCACTTCTTCTTCCGGATTTACATCTACCAAATCGTACAATGTTTTGGTTGCCAAAGGTGTATCGCTGAAATATTCGTCATACATTCTTCCCAGTCCTAAACTCGCAGTATCACGGTCTTTTTTCAGCGAAGCGAGAATTTTGGCATCGGTTGGAATTTGCTCGATATAGAAAGCAGGATCGTGTCTTCTCGGATCCGGAGCTGTAGAATTTCCCATTGCCATATTTTTCATATCTTCAATAGTGGAAGCTCGTGCAGAAACGCGCCAGTCGTCAGCTAAAGTCCGGCTTCCCCAGATCTGCTTGAAATTTGCCTGACCTTTTAAAACCGTACTTTCATTGGAAAAGTAAAAGCCGCCTTTTGTTCCCGGATCGGAAAAATCCTGAAAACCTCCGGTTGTTCCTGCAAAAATCGAATTAGCAGAGTAATCTCCGTTGCCAAATCCGGCATTTCTTTCTTCTCTTTTTCTGATGAGCTCTTCTTCGGCTTCTTTTGCTTTCAGCTTATCGATATATTTTGTGAAATAGGCAATTTTTTCCGGCTCCGACATTTTGGCGAGCGTAAGAATGCTGTCATTTTTCTTGATCAAATAATAGTTTGTGGAAACCTTTTTAATATTCACGGTTTGCTCCGTCAGCAAAACTTTTGACGGTTCATACGTCATCACAGCAAGTGCAGAATCGTAGAAAGCTCCGGCAGCCAGATAGTCGCTTTTATCGAAATACGATTTCCCGATTTCATAATAATCAAGACCGCGGATTTGCGGATCCGACATTTTTTCCGCAAGGGATCTTCTGAAAAAAGAATCGGCTTCTTTCGTATTTCCGGCTTTTTTCGCCATTAAGCCGAGTGCATAATAAAACTCGTTTTTTCGGGAAGCATATGTTCCTTTTTTGCTGATTTTCTGAAGGTAATTTTTCGCAGTTTCGTAATCATCGGAACTACCGTTAAATGTTTTGGCGATTTCGATCTGGGATTTTACTTCGAACTCGAAATCATTGGCATATTTGTATGCTGTAGCGAAGCTTTCACGGGCTTCTTCGTTTTTGCCTGTTTTGACAAGAATCTGTCCGCGAAGAAAAGCGATTCTGCTCCGCATTTCGCGGTTTTTGTTCAGTTTAAAAGCATCTTCCAGTTCCGTAATTGCTTCTTCTTTTTTTCCTGAATGCAAAAGCATTTCGGAATAATAAATGCTCAGCAGCTTTTGATATTCTTTCTTTACTTTTTTATCATTTTTCAGATCGCTGAAAATTTCATTGGCTCTGTAATAATCGCCCATTTTCGCAAAAGCCTGTCCCTGATATACTTTTGCAAGCGGCAGCCTTTTATCGTTCCGCATATTGTTGAAAATGGCATTCAGGGCATCAAGTGTTTCAAGCGGTTTATTTTGGTAAAGTCTGGATTGTGCAAGAAGAATATAAGCATCGAAGATTTTTTTGTTTTTTTCTTCGCCCTGCTTCATTACGGAATATTTTTCAATGGCTTTCAGTGCTTTTGCTTCTGAAATCTGCAAAGTGGTTGCTCCTTTTTTTGTTCCCGAATTCGGAGAGGAAGGTGCTGAAGAATCATTAAAAATCGGACTGTCGAGGTTTGAGCCTAAAGGCTGATCATCATACTTCAAAAGCTGGATATAATCCGCATAATAATTATCCTTAAACGCTTTTTTACGATTGTCGAGTTCATTGTTGAGCGCATCTTTACTGTTGAAAAGCGTGTTATAATAGGTATAAAAGCCTTTCATAAAAGTAGAATCGCTCTTTTTTTTCCTTGTGGAACAAGAGTTTACCAGAACAAGTATGGCGAGAAAAAGTATTGTTTTTTTCATTGTTACTTAATAACTTATCAATCTGCGTTTTATTATCCGGAGCAGACAATATTTTTGTAAAAATAATAATTTTGATTTACCTGTGAAGCAAAGTTTCCAAAATCCCGTAAATAAGATGTGTCGGCAATCCCATAATCGTGTAAAAGCTTCCCTCGATTTTTGAGATTTTCGCCATTCCGAGCCATTCCTGAATTCCGTAGCTTCCGGCTTTGTCCAGAGGTTTGAAATTTTCGATATAATGATGAATTTCCGAATCGGTAATTTCATTAAAGAAAACATTAGCAATATCGGTTTGCGTAATGATTCCGGATTTTGTTTTTACTGAAATTCCGGTGTAAACCTGATGTGCTTTTCCAGAAAGTCTTCTCAGCATTTGAAAAGCATCTTCTTCGTCTTTCGGTTTCCCCAAAACCTGATTTTCAAGAACAACAATGGTATCGGCAGTAATCAGGATCTCATCGTTTTCCAGATCCCTGAAAGCATCGGCTTTGAGTTCTGAAAGATATCCGGCGATTTTTTCAGGAGGCAGATTTTCGGGAAAAATTTCTTCGCAGTTAATGGAAACCACGTCGAAATCATAACCCAGATTTTGCAGTAATTCTTTCCTTCGAGGAGAATTAGAACCTAACAGAATTTTCATCCTAAATGCTTTGCGTGTTATCTTCCGACCATTTTCCCTGAACTTTCATCACCTGTTCAATCACATCACGAACCGCACCTTTTCCACCAGAAACCGGAGAAATATAATCTGAGATTTCCTTAATTTCCGGAACGGCATTTTCGGGACAAGCTGAAATTCCGGAGATTTTCAGAATTTGAGAATCGGGAAGATCATCTCCCATTGTCAGGATTTCTTCGTTTTTCAGATTGTATTTTTTCTTAAAATTCTCGAAATCCTCCATCTTATTGTGAGATTTCGGATAATAATCCTGAATCCCCAAATAATGAATGCGGTGTTTCACCATTTCGTCGTTTCCGCCGGTAATTACTCCAATTAAATAATTGTTTTTCAAAGCTTTAACTACGGCATAACCATCCAGAACATTCATCACTCTGCACATATTTCCGCCGGGAAGAAGATAAACGCTTCCGTCCGTAAAAACACCGTCCACATCGAAAACAAAGGCTTTTATGTTGGAAAGCCGGGATTTATAGCTCATACATTTTTTTTATGGATTGATTCATTGTTTTATAAATTTTGAGATGTTCTTCATCCGAAATCAGTTCTTCGTGGATTTTCAACACTTTTTCGTCATTGCGGACTGCCGGTCCGGTTTGTGCTTTTTTCGGTTCGATTTCGTGAATTTTCCGTGTGGTTTCATCAATCAGAGGAAGAAAATAATCAAACGGAATTTCCTGGGAATCCGAAATTTCCTTTGCTCTTGCAAAGAGATGATTTACAAAATTGCAGGCGAAAACTGCGGTTAAATGAATGTATTTCCGTTTTTCATCATCAGCAAAGAGCACTTTCGGTGAAATCTTTTTTGCCAGATTTTCCAGCACTATTTTATCATCTTCATTTTCCGCATCGATAAAAAATGGAAATTCGGAATAGTTTAACTCTTTCGATTTTGAAAAAGTCTGGAGCGGATAAAAAACTGCTTTTCTATAATTTCCTGATAAAGCATTCCGTGAAACCGATCCGGAAGTATGAGCAACCAAAGCCGATTTTTTTCCGATTTTTTTTGAAACTTCACCAATGGAAGAATCGCTTACGGAAATGATATATAAATCTGCATCCGCAAGATTTTCAATAGAGGAGGGAATATGGAGTTCTTCGGAAATAGCTTTCAGGTCGGCTTCATTTCTTCCGAAAATCTGATTCACGGGAATGTGGTTTTCCGTAAAAGCTTTGGCAAGATGAAAGGCTACATTTCCCGAACCGATGATCACAATATTCATTTAACAAAAATAGGAAAATATAAATTTGGATTAAAAATTGTTTTTGTTTTTAACTTTTGATTAAATTTACCATCCAACCCACGAAAGCATCTATGAAGAGCAAGGAATCAGAAATTATTGAACTGATGCAGAACGAACGAACCCGTGAAAAAGGTCTTCGTTTGTTAATGGATGCTTATCAGAGCAGGTTGTACTGGCATATCCGGAGAATGATTGTGGATCACGATCTTGCTCAGGATATTTTGCAGGAAACATTTATTAAAGTATATCAGAATTTTCATCAGTTTAAGCAGAACAGTTTGTTGTACACTTGGTTGTACAGAATTGCGACCAACGAATCGCTTCAACAGTTGCAAAAACTAAAAAAAATGCAGAAAACCGATGAAAATGCGGAATATTATCTGCAAAATCTGGTTGCCGATAATGTGGAAAATGATGCGGATAAAATCCAGATACTTTTGCAAAAAGCAATACAAAGCCTGCCCGAAAAACAGAAGCTCGTTTTCACGATGAGGTATTATGATGAGTTGCCTTATGAAGAACTGAGCAAAATTCTGGATATGTCTGTCGGCACACTGAAAACCAATTATCATTATGCCAGACAAAAGATTGAAGACTATATAAAAGAAAATTATGAAGCCTAATTTTTTCAGAAGATGAAAAATTTTGACATAGAAAAACTGGAACGCAAAAACATTTACAAAGCTCCCGAAAATTTCTTCGGAGACATTCAGGAAAATGTTTTTGATAAAATTAAATTAAATCCGAAAACGGAAAGCAAACCTGCGAAGATTTTCCATTTGAGCAGGAATTACGCGGTTGCAGCAAGTTTGGTTCTTCTTTTCGGAATTGCTGCGTTTTGGCAGTTCAATAATCCGGATGATGTGAGCGTCAATACTTTTGATTCGCTGAAAACGGTGAAAAATATACCGGAGAAACAACCTGAAAATGAGGCAGCAAAAGCTTATCAGACTTTGAAAAATGATATTCGGGAAGTAGAAAATGAAACTTCGGAAAATGTGGTAAAATTTGCAAAGGCAGAACCGCAGAAATCTACTCAAAAAGCGGTGGAAACGATGGCTTCAAAAGCAAAAACAGAATCAGCATCAGCTACGGAAGTACAATTTGAACAGATGATGAAAGAACTTTCCAATGCGGAGATTGCCGATATCGGAAAAGGAACAGAGCAGGATGTTTATCTGGATCTGTATTATTAAAAAAAATCGCAATAAGATAAAATCTCTGCGAACTTTGTAAAAAAACGCAGAGTTAAACTAAGATTTATTTGAGTATAAGTACGCTATTTTTAAGATAAACAAAGACGTAAAACTTATCAATGAAAAACAACGTTTTGTATTACTTCAATAAACGAAGTGCCTTTGTTTTACTTAAAAACAGATAGTAGTGAAAAAAAATCTTTGCAGACTTTGCGTTAAAAATTAGAAATTATGAAAAACAAAATAATATTTCTTTTGATGCTCACTTTCGGATTGGGAGGAATTTCTGCACAGCAGTTTAACCTTGCTCCGGCGCAGACCAAGAAAAAGGAATACGACTGGAAAAATATGAATCCTGATCAGAGAAAAAAGATCATTAATGAAATGGCTCCGGAAGAAAGAGCCGCTTTATTGCGGGAATTCCGGGAAAAAATGATTCTTGCCGAACTGGATATTTCACAGGAAAAACAGGAAGAATTTAAAGCCTTGTATGCGGAATATCTGGACAAACAGGGAGAAATTAAAAAGAAATTCGACAATACTCCGGATTATGATTCCTTAAGTGATGAAGAAGCGAAAAAACAGCTTAACGAAAGTTTCAATATCGGACAGCAATTGCTGAACAACCGTAAAGAATATTCTGAAAAATTTATGAAGGTCATTCCTCCGCAAAAAGTCCTGAAACTGTATGATACGGAAGGAATGATCCGCCACAAGATAATGGATATGAAAAACGAAGGAGGAAAACCTCCGAAAAGAAGATAGTCATAATAGTTTGCGTTTTTATGTTAGGCGAGCTTTGCAGAATTTCTGTAAAGCTCGTTTGACGTTATAAAATTTGAAAGACGTTGTAAAACAACAAAGAGGATTGAAGTTTAATTCCAAAGAATTCATTGAAAAAAACTAAATTTGCAAACTATCAAAAATATATGAAAAACATACGCAATTTTTGCATTATCGCCCATATTGACCACGGAAAATCCACTTTGGCAGACCGGCTTCTGGAATATACCAATACCGTTTCGCAAAGAGAACTTCAGGCGCAGACGCTTGATGATATGGACCTGGAAAAAGAACGCGGGATTACCATTAAATCTCACGCCATCCAGATGGATTACGAATATAAAGGCGAAAAATATATACTGAACCTCATCGATACACCGGGACACGTCGATTTTTCCTACGAAGTTTCCCGTTCTATCGCAGCTTGTGAAGGTGCGCTTCTGATTGTGGATGCAGCGCAAAGTATTCAGGCACAAACGATTAGCAATTTGTATCTTGCTTTGGAAAACGATCTGGAAATTATTCCTATTTTGAATAAAATCGATCTTCCCTCTGCAAACCCGGAAGAAGTAACCGATGAAATTATGAATCTTCTCGGCTGTGATTATGATGATGTTTTGCGTGTTTCCGGAAAAACGGGAGAAGGCGTTCACCATCTTTTGGAGCAAATTGTGGAAAGAATCCCGGCTCCGGTCGGAGATCCTGATGCACCGCTTCAGGCGTTGATTTTTGATTCGGTTTACAATCCTTTTCGGGGAATTGAAGCCTATTTCAAAGTGGTGAACGGAAGTATTTCCAAAAACGAAAAAATTAAATTTTTTGCAACAGGAAAAGAATACGGAGCGGATGAAGTGGGAACGTTAAAATTAAAACAAGTTCCTAAAAAAACCGTGCAATGCGGCGATGTGGGATATCTGGTTTCCGGAATTAAAGATGCGAGAGAAGTAAAAGTAGGAGACACCATTACTTCTGTTGAGAATCCTGCCAAAAGTGCGATCGAAGGCTTTGAAGAAGTAAAGCCGATGGTTTTTGCCGGAATTTATCCGATCGATTCCGAAGATTTTGAAGAATTGAGATTTTCTCTGGAAAAACTCAGACTGAACGATGCTTCCCTGGTTTTCGAGCCGGAAAGTTCGGCAGCTTTAGGATTCGGATTCCGATGCGGATTTTTGGGAATGCTTCATATGGAAATTGTTCAGGAAAGATTGGACAGAGAATTTAATATGAATGTCATTACCACCGTTCCGAACGTTTCGTATCACGGCTATTCCAAAAAAGAACCGGAAGTTCCGATTCTGATCAATAATCCGTCCGAAATGATGGATCCCACAACAATGGATCGGGTAGAAGAACCTTACATTAAAGCCTCTATCATCACGAAATCCGATTTTGTAGGATCGGTGATGACGCTCTGTATCGAAAAGCGCGGAGAAATTGTGAACCAGTCATATTTAACTTCTGACAGAGTTGAGCTGATCTTCAATATGCCTTTGGCAGAAGTGGTTTTTGATTTTTATGACCGTTTGAAATCCATTTCAAAAGGATATGCTTCTTTTGATTATCATCCGATCGGTTTCCGTTCATCAAAACTGGTGAAAATGGATATTCTGATCAACGGAGATATGGTAGATGCGCTTTCTTCACTGATTCATCAGGACAATGCGTACGGAATCGGGAAAAAAATGTGTGAAAAACTTCGCGAGCTGATTCCGAGACAGCAGTTTGATATTGCGGTTCAGGCAGCTTTGGGAACGAAGGTGATTGCAAGGGAAACCATCAAAGCATTGAGAAAAGATGTTACCGCGAAATGTTACGGAGGAGATATTTCCAGAAAACGGAAGCTCCTCGAAAAGCAGAAGGAAGGAAAGAAAAAGATGAAGCAGATCGGCAGGGTAGAAGTACCGCAATCCGCATTTATGGCGGTTTTGAAACTGAATGATTAAAACAAAAATCTCCCGAAATTCGGGGAGATTTTTTTTATACCGGAATAAAAATCAGTGCGGCAACAGCGACAATCGCAATTCCCACAGAAGCAAGCCAGTTGAACTGCTTCACTTCCCGGATTTCATTTTTATTAATCGTTACCTCTTCTCCCTGATTGGTTTTTCCGTAAATATTCTCATCATCAATTCTCAGAACCTTTAATTTTACGGTTTTCGCATCTGTAGTTTGCACGGAATATCGGTGATACAGTTCCAAAGAGTTATTCTTATACGGTTTTTGCTGATCCACAATTCTTGTCTGGCAGGAAACCAATGAAATAAGGACAATCAAAAGTATGGGAAGATGTTTTTTCATTCTAATTTTTTTCAAATATAATTATTTTATTGAATTCCGTAATTACAAAATTTAATAATGCTTTTAAAGCGTGGATTGCCGAAAGCGGATCTTACCTTCCAAACTGGTCGTATTTGTCTTCCGCATATTTGATAAAACGGGTAAGAAGCGCCACATTTTCTTTTTCCATCGGTGTCAGATCATTATCCACATTGTTGGAAACCGGAACATACCAATCCGTCTGCTCGAAGAAATAGCGGTAAGTTTCTTTTTTAAAGGAATATCCGTGCCTCGCAAAAACCGCATTTTTAATGATCTCCAAATCTAATTTCCGGAGATTTTTGATGTCTTTTTCAGCAAGTTTCTGTTTGGAAGCATTGATCTTGAAAACCGCATCCGAAGCGAAACGCTGCTTTTCCGCAGTGTAGCTTTCCGTTTTTCCGGTTTCTTCATCGGTATATTTTTCCTTGAATTCTTTCGGATTCCACCAGTCTACCAAGTCGGAATTTTTATCCAGCATAAAATTCGGATTGTAAGCAAACGTTTTTTTGATGAGCTTCAGCTGCTTGTCCGGAAATTTCACTGCGGATTTATTATAGGCGTTCCATTTTCCGGTAAGACTGTCGCCTTTTAATTTTACCTCAAATCTTCCATCGGTTTTATCGTTTCCGGGTTCATCCAGCACAAAAGAATTTTCGTTTTCGTTCAGAATTCCGCGGAAAGGACGCTGATTTCCGTCCACAATACTGTGTCCGTAAACGCTGTCTTTTGTAATGCGGTTGATTTTCAGGGAAATTCTTTTATCTTCGTAATCATCGTATTCGCCGTTTTCATCAGATACTTTTTTAGTTCCGTTGAAAGTTCCGTTGTAGATTCCGTAAAGTTCTTTGTGTACTTCGGGAATGATGGAATCTTTTTTTACCTCCAGAGAATCACTCTTTTTGTCGGTAGCAGCACCTTCTTTTTTACAACTGAAAAGAAGCAAGAAAAATCCCACTGCGATCATTAAATTTGAAATTTTCATTGTATTACAGTATTTTTTTAGCAATTAATAATTCGATTAATAAAATATTCGGAATCCAGCCCAGCCACGCGATAATCTGATACACATCCATCGGATTCGGATGAAAAAGATATACCAGAATTACTTTCCAGATTCTCAGTGTTAAAGCCGAAAGTGTCAAAGCATAACTCCGCCACATCCATTGTTTGTGCTGTTTAAACTTCTTTTCGCGGATCAGTTGGTACGCTTTGAAAGTAGAAAACCACCACAGGCTTCCCAAAATTACGAAAGAGATTTTTGAAAACAATCCTCCGTTCGCGAAAAATCCCATATAAATTCCCGACGGAGCGGTAACTAAAAGCAAGGTAATAACGTAAATTTTCCCAGTGATTTTATGGAAGCCTTTTGTTCCGAAATTCTTTCTCAGCACGGCAAAAAATCCCGAAACCAGAACAAACATTCCGGAATAAACGTGGGTGTAAAAGAAATATAGATATTCCGGTCTCGTGTGAACTTCAGTCTGTTTGATCATCAGAAAGCTGACATCAGGTTTTGCGGGAAGATATTCCAAAGTGATGTTCAGCATCAGCCAGGCAAAGTAGGCGAATGCAAAAATCATCAGGATTTTAAAGCCTTTTCCAAAAGTGAAATCAGCAAGTGTCATCAGTTCTTTTTAATCGAAAATAAAGATACTGTTTTTTTGTTTTTCCGGATTAAAATAAAAAAATATTAGATCTGATTTTTATTTCCGGGATAATCTCTGAAAATAAAATTTCATTATATTTGTCGATATGGCAACCAAAGCGCTTTTCAATACTGTGGTCAACTGGTTTATCCGGCAAAGGATGGATCAGATTCAGAATTTTATGAATCACCCTTTTGAAACGCAGAAAGGAATTCTTTTTTCCCAGCTTTTTCACGCTGAAGAAACTGAATACGGAAAGAAAAACGGCTTCAATTCCATCTCAACTTATGAGGATTTCCGGAATAAAGTTCCAATTGTGAATTATGAAGATTTCGAACCGTATATCGAAAGAACCAGAAAAGGGGAAAAAGACATTATCTGGCCCGGATTAATTAAAAATTTTGCAAAATCTTCCGGAACTACCAATGCCAAGAGCAAATACATTCCCATCACACAGGAAAGTCTGGAACTCTGCCATTTGAAAGCCGGAAAAGATATGGTGGCGATTTATGCCAACAATCATCCCGAAAACCAGTTGTTTTCAAATAAAAATCTTCGTCTCGGCGGAAGTTCCGAGCTTTATGAAAACTTCAACACCAAATTCGGTGATCTTTCCGCGATTCTGATCGATAATCTTCCGTTCTGGGTGGAAATTACCACTACTCCGAGCAAAAAAGTTTCCCTGATGTCGGAATGGGAAAGCAAGTTGAAAGCCATTGTTTCCGAAGTAAAAAACGAAGAAGTGGGAAGCCTGATCGGAGTTCCGAGCTGGATGATGGTGCTTTTGCAGAGGGTTTTAAAAGAAACCGGAAAAACCAGTATTTCCGAACTCTGGCCAAATCTGGAAGTTTTCTTTCACGGTGGGATCAGCTTCAAACCTTACAGGGAACAATACCGTGAACTTATCGGAAAAGAGATCAGCTATTATGAAATTTATAATGCTTCTGAAGGATTTTTCGGAATTCAGGATCAGCCGGGAAGTGACGAAATGCTGCTGATGCTGGATTACGGAATTTTTTATGAATTTATTCCGATGGACAAATTCGACAGGAATAATCTCCAGGCGATTCCGCTGGAAGAAGTGGAAATCGGAAAAAATTATGCAATCGTAATCACCACAAACGGAGGACTTTGGCGTTATCTGATTGGTGATACCGTAAAGTTTACTTCGCTGAAACCGTTCAGAATAAAAATTTCCGGAAGAACAAAACATTATATCAACGCTTTTGGCGAAGAACTGATGATCGACAACGTGGAAACCGCTCTGGAAAAAGCCTGCGCCAAAACCAAAGCTACCGTTTCCGAATATACCGGAGCTCCTGTTTTTATGAAAAACGGCGAAAGCGGAGCTCACGAGTGGATTATTGAATTTTCCAAAGCTCCCGAAAATTTTGAAGATTTTACCAGTTTGTTTGATGAGCACCTGAAATCCATCAACTCCGACTACGAAGCGAAACGCTATAATAATATCACTTTAAGAGAGCCGATTATTCACATTGCGAAACCCAATCTTTTTTATTCCTGGATGGAGCAGCGCGGAAAGCTGGGTGGACAAAACAAAGTTCCGAGACTTTCCAATACACGGGAATATATTGATCCGCTTTTGATGATGAATCAATGATTTCTCTTTATTCACTGTTAATTTTTTATAAAAAAAGTTAAAGTTACTTCGATATAAAGTGCTGATAATTATGTTTTTATATCTTTGCAGCACCAAATTCATACAACTTTGCATTTATGAAAAATTTACTTACGGCTTTGTCGGCGGTGTTTGTATTAACGACTTCGTTTTACGTTTTCCCCGATCAGCCGATGGATAAAAATACTTCTGAAAAAGACACGCTCGGTTTTGCATCAGCTCCTTTGTATTCAGAAAAAGCAGAAAATATTTCCGCTTCGGATCTCATCTATTCTACTATTGATTTTAACGGGAATTCTTTGGATAAAAATGTTTTTGAAAAAGCTTTCCTCGGATTTGAAAATCTGAAAAGATCCGGAAAGCTGAATCCTGACTGCCATTTGCTCACCGTTTGTGATTTCTCAAGATCATCCAATACGAAAAGGCTTTGGGTGATCGATATGAACGAAAAGAAAATCCTTTTTAATTCTTTGGTTGCTCACGGAATGGGAACCGGCGAAGAGTTTGCCGAAAAATTTTCTAACACTGAAAGCTCACACCAAAGCAGCCTGGGATTTTACATTACGGAATCTACATATGAAGGAAACAACGGTTTTTCCCTCAAATTAATAGGAATGGATAAAGGCTTTAACGACAATGCTTTGCAGAGAGCTATCGTAATGCACGGTGCGGATTATGTAAATGATGATTTTGCAAAACAGCACAAACGGATCGGAAGAAGCTGGGGCTGTCCCGCTGTTCCGAGGGAATTGGCAGATTCCATTATCAATACCATTAAGGAAAACAATGTCCTTTTCATCTATTATCCTGATGAAAATTACCTGAATTCTTCGGAGTGGCTGAAGATGTAAGAAATTCTTTTTAGCTTAAAAATATTTTTCTCCATTTCGCCACTGTATTCCTGCTCAACTTGAAATGCCTTGCCAGTTCGCTGTTATTAAACTGATTCTTTTTCTGATAATCCAGAATTTTAATAATATCGGATTCTTTGTAAGAGCGGTATTTTTGATTTGTTGTAAAAGATTTCTCATCCATTCTTCCGAAAACTTTTTTATTAAGCTCTAAAATATCTATTGCAGACAAAGTTTTCTTTTTTAAAAACGGAAGGCATTCTTTTGCTTTTTCGGGAAATTTTGTTTGAAGAATATCGTTATAGATCAGCTTATAATCGGGTTGTGTAGGATTCATAATATTGGGTTTAAAATAGTTTAATCACTGTATATTCGGGGTTTTGATCTTCATAAAAGAAAATATTGTTGAACTCAAACCACAGAAATATTCGGTAACGCAGATGTCAATCACTTTGTCTTCTTCAAAAATGAAAGAGATTTCATCTCTGAAAAATAACCAATATGTGTGGCGATAGAACCAGATATAATCGTCAGAAAACCGCAATGGATCTCCCAGAGAATTCCGCAATCCTGCTTTGGATTGATGAAGATGAGTCTGCACCGGGTTTTTTAATTTTTGTATTTGCTTATCCATTTGTAGAGAGTAGTTTTTGGGATTCTGTAGCGTTCTATGATTTCATTTTTCATCATTTTTCCTGATGAGACCTGCTCAATAATAAAGTCGATAACTTCTTTTGTGTAAATGTTTTTACGAAATTGAGGTAGGACGGTTTTCCTTTTTTTCTTCGTTTCAATTTCGGCTGACGGAGGAGCATACAAAATCATATGCTGTGAGTATATTCTGAAAAAATCATATTCCAGTAATTTACTCCATTTCAAAAGAATTTCGGTATCCAGACCTTTGGATTCGTACATTTTTTGGATTTCCTCTTCGGTACATTTCAGAAAATTGCAGATACGGGATATTTCTATCTCCCGTTCTTTTACTGCGCTTTTTATCATCTGTCCGATATGAATGTTTTTGAAGTTCATCTATGCTGCTTTTTTAATGGTTCAAAGAAAAAAAATTAAGCACAGATTTTCCTGACAGAAGGGTATTGTTAAGGTATTACCCAATGAAAAACAGGTATGAAAAGGGTATGAAAAAGTAATTTATGATAAAAACCGTCGGAAGTATAAAAATCAGAAAAACAGGAATTTTTATTGATTTCCTAGGTTCTTAAACCACATTTCCGTGTTTTCTTCCGCAGGAATATTCAGTTTTTTTCTGAGATAATACTTTCTGGATTTCACGGTGTTGATGGACGTGAAAGTAAGATTTACAATGTCTTTTGTGTTGAATCCGAGAAAAATATAAGCACAAAGCGTAAGTTCCGAGATACGGAGCTCAGGATTTATTGCCAGAATTTTTGCAACCACTTCGGGATAGACTTCCCGGAAACGGGTGAAAAATTCAGGGCTGTTAGATTTCGCCAGTTCCGTTACTTCTTCAAAAGATTCGTTTACTTTCTGGTGGAGTTTGCTGATTTCCTTTTCCTTTTTTTTCAGTTCCTCTTCTTTTTCTTCTATCATCTGCTTTCTGTAAGCTTTGATTTTTCCTGCTCTGTAATACTTTATCAAAAGAACAAAAAGAAATACCAGCACAGCGAAAATAATTATCCAAAGAATGAGGCTTTGCTTTGAGAATTTTTTAGTCTCTTTCTCTATTTCGGTTTTCAGAATCTCGTTGATCACGGAAGAAGATGCCCGCAGTTTTTCGGTTTTCAATCTATCCTGAAGTTCCAGCGCTCTAAGCTTAAAATCTTTTGATTTCTCATCGTTTCCTAACTGCTTGTATGCAAGCGACATTTTATCATAAGTCACAGGAATTTCGTTCCGGAAATTGGTTTTATTCAGGATCTCCAGCGATTTTTCAAAATACTGGAGAGCAGACTCCGGCTTTTTCCTTGCCAGCTCCATATCTCCCCATTTCTGATAGGTAAACGAGATATAAGGATAATTATATTTTTCTGCTGTAGTTTGGGATTTTATGAAATAGGATTCCGCTTTGTCAAACTGATTTTCATCAGTATAATAAGCTCCGAACATCGCATACAGTGTAATCAGGCTTATATATACAACTGATGAATCCTGCTTACTGAGAAGTTCTTCATTTTTGCGGAGATAGTAGTAAAAAGAATCCTGATTTCCTGTTTTGCTGTAGCTGACTGCGAGGTTTTCATATGCTAAACCGGTCAGGAAATCTTTAGCACTTTGCGGTCTGGGAATTTGAGGAATGATATCCAGACCTTTCTTTTGTTCGGCAATAGCTTCATCCAGAAGCTCCATTGAGCCAAATACCCGGCTTCTTACACGGTAAACCTCAAATGAAAGGAAGTAATCTTTTACTGTTTTGTTTAATGTTTCCGCTTTTTGTAAATAGAATAACGCCTGCTTGTATGCACCTAATTCAAACAAAGCTTGTCCTATATAGAAGTTGCTCCAGGCTTCTCCATCTGTATAGCCTGTTTCTTTACTTATTTCCAGTGCTTTCCGGGCAAAAACGGCACTGCTTTTCATATCTACGATAAGGGTTTTATCATAAGCGGAATCTATAAGAGATTCAACCTTTTGAATATCCGATTCCGTAGGTTTCTGTGCGTTTGCAATCAGAAATGAAAATAGTGCCAGTATGAAAAGCAGTTTGTTATGCATAGTATCATTCCCAATTTGGGAGCTAAAAGTAAAAATACGATTTATATTTTGATACTAAAAAATTATATTTTACGATTTCCTTCTATATTCCGAAACCATATTTCCGTGCTTTCTTCCGCCGAAATATTCAGCTTTTTTCTCAGATAATACTTTCTGGATTTCACGGTATTGATAGAAGTAAAAGTAATATTCATAATATCTTTTGTGCTAAATCCGAGAAAAATATAGGCACTAAATGTAAGCTCTGAAATACTGAGTTTAGGATTAATTTCCAAAAGTTTTGCAACCACTTCGGGATATACTTCACGGAAACGGGTGAAAAATTCCGGACTATTAGATTTGGCAAGTATTATTACTTCTTCGAAAGCTTCATTTACAATAGTTTTCAGTTTATTAATTTCCTGTTCTTTATTTTCTAATATTTCTTTTTTCTTCTGGGAAAGTATTCTGTTTTTCTTTCTGAGGTTGTAGAAAACCAGTAATCCCGAGATTGTGGTTACACATCCTAAAACAATAAGCGTAATGATAATTGTATTATTCTTGGTTTTTTCCTTTCTCAGCTGCTCTTCTGTAGAGTTTACCGCATAGTTCACCAGCTCTTTTGTGCTTTCCTTGGAGATATTTTTCAGACTGTCCGATATTTGTATGTATTGCCGGCTGTATCTTATCTCTTCCTGTTTGTCTCCTGACTGGTGATAGGTGTCTTTGAGCGCCTGCAGAGCATCCAATATGCCCTGTACATCTTGTGAACTTTTGCTGGCTTCAAGGGATTCTCTGTATTTTTTTGAGGCATTGCCATAATCTTTCAACATTCGGAAGTAGTTGCCGTATTCAAGCAAATAAAGCGAACGGTTGAATGCCGTCATTTGATGTTGCTCGGATTTTTTAAGGTAATACAGAGCGGAATCCGAATTTTTGGTGTGCTCTATATGATAATGGGCAAGCTCATTATACAGATATGGAAGGTGGTCTCCGTCATAATGGAGGCTTTTCTTTATATAGTACAAAGCCGAATCGTTTTTTTTGCTGTTAAAATAAGCGGGAATCAGTTGATCATACGCATAAACAATATATGTTTCCCTCTCTTTCCTGTTATTTATTTTAGTAGCAAAGACTTCTCCTTGCCGGAATTTTTTTATAGCAAGATCCTGTGAAATATTTTGCTCGTTATAATTGCGTCCAATGGCAATTGCGATGAGCGCCTTTAATCTATAATTATTACTCTTTGCAGATAATTTTTCCGCAATTTTAAGGTTTGCAATACTTTCTTTAAATTTTCCGAGTACAATATAATAATCTCCTTTTTTGGCATATCCTTCAATTTCACCATCCAGATAGCCAATCTTTTTGGAAGATTCAATTAAGCGGTCGCAATGCTTAATTATTTCTTCATATTTGCCTTCATTCCTCAATTTTTGAATAACAATTCGGTATTCATCATCAATTTCTTTTCTGCTTGTTTGCAACAGCAAAAAAGAACTCACCCATATTATTATAAATGTTACTATTTTTTTCATAAATTTTCCCTATCTCTACTTTAACTTATAGTGGTCAAAAAATATCGGAATCGGCATTCCGGTATTTTTTTTAAACCAAACGGGTTTCCGAAACCCGTTTGGTTAGAATTTTATTAAGGTTAAATTGGTCTAAGGCTTCCAGTAAGACCATTTGGCTCCGTTGAAAACCGCTAATCTTTTTGCACCGGGCTTGTTGATGTACACCATCATTCCCGGAGCAGGATTGATGACATCATCTGTATTGTTTACCTGTGGCAGAACCATTGCCTTGTCGGTTGATTCAAGAATCAGAACTCCGTCTGCTGTTGAAGTGTTCGCTCCAATAATGGCTCCTTTGGCAGTGTCTTCCGTTATATTTGGCTGGTTAGCCATAATGGTTGAGATGTTCGCTTCATTTCCATTGCTCAGGTCTTTCCAGCTGCCGTTGTAATATTTTACTTTGGCTTTGGTTTCATCGGAAGCATCCAGAATAATAGTACCTTCCACCAATCCTGTTCCTGTGGGAATGGTGCGTACGGCAGGTAATATAATTCCTTTGTTTTCGCCTGCTGCAAAATCCAGTAACACGGAAGTTTTGTCGGTTGCAGTTCCTGTATCGTTCCCGATGATAACCTGTGCGTTCGCCGTATAAGCGACAACTATTACAAGTAATGTTGTGATGTATTTTGTCATTTTATTATTTTTTAAAGGTTAAGGCTGAGGTTGAAACTCAGGTTTTGCTTGTTTTAACCTAACAACAGGTTTCCAAAACCTGTTGTTAGGTTTGTTATTGTTTTATGGGTGTTATTGTACACACCCCTTCATTTTTGCCACCTCTCTTTTTAGAAGGGAATTATTCTACGGACACGTAGGTTCATTAAAACATCTCCAAGCTCCATCGGAATAAATTTTCAGGCATTTATCCGTTGTATCATACACCATCATTCCTTCCTGCGGAGTGGTAATATTTCCGAGATTGGCTTTGGCAATTCTGGTGATTACAAACCCTTTGGTGTTGGATTCCAGTGCAATATGTCCGGATTTTCTTACCATTGGCCAATTATCTGCATTTTCTGCTCCCGCTCTTTTTAGTAAGGTAATTCCTACTTTGGTATCGGTGCCGCCGATTCCCGGTGATGCAGGGTCGTTCAGGCAATAGCCTTCCAGCTTTATGGTTACGCTTGCTTCGGCACTGTTAGTACAAGTTCCGTCTACAATATATTTGAACTCATAAGTTCCACCATTGGCAAATTGTCCGTACCAGTTGTTACCCATTAATAATCCTGTATTATTTTCATCGGTCCAATAGCCGTGTGCATCGTAAGGCGGAGTAAGATAATCAAAAAGATTGATTGGTCCTGTCAATGTATTCTGCTGAATGGTTACGGATTGTCCGGTTCCGGCGTTCGGTGTGTTTTCCATTCCTGCCGTAAGGTTGAAAGACAGCACATTATTAATACAGGTATTCGGATTTGGAGAATAACTCAGATGTGCTTCATAAAGACCAATATCCGTTGCGGAAGTGTAGGGAGTGAAGGGAAAACTATGCCCGAAAACACCTGTGCTTACTCCGTCTTTGTACCATTCTACGGTAAGATAAGACGCTCCGCTTACATATAGCTTACCGTTTTCGCCTTCACAAAGGTTGCTGGCTCGGATAATCGGCATTTTGTTGGTAATCACTCTTACGGTTACTGTGATTACGTCCAGACATTGGGAGTCGGTAATCTCTACTTTGTAGCTTCCTTCTGCCAAGTTTGTAAATACAGGATCGGTTCCGTTATCTATTATAAATGACTGACCGTCTTTTTCTATAATTTTATAGGTAAGCGTTCCAATACCTGTGGCATCTAACAGTAGATTAAAAGTACCATTAGGACAGGAAGTGGTGTAGTAGTCATTTAGTTTGATACCACCATCCGGAATATTAAATTCCTCCACTACAAGATATCGGGCAGGACAAGCCATTGCTGTACCTCCAAATTTAGACAATCTCGGAATGGCAATTATCCTAAGATCCCCGTGTGCATAGTATTGGGCAAATTCGCTATATGCCAGAAGTGTATTTGGGTTTGGAACATCACCGGTTACTCCTGTAGTAGGATGTCCCCAGGCATTTTGTTCCGGATACCATTTTTGAAGATAGTAATTTACATTATTACTGGCTCCAATACCCGAAATGGTAGCAGATACATTCAACGTAAAATAGCCCCCGCAAAAACGGGTATAGGTTACATCTTTGGAAAGGATTTCCACTTTTTTGTTAAAAGTAAAAGTGTGTGTTGTTTTGTTTCCGCAGGTGTTTGTTACTTCAAATGAGTATGTTCCTGACGGTACTCTCATTCTAAAATCCGTTTTGCCATTGGAATCTGTTACCAAATAAGCAGATGCGTCAAACGGTAGCGATCCATAGAAATCAATAAACTCTTGTGGGGCTTGGGTAATGATTACTTGAGCAATATTAACCGTTGTTACATTATAGTATAATCCGATATTATTCCATCCTTCTTCGCAGTCCGGATCATTATAGGCATAAAGAGGTCTTGTAGTAACGGGTGCATTAATGGTACGGGTTCTTATTACAGAAGCACCACATTCATTCGTTATTTTTACTTCATAGAATCCATTAGGAACAGCCTGTGTACTGCCACCAAATACTATTTCGGCTTCAATATCCGAAAATGTATTGTAGGTATGGCTGTATTCTCCGTTTGCAAAATCGGAATTGTATTCCCAAGGATTGAATCCTGCAGGATAGCTCAAAAACTCCACTGTGGTTTCTGCATCGCTGAAATAATCAGAAAAATTATTAATTTTAAAGTAGCTGCCATCACATTCTCCACTATATCCTGATAAATTGAAATTCGGATTGTAGTTAATGGTTCTTGTATGGGTTGCAGTTACTCCGCAAGCATCCGTTGTTGTTGCAGTATGAGTTAGCTGATCGCCCGGATTGAAGTTGGTAATCATTATCGGAATACCCGCAGAGGCTTCTGTCTGATTAGTTAGCATATTGCCCTGCGACGAGAATACCACTACTCCTGTAACGGCATTTTTTACTTCTACATCCAGCTGTACAGGATACTGAAAAACTTTAATATAAGATGGAGATGAAGCATTACCTTGGGTTGCGGTTACTCCTTGTTTGTATGAAATGGTATTACAAGAAGTTAAACTTGATTGTATGCTATTATTTGGTTTTACAATACTGGTACTTACGACTACATTTACATCTTTCACGGTTGTATTCCCACAAATATCCTCTACTGCTAAGCGGTAAGTTCCTGCGGCAATTGGTGTTGTAAAATTGGGAGAGGTCTGGAACGGAAAAATAACCGAATTACTGAGATCCCGAAGCTCGTAGCGCGCCGGCTGACCACTACCTGCTACATTTACAATAAATGTTGCTTTGTCGCCACAAACGGTAGTAGGCGTAATGCTTATGTTTTGAGCAGTAATCGCAGTAAAATTATTTCCAATACTAAAATTATACGGAGTAAGATTGGTAGGAACACCTCCTAAACTATGTACCACCTGTAGTCGGTAATTTCCTTGCGGAAGGTTACTTTCGGTATGTGATGTTGTTGTGGCTGTTGCATCTTCTGATGCGGTTCGGTAAGGGGTCGTTGTATCGGGCAGCTTATATAGCATAAAATCCACAGTAGCTCCGGGTATTGTATTATTAACAGTAAAAGCAGCTGCTCCCGTCCCGGCACAAAACTCGGGTGTGGTGGTGGCTGTGATTGTAAACTGGGCATTCAGTCCTGCGGCTAACAGCAGGAGCAGGGTAGTGAATACCCATCTCATTTGTTGTGTCATTTTAATCATTTGTTTTTTATATTTTTTATAGCTGCCTTCTTTTCCCGGCAACAGTGTTTTTATTTGTCTTTCCTAAAGAGGGATCACGCATTTACTGTTTTGGATTCAGCAAATCGAGCCCTCCCCGGGAAAGATTTTTCTTCATTATCCTCCTTCTTTTAAAGCTACACACATATATGAGCTTTTATTTTTTAATTAAGACTTTCCAAACTCTTGCTTAAGAGTTGTCCGACTCTTGCCTAAGAGTTACTCAACTCTTGCTTAAGAGTTGAACAGCTCCTGCCTATCCTTTTTTGAAGGTCGCTGTTTTCAGAGCAGTGCTGATGCGTTTTCCCGGGCGGTAATTTACTTTCGTTCCTTTGATGAGGCTCGAATCAAACTCTTCTGCCGTGGCAGCACCATTGCTGCTTAAGCTTGGGTAGAAACTTCCCAGCTTATCCAGACGGATGATTTTTCCGTTGGCAAGGCTGTCCTGAATTACATTCTCCAAAGCGATGATAACTCCGCGTATGTCGGCTTCCGACAGGGCAGAGAATTTCTCAATCTGCCTGGTAAGGTCATCTATGGTCAGCTCACCGTCGTTGGCTACCACTGCATACCATTTCTTTGTTCCGCCGCCAGCTACTCCCGGCTGCGTTCTTTCGATTACGTTGTACTTGATTGGCATAATAATTATGTTTATTGGTTTATTATTCTTTTGTTTGGTAAGCGTTGTCAGTGCTCCGAACCCTGACAACGCCCTGGCAAGTTTTTTTGTTTACTTCCAGTAATGCCAGTTTTCACCGTCGAATACCGCAAGGGATTTGCTTACCGTATCGTAGCCCATCATTCCGGCATACGGGTTTTTTACCGTAGTGTGCGGATTGGCGATTCTTGGCAGAATCATTGCCTTTTCAGGATGCTCCAGTACCAGAATGCCTTTCGCATTGCTGGTTTTTGAGCCGATAATCGCTCCCTGTTCCGCACTGCTTTCACCAGAGGTGTTTATCACTAATCTTGTATCGTTTCCCTCGCCGGATAAATCTACCCAGACTCCGTTTTCATACATTTTCACTTTCTTATCGGATTTATCGAAAAGGAAAGTTCCGTTGTTGTAGCTGGTTGTTGCTGCCAGTGCATTGGCTGTATTATCCACCGCCGGAAGGATAATTCCCTGGCTGTTGGCTCCTGTTCCTGCTACTTTATTGCCTTTTGAGTCGCTATTAAAATCCAGAAGAGTGCTGTCATTGTCTCCCTCTACACTCTGTTTCCCGCCTATGGAAACCTGTGCGTTCGCTGCAAAGGCAGCAAATACTATGAATGTTGTTGTTATATACTTTTTCATTTTCGTTTTATTTTTTTGTTTTTGTTCCAAGGGTTGCACCCTTGCCTATTATTGTTTCGCCCCTGCGGGGCGGAACTGTTTACTCTTTAACCACCCCGTCTTGCGGGCACCCCTCCGGAGGAGGGGAATATTCTCCCTTTGGGGGTCAGCGGACTATCCTCCACCGCCGCCTGATGATATACTGGCGATAATATGGCAAACGTGTCCGTTGATATTGATTTCAAATCCGGCTCCGCCATTGTGGGAAGCCGTTCCCGATACCGATATGATAATGGAACTGTCTCCGTTTGCCAACGTACCGGAAGATACTGTTGCCGTAAGACCCAATACACCCATCGATTGCACGATTTGCCCGGCATACGGAGTTCCGTTTCCGTTGGCGTAAGGAAGCGTAATGGTGAAATTAACATCCGGCCCTATGGTATCTCCTGCGATAACCACGTCTGAACAGCTGAGCGTAAACTCCTGCGTGTTGCAGCTTTTTTCGATGCACTTCCATTTTTCACCGTTGTAGAGCTTTATGCATTTGTCCTGAATGTCGTATACCAACATTCCTTCTCTTGCTGTTTCTATGTCATCTTCCATACTGTTGGCTGCACCGTTCGTGCCGTTGCCTACGTGTCCTACTCTGGTGATAACAAAACCTTTGGTTTTGGATTCTAAAGCAATGAATCCGTTCGGAATGTTTTCCGGCCATCCGTTTAGTTTCTGCTGCACGGTAATTCCTATTTTGGTAGGGATTCCATCTTCTAAAAAATTGCCCGGCCAGACGCAAGTACAAGGCGGCAGAATTTTTACTACGACCGACGAGGTTGAAGTATTGGTATTGTAGCAAAGATTTGCCGTATCATAGAAGAACGCATAGTAAGTTCCCGAAGCCGTTACGTTGGCAGGGTCGGTTACTTTGGTTCCCGGATTCAGCGGGTCTGAATTGCGGGTAGGGGAAGTCCACCATTCTAAGATGACATCAGTAGGTGATGTTCCCGTATAGAGTGAGTTAAGGTTTACGGAAGTAATGCCGGAATTGGTGCAATCAGGACAGTTGGTGCTGTCGATTCCCGAGAATTTTGTAATTGTATAGGTTCCCGAACCGTCTGGGTCGTAATACTGGAAAACAACCTTACTGATATATATTCCCGCAAAACTTAAATCTACAGTTGCTCTTCTGTCATTACTCGGGATATCCTCAATTCCCGGCTCATAAAACTCTCCGGAAGACCCTGCAACATTTTGAAAAAGAACTACCGTATTGGGATAGAGCGTATAGTTGGAAGAGGAGATGATTACCAGATTATTGTTATGGTCATAAACCATCAGTCTTATATGGTCTCCCGCATCAATATCGTTTAAGGTAAGCTTCAAATCCTTTACCGGAGCAGAAAAGTTTAAGGTGGTTTCTATCCTGTTGTCAAAAGTCTTGGTGTTGCCGCTGCTATGCCCGAGATTGATGCCGTACTCTCCTGCAAAATGGGAATCTGAAATACGGTCTGTGGACAATGCCCCATTCCCGAATGTCTGATGAGTTACCGTCATTCTCGCATCTCCGATACCGATTACATTGTTGGTGAAAATCTGCGTAGTATTTGTTTGCCCGTTATAGGGTTGTAAATCGACTGATAATACTGCACAAGGATCGGTAGGACAATCATCAATCGTTACAGTTACAGCTGCAGAAGCGGGACTATATACACCATTTGAATCATAATAGAACGCATAATAAGTTCCTGCACCTGCTGTTGCAATCTGAGCGAGTGTAAGTGCTGTTCCTGTATGACTGTCGTTGGTAAACCATCTTAATTCTGATCCTGAAGGAGTTGTATCCGTATGAGCATCTTCCAGATTAACAGTTGTTAAAGGGCAGTCATTTGCTAAATCTTGTACAGGAGGAGCTCCAACGGTATGAGGAGGATTATATACCTGACAAGATGCCAAATCTGTATCACCATCTACTGGGAGTGTATAGCTTGTTTTTAACGAAGCTGCTCCTGTATCAGGGTTTACTTCATAAAGCCTCACATTGGTAGAACCCGCGGCTTGAGCTAATAAATATATTTTACCATTATAAAAAGCAAGACCTTGAAAATTCCTTACCCCGTTTCCAATACCAGTAATCGTTTTAACAAAAGTGGCTTGTCTCGTATTCAAATCAATAGAATACAGCCTTTTAGTAGGTGAAGTCCAAACTCCGTTATATTCATAAGCTCTAAATGCAAGTACATAGTATTTACCATCAGAATCAAAGAAACTGTCTGTAGATATATACGTTTGCGAATGGTGAAAAAATGCATCTCCTGTAATAGTTCCCAAATCTTGATAAGACGGATAAACCTGATATAACTTCCTTGCGTTAGAAGCTCCTCCTTTTACCGAATATACTTTTCCGTCCACAGGATTAGCGGTTAAACCTCCATAACCCGGTGAGGTTACAGAAGTAGCAGTATTATTGACATAAACATAGCCGGAGCTTGAGTATTTAGTGGTAATCCAAATATTTTGTCCGGAACCATTAGGGTCTATCCCTACAGCAAGAGAAGCATTGGCTCCAGTTGAAACATTCATCACTTTGTTGGTAGAAGTACTCGTCAAACTACCTCCGGATAAAGATGATATGTCATAGATTGCATTTCTTGATTCGCTTATCAGATAAAGATTATCGCAAGATGGTGAAGGGACACAGGTATTGATAGTTACTGTAACAGCAGCTGAAGCCGGACTCCAGCAATTGTTTGTATTATCATAGTAGAATGCGTAGTATGTCCCTGCTCCTACAGCAGTTGGAGAGCTAACCTGCGTTCCTGTAGCTCTTGTAGCTGTTGTCCACCACTGTAGCGTAGCATTAGAAGGTATTGTCCCTGTAAATGCTTGTGTATTAAGATTAACCGTTGTTGCAGGACAAATATTACTTATGGCAGGATTTACTGTAGGTGCAGTAGTTCCCGCATTGCAAGGCGGAACATAATCACAAGGCACCATTGAACTTGTGGATTCCCCAGTCCAACCACTCGGGTTTTGTCCACCTGCATACCACGCTGCTACTCCGGTTTGTGGCCATATTGTTGTGTTTATTTGCATATCTTCTCTTACCCAAACTTTATAGTTTGCACTACCGCTTACTGTTGGAGAACCTTGTAGATTCTCACCAACTTTTAACCCGGAATTTGTAAAAGACAACTGCGAATTACCGCTAAATTGCAAGTTTTCACCTATGGTTATACAGCTGCCGTTTGTGGCACATATACCGTCGCTGACATTTTTCATTTGTAAATTTTGGTCAACAGTGAGTTTACCATTATTCAAGATTATGTTGACTGCTCCATTATCGGTTTGCATCTGATTAACGGCTAATTCTCCACCCTCTTTGATAACGATGGTTGTACCCGAAGCGGGTTTTAAATCTGAACTATACGTTATTATATGCTTTATCAAAACATTCTTATTGCTTCCACTCGGAGCAGTACCACCTTCCCAAGTAGAGCCGTTGCTCCAAGAACCGTTTTGCACACTTTTATATTGATAAGTAGTAGGTTCGGTACAAGTCTGTGCAAGCCCCATATATCCTACAAACAAAAGTGTCAGTAGAATATATCTTTTAAACAGAGTGAAAATATTTTTATTTTTCATTTTCTTGTATTAAAATTAGTTAGACAAAGTATTACCGGTTAATGGAACTTGGGTTGTACCTGCGTTGCAAGGGTCTTCCACGGTTATACTAATCGTAGCAGGTAAAGAAGTAGCCGGTGCAGATGTTACAGGATTTGAGCCGGAAACGGTGTAATCATCTTGTACAGTATAAGATAAAGTGGCTGTTCCAACAAATCCAGGTGCAGGTGTAAAGGTTACTACACCTCCGCTTACCGTCCAGGTTCCTTGTGCAGTGGTAATGGTGGTTTGTATTCCCGGTGTGCTTGGGTCTAAATCTATACTACCTTCAACAAGAGACTGGCCTGCATCATATTCATTGTCATTTGTAAGCACATTAATGGTAACAGGTGTGCCAGCAGCAGTGGTCGCAGTGTCGTCTCCTGCTACGGGTACGGTGTTTATGGCATTTAGTGTTACGGATAATTGTATGGTTTCAAACTTAGTATGGCTGGTAACATTTATTTCGTCATCACCTGGTCTTATATATAAGGTGTGCGATGTAGCAGTTGCCTTAAAACGTAATTTTTTTGCAACCCATTCTTTTCTCAGTTCTACGGTCATATCTACATCTACAACCGGAGTTGTTCCTACAACTTCATACGTGAATTTATCAATGTATTTTGCAGCATAATACTGGGAACTTGTTCCGTTTGACCTTGTCGTTGAGGTAAGTGCATAGACTACTACTTCGTATTCCCTGCCGATAGTAAGTCCACTCAAAGTGGTATAAATCGATTCTTCTGAACCTACAGTTCCGACATCCCGAAGTGATAACCAGCGTGTGTGCCCATTGGGTGGTGTAGGAAGGGTAATGGTTGTTCCGCTTGAACCAGCGGTTTCATTAGCTGTCCAAAGTGCACCACCTCCGGCTGTTGTGCCATTTGTACTACTTGCCGCTTGAGTTGCGTTTGAAATATCAGGTGTGCCACCACCGCTAAGCCATCCCGCAGGAGTACACATACTACAGGGTGAATTTATGGTAGTAGTCGTGGTAGTACCGCCTGATACGGCATAAGGCTGACCATTGGAGGCAGGAATGGTCTGTGCAAAGCCCATTGTGCCAAGTAGCAGCAATGTGGCCAAAAATTGTTTTTTTAACATAATTATTGGTTTTCTAAATTTATTAATAGGTGCATATGCCTACCTTCTCGCAAGATTTGAGATTCGGTACTTGTTATCTCGTGTCTAATTAAAGGGTGGGGCAAAAAAGAGCTTAGCAGAACCCAAAATTCTGATAGGTGTAAAATGAAAGAATCTACACCACAGGAGGTGGTCTTACAGAAAAAGAAGTAGTATTGGTGTAAGTATATACAACTGGATTCTCATAAAAAGAGTTTTCTATAAAAGTTTCTTTTTGCAGAAATTCCCGGTGATATGAATTTTTTATTACCGCAATCTGCTTCTGCTGAAAATTTTGTACAGGCAATGCAATTGAAAAGTTTCCATCAGCATTATGTAAAAATGTATTTTCGGAAGACACTGGTTTTATGTTAGTCTCCGAATATGTTTTTTGCTTTTCTGTTACCCTGATTTCCGTTTCAGCCTTAGAAACCGTTTTTGAAATTGCAAGCTTTTTTGATTTTACAGATTGTGCGGGTTTCTCAGTTTTTATCTCTACAATTTCGATTGCTTCTAAATTGAAGTTGGAGACCAAGGTGCCGGAACATACGTAAATTTTGGTTTTCTCAGAAGATTCCGGCGGAAGCTGTTCTGCATTTACAATTTTTTCTCCGTTTATATGGAGGTTTGCTTCTTCCTGAATATGGATTTGATCTCCGCCGGTTATCGTCTGGGAATATAAAAATGCAGTAAACAGAAAGTAAAATAATACAACAAAATTTCTCCTCTTATTGCCAAAGGTAGAGTGGGAGTATTTCATTATTTGTGTCCGGATTTTCATTCTTTTTAATCGAATACAAAGAACTAATTAAAAAGAGATGCTTCCGAAAAATTAGAGTGTGATTGGGGTATGGTTGGGGAAATTAGAGGTATGATTAAAGTATGAATTATATTATATCTATTTGATTTCCAATTGAATAAAAATATAAAAAGATGTTTTAATTGAACCCCTTTAGTAAGAAAGATACAGTTGTAATTTTATAAAAAAACCGATACAAAAAGCATCGGTATTTTTCAGTTCAGTTATATCAAAGGCGCTCCAACCTGTATATCGCAGCGATGATACGGTTCTCCGTGAGGTGGATTTACCGAAGGTTTTGGTCCTGAATTCTGGTTTGCAGAAGCTGATCCGGAACCAATTGGATTGGTGTCAAAATTTACTGCCGTATTTTGTTGCTGCACAACTGTCGGCTGATTCTGAACCGGAGCAGGACTGTCAATCGGTGCACCAACTGCAATATCGCAACGATGATAAGGTTCTCCGTGAGGAGGATTCAAAGCCGGTTTTCCCGAATTTTGTGCAACCTGATTTGCTTCTTCCGAAGATTCGGAATTTATTATAACAGCTTGTGCGTCTTGGTTTTGCCGAGATTCGATTACCGGAACTTCGGTGCTTGCAGAATCGGCAGCAGTTGCTTCGGTTTCCGGAGCTACATTTTCTGCCTGCTTTTTGTCACAGGATATAAAAGCTGTTCCGGCAGCAATAAACAGCATTAATGATAACTTTTTCATAATATAACTTTTAAAATTTTCTTAATTAAACGAAACATCCAGACCAACATACACATTTCCCGGCATTATCGGAGCATAAACCATTCCGCCGTCAAAATAATTTCCGAAAGGATTCTGCGCATCGATAATCGGATTTTTCTGTTTTGTGGAAGTGATGTTATCCATTCCCGCATACGCACGGATTTTATCATTGAAATTCCTCGAAATCTGAGCATTCAGCGTGGTGTAGGAATTGGAATAATTTGGCAGCTGAAATTCTGCAGGATTTCCCGAAGTATTGGGAAGCCTTTGTTTTCCAACCAGATTCAAAGTCGTATCAAAGCTCCAGAATCCGCCTTTTTCATTTTTGCTGGTAGAATAGGAGGCGTTCGCAAATCCCCGGTGTTTTGCCATAAACGGAACTTTTTTAAACCCGTCAATATATTCCGTATTCACATCGTAATATTTGTACGCTAAACGGAATTCCAGATTTTTAGCCGGAATGAAATCCCACTGCGTCTGAAAGGAATTAGCGTACGAATCTCCATCCAGATTATAAAACAATAATTTCTGTGCGGAATGATCCAAATCCACCACTACCTGATTCCGGAAATCCGTTCTGAAAAAATCTGCTACCACCGACGATTTTCTCCCGAAAAGTTTAAATTCCTGCTGAATACTTGCTCCGTAATTCCAAGCGATTTCAGGTTGTAAGCCGTAAATATTTCCGCCGTTTCCGATAATTTTGATCTGTCGGTTTGATGCGAAATACTGCTGGTTTTCTGCAAAAATATTCGCTGTTCTGAAACCTCTTCCTGCCGATAAACGCAAAATGGTTTTCGGAGAAAAATCATATTTAAAATTGATTCTCGGTGTAAACTGTGTTCCGGCAAGATTATGAAAATCCACTCTTGTTCCTGCAACCAAAGTATATTTCAGTCCGGTTAAAGTATATTCCGCAAAAATTCCCGGAACGGTTTCTTCCCGTTTAAAATTCTGTGCTAAATAATCTTCATTAAAAGTGTCATATAAAAAACTCGCTCCGACTTTGTATTTATGATTCGTATTTCCGAGAATATCCTCATAAATTAAATTGGAATAAAGCGTATTCTGTTTCCCGTCATATTTTCTCCATCCGAAAAACGAATTCTGCTGATGATAAGTGTATTGATTCATCAAACCAATGCTTCGGTACGGTTTTCCTTTAAAAATATATCCTGTTTTGTTCCAAACCTGAATTCTCCCGATGTCAATTCCGACTCCGTAAGCCGATTGCTCACTTTGGGATCTTGTTTTATCAAAATCCGTTTGTCCGGCATTTCGTGTATCTTTCAGAACATTAATCCCGAAATGCGAAGCCCACCCTGAATGTTCCAAATCATTGTAATTCAATAAATAAGCTGCATTTATCTGATTTCCGGTCGGCTGGTCCAAAAAACCGTCGTCATTATAATCCATTTTAGAGAAAGTCCCGTTTCCGTGAATGAGAATGCTTTGGTTCCAGTGATCGTTCAATGCCGAAACATTTGTAATGTTGATTTCCGTTCTTGCATTATTATCGGCAAAAATATTCAGAGTAGTTTCGTTTTTATCCTGATATTTCAGAAGCTCAGTGTTGATTTGCCCGGTAATGCTTTCATAACCGTTCGTAACTGTGCTTCCGCCTTTTGTTAATTGAATTCCGCCGATCCATCTTCCGGGAATAAAATTCAGTCCGTAAGCAGAAGCCAATCCACGGATTTCGGGAAGTAATTCCTTTGTCAAAGAAGTATATTTCTGATCCAAACCCAGCATTTTCAGCTGCTTTGTTCCAGTTACGGCATTGCTGTACGAAACATCCACAGTTGCGTTGGTTTCAAAACTTTCGGAAAGATTACAGCACGCTGCTTTCAGTAATTCTTTGGAATTAATATTAAACGTAAGTCCGGCTTCTTTTTTATTCAGAGCGGTTGCATCGGCGGTTTTTATCAGGTTCACACCTTGAATATCGGTGGTTTTTTCGTGATGATGTTCATCGTGATTTTCCTGATCTGATGAAGTTTCGTCGGCAGGAATAATAACATTTGGAACAGCAGCGTGTCCGTTTTCCATTTTTATTTTTTCTCCATCTTTCGGAAATTTGCTTTTCCGGTCATAGTAGCAGCAAGGCGGAAGTTTTTTGTAAACCTCATCGGATGCCTTGTGTTTTTCATTGTCGTGACCGGCATCCGCGATTTTTTTCAGAATTTCATCGGCAGAAACTTTTGCGGCATCAAAACCCAATGTTACGGTCTGCGTTTCCGGGTTCCAGAATGCGGAATTCGCACCCGTTTTTTTTGCGGTGGTTTCAATTCTTTCCTTGCATTCTCCGCAGTTTCCTTTTACGTGAAATTTGGTTTGCAGATTTTCATTCTTTACGGTTTCTTTTACCGGTTTTTCTCTTTCATAATGGCAGCATCTGGGAAGATTTTCATACACTTCATCGGAAGCTCGGAACATTTCATTGTCGTGACCGGCATCCGCAATTTTTTTAAGAACTTTTTCCACAGACGTTTTTGCAGAATCGAATTCGACGGAAAGTTTTTGAGTGTCGGAATTCCATTCAGCAGAAGAAGATCCGGCGCTTTTTGCGGCATTTTCGATACGTTCTTTGCACATCCCGCAATTTCCTTTTACGGAAACGGTTTCTTTGTTAAAATTTTGCGATAAGGAGAATTGAAATATAAATATAGAAAGTCCAAAAATTAATTTGGTGAATAATAATTTCATTGTAAAAAATTTAGGTTAAATCAATAGAAAATCTGGTTTCATTTACAGAAATGAAACGCTGTCGTTTTTGATTAACCTATTTTGGGAGGCTGCCAGATTTCTTTCAGATGGAAAGAAAAAACAGGGCTTTTATAAATGAAATTTGCTTTTTTATTGTTGATCTTTTTCAGATCAGGATTGATCTTTTCACTTTTCACAAAAGCGAAATTCACATACGAACTGCAAGTATGGCATCCTGAACAGCAATTATCTTTGCAATGATTTTCCGGATTTTGTTTTTTGTCGTTACAGCAATTCTTTTTTTCGGATTTTGTTTTACAGCATTGTTCCATTCCTGTATTTTGTACAGCGAAAACCTGCTTCGGAATCATAAAAGTCCCGAGGCAGAAAATCATCAAAAAAATACGGATAGCGCTTTTCACATTACAAAGATAAGAATTTCCGGAAAACAGAAAAAGCAGTCAAAAAAGACAGCTTTTGCGGCTATTTTAATTCTATCGGATTATTGTTGCTTTTGATCTCTTTCAGCATCCTGTCGCGCATTTCCTTCATTCTGTTTTGGTCGGGACCATTTCCGCCGCCTCTTGACACTGGAGCAGCAGGAGCGCCGCCTCTTCCAAATCCCTGATTCATATAACTTTCCGGATCTTTCTGGAAAGCAGCGTATGTTTTCCGGAATTTGTCTTTTGTAATGCTGATATCCTGTCCGCGTTGCTGTAATTCCGGAAGTTCAGCCAGCTTTTTCACCTGCATCAGATCAAAGGTATAATCTCCTTTTTCATCCTGAATTTTTACAATCAATCCTGGAAGTCCGGAAAATTTGTATGGTCCGTCCTGATACGGCAAATCCATTGTAAACCACGCTGTCCATTTTCTTCCGCCGTATTCGGTTTCGGCTTTTTGGGTTTTGTATTCGCTGATGGTTACGGTTTCGGGAAGAATTTTCCACGAAAATGGCTGGTTTTCAGTATAGGCATATTGATCTCTGCCGATTCTGTCTTTAAAAATAATGTTTTGTTCCGCAGGATTTTTTTCCACAACATAATTGATATTGGATCGGAAATTTTCCATTTGGGAAAAATCAAAAGTCCGGGTTTGCCGCATTCTGTTCATTATGGAGTCTCTTTTCATTCGGTTTTCTCCATAGAATAAAGATTTTTTTCCGTTTGTATCCAAATATGCCGTTTCGGTTTTTTTACTTTCAGTGTTCGTGGAATCGGGAGTTGTGGTTACCTGATAAATAAACCGTGTATTTTGTGCCCAAAAAATATTGACAGACAGAAAAAGAATAAGTACAGACAGATTTTTCATTTTAAAAATATATTTTAAGATTCTGTATTTGTTTACAGGTAGATTCAATTTTTGAAGCAAAGTTAATTCAAATCACTAATTTTTATGAATAATTTAACAAATTTATAATAATCCGTTGAAAATGAACAATATCTATAAAGCTTCATTGCTAAAATAGATGCCGTCGATTTGAGATTGCGGAATATATATCGTATTTTTGCACTGTAAAATCAGTCTAAATAAAAATAATGATAAAAGTAAGCGATCAGGCAAAAATAAAAGCGGCTCAGTTGATGACTGAAGAAGGCTTCAATCCTGAGACCGACTATATAAGAGTAGGCGTAAAAAGCGGAGGCTGCTCCGGTTTGGAATACGTCCTGAAGTTTGACAATCAAAAAGGCGAAACCGACCAGATTTTTGAAGACAACGGCGTGAAAATTATCGTTGATAAAAAATCTATCCTTTATCTCGCAGGAACGACTTTGGAATATTCCGGCGGATTAAACGGAAAAGGCTTTATTTTTAATAATCCTAACGCAGCGAGAACCTGTGGCTGCGGAGAATCTTTTAGCTTATAAAAATTATGTCAAAATATACTGAGGAAGACTTAAAAGTTGACCTTGAAAATAAAAAATACGAATTCGGCTGGGAAACGGAAATCGAATACGAAGATTTTCCGACCGGACTGAATGAAGACATTATCCGTGCAATTTCGGCAAAGAAAGAAGAGCCGGAATGGATGACGGAATGGCGTTTGGAATCGTTCCGAATCTGGCAGAAAATGGAAGAGCCGGATTGGGCAAATATCAAATATGAAAAACCTGATTTTCAAGCGATAAAATATTACGCCGCTCCAAAAGCAAAACCAGAACTCGCAAGTCTGGACGAAGTTGACCCTGAACTTTTGAAAACGTTTGAAAAACTCGGAATCAATATCGAGGAGCAGAAGCGTTTATCGGGAGTTGCAGTAGATATTGTAATGGATTCCGTTTCTGTGAAGACCACTTTTCAGGAAACTTTAGCGGAAAAAGGAATTATTTTCTGCTCCATTTCGGAAGCGATAAAAAATCACCCTGATTTGGTAAAAAAATACATTGGGAAAGTTGTTCCGCGAGGTGATAATTTTTACGCTGCACTTAATTCTGCCGTATTTTCGGACGGAAGTTTCTGCTACATTCCGAAAGGTGTGAGATGTCCTATGGAACTTTCTACCTATTTCCGAATCAACCAATCGGGAACAGGACAGTTTGAAAGAACTTTGCTGATTGCTGATGAAGGAAGTTATGTTTCTTACCTCGAAGGTTGTACTGCTCCGTCGAGAGATGAAAACCAACTTCACGCCGCGGTGGTGGAACTGATTGCAATGGACAATGCGGAAATCAAATATTCCACCGTTCAGAACTGGTATCCCGGCGACGAAAACGGAAAAGGCGGGGTTTTCAATTTCGTAACGAAAAGGGGAATGTGTGAGAAAAATGCAAAAATTTCGTGGACGCAGGTGGAAACCGGTTCTGCCGTAACGTGGAAATATCCGTCCTGTATTCTGAAAGGCGATAATTCAATCGGAGAATTTTATTCGATTGCGGTAACCAATATGCACCAATACGCCGATACGGGAACGAAGATGATTCACATCGGGAAAAATACACGCTCAACGATTATTTCCAAAGGAATTTCTGCCGGAAAATCTAATAATTCCTATCGCGGTCTGGTAAAAGTAATGCCGACAGCAAAAGGAGCAAGAAATTTTTCGCAGTGTGATTCTCTGTTAATGGGGAATGAATGCGGAGCACACACTTTTCCATACATTGAAATCAAAGACCCTACTGCACAACTGGAACACGAAGCCACGACTTCCAAAATCGGGGAAGACCAGATATTTTACTGCAACCAAAGAGGGATCGATACCGAAAGAGCAATCGCTTTGATTGTCAATGGTTTCAGCAAAGAAGTTCTGAATAAACTTCCAATGGAGTTTGCGATTGAAGCACAGAAATTATTGGAGATTTCGCTGGAAGGTTCAGTTGGATAGTGAAAAAATTAAACGCAGAGCAATACAAAGTTCTTTTGAAATGCGTGAAAATATTTTTAAGAGAAACAAAGCCGCTAACGCTTATGGAAATAATACTGAGATTTTAAATTTTGTATTTCTTTAAATAAGTAAAACGCCTTAGTATAGCTTAAAAACAGAATAATATTAAAACCGCTTTGTTTTACTTTGCGTTAAAAAATAAAATCAGATATATAAACATATAAAATGTTAAAAATCAAAAACCTACACGCCAAAATAGAAGACGGCGCAGAAATTTTAAAAGGAATTAATTTACAAATAAATCCGGGCGAAGTTCACGCGATAATGGGACCGAACGGAGCCGGAAAATCCACACTTTCATCGGTGATTGCAGGGAAAGAGGATTACGAAATTACGGAAGGCGAAATCCTTTTTGAAGGAGAAAATATTTCCGAAGATGCTCCGGAAGAAAGAGCACATAAGGGAATTTTTATGTCGTTCCAGTATCCGGTGGAGATTCCGGGAGTTTCTGTGACGAATTTCATCAAGGCGGCGATGAACGAAAACCGCAAAGCCAACGGTCTGGAAGAAATGCCTGCCAAAGAAATGCTTGCGGAAATCCGTGAAAAATCCGAATTATTGGGCATTAAGAAGGATTTCCTTTCCCGTTCCCTAAACGAAGGTTTTTCGGGCGGAGAGAAAAAGAGAAACGAAATTTTCCAGATGATGATGCTCAATCCGAAATTGGCAATCCTTGATGAAACCGATTCTGGATTGGATATCGATGCGTTAAGAATTGTTGCGGACGGCGTAAACCAGTTTAAAAATGAAAACAATGCGGTTCTTTTGATTACCCATTATCAAAGATTATTGAATTACATTCAGCCGGATTTCGTTCACGTTTTGGCGGACGGAAAAATCATTAAAACAGGCGATAAATCTTTAGCGCTTGAACTGGAGGAGAAAGGCTACGATTGGCTTCTTAATTAATTCAATATTGTGGATATTTAAAACAACTTTGTCATTCCGCAGGAATCTTAACAATTTAGATTCTTTTCAGAATAACAAACGAAACAAAGTAAATGAAGAAAGTTAACTTATCTGAAAAATTTCAGTTGTTTTCGGAGTATTGGTCACCAAAAATTGTAGGAGAGCTTAACGGGCAACAAGTAAAGCTTGCAAAATTCAAAGGTGAGTTTGTTTGGCACAAGCACGACAATGAAGATGAAATGTTTTTCGTTGTGGAAGGAGCTCTGCAAATCGAATTTCGGGACAAAACCGTAACGCTGAACAAAGGCGAGTTTTTAATTATTCCGAAAGGAACAGAACATAAGCCTGTTGCAGAAAACGAAGTTTCAGTAATGTTGTTTGAACCTGCAACTACGATAAACACAGGAAATACGGAAAACGACCTGACTAAACATCAGTTGACTTGGATATAAATAAAAAATGAGTTTACAAGAACAAATTATAAATAATCACGCTTCTTTTTTGGAATCGCTTCGTCATTCTTTTTTGAACGAAGAAAGAAAAATTGCACTTCAAAAATTTGAAGCAAAAGGTTTTCCAACCAAAAAAGACGAGGAATACAAATACACGAATCTGAAAGAAATTACGGAAAAATCCTACAATTTCTTTCCGAAAACGGAGCATCACATTACCAAAAATCAGTTGGACGAACTGCATTTGGGGGAGGAACATTTCGATTTTATCGTTTTTGTGAACGGGAAACTGCACAAGGAATTTTCGAGAATCTCTATTGAAAATGCGGAGTTGCTTTCATTCGGTTATGCGTTGAATGATGAAGCCCACAAAGAAGTTTTCGAGAAATATTTCAATACGATTACCAACAAAGATTTGGCGTTTACGAACCTCAATCTGGCGTATTGCAGTTTCGGGTTCTTCCTGAAAGTTCCGAAAAATGTGGTGATTGAAAAACCGATTCACGTTTTTTATCTTTCTCAGAATCAGGAAGAAAATACGTTTTACAACACGAGAAATCTCCTGATTGCCGAAGACGGTGCGAAAGTGGAAATCATCGAAAGCCATCATAATTTTGATGAAAATTTTGTGTTCACGAATTCCGTAACGGAAATTTTTACCGGAAAAAACGCGAAAGCAGACTGGCACAAATTGCAGAACGACAGCGATACGTCGTATCTCATCGACCACACTTTTGCGAAACAGGAAAGAGATAGTTTGACGACCATAAACACATTCAGTTTTGGCGGAAAATTGGTTCGTAACAATCTGGATTTCATTCAGAACGGGGAAAATATCAATTCGTTTATGAACGGGATTACGATTATAGGAAATGAGCAATTGGTTGACCACCACACTGCGGTTCATCACAACACGCCGAACTGCGAAAGTTATCAGAATTACAAAGGAATTTACAAAGATAAATCGCACGGCGTTTTCAACGGAAAGGTTTTCGTGGACAAAATCGCCCAAAAAACCAACGCTTATCAACAAAATAATAATATTCTTCTGGACGAAGGAGCGACAATCGACACCAAACCGCAGTTGGAAATTTTTGCCGATGATGTGAAATGTTCGCACGGTTGCACAGTTGGTCAGTTGAACCAGGATGCGATGTTTTATCTTCGTGCAAGAGGAATTTCCGAGAAAGAAGCAAGAGCGTTACTGCTTTACGCTTTTGCAAATGACGCGATGCAGAATATTGATATTGAATCGCTTAAGCTGAAAATTTCCAAATTACTGGCGGAAAAGCTGGAGGTGGAAATGGAGTTTTAGGATTTTATATGACAATGATTTAAAAAAGCCGGTTTAATTTCGACAGAAATTAAACCGGCTTTAAAATATTAAATAAAAGATTTTTACAATCTTTTCAGATTTTCTTTTTCTTCGAGAATTCCTTTTACATCATAGATAATTCCTTTTTCGGAAAGGTATTTCCCGAAATCCAGATTCCTGAATTCGTTATGTGAAACCGCCAGAACAATCGCATCGAATTTCTCTTCCGGAATTTCCGTTACGGTTTGTATTCCGTATTCGTGCTGAACTTCGGCAGGATTTGCCCAAGGATCAAAAATCGTAACATCAGTACCGTATTCCTTTAAATTCGAGACCACATCCACCACTTTCGTGTTCCGGACATCGGGACAGTTTTCCTTAAAAGTAAAGCCGAGAACCAGAACTTTTGAACCTTTCACTTTCTGGTCGTGATGAAGCATCATTTTCACCACTTCACCGGCAACGTACTGTCCCATTGAATCGTTCATTCTTCTTCCAGCCAGAATAATTTCCGGATGATATCCGAATTCCTGCGCTTTTTGTGCTAAATAATAAGGATCAACACCTATACAATGTCCGCCAACCAATCCGGGCTTGAAGGGCAGAAAATTCCATTTTGTTCCGGCAGCTTTCAGAACTTCGTGAGTATCAATATTCATTAAATTGAAAATTTTCGCCAGCTCGTTTACAAAAGCAATATTGATGTCGCGCTGGGAATTTTCAATTACTTTTGCCGCTTCCGCAACTTTAATCGTCGGAGCGAGATGTGTTCCCGCAGTAATCACGGATCTGTATAAGCCGTCCACAATTTTACCGATCTCAGGAGTGGAACCGGAAGTTACTTTCAGGATTTTTTCAACAGTATGTTCCTTATCTCCCGGATTGATTCTTTCCGGAGAATATCCTGCAAAGAAATCTTCATTGAATTTCAGTCCCGAAACCTTTTCCAGAACAGGAATACATTCTTCTTCCGTAACTCCTGGATAAACGGTGGATTCGTAAATAACAATATCTCCTTTTTTCAGAACTTTTCCGACAGTTTCGCTGGCTTTGTAAAGCGGAGTAAGATCCGGACGGTTATTTTTATCAACCGGAGTCGGAACCGTAACCACATAAACATTGGAATCCGCGATATCTTCGAGATTGCAGGAACAGAACAAGCCGGTTTCCCCGAATTTCGGATTTTCGGAAACCAAAGCGGATTTTAACAAATCGTCTTCTACTTCCAGGGTTTCGTCTTTCCCTGCATTCAGTTCGGAAATCCTTTTCTGATTGATATCAAAACCAATTACGGGATATTTTGTTGAAAATAATCGGGCTAAAGGCAAACCAACATATCCCAGTCCGATAATTGCAATTTTATGATTCATTACTATTTATTTTAAATTCTCCCAATACCATTTCACGGCTTCTTTCAGTCCGTCTTTCATAGAAAATTTGGGATTGTAATTTAATAAGTTTTTTGCTTTGTCAATGCTTGCCAGAGAATGCGGAACATCACCTTTCCGGTAATCGCCGTAAATCACTTCTACTTCGGCGATCTTCGTGTCGAATACGGATAAATATTCTTTCAGGTATTTTACCAGATCGTTTAACGTGGTTCTTTCTCCGAAAGCGGTGTTATACACCTGATTCTGTGCATCCGGATTTTCGGAAGTGAGCGCCAGAAGATTCATTAAAATTACATTGTCAATGTAGGTAAAATCCCTGGAATATTCTCCGCCTCCGTTAATAGTCGGAGATTCGTGATTCATAAACTGCATTACGAATTTCGGAATTACCGCGGCATAAGCGCCTCCCGGATTTTGTTTTCTTCCGAATACATTGAAATATCTCAAACCAATTGTATCAAAATCATACGTTTTTTTGAAAACATCGGCATATAATTCGTTCACGAATTTCGTAATTGCGTAAGGAGAAAGAGGTTTCCCTATTTTGTCTTCCAATTTCGGCAGTGCTTCGGAATCGCCATAAGTTGATGAACTTGCCGCATAAACAAATCTTTTCACATCGGAATCTCTTGCCGCAACCAGCATATTGAGAAATCCGCCTACATTCACATCATTGCTCGTAATCGGATCGTTGATAGAACGCGGAACGGAACCAAGCGCAGCTTCGTGAAGTACAAAATCCTGATTTTCACAGGCTTTTTTGCAGGTTTCCAAATCCCGGATATCGCCTTCGATCAATGTGAAATCCGGATTGTTTTTGATGTTTTCGAGGTTTTCTCTTCTTCCTGTAGAAAAATTATCGAGGCAGGTTACTTTTGCTCCGAGATTCAGCAGCTCTTCACAAAGATTTGAACCGATAAATCCGGCTCCGCCTGTTACTAATATTTTTTTGTTTTGAAGTTTTTCTTTAAAGTTTTCCATTTTTAGGTGCAAGGTTCGAGGTGCAAGTTGCAAGGTTTCGGGTTTTCAAATTTTATTAAAATTTTCAGATTTCATTATTATAAACTTTCCATCTTCCATCTTCGGACTTCGGACTTCGGACTTCGGACTTCGGACTTCGGACTTCCATCTCAATAATATTTTTCTAAGATTTTGCAAAGATACGCTTCTTTGTTTTCTAAATTGTTTTTGTGGAAATAATTTTCGGTTTCGGGAATGCTTATTGAATATCCGGAACCTTCTTTTATTAAATTCAGATTGAGTTTTTGTTTAAAATGATTTTCAAGGATTTCAAGGATTTCGATAACCGAATAATTCTGCGGATAGGCGATGTTTACAATTCTGTTGAAGCTGTTTTCTTCAATTAATTTCAGCGTAATTTTTCTGACATCCTCCGAATCGATAAGATTTCTCGTCGCTTTGGTATGAACATTTATTTTCTGGTTGTTTTTTACGGAACATACCAAATAGTTGATCAGCAGATTCGGGTTTCCACCGTTTCCTACTGCATTACTGACACGCAATATCAGATATTTTCCGGCATTGTTTTTTATGATTTCTTCCATTCTCAGTTTATGAAGAACATAAGGACTGTTGGTTTTGGAAGAATCGTAAATGCTGCACGTGCTGAAATAAATAAATAGTTTTCCGGAACTTTTTTTCAGAGTTTCCCTTATCAGATTTTCTTCCCGATGAAATTGAGCAGAATTTGTTTCCGAAGAATTGGAAACTCCGGAAGCAAAGAAAATTACATTTTCTCTGTCCGAATTTTTAAAAAGTGAGGCGATAAGCCCGTTTCCTACAATCATTTTTACATTTTCACATTATAATATTCAGCAACTTTCGGATGTCCGACGTGAAGCAAAACTTCATTTCCCAAACCGATATTGCTTTCGCACACACAAAATTCCGCAGGAAGAAGATACGGTGAAAATCCTGTTTCTTTAGCAGCATTCCACATTACTCGCGAAGCTCTGGACGGATCTTTCACCATTTGCCTGCAGCATTCTTCAAAAAATTTTGTTCCGTGTTCATTATTTTTCCATAAGGTCATCGGACTTTGGTTGTAAGAATGTCCGAAACCATTGCTTAAATCTGTGATTTTTTTCGTGTCCAAAGAAATTTCCATATCACGCTTCAGGAGATTGCGGGAATTGTAAGGTGCGCAGAATCCGAAAATTTCAGTAAGATAAACCAAGCGGTAAATTGCTTCGGAAAGCACGAACATATCGGAATCGATCACACATTTGAAATCGGCCTCGGAATCCAGAAGCGATTTGAATTTAAAATAATCTGCCGTTCTGTAAAAATGCCTCGGATGCTCATCATCCTGAATCGGCGAAGCGATAATTTTTTTCAGATTTACGCCCGGAATTTCCAGATCGAAATCGGAATATACCGTGTATTTTGCATTAGGAAAAAATCTTTTCAAAGTGGAAAGTGACGGATCCAGACGGTTTCCGTGAAATATATTTCCACCAGCATTTACGCGATCTTCTCCAAATTCACTGAAACAGAATTCAATAGAAATCGAATGGATATAATCTGCAAGTTCTTGATCCTGAATGATATATTCTTTCAGATTTTCCAGAGATTTTTCCGATTGCGGAACGGAGCGTTTTTCGGAAACGGTTTTCTTCTTTCCCGAAAGTACAGCCATTGCTTCTTTTATTCTCCAAGATAAAGTTCCGATCATTTTAGAAAGAAAATTTTAGATTTTTAATTTTTTTACGCAAAGGCGCTTCAATATAAGAATAACTGAAAGCCGAAACCGAAAGCAAAATTACAATATATATGCAAAACACCTTCAAATCACCGATAATATTTATCTTTTCCAAAATCCATTTCGTAAAAATAAAAACCGGATAATGAAGAATATAAATGCTGTAACTGATCTCACCCAGATAAATAAGCAGCTTATGATTGAAAAGTTTCGTAATAAAACCGGTATTCAGTGAAAGAAATAAAATGAACGGTACGAAAATTACAGCCATAAATCCGTTATTGTAATTCACAGGAAGCTGGAATTTCAGAAGAATAATAAAGACAATGACAATCAGGAAGATAGCCCCATCATAATTTCTGTACGCATTTTGAAGCTTTTCACGGAAATAAATTCCGGCAAGATTTCCTATCATAAATTCGTTGAGATGAAGAACCGGAAATCCGTTCAGGAAATTAGACGTTGTTTTTTCGTTTACCATATTAATATTTCCTTTAAGCCCCCAATTGAAAAACCATATTGAAGCCAACCAAAATACAATAACCACAATGAAGATGGTAAGAAATTTTTTCTTCTGATAAAAATGATTGAAGAGAAAAGGGAACATAAAGTAAAAGAAAAATTCTACTGATAAAGACCAACCCGGAAAATTAAGTGACATCAGCTTGGGCGGAATCCACGCCTGTATTGCAAAAATATTCAGGAAAATTTCGTAGAAAGACGGGATTTCCCTTAATGCAATAAGGGTGAACGCAACCACCATCAGAATTCCGATGAAATATACAGGATAAATTCTCGCCACTCTGTTTTTAAAATAGTCAGCGGCATTTATTTTCTGCCGGTCGCCGTAAGCAATCATCATTACAAAACCGGAAAGAATGAAAAAATAACCTACGCTCAACCCGCCTTCTTTCACCATAAAATAAAGAAAAGGATGCGAAAACGGAAAAATATTTTTACCGAAATGGAAAAAAACTACGGCAAAAGCCGCCAGAAATCTGCTGAATGTAAGCTGTTCTATTCTCATATCATCAGAAATTCAGTTTGGATTTTATTTTTTTCTTCACATATTTTATAATGTAGGAAAAAGGAATCTGATCCAGGATTTCGTCTTCAGTAAAGAGTTTGTGGTTGTAAATCAGATTTTTAATTTCGCTTTTTCCATTCGGAATTTCCGTAAAATATTTTACGGCTCCGTAAGAATTGATGTAGGATTTGTAGGAATTTTTTTCTTCGCTCCACGATCCGTGCCACGATCCCGAAAAATGATGCGCGATAAAATTTTTCGGCAAATCCAGAGAGAAATAATGGGAAGGATAGAGCATTATTCCTTCTTTCAGTTCCTGAAACTGATCTTTTCCGGCATCAGCGCCGTATTTTTCAACAAGAAGTTTAGAGAAAATTTCGGTGTTCGGAATTTCCTGAAATCCGGTTTGTTTTTCGTAATATTCCTTAATGTCTTTTGCTAACGGATGTCCTTTTTCCACTGCCCAGAAAGCAGAAAACGGCGTTCCTTTGATTTCGAATCCACAGACTGCTTTTTCATTAAGAAATTCGTTCAGCGGAAGTTTCAGCTCCATATCGGTATCGAGGTAAAATCCGCCTTCTTCAAATAAAATTTTCGCTCTTGCATAATCCGAAACGAAAGCCCATTTCTTTTTTTCGTAAGCTTCTTTTATAAAGACATTGGAAGTTACATCGAAGTTGTTTTCATTCCATTCGATGATTTCAAAATCGGGCTGATTTTTTTTCCACGATCGGACGCAGAAATTGACGAGCTCTGGTTTTTCACTTTTTCCAAACCAGAAATAATGGATTTTCTTTGGAATCATTTTTTCTTTGGTTTTAAAAATCGGGTCAGATAATAGATGAGTATTCCTATTTTCCCACTGATATTGAGTGTCAGCCTTTCAAAAAATATCTTCGGAGTTACCCGGAAATAGTATTTTTCCATATTCAGCTTCCGGATATTCGGATAAATTTCCCGGATTTCTTCTTTTCCCTTAAATTCATAAGTAAGGTAACTGCGCCCGAACAAATCTCTTCCCAGAATGATATTCTTGTAAATGTTTTTCGGATTTTTCTTTTCTTCCGTATTATGTTCCTGATGCGAAAATGCAGAAATTTTATCCTGATATTTTTTATAATCGAAACCGAAAAGATAACTGAAATGCCAGCCTGTTCTCGGCACATCACCGATGTTTACATAATTCGGGATAAAGGTGTGATAGGTTTTGTTTCTTTCGCCGATATAGTGGTTTTTAAGGAATCCGTATTTTGAAACAATATTCAGTTTATAGGTGATATCCGCTTTCAGGTTAAAAAAATAATAATACATCGGAAGTTCGATCAGCGCGGGAAGTTCCAGGTTTTTGTAATTCAGAATCTGCGGAATATTTACAATTTCATCCACATCCGATATAAATACAATATCTTCATCCGTACAGTTTTTAAGCCCTTCCATTATGTAATTCCTTTGAAAATACTCGTATTCCCAGTTTATAAACTCGTATTTTTCGGGACATTCCAGATAGATGATCTTATTGAGATATTTGGAAAAACGGTCTTTGTTTTCCTGAAAAGTCAGGGGCTTTCTAATACCGGATAATGTTCTGCCCGATTCTACAAGAACGAAATAATCCACCTGATCATAAAGAAAATCAAGACGAAGCTCCAGCAGATCCAGCTCATTGTTAAAAATAAAGCAATCGAATATCATAAGGTTTTTAAACAGGCAAAAATACTAAAACTTTTCTCAAACGAAGTTTATTATCTTTGCAACCGGATATCAGGATCGGGATATGACAAAAATTTTTGAAGGAAAAACCATTCTTTTGGTGAATGAAAATAAAAATCTTGGAAATGCTTTCCGGAAAGCGCTTTCCGAAGAAGGCTTTCTTGTATCCGAATTTCACTCGGTTCCGTTCCCTGAATATAAAAAGAATTTAGGAAAAAAAATTCTGAATTTATTTTTCCGGAAAATAAAAAAAGACAGGGATTTTTATAAAAGAGATTCCGGGAATCTGAAAGCACAGTTCAATTTGAAACTCGCCGAAAAGCTTCGTCCGGATTACGATTATATTCTGGTTTTCCGTGCAGATTTTTATCCGGATTCCGTTCTTGAAATTCTGAGAAAAAAGACGAAAAACTTTATTGCGTATCAATACGACGGGAAAAAAATATGGGAGCGTCGACTCAATTCACTAAAAGTTTTCGATAGAGTTTTTGTTTTCGATCCGGATGATTTTTTACAGGATTCAGGGATTAATTTTCAGCCGGTTACCAATTGCTGGTTTCCGGATGAAACAATTTCGGATAATGATAACAGAAATGATATTTTTTATGTGGGAGTCGGCGTTCCGGATCGTTTGAAAAAAATAGAAATCCTGAAAAATTACTGTTTTGAAAATAACATCTGCCTGAAAGCCATTCTTACAATTGCCGATTATTTTGAAGAAAAATCGGAAAAAGGAGTTTCGCTGGTTCACAAAGGACTGACGTATGAGGAAAATCTCGCAGAAGTAAGAACATCAAAGGCGTTGCTGGATTTTAAGCTGGACTACCATAAAGGCTTGTCGTTCCGTTTTTTCGAAGCGGTGAATTTCAGGAAGAAAGCAATTACCAATAATGTTTCCGTAAAAGAGTACGATTTTTATCATCCCGATAATATTTTTATAACCGATTATGAAAATATGGACGGATTAAAGGATTTTCTGGAAAAACCCTATCACGAAATTGATTCGGAAATTCGTGAAAAATACGGCTTCGGAAACTGGATAAGATATGTTCTGGATTCCGGCGATTTTCGAAAAATTGAACTTCCCGGCTAAAAGAATTTTGACAAAATTTCTGCTTCGGAAAAAAATCAGGTGAGTTTTTGCAATTCTACCATTTTGCGGAAATGCTCGGAAGATTGCAGAAGATTATTGAAATTTCCCGAATCTACAATTTTACCGTTGCTCATCAGGTAAATCCTGTCCACATTTTGTATGGTGGAAAGTCGGTGGGCGATAATAATCATCGTGAATTTCCCGTGAAGCAGATCAATATTTTCTTTGATAAATTTTTCTGTTTCGGAATCCAAAGCGGAAGTAGCTTCGTCCATAATCAGAAGTTCAGTGTCTTTGTAAAGTTCGCGTGCAATTGAAATCCGCTGCTTTTGTCCGCCTGAAATCAGGATTCCGTTATTTCCTAATGGAGCATTTTCCTTTTGTTCAAGATTTTCCACGAATTTTTCCAGAGAAACCATCCGGATTACTTCACGGAATTTTTTCAGATTTTCTTCATTCCTTTTCGCCCAGAAAGTTACGTTATTAAAAATACTGTCGTCGAAAATTACAGGTTCTTGTGTAATATAACCCACTTTATTCCGGAAAGAAGTGATATCTGCATCATAAACGGAAATCTGATCAGAATATATTTTCCCGCTGTGCGGACGAAGCAATCCGCAAATCACGTTTGCCAGAGTGGTTTTTCCTGCGCCGCTTTCTCCCACAAAAGCAATGGATGTCTTTTTCCGAATTTCCAGATCAATATGGCTTAAAATAGTGCGGTTATCGTAAGAAACAGAAATGTCTTTTGCCGCGATATTTCCGATATGGCTGATTTTTTCCGAACCTTGATATTCTTTAAGGGTATTAAATTCGGAAAGTAAAGATTCCACAGATTCCAATCCGGCGGAATTCCGGATATAATTGCTCCAGGAGTTCTGCATTGATACAAGATATGCCAATGCACGGTAGAACAAAATCAAACTCGCAAGAATGGAGCCGAAATCATTTTTCAGAACAGCAATCTGAACATAAATAACAACAGCGATTACAATAATAATCAGAGGCTCACGCAAGCTTTCTCCGATAGAACCCACTCTTCCCACCTTATAAGCGATATCTTCGGATTCTTCAATATTGTTTTTCAGACGGTTTTCGAAAATTTTGAAATAATTGGTGGCTTTCAGGTATTTAAAATTCTGAATGGTTTCAATGAGGTAAGCGTTGAAATTGTGTCCCATACTTGAAAGCTTCAGCGCATATACTTTTGTAATTTTATTGATGTATTTGTAAAAAACATTGGTAAGCAAACCACCGATGGCTACCATTATCGCGAATTTCCAGTTGGAAAAAAACGCCATCATAATGTAAGTGAGCATCATAATCGTATTTTGCAATGCAGCAAAATAATGGTTCATTGCACCAACCAGTTTCCCGACCTCTCCCACCATATTGTTCTGGATTCTTCCGGCATCGGATTTTGTAAAACCTTCGTAAGATATTTTTTTGAGACCATCAACCAATCTGTACCGGATATTTTTTTGAGCAATCAGAACGGTTCGGTTGAGATAATTGATTTTTATAAAATAAAAAATCCCTTTGATAATGAACAAAATCACCATCAACCCCAATGCTCCGAAAATATTGAATTCGAAACCCGTTTTATCGATAAAGTCTACTAAAAATTTAAGATTTCCGAGTGATTGTCCGGATTCGTTCTGCGAACCTGTCGCGATGTAAATCAGCGGAATAAACATCGCCAAACCGAGACCATCGAAAATCCCGATAAGAAAATTCAGCAAAATATAAACGTATATTCTGCCGCCGATAAATCCTTTAAAATATTTAAAAAATCCTGTTGCGGATGTTTTGCTGCTTTCCGGCATCAATTATGTTTTGTGCAAAAATAGAGTAATTTATTTAATCAGTCTTTTCAAATACTCGCCATAACCACTTTTGCCGTACTTATCAGCGGATTTCAAAAGCTGTTCTTTATTAATAAACCCTTTTTTGAAAGCGATTTCCTCGATACACGAAATTTTAAAGCCTTGTCTTTTTTCCAGAACCTTTACAAATTCTGATGCTTCGTGCAGCGAGTCAAAAGTTCCGGTATCTAACCAAGCTGTTCCTCTCGACATTACACCGACTTCCAGTTGTCCTTTTTCTAAATAAATTTTGTTCACGTCCGTGATTTCCAGTTCGCCTCTCGGAGACGGGTTCAGGTTTTTGGCGATTTCCACAACGGAATTGTCGTAAAAATACAATCCCGGAACTGCGAAATTGGATTTCGGATTTTCGGGTTTTTCCTCAATGGAAACGGCTTTCAGATTTTCGTCAAATTCCACAACGCCGTATCTTTCAGGGTCAGAAACTTGATAAGCGAAAACGCAGCCGCCTTTCACATCAGTTTTACTTGATAAAAGTTGTGGTAAACCTGTTCCGTAAAAAATATTATCGCCCAAAACCAGCGCAACGGAATCATCACCGATAAATTCCTCTCCCAAAATAAACGCCTGAGCCAATCCGTCCGGATTCGGCTGAACTTTATATTCAAACTTGCAACCGATTTGTGAACCGTCGCCCAATAATTTTTTGAAAGATTCCACATCGTGAGGTGTGGTGATGATTAAAATCTCACGGATTCCCGCCAAAAGCAATGTGGAAAGCGGATAATAAATCATCGGTTTGTCGTAAACCGGCATCAGTTGTTTGCTCACGGCAATCGTAAGCGGATAAAGTCTTGTTCCGGAACCTCCGGCTAAAATTATACCTTTCATTTTTTTAATGTAACAATTTAAAAATGTAACAATTAAGAATACTGCTTGTTATAATAATCTTGGTAACTTCCGCTCGTCACATTCTCCAGCCATTCTTTATTCTCCAAAAACCAGTCAATCGTTTTACTCAAACCTTCTTCAAAAGTTACACTCGGTTTCCACCCTAAATCTTTGTTCAGTTTTGTGGCATCAATTGCATAACGCTTATCGTGTCCCGGTCTGTCTTTTACAAACGTAATCAACTTTTCGGAATATCCGGCAGGTTTGTCGGTTTTTTCGTCCACTTGTTTGATGAGTTCTTTTACCAAATCAATGTTCGTCCATTCGTTCCAGCCGCCGATGTTGTAGGTTTCTCCGGTTTTCGCTTCGTGGAAAATCTGGAAAATCGCTTTGGCGTGGTCGATAACGAAAAGCCAGTCTCTTGTATATTTTCCGTCGCCGTAAATCGGGAGCGGTTTTTCATTTAAAATATTATGAATACAAAGCGGAATCAGTTTTTCAGGGAAGTGATTCGGACCGTAATTGTTGGAACAATTGGAAATGATGAACGGCATTCCGTAAGTATTTCCGTAGGCTCTCACGAAATGATCGGAAGACGCTTTACTCGCAGAATACGGCGATTTCGGGTCGTAAGGTGTTTCTTCCGTGAAAAATCCGGTTTCGCCCAATGCTCCATAAACTTCGTCCGTAGAAACGTGGTAGAAAAGATTTTTTCTCTTTTCATCGGGGAAATTTCCGTGGGTGTGATCGGGATTCAGCGCCCAGAATTCTTTGGCTAAATTCAGCAGATTTGCCGTTCCGTTCACATTGGTATTGATGAACGCATTCGGGTCGGTAATGCTTTTGTCCACGTGAGATTCCGCCGCGAGATGAACGATTGCATCGGGATTGTATTTTTCAAAAACCTTGCGGAGTTCTTCCGGTTTTGTGATGTCGGCTTTTTCAAAAACGTAATTCGGTTCGTTTTCGATGTCTTTCAGGTTTTCGAGGTTTCCGGCATACGTCAAAGCATCGAGATTAATGATTTTCGTATCGGGTAAATTTTTTACAAACTCTCTTACAACGTGCGAACCGATAAATCCGGCACCTCCGGTTATGATGATATTTTTCATTTTTTAGATATTATTTTCTTTCTAAATATTAGTAGTGTAAAAATTACAATTGCATCAATAACAATATAAACTTTTGTATTTCTTATCCATTTGCATAAATCAATTCCTGAAATCATCGAAATACAATCATTGGGATTTTCCGTTTCATATTTTAAGCTGACCATTGTATTGATGATTCCGAAAATAAAAATAGGAATTAATAGTAGAAGAAATACAATTAGTATGTTAAAATATATTGCTTTCATTCTATTTCACAGTACTTCAATAAAATTCTGATAACCATTTAACTTCTTGTTAATCACTTCCAAACAAATCCCTCGTATAAACCTTTTCCTTCACATCGTCAAGTTCCGGAGCGTTTCGGTTAGATATAATCACATCGCATTCTTTTTTAAATTCCTCAAAATCTCTGGAGACTTTTGACCCGAAAAATGTATCCTCCTTCATTACCGGTTCATATACAATCACTTCAATTCCTTTTGCTTTAATCCTTTTCATAATTCCCTGAATCGCCGAAGCTCGGAAATTGTCTGAGCCGGTTTTCATAATCAATCGGTAAACACCTACTTTTTTAGGGGTTTTTGCAATAATAGTATCGGCGATGAAATCTTTTCTTGTTCTGTTGGCATCGACGATTGCCCGAATCAAATTATTCGGAACGGAATCGTAATTTGCCAATAATTGTTTGGTATCTTTCGGAAGACAATATCCTCCATATCCAAACGATGGATTGTTGTAATGATTTCCAATTCTTGGGTCTAAACCAACTCCTTCGATGATTTGTCTGCTGTCGAGTTCGTGAATCTGTGCATAACTATCCAACTCATTGAAATACGCAACACGCATCGCCAGATACGTATTGGAAAAAAGTTTGATGGCTTCCGCTTCCGTTGCATTGGTAAAAAGTGTCGGAATGTCTTTTTTTATCGCGCCTTCTTTCAGAAGATTGACGAATGTTTCCGCTCGTTCGCTTTGTTCCCCAACAATAATTCTTGACGGATAAAGATTATCGTATAATGCTTTTCCTTCCCGCAAAAATTCGGGAGAAAAAATGATATTGTCAAAATTTAATTCTTTTTTAAGATTTTCCGTAAAACCAACAGGAACAGTGGATTTTACAACCACAACCGCTTTTGGATTATACTCTATAACATCTTTAATCACGCTTTCAACGCTTGATGTATTGAAGTAATTGCTTTTCGTGTCATAATCGGTAGGCGTTGCAACAATCACAAAATCAGCATTTTTGAACGCTTCTTTTTTTTCGGTGGTTGCATATAGGTCGAGGTTTTTTGTGGCTAAAAATTCTGAAATCTCCTTGTCTTCAATGGGCGATTTTTTGTTATTCAGCATTTCTACCTTTTCAGGAATGATGTCCAAAGCAACGACTTTGTTGTGCTGTGCAAGCAAAACGGCATTCGATAAACCGACATATCCTGTTCCGACGATTGTAATATTCATTTATAATTTTTATAAAATTCAGATTGCAAAGGTAAATAATTTTTAAGAGTGAAAAGGCTGAAAACGCCTTGTCGTTTTGATATATAATATTTTATGCATATATTTGCACCGGATTTAGAGAAAAAGATGAAAAGGCCTTCGGAAGAAAGCCTTTTTTCGTGAACAAAGATTTTGTTCGCAGGAACACGCCAAAAAGGCGTGTTCAAATAAAGAAAAAATGGATTTTAAAAATAAAATAGAAAAATTATTAAATACCTTCCTTTCGGAAAGACAGGATCTGTTCCTGATCGATCTGAAGATTTCCGCAGGCGATGATGTTACGGTAATTCTGGACGGAGATAACGGTGTTACGCTTCAGGATTGTCTGGATGCGAGCCGTGCAGTCGAGTTCAATATGGACAGAGAAGAACACGATTTTTCTTTGCAGGTAATGTCGGCAGGTTTAAGCGAACCTTTGAATCAGCCGAGACAGTTCAGAAAAAATCGCGGAAGAGAATTGGATATTATTTTGAATAACGATGAAAAAATTCAGGGAGAACTGACAGCCGTAGAAGAAGAAAAAATAATTCTGACAAGAAAATTCCGCAAACCGAAAGACATCGGAAAAGGAAAAGTGGATATAGTGGAAGACACGGAAATTCCGTTCTCCGACATCAAAAAAGCATTAGTAGTAATTAAATTTTAAACATAACGGGCATAGGAATTACTTATTGCTCATTACTTATTATCAATAAAAATATGGACGGTTTAGCATTGATTGAAGCCTTTGGCGATTTCAAAGAAGAAAAAAGCATCAGCAAGATTGATTTAATGGCGATTATTGAAGATTCGCTGAAAACATTGCTGAGAAAAAGATACGATTCCGATGACCATTTTGATGTGATCGTGAATCCTGATAAAGGAGATTTTCAGATATTTTTGAACAAAACCATCGTAGAAGACGAAATGTCCGAAGACGACGATCTGGAAATCGAAATTTCCGAAGCCAAAAAAATAGATCCGACTTTTGAAGTCGGGGAAGATTTTACCGTTGAGATCCCGATTGCACAATTGGGAAGAAGAAACATCCTGACACTGAAGCAAATCCTTGCTACGAAATTGCAGGAGCACAACAACTCGATGCTGTATGAAGAATTTCACGATAAAATCGGGGAAATTGTAGTAGGAGAAGTGCATCATATTCGTCATAAACACGTAATTTTGCTGGATGATGAGGGAAATGAATTTATCCTGCCGAAAGAAAATCAGATTCCTTCCGATTTTTTCAAAAAAGGAGAAAACATCCGCGCTATTGTGGAAAGCGTAGATTTTAAAGGAGCTAAACCACAGATCATCGTTTCCAGAACAGCGCCGAAATTTTTGGAAAAACTTCTGGAGCTTGAAATTCCTGAAATTCAGGACGGAACCATTATGCTGAAAAAAGTAGTGCGGATTCCGGGAGAAAAAGCGAAGATCGCTGTTGATGCTTATGATGACAGAATTGATCCTGTCGGAGCTTGTGTCGGAGTGAAAGGTTCCAGAATTCACGGAGTTGTCCGCGAATTGAAAAACGAAAATATCGACGTGATCCAATGGTCTAAAAATCCTGAAATAATGGTGAAAAGAGCATTAGGAAATATCACCATCAATAAAATTGAAATCAATCCGGAAGAAGAATTCGCTTTGGTATATACTCCGGTGGAAGAAATTTCCAAAGTAATCGGAAAACAGGGACAAAATATAAAATTAGCTTCCTGGCTGTCCGGCTACGAAATCGAAGTATATAGAGAGTCCAGCGAAGATGATGATGTCGAATTGGACGAGTTCAACGATGATATTGAAGAATGGGTGCTGGAACAATTTAAAAAAGTTGGTTTGAAAACCGCAAAATCCGTTCTGGATAAAGACACCGAAAGTCTTCAGAATATGACGGATCTGGAAGAAGAAACCATTGAAGAAGTGAAGCAGATTCTGAGAGAAGAATTTGAGGACTAAAAAATAAGCCGATAATTTAACAAAACACTTCTATACAAAATATTAAACAGTAATAAAGTTAGATGCCGAAAATAAGATTAAATAAAGCTGTTAAGGAGTTCAATATTTCAATGAACCGCCTTGTGGAATTCCTGAATTCCAAAGGCATTGAAGTAGAGAGCAACCCGAATGCGCAATTGGATGATTCTGCCTATTCCGCTCTGAAAGCCGAGTTCGCACAAGACGGTGAACAAAGAAAAGCTTCACAGGAAGTCGTGCTTTCCAAAGTTCCGGAAGAAAAGCTGGAGATCGAAGAGCCGAAAAATGAAGTAATCCGCGCAAAAGGAACTCTGAAAGCAGAGACCAAAGTTTTGGGGAAAATTGATCTGAATCCTAAAAAGGAAGAGGAACAGCAGCGGGCAATTCCGGAATCTCCGAAACCTGCCGTTCAGGAGACAAAAGAACCTGAAAAAGAGGAAAAACCGGAACTTAAAGTTTTAGGGAAAGTGGATTTAGGAGAAACATCTTCCAAAAAAGCTCCGCAAAAACCCGAACCCGAAAAGAAAAAAGAAGAAAAACCTACTGAAAAACAGGAAACAGTTCAGGAAAAGAAATCCGAAGAAACTCCGGAATCCACAGAACCGGAAAAAATAGAAACCGTTTATACAAAACTGGACGGACCAAAAATTCTTAAAGAAAAAGTAGATCTTTCCCAGTTTCAGGATAAGCCGAGATCTTCCGGAGCAAAGAAAAAGAGAAAAAGAATTGAAAAACCGGGAGGAAACCAGCAAAACGGCAATAATAATCAGCAAAATTCTGGAAACCGTCCGCAAGGAAACCGTCCTCCAAATCAGGGCGGAAACAACCAAGGTGGAAACAGAGGCGGAAACAATAAAAAAGGAGGAAGCAGAAGAGGTGCTGACAGAGTAATGCCTGTGGAACTTACCGATGAACAGGTAAAAAATCAGATCAAAGAAACTTTGGAAAAGCTGACAAACAAAGGCGGAAAATCCAAAGCATCCAAGCACAGAAAAGAGAAAAGAACATTCCGAAGAGAGCAGGACGAACTTCAGCAGGAACTCGAAGCTCAGGATAAAACACTGAAAGTTACGGAATTCATCACCGTCGGAGAACTGGCAAGCTTGATGAATGTAAGTCCTACAGAAGTAATTTCCGCTTGTTTTTCTTTAGGCGTGATGGTAACGATGAACCAAAGACTGGAAGCCGATACGCTTTTATTGGTTGCCGATGAATTCGGTTATAAAATCGAATTCCAGGATGCCGATCTTGAAGAAACAACAGAAGAAATTGAAGACAACGAGGAAGATCTGCAGCCGAGAGCACCGATTGTTACCGTAATGGGACACGTCGATCACGGGAAAACCTCATTGCTCGATTATATCAGAAAAACCAATGTAATTGCCGGAGAATCCGGAGGAATTACACAGCATATCGGAGCGTATAACGTGAAGCTGGAAAACGGTCAGAGAATTACATTCCTCGATACACCGGGACACGAAGCGTTTACCGCGATGAGAGCGAGAGGAGCGCAGGTTACCGATATCGCCATTATCGTAATTGCAGCTGATGATGACGTAATGCCGCAAACCAAAGAAGCGATCTCTCACGCACAAGCTGCCGGAGTTCCGATGATCATTGCCATTAACAAAGTGGATAAGCCGAATGCAAATCCGGACAACATCCGCCAGCAGCTTTCCGCAATGAATATTCTGGTGGAAGAATGGGGCGGAAATGTACAGTCTCAGGAGATCTCCGCGAAATTTGGTAATAATGTGGATCAGCTATTGGAAAAAGTATTGCTTCAGGCAGAAATGCTTGAACTTCAAGCCAATCCGAATCGTCCTGCACAAGGTGTAGTAATTGAAGCATCTTTGGATAAAGGCCGTGGTTATGTGGCAACAATGCTTGTACAGACAGGAACTCTGAAAATCGGAGATTATGTTCTGGCAGGTAAAAATCACGGAAAAGTAAAAGCGATGCTCGATGAAAGAGGACGGAATATGAAAGAAGCGGGACCGTCAATTCCTGCAACGATTTTAGGTCTCGACGGAGCGCCGACTGCCGGAGATAAATTCCGTGTTTATGAAGATGAAAGTGAGGCAAAATCCATCGCAAGCAAAAGAGAACAGCTGCAAAGAGAGCTTTCAATAAGAACCAAAAAACATACAACACTCGAGGAATTAGGAAGAAGAATCGCGTTAGGTGAATTCAAAGAGCTGAATATCATTCTGAAAGGTGATGTGGACGGTTCCGTGGAAGCGCTTTCCGATCAGCTTCAAAGACTTTCAACGGAGGAAATCAGCGTGAATATTCTTCATTCCGGAGTCGGACAGATTACCGAATCGGATATCAACCTTGCTGCTGCTTCAGATGCGATTATTATCGGATTCAACGTAAGAGCCGGAGCAAATGCGAAGGAACTTGCAGACCGCGAAGAGATCGAGATCAGAACGTATTCTGTGATTTATAAAGCGATTGATGAGGTGAAAGAAGCAATGGAAGGAATGCTTTCTCCGGAAATTCAGGAGCAGGTAATCGGAAACGTGGAAATCCGCGAAGTTTTCAAAATTTCAAAAGTGGGAACCATCGCAGGTTGTATGGTGCTTACCGGAAAAGTAACCCGAAATTCCAAAGTACGTTTGCTGCGTGACGGAATTGTAAAATTCGATGGAGAACTGGAAAGTTTAAAACGTTTCAAAGACGATGTAAAAGAAGTAACCAAGGGCTACGAATGCGGACTGAATCTGAAAGGCTACAACGACATCGAAGTCGGAGATATTCTTGAAGTTTATGAAGAAGTTGCCGTGAAGAAGAAGCTGAAATAATTCAGATATTAAAATAGAAAAGCCTGCAATTTGCAGGCTTTTTTTGTATATAAATCTAATTAATAGTTTACTGAAGAGAACAAATGATTTGTTTATTTTCATCTTATAAATTATTTTTAGATCCCAAAATCCTCCCCAAAACCAGATTCACTTCATCCACGTTTTTCACATTGTCTTTACGCATCATCAGCTGATTGTTCTTTTCTTTCAAGGTCGCTTCTTTCGGATCTTGAGTAAGATAAGCGATAATATTTCTGAATTTTTCACTCTGGTAAAATTTATCCTGCGGATTTCCCGGAAAATAACCTAAAAAAACACCATTTTTCACGACTAATTTTTCAAACCCGATCTCTGCGGCGAGCCGTTTCAGTTCTACTGATTTCAAAAGATTTTTCGCTTGTTTCGGTAGCTCTCCGAAACGGTCAGTCAGTTCATTTTCAAATTGCTGCAAATCTTTTTCGTTGTCAATTTCCGCTAATTTCTGATAAAGCGACAATCGTTCTTCGGTCGAGCTTACATAAAAATCAGGAAGCATCAGTTCCAAATCCGTATCAATATTCACATCTTTTGTGGTTTTAAAAAGTTTTTGGCGGTCTTCTTCATTTTCAAAAAGATTCTCAAAATCTTTGTCGTCTTTCAGTTCTTCCAACGCTTCCTGCATCAGTTTTTGGTAGGTTTCAAAACCCATTTCGTTGATGAATCCGCTTTGTTCCGCTCCCAGTAAATCTCCCGCTCCGCGAATTTCCAGATCTTTCATTGCAATCTGAAAACCGCTTCCCAAATCCGAAAACTGCTCAATTGCTTCCAATCGTTTTCTCGCATCGGAAGTCATCATATCAAAAGGCGGCGTTATGAGATAACAAAACGCTTTTCTGTTGCTTCGTCCGACTCTTCCGCGCATTTGGTGCAAATCCGCCATTCCGAATTTCTGAGCATCGTTAATGAAAATCGTATTCGCATTCGGAACATCAACTCCGGATTCCACAATCGTGGTGGAAACCAAAACATCGTATTTCCCCTCCATAAAATCCAGAACATTCTGTTCGAGCTGTTTCCCTTCCATTTGTCCGTGTCCGGTAATCACTCTTGCATCAGGAACCAAGCGCTGAATCAATCCGGCAATATCTTTCAGGTTTTCAATTCTGTTGTTGATGAAATATACTTGTCCGTCCCTCTGAATTTCGTAAGAAACCGCATCTCTGATAATTTCTTCATTAAAACCAATGATTTGTGTATCAACAGGTTGTCTGTTTGGCGGCGGTGTTTTGATAACGGATAAATCTCTTGCTGCCATCAGTGAAAACTGCAAAGTTCTCGGAATCGGAGTTGCGGTTAAAGTCAAAGTATCGACATTGGTTTTTAAAGTTTTCAATTTATCTTTTACCGAAACGCCGAATTTGTGTTCTTCATCAATAATCAGTAAACCTAAATCTTTGAACTTCACTTTGTCCGAAACCAACTGATGTGTTCCAATCACGATATCGATTTTTCCGTTTTTCAATCCTTCCAATGTTTCGGATTTTTGTTTTGCAGAACGGAAACGGTTTAAATATGAAATGGTTATGGGAAAATCTTTCAGTCTTTCCCGAAAGCTCCTGAAATGCTGAAAAGCCAGAATCGTAGTCGGAACCAGAACTGCAATCTGTTTTCCGTCCGTCGCTGCTTTGAAAGCCGCTCTGATCGCCACTTCCGTTTTTCCGAAACCTACATCTCCGCAAATTAATCTGTCCATCACAGTTTCCGCTTCCATATCTTTTTTCACATCGAAAGTCGCTTTTTCCTGATCGGGAGTATCTTCGTAAATGAAACTTGCCTCCAGTTCATTTTGCAGATAAGAATCCGGAGTGTACTGAAAACCTTTTGCGGTTTTTCTTTGAGCATAGAGTTTTATCAAATCAAACGCAATTTGCTTAACTTTTGCTTTGGTCTTTTGTTTCAGGGATTTCCAGGCAGGCGAACCGAGTTTCGAGAGCACGATTTCCTTTCCGTCCGGACCGTTGTATTTTGAAATTTTATGAAGCGAATGAATGGAAACGTAAAGCAGATCGCCGTTTTTATAGGTCAGTTTGAAGCATTCCTGAACTTTTCCGTCGTTGTTCACTTTTACCAAACCCATAAATTTCCCGATTCCGTGATCAATGTGTGCGATATAATCACCGACTTTCAGAGACATTAAATCTTTCAAAGTCAGCTGTTCTGATTTTGCAAAGGAATTTTTCTGTTTGTAGCGCTGGAAACGGTCAAAAATCTGATGATCGGTGTACACCAGAATTTTATGATCAGGATCGATGAAACCTTCGTGAAGCTCGGATCTGAAAGCTTTAAAAGGAATTTCGTGTTCGAGTTCCTCAAAAATAGATTCCAGCCTTTCTTTTTGTTTTTCGGAGGAAAATGAGATCCAGGTATCAAAACCTTCTTTGTGTTTTTCTTCCAGATCTTCAATTAAAAGCTCAAAATTTTTATGGAAACTCGGCTGTGGAATCTGGCTGAGGTGAACTGTTCGATTCACTTTTACTTCGCTGAGCGGAACAGGTGAAAAATCAATGGTTTTGAATTTTTTAAGCTGATCCAGAAATTCTTCTCCGGAAACGAACAATTCTTCCGGTTTCTGATGTTGAATGTCTTTACTGAACGATTCGTATTTTACCAAAGATTTTTCATAAAACTCTCTGATTTTCTGAATTCCTAAAACGGCGTTTTTAGAAACAATAATGCTGTTTTGTGGAAGCAGCTCAAATAAAGAAACCTTGTTTCCCGAAACCGAAAAGTTCATATTGGAAACCAGCTCGAATTCTTTTATTTTGTCTTTCGACAACTGTGTTTCGATGTCAAAAGTTTTGATGCTTTCCACCTCATTTCCGAAAAGGCTAATCCGGTAAGGTGTTTCATCGGAATAGGAAAAAACATCTACAATTCCGCCTCTTACGGAAAATTCTCCCGGTTCGGAAACGAAATCGGTCTGATGAAAATTATATTTTTCCATCAGTTCTTCCGCAAGATCAAAATTCAGGGAATCGCCGGTTTTTATCTTCAAGGAGATCGCTTTGAAATCTTCTTTTTTCAGAACTTTTTCGGAAATCGCTCCGGAATAGGCAACGATAATTTTCGGAGCATTTCCCGAATTGAGACTGTGCAGAACTTCCGTCCGAAGCACGAGGTTGGCGTTTTGCGTTTTCTCAATCTGATAAGGTTCCAGATGTGTTGCAGGAAAATAAAGGACATTTTCCTTTCTCAAAATATCTTCGAGTTCGGTATTGGCATACAATGCGTTTTCCTTGTCATCCAGAAGAAAAAGAATGGTTTTTTGCTGAGCAAGAAAAAGTTCCGCAGCAAAAAGAGAAACGGACGAACCCGCACTTCCTTTTACCGAAATATGCTGATGATTTTCCGAAGCTTCAAATATTTCTTTCCCGAAATTTTTTTGGAGAAGATGTTGGAGAAGCGTTTCGTTGAGCGGTTTAAGATTCATAATAAAAACGATGCAAACAGAAATACGATTTCGGGATTTTCCGAAACCGTGATTGCGGTGCAAAGATACGAAAAAGACCGTAACGGCTGTTACGGTCTTTTTTGTATGATATAAATATATCTTATTCTATTTTGATATTATCAATCTGGAGATCATATTCTCCGTCTTTTCCTGTTTTAAGGGCAAATATATCTTTCCCCGAAGTTAAATTCATATCCGGAAGCGTGGAAACATTCAGCTCTACCAATCTCCATTGTCCGTTTGTGTTGATTGAGCCGGTGTATGAATTGGCATCTGAAGGATCTAACATTGCTCCGGTAGTAAATGTTCCGAGATTATATGTATAATAAGCGGGAGTTCCGGATGTTTTGTAAACATTGAACGACAGTGATTTTCCTGTTGCAGTACCTTTGATATAGAATGTAATTCTTTTAGGATTAGCAGGTAACGAAGCCGGAGCTACAGATGTAAATACATAATCATTAGCAGTCGGTGTCCCTTTGATTTGAAGAGAATTTGTTCCGTTATATCCTAAACCGATTCCCTGAGTTGCATAAGGTTTAAGACCAAAGCTGTTTACGCTGGACAAGAACGTCGCCCAATCTTCAAAATCAGCGCCGTTAAACAGGTTTACTGCAGAAGGAGAAGGGTTGTCGGGAGCTCCCGGAGTGAATCGGTCATTTACGAAGTTGATATCGCTAAGAGTTCTTATATACGCCTGATCGGTATAATTTGTCCCGGTAGGATTTCCTGTATAACGGCTCAGGCAAAGGATAATATCCCCACTTTTTTCGTATCCCGGAGAAATCGGGGTTTTGGCAAATGTTGCATAGTTACTGAAACGGAGATCTAATCTTCCACCTTTTTTATCTGTGATATAGCGGTCTCCGGTAGCATTTGCGTCTGCGAAAGTTTTGGTTAATTCCGGTTCTTCGAACTGTACGTTTTTAATTTTTATAAGCTGGTTTACGTGTATACCGTCTTTAAGGGCATCTGCAATATTATCAAATTCCAGTGGTATCATTTCTGCTTTTACAGGCTTCTGTCCGTCGCAAACTCTTGCCATATAGTTAGGAAGTTTTGTTGGTTCTATTCTTCCAACCGCATAATTCGGGTCATAAACACCGATTTTGATATTTTTGTTGGATGCCTGAACGATAAGTCCTTTCAGGTTGATCCGTACCAAAGCTCCTACCGGATAATCAAGATACTGGTTTGAACCGTTAATATCTATTTCAACTCCTTGAGTTGGGTTTTCAGGCTTATCCTGAAGGAACATTATTTTATAAATATTTCCTGATTCGTCATTAGAAGAAACATAGGCTTCAACAATGTAGTCTTCCGTAATGATATCGGCTTTTCCAGGACTCGGCTTTGCGATGTCCGCCAAATCTGCCAAACTGTGATTAGCAGCATCAAATCTGTTGGTACACGTAATTTCAGGGATATCGTAATCATCGGTTTTTACACAAGACGACAATGTGAACATCGACAGGACACTGAATATGGTCGCTTTTAAATATATATTTTTCATTGCTTTTGATTTTATATTTTATTTTTTTATTAGAATCTGAATTGAAGATTTACAAAGTAAGATCTACCCTGGGAATACCAGTATTTAGGTGCAAACACCATATTTCCGCTATCGCGGTCTGCTGCAAAATCTCTGGAATTTACGTTTCTGGTTTGCTCGAATCCTCCTGTAATATAGTCTTTATTATCAAGGATATTATTAACGGTTGCGGATAGCAATACATAATATTTTCCAAACATCCAGGACTTACCGATATTCGCATTGAAGAAATAGGCTACCGGAAGCTGTGTCGGAGCCAGAATTCTTGCCAGCTCTTCCTCGTTGATTTCATCGTATGGTACACCAGGTGTATTAGGATTCATATAGAATCTTTCTGTTCTGGTTACCGGAGAAGGATCCAGATATGAATGTCCTAAATAATTCCAGTTTGCACCAATCCACCAGTATTTCGGACTGCTGTATCGGAGACCTACGGAATAAGCTTCCTGCGGAGTTCCTCCCTGTCTGTAGTTTTTAAGTGTTGAGGTTCCCATATTGGTATAAGACCTTGATATAAGGTTTCCGTTCGCATCAAGTTCCCGGAAAGTTCCTATAGCATCGGAAGCAAAATATACAGTTGGGTTATTGGTATAGGTGTATTGTCCTAAGCTTGCTACTCCGCTTGCGGTAAGCGTTGGTGAAATTTTCACTTGTGCACCCAGCTCTACTCCCATATTTCTCTTGTTCACATCAGAAAGAACCTGTGTAATAAACGCACCTTCCTGAACCGGAGATTCATCTCCTGTTTCGCTTAATGTGGTCAGCTTGATTCCCTGCGCGAAATATCTCTGAACATTGGTATCATTTTGTGTATTCACTATATATCCCGTTAAACGGATTTTAACGGCTGAAGTGGATAATACATAGCTCAGGTCGTTGGCATCAATAATAATATTTTTAATATTAGGAGTGGTAACTCCGCTTACTCTCGCGTTAAAGTAGATATCATTCAGGAACGGAGATTGCGTGAAATACGCTCCGTTATATACGATGAAGTTTCTACCGTTCAATCTATAGGTAACCTGACCTTTTACGCCTACATTCCAGAAGTTTACGTCAGTTCCTTTTCCGTAAGAGGATTTATAAAGATAATGCTGAAACTTACCTTCTCTGTTGTTGTTGGTATATCCGAATAGTCCGGAAAGGAGAACATCAAAACTTCCTGTTGAGAATTTTAATCCCGGATTCACTTTTACTTCCTGCCTTCTGAAGATGTAATCGTAGCCGATTTTATCACCTTCTTTTTTAGCAACGGAAGCGTCATCTTCATTGGTATTAAATTTACCGAATAAAGCACCTCCGTTTGTATTTGAAGCAAATGCGTCCATATTCAGAGCGAAGTCTGCTCCTAATAAATCGTTCACTTCTCTGTATTGCTCGGAAGTATAATTCTGATAAGATAAGTTAAGGATAAAACGGGTAGCATCACTGAAATTATAAGTATAATGCGTTCCTACATTCCATATTTTATCATCTTTTACATCATCTACAAGAAAATATGCCGCTCTTCTTCCTCCAAACTGGGACATATACAGATCTCCGTTTCTGTTTTGTGCGTAGAGATTATCCCAGTTGATCTGAGTGTGGGATTGATCATTGTTGGTCCACCAGTCAGTTCTTTCCGCGATATTGTCAAACTGAGCCGGAGCAGGATTGGTATAATTGATCCAATAGCTCGGCAGGTTCCGGTAATAGGTTGGAGACGGGTTATTGGCTTTATACCAGTCCAGCCTTGAACTGTATTCTTTTCCGAACTGATAAGAAACGGTAGTCCACAGCTGTGAGTTTTTATTGATTTTCCAGTAATCAGAAAGCTGCAATACGGGCTGGAACCCTCTTTTTACTCTTTCGCTGCGTTTTTCTCCGCCTTGCCATCCCCAGTAGGAGTTGTAATGGATTCCTCGGAAATCGTACACTTCCTGAGTATTCGGGCTGGATGTACTTCTCGTATATTTTGAACCTATCGCATTAAAGGTAATGGTATGGCTGTCACTGAGTTTTTTCTCAATTCCCAGATATCCGCTGTACGCATCATAAAAAGTTCCCTCCTGGATTCCTTCTTCCGCCCATCTTCTGGCGATCATTCCCGTAAAAGCCCAGCCGCTTTTGGACATTCCGGAAGCGAATCTGTAAGAAAGCCGGTTCGTATAATTTCTGTTGGTAAGAGAGTAGACCAGCTGGCTTCCTTTTCTGTAATCACTGGCTTTGGTATTTTTGTAGACTACAGAACTTGCTCCTCCAAATGCATATTCGGAAGGGGAATGATTGGAAGCAATTTCAGGATAACGGGTAATTTCGTTCAATCCGCCCCAGGTACTGAAATCCACATTTCCATCATCTCCGCCTGCCATAGAAATTCCGTTGAGCATATTTTCTCCGGTTCTCCCGTCAATACCTCTCGGACGATACCAGTAAGCTCCCAGATCATAGCTGGCGATTCTGTTGAACACATCCTGAGATGATTGCAAAAGCCCCACAGTGGAAGTTTGTGTTGAATTGTTATCATCTTCTCCTGAACTGTCAAGAATGGCAAATCCCTGATCAGCACCTGAAAGAGTCGAGTAAAGAGTAATTACTCCCAGGTCTTTTCTTTTTTCAGTAGAAACATCAAACTCGAAAACTTTCGTTTCAAAGCTCGGCTTTGCAATTACAATTTGATAATGCCCCGGCATCAGATCCACAAACTGGAAATATCCGATTTTGTCTGCCGTTGCATCATTTCCTGATCCTTTTAAATCTACATTTGCTGCCTCTACCGGTTTCCCGTCGGCATCTTTCAGATATGCAAAAACCGTAGTCTGTGCATAATAGTAAGATGCGGGAAGCAAAGTAAACAAAGTGATTAATGATAATCTTTTAATCATACTTTTTTTATTATTTTTATATTCACTTTTATTATTAATTTTCAACACATTACAAAGCGGGGAGGCAAATTTAACTAAAAAAAATAGAATTCATACTTTTCAACATAAAATAATTATTAACTTTTCTGATTCTATTCCACAAGCAAGTACAAAATTATTAGATTTGCCAATGTCAGTTTTCAGAAAAAAGCTACATTTGCTACCCTTAATTGTTTTGATTAAAAACTTTATTTAAATGAAAAAATATCTAAGTTTCGCAGCAATACTTGTCAGCTGTATTATTATTGCCCAGCAGAAAGGGCAGCTACGCAGAGTTGCCACCGTAGGTTTTCTGAACGTGGAAAATCTTTTTGATACCATTCAGTCCGCGGATTATATTGATGGTACGCTTTCGAAATCTAATCCGGCATTTCACAGAAGTATTCCCATTGATTCCGTGAAGTTTCTTGAAAACGAAGAATATAAGGGAGTATGGAATGATGATGCCCTGACCGGGAAAAAAGTTGTCCGCTATCAGGGAAGCTCCGAAGAATTCACACCGAAAAGCGCTAAAAACTACAACACGAAAATTTATAAAAAGAAGCTGGAAAACGAGTCCAAAGTGATTTCGGAAATGGGTGCCAAATATACAGGAACCGCTCCCGCAATTGTAGGGTTAATTGAAGTTGAAAACCGCCAGGTTATAGAAGACCTCATTAAACAACCTGCATTGGCAAAATATGATTATGGCATTGTGCATTACAATTCTTATGATTACAGAGGAATAGATGTTGCGTTTATCTATCAGAAAAGAAGATTTACGCCAACTAATTCTCTTAAAAAAGAAGTAAAAATATTTGGCGAAGGAGGAAAAAGAGAATATACCCGGGATATTCTTGTGCTTACAGGATTGCTGGATAACGAAAAGGTAGCTCTTTTTCTTAATCACTGGCCTTCAAGAAGAGGCGGCGAAGCTGTTTCTCTTCCGAAACGAAATGCCGCAGCGGCTGTTCTGAAACAACAGATGGACAGTATCCGTGCATTGGATCCTGCCACTAAGATTTTTGCGATGGGCGACTTCAACGACGATCCTGTGAGCAGCAGCCTTAAAAATATTCTTAAAGCAGTCGGAGATCCGAAGAACCTTTCTGAAAGCAATCCTTATCTCAATTTGATGTATCCTTTATTTAAAAAAGGAGTTGCATCTCTGGCATATCAGGATGCTCCCAATCTTTTTGACCAGATTATTGTTTCAGGGAATCTATATTCTCCGAAAAATGAGGTAAAACCGGATTATTCCATATTTAAAGCGGAAATCTACGCGCCGGCTTATCTGGTAAGCAAAGAAGGGAATTATAAAGGTTACCCTTTCCGCTCCTGGAGCGGCGATACGTTTACCGGTGGCTACAGCGACCACTTTCCGGCTTTTGTGATTTTGCAGAGGGATGCGCAGTAATTTATAGGCAATGAGAGATGTGCAATGAATGATAGAGTTTGTGAATTGTGAATGGTCAATTGTGAATTTTTAAACGAGGACAAAAAATTCACCATTCACTTGCGAAGCAAAATTCACTATTCACAAAAACTTTAATTTTTTTAATCCAGATCGTGAAGAAGTTCATTTTCATATTTTCAATTCTCCTGCTTTCCGGATGTGCGAGCAAAAATCCCGTTGCGGATTCCGGAACGAAGAATGAAATTGCTCCTCAGAAAAATGATGACGGAGAATGGGATCTTGAAGTTCTGGATACACAGTTCGATTATTTTCTGAATGCCGTTGCCAAACCGATGAATATGTATTCGGAATCATATCTTAAAAGCAAGAATACGTTTCTGGTAACCGAATGGAATTCCTATTATTTTTCGGGGAGATACAGAAACATCATTGAAAGCTCAATCGATTACAATCCGCAGGAAAATTACGGAATCAAATTCGAGTATAAATTGTATCAGGTTTTCGCTTACGTTCAATGGAAGTACGGACTTAAGCTTCAGGGATTAAGCCAGGCGGATGTCAGATAAAAACAAAAAGGTTTCAGAATTTTCTGAAACCTTTTTAATGAGTCTGGAAATTCTCTGAAAATTTCATCAAAATTACACCCTTTAGGGACGGGGAAATTAATTTTGATGAAATTTAAACAGACTCTATGATTTTCGGGAAGATTATTTATTGTAAAGTTCTTCCACTTTGTCCCAGTTCACCACATCGAAAAACGCGGCTACATAATCCGGTCTGCGGTTTTGGTAATTCAGGTAATAAGCGTGTTCCCAAACATCCAGTCCCAGAACCGGAGTTCCTTTGCAGTCGGAAACCGGCATTAAAGGATTGTCCTGATTCGGTGTAGAGCATACCGTAACGGAACCATCTTCTTTTTTACAAAGCCAAGCCCAGCCTGAACCGAATCTTGTTTTCGCAGCCTCAGAAAAATCAGTTTTGAATTTTTCGAAACCACCGTAATTTTCGATAGCGGCTTTTACGTTTCCTACAGGCTCTTTGCTTCCGCCCGGAGTAAGGATTTCCCAGAACAAAGTATGGTTGAAATGTCCTCCTCCGTTATTTCGTACAGCCGGTTTATCGGTTCCGGTTTTGCAGACTTCTTCAATAGATTTGTTTGCGAGTTCGGTTCCTTCAACGGCTTTATTCAGATTATCCACATAAGCCTGATGGTGTTTTGTGTAATGGATTTCCATTGTTTTTGCGTCAATGGTCGGTTCCAGCGCATCATAGGCATAATTTAATTTTGGTAATTCAAATGACATAGTATTTTGATTTTTTAGTTAAAAAATTGCATTCCAAATTTACGAATTCCCGACAGAGTTTGCATTATACTTTTTTCAAAAATAATTATATCTGTGATAGATAAAACAGAAAAAGCGGGATGTATGCTGGAAATCACGGTATTTTTCAGGATGAAATTCTGTTTTCATAGAATCCAAGGTTTTCAAAATCTTGAAAGATTTGTTTTTGTGTAAAATTTTGTCAAAATAAAAACCATTCGGAAGAATGGTTTTTATTTTAAAGCCAAATGCAGTCAGCTAATCGCTAAAAGCAAATTTCTATTTATTCATACTCATCAGAAACTCCTCATTATTCAGTGTTCCTTTGATGCTTTTCTCTACAAATTCCATTGCTTCCACAGGATTCATATCGGCAAGATATTTTCTGAGAATCCACATTCTCTGCTGTGTAACTTCGTCCAGAAGCAAATCGTCCCTTCTTGTGCTGGAAGCTACGAGATCGATTGCAGGATATACTCTTTTATTCGCAATTTTTCTGTCTAATTGAAGTTCCATATTTCCTGTTCCTTTGAATTCTTCGAAAATAACTTCATCCATTTTGGAGCCGGTATCAATCAATGCAGTGGCGATAATGGTTAATGAACCGCCTCTCTCAATTTTTCTCGCTGCTCCGAAAAATCTTTTTGGTCTGTGAAGCGCGTTTGCATCCACACCTCCGGAAAGTATTTTTCCCGAAGCCGGCGTTACGGTATTATACGCTCTTGCCAGTCTCGTAATGGAATCGAGAAGAATCACTACATCATGTCCGCATTCTACCAATCTCTGTGCTTTTGCCAGAACCAGATTGGCAACTTTCACGTGCTTGTCGGCAGCTTCATCAAAAGTTGAGGCGATTACTTCCGCATTTACGCTTCTTTCCATATCGGTAACTTCTTCGGGACGTTCATCAATCAGAAGAACCATCATATATGCTTCAGGATGATTGGCGGAAATGGCGTTAGCGATATCTTTCAGCAACATTGTTTTTCCGGTTTTCGGCTGTGCTACGATCATCGCTCTTTGTCCTTTCCCGATTGGCGCGAACAGATCCACGATCCTGGTGGAAATGGTAGAGCCTTTTCCTGCAAGGTCAAATTTTTCCTGCGGAAAAAGCGGCGTAAGATATTCGAAAGCAACTCTGTCTTTAATAAAAGCGAGATCTCTTCCGTTCACTTCCGTAGGTTTTTGAAGCGAGAAATATTTTTCACCTTCTTTCGGAAGCCTTACGATTCCTTTTACGGTATCTCCGGTTTTCAGACCGTAATTTCTGATCTGATTGGTGGAAACATATACGTCATCGGGAGAAGAAATATAAGAAAAATCGGAAGAACGAAGGAAACCGTAATTGTCGGGAAGGATTTCCAGAACGCCTTCAATCGTTACCAGCCCGTCGAAGTTGAATTCCTTCTTTGCATCAGCTTCATCCTGTTTGTTCTGCTGATTCGGATTCTGGGATTTGTTGTGGTTTCCGTTGTTGTGGTGGTTATTGTGGTTTTGTTTTTTGTGGTTTTGCTGCTGCTGTCCTGTTGGTTTTTTCTCCACAGTTTCGGGAGTTTCAGCGACAGGTTCCGTTTCAGCGGGAATTTCGGAAGGAGCTTCCGTTTTAGAATCTTTGGCGATCCGCTGTCTTTTCTTTTTCTGAGCGTTTTCGCGGGTTTCCGGTTCCCGAGAAACTGTTTCCGTTTCTTTGGCAGTTTCTTCTGCTGCAGGTTCGGTTGTTTCTTTTGGTTTCGCTGCCGGTTTTCTTGTTCTAGTTTTTTTCGGAGCGGCAGGTTGTTCTGCTGCCGGTTTGTTTTCTTCTTTCGTCATAGTGCTTTCTGTGGCGTTGTAATAGTCCTTTGCAATTTTAGGATTAGAAGCCTGAAAATCGAGGATTGCAAAGATCTTATCGTTATCTGTGCTGTTTTTTGCAACTTTAACGCCCAAATCTTTCGAGATTTTGGTCAATTCCGGTTCGGACTTTGACCTTAACGTTTCAATGTTAAACATAAAATGTATGTAAATGTTGTATTTTTAAAATATAAAATAGTAAGATGTAAGAAAATGAAAGTCAGGAGACTTTGATTTTTTTATAAGTATCTGATATGCAAATCTACACTATTTTTTGAATTACACAAAATTTCCCTTACTTTTGCACCACATTTTTACTGAAATGCTGCAAAGAATACAAACCGTTTGGATAGGGCTCGCTGTTTTGGCTTCCGTATTTCTCTATATGAGCTCTATGGATGTTCAGCTTTTTGACAGCACTATTCCGGTAGTCGGAATTGCTTGTATGATTCTCGGCGTGATTGGTATTCTGAGTATTTTCAGTTTTAAAAACCGTAAAAGACAGATTCTGCTGAATAATATCAGCATTTTCATAAACGCTTTGTTGATTGGTACACTGGTGTACTGGCTGCTAAAATTATCCGGAGGAATGCAATTTCCTGAGAAGGGTATTGAGCCGGTTTTCCCGGTTCTCGCGATTATTTGTCTGGCAATTGCCAATATTTATATCCGAAGAGACGAGAGGCTCGTAAAATCTGTAGACAGACTCCGGTAACCTTGCAACGATTTTTTGAGTGAGAACAGCTTTCTTTTGGAAGCTGTTTTTTATATTTTAATTTTTTAGATTTGTAAAAATTGGAATCGAAGAAATGGAAGTTTTTAATCATATCAAAACCGTACTCAGCATTATTCTTGGTTTGGGAATTGGTGCTTTGCTGAATGGTACTGTACGTTTTATTCAACATCCTAAACGAAACAAACCCTTTTTCGTTCATTTTCTGCTTGTTGTATATCTGTTTCTTCTTATCATTCATTTCTGGTGGTGGGAATATCGCCTGAAAACCGTAGAAATATGGACATTCACGCAATATGTATTTACGATTTTTTATATCATTAATTTCTTCATTTTGTGTCAGTTGCTTTATCCTACGGATCTGAATGATTATGAAAATGATTATAAAAAATATTTTTTTTCCCGGAAAAAATGGTTTTTCCTGTTTTTTATTCTTTTGTTTTTCTCGGATCTGATTGATACATTGTACAAAGGAACCGACTATCTTCAATCCTTGATGCCATTATACGGATTACGATTGGCAACACATACTCCTTTGCTTTTATGGCTGATATTTTCAAAATCGCATAACAAATGGCTTTATGGAGGCGCAGTTTCGTTTTTTATAATTTTTGAACTGTTCTTCATCTATATGAGGTATTACCATTATTGACGGATAACGAATATTTGTACGAAAGGCTAAGGATTATTTTCCGTATTTTTGCCATTCAATTTCAATTGAATGAAACCTCTACAACGAATTCTGCATTTCGCTAAACCTCATCAGAAATATCTTTGGGGCGGAATGATCTTCAATATCCTGTATTCCGTACTTCAGGTGTTTTCTGTTTTATCAATGCTACCTGTATTGCGCATTATCCTGAAGCTCGAGACTGTGGACATGACTCAAAAACCAAATTACAGCGGTGAAATTTCAGATTATTTCACATATCTGAAAGATTCCGTTTATTACAACACCCAGCTTTTTATTGATCAGTACGGCGGCGAAACGGTTTTGGGATGGCTTTGCGGAATTACGGCAGTAGCGTTTTTGCTGAGAAACCTTTTTCGTTATCTCGGTTCATTTTTTATTGTAAATTATCGTGTTGCCATTACCAAAGATCTGCGGACGGCGATGTACGATAAGTTTCTGAAACTTCCGGTTTCTTTTTTTACCGAACAGAGAAAAGGAGATATGATGTCCAGGATCTCAAACGATATTGGTGCCGTTGAAGGCGGAATTATGGGTTCTCTGGTGGATCTTATCAATTCCCCATTTATGATTATTTTCTCGCTTATTACCCTTTTTATGCTGGATGCAAGACTCACTTTATTTTCATTGATTGTATTTCCGGTAATGGGCGGACTGATTTCCTGGATCGGAAAAAGCCTGAAAAAGCAAGCCTATTCCGCTCAGGAAGAATTGGGGAATTTGTTCTCAATCGTTGATGAAACTCTGAAATCTTCAAAAGTAATTAAGATCTTCAATGCCGATTCCATTCTGAAAAAAAGATTCATCTCTACAACCGAACGATGGAAAAATTTTGCGATCGGAATGAGCCGGAGACGTGAGCTTGCTTCTCCGATGAGCGAATTTCTCGGTTCTGTTACAATGTTGATGATTGCGTGGTTTGCAGGTCGCGGTGTGATTACCGGAGAAAATAACGATCCGCTTACTTTTCTTGCATTTTTGGGATTGTTTTACCAGATCCTGAATCCTGCCAAACAATTATCCAATGCGGTATCCGCAATTCAGGGCGGAATGGCGAGTCTGGATCGTGTTTCCGAAGTTCTGGATTATGATCTGAAAGTAGAAGAAATTGAAAATCCGGTTCCCATCTCCGGACTGAAAGAAAAAATTGAGTTTGAAAACATCGGATTCTTTTATGATAAAGACAATGTGATTCTTAAGAATATCAATCTTACCATTCCTAAAGGGAAAACGGTAGCCTTGGTCGGACAGTCGGGAAGCGGAAAAACAACAGTCGCCAATCTTCTTGCCCGTTTTTATGATGTTTCCGAAGGAAGAATTATGGTGGATGGAAATGATGTCAGAAATCTCAACCTGAAACAATACCGCCATCTTCTCGGAATGGTAACGCAGGAATCCGTACTTTTCAACGATTCGGTTTACAATAATATTTTAATGGGAAAACCCGAAGCAAACCGTGAAGAAGTAATTGCCGCCGCAAAAATCGCCAATGCCCATAATTTTATAGAAAGTCTTCCCGAAGGTTATGATACCAATATCGGCGATGACGGAAATAAGCTTTCGGGCGGACAAAAACAACGGGTTTCCATTGCAAGAGCCGTTCTGAAAAATCCTCCGATGATGATTCTGGATGAAGCTACTTCTGCATTAGACACGGAATCCGAAAGATTTGTACAGGACGCGTTGGAAAAAATGATGGAAAACCGAACTTCTTTAGTAATTGCCCATCGGTTATCAACCATTCAGAAAGCCGATCTGATCGTGGTGATGGAGCGCGGAAATATTGTGGAACAAGGCAGCCATCAGGAATTGTACGAAAAAAACGGAGTTTACAGAAAGTTGGTGGATTTACAGAATTTTGAGTGAAAATTTTTCTAAGAAATCCGCAATTCCCCTATCATTCGCCAGTCTCGGGATTTTATTTTGTCCGCCTAATTTTCCCTGAGATTTCGCGTATTCCTGAAAAGCATTTTTCTTTAACCTCGTGATCATCAACGGCTGTAAAACATTTCCTGAAATCAGATCATCGTAATAGGTATTTCTTTTCCGCATTTCGAGGTCTAAAGTTTTTCGGAACTCTTCGGTGTTTTCAGGCTCTTTTTCAAATTCGATAAACCATTCGTGATACGGAAGTCCGCTTTCCGGATTCACTTGCGGCGCAAGATGAAATTCAGTGATCTGCGTGGGAAATTTTTCAACGGCAGCTTTCATCGCTTCCTCTACTTCGTAAGCAATTACGTGTTCACCGAAAGCGGAAGTGAAATGTTTTGTTCTTCCCGAAACCAAAATTCTGTACGGATCTTTGGAAACAAACCGCACCACATCACCAATGGAATACGCCCAAAGTCCTGAATTGGTGGTCAGAATCAGCGCATAATCTTTGTTAAGCTTGATATCTTTTAAAGTCAGTCGCTTTGCTTCGGGTTTCCCGAATTCTTCCAAAGGAATAAATTCATAAAAAATTCCGTGATTGGTCAGAAGCAGAAGTCCGTCTTTTTCAAAATCATCCTGAAAAGCGAAAAAACCTTCCGAAGCGGGAAAAGTCTGAATAATATCCACATTTCCGCCCAGAAGTTCCTGCATTTTTTCGCGGTAAGGTTCGTAATTTACGCCGCCTGTTACAATCAGCTGAAGATTCGGAAAAAGCTGTTTGATCTTCTTTCCGTTTCTTTCCGCAAGTTTTTCAAAATACATTATCAGCCAAGGCGGAATTCCGGAAATCAGCGTCATATTCTGATGTTCGGTTTCTTTTACGATTTCATCTACTTTGGTTTCCCAGTCTTCAATCATATTGGTTTTCCAGCTTGGCAAACGGTTTTTCTGAAGATAAGACGGAATATGATGTGCTACAATTCCGGATAATCTTCCGGTTTTAATTCCGTAGATTTCTTCCAGCTCCGGACTTCCCTGAAGAAAAATCACTTTTCCTGAAACAAAATCCGCATTATTTTTTTTGGAAATATAGTGGAACAAAGCACTTTGTGCCGCCGAGATCTGATAAGGCATTCCTTCTTTGGAAATTGGAATATATTTAGCTCCGGAAGTGGTTCCTGAAGTTTTTGCAAAATATTCGGGAGTTCCTGCCCACAAAATATCGCGCTGTCCTTTTTTTACTTTTTCGATAAAATGTTTCAGATCTTCGTAATCCGCAACAGGAACATTTTTCTGAAAATCTTCAACCGAACTGATTTCCTCAAAATGATGAATTCTTCCGAACAGCGTTTTTTCGGCAGTTTTTACTAATGAGATCAACAGCTTCTGCTGATCTTCAACAGCGTTGTTTTTAAACAGTTCCGATTTTTTTATATGATTTTTCGCCCATTTCAGCGCGATGGTTTTTTTGAGGAAATTTAGCATAACACAAAGATAGGGGAAAAAGAAAAAGATACAAGACAAAAGGCAAGAGGCAAAAGAAAAAAGGAAAAGATATAAAGAAAGAGAGCCGCGAAGCGGCGAGATCAATAGCATTGGGTGAAGCCCAATGGAAAAATGGGAATGAAATAAAAAAACAAAAAACCGCAATGTAGATATCACGGTTTTTGCATTTTCGGGAATTATTTGTTTTGTTTGTAGCGTTTGTCCGGAGTTCCGTCTTTTTTCAGGTGTTTGTTGGCTTTATACCTTTTGTCGGGCGTTCCGTCTTTTTTCAGTTTCATTTGTGAATTGTTTGAAACTTTTGCGGCTTCTGCTTTTTTGTTATCACTTTTTTTCTGATGTGAAGCAGCCGTTGCTTTTTTGGTTTGATTGTCAGCAGGTGTGGCTTGTTGAGCAGTTGCAAGTCCTAATCCTAAAATCAGAGACATTGCGGTAAGAAATTTTTTCATTGTATTAAAAATTTTTGTTAAGACAAGTTGGGAGTATCAATTTTGAAACCTAAAGATATAAAAATAAAAACATTAACCAAATTTATGATTATTGTTAAAATTTTAAAAAGAAAAATTTTCAGAAATTATACCGGTAGCCTAACGTGAATCCTGCGAGAAAAGAGCGTGAATAATATTTCCGGATATCCGGATTTTCATTGTACGTTTTGGAAAAATATCCGTTTCCTTTCGCTCCGAAAACAAATTGCTGAAATCCTTCGCGATCAAGTGTGTACACCAGATTCAGCCCGAGATTGTAGCCGCCGTTTCCTTCCGTATATTTTTCGTTTCCGGGATAAAGCGAGCTTTTTAACCTGTAAATACTGAATCCTGCCGATTCTTCGAGGAAAAAATCTTCCGAAATATAATCGCGGTGAATGATATTGATTCCGATATTGGTAAGATTCTGTGAACCGAGATTTCCGGAAAGATTCTGATGTCCGTATTTCACATCACCGAAAAGAAGATTGTAATCCAGTCCGATCCCGAAATTCATCGGAGTCATCAGCTGACCTCCGAAACCGAATCCGTAAAAAACGCCGAAATCCTTTGCCAGATAATTGTTTCCTAAAGCTTTCATTACCAGAACGCGTGCTTCAATATTGGAAACCACATCCAGCTTTTTCTTCTTTTTCTGGGAAAAACCGAAAACCGAAATGCACAAAAAAATAAAGAATAAAATCCGTTTCATTTCTGCATCGTTATTTCGGAGAATGTGATATAGGAAACACCTTCCGGAACGATGATGGAAAGCGAATCTTCAGATAAAGTACAACCGGATCTTGAAGCTGAAAAAGTTTTTATCTTCTCATTAAAATTCACGGAAAAACCGTCAGAAAAAAGCGGTCCCGAAAGCACAAAATTTCCCGAAGAAGTGGGAATGGTTCGTGCTACGGTTTTGTTTTCGCTGGTAATGGAAATATTCAGGTCTTCCAAATACAGGGTTTCTGTTTTCACTTTTCCTTCTACATAAGCTCTTGTGCTGCTGAGGTCATCGGATCCGCAACTTATCGCAAGAGTTGCAAAAAGAAATAAGTGAAACAGGTTTTTCATAAAAGATTTTTTTACTTTCTGTTCTTTTGTAATAATTTACACCTTGTCATTGACTACGTCGAATCTTCGATTTCTGAATGAAGCGAAGCGTAATGAAGAATCTCTATAAATATTTATTGTTGAGATTCTTCCTTCGTCAGAATGACAAAGAAACTTTTTATTTGAATGTTATGATTAAAAACGAATATTCGTTAAAGATCATTCCCTCATTTTCGCAATTACATCAATTCCGCCGGTGGTTTTATCGCCGATTTTGCATATAATTTCCGTATCCAAAGGCAGGAAAACATCCATTCTCGAACCGAATTTTATAAACCCGAATTCGTGTCCGGCTTTTGCGGTATTGCCTTCGTTGCAATAGAAAACAATTCTTCGTGCAACATAACCTGCAATCTGGCGGAATACCACTTTATGATTGGTCAAGCTTTCTACGGCAATGGTGGTTCTTTCGTTGTCGGTTGAAGATTTTTCATTCCACGCTACCAGATATTTTCCGGGATGATATTTTTTGTACACCACTTTTCCTGAAACCGGAAATCTGCAAATATGAACATTCAGCGGCGACATAAAAATGGAAACCTGAATGGCTTTTTCTTTCAGAAATTCCGTTTCTTCCACTTCCTTTATCATCACCACTTTTCCGTCCACAGGAGCGATTACATTTTCTTTATGATCTGCAATTTCCCGATCAGGAACACGGAAAAACCAGAATACCAGTCCGTACAGAATAAGCAGCGGAATAATCACTAAAAGCGACCACGCTTTCAGGAAATAAATGGCAAGAAATCCTAATACCGCCACAATAATAGTGGCAACGATGATGGTTCCTTTACTTTCTTTATGTAATTTCATAAATTTTTATTTTTCTGGATTTTACTTTTAGTGAGTCTCTGATTGTGGGCCAATCGCCAAAAGCCGATCGCTAAATTAATTTTTCTAAAATAAAGTACAAATATACGACAGGAGCACAAATCATAAAACTATCCAGCCTGTCCAGAATTCCGCCGTGTCCGGGAATGATGTTTCCGCTGTCTTTTACGCCGAAAGTTCTTTTCAGCTGGCTTTCCACCAAATCTCCCAATGGTGCGAAAACCGCTACCAGAAAACCTACAATGATCCAGTTTCCGCGAAGCTCAGGGAAATATTTTTCGATAAAAAACGAAAGGATTAAAGTTAGAATCACTCCGCCTGCAAAACCTTCCCACGTTTTTTTCGGCGAAATTTTCGGAGCCATTTTGTGTTTCCCGAATAATCGTCCTGCGAAATAGGCGAAAGAATCGCTGCTCCAGATCAGAACGAAAAGGAAAAAAACTTCAAGGGTGATGGTGTTTTCGGCAGAGGAAAATTTTGGCAATCCCAATGCAAAGCAAAAAGGAAGCGCGGTATAAACAACAGTGAAAATAAGCTTGCCGTTTTCATAATACAGCTCTTTTGAAAATTTAAATAAAGTGATCACCGCAATGACAATCAGTGAAAGCGCGAGAATTTCCGAAAGGTTGAAATCAAAATAAAATCCGTGTTGGAAAAATCTTTTTGAAAAACGGTAATATACCAGAATAATAATCGGGAAAACCACCCATTTTTCCCAGCTGTTCCCGAATTTCATCAAACGGATACATTCCCAGGCTCCGATAAAAGTGAAAAGCGTGATCAGTCCGTAAAAAAGATAAGACTGCTTTACAAGATCAGGCGAAATTTTATTGATCATTCCGGAACCGAGAGGCGTAACGCAAAAAATAATCAGAAAACCATATACTGCGCCGGAAATAAGCCGTTGTATTAAATTTTTATCCAAAAGGTTTAGGGTTTAAGGTTCAAGATTTTTAGGTTGGATGTTGGATGTTGGGTGATGGATGCTGGATGTTTTTAATTCCGTATTTCGTATTCAAACATAATCAAATAATTTCAAATTCTCAAAAACACCCCGTCAAAATTTTATGAAAGAAAATTTTGCCACCCCTCTTAAAAAGAGGGGAATATTTCCGTATTCTCCCAACTTTAAGATTTCCAAATTTTATTGTTATAACTTCCCGTCTTCTGACTTCGGACTTCTTCAATCTTCAAGCAAAAGCAGGAAAAGTTTGGTATTGTTTTGTGCAGGAGCATCCATTTTCGACTGGTTTCCGCTGATGGAAGTAAGATTTTTGATGTTTCCTTTTCTTTTGATTTTCGACATTGCCTCGCCTAAATTGGTGACGATCTGAGAAACATTTGCCATCAGAATAATTTTTTCCGGAAGCCTGGAAGAATGATAATGCAGAATATTGTTGTGGGAAAGCATAATTCTTCCGTCGTAAGCAATCAGATATTCGCAGGTAATGAAGGCCGCATCATTGCTGAGTTCCAGCTCTTCGGAATAAGGAACATTAATGACGTTCAGAAAATTTTTCAGATCGGAATCCCAGCAGAACACCGAACTGATATTTTCGATCTTAATGATCTGATTGAGCACCTGCAAAGCTTCCGCTTCATCCGCACAATAATTGAAAAAACCACCGGAATGCGTAAAGAGCTGTGCAAACTTGTAATCCAGATCTGCATTTTTCAGCGAATCTCCCAGTTTTACCAGATCCTTATCGGTTTCTTCCTCAGGCTGGTTCATTATTTTACCGACAATTTTCTTGAATAAGCTCAATGTGCAGTGTTTAGAACAACAAAAATAGAAATTATTTTTAAAATCCTCAATTTCAAGGCATAAAAAATCCTGAAACTTTTACGAAATACGGTATTTTGTGTTTGAAAAGTTTCAGGAAAGCTGATTGAGCGGATTTGTAATCCGGTTATAAAATTTTAATTGATCATAATCACGGATATTGTACAGCTCTGTCCAATTCTATCGGATTGTTGAATTTTTTTATTTGATTCTGGATTGCTTTTTCCAAGTTCCTGTAATCATTTGCGGTATATTGTGTACCATCATCTTTCGTGATGTACGCTTCGCCTGATTTGTATTCAGAAATAGGATTGTTGTAATAATTGAGCTGTATTTTTTGCCAGTCTTTTTCCTGAATATTGATCTTCCTGTCATCAAAAAGTTGTTTGATAATGCTTTCCGAATTCAGTTCTGTATCATAATTTTTATTTTGCATAAATGAAAAATGATAATTTTCTTTATCATCAGAAACTTCAAGGAGCAATCCGGGAAGTCCGTAAAAAACATAAGGTCCGTAAGGCAGTGGAATTTCCGGGCAGAACCAGGCTGTCCATTTTCTTCCGCCATATTCAGCCGTTGCTTTTGTTACTTCAAAATTTCCTAATTTTTTCTTTTCATTCAAAATTTTCCAATCTATTTTATTTTTCACGTTGTATTGATAATAGTTCATCGAAAGATTTTGAATAAAATTGAAACTGTTATCAGATTTTTGATACTCTATTATCTGTTTGAATTTCGGATAGGCAAAAACTTTATCATCTTTGTGAGCATTATTAAGAGAATCGGTAATAATATACTCGTTGCTCATAAAAATATTGGAAATTTTATTAATTTCCAGAACAACAACATCTTTCTTGATAGTCGTCCCCGCTGTATCCAATTTAAATGTTACTCCATAATAAAACCTCTTGCTTTGTGCAAATAAGATACTTGCAAATAACAAAGAAAAAGCTAAAAGGATGTTTTTCATTTTTTGAAAAGTTTCAGGAAATTTGTTTTTTAAATCTGCGTTCCCGATTCCGGAGCTGCTATTTCGGTTTCGTTTTCTGCGGCATTTTGTACGGGTTTTTCCGTAAGCTCAGGGTCCCAGGCTCTTTTTCCAAAAATTTCCTCCAGATCTTCACGGAAGATCACTTCTTTTTCCAGAAGCTTGGAAGCAAGAGCGTCTAATTTATCCTTGTTGTCGTGAAGAATCCGTACCGCTCTCTGATACTGATTTTCAATAATGGATTTTATTTCCGCATCAATTTTAGTTGCGGTTTCTTCGGAATACGGTTTGGAAAAGCTGTAATCACCTTGTCCGGAACTGTCGTAATAAGAGATATTTCCGATATTTTCACTCAAACCATAAATGGTAACCATCGCTTGTGCCTGTTTGGTTACACGTTCCAGGTCGGAAAGCGCACCTGTGGAAATATTATTGAACATTACCTGTTCTGCCGCTCTTCCTCCTAATGTTGCGCACATTTCGTCGAGCATTTGTTCGGTAGTTGTTAATGAGCGTTCTTCCGGCAAATACCAGGCTGCACCTAAAGATCTTCCTCTCGGAACAATGGTTACTTTCAAAAGCGGAGCGGCGTGTTCTACCAGCCAGGAAATGGTAGCGTGTCCGGCTTCGTGATAGGCAACTCTTTTCTTTTCGGATGGTTTGATGGCTTTGTTTTTCTTTTCGAGTCCGCCGATAATTCTGTCCACCGCATCAAGAAAGTCCTGTTTTGTTACGGATTCGTGTTCGTTTCTTGCGGCGATAAGTGCGGCTTCATTACAAACATTTGCAATATCCGCACCGCTAAATCCCGGAGTTTGTTTCGCTAAAAATTCGCGGTCAACGGAAGAATCGAGCTTTATTTTTTGCAAATGAACATCGAAAATTTCTTTTCTTTCGTGCAGCTCAGGAAGATCCACGTAAATGGAGCGGTCAAAACGTCCGGCTCTGAGTAAGGCTTTATCCAGAATATCGGCACGGTTGGTTGCTGCCATTACGATAACATTGGTATCGGTTCCGAAACCGTCCATTTCTGTAAGCAATTGATTCAGCGTGTTTTCTCTTTCGTCATTTCCTCCGGTGAAATTTTTTCCACCTCTTGCTCTACCAATCGCGTCGATTTCATCAATAAAAATGATTGCGGGAGATTTTGCTTTTGCCTGAGCAAACAAATCACGGACTCTGGAAGCTCCCACTCCTACGAACATTTCCACGAAATCCGATCCGGAAAGTGAAAAGAAAGGAACTTTGGCTTCTCCGGCAACTGCTTTTGCCAGTAATGTTTTTCCGGTTCCGGGAGGACCTACAAGCAGAACGCCTTTTGGAATTTTACCTCCTAATTTGGTGTATTTTTCGGAATTTTTCAGGAAATCCACGACTTCCTGCACTTCTTCTTTTGCACCTTCCAGTCCTGCAACATCCTTGAATGTTACCTGAATTTTTTCTTTTTCGTCAAAAAGTCTGGCTCTGGATTTTCCGATGGAGAATATTTGTCCGCCAGGTCCGTTCGGTCCTGCCATTCTTCTGAAGAAGAACATATACAAAAGGAAGAATAATCCGAACCATACCGCGATCTGAATCAGAAATCCTTGTGTTTCCGAACCTCTTTCATCAAAATCCATTTGGGTTTTGGTGGTTGGGTTTTCATTTCTGAACTGATCGAATTTGGTTTGAAAATATTGCAGATCCCCGAATTTTAGAATAAAATCCGGCTTTGGTGTCATATTCATCTCCGGAAAAAGAGAAGGCTGCTTATTATTTTGGCTGTTTTTTACCAGCTCGTTCTGTGCTTCTTTGGTAAGGAAAACATCGGCATCTTTGGTATCGGTATATACGATTACGTCCTGTATTTTTCCTTCTTTCATCAGCTTGAAGAAATTGTCGTCATTGATTGGTTTTGTGTTTCCCTGATCAAAAAATCCTTTTCCGAAAAAGATGAAAAGTATCGCTATAATGGCGATCGGGAAAAACCAGTTGAATCCTTTATTGTTCATTCGATTGTATTAAAAATTATGGGTGAAGAGCTATCAGCTTTCGATTCTTGTAATTTTGGCATCGCCCCAGAGTTCTTCGATATCGTAATATTCACGAGTCTGTTTCTGGAAAACGTGAACCACTACGGAAACATAATCCACCAAAACCCACATTGCAGTATCGGTGCCTTCTACGTGCCAAGGTCTTTCTTTCACTTCGTTTCTTACTTTTTTCTCAATATTTCCGGCAATCGCAGAAACCTGTGTGTTAGAATTTCCGCTGCAGATGATGAAAGTTTCCGCTACGGAATTTTCAATATTGGAAAGATCAAAGATCAGAATGTCTTCGCCTTTCGTATCCTGTATTGCTTCAATTATTTTATCGGTTAAAATTTGTTTTTGCGTAATTTTACTCATTCAAATATCTATATTTTGCAAATTTATTGTTTTTTATTGATTTCAGGGAATTTGAACCATTGAAACTCACCAAAGTGTATGAACGAAATTTTTTATATCGAACAGTGTTCTTCTACCAATGACGAAATACTTCGTCTTTTACTTCATTCTTTCCCCGAAATTTTCGGAATTTACACGTTGAACCAAACACAGGGAAGAGGACAATACGGAAATTCCTGGACGAATACGGAAGGCAGAAATCTTGCTTTCTCAATGGCTTTGAAAAGCCGTTTGTTTTCGCAGGATAATTTCATCAATTTCTGTACCGCAGTTTTTGTGCGGGATTTTCTTGCCAATCTGGCTGATGCCGAAGTGAAAATCAAATGGCCTAATGATGTGATCCTGAACGGAAAAAAAGTGTGTGGAATTCTCCTCGAAAAGAAAAAAATTGAAAACGAAACGTATTATATTATCGGAATCGGGCTGAATATTCTTCAGGAAGATTTCGGGAATTTGAATAAAGCAGGCTCATTATATACGCAGACAGGGAAAAAATTCGATCCGAAAGAAATTGCGGAACAGCTTTTTGTTTTTCTGAAAGAAGCATTTCTGAAACAACCCGATTTTAATGAAATATTGAATAAATTCAACCGAAACCTTTTCAGAAAAAATGAAATTTCCGTTTTCGAGCTGAACGGTTTAAGACAAAATGGCATTATCAAAAATATGGACGAAAGCGGATTTCTGTGGATTGAATTGGAAAAAGACGGATTGAAAAAATTCTTCCACAAAGAAATTGTGATGCTTTACTGATTGGCTCTCCGGAAATAGAGATAAATCGCCAAAGGTCCGAAAACAAAATTCGGAAGCCACATTGCAACAAACGGTGACAGGACTTTATTTTCAGAAACGATTTTCAGTGCTTCAAAAGAAAATACAAAAACGAAAGCCAGCGCAATTCCGATCGCGAGGTTGATTCCCAAACCGCCGCGTCTCTTTTCCGAAGAAAGGGAAAGCGCGAGAAAAGTAAGAATAATCACGGAAACCGGCATTGATGTTCTTTGGTAAAGTTCGTTCTGGTAAGCATTCAGATTTCCGTTTCCTTTTTCTTTTTCACGGTTGATAAAAGTGATCAGATCTGGAGTGGTTTTGTTTTGTCCGAGCAGCTCATCAGGAAAAAGCTCTTCCGGAGGATGCCCGAAACTTTTGGTGAGCGAAGATCCGTTTCCCAGAATTTCGGAATCGTTGGGCAGAATCGTTTTTTCGAGATAATTGTTCATATCGAACACTTTTTTCTCTGAATTCCAGACGAAATCGGAAACATTCAGCTGATAAATGAGTTTTCTGTTCTTATCGAATTTCTGATAGATAAATCCTGATCCGCGCTTTTCCTTTTTATTGTAATTTTTAATGAAAATATATTCGTTTTTGGAAATTCTTGTGGAAACTTCCGCTACTCCCGTGATTTTATCGCGGTTCATCTTGCTGTAAGTGTACGGTTCGAGGACATTTTTTTTCGCATTGGAAAGCGGCAAAGCGAAATGATTGAGAAGAAGCGCTGCGATCGCGATGAATCCGGAAGAGATAAGATAAGGTTTTGCAAAACGGTGAAAACTCGCGCCGCTGCTTATAATAGCGACGATTTCCGTATTGTTTGCCATTCTGGAAGTGAAAAAAATCACGGAAATAAAAACCAGAATCGACATAAAAGTAATGACCAGATTGATGATCCAGAACGGATAAAAATTGATAATGAAATACGAAACCGTAAATCCGTTCGATTCGATACGCGGAGCTTTTGCCTGAACATCAATCACAAATACAATAATAGAAAGCAATCCCAACATAAACCCGAAAGTTCCGAGATACTTTTTGATAATGTATTTATCGATGATTTTCAGCACGTTACAAATGATAATTGATGATTAACAATAGATTTTTGATTCTTTTTTCCACGCATTTCATACATGGCTATTTATATTGAACCTCTTCGAGGTTCGCCAAACTTGTTTCTTTTGTCTTTTGCCTTGTTTCTTGTTTATAATCTTTGTTTCAGTTGCGGAATTACGGAATTTTTCCATTCATAAAAATCTCCGGCAACAATATGTTCTCTTGCAACACGCACCAAATCCAGATAAAATGCGAGGTTGTGGATGGAAGCGATCTGTTTTGCCAGATATTCTTTGGAAACGAATAAATGGCGAACATACGCTTTGGAATATTCCCGATCCACAAAACTTGTCCCGAATTCATCAAGCGGAGAATAATCTTTTTTCCATTTTTCGTTTTTCAGGTTCATAATTCCGTTCCAGGTGAAAAGCATTGCGTTTCTGGCGTTTCTGGTCGGCATTACGCAGTCCATCATATCAATTCCCAAGCCAATGGATTCCAAAATATTCCACGGAGTTCCGACTCCCATTAAATAACGAGGTTTTTCTTTCGGGAGAATATCGGTAACTTCATCGGTGATTCTGTACATTTCTTCTTCCGGTTCTCCTACGGAAAGTCCGCCGATCGCATTTCCTTCTGCATTTTGTTCGGAAATGAATTCTGCGGAGATCTGTCTTAAATCGGAATAGGTAGAACCCTGAACAATCGGAAATAATCTTTGCTTGTGTCCGTACAATTCGGGATTTTCTCTGCACCATTCGATGCATCTTTTCAGCCAGCGGTGCGTCATTTCCATTGACTGTTTTGCCTGATTGTATTCGCAGGGAAAAGGTGTACATTCATCAAAAGCCATAAAAATATCGCCGCCGATCTGCCTTTGGATTTCCATTGATTTTTCCGGAGAAATAAAGTGGTAGCTTCCGTCGATATGAGATTTGAATTTCACGCCTTCTTCCGTCATCTTCCTCGAAGCCGAAAGCGAGAAAACCTGAAAACCTCCGGAATCGGTGAGAATCGGCAGATCCCAGTTCATAAATTTGTGCAGACCTCCTGCTTCCTGCATCACATCCATTGTCGGACGGAGATAAAGGTGATAGGTATTTCCTAAAATAATCTGCGCTTTGATGTCTTCTTTCAGCTCGTGCTGATGAACGGTTTTTACCGAAGCTACGGTTCCTACCGGCATAAAAATCGGGGTTTGTATTTCGCCGTGATCGGTTTTGATGATTCCGGCTCTTGCTTTTCCGGAAGTGGTATTTTTTATTTCAAAAAACGGGTGCATTTTTAATTTTCTACTTTTGGGGTTTTCTCAAGCGCTTTCTTTTCTTCGGCTTCTCGTTCTTTAATTTTTTTATCGATATACGTTTTGGCTTTCGGATCTTTTTTTGTCAGGATTTCCTGAGCATTTTCGTAGATCTTCTGCATTTTTCCTTTTGCGATGTAATATTTATAGCTTTCCGTGAAATTTTTCGGATCGGTTTTCATTTTTTTGAAAATAAACCTCGTCTGCTCATTCGGATTGTAGGACGGAGCTGCCATTGCAAGCTGATCATTAACGGCAAGTTCCGCGATGACTTCCGACATTTTATTTTCTTCAATAAGATTTTTCGGTTTATCAATAATTTCACCGCAGGAAAACATTCCGAAAAGGATAAAAAACAAAAACAGCTTTTTCATAATTTTCCGGTTATGGATTTCCATTTCAGATTTAAAATTCCGAATACCGCTTCACCGATGATTCCGCCGTTCATTTTGCTCTGTCCTTTTATGCGGTTGGTGAAAATAATCGGAACTTCTACAATTTTAAATCCTTTTTTGAAAGCTCTGTATTTCATTTCCACCTGAAAACCATAGCCTTTCAGCTTGATTTTGTCGAGACCGATTCCTGTTAAAGTTTCTTTTTTGAAACAGACAAAACCAGCAGTCGTATCGTGAACCGGAATTCCCAGAATGAAACGCACATATTTCGAAGCGAAATAGGAGAGAAGCACTCTTCCCATCGGCCAGTTTACCACGTTTACACCTTGCGAATACCGCGAACCGACGGACATATCCGCATTTTTGCAGGCTTCAAAAAGTTTCGGCAGATCTTTCGGATTGTGGGAAAAATCGGCATCCATTTCGAAAATATAATCGTAATTATTTTCCAAAGCCCATTTGAATCCGTGAATGTACGCTTTTCCCAACCCGTCTTTGGTTTTCCGGATGCTGAGGTGCAGAAAATCCGGAAACTGAGTCTGCATATTTTTTACGATTTCCGAAGTTCCATCCGGTGAAGAATCATCCACGACCAGAATATGAAAATCCTGCTGCAAGGCAAAAACCGCCGAAATAATGCTTTCGATGTTTTCTTTCTCATTGTATGTCGGGATGATTACGAGCTTTTTCATTAAAGAAAAATAATGCGCAAAGATAGTGTTTTATGTTTTGTGAAATTGCGGGAAACTGCAAGTTGGGAAATTTTTAACAATATTGGCAGAAATGAAAAACCCTTCCGGAAATATGAATTCTAAAAGGGTATTTCAGGTTATTTATAAAATTTTACGTAAACTGTTTCAAAAGCTGCGTCAATGTATTCACATCGTGAACGCCGCTTTCTTTCCAGAGGAGTTCACCGTTTTTGTAAATTGCCAGAGTAGGTACACCGCGAACGTTGTTTTCCGCAGCGATTTTCGGATATTGGTCGATGTCGATTTTTACAATTCTTGCTGTATCGCCGATGTTTTCTTTAACGGTCGTAAGAACCGAAGACTGCACTTTGCAAGGCTGACACCATATTGCGAAAAAATCAATCAGAACAGGTTTTTCCGAATTGATGAGCTCCTGAAATTTTTGTGACATACGTTTTTAATATGGGTAATAAGTGATGAGTAATAAGTGATTCAACTAAAAATTTAGTTTTCGGATTCAGTTTTCTTTTTTGTAGAATTTTCCGCTACTGAAAACAAAAGATAACCCATTACCATTCCGTAAACTGTGGAATTGAGCGGTTTTGAAGTTATCGCACAGCTTCCCGTTGTACAACCAATAAAATGGTAGTATAAATAACCTCCGATTCCGCCGAATAAAATTCCTAAAATGGGAAGTTTGTATTTTTTAATGAATGTTTTCATTTACAATATATTCTGAATGATTTAAAGTGTTTTGCTCTGGCAGACAAAATTGCTTTTCGGGACGGATGTTTCTTTAATTTTATTAAATCCACCTTCAACCTCCGTAAAATTCCGGATTCCGCGCGAATTCAGGATGCTTGCAGCGATCATACTTCTGTAACCTCCTGCACAATGTATGAAAAAATGGTCGTTGTTATCCAGACTTCCGATCCATTCGCTGATGTAATCCAACGGTTTGCTGTAAGCTTCTTCTACGTGCTCAGCTTCATATTCGGAAGGTTTCCGCACATCAATCACTTTTGAATTTTCATTGAATTTTTCTGCAAATTCTTCCGGAGAAATCCTTTTAATCTCATCTATTTCTTTTCCCAAGTTTTTCCAGTTTTCAAATCCGCCTTCCAGAAAGCCAATGACGTTATCAAAACCAACTCTTGCCAGTCTTGTGATCGCTTCTTCTTCCGTTCCGGAATCGGCAATAAGAAGCAGAGGCTGTTTCACATCCACAATCATCGCTCCAACCCAAGGTGCAAAATCGCCTTTTAATCCGATATTAATGGAATTCGGAACGAAACCTTTATGAAAATCCGCCGCATTTCTCGTATCCAGAATTAACGCTCCGGAATCTTCGGCTGTTGCTTCAAAATCCTCAACGGAAACAGGATTCATCCCTTTATTTTTCACCTCGTCAAAACTTTCGTAACCGCCTTTATTCATCGCGACATTCATTCCGAAATATTTTGGCGGCGGTGCAAGTCCGTCCAGAACTTCACGGATGAAACTTTCTTTGCCCGGCTGATTCAGCGCGTAATTGGTTTTTTTCTGATTTCCGAGCGTGTCCACGGTTTCTTTCTGCATTTTTTTCCCACAGGCAGAACCTGCTCCGTGAGCCGGATACACCGTAATATCATCGGGAAGCGGCATTATTTTATTTTGTAAGCTTTCGTAAAGCATTCCTGCCAGATCTTCTTCTGTTATTTCGCCTGCTTTTTGTGCCAGATCCGGTCTTCCGACATCGCCCAAAAACAAAGTATCGCCGGAAAAAATCGCGGTTTCTTTTCCGTTTTCATCAATCAGCAGAAATGTCGAGCTTTCCAAAGTATGACCGGGAGTGTGAAGGACTTTTATTTTGATTTTTCCGATTTCAAAAATCTGATTGTCTTCTGCGATAATGGCTTCAAACTCGGGTTTTGCAGTAGGTCCGTAAACAATAGGTGCACCCGTTTTTTTTGACAGATCCAGATGTCCTGAAACAAAATCGGCGTGAAAATGGGTTTCGAAAATGTATTTCAGTTTTACATTGTCTTTTTCCAGACGGTTGAGATAAGGCTGCACTTCACGAAGCGGATCGATAATTGCCGCTTCATTTTCGGAAGTAATATAATAAGCTCCCTGTGCTAAACATCCGGTGTATATCTGTTCGATTTTCATAATGTTAGTTTGAATCAACAAATTTGATGAATTTTATTTAAACCCCCACTAACAAATATCAGTCCAATTTATTTAATAGTTAATATCTATACAGCAGAAATATTTACAGCTTATATCTGCCTTTAATATTTAGCAAATTGTACGGATTTTAAGAGAAAGATTTCCAATTTTCATATCATCACCTTGCTTTTTATCTTTGATATCTTCAAAAACCGGAGCTTCATCTGAAAACGAAATCACTTCATTATCCTGAAAACGAAATTTAGGAACGGAAATGCCAATAAACAATATGTTTTTGTCGGTTTCCACAATACTTCCTTTTTCAATTTGGGTATGCTGTTCCGCGATTATATTTTTCAAATATATCAGGTCATTTTTAGCATCCTTTAAAAGACTTTCAAAACGCATCTGCATATCTTTCGACTGTGCCTGCTGGGAGAGATCATCAGTATCAATAGTGCTGTCTTCATCAATATCTGCCGCGTTTTCATAATTGGATATGGTTTCCTGCAGATTGCTGATTACTTTTTCTTGTTCTTCGATAATGGCGGATAGAATTGTTTCGCGGTTCATAATGATTTTTTTGTTTTCACACAAATTTACAAAAAGAAGCTGATTTTGTTTTTATGAAATTTCTGTAATTTTTTTACCTTTATCAATTATTAAAAAATAACTTTCTGAAAATGGCAGACAAAACACAATTTATAGAACAGCTCAACAGCAGATACACTCCGAAAGGAGAACATATTATTTTAGGAAAAGGGATGCTCGACGGCGATGTGGTTCCCGAAGTGAATGTTACCATTCCGCTGAAAACGATTAATCGTCACGGACTGATTGCAGGAGCAACGGGAACCGGAAAAACCAAAACATTACAGGTTTTTGCCGAACAGCTGTCACATTTGGGAATTCCGAGTCTGGTTCTCGATATCAAAGGAGATTTTTCCGGAATTGCAGAACCGGGTGTTCGAAATTCTATTATCGATGAACGTTATGCCAAAACAAATTTGGACTGGACTGCGCAGAGTTTTCCTGTCGAGCTGATGAGCATTTCCGGAGAAAAAGGCGTGAAACTTCGTGCAACCGTTACGGAATTCGGACCTGTTCTTCTTTCCAAAATTTTGGACTTAAACGATACACAAAGCAGTATTATGTCCATCGTTTTCAAATATTGCGATGATAAAGGTCTGCCGCTTCTCGATCTCGATGATCTGAAAAAAGTGCTGCAATATGTAACCGATAATCCTCAGGGAAAAGCAGATCTGGCCAATAATTACGGCTCTATTGCGCTGGCTTCTTTGGGAGCGATTCTGCGTTCGATTGTGGCTTTGGAGCAGCAGGGAGCTTCTCAGATTTTCGGTGAGCCGAGCTTTGATGTTCACGATCTGCTGCAGACCAGAGACGGAAAAGGAGTTGTAAATATTCTCCGGGTTGGTGATATCCAGAATAAGCCACAGTTGTTTTCTACGTTTATGCTTTCCCTTTTCGCAGAAATTTATCTTACTTTCCCTGAAGAAGGCGATTCCGGAAAGCCGAAGCTGGTTTTGTTTATTGATGAAGCGCACCTGATCTTTAATGAAGCCTCGAAAGTTTTGCTTTCCCAGATCGAAACAATGGTAAAACTGATTCGCTCCAAAGGAGTCGGGATTTATTTCATTACGCAGATTCCCGGTGATGTTCCGGAAAATGTACTTTCTCAGTTAGGAATGAAAATTCAGCACGCTTTGCGGGGATTTACGGCAAAAGATAAAAAGGAAATTACAAAAGCGGTGGAAAATTATCCGACAACGGAATTTTATAAGGCAAGTGAACTGATACAGAATCTCGGAATTGGCGAAGCATTTGTAACGGCTTTGGACGAAAAAGGAATTCCGACACCTTTGGTTCACACTTATCTGATTTCTCCGGAATCGAGAATGGACATTTTGAGCGATGCGGAAGTATACGAACTGACAAATAATTCTACTTTGGTAAAAAAATACGAAATTTCCATAAACAGAGATTCCGCATACGAAATGCTGACTTCCAGAATGGAACAGGCAGTGCAAAACGCCGCACCTCAGCAAAAAGCAAAACCCGTAAAAGAGGAACCGGGAATGTTTGAGCAGGTAATGAAAAGCAGTGCCGGAAGAACATTTACCAACACTTTAATGCGAGAAGGAGCAAGAGCGATTCTCGGAATGTTTGGCTTGAAAAAGAGGAGATAATTATTTATGTAGATTTTTGTTTTTCTTCCATATTTAGACGTTTTAGAAAATAAGAAGGAGAAATATTGTATTTTTCTTTGAAATTTTTCGAGAAACTCTGCGCAGTATTGAAGCCTGCCCTTAGTGCAGTTTCCTGAATCATCAGGTGTTGGGTTTTAGGATTCGTTTTCCATTGTTGTACAACATATTCTAACCTAAGATTATTAATATAAGAAAGAAAATTATCATTTTTGTACTGATTAACAACTTTGGAAAAGTAAGAGATATTGGTGCCACATTGCTGAGCGAGTTGCTGTATATTTAATTCTTTTTCGAGATACTTCTTCTCTTTTTCAAATTTTTCGAGAAAAAATAATATGTTTTCGATAATTAAAGGATTAATATCTGACAACTCCGGATTGATTGAGATATTTTCTGAGTCCGGATTTATGGTTTTTTGATAATGTTCTTCTTCATTGTTCTCATTTTTATGATATTTGGATAACAAATTTTTGTAATATTTTTTTCTCTTGTGGCTGCGATAGGTATATAATCCCAATACGGAAAAAAAGGTGATGCTTACTCCCGTCATCAATATTTTAATACGTTTTTCCTTAATGAGGTCGTTTTCCAATATGTGTTTTTCCGTCTGCCATTTGGTCGAATTGTAATCTTTTTGCAATCTGCCGTAAAGCTGTTTATAATCTCTTTCGTAGGCTTTACTCAAAACAAAGAGTTTTTGTACATATTCCAATTGCTTTTCTTTATTGCCTTTTGCCTTGTAATAATCAAATAAAATTTCCAAAGCGGGATGAAACATTGGGTCTAATTTCCCTGTGGATTTATACTCGCGATCAATTAGTAACAAATAAGGAATTGCTGTATTTTTATCTCCTCTGTGCCAATAACTTAGTCCCAGATAGTAATTATCGGTCAGATGTTTCCAGTTATCGTGATATAGACTTAAGGATTTTTCCAGTTTTTTAATAGCAGCTTCGTAATCCTTCTGACGGAACGCATCTATTCCTTCAGCAGAGATAAAATAAGCTAAATAATCGGAATAATTATTTTTGGTAACAAAATCTACTCCTTCCTTAATCAGTTTTTTATTTTCTTGAAATTGAAGCAGATAACTATTAGTGTCAATGATTGAAATAAGAGTATAGATGTAATACAAACCATAATCGGTATCGTTGATTTTTAGATGGTTTTTTCTATAAAAAATAAGTGCATTACTCAAAATATCGTGTGCTTCCTGATACTCGCCGAGATAGATCTTTGTCTGAGCGATAAGGTATTCTGCGTTATGAAGCAGATAAGGATTGCTTTTCCTCTTGATATAAGCATATCCTTTTAAATAATCCTGCAGTGCCTGCTGATATTTTTCTTGGTACATATAAACACTCCCTCTTGAAAGATAACAATCTCCAATAATATCAGTATTATTCTGTTTATATGCTGTTGACAAAAGGCTATCACTATATTTTAACTGCTTTCCTCCTATGGTGTATGTACTTGCTATTGAGTACGCCCGGTGCAGTTTCTTTATATTATTTTCCTTTTTAGCCTTGCTTATCATTGTTTTTATATAGATGAACTGTTGATCGGGTTTTTCTTTTAGGTTTGCAATCCTACTTTCTAAAAAAGGGTAAGACATCTCTATTTTATTTTGGGAACAAACAATAGAGAAATTAAAAACACCGATTAAAAAATATAATACTCTCTTTATATACATATCCGTTTGCGTATCAATTGTCAAATTTAATCTAAATCGATGATTTTATAAACTAAACCCTATTTTTCCGGCAATCAAATTTAGATTTCTACCTATATTTTTTTTGTTTTTATCATTATTATATTTTTTCTTACCGATATAATCTGTGTTTTATAAATTACCATTTTCTGCCACATTCATATTTTTTTAAATTTGAAAAAAAAAATCAAATATGAAAATACGTTTATTAGTAATTGCCGTATTGTTTCTTCTTCCAAGAGCATACGGACAAAGCCAGTATCTGGACAAAACATTCAATGAAAACGGTTTCTTACAGTCTGACTACAGAGCAAAAAGTTATGACGAAACCGTTTCTATTAAACTTTCGAATAGTGCTTTATATGCAATGGGTAGAGTTTCCATCAGTGATTATAAATTCTATGAAAGCGGATTCGGGGTTCTTAAGCACAAACCCTCCTCTGGTCTGGAAGAAACATTTGGTAACCAAGGCAAAGCACATTATTATTACGACTCTTATCATAAAGAAGACTATCCCAGAGACATCCACGAATTTCCGGACGGGTCACTTCTCTATCTTTCGGAGATGGGTCTTGTAAAAACAGATAAAAATGGTGTTTTGGAAGCAGGTTTCGCTTTCCACGGAAAGCAGGAGTTTGAACCCGGCAACAACAAAAAATATAATAAATTATTGGTTTTACCTGATGGCAAAATCTGTGTTTTCGGAAAAAAAGACGATGATCTTTATATGGAAAAATATAACCCGGATGGGTTTTTAGATTTTTCTTTCGGAAACAATGGGATACAGGTTTTAGATTTGGGAACTTATGAGGAAATAAACGACGCAAAATTACTTGATAACGGTGAAATACTCATTATCGGTCATAGTCAGAAACAAATTAATAACAATACTTCGGGAAATTACAGATATAATATCATCAGAAAAATCAGTCAGAGTGGAATTATAGACCCGAATTTTTTATTCGATGATATTCCCGGAATGTACGATCAGGTGGGTAACTTCAAAAAAATAGTTTTAGACGAGGAAGAAAATTTTGCATACGTTATCAACCAAATAAGCGACTGTAACCATCGGGTTTTAAGAGTAAATATGCAAAACCTGACTTTTTCTAATTTTTTCTATGTCCCGGTTAGCGGTCCGTTTCCTTGCGATATAATGAATCCTCAATACAGCATCAACGACATTGCCTTGCACAACAACCAAGTTTATATAGCAGGAAACGAGCATGCCAACAATAGCTCAACAATGTGGGTAACAATATATAATCTGGATAAAACAATTGATGTAACTTTTGCAAATCAGGGGAATTTCAATGACTTCCTTTCCCCGGAATCTACAAACAATGGTTTACAAAACATTCAGGTAGATTCCGATGGAAATATTTACGGAGGAGGAAAATTAGACAATGACTTTCTTGTTTTCAAAATTGCAAAAACAATTACTTTGGATGTAAGTGCAGAAAATAGGAAAGACAAAATTTTGCAGGTATATCCGAACCCGGTAAAGGACTTGCTATTCGCCGAAGCCAGGAATCCTGAAGCCAGGGATATTACAATATCGGTTTATGACCTGTCAGGGAAATTGATAAAAAAACAAAGGACAAACCCGGTTTTCGGGGGTAAAATTTCCATAAATCTTTCTGATTTGAATACAGGTAATTATGTGGTGAAATATGAAGCTCAAAATTTTTCACAATCTGTAAGAATTATTAAAAAATAACACATCCTAAAATGAAAAAATATATTTTTTTAGTCCTGCTTTTGGGCTTATTTACCTCTGCATTTTCTCAACAAGGAATTCTTGATTCCAACTTCGGGCTTGGAGAATACAATTTTGTTGATAATGAAAACAACGAAGTGATAACCGCTGTAGAATTTGCCAATGGCACTCTTTACGCTACAGGATATAAAACCATTTCGAATGATTATCATAATTACTTTCCAAACAAAGACTCTTTCTTTTTCTACAATCAAACAACAAATAAAAGAGCAGATATTTCTATCGGGGACAACGGCTCCAGAGCAAATGCTATTAAATATTATCAAAACTATATCTATTTAGCCGGATATTCCAAAGACAAGAACAACAAAAGCATTGCTGTCGTAAAAATACACGCAGAAGACGGAGAAATACCTAATCAGGGAGATTTCAATAGAGACGGTAAAATCATTACAGACCTCACAAATGATGATGAAGCCAACGCTATCGATATTAAAAACAATAAAGTCTGGGTTGCAGGAAAATCCGGAGACCAATCCATAATTGTCCGCTACAATCTTTCTACAGGTTACGTAGATAAAACGTTCAACCAGAAAGGATTTATGATGTATAACATTGGAACGAAATCTGAAATCAAGCAGTTCAAAATTCTTTCCGATAACAAAATGATAATTGCCGGAACCACGAATAACGGAGCAAATACAGATTTCTTTGTGGCAAAACTCAATTCCGATGGTAGCTACGACACGTCATTCGGAATGAATGGTGTCCTAACGGTCGATTTTCTTGGAATGGATGACAGGCTAAATAGTATGAAAATCCTGGATAACGGTAAAATATTATTGGGAGGATATTGCACAAAAACTTCTGTAAATATAGATGGAGCAATCGCCCGGGTAAATGCAAACGGGACTTTGGACACCACTTTTAAATCTACCGGTAAAATGAATTACGAAGGAGGAAGCAAAGAAGATGTTTTTAATTATCTCGATGTAAAGAAAAACAACTGGAACGAAGAAATAATCCACGCCATAGGATATAAGAAAAATACCAACTACAAAGATTTATTCTATATCAAATTTTATGCTGACGGTAGCTTGTATGGTAGTTCCAATGTAAATAATCTTAGTTTCTATGATGATTATCTGATAGCAGGAGCATTCGGTGTTTTTCCCGAGGAAGAAGCTTCCAGCGGTTTGATGACGATGTTCGCCAATGTTTTTTGCCGGGAATCTTCGGGGTATTTCCAGGCATTTGCCTCTACCGCCGGAATATCCGCTTTGCCTGCATCTTGTGGAGAAATCAGTTCTTCCGATATATTGAACGTAGAAAAGATAAAAATAAGACAAGACGGAAAATTCTACGTTTTGTATCAGAATAAGTTAAAAAGATACCTTAGCAACGGAAATATCGACCTTTCTTTTGGGGATAAAGGGACTTTTAATGAGATGCGTGTCTCTCAGTTTGATTTGCTTCCCGATAATAAACTTGTAGCAGTTATCTATAAAGATGGGATTTCTACTTCCAATTATTCTGTTATTATCAGTGATGACGGGAAGATTATCGACAATTTCCTATTCAAAAATTTTCCAGATACATACCAGCAATATCTCAAAAGAATGGATTATTCTCCTGTAACAAATAAGTTATACGCTTATCAGACAACCCCATTTCAGACATCTCTCCCCAATCCGATAATGTACAGATATAATTTGGATGGCACTGTGGATGCTTCTTTTGCAAATAACAATCAATATATTCCAATTATTGGCTCTTACGGTAACTCAGCTGGTGCAGATTTCGCAAAAATAGATTTAACGTCAGAAGGTATCGTTACTATAGATTTTACAACGGATAAAAAAATAATAACCTGTTATGACCTCGATGGAAACCTCGTTTCCGGTTTTGGCAACAATGGAATTCTTCAAATACCATTCACAAGCAACAACGATATAATATTTAAAAAAATACTCTTGGATAACGCCAATAATATTTACTTGATTACTGAGAAATTTGAAAACTTTAATCGTAAAATTGAGATAGAAAAGTACAATTCTTACGGCAGCTCAGACTCTTCTTATGGTAACAATGGAATATACAGCTATTCTTATGATTCCACCAATTCGGATGTGTATTTTTATGATGCTAAGATTCAAGATGATGATAAACTTCTGATTTCGGGGAAAAGAAATAAATTATCAGAAAGCATACACGGATTTGTTCTGAGATTAAATACGGACGGCACAATAGATAGCACTTTTGGCGGGCAGAATAACGGTGTTTTCTCCGATTTGCAATCCAACAATCCCAACGATTTTTTTGAAACAATAACCACAATGGAGCTTACTTCTGATAACAAAATCATTATAGGAGGGATTAATAAAACCATAAGTGCCGGAAACGGTCCAAGCTATAGCTCAAAAATCAAAAAACTTAAATGATGACATTCAGATTAGTTATTGCAATTTTCCTTTTCCCGATATTATGTTTCTCTCAGGATCAGTATCTCGACAGCTCTTTCAACGGAACAGGGAAATTCTTTTTAAGTACGGCATTTATGTATCCTTACGACAGTACGGAAAATATTACTGATGCTGTAGAACAGCCCGACGGTAAAGTAGTATTTTTAGGAACGTCTTTTAGCAGTTCAGGATTTTTTGAACCCGTTTATTGTACAGTGTTCAGGCTGAATGTAGATGGTACTTTGGATAATACATTCGGAAACAATGGTATTTTTCAGTATTCAACATACACTTCTCTTCAAAATCTGTTTAAGCAAACCGCAAAAATGATACTTCAGGAAGATGGAAGCATCATTGTTTCCGGTGTAGGAAAAGCAGAAGGTGGTGATCCTTACCAAAGCGATATTATTTTTATAAAACTAAATCCAAATGGTTCAATGGACACATCATTTGGAAATAACGGAATTGCCCGGCTGCCGCTTAACGCCGGTAATAATTTGCAAGTGTATGATATAATTATCCATAACAATCTTATTTATACCGCAGGAAGAGCGGGTTCACGGGGATTTATAGGGAGCATCTATATGGATGGTACTGTTAACCTGGATTTAAACAGTGTAGGTTCATTGATTATTGATAATAATACTTATTATAATGATATTCAGAAATTAAAAATAATTTCTAATAAACTGGTAGGAATTGGTTTATCCAAAACTTCGGCAATTGGCGGTATCACTCTTTCAATAGCAAAAATTTTTCCCGACGGAAGTATGGATTCATCCTATGGAACGGGAGGAATTGCTGACAATTTCCTGCTGGATGAAACAAGCGAATATATTCTGGACTGTTCGATGCTTCCAAACGACAAAATATTCGTAATTGTGGGTGGTAATTTTTATCAGGTTAACAAATACGGAAATATGGATACTTCTTTCGGAGTAAACGGCTTTATTAAAAACCCGTACAATGAAAGTTTTGTAACAGCAATAAGAACACCGGACAACAAAATAATCCTTTCTAAAACAAAAACAGAGCAGATATCTACTCATCAGTCATTCAAAACAGTCAGTATTAATTCCGGCTTTACGATTGATTCCGGATATTATGATTCCGGGCAGGTTATTACCAACGTCACAAATCCTGTTCGTAACACTCAAAGACCGGCAAAAGTTCTTTACCTATCAAGCGGGAAAACCCTTGTTGCCGGAACAGTGGAAACTATACTGAATCCCAATGTTCCCTCAATTATACAGGAAAAATATGTGGTAGTACGATACGTGGAACCGCAGTTTTTGCACAATCAGGAAATTTCAGGGAATAAAATGACCATTTATCCTACCAAAACATCTGATATCCTTTATTTTAATACAAAAGAAAAAATTGAGCAGATAGAAATTTATGACCAGTCAGGAAAATTGACCCGAAATGTTCAGGGAAATTATAATAAATTATATGTAACCGATTTGGCAAAAAGTGTTTATTTGATTCGTGTACAAACCTCAGAATCAGTATATACACAGAAAATCATCAAGGAATAATAAGAGGTTTACATTTTATTAAATTTTCTTTCTCTAAACGCCTTTACGGATTAGGGAAAGAATATTTTTAATTTCCGGATAGATTTCAAACCTCGCTTAATAAAAAATACTTACATTTAGAGCTTAAATTCATTATCAGACAGCTTGTACTCCATAATAGACATTGAAAGCAACGGTGCGCCTTACCGGAAAGAACGCATTATCGATATTGCTATTTACCGATACGACGGACACGAAACCGTTGACCAGTTTATTTCCCTCGTAAATCCCGAAGCGGAAATTACGCCTTTTGTGCAAAGATTGACGAAAATTTCGCCGAAAATCCTCAAAACTGCACCGAAATTTCACGAAATCGCCAAAAGAATAATTGAAATTACTGAGGGAACAACCTTGATAGGACACAATATCGATTTCGATTACAGAATGCTCCGCCAATCATTTAAAGAACTCGGTTTTGAATTCAGAATCAATACATTAGATACAATTCCTCTGGCTAAAAAACTGATTCCCGATGCGGAAAGCTATTCGTTGGGAAAACTCGTGAAATCTTTGGGAATTCCTTTGGTCAATGCACATCGTGCCGATAGTGATGCAAGAGCCACAATGGAATTATTTAAAATATTGATTTCCAAAGATGTGGACAATGAAATCATCCAGAAACAGCACGAAGAAACCAACGCCAAAACATACATCAATAAAATAAAGGAACTTACTCAAGATTTACCGAGTGAAAGGGGAATTATCTACTTTCAGAATGAAAAAGGAAAAATTCTGATGAGCGATTATGTGGATGATATCAACAAATCCGCAAAGAAATTTTTCAATTCCAAAGCAAGGCATCTGGATAAATTGCAGAATGAATGTGAGCAAATTCACTATGAGATTGTCGGGAATGACCTTGTCGCACAATTGCTGTTGAGTTCCAAAGGATTTAAAAAGCCGGCAAGATTCCCGTTTGGATTGTTTATCAAAAATGGAAAATATTCCGTTGAAAAAACAGTGCTGAACAAAACAGAAAAACCATTGCTGAAATTCAAATCTTATACACAAGGTCTGAAAGCATTAAAGCACATTCAATCTCAAAAAGAATTTGAAAATCCCGAAGCATTACGAAAGAAGCTCAGCCTGAAAAACCGCAACGAATTGTGGACGGTTTCAGGAAGAACAGCCGGAGAAAAAACCTTTATCATCCTTCGGAACGGAAAACCGGAAGCCTTTGGCTTTTATGAATTTTACACGCAAATCCAGTCTCAATCGAAAATCAACAAGCTGAAAATAGAGCTGAAAAGTCCGGCTTCGCATTTTGAGAATGATTTGAGGATGATGATTTTGAGAGGTGATGTGGAAATATCTCATTTTCTTCGTTAATGGAATTCATACAAAAAAATTGCAGGATTAATGCAAAATATTTATTTTTGGCAAAATTTTTAGAAAAACAGAAAGAAAAATGCTGACTTTTACTACTACAAAAAAGGTTTCTTCAAAGGGAAATAAACGTTTCTCCAAGGGGAAAATTATGCAGTAAAGAGCCGGTGTTTTTTAACGAAAAATAGTGTAAGCAGGTTCTTTTTTTGAGAATCTGCTTTTTTAATTTTAAATAAAATTGATTTTATGACCAACAAGGACTTACTGAAAATCGCAGTAGATTACGGAACACCTGTGTATGTGTACGATGTGGAGAGCATCAAAGAGCAATACGAAAAACTCGCTTCCTCTTTTTCCAAGAAAACAAAGTTTTTCTATGCGGCGAAGGCTTTAACCAACATTAATATTTTAAAGTATGTCAATAAGTTAGGTGCAAATCTGGATTGTGTTTCCATTAATGAAGTGAAGCTTGGTCTGAAAGCCGGATTTCCATCCGACAGAATTCTTTTCACGCCGAACTGTGTGGATTTGGCGGAAATCGAACAGGCAATGGAACTGAAAGTCCACATCAATATCGATAATATCTCGATTTTAGAACAATTTGGAAATAAATACAGCGGTTCTTATCCGATTTTTGTGAGAATCAATCCGCATATTTTCGCAGGCGGAAATTATAAAATCTCAACCGGACATATCGATTCCAAATTCGGGATTTCCATTCACCAGCTGCGTCATATTGAGCGTATTGCAAAAACTACGGGAATCAATGTGGAAGGATTGCATATGCACACCGGAAGCGAAATCAAAGATCCTGATGTTTTCCTGCAAGGTCTTGAAATTATGTTTGAACTCGCCGAACATTTCCCGAACCTGAAATATCTGGATATGGGAAGCGGTTTTAAAGTGCCGTATCAGGAAGGCGAGATGGAAACCGATGTGAAATCTCTTGGGAAAAAAGTGGAAAAAGCACTGGCAGATTTTTCCAAAGAAACCGGAAAGAAATTTGAACTGTGGTTCGAGCCGGGGAAATTTCTCGTAAGCAAAAGTGGACATTTTTTAGTAAAAGCCAACGTCATCAAGCAAACGACTGCAACGGTTTTTGTGGGCGTGAATTCCGGATTCAATCATCTGATTCGTCCGATGTTCTACGATTCCTATCACATTATCGAAAATCTTTCCAATCCGAAAGGAGCAGAGAGAATTTACACCGTAGTCGGAAACATCTGCGAGACTGATACTTTTGCGTGGGACAGAAAAATAAATGAAGTTCGGGAAGGCGATATTTTGGTGTTCAGGAATGCCGGAGCGTATGGTTTTGAAATGAGTTCCAACTTCAATTCGAGATTGAAGCCTGCGGAAGTGATGTTTATTGACGGAAAAGCGCATCTCATCAGAAAACGTGATGAATTTGAAGATTTATTGAAAAATCAGATTGAGGTGTTGTAAATTCATTAATGAAAAACCCCGAAATGGCGGTTGGAAATCCAACATTTTTCGTACATTTACTTATCAAAATTCAGCATTATGAAACCTTTCGCAGTATTTTTATCCATATTCGCATTCTCAGGAATTCTTTTTGCTCAGGATCTGGAAGAACGGGATGAAGTTTCTCTCAATGAGAACAGCAAGAATATCAATAAAATTGAGATCCGGGAACCTCTGTATCAGATAAAAGTAAAAGGGTGTGCCGATTTTACACCGGCAGCTTTTGAGGGAGGAGCAGAAGCATATAAAACACTGCTCAAAAAATATATGTACAATTACCTCAATTCCGACCTTTATCGCCTGAACGGAGATTTTTCCTTTCTTCTTTCCATTGATGAAAATGGCAGAGTTACCGATGTAGAAGGATCTCCGAAAGTAGCCAACAGCAGTATTTTTTTTGATGATATGAAATATGTGGTTCGGAGAATCAAACCAAACTGGAATCCTGCAAAATGCGACGGAAAACCAGTTACTTCACAAATAAAGATTAAAATGAATTTTTCATCGGCAACGGCAGATTTGTAATAAGAGTTATCCGATAAATCCATATTTTTGAAATTAATTTTACAACAGCTGATGCAGATTACCAAAACCACTAAAATAAAGAATCCGATAGTATTGTTCTTATTTTTTTCAACGGTTTTACACGCCCAGATTGTAGATCATTATCCTAAAAGCCAATCGCCGTATATTGGAGGTTATGAAGCATATTACAAAGATTTTCACGATATTATTGCGGAAAATAATCTTCAGCCCTGTAAAAACAAAAACGAGTTTTATCAGTTCCATGTTCTAATTACGGAAGATGCTTCAATAAAATTCATTAAAGATCCCAATGAAAAATATGTAGCGGAAAATAAATGTGCCTATGACCTTGCAAGAGAAGTCGCCAAATATCAAAAAGGCTGGAATCCGGCGGTTGTAAACGGAGTGAAGCAAAACGCCATTGCCACATTCATTATTTATCCCGACGATCTTTTCGGGCATTATAAAGACGGATATTATCCGGCAGTTACCTATCCTGTTTTTGGCGATTATAAGGAAAATCATCTGGAACATTTCCGGAAAGAACTTATCAGCAAACTGGATCTGAGGCGTTTCAGATGGAATGATATTTTCACTGTGGAAGCCGAATTCACCATTACCAAGGAAGGGAAAATGGAAGATATCGTACTGACGAAAAAAACAGGACTTGAGGAATTCGACAGAATGATTTTTTACACCTACAAAAGCATCCGGAAAAAATGGAAACCCGCTACAATCAACGGAAACCCGATTGATTTCCGTTTTAAATATGTATTAAGAGCAATTACGGATCCGACAGATTAATTTGATATGAAAAAATTATTAATATCCCTTTTTTTAGTGTTAATGAACGAAATTGTATTTTCACAAACTGAAATATACGACCAATATCCTCCCGGTCAATATTTCTATGAAAAAGGAGAGCTCAACTTTCTGAAAGAACTTCAGAGAGTGGCAAAGGAAAATGACATAGAATCGTGCAAAGATAAAAACGAAGAATATTTGGTAAAATGGATAATATATCCGGACAGTACCATTAAGTTTATTAAAGATATGGATTCCGTCAATATTCAAAAAAATAAATGTGCATTTGATTTTACGCGGCAAACTTTTAAATATTTAGACGGTTGGAAGCCCATTTTTCACGAAAATAAAAATTACGCAGTATTCGCTTCATATCTCATCAATCCTTATGAAATACATCATATAAAAATCAACGATGATTTAACTTGGGATGTGAAAAAAGCAGAATATCCCGGTGGAAATACCACTCTTGATATAGATTTGCAAAGGCTGATTGGTCCTATTTTCGATAAAAATCGGCTGTCAATGGGAAATGAAATCATACAAATGACTTTGAAAATTTCTAAAGACGGCTATGTTAAAGACATTAATTTTTCTCAACCCATTCCTTTCAATATAAAAGACGAAATACTTTATGGACTTAAAGGTTTGAAAAAATGGAAACCTGCTTCCCGAAACGGAGTACCCATAGAAGGAACTTATTATCTTTCGTTGAGGTTTAATATATGATCTGCCATTCTGTCACAAAATTCCTTATCTTTGCACACTAACTTTGGTTTGAAATCATTTGAAAAAATTTGAATTTGTTTGAAAGAAGCAAAATCAAACCACATCAAACTCTCAAACCGCATCAAACTAAAAAAGCTGTGCAGGAAAAATATATAGACGAAACCAAACAAGGCGAAGCATTTGCCATTGCGGAAAAGCCCGAAAACACCAAAAAACTCTTTCTGGAAAGTTACGGCTGTCAGATGAATTTCTCTGATTCCGAAATTGTAGCGTCCATTCTCAACGAACAGGGCTATAACACGACTTTGAAGCAGGAAGAAGCAGATTTGATTCTTTTGAACACCTGTTCCATTCGTGAAAAAGCGGAGCAGACCGTCAGAATGCGTCTTTCCCAATTCAAAAATCTGAAAAAAGAAAAACCGAATCTTACGGTCGGCGTTCTCGGCTGTATGGCGGAACGTCTGAAAACCAAATTTCTGGAAGAAGAACATTTGGTCGATTTGGTTGTCGGTCCCGATGCTTACAGGGATTTACCGAATTTGCTGAAAGAAACCGGCGGCGGAAGAGATGCCATTAACGTCATTCTTTCCAAAGAAGAAACGTATGCCGACATCAATCCCGTTCGTTTGGGCGGAAACGGCGTAACTGCCTTTGTTACGATTACGCGTGGTTGCGATAATATGTGCACATTCTGCGTCGTTCCGTTTACGCGCGGTCGTGAAAGAAGCCGTGACCCGCATTCGATTATCGAGGAATGTAAAGATTTGTGGAACAACGGTTACAAGGAAGTAACGCTTCTCGGGCAGAACGTAGATTCCTACCTTTGGTACGGAGGCGGACCGAAAAAAGATTTCGCCAAAGCAACCGAAATGCAGAAAGCAACCGCCGTAGATTTCGCACATCTTCTTGAATTAGTCGCGAATGCCGTTCCCGAAATGCGAATCCGTTTCTCCACTTCCAATCCGCAGGATATGAATATCAATGTGTTTGAAGTAATGGCAAAACACAAAAATATTTGCAAATATGTTCATCTTCCCGTTCAGAGCGGAAGCGACCGTATTCTGGAAAAAATGAACCGACAGCACACAAGAGAACAATATCTCAATCTGATTAAAAAAGCCAAAGAAATCGTTCCCGAAATCGCATTTTCTCAGGATATGATTGTCGGATTCTGCGGAGAAACCGAAGAAGACCACGAACAGACTTTGTCCCTGATGAAAGAAGTAGAATACGATTACGGCTATATGTTCGCCTATTCCGAAAGACCGGGAACTCCGGCTCACAAAAAAATGGAAGACGACGTTCCTGCCGAAATCAAACAAAGACGTTTGTCGGAAGTTATCAAATTGCAGGGTGAACTTTCCCGAAAAAGAATGGCAAGTTATGTTGGAAAAGTCCACGAAATCCTGATAGAAGGCACTTCCAAAAAGAACGAAAACCAATGGAAAGGCAGAAATTCCCAAAATGCAGTCTGCGTTTTCGATAAATTGGAAGGGCAGAAAATCGGCGACATTGTTTCCGTTTTTGTTCACGGAAATACGCAGGGAACGCTTTTGGGGGAAACGGTTTAAAAACTCAAAGGGAATTTGAAATATTTCGTAACCTTATTTGTGGAGTTAAAAAAAGAAAAATGCCAATAGTTAAGACCAATCTTCCGGACAATTCAATTTTAAAAATTGACGAAAAATCTTTCGATTACATTGATAGTTTTCAGGGAGATTTTGCAGATAAAAACGGAAGCATTACTTCAACTGAAATCGGCAAATCTTTTTTTGCAAGTTCGCCAAAATGGATTGATAAATTATTTATGTTGAGGAATAAGCTAGTAGGATTTTTAGGGCTTAAAACTTCGGGTGAAAATATTGCCCGACAGAAGCTCATTGAAAATTCTGAATGTGAACAAGGTGACCAAATCGGATTATTTAAAGTGTACACCAAAACAAAAGATGAGGTGATTTTAGGGGAAGATGATAGACATTTGAATTTTAGGGTTTCATTGTATATCGACCAGCAAACGAACGATAGAACAAATAAAAAATTAATTATTTCAACAACCGTAAAATTTAACAATTGGTTTGGACGAATTTATTTTTTACCGGTCAGACCGTTTCACAAATTGATTGTGCCTGCAATGCTGAAAGGAATTATTAAAAACATAGAAAATTAAAAAAATGCTAGACTTACAATCCATAAAAGCACGTTTCGGAATCATCGGAAATTACCCCGCCCTAAACCGTGCTTTGGAAAAAGCAATACAGGTTGCTCCGACAGATATTTCCGTTCTCGTTATCGGGGAAAGCGGTGTCGGGAAAGAATTTATCCCGAAAATCATTCACGCAGAATCTCGCAGAAAACATCAACCTTACATTGTTGTAAACTGCGGAGCAATTCCCGAAGGAACGATAGATTCCGAACTTTTCGGGCACGAAAAAGGAGCGTTTACGGGAGCAACTTCCACTAGAAAAGGGTATTTTGAAGTTGCCGATGGCGGAACGATTTTCCTCGATGAAGTCGGGGAGCTGCCTTTGCAGACGCAGGTTCGTTTGCTCCGTGTTTTAGAAAGCGGGGAATTTATGAAAGTCGGTTCTTCGCAGGTTCAGAAAACCAATGTAAGAATCGTTGCCGCAACGAATGTCAATATGATGAACGCAATTTCTGACGGAAGATTTCGGGAAGATTTGTATTACCGATTGAATACGGTGCAGATTGATATGCCTGCTTTGAGAGAAAGAAAAGGTGATATTCATTTGCTGTTCAGAAAATTCGCAATCGATTTTGCCGAAAAATATAGAATGCCGGAAATTCATTTAACACAAGACGGTGTTCAGTATTTGGAAAATTATTCGTTCCCGGGAAATGTTCGTCAGTTGAGAAATCTCGTGGAACAATTGACCGTTGTGGAACAAAACCGGGAAATAAATGCTGTGAAACTTTCAGAATATATCCCGATGAATGCGAATCTTCCGGCGGTTATTCAGAAAAATACTTCCGGAGTTTCCAGTTCGGAATTCCATTCGGAAAGGGAAATTATGTACAAAATCCTTTTCGATATGCGAAATGATATAAATGATTTAAAATCCTTAACTTCGGAACTTATAAAAAGCAAAGGAACTTCGGACTTGAGTTCGCAGGAAAAGAATCTGATTAGCAGAATTTATACCACTGAAAATCAGCAGGTTCAGAATCCAAACTCGTTATTGTATTTTGAAAACAATGATCAGACTCAGGTGCATCATCCGACCATTATTTCGGAAAACAATGATGATTATAACGATGTTGAAGATATTGAAATTGAAGAAGCAAAACCGGAGTCTCTTTCACTTCAAAACAACGAAAAAGATTTGATTATCAAAGCGTTGGAAAAGCATAAAGGAAGAAGAAACAAAGCCGCAGACGAATTGGGAATTTCCCAGAGAACGCTGTACAGGAAAATAAAACAGTATAATTTAGAAGAATGAGAAGCCCGAAGTCCAAATCAAGTGAAGCGTATCTTGACCAAAGGGAAAAAGTCCGAAGTCCGAAGAAAACAGCAGGAATCTTTTCATTTGGCTCTTGTCGATTTCTCCTTGTTTCTTGTGTCTTTTTCCTTTTGTCTTTTATCTTGGTTTCCTGTTACAATTTCACCGGAGCATCTTTAACTCACGGCGAAGAAACCGTTCAGATCAACGATTTTGTGAATAATACTGCCTATAATCCGAATCTTGCGCAGCAATTTTCTACGGATATCCAGAACCGGTTTTTGAGGACAACTCTGAAAGGAACAAAAGAAAATCCGGATATGCTTATCGAAGGCGAGATCACCGATTATACCATTTCGCCGACTACGATTTCCAGCGGAGTTTCCACGAATAATACCACAATTCAGGCAGCACAGAACAAGCTGACGATCACGGTAAAAGTACACTACGAAAACCGGAAATTTCCGGAAGCAAGCTTCGACAGAACATATTCCGATGAAGCCGTTTTCAGCAGCGATATGGATGTTACCCAAATTGAAGCAACACAAGTAAAAATCGTGAACGAAAGAATCATCAACAAAATTTTTAATGACATTGTAGCCAACTGGTAAAATGATACATCCCCGAATTTTAGAACTTTTAAAAACACCCGCAGATTTTTCTGAAAACGATCTTCCGATTCTGGAAGCGGAAATCAGGAAATATCCTTATATGCAGAATATCAAAGCATTATATCTTTACGGCGTTCATCAGTATCGCCAGGAACATTACGCTTCACTGCTTTCCAAAACGGCGGCTTATACCACGGATAAAAAAATTCTGTATCAGTTTATCAACAAAAATAAAACGGAAGAAAAACGAGTTGAAAATCCTGTTCCGGTTCAGGAAAAAATAATTCCCGAAAATCATTTTGCACAAACTGGAGAAAAGAAAATTTCAAAATTCGATGTGGAAAAAACCATTGAAAGTCCCGTTTTTGGGCCGTCAAAACCGGTTTACGTAAATGGCGAGCTTAACCGGATTCTTTTTGAAGGCGAAGAAAATTTTCTGCAAAATCATTCTGAAAAAATCGATCTGGAAGCGACTATGGAATCGGGAATCTTGGTAACTTCAAAACAGGAAAAATCTGATAATAAAGAATTTGCCGAATCTTCCGATGCTGAAAATTTTTCAAAGGAACTCATCATTAATGAAGAAAAAACGGAATCTCAGAAAAACGATATCCGGAATGAAAATGAAGTAAGCTTTCACGAAATTCCTGAAATTTTGGTCAATAATAATTCTGAAATTAAAGAAACCGAAAGTACAGGGAATAAGTTTCAGGAAACGGCTGATGCGGAAGATTTTTCCAAAGAAGAGATCATTAATGAAAACCAAATTTCCGAAGAAGAAAATATTGTTGATAATTCTGCGGAATTAAGTTTTCACGGAACCGAAGATTTTATGCCTGAAATTCAATTAAAACCAAAAGCTTCTCCCGAAAAATATGAAGCTCCGAAAACCGTTCCAAACCGTCACGAAGAAGAAATGAAAAAACTTCTCGCCGAAGTGGAAGCGAAAATGAAAACCGGCAAAAAACAGAAATCGGAACCCGATGAAGAAATTCCGCAAAACCACGATATTAATTTTGCCGAAACTCACGACCAGCCTGAAACAGAAACGATAGAACCGGAAACCAAAATCGAAGAAGAAAAACCACAATCCGAAATTCCTGAAATCAAGGAAACGGAAGAAAATACTTCTTGGAAACCAATGAATTTCGACAGCAATATTCCTGATTCAGTTTTAGACAAAGAAGAAGAAAAATCAATTGAAAAGGAGGAAATTTCTATCGATTCTGGTGGAAACTCAATAAAAAATGATGAATTATCATCAAACCAAAATACCGAAAATCCGGAAATTTCAGATTCGGAAATTCCTGTTTTGAATGTTTCGTTTTTATCGGATTCCGAATCCATTACACCAAAAGCGGTTGAAACCGAAAAGATCGAAAATCAAGTTCCGGAAAGCAATGTTCCTCAATTTATCAACACTTGGCAGAACTGGCTGAAAATAGACCGCTTTACAAAATCCGAAAATGAAAAATCTTCTCCAAAACCGGAAAAAATAAAATCTCAGACAATCGATAAATTTATTGAAACCGAGCCTAAAATTTCCCAGCTGAAAGAAGAAAGCAGTTTTGTGGTGAAAGAAAAACCTGCGGATATTTCACATTTAATGACGGAAACTTTGGCAAAGCTTTACACCGAACAAAAGCTCTATTCCAAAGCGATAAAAGCCTACGAAACGCTGAAAGGGAAACATCCGGAAAAAACGGAATTCTTTGACGGAAAAATTCAGGAGATCAAGGAATTAAAAGCAAACGGAGCAAAATAAAAACTTCACATTGTGAAGTTTTTTTGTCAGGTATCATCAGAGCGATTCTCAAAAGCGCTATTTAATCCCAATGGAATGGTTATTCATCGATTTTTTTTGCATTTTATCGAAAAGTGCTTTGTCGGCTGATTTATTTTTTTTAAGTTTGGTATTGCGTAATGAGTTGATTTACAGATTGTAATTCACAACAAGAAAACCACTTGGAGTAAAGCTCTTTGGCTTTGAAACAGGGCTTTACAATAAAGACTATTTTCGCAGACTAATAACCATAAAACTTACAAAATGCCTGAACAGATAAAATCAGCAATGGAATTGTTGTGGGATATTGATTTGGCATCTCCAAAAGTTAATCCTCAGCACTTGGATTCTCTGATTCAAAATCTTGAGAAATCTGAAATTTCTTCCGCTCCGGTTTCCGTACTCCGCCGTTCCAAGATCACCATTGCACCAAATAGCCGCTACGAAGAGCTGGTGAATATCAATAGAAGAAAGGAAGTCACACCCGAAAAGAACGTCCCGGAATTTGAAGTGGAAAAAACAGATAAACAACTGTTTGATTTCAGCACTGAAAAAGTGTTCAGCCTAAACCGCGCTTTCACCGTTCCCGAGAAGATACTTGGTCCGTTTACTACCATTGACGGAGGAAAGATTTTTTATAATTTTTACAGATATATTGATGATTTCAAGGTGCTGTTTCCCGGCGAAGCACAGGCTGCATTCATTATTCCCGCTCGTTTTCAGCGGATTATTCTTGGCAATACGAACGTTAGCAAAATAACGCTTTCAAAAGGAAATGTATGGATAAGAGCCGATATTATGGATCCTGCTGCTCCGAAGAATCGCTATATCGGACTGAGGATATCTTCGGGCACTTTGGATCTGGGAGGTACGTTTCCGCTTGGCAGTAATTCCGTACAGATTCCGAAAAATTCCGCAGTGCTGCTGGATATTTCACTCGACAATTCATATCAGGCTGAAAATTCACAAATCGGGATCGATGGAAAACATTCGGTTTTTGTGCCTACGGATAAGCTTACTCTGAAATCCAGAAACGGAAGATTGCAGAGCGAGTATACGAATATGCTTTACGGAAAAACGATGGGCTGGGAAAATAATTTCCGGGCAGCAGGAAATATATTTATGTGGGATGCGGCGAAAGAATATATGCGAATTCTTCTCACCCCGGAAAAAACCGTTTTCGCAGTTCATAAATCCGAATCCGAATTGTATGAGCTGAAAGGAAGATGTCCGGTTTCAAAAGCATTTTGGGTGCTTCCGAGCCGGATTTTGCAGCAGAATAAATCGGTGGAAGTGAAGATTAACGGAGCTCTGTCAATGAATCTTCTTGCCGGTCTGGAAGCGAAATGGGACGGAATCCGTGATTCCGAAACTTCCGTACATATTGCAAAAGCCGAAGTGATGTTCTATAACGGGTTTTTTCTTTTGGGAAGCGAAAACTCCGATTTCGGTTATCTTCACGACTGCCTCACAATGTGGCAGAAATCAGCGGAAAACCCTGCAAAGATGGAAGCCGATGTGAAGTTTGCCAATTATAAAACCTTCAATATTCTTTCACAATGTGATTTAGGAGATGGAGTTACCGCTTTTGCCGATACCGAATTTTTTATTGATAATCCGATTCGGGCAGACAATACTCCGCTTCATCCTAAAACCAAAAAGAGTATTTACGGGAAATCACATACAAAAGATTACAAAAGCATTATTCTTTTCGATAACGATTTGCTTACGGAAAATAACGGAGAAAACATCTCTGAATTTAGCCCAAAAACCGAAAGATATCAGTTCGCGTTGGAAAATGCTTATTTCACAACCAGCAAAGAAACCGGCTTATACCTCAATGCGAAATATGATGAGCGGAATTTTCTGTACGAGGGATCTCTGCTTCTGAATTTTTATATCTATCATCTTTTGCCAACGCTTCCGCATCCTTATACTTCAAACAAAAATATTCTGAAAAGAGGTGAAAAGCTCGCGGTTTCCGGAGTTCTGCTCTCTACGATTTCCTGGAAAACAGAAGATGAGCTTACTCTGGCTGATGTTACCTTTAAAATGAATCATTCTTTTTCGGATAATGATGCTGAAGAATCCCAATATATGAATATGACTTACGTTCCCAAAGAAAGAATACCTTTAGGAAATATGACTAAGAACAGTTTTATGCTGTTCGACGTGAGTACGCAATCCGATTATTGGGGAATTGCGCTTTCATTTCAAAACCGGGAAATGATGCGGAAAATGTACTATAATGATATTACGGTGAGCTCCGAAAATGTAGTAACCATCAACCGGAATTATCTTCAGGCACCTGTAGGATTCCTGAATGCGCTTACACTTCCGCAGGTAAGCTGGGAACCGGTAAATAATATTTCGGCATCGCCGAATTCCGTAGATCCTCCGGTTGAAATTCTGAATCAGGCTAATAATTCCATTCCTACAGTTTTCAATCAGCTGGGAAATCAGCAGATAAAAATCCATCCAAAGAATTATATGAAAATGTTCAGGATGAATCTGAAATCCGAAAATGCAGCCGAAAATCTGCAAAGTAAAATTCTCTTCACGCTTCCCAACGGAAAAGTTTCTATTGTTTCCCTGAATCCTTACAAAAACGAAACAATGTATAATGAGAATCATCTGGATTTCATTATGCCGGAATTCGAGTATCAGAAGCAGGAAATACGAGGCGGAATCCAGTTTCGTATTGCAGCCTACAAAGCTCCCAATCCACAGTTTCCTCCGGAAATGAAAGGAATTACGATGCAGTTCCCGGTGATCGAAAACCATCCCGGAATCAGCATATTGGGAAAAACCGTTACGGATATTTTCAACAATACTTTTGCCCACGAAGCCAAAGAAACCGATACCGGAGTTCCGCTTACCCATATTGATTTTTCGGGTTATGGTGCAAGCACTTTCAGCAAATGGAAAAATCCGCTGATGAAATTTGCTTCCATTTCCCAGGCGAAATTTGATATTTTAAAAGGAAGAACAGCCCACGAACTTGTGGAAGCGGTAAGTATGATTTATCCGTGGGGAATTTGCGCAACACGAACCATTACATTTTTACGAAACAATAATGCTGTTATTTTCCGGGAAGACAGCGGTTGGATGGCACAAAGCGAAGGTCTTTTTGATTTCAGTTTTGTGTGGCCGGAAAAAAATCCGCCAAACACCAGCTACAATAATCCGTATAATATCTATCCCGGGTTGGTTCAGGGATTGTTCAATATCCGGAATATCCGCGAAGATTATTCCGATGTGCAAACCATTACCTATTATACTGAACCCGGAGATTATTATCTGGATACTTCGGGTTCGACGAAAACCGTTAAAACCAACACCAGCGGAATTAAAGTAAAAGCGGCTTTCGTGGCGGTATATTTCGATGCAGATGTACAGCTTGATGCTTTGGATAAGAAAATCACCGGAAAACAGTTCAAGGGATATCTGCAGGTAATGCCGGAAGGTGTTCCTATTCCTGCACGTGTTTTGAAAGAGCTTCTCAGTAAATCCCAGAACGCGGTGAGCGGAAATATCAATACCATTCTTTCTGTTGAAAAAACACTCCAGAAATTCAAGGCAAATGCTGTGGAAATGGTAGCATCCTATCAAAATGATGATATTGGTAATATTACCTTTGTAGCATCTGTAAAAGGTTCTCCGGTTCTTCCGTCCGAAGGAAGCTGGAGTGTTGTGGAAGTGGATAACGCTTCCGGAAATGTACAAAATCTGACACCCGGAACCTCCACAGGATTAGTGAAAGACGGAATCCGCCCAAAAAATAATGGTCTTCCGTTTACACTGGCTTCTAACAAAACAATGCTCGCTTTTCCCGATGCGCTGAAAAATACTACGGATGCTTTTGCTAAAACTTACGGATTTCTCCAAAATACCGATACGCAAAAACTCCTTCTGAAATCGATGGAATACACAAAAGGACAGGTGGATAAATATACCTCGGATCCGGCTTTGCTTGCCGATTGTTTTCGTTTGATGAATTCCAAAGGTCCTTTTCCGAATCTTAAGGACGGAATAAAAATAGATGATGCTGCCAAAACAGTAATGAATATGCTGCCGGATAGTGTTCAGAAGACTTTCAACTATAAGGTTCCCGATAATTTCAATTTTGATATTATCGGAAAACCGGGCGATGCTTTCCGGATTTACCTGAAGTATACTTCCATTGATAAAGATGGACAAAGCACCGATAAATCTGTGATTGATTATGTAACCGATCCTAAATCCATACAAAAATGGGCAAACAAAATGCACAATATTACCATAGCGGTGGATCTGGCGGTTTTCAAGCCGATTATGTATATTTCAGGAAACTTCGGAAACGGGAAAACAGCAAGCCCAAGTTTGGAAGGCGGAACCGGACCGCAGCTGAAGCTGGACAAAACGCTTCAAACCATTTACGACATTCTTGAGTTTTTGAACAATCTCGATCCTACGCAACCTTCTGAAGCACTGAAAAAAGGATTGAAAATAGCAATGAGCAATTCAGCGGACAGCTGGGAATACAAGTTCAAGGCGGAAAAGGAAATTCCTTTGGTGAAATTCCCGTTTGATCCTATCAATTATAATTCGCCAACCACTCCGCTGAAAATGGATGCATTTTTCAAAATGGGTGTTTATTTCAACCAGCCGATAAAAATTCCGGAAACCATCGATCAAATTAAACCTTCTGTTGGTGCTTTTCTGCAATTGGGTGCAGATATTCGTGTGATGTGCGTCAGTCTTGGCGCTGCAACAATTTATGCGATGGGAAGAGCCGAAGTTGGGCTTGCCGCTGATCTGAATTCGCCGCCGACTTTGCATTTCAAATTTGGTTTCGGAGTGGAGCTTTCTGTAGGTTTGCCGGTAATAGGCTCTGTTGCTGTTACTTATATGGTTGGGATTGATATGACCCTTAATACTCAGGAACTTATAGTAGGTGCTTTCATTTATTTTCGCGGAAGAGCCGAGATTTTCGGGGGAATTGTCACGATTACCATCGCCATCGAAGCCGCCGGAAAAATTCAGAAAAAAATCGGAAACGGACCTACCAACTGTGTTGCGATGTGCACATTCGCACTGGATATTTCCATTGCATTCGTCATCAATATCAATTTTACCGAAACCTGGCAGGAAACCCGCCAAATCAGCTAATGTTCAATCTTTTTAAAATTAAAAACTATGGAACCTGTTTCATTATATAGTATTTTAACATTTCCGCAATCCTATGAATCCGGGGTTTTGTATTTCAATATAATGGTTTTGCCAAGAAATATCAATCTTCTGGAACCCATTGAAGGAGATCTTACTGCTTTCGCCGATACCTACTTTCAGTTTGAAACCCAAATCATTAATCATCCTGATGGGCTTCCCCTGTTTTCCTCGGTTACGGATACAGTACAGCCCCATATTGATTCTCTTCCGTCAGATAAAAAAGAGGTAATCTTAGAAATCATCCGTCAAATGGAACAAAACGATGGATTAAAGATCAGCGATGATAAAAATCTGAGCAAAGACCACGGTGCGCACAAACAGATGGAAGAATTGGGCAATATTTCTATCCGGAAATATCTTCCGCTTACTTACCGGAAAGCCTTTAATTTTACCAATCCGAGAACAAGATTTGCGATCACTGATGACGAGTATCACTGTATCATCAAGAACAAGGACAAAAAAATTACCGATGTTCCGTCAAAAAGAAATTACATTTCGTGGGGAAAGCTCATTGCTTTTATTATCCGGAATCCTCTTTTGGCAGAAAAAGCCGGACTGATATATAAATCGAAAATTCCGATCAAAACCGGAGACTTTGAAAAAGGAGGCTGGCTTTTCGCAAAATTTGCCCAGGGAAGTTCTTATCAGAATGTAGAAACCTCTGTGTATGCTGCAAAAATTCCGGCTCTGAAAGATGACCGTAAATTATTTGCTTCGGTTCTTTTTCCCGTTAAAGAGACCGCTGCAAATAATTCCACCTACGATGCGGTGATGCAGGAATCCATATTGTACAACGATGGTTTTGCAAAAATTGTTCACGCCAGTCAGCCGGTAAATCAGGATTTTTTGCAGGAAACCGATGTCAGCAATCCTCCGCTGAAAGATATAGGTCTCCGCTTAGCGTGGGATGATGAGCAGCTTACAATTTGGGGAAACCGGCAGCTCCGGCAGAAAGATGAGATCACAGATCTTCCTATTGATGCGCCTTTGGGTGTTTTCGGCTACAAAATAGATGTCCGCGAAAAACCAGTTTCCGAAAATCCGGACAATCGGTGGTTTTCGCAAAATATGATTCAGCCCAATCAGGATATCGTTTTAGGAAACGGAGAGCGGATCGCCGAGATGAACCAGTCTTTTGAGCTTTCTGTCGAGGTACATCCGTCTTCACACGGAAATACGAAAGAAGAAGGATTCTGGCTTCCGATGTATTTTGCCTCCTGGATCGGAAAAGCAATGGTAATTCCCGATAAGGATGCCGCGGAAATCCACAGACTGAATGACAATAGAGTTCCTGTGAACAATTTGCCCGCTGAAAATGCTGTAAATTATCAGCCGGACAAAAGAACATTTTATCCTTACCATCAGGATGAAACCCAGAAGGTTCCGCTGCTGTATGGTAAAGATTATCAGTTCAGAATCAGGCTTTCCGATATCTCGGGAGGTGGTCCGGAAGTGAAAGACAATCCGCTAAACGGTGGACAAAAACAAATTGCCGATGTTCATTTTATCAGAAATGTGAAAGCCGGAACTTTACAGATTTTAAACATTACGGAAACCTATGATCAGCAAAATTCTGCTTTAATAAAGGATACCAGCATTCTCGAAAATATTCTTGGGCAGGATTCCGTTTTGCGTATAAAAAGACCGGATTTAAGCTATCCGAGTGTAGCTTTCACGGGGAAATATTCAAATGCGGAAGAATTATTGAAAAACAAAATCAATTCCTTTCCTGTTCCGACAAATCCGGGAGACAGAAAAGAATATACGATTGGTCTGCCTGATCCTGATGTGAAGAAATTTAAAATCCTGGTCGATGTAAAATCTCTGGAAATGGACAATGTACTTTCCAAAAACGGAAAAGAACCTTTTATACCTTGGCAGGAAAAGATATTCGATATTCCTTACAATGAAGCCCACGAAAATTATGAAATGGGAACAGAGATAAAAATTGTGTATCGGGATTTTGACAATTTACAGTTGGGAGCAATGTTTACAGATGATACTGCGGATATACTTGTTCTCCCGACTTCGCGGGAAACACGTATTACTTTCATCCCGATTGTAGGAGAAATTAATAATGAAGATGTTGGAGATTATGTTGCCGAATTTGCAAAATCCGGAACACCGCTTGTTTTTTCATCCTTTAAAGCTGCAGAATCCGAAACCGATTTTATTTCGAAGATAAAAGGCGGACTTCGTGCATTTTATCTTCAACCGGAACAAAAACCCGATCTTTCCGCCGAGTCCAAAATAAAGTTGGATGCTGTGAAAATCCAACAGAATCAGACTTCCGTGGAATTACAGAGATTAGCCGATGCTTTGAATCTCAATGCACACAATCTTACTTTGGAAAGCAAAAAAGGATTGCGGACACAATTCGGTGTGAGCAACGGAGTCCGGCATTCGCTTTCTCCCGAATCCGGCTCTGTAACGCTTTCCGGTGTGAATGAACTTTTCAACCACTGGATTGTAGCATTGGATTACAGCATTTTACGGGATTGGGCTTGGAAAGGATTGAAAGAAGACAGTTTTAAAGTGGAACGGAAAATTACCGGAACCGATTCGGAATTTAAAGAAATCGGAAGCATCCGGATGAAAGATGTTGCCAATATGTCGATGCTGAATAATCCGGAGCGCAATACAACCCGGATGGTATTTCTTGACACCATCGATCCGAAAAAATTTCAGCACGGATTTCCGGAAGAGATTTCTGCCGAATACAAGATAACGCCGAATTTCATTAATGAATCCACGGAGATTATTCTGCAAAATGAAGAACAGGATATTTTAGGCAAAAAAGGAGGTTTGAAGATTAACCTTCCGATTACGATTATTCCGCAACAGCTTCCGAAGCTGGTTTCCGCAGGAACTGCGATGACACCGTATCAATATGATAAAGAGAAATACCGCTATTCGGATGAACGCCGGAAATATCTCTGGCTGGAATTTGATGAACCTCCGCTCGATCCGAAGGATACTTATTTTGCCAGAGTTCTTGCTTATGCTCCGGATCCTTATCTCTGCAGGATGAACGAAAATCTCGTCGAAAATCTCGTCGAAGATATGCCATTCAATCTTAATGAAGAAAAAATCCGCGAAATTATTCCCGGAATGAATAATGATTATGCGGGAATCGGTGTAATGCAGGAACTGATTCCCGAAAACGGAGAACATTCCAAAACCTATCTGTTGCCGCTTCCGGAAGGTTTGCATCCCGACAGCGATGAATTATTTGGGTTTTTCACCTATGAAATCAGGATTGGCCATAAAAAAGAATTCTGGAGTACAGCTCAGGGAAGATATGGAAGACCCTTGAAAGTAAACGGAGTGCAGCATCCTGCACCGGAATTGGTTTGCAGCGCCTTCCGCTCTGAAAGCAGAATTACTTCTCACGAAAAATACATCGAAATCAGCGCGGCGCACGCAAATGCCGTCCTGAACGGAGAAAACGTAACGGCATTTCCGCCAAATACTTCTTTGTGGTATCTCCTGTATGCACAGGTAATGCAGGCTGACGGTAAATCTTTCAGGAATATTCTGGTGGATTCGGGACCTATGTTTTATCATCCTCCAAAAATTAAATTAGAGAACCGTGGATTTTCAAAAGAAAGCGGAAACCGCTTTGGAACAGCCAAACTCAGAACAAGTGAAGTTGGGGATAAGCTTGAAAATATGGGCTTACCGAGAAGCAACAGCCTGAGTGTAGTAGCGGTAGAAATGTTCCCTTTGGAAAATAAATGGCAGTATAATTTCACTAAAAAAAGAGTAAGTTCCGAAGGCGGATTGGATCAGTTTTTCTTAGCGCAATATGCTGAAAATCAAAAAGAAATAGTAAATCCATTAACAGATAACCTTGGACGGCATCGTATTTACAGAAGCTCAAAACTGGTTCCTGTTTCGGAAGTTTGCTGTGAAGACTGTTAGATTCGGAAGTTTGACATTTAAAAGAGATATCCTCTTTTTTGAATAAGGAGGATATTTTTATTGTAATAATTTTTCAATTTCTATTCAATCTGTTCCGGAACATCCGAATTGTATTTCCGGAATTTGTTCCAGATTTTTCGTCCCAGAACGAAAACCATAATCACCAAAACAACTGCAATAATTGCAGCGATCACCGGAAGCGCCATTGCAAGAATCGACATAATTCCTGCTCCTGCTGTTTCGGTCGTAGCAACTACGGAATTTCCCAAACCACCTGTTGTCGCAGTAGAAGCCGCTCTTGTTCCCGCAAATCCCGAGCTTATCGCTGCCGCGGTTCCGCCTCCTGCAATCAGCGCTAATGCCCATTGCGGAAAAGCATCCATTGTGGTAAACTGACTGGCAAATAAAATTGATCCGGCAACCGTAGCTAAAGGAATATTGATTGTATCCAAAAGATGGTCGACATACGGAATGTAATATGCCAAAATCTCTGCAACCATCGCGATTCCGGAAGCAATGAGCGTCGGAAGTCCTGAAAGCCAGTGAAAATTTTCGGGTAAATGCACCCAACCCATATACGAAGCCAGGCTTACGGCAAAAACCGGAAGAAAAACACGGAAACCTGAAGCCGCAGCCAATCCGATTCCGATAAAAGCGCTTAATGCATACGACCAGTAAGAGATATCTTCAGGCATTTTATTTGATTTTAAAATTCAACTAAAATTACAAAAAGTATATGAAAAAGCAAGATTTATTTTTTTGGTTTACAGAGGTTTAAAAATTCTTCCTCCACGTCTTTGTAATGCTGCGGTTTTTCAGAGGAATTCCAAAATAGCATTGCCAGAATATTTTCCCCGAATTTTTCATTGAAAACGGCTTTGTTCTGCCGGTAGGATTCTCTCAAAAGCCTTTTGATTCTGTTCCGGTCAACCGCTTTTTTGAAATACCGTTTGGAAACCGAAACTCCGATTTTTGAATTTTCAACGGGTAATCCGTGAGAAACAGAAACCTCTTCTTTCAGCACTATCATCCGGATTTTACCGCAGGTTTTCCATTTCCCTTTTTCAAAAAGGAGACTGATTTCTTTTTTTTGTTTCAGTTTTTCGCGTTTCGGATATTTTTGATTCAAAATTTCAAAATTTTATATTTAACCACCCCGTCAAAAATTCTTTGAATCTTCGCCACCCCTCCAAAGGAGGGGAATTCTTCCATCTTCTCACTTCCATCTTCCATCATTTCATTTTTTTAATAAATAATTAATCACTTCCGCAGCCGCATACAATCCGAAAAGCGCAGGAATAAAGCTGATAGTCCCGTAAAAAGATTTCTTATAATTGCTTCCGTCCGTCATTTTCAGGCTGTCTTCTTTTTGCAGCTCGTCGGAAAAAACACAGCGGAAACCTTTATGGATTTTTTCTTTTTTCAGCCTTTTCCGTACTTGTTTTGCCAGATAGCAGTTTTTGGTTTTGCTGATGTCGCGAACCATTACTTTCGACGGGTCGGTTTTTCCGCCAGCTCCCATACAGCTCACGATTTTTATTTTTCTTTTCCGTGCCGCTTTTATCAGTGAAAGTTTCGGCGAAACGCTGTCGATGCAGTCCAGAACATAATCGAACTTTTCGGAATCCAGCAGTTCTTCCATATTTTCGGGATTCAGGAACTGACTGATTTTGGTTAAATCCAGCTTCGGATTGATGTCCAGAAGTCTTTCTTCCATAATATCCGATTTCTGTTTTCCTATCGTGGAATGTAATGCCGGAAGTTGTCGGTTGACATTCGTAATATCCACTGTATCGCCGTCTGCAACCGTCATTTTCCCGATTCCGGCTCTTACCAGAAATTCGGTGGCAAAAGAGCCGACACCACCCAAACCGACCACCAGAATATTGGAATTTCGAAGCGTTTCGATTCCTTTTTCCTTAATCAGAAGTTCGGTTCTTTCCAGCCATTTTTCGCTCATATCGCAGTGATTTTTTCCAGATTTTCTAAAATTTGAGAATGCAGATTTTCAACGGAAATATTTTTCAGTTCAGATACTTTCTGGTACAGAATTTGGATATCAAAATCGGCATCATCGGTTTCCAGAAACAGTTTTTCCAAAGGAAAATCTTTCACAATCTGCTGCAAAGATACATTTTGCAGAACGGCTTTTCCAAAAGAAAGATAAAATCCGTGGTTCAGCATTTCTGCGGCAATGGTTTTCTTTTTATTAAAACCGTGAATAATCATCGGAACTTCCGCCGTTTTTTTGAATTTCAGAATTTCGGAAAATCTGCGGACACAATGGATAATCACAGGTTTCCGGATTTCATTGGCGAGAAGAATGTGTTTTTCAAAAACGGGTTCCTGTAATTTTTCATCAATAGTAATAAGCCCGTCCAAACCGCATTCTCCGACAGCAAGGCAGTTTTTAAAGGCAGAAATTTCTTTTATTTTTTGAAAATCATCTTCAAAATTTTCATTAATATCTTTCGGATGAATTCCAGCAGAGAAGTATTCTTCGGAAGGGTTTTCATTCTTTCCCAAATTATAAATTCCGAATTTTCCGAGATGATGATGGTGAAAATCAAATAATTGCATTTTCAAAAATATTAAAAAATCAGAAATAAACAACGGCTTTCAGCTTTCAGCAATCGGCAATTAGTAATCGCAATCAAAAACCGAAAACGGAAAGCTGAGAGCCGATTGCCAATTATTAAACAATTGTTTGTATATTTCTTATTATTTTGTTAATTTTACCTGAAATACAAATCCGGATGAAAAAAAAATTTACAGAAAAACAGATTCACATTCTGGAAATTGCCGAAAAGCTGATTGCAAAAAAAGGCTATGAAGGCACTTCCGTTCGTGATATTTCTTCGGCAGCGAAAATAAATGTGGCGATGATCTCATACTATTTCGGGTCGAAGGAAAAGATGATGGCGTATCTTTACCAGTACAGGGTTCAGAAAACGCGCGAAAGCTTTGCGGAATTCGCCGAAACCATCAAAGAAGGAAAACCGGAAATGCAGATCAAAGAGCTGCTGAAATTTGTAATAGCGCGGCTTTTCAAGTACAAATATTTTCACGGTTTTGTAACTCAGGAGCTGCGCCACACCGAACATCTGAAAAAAGAGCTTACGGATTTCTACAACACTTTTACCATAAAAATTGATGAAGTCATAAAAAAAGGTGTTGCTTCGGGTGTTTTCACCAATGCACCGAAACCGGAAGATGTTCTTACTATTATTTTGGGTTCTGCGATTTTTGTGATCCGCAACAAAGATTTCTACGAGCTTTATGTTCCCGGAAAAGAAGAAAACTACGATCAGGAAGCCGAAAAGAAAACGACAGCGAATCTTCTGATCACCGTTTTTACACTTTTGGGCTATAATCCGGAGTATTAAAAATTCCGTTCGGAAATGAGTTTAAAATTCTCAGGTTTTTGAGAATTAAAATAATAGCTGTTATACAAATAAATTTTGTATATATTTTTTTCTTTTACCAAATCAATACTCGAATAATTTTCAACTTCAGCTTTTGAAAGATTTATGGAAACATCGTCAATTAAAAGTATAATCTGATTTTCAGGTTTTGGAATGCTGTAAAGAAAGAAGTTTGGGCTTTTTTGTTCAATCCTGCGGATTGGGTTTTCATCTGATTTTACTTCCACCTCTTTTCCGTATTTTTTATGAAACAGAAAATAGAGATTTTTGTCCGGTTTCTTTTGTCCGGTGTTTTCCTGATATATCTGAAATACCGCTTTTTTTGGTACAGATATACAGGAAATAACTAGTAGAAACAATATCGGTAAAAATTTCATAATCGGATGGTTTTTCAAATATAGATTAATTTTATGAATTCTGTTTTTTATTAAAATAACCCTGCAAATTATTTGGAGGGTTATTATGTTTTATGAGGCAAAGACTTAGGTCTTTCAGATGCTGATTTTCCCCAATAGAAACAATCGGATATTTATCTATAATCTATCAGATCTTCCATTTTTAATTTTGCTGCATTTATTATTAATTTTGTTGCATACCAAAATTTTTTTTTTTCATTATACTGAGATTTTTCTGTTAAATTGTCCGCATAATAAAACCTGACATTACGTTGATTATCATAAATTCTTATTTCGCTGGAAGAAGGATCTATATAATTACCTAAAACAGCAATGGTATCTTTCCCATTTATAGTGTATAAATCCGAAGAATTAATCTTCTGAACCGCATCGGATATGGCTTTAAACTTTTCTTCGGAAATTCTTGAAGCATATTCCTCTCCATCTTTTTTATATTGATTCTTACTTTCCCTTTTTTATTCTTAATAGGCTCAAAAGTTATATTAATTCCTTTTCCAAGAATGATTGAATTGGAGTGTTCAAACTCTATTTTCTCAATTTTCTGTGATGGAGATAATTGAAATAGAAAAATGAATAATATTAATAGCTTTTGCAACATATTGTAGTATTATTGTTTTGTCAATGTTATATCTTTCGGAAAATTCATAGGGAAATCCCCGTATTGATCTACATAAGTATTGTGTTCACAATTTTCATCAATAAAACTTGGTTCGTATTCAAAATGCAGAGTCATTTGAGTTGCAGTTAGATTTATAATATCTAATGTAGCCATCTTTCTACACATATTTCTTGGAGAAAAAGTTAATCTGTCTCTGCCTGGCGGTTTGATACTTTTACTCATCCCCCAAAATTCTGTCCCATCAGAACCAAAATTAGAAATTCTATCTATTTCCACATTTCCATTTGAATCAATAATTTTTCTTTCCCCCTGTATTTCATCGATATAGTAAGGGTGAGTGTCTCCGGGAATAGAAGAATAATCCTTTACTTTTCTCAATTCTAAATAAACGGTTTTACCATTCCAATTTCCTTTCCATAAGCCAACAAATTTGTTCAACTCATTATTCATATCTTTTATATAAGCATTATCCGGAATATCACTCGGACTTGTATTAAGGGGATATTCTTGTGAGAATAATAACTGTGATATAAAAATTATTACTATTGATAATATATTTTTCATTTTATTAATTTTTTAAATTAAGGACATTGTTTTGTTTTTCTGTTTCCGTTTTCGAGATAAATTTCAGTATTTGTATCGTTGCTTCCAACTTTAAATAGTTTTAATCCCGACATATTCATTTTGTCTTTTACAAATTTTAAAAACTCTTTTTCTACTTTATCCATATCAAAATTTCCATTCGTATGAGTTTCATTTAACCTTTTTTCATAATTTTTATTCAGATTATCAAATTCCTTTTGTGTATAATTAGGCAGAGCACCAACATCTGTTCCATCAAAAGAAAGCAGGTAATTTCCATCACTTGTTACAACGGTTAAAGTTAAGTCATTTAATGAAATTTTAGGTGTATTAGTAGGAATTGCATTCCAATTATTTGCCCAAACAATCCATTGATTAAAGAATAAAATATCTCCGGGAGAAAAGATAGGATATATTCCATCATAGTGAGTATGCATTATCGCAAATGTACTGCTAAATATTGCCATATTTACCTCCTTGGTTCCTGGTCTATTTTGTAAAAGCTGACTTTGGGTTCCTGATTGTCCGGAACCCGGAACAGGATTTCCTAATCGGAATCCACTTTCATAGCTATCTCCTGTTTTTCCTTTCAATGTTGTAATATTTGATTTATATTTATCATCATTAGTAGATTTTTTAACTCTCTCACAAGGTGTCTTTTGCGGAGCCTGGTTTACCATACCGCTTCCGCTGCAAGGATCCATTAATCTTGATGGATTTACTACCTCTATACATTCCATCATAGTACAGTCACCATTCTCATCAAATATGCACTTCCAATAGCAGGGTAAGCCACCGGAAGTGGTGCCAGGATCTCCAGGTGCTGGATTTCCGGGACTTCCAGGATCGGGATAGCTTATAGGTCTTCCTGTTCCTGTGGGTGGATTTCCGCCTCCGGGTGGAGGTGGTCCTCCATTTCCACCGTTTCCGTTTCCGGGATTTCCGGGAGGATTTGCCGGTCCGGGACAATCGGGACAGGGATCATCATCACAATCACCTGCACCATTGAAATACGATGTTGAGCTTTCCAAATCCCCATCTTCTGAATAAACTTTCACCTTTCCCGAAAAAACCGAAAAATTCCCGTTTCCGTTCAGTACCCAATCTTCCGAAGGCAGATACACCATTATTTTAGCGGTCTGCGGAGCATCTCCCTCGGATCTTACTTCCAGATTATATACATCCGAACCGCTTTCTACCGAAGGAATAATAGAAAACACATAATACGTTTCATTTTTTTCATTGATCGCCTCAATGATGTAATCCGTATTCACTTCACCAAAAGCTGTTTCGGTTTTATTGAGTACGGTGGTCTGCTTCAATGGGATTTTGAAATTATCCGTTTTTACGGAAACAAAGTTAATGATTCCCGGAATATCTTTCTTATCCACAATCCTGTAGCTGAATTCTCTGTTTTGCTGAGAGGTTTTTTCCGAATAAAAGCCTTCGTTCCTGCACGAAAACACGGAAAACAAAACCATCAAAAGAAAAAGTAATTTAGTTTTTTCCATCTATTTTTGTTTTTAAGGTTAAAATTTCATACAATATTAAATACAATTCCTGCCCGATATCATCAATATTTTGTTAATTTTGAACAAAATATTGATAATATGAGCATAGGTGCTAAAGTAAAAAGATACAGAGAGGCGAAAGGTCTGTCCCAGGATGACTTAGCGCTTCGTTTGGATGTTGCACAAAGTACGATTTCAAGTATTGAGTCCGATAAAAGCATTCCCAGTTCCCTGTTGCTTAATAGTATAGCTAAAGAACTGGAAGTGGATATTAATGATTTATTAAGTGATACCACAAATATTATTACTGATAATGCTTTTAGCGATTATTCAGTAGCAGCAGTAAATCAATACAATCCCACATTCAATATGCAGTCTCCCGAACTCATTGAAAGCATCCTTAAAAATCAGGAGCAAATTACAAAGCTGTTTGAATCCCAGAACAAGCTTTTAGAAGGGCTATTGAAAAAAATGTAATTAATTGTGGTATTGGTTTGGCTATAATCCTGAATATTAAAAGTTAAATTATCATAAAAAAAAATCTATTGGGAAAAATATTATATTTTTGCACTCTGAAAGCAGAAAAATCTCTCACCACTTTTTTTGCAGATCGATTTTTTATGAAAAAAAATATTTTACTTATCGGGATCGTCCTGTTAATGGCAGGCTGCAAAACGCAGCAGCAAATTGCGATGCAGAGCGCCGATAAAGACCTTATTCTGAAAGTAGCGAACGAAAAGTTTGAAAAGAAAAAATGGCAGGATGCAATCGCCCTTTACGAAAGATTATCAAACCTTGTTGCCGGAACTGATGACGCTCCGAATGTGGTTTTCAATTCCGCTTATGCCAATTATTATGACAAAAATTATAAGCTTGCAGGCTATCAGTTCAAAAATTTTGCGGTAACTTTTCCTCAGGATCCGAGAAAGGAAGAAGCAGCTTATATGTCCGCGCTTTGCTATTACGAAGGTTCGCTGGATTACAACCTGGATCAGACCAGCACGGAATCCGCAATTAACGAGCTTCAGGATTTTCTTAACAATTATCCGAATTCCGAAAGGGCGAAAAATATCGGTCAGCTGATCGATGAGCTTTCCTATAAATTAGAATTCAAAGCATATGAAAATGCCCGTCAATATTACAAAATGGCGGAATATAAAGCGGCAAACGTAGCTTTCGATAATGTTCTGGATGATTTCCCGGGAACCAAGCTGCGCCCGAAGATCTATGATTATATAATGAAATCGAGATATGAGCTTGCAGTACATTCGGTTTTTGATTTGAAAAGAGATCGTATTGATAACGCCATCGCTTTCGCAAAGCAAGTTGAAACCGAGCTGCCGGGAACGGATTATGCCAAAACAGCAACAGGCCTGAAAACCAAACTGGTAAAAGAGAAAGAAGATTTCTCGAAGCTCGAAAAAGAAATGGAGGTGAAGAAAGCGGAATTCGAGAAAAAACAAAAAGAGCTTCAGTCAAAAGAAGCGGCTAAAAATCAGGAATCCGCCGAGAAAGAAGCGAAAAAAGCATTACAAGACAGCGCAAAACTTTCAACACCGCCGCCTGCCGCAGTTTTTAAAATTAAATGATAATGCGTACATTTGCAAATTCAAAATAATACCCCACTGAAAATGAGCATAAAAGATACAAAAGCAGAAGTAAACACCATTACCTACGATCGTAATAAAATAGAAGAAAAAATCGGTTCTATCTACGAAGCGATCGTAATTGTGGGAAAAAGAGCAGAACAGATCAATGCCGAACTTCGAAGCGAGCTTCACAACAAGCTGGACGAATTCGCGGTACACAATTCTTCTCTGGAAGAAGTTTTCGAAAACAGGGAACAGATCGAAATTTCCAAACATTACGAAAAGCTTCCGAAGCCGACCTCGATCGCAATCCGCGAATGGCTGGACGATGAGATCTATTACAGAAAAACGGAAGAAAGAAATTAATTTTCTGAAAACCATCCGAAATATTTCCGGAAAAGAATTTTCTTTTCCGGCTTTTTTATTTTATTAAATCAGATTTTGAAAAAATTGACTACTTTCGTGGAAACGAATTCAATAATGAGCCTTTCAGGAAAAAAAATCCTTATTCTGGTTTCCGGCGGAATTGCGGCGTACAAGATTAACTATCTGGTAAGAAATCTGATTAAAAAAAATGCCGATGTTCAGGTGCTGACAACTCCGGCAGCAAAAGATTTCGTATCTCCGCTTACGCTTTCGGTGCTCTCCAAAAAACCGGTTTATTCCGAATTTTCCGGTGAAAACGGAACGTGGAATTCGCATGTGGAATTCGCGCTTTGGGCAGATCTGATTCTGGTTGCGCCCTGCACTGCAAATACTTTGGCGAAAATGGTTCACGGAATCTGCGATAATCTTGTAGTTGCGACTTATATGTCTGCAAAATGCCCCGTTTTTATCGCTCCTGCAATGGATCTGGATATGTACCGACATCCTTCCACAAAACAGAATTTGGAAATGGCGGAAGATTTTGGTCACATCATTATTCCTGCTGAATCGGGAGAATTGGCAAGCGGACTCTCGGGACAGGGAAGAATGGCGGAACCTGAAACCATTTCAGCAATGATCGAAGATTTTTTTAATCAAAATAAATCCGGTCAGACTTTAAATGGAAAAACCGTTCTGATTACAGCAGGACCGACGTATGAAGCCATTGATCCTGTTCGTTTTATCGGAAATCATTCTTCGGGAAAAATGGGATTTTCTCTTGCCGAAGAAGCTGCGAAAAGAGGTGCGAAAGTGATTCTGATTTCGGGACCTACTTCCCTGAAAACCGAAAATCCGGGTATCGAAATACACAGTGTAATTTCCGCAAAGGAAATGTTTGATGAGGTTTTTAAATATTATGAAAATGTCGATATCGCGATTGCTTCCGCAGCAGTTGCCGATTATGCACCGAAAGAAATTGCCAGAGAAAAAATCAAAAAAAATGATGAAAACCTGACCATTGAGCTCATCAAAAATCCGGATATCCTGAAAACAATGGGCGAAAGAAAATCGCAGCAGTTTCTGGCAGGCTTCGCTTTGGAAACACAGAATGAAGAGGAAAATGCCAAAGCCAAGCTCGAAAAGAAAAATCTGGATATGATCGTTCTGAACTCGCTTCGTGATGAAGGTGCAGGTTTCCGGAACGATACCAATAAAATTAAAATTATCACCAGAAACGGACAGAAAGAATTTGATTTAAAATCCAAAAATGAAGTGGCAAAAGATATTTTAAACTTTATCGAAGAGCAGATTTCAAAATAATTTTTTTAAATTTCCGTTTTATTTTTTTATCATTATAATGAAGAAACTTTTTACACTCTTTTCCATTCTTTTTATTTTCAGCTCAGGGCGCTCTCAGGAGCTTTTTGCCAATGTTACCATTAATTATCAGCAGATTCAGGGAAGTAACGTGCAGATGTATAAAACCCTCGAAAAATCCCTGCGAGATTTCATCAACAATACGAGCTGGACGGGAAAAAGACTGCAGAATTTTGAAAAGATAAAATGCAATTTCGCGATCGTCATCAATCAGAAAACCGGAGGAAATGCGTACAGCGCGAGCATTGTGGTTCAGGCGAACCGTCCGGTTTACAATTCCACTTACGATTCTCCGCTGCTGAATATCAATGATAATAATTTCAGCTTTGAATATACTGAAAATGAGAATCTTGTATTCAATGAGAGGCAATTTTCCGGGAAGAATTTAATTGATGTAGTGAGCTTTTATGTGTATATGATTTTGGGATATGACGGCGACAGCTTCAAAGTAAGAGGCGGACAGCCGTGGTTTGAAAAGGCGCAGAAAATTTCAAACAATTCCGTGAACCAGAACTATTCAGGCTGGTCGATAATGGAAGGGCCACGAACCAGAGCAGGACTGATCGATAACCTGATGAAGCCCGAACAAAATACGCTGAGAAATATTTTCTACACGTATCATCGTGCCGGTTTGGACAATCTTGCGAAACAAAATCAGGCAAGCGCAAAAAAAGTGATCGCTGATGCGCTGATGCAGCTGAAAACGTATGAAAACGATTTCCAGATGAATTATCCCGTGAATCTTTTCATCGATACGAAAAAGAACGAAATTTTCGAGATCTTCAACAGCGGACAGAATGCAGGCGTGAATATTCCTGAACTGAAGCAGCTTTTCATCACACTTTCACCGAAAGATACGGACAGCAAGTGGAATAAGTGGAAGTAGCCTTCTGCTTCAACCGAAAAATAATATTTCACAATTACTCAATCCATTTGTAATTCTGAAATTTAACCAATACTTTTGTAGAGCTTTAAGCCTTTTGCTTAAAGCTTTTTTTCAAAACAATGCTTGCGAGAATTTTCATACAGAACTTTGCTTTAATCGACACTCTGGAAATCAGCCTGCACAAAGGTTTGCAGGTGATTACCGGGGAAACGGGAGCCGGAAAATCCATTATTCTCGGCGCGCTTCGTCTTATTCTCGGCGAAAGAGCCGACCTGAAATCCATCGCCGATTCCGAAAGCAAAAGCATTGTGGAAGCCGAATTTCTGGTTTCCGAAAATTTCAAAGATTTTTTTGAGGAAAACGATCTGGATTTTGAGAAATCCACCATTATCAGAAGGGAAATTCTCCCAACCGGAAAATCAAGAGCTTTTGTGAACGATGTTCCTGTAACTCTGGATATTCTGAAAGAACTTTCCGGAAAGCTGATCGATATTCATTCTCAGTTTGAAACTTCCGATCTTTTCAATGAAGAATACCAGTTCAGGATTATTGACGGACTGAATGAAAACAAATCGCTGATTATCAGCTATCAAAAAGATTTTTCTGAGCTGAAAAATTTACAGAGGGAACTCGATAAGCTGAAAGAGAAACTTTCCGAAGGCAATAAAGAATCCGATTACAAATTATTTCTGCTCAGCGAATTGCAGGAAGCCAATCTGGACGAAATGAATCTGGAAGATTTGCAGGCGAAACTTTCGATGCAGGAAAACGCAGGTCAGATTTCTGAAAACCTTTCGCAGATTCTGGCAAGATTCGATCAGGAAGAAGTCGGGATTCTGGATGCTTTGTTGGATGTGAGAAACAGGCTGTCGAAAGCGGCGGATCTTTCGCATCATTTTTCTGAACTGAACCAGCGTTTCGGCGAAAGTTTTGTTGAGGTGAAAGATATTCTTTTTGAAATTCAGAACGAAGCGGAAAAAATAGAAATAAATCCTGAAATTCTGGATGAGCTGAATTTTAAAATAAACAAAATCAATTCGTTATTCCAGAAACATCACGTAAATTCCGTAGAAGAGCTGATTGAAATCCGCGATCAGATTTCGGGAGAACAATCCGGATTTGAGGAGCTGAATACGTTTATCTCCGAAACCGAAAAACAGATTTCCAAAAAGAAAGACGAGCTGGAAAAGCTTTCAAAAAAACTTTCCGCAAACCGCAAAAAATCGATTCCCGTTTTTACGGAAAAAATCGAAAACCTGCTGAAAAATCTCGGTCTCGAAAAAGCGAAGATTGAAGTCCGCCTTTCGGAAAGCAGAGATTTTAATCTTTTCGGAAAAGAGAATGTGGAAATTCTGTTTCAGGCGAATTCCGGATTTCCGCTAAAGCCGATTCAGACAGCAATTTCCGGCGGTGAACGTTCCAGAGTAATGCTTGCCGTGAAAAAAATTATGGCGGAAAACGCAGAGCTTCCCACTTTGATTCTCGACGAGATCGACACCGGAGTTTCCGGAAAAATTGCCGATGAAATGGGAAAAGTAATGAAAGAAATGTCGGAAAATATGCAGCTGATCGTCATTACTCATTTGGCACAGGTTGCCGCGAAGGGCGATAACAATTACAAAGTGGTAAAAGAAGAAATTTCGGGGAAAACGCAATCCAATATTATTCCGCTTGATTCCAAAGAAAAATTACAGGAAATCGCGCAATTGCTTTCCGGAGCGAAGATTACCGATGCTGCGCTGAAACAGGCGGAAGAATTAATGAGATAAAACTGTAACATTTTTTCTTATTTTTAAACCAATAAATATAAAAGAGAGAAAATGTACGCAAAGCTTCTTCGTCTTGAGATCAAAAGTTTTTTCAGAGATCCGCGTTTCGGAGCCAATCTGGCAATGAAAATACTGTCTGTTTTCGGGCTGGTCTATTTCAGCGGTTTGTTCATAATGCTTCCTTTTCTGCTGTATTTTTATGCAGCAAAGAAAATTCATACCGATCCGCTTCTGCTGTTTTCCCGGTATTTTGTGTATTACTGGGCTTTCGATCTGGTAGTCCGTTATTTTATCCAGCAAATGCCTACGCAAAATATCAAACCTTTTCTTACGACAGGCTTAACGAAAAAAATACTGGTAAAATACACCATTCTGAAAACCTTTTTCAGCTTTTTCAATTGGGGAAATCTTTTGTTTATGCTTCCGTTCGCAGGACTTTTGATTTTTGACGGAGGTTATTCCGCAGCAGGAGTTCTGATGTTTACGATCGGGATTTTGTTCATATTTTATTTCAATAATTTCCTCAATATTCTGCTGAACGGGAAAGATTCCGTGGTTGTTGCCGTTTTCGGGATCATCGCTGTTTTCGGAGGACTCGAGTATTTTAAGATCATTCAGCTTTCCCGTTTTTCGGAAAAGATATTTTACAGCTTTTATTCCGTTCCGGGAACGTTTTTGCTTCCTGTGGTTCTGGCGCTTGTGCTGATGTATTTGTGCTATCGTTTTATTTTTGAAAATTTCTATCTCGATAAAGGTCTTGAGCTGAAAAAAGCGGAAGGAAAAACCGAAAACATCGAATTCCTGAACAGATACGGCGTTACCGGAACATTCATCAACAACGATATCCGTCTTCTAAAACGGAGCAAAGCGGCGCGTTCCGCACTTTTCGCAAGCTTTATGTTCTTGCTTTACGGGCTTTTGGTTTTTACAAACGGATATCAGAACGATTTTATGCAGCTCTTTGCCGGAATTTTCGTTACCGGAGGATTTATGTTTATGTTCGGGCAGCGTGTTCCGAGTTGGGACAGCTCATATTATCCGTTGATGATGACGCAGAATGTGCCGTACAAAGATTATCTGAAAGGAAAATGGGCGCTTATTGTTCTGGGAGTTTCGGTTTCGATCGTTCTCGGTTTGGGTTATGCGTTTGCAAGCTGGGAATTGTACCTCACGATTTTTGCGGCAGGATTGTACAATTTGGGTGTAAATTCCTACATCACTTTGCTGGCAGGTGCTTTCAATAAAAAACCGATCGATCTTAATTCCAGCTCGAAATCCTTTGGTGGTGGCGGAAATAATTTCAATATGAAAATAATGCTTCTGCTGATCCCGCAGCTTTTGGTTCCGATGGCGGTTTTTGCGGGAATGAAATATTTTTTCGGAATTTATCCGGCAGTGGCAAGCCTCGGAATTCTGGGAATTATCGGTTTCCTGCTTCGGGATAAAATTTTCGATTTCGTTGTTAAAATTTACAAAACCGAAAAATATTCTACCCTTGAAGCGTATAAAAAATCCGCAGGCTAAAATAATTTTTTAGTTTTCAATCTCAAATTTCAAAATTCAATAATATGATCTCCATTCAAAATATATCTAAAGTTTACGGAACAAAAAAGGTTCTGGGAATTGAACATCTTGAAATTCCGAAAGGCGAAACTTTCGGTCTGGTCGGGAACAACGGAGCCGGGAAAACCACGCTTTTCAGTCTTTTGCTGGATCTGATTCAGGCAAGTTCGGGGTTTATTTCCATTGACGGAATTAAAGTGAATGAATCCGAACAGTGGAAAACCAAAGTTTCCGCATTTATAGACGACAGCTTTCTGATCGGATATCTCACACCGGAAGAATATTTTTATTTTCTCGGTGAACTGCGCGGACAGAACAGGGCTTCCGTAGATGAATTCCTGAAACAGTTCTCGGATTTTTTCAACGGGGAAATTCTGAATGCCAAAAAATACGTCCGCGACCTCTCGAAAGGAAATCAGAAAAAAGTAGGAATTGTCGGCGCTTTGATCGGAACACCGGAAATTATCGTTCTGGATGAGCCTTTTGCAAATTTAGATCCTTCTACACAAATTAAGCTGAAGCAGCTGATCAAAATCTGGTCGCAGAATTCCAATATCACATTTCTGATCTCCAGCCACGATCTGGCACATACAACGGAAGTCTGCAACCGGATTGTTGTATTGAATAAAGGTGAACTGGTGAGAGACATCCAAACCAGCCCGGAAACGCTGCGCGATCTGGAAAATTATTTTGCGGAGCAGGTTGTGCCGGAATTTGAGAATTAAAAATAATTTAAACAGTACTATCCCAGCATTTTCTGCGCCTTTTTCACGCCTTCCGCCAGAATATCGATTTCCTCAAAAGTATTGTATACCGCAAAGCTCGCTCTCACGGTTCCGGCAATATTGAAGAAATCCATAATTGGCTGTGTACAGTGATGCCCGGTTCTTACGGCAATTCCGAGTTTGTCGAGAATCATTCCGACATCGGAAGAAATTCCGATACCATCGAGATTGAAAGAAACGACTCCGGTTCTTTGGGCGTGTTCTCCGTAAATTTTAATTCCGTCAATTTCCAGAAGCTTTTTCTGAGCGTAATTCAGCAAAGCATTTTCGTGGTTTTGCAGGTTTTCGTGATCGATGTTTTCTATAAAATCAACTGCTGCTCCCAAAGCGATATTTCCGCCGACATTCGGAGTTCCGGCTTCAAATTTAAAAGGAAGATCAGCATAAGTTGTTTTTTCGAAAGAACAGGTCGCAATCATTTCTCCGCCTCCGTGGAAAGGCTGTATTTTTCTTAGAATTTCTTCTTTTCCGTAGAGAATTCCCGTTCCCATCGGAGCATACATTTTATGTCCCGAAAAAACGAAAAAATCGCAATCCATTTTCTGAACATCAATTTTAAAATGCGGAGCAGACTGCGCTCCGTCGATCACGATAAAAGCGTCAGAATTTTTTCTCGTTCTGGAAATAATTTCATCAACGGGATTCACGATTCCCAACGCATTGGAAACCTGATTCACGGAAACGATCCTGGTTTTTTCGCTGAGGTTTTTATCTAAAAAATCGAGTTGTAAAATTCCGTTTTCATCCATCGGAATCACTTTCAGCTTTGCGCCGGTTCTTTCGCACAAAAGCTGCCACGGAACAATATTGGAGTGATGTTCGAGATAAGAAATCATAATTTCATCGCCTTCTTTAATCAGATCCGATAAAGAATAAGCGATCAGATTGATTCCTTCCGTTGTTCCTTTGGTAAAAATAACTTCGTAATCATTTTTTGCATTGATGAATTTTTGGATTTTTTTTCGGGAAAGTTCCATTTCTTCCGTCGCAATCTGGCTCAAAGTATGAATTCCGCGGTGAACATTCGCATTGATGGTGGTATAATATTTTTCCCACGTTTGCAGAACCGAAAGCGGTTTTTGCGAAGTCGCTGCATTGTCGAGATAAACCAACGGTTTTCCGTTGACCTGCTGTGAAAGTATGGGAAATTGTGAGCGTATATTTTGTAAATCGAACATTGTAAAAAGAATTTTATTCCGAACAATCTTATTTGGAATGATGCAAAATTACGGAAATTTCCAGTCTTATGAAAAACCTGGAAATTTACAAAATTAATGAAATCAAATCAGCTACAGGTTGCTTTATAACAAACAAAATCGTACCTTAGCAGACTTTTTCTAAAAAAATAAATTTATGGCAAATTCCAGAGCAAGAGAAACAACAGAAGCGATCGAAAGGCTGTACGTAAGTATGCGCCATCTTTTTTACAGAGGGTTTTTCAAACCAGCGGGCGTTTCGGGAGAAACATTAAGAAAACTTTTAATGACCATCGCCCCGGAAATCTACGGCTCGATGGGAATTCCCAATAAAATTGAATTAGACGGATTGTTGTATGTTCTGGACAGGCTTCCGGAAGGAATCGAAGAGACTCCTTTCGTACACCTTACTTCCGATGAAGGTTTTGAAAAAGGAAGCTTCGAGCTGATTGTTCCGAAAAAAAGAAGAAGAAACTGCTACAGGATCGATGAGTTTCAGATGAATATCGAAGTGCTTCTCGGACGTTCTGAAATTTATGATATTCTGACGCACCTTACTTTTTTGTACATCGAAGCCGACAAGATCCGTGACCTCGGTTACATCGCTGATGAAAATTACAAACCGACAAGAGCGTGGCAAATAATTGAAAACGTGGCGTTAGGCGAAAAGAAGATCAGCCGAAAAGAAAAAGAAGTCGCGCTTATTCATCTTTCTTCTCTTTTGGGAAGAACTTTCGATGAAACACTGAACGCTTATCAGAATTTCGGGGACGATAAAAATCCCGATCGTTTATTCAAAATCATTTATCACCTCGGAAAAGCGAGTCTGGAAGATTTGCAGGAAATCCGCCAAAGAGAGATTTTCTTCAGCGCTATTCTCCGGGAAAGAGTAGGGCATCACTTTTTCGGTGAAAAATGGGCGAACAAGGTGAAGGAAATTCTGGTAAAAAACAATCTGCATATGCGTCCGCTTCACATTATTTCCGCCAATATGCACTCGGTGAAAAATATGCTTTTCGCCAACGATGCGCTCGGGGAAAAAATGACCAAAAATGTGGATTATTCTTTATATGAAGAAATCAGCAATAAGAAAACGCTTCAGGATAAAATATTGCAACATTCGGAGAAACAAGGGCTTATTTATATTGATGACGACAGCGGAAGTAATATTGATGTTCAGATTATCGACCTGAAAAAAACCGATCTGAAAAACACTTCTTTCGCCGGAACAAAATTTTCGGGAGACGATGTAGTTCTGGTTTTTGATTACGCTTTCGGTGAGCAGGCGTACGAAATTATGGATGAATTGCTTCGTCCTTACGATTCCAAAGGCGAAATTTATACGATGAAGGTGAAATCCATTTCCATTATGGGAAAAGCCGGAATCCTGACCGGCGGAAAAGGTGATATTATGATCCCTACTTCCCATATTTTTGAAGGAACAGCCGATAATTATGTTTTTGAAAACGCTTTAAAGCTCGACGATTTTCAGGATGATGAGATAAAATCTTATGAAGGTCCGATGGTTACGGTTTTGGGAACATCACTCCAGAACAAGGATATTCTTTCTTATTTTATGACGACTTCGTGGAAAGCCATCGGTCTGGAAATGGAGGGAGCACATTATCAGAAAGCGATTCAGGTGGCTTCCAAAATCAGGCATCATATTTCTCCCGATCTTTTCGTGATGTATGCGTATTACGCTTCCGATAATCCTCTGGAAACAGGAAGTACGCTTTCTTCGGGCGGATTGGGATTAACAGGAGTAAAACCAACCTATATGATCACGTACAGGATTCTGGAAAAAATTCTGGAAAGCAGTAAAAATGTAAAGAAATAATTTTTATATTAATTTAATGATAAAACCCTTTCAGAGTTTCAAATTCTGAAAGGGTTTTTGTTTTATTAATCATTTAAAAAATGTAAAATCTATTTATCTCCGTAATGTCCTATTGCAGAAACCACCTCAACAGTTACAATATTTTCTTCTACTATATACACAAGTCTGTCTTTGTGATTTATTCTTCTCGACCAATAACCGCCAAGTTCGTGTTTTAGTCTTTCCGGCTGGCCTGTTCCGGTATATGGATCATTTTTTAACTCTTCGAGAATTTTTTTAATTTTAATTTCAGCAGATTTATTCCCCGATTTTTTGTGTTTGGCAATATCATCTTTTGCCTTTTGTGTTAAATAAACTACAAACTTTCCCATAATTCATCAACATTATTTACCACATATCGTTTTTTGCTGGCAGCTGATTTCTTTATCATTTCCACAAACTCCGGATTATATAGACCTTTTTCCTTATGCTTTTTCTCTACTTCTACAAAAGGCAGTTTTTTGAGGTAATCCAAAAGCGCTTTTGCTTCCTGATTTTTTTCGTTTATTTTTAAAGTGATAACGGTCATAGCAACAAGTTTATATTTCAAAGATATAAAAAAATAAAATTTTAAACCAAAGCAATATCTATCACTTCATCCATTCGGTTTACATAATGGATCTTCAGTTTTTTAAGGTATTCTTTTTTTATTTCCTCGACATCTTTACGGTTGGCTTCACAAAGGATTACTTCCTTAATTCCGGCTCTTGTCGCTGCCAGAAGTTTTTCTTTAATTCCTCCGACAGGAAGCACTTTTCCGCGGAGCGTAATTTCTCCGGTCATTGCAAGATGAGGTTTTACTTTTTTATTTTTAAAACTCGAAACCATCGAAGTAAGCATCGCGATTCCTGCGGAAGGACCGTCTTTCGGAGTTGCACCTTCCGGAACGTGAACGTGAATATTCTTCTTTTCAATATCTTCCTGATCAATTCCCAGATCTTTGTATTTCGCTTTAATGTATTCCAAAGCGATTGTTGCGGATTCTTTCATCACATTTCCGAGATTTCCGGTCATCGTGAGATTTCCTTTTCCATTGCTGATAATGCTTTCGATAAAAAGAATATCACCGCCGACACTTGTCCACGCCAAACCTGTAACCACTCCCGGAACAGAAGTAATTTCGGATAAGCTTTTCGGTCTTGGAACACCCAGGATCTCATCAATTTTTTCAACGGAAATTTTCGGATCGAAATCTTTTCCCATTGCGGTCTGCAACGCAACCCAACGAGCAATCGCGGCGATTCTTTTTTCCAGACTTCTCACGCCGCTTTCGGAAGTGTGGGCATCGATAATATGTTTCAGCTCAGGATTTCCAAGTTTAAATGATTTAGACTCGAGCCCGTTTTCATCTTGCTGTTTTGCAATAAGATGGCGTTTCGCGATTTCCATTTTTTCTTCGAGTGTATAACCTGCGATCTGGATGATCTCCATTCTGTCCAGAAGCGGTGTCTGAATCGTGGAAAGTGAATTTGCCGTTGCAATAAACATCACTTTCGACAGATCATAACCCATTTCCAGATAGTTGTCGTAGAAGGAATTATTCTGTTCAGGATCAAGAACTTCCAGAAGTGCGGAACTCGGATCACCGTGAACTCCTTGTCCGATTTTGTCGATCTCATCCAGAACAATTACAGGATTCGAAGTTCCTGCTTTTTTAATGCTCTGAATAATTCTTCCCGCCATTGCTCCGATGTAGGTTTTGCGGTGTCCGCGTATTTCGCTTTCATCGTGAAGTCCGCCCAGAGAAACGCGCACATATTTTCTTCCCAAAGCATCCGCAACGGATTTTCCGAGAGAAGTTTTCCCGACTCCGGGAGGACCGACAAGGCAGAGAATCGGCGATTTCATATTGCTTTTCAGTTTCAGAACAGCCATATATTCCAGAATTCTTTTTTTAATGTCTTCCAGTCCGAAATGAGCTTTGTTCAAAACCTTTTCGGCTTTATTGATATCGAAAACATCTTTCGTATAATTTTCCCACGGAAGATCGGTGAAAAAATCCAGATAATTCCGCTGGACATTATAATCCGGAGAATTCGGGTTGTGGCGCTGAAGTCTTTTTATTTCTTTCTGAAAAAAATCTTCCACTTCGGCATTCCATTTTTTTGTGTTGGCTTTTTCCAGCAGTTCTTCCGCATCGGATTCCGGACCGCCTCCCAATTCTTCCTGAATGGTTCTGATCTGCTGATTCAGATAATATTCACGCTGATTTTTATCGAGTTCCTTATTGGTTTTCTGATGGATCTGATTCCGGAGTTCCAGCATCCGGAAATCTTCGAGCATCAGCTCATAGCAATGATCGGCACGTTTCTGAATGCTTTTTTCTTCCAGAAGCTTCTGCTTTTCCAAAGCAGGGAAATTGGCATTGGTGCAGATGAAGTTCAGCAGATCTTCGCTGTTGTTCATATTATTAATGGCAAAATTGGCAGCATTCGGAATGCTTGGATCCAGCTGAATGATTTTCAGGGCGAGATCTTTAATATTTGCTAAAAGTGCTTCATAACGCTCCTTGTCTTTCGGTTTCGTTTCTTTCAGCTTTTCTATTTTCGCTTTAAAATACGGTTTGCTTTCAACGAAAGATTTTATTTTAAAACGGTCGATTCCTCTTGTGATCGCCGTAATATTTCCGTCCGGAAGCTTAATGATTTTCAGGATTTTCGCTATAGTTCCGATTCTGAACACATCTTCTTCCGCAGGGTTTTCCACATCGGAATTTTTCTGGCTCAGAATCCCGATAAATTCACCGTTTCTCTGCGCTTCTTCCAAAAGCCTTTTACTTTGCGCTCTTCCTGCTGTAATCGGAATGATTATTTTCGGAAACATCACCATATTGCGGACAGGAAGAACGGGAAAAATTTCCTGAGCTTCGTTGTGATCATTATTATCGGTTTCGGAAAGGTCTATCTCTTCTGCAACAATGCTGAAATTATCATTCATCATTTCTCCAAAATCAAAATCTTCAAAATCTATCATATATTTTTGTGACAATCTGTCATTTTATTTAAAAAAGTGGAAAGTTCTTATCGGAAATCCTTTTAAATCCAAAGGTTTCAAAGGGAGAACATTTATTTCCCAATTCCTGTGCCATTTTGAGAAACGGTCATAATTTCAATTTTCAATAAAAACCTAAATATCTCGCGATTTATTAAAAAAAGGATTTAAATTTTTCTAATATTTTAAAAATGTGTATTTTCGCACACTGATAAAAATTACATAATAAATATACGATGGCAGTTTTAGGAGAGATTAGAAAACGTCCTTGGCTTTTGATGGGAGCGATTATGATTGCTTTGCTCGCATTCCTGGTAAATCCGGATAGTATTGATAAAGTATTTGGGAAAGATCCGAATGTTTTCGGTAAAGTAAATGGAGAAAAAATTACAAGAGATGAATTCAACGACCAGCTGACACTTCTGCAACAGCAGGCTCAGCAGCAAGGTCAACCGACAACAGGATTGGAAGAGCAAACCTGGCAGTTGCTTGTACAAAGCAAGCTGATCAAGCAGCAGTTCGAAAAGCTCGGACTGGAAATGAATGACGATTTTTTCTGGAATCAGATTCAGTACGATCAGATGTTTGCGCAAAACCAAGCGATGTTCGATGAGAAAGGAAATTTCAAAACTCAGGAATTGAAAAAAATGGTTGAGGACTGGAAGAACAACGGCGATGTTCAGCAGTATAACAACTGGCTGAAAACCAGAAAATCCATCGAATACAGAATGATGGCAAGACAGGTTTTCGCGAATATCTCTACCGCAATTACCACCAGCAAAAAAGAGGCTGAAGAACTGATGAAGCAGAGAGACGATCTGGCGAATATCGATTTTGTAAAAATTGATTACAACACTTTTGCACAGAAAAATCCGGTAAAAGTAACCACTGAAGATATTGCAGCTTATGTAAAAAAACATCCGCTTAATTTCAAAAGAGATGCAAGCAGAAATTTAGGAGTTGTGTATTTTCCGGCTGATCCGAGTGCGGAAGATGATGCTGCTACTTTGGCGGAGCTGAATAAACTTGTAAATCAGGGAAGCGATATGAGCGGCGGAAAAGAAAACTTCACCAACACCACCAACGATTCCCTTTTTGTGGAAACCAATTCCGATATGCGTTTTGTTCCGCAATATTTTCCGGCAAGTCAGTTGCCTGCAGGAATTAAAGACAAAATTGCAACAGCAAGTATCGGGCAGATTTTCGGACCTTACAAAGAGCAGAATTTTTATGTGGTTTCCAAGCTTTTGGCTAAAAAACCGTCTGATTCTACGCTTTCAAGACATATTCTGATTTCGTATAAAGGCAATCAGGCAGGGAAAGATGAAACCAGAACAAAGGAACAAGCGAAAAAGCTTGCTGATTCCATTGGTGCTGTTGTGAAACAAGATCCTGCTAAATTTGCAGATTTTGTAAAATATTCCAGCGATACCAATTCTGCTGCACAAGGCGGAAGTGTTGGCTGGACTACACCTGAAACATCTTTCGTGCCGGAATATCTGAGCTTCCTTGCCAATAACGGGAAAGGAGCAACCGGAGTTGTAGAAACGCAATATGGATATCATATCATCAATATTCAGGATAAAAAATCCGGATCAATGGGATACAAAGTTGCCAATCTTGTTAAAGCCATTAAAGCTTCCGATAAAACGGAAAACGAGGTGTATACGAAAGCAACCAAATTTATCCAGCAGGTTCAGGGTAAATCTTTCAACGATTTCTCCAATATTGCGAAAAAAGGAAATTACAAATTCTTCAATCCTAAAAACGTGGTACGTTTCCAGGGAAAAATTCCGGGAGTAGGAACGGATAAGGATGATGATGTAATAAGCTGGGCTTTCGATAAAAACAGAAAAAAAGGCGATACGGAAATCTTCACTGTTGAAGGAACCGGAGATAAAATTGTAGCTTATGTGAACGGAATTCAGGATGCAGGAAGCGCAGATCCGGAAAGCGTGAGAGACGAAGTAGAGCCAATCGTAAAAAATCAGCTTCTTGCGAAAAAAATTCAGGAAAAAATTGCTTCAGCAAAACCGAATTCTTTGGATGCGGTTGCCAAACTTTTTACTACAGAAAAGCAAAGCACGCAGATCAATCTGCTGAATCCGATGATCACCGGAGCAATGGAACCAAAAGTAGCAGGTGCTGCTTTCGGAGTTGCTGCCAACAAAATGTCGAATCCTGTGGAAGGTTTTGCCGGAGTGTATGTAGTGGTGAAAAAATCAGTGACTACAAACAAACAGCCGGGAGATATCAAAAATATTATTCAGGCGATTTCCCAGCAGAATTCACAAATGTTCGGGCAAGCCTGGATGAAGAGTCTTCAGGATAATGCAGATATCAAAGATTACAGAATTGAAGTGTACAATAAAGGACAGCAACAATAATCTGTTATTGAGAATGAATATAAAAAGCGGCAGAAATGTCGCTTTTTTCAGTCTGTGGCAAAGGTTTTGAAATGCCTGTCCCGGAAAATAATTATATTTGTTAATTGAAAAAATAAAAAAGTGAAAATTTCAAGAGAGATAAAAGCAGGTTTAATCGCCGTCCTCGCAATTGTGGGATTTGTATTGCTGTTCCAGTTTATGAAAGGAAAAAACCTGTTTTCCACCGATAATGTTTTTTACGCGAAATTCGATAATGTGGAAGGACTGGAACCTTCCAGCCACGTTTCCATCAATGGACTGAAAGTAGGACAGGTGGACAAGATTCTTCCGTTTACAGATAAATCCGGAAAGTTGTATTTTGTGGTTAGAGTATTGGTAGATGAAAACTACAGATTTTCAAAAAGATCAACGCTGGAAGTTTTTGAGCCGGGATTAATGTCCGGAAAAGAAATGCGTATCAATCTCGCTTACGGCGAACCTTTGGCAAAAGACGGCGACACTTTGGCGGGACATTTCCAGCTTTCAATGCTGAACAGCCTTTCTTCGCAGGTTGGTCCTGTAAAAGACCAGCTTCAGATTGTTCTGAAACGCGTAGATTCTTTAACCAATAATGCCAACAAACTTTTTGATGATGCCAATAGAGCGGAACTCGCCGCTTTGCTTCGTAATCTGAATCAAACCGTTGCCGCATTTGAAAGCACTTCACGCCAAACCAACACGCTGCTTTCCAATAACGATCCGAGAATTCAGAAGGTTCTGGACAATGCTAATCTTGCAACGGTAAGCGCAAGAACTGCTATTGATAAATACGGAAATCTCGCTGAAAATGTGGATGTACAAAAGCTCAACAACAGTATTGATAAGCTGAGCGTAACAGCCGATAAGCTCAACAATATTATTTCCGGCATAGAAAAAGGAGAAGGAAGTCTTGGTAAACTCACGAAAGATGAAGAACTTTATAACAATCTAAACCAGACCGCTGCAAATATGAATGCGCTGGTGGAAGATTTGAAAACCAATCCGAAACGATACCTGAATATTTCGGTTTTCGGAAAAAACAATAAAGATTAAAAACCAAAAACGATGTCCTACATTGACAATATTATTTTTCTGATCGCGCTTGTTGCAGGATTCGGGCTATTCTTTAAAAGCCTGAAAGAGATTTACAGGAATATCCGTTTAGGAAAATATATTGACCGCACTGACCACAAACCGGAACGCTGGAAAACAATGGCAAAGGTTGCGCTCGGGCAAAGCAAAATGGTGAAACGCCCGGTTGCAGGAATTCTGCACATTTTCGTTTACGTCGGTTTCGTGATCATCAATCTGGAGCTCATCGAAATTATTGTTGACGGGATTTTCGGGACACACCGGTTTTTAGCCGGAATTTTCGGGGAAACTTTATATTCCGTTTTTACCGCAACTCTGGAAATTTTAGCATTATTGGTCGTGATAGCTGTTGTGATTTTCTTTATCAGAAGAAATTTTTACGGCGTGAAAAGACTCACGATGAAAGAACTTTTCGGATGGCCAAAACACGATGCAAACTGGATTTTGATTATTGAATTCGCTTTGATGATGGCGTTTTTCAAAATGAACGCTTCCGACTGGATTTTGCAGCAAAGAGGCATTTTCCATCATCACGGAAGCTTTCCGGTTTCATCGCATCTGATGGCTCCGGTTCTCGAAAATTTCAGTGATAATTTTCTTTTATTTACAGAAAGAGCAGCGTGGTGGTTTCACTTTATCGGGGTTTTGTTCTTTATGAATTATCTGTATTATTCCAAACACCTGCATATTATTTTAGCTTTTCCGAATACGTGGTATGCCAATCTGCTTCCGAAAGGAAAATTCAACGATCTGGAATCCGTTACCAAAGAAATAAAGCTGATGATGGATCCAAATGCAGATCCTTACGCAGCACCGCCGGAAGGAGAAGCGGAAGTTCCTTCAAAATTCGGGGCGGAAGATGTTTTTGATTTGAATCAGGTTCAGCTGTTAAATGCTTATTCCTGTACAGAATGCGGAAGATGTACTTCGGTTTGTCCTGCAAATATTACCGGAAAAAAGCTGTCTCCGAGATTGATAATGATGAAAACCCGCGACCGTTTGGAAGAAGTCGGAAGAAATATCAACAAAAACGGAAAATTTGTCGATGACGGGAAAAAACTGCTGAATGATTATATCACCAAAGAAGAACTTTGGGCTTGTACCACCTGCAACGCTTGTGTGGAAGCCTGTCCGGTTTTGATAGATCCGCTTTCCATTATTTTTGAAATGCGCCGGTTTTTGGTAATGGAACAATCTGCAGCTCCGCAGGAATTGAATTTGATGATGACGAATGTGGAAAATAATGCCGCGCCTTGGCAATACAATCAATCCGACAGACTGAACTGGGCAAACGAATAAAAACTAAATATTATGAAAGCTAAAACTGTTTTTCTTCTGTTTTTCTGCGCATTTTCCGTTTTTCTGAATGCTCAGAACGATAAGGATATCATTCTGCAAGATACGAAAACCATTGTTCAGGCGACTCTGGATAAGGATTATGATAAAATTCTCGATCTTACTCATCCCGAAGCTTTCAATGTTGTAAGCAGAGATATGATGAAAACGAGTTTTACCAGTCTTCTTGAAGGAAATGAGGAAATGAAGATCGAGCTTCTGAAAACTCAGGATCTTGTAATCAATGTTTCAGACATTAATAAAACGAGTGATAATACTTCCTACGCATTTGCAGCCTATCCTTTGGAAATGAAAATGATAATGTCCGGAGCCGGTTTTGAAAAAGATCAGCAGGAAATGATGAAGAACATTTTTGCGATGCAGGGTTTTGAAGCGGAATTTCTCAGTGAAAATACCGTGAAATTAAAAAAGCGGAGCGTTTCCGTAGCGATAAAAAATAAGCAGACCGAAAACAAATGGCGGTATCTGAACTGTGACGAAACCAATTATCTCTACAACAGCCTGATTCCGGAGGAAATCAGGACAAAGGCAAAGGAATTTCAGCAGGATTTGAAAAATAAAAAATAACATAAATCTGACATTATTGGTAAATTGTCAGAATGATAAATTGTTAAATTAAAAATGGATTTCACAATAAAAACAATGGCAGAATATGCTGTGGAAGGCAAATCTCCCGAAGTTCTCTTTTGGGTAGGCTGTGCCGGAAGCTTCGACGACAGAGCCAAAAAAATAACACGCGCTTTCTGCAAAATTCTGAATAAGATCGGAGTGGAATTTGCCGTTCTCGGACAGGAAGAAAGCTGCACCGGAGATCCCGCAAAACGTGCCGGAAACGAATTCGTTTTCCAGATGATGGCTTTAACGAATATCGAAGTTCTGAATGCTTACGAAGTAAAAAAAATCGTAACGGCTTGTCCGCATTGTTTCAATACACTGAAAAACGAATATCCGGAATTGGGCGGAAATTACGAAGTGGTACATCACACTCAATTCCTGAAACAGCTGATGGAAGAAGGAAGATTGAAAATAGAAGGCGGAAGTTTCAAAGGGAAAAAAATCACGTTCCACGATCCGTGCTATCTCGGAAGAGGAAATGGAGAATACGAAGCACCGAGAATTCTTCTGGAAAAACTGGATTCGGAATTAGTGGAAATGAAGCGCTGCAAATCCAACGGTTTATGCTGCGGAGCAGGCGGCGCTCAAATGTTCAAAGAACCGGAAAAAGGCGATAAAGACATTAATGTTGAAAGAACCGAAGAAGCGCTTTCCGAAAATCCGAATGTGATCGCAACAGGCTGTCCGTTCTGTATGACGATGATGACGGATGGTGTAAAGCATTTCAATAAAAACACGGAAGTTTCCGTAAAAGATATTGCGGAACTTATCGCAGAAGCGGAAGATTTATAACTGCTGGAAGCAGGAAGACAGAAGCTCGAAGTTTTTCTTCCATCTTCCAACTTCCATCTCCCAAACTTAAGAATTATGAAAATACAAGAATCCGAAATCATAGAAACCAACGATTACAGGGTAATTATTTATCCTGCATCGCGACCTTTTACAGCAAAGGAATCCAAAACTATTTCAGAAAAATTATTTGATTTTCTGGCAACTTGGGCAGCACACGGAAAACCGCTTTCCTCATCTTTTAAAATCGAAAAAAACCAGTTTATCGTGGTTTGTGTGGATGAAGAAAAAGAAGCCGCTTCCGGATGTTCCATTGATTCTTTAACGGGGATTTTCAGAGAATTGGACAAGGAATTCGATCTCGGGTTTTTCGACAGGATGAAAGCCAGCTTTGTAGAAAACGGTGAAGTGAAAACCCTGAAACTTTCCGATTTCCGGAACGGACTGAAAAGCGGTGAAATCTCTCACGACGTTGAGGTTTTCGATTTTTCAAAATCCACGTATGTAAGTTTCCTTTCCGATTTTCTCCTTCCGCTGAAAAGAAGCTGGGCTGGAATTTATGTAGATTAAATCCTGAAAATCACGGATTTCAATATGCTCAAAAAAATACTTTTCCTTACAACTGCGCATAGATATGATGATGACAGAATTTTTTATCATCAGGCAAAATCGCTTAAAGATCAGGGGTTTGAAGTGGAAATATGCAGCTTGTGTTCCGATTTTAATGGAAATATTGACGGTATTGAAATCAAAGCCTTTCCTGTTTTGCACGAAAGCACAAAGCATAAAACCGATATTTTCCTGAAAATCTGTGCAGAATTCCAGCCGGATTGCATTATCTGTTCCGAACCGCTTGCTGTGATTTCCGCGAAAAAGTTTTCTAAAAAAAAGAAAATCAACATTGTTTATGATATTACGGAATGGTATCCGTCTTTCCGGATGTTGCAGCCGTATTCTTTTTTTGTCCGGTTTTTTCAGGCAGTTAAATTTTTTCTGATTCAGCTGTACGCAGGATTTTGCAGTACGCATTTTATTTTCGGGGAAGAAAGCAAAAAATTTCCATTGGCTTATGTTTTTCCTTTTAAGAAAAAACTGATGCTTCCGTATTATCCCGATGAAATGTACATCGAAAAAAATATCAGAAAATTAGACCCGGAAAAAATTACTTTGTGCTGTACCGGAAGAATTTCAAAAGAAGACGGCATCGAAAATTTTTTCAAAGCTGCTGATGTTTTCAGGAAAAAAAATCCGGATGTTCAGGTTTCGATAGTGATCGTCGGAGCTCCGAAAAGAAAGGAAGACGAGACATATTTTTCGGATTTGTTAAATCTTTATAATTGGAAAAATATCGTTATCAAAAAACCTGCTCCGTTCCAATTATTCACGCAGTCGTATTCCGAAGCGGATATTTGTTTTGATTTAAGAGAAAATAATGCGGAATACAGTAAAAGCCTGCCTATCAAGATTTTCTATTACATCGGTTCCGGGAAGCCTGTAATTTATACTCATCTGAAAGCGATTGAAAAACATCTGGATATTTCAAAATTCGGCTATTCCGTAGATCCGGAAGATTCCGAAACCATTGCAAAATATATTTCCGGTTATATTAAAAATCCGGAATTATACGATCTCCACGCCGGAAATGCGCGAAAAGAATACGAAGAAAAATACAACTGGAATAATATCCGGAATTCATTTATCAGCTTCATCCGACAATCCGTACAATAAGGTGATCAACAAAACTACCATCCAGACTTTCCTTTCCCGGTTTTTAATTCTGATATTAAATTTCGGACTGGTGATCTATTCCACCAATATGTGGGGAAGCGAAGGAAAGGGAATTATTTCGATTATCACTGCGGATTTGGCGATTATCGGATTTTTCAGCAATATTTTCGTGGGTTCGAGCGTTTCTTATTTTTCCTCAAAATTCCGGACAGAACAGCTTTTGCCTTACGCTTATCTTTGGGCAGTCGTCGTCGGAATCACAGTTCCCGTAATCGTCAGTTTTTCGTATTCTTCGGAATACACGGTTTATCTGATTGTACTATCGGTTTTTTCGGCGCTTCTTTCGGCGAATATTAATGTTTTTGTGGGGAAACAGAATATCAGGATGTTCAATCTTTATACGGTTTTGCAGTTTGCAGTTCATTTCATTTTTATTCTGGCAATGGTATATCTGCTGAAAATGGTTTCCGTTGATGTGTATTTTCTGGCGCAGATTGCCTGTTTCGTAGTTTTGTTTTTGGCAAGCTCTTTTCAGCTTCTGAAAAATATTAAAATTTCCGGAATTTCCTTTTCAAAAAACATCAGGAACAAAATGTTCGATTACGGTTGGAAATCGCAGCTGAGCGCATTTTTTCATTTTCTGAACAACCGTTTGTCTTTCTATTTTCTGGAATTTTTTAAAGGGATTTCCAGTGTCGGAATTTATTCCGTTGGTGTTGCGTTTTCGGAAGCAATCTGGACGGTCAGCCGAAGTCTTGCTTTGGTTTTGTATGCAGATGTGATCAACAGTAAAAGTACGGACGAATCTATCTTGAAAACCAAAATGTCGTTGAAAATCAGTTTTTTAATTACATTTCTATCTATGATTGTAATCCTGGTTTTTCCGCCCGGATTTTATACGATGATTTTCGGGAAAGATTTCGGGGAAACCAAAAAAATCATTCTGCTTTTGTCTCCCGGAATTCTGGCAATGGCAGTCAGCAATATTATCGGATTTTATTTTGCCGGAATCAATAAGCTGCGGATTCTGAATGTTAAAGCAATCGCAGGTTTGATATTCAGTGTTTCCGCTTCATTTTATTTCATTCCGAAATGGGGGATTATCGGTGCCTGTATTGTAACTTCCGTTTCTCACTGCATTTCTTCGGCGGTTTTGTTCTGGCAGTTTTACCGGATTACCGATTTCAGAATTCAGGATTTTTTGGTTTCAAAACAGGAAATTAAAGTAATTTTACAGAAATTTAAAAAACCGCTGACAGAATGAACATCAAACTTCTTCTGAAAGGAAATCATACGTATTCGTGGACAAATTCGGGAAACATTTATTTTCTGGGCTATTTTTTTGATTCTGAAAACAATTTGTATCGGGAAAACGAAGCTGTTGAATTTATAGTAAATCAACTGAAAATCAATCCATTGGAAGAGGTTTGTAAACGAATGAACGGTAATTTTTCATTCATCATTTTTTCAGAAAATCAATATTCTTTGGTCAGCGATTCCGTCAATTTTTTTCCTTTGTTTTATAAAATTGAAAATGAAGAATTGATCATTTCCAATTACTGGAAAAGCATTGTGGAGTATTCTTCTGAATTCCAGTTAAATACGGAAGCGATTGATGAATTTGAAAACGCAGGATTTGTTCTGTCAGATGAAACGCTCGATAAAAATATTTATAAAACCAATGCCAATCAGATTCTGAATATTGATCCGGATTCGGGGAAGAAAAATATAATTCAGTACCGGAATTTCATTACCGGTACTTTTTCCGAAAAATCTTTTGAAGAACTTTCCGTTGAAACCGAAAATGTTTTAATGAATGTCGGAAAAAGGCTTATTTCATTTCTGAATAACCGGACTGCAATTGTTCCTTTAAGCGGCGGTTACGATTCCAGACTAATTGTAAGCCTGCTGAAAAAAATGAATTACAAAAACGTGATCTGCATTACTTACGGAAAATACAATCCCGAAGTTCCTATCAGCAAAAAAGTCGCTGAAAATCTTGATTACGAATGGCATTTTATTGATTATCAAAAAATTGATATAGAACATTTCCGTAAAGAATCCCGCTTTTCCGAATATTTAGAAGATGCTGCAAACGGTTTTGCAATGCCTTATTTAATGGAATATTTTGCCGTTGCAGAATTGCAGAAAAACGGACAAATTCCAGAAAATTCCGTTTTTCTTCCCGGACATTCGGGAGATTTTCTCGGTGGAAGCTATATATTTAAAACTGTAAAAAACACTATTGATTTTCAGAATCTTAACTCTTTTATCGAATCAAAATATTTCATTTTTTTACAAAAAAATAACCGGGCGAAAAACCAGATTTCAGAAAGAGTAAAACAAAGCCTGAAACCTATTGGAAAATCTTATATTCAAGACGGTTTTAATATGACGGTGGAAGAATGGGATATTCAGGAAAAGCTGGCAAAATTTATTTTCCATTCCTCGCAGGTTTTTAATTTTTTCGGTTTTGAAGTTTATTTTCCGTTATGGGACAGAGAGCTGGTAGATTTTTTCAGGAAAGTTCCGTTCCGTTTCCGGGAAAATAAAAAGTTGTACGATTTCGTTGCTGAAAATGCGTTTTTCGTTCCGCAGAATATCAGCTTTCAGAAAAATGAGCTGAAAGTTTCCAAAATGCGGATGTTCACTCAGAAAATTAAAGATTCCGTTCGGTATTTTTTTCCGTGGAAAATGGTTCTAAAACGCATCAACAATGCAGACTGGCCGAATTATCAACGATTGACGGAAGAAATGCTGACTTTCATAGAAAACAAAAAGCATAAAAAATTCACGCATTTCAAAAATTACAACGCGGTAATCTGCGTTTGGTATGTGGAATTTCTGAAAGAAAAATATAAATCCCTGCGAAAAGTTTAGTTCTTTTATATGAAATTTTAAACATTAAGGAATTAAGAAAACGATTAAAATCTTAATTGATTTAGCTTAATCAATATCATTGATTCTTAATGAATGATGTTGATTAAACGCTTAACAACTTAATGTTTCATATAAAATAAGGAATAAACAAGTTTATTCTAATTAAGAGCAAAATTTAAACAGACTCTAAAATTCATCAACTCTTTCCAAAATGAATTATCTTTGTCCAATGAAAAATTTCTTTTTCGCGATTCCGGTAATTCTTGCTGCGATGATCAGCTGCAGAAACGATGATAACTCTATTCAGGTGATCGATCAGGTTGTGAATCTGTACATCGATTCTGCGGGAATTGATATGCTGAATTCCAAAATCGGAGGTTCATATCAAAGCATCAAAATGAACGATGTGAACGGAATTACCGATACAGCGCCGGTTTCTTTCACCCCGAAATTTGATAAAGATTCCCTGCATTATATTGAATATATTGCCGGAGCACGAAGAATTCTCATCGATTCTTCGGATGCAAACGAAAAGATCTATGAATCAAAAATCTCACTTATTTTCACCACGAAAGTTAATGATTCCGTTACATCCACTTTCAGCGATACATTGAAACTGAGTTATCTTTCGAGCCCTGAAATTTTCCGCCTCGAAAAAGCGTGGTATAATAATCAGCTGGTTTTCACAAAAGAAAACGGGAAGCCGAACATCATTAAAATCGCAAAATAATCGTTAAATTTGCAAAACTTTAATTGAAAACTTTGTCAAAGTAAACAAAAACACTTCTGAAAACTTTGACAAAGTGAAAAAATCAATGATTATTTATCAATCATCAATTATATATATTTTAGATGTTACAGGTTCAATTTTTACGTGAAAACAAAGACCGTGTTCTGGAAGGTCTTCAGAAAAGAAATTTTAAAAATCCGGAATTGGTGGAACAAGCCGTTTCCGCCGATGATGAACGCAAAAAATTACAGTTTGATCTGGATGAAAATCTGGCTCAGATGAACAAAATATCAAAGGAAATCGGACTTTTGATGAAGGAAGGGAAAAAAGAGGAAGCCGAAGCCGCGAAATCCAAAACATCCGAATATAAAGATAAAATCGAATCTCTTAAAGAGAAACTCAAAGAAACGGAAGATCTGCTTTTACAGACTTTGTACCTGATTCCGAATATTCCTTTCAGCAAAGTGAAAGCCGGAGTTTCTGCGGAAGACAATGAAGTGGTTTACCAATCCGTGGAAGTTTCCGGATTGGGAGAAGGCGCTATTCCGCATTGGGAGCTTGCAAAAAAATATAACCTCATCGATTTCGAGCTTGGCGTAAAAATCGCAGGAGCAGGATTTCCGGTTTATCTTGGAAAAGGTGCGAGATTGCAGCGTGCTTTGGTTCAGTATTTTCTGGATAAAAATACCGATGCAGGATATCTGGAAGTAAATCCGCCTCACGTTGTGAACGAAGCATCAGGATACGGAACCGGGCAACTTCCCGATAAGGAAGGACAAATGTATTATATCGGTGAAGACGATCTGTACCTAATTCCGACTGCCGAAGTTCCGGTTACCAATATTTACAGAGATGTCATTCTGGACGAAAAAGATCTGCCTGTAAAAAATACCGCATTTTCCCAATGTTACAGAAGAGAAGCCGGAAGTTACGGTGCTCACGTTCGCGGATTGAATAGGCTTCATCAGTTTGAAAAAGTAGAGATCGTAAGAATAGAAAAACCGGAAAATTCTTATGCCGCTTTGGAAGAAATGGTTGAACACGTAAAATCCATTCTGGAAGATTTGGAGCTTCCTTTCCGGATTTTAAGGCTTTGCGGCGGAGATATGGGATTCACTTCCGCAATGACGTATGATTTTGAAGTGTGGAGCGCGGCTCAGGAAAAATGGCTGGAAGTTTCTTCAGTTTCCAATTTTGAGACTTTCCAGGCAAACCGGCTGAAATGCAGATACAAAGGCGGCGAAGGAAAAGCACAACTGGTTCATACCTTAAACGGTTCCGCAATGGCGCTTCCGAGAATTATGGCTGCGCTTCTGGAAAACAACCAAACCGGAACCGGAATCAAACTTCCGAAGAAAGTTGCGGAATATGCGAGATTTGAGGTGATTGAATGATTTTATTTTCACATTATAAAAAAATGAAACGGACTAAAAAGTCCGTTTTTTATTGATGAAAATTGCCGAATTTTAATAATTTTCCTCTTCGCCTTTCATTTTTTCCGCGTTTTCCGCCATAATTACCGCATCCATCATTTCTTGGATATCGCCGTTCATATAGGCATCCAAATTATAAATGGATTTATTGATTCTGTGATCCGTTACTCTTCCCTGCGGATAATTGTAGGTTTTGATTTTCGCGGAGCGGTCGCCGGTAGAAACCATCGTTTTTCTTTGAGCTGCGATATCGCCAACAACTTCCTGCAATTTAATATCGTATAATTTTGCACGAAGCATTTCCATTGCCAGTTCACGGTTTGCCAATTGGGAACGTGCCTGCTGGCAAACCACCACAATTCCCGATGGTTTATGCGTAAGCTGCACTTTGGTTTCTACTTTGTTTACGTTCTGTCCGCCTGCACCTCCGGAACGGGAAGTCTGCATTTCGATATCGGCAGGATTGATTTCCACATCCACTTCTTCGGCTTCCGGAAGAACGGCAACTGTAATCGCAGAAGTGTGAACGCGACCTTGTGATTCAGTTTCGGGAACACGCTGAACGCGGTGAACACCGGATTCAAATTTCATAATTCCGTAAACTCCGTCGCCTTCCACTTTCATAATCAGTTCTTTATAACCTTTTGATGCTTCATTGGAATCGGTAATTTCGTGTCTCCATCCTTTGGTTTTGAAATACATCGAATACATTCTGTACATATCTTCCACGAAAATAGCGGCTTCATCTCCGCCTGTTCCGGCACGAAGCTCTACGATTACGTTTTTGTCATCGGCAGGATCTTTCGGAATCAGTAAAACTTTCAGCTCTTCTTCCAGTCCCGGGATTTTTTCAAGTGCTTCGTTTTTTTCAATTTTGGCGAGTTCCACAAAATCCTTATCGGAACCGTCTGCAATAATTTCGTCGGATTCTTCAATGGTGTTCAAAGCTGTTTTGTATTCATCAAATACTTTTACGATTTTTCCCAGATCGCTGTATTCCTTATTCAGCTGTGAATATTTTTTCTGATCGGAAATAACATCAGGCTGGATAATAAGATCGGCAACCTCATTATATCGTTGTTTAATGGCTTCTAATTTCGGAATTAATGATTTTGACATTGTGGAATTTTGTGGGTGCAAAGATAGGGTTTTTGGTTGGAAATGAGAAGTGGCTTGAAGAACGGGAGACTTTAAGACTCGGAGAATTTGAGAGAAAAAGTCAATGGTCAATTTGCTTCGCAGTGAATAGTGAATTTTTCCCGTAAATAGATTGACGATTGACTCGCGAAGCGAAATTGACCATTCACCATCTACCTGTTCTTCACCAAAATCCAACCTGTATATTTCAGGAAAGTGGAATTGGTATTCGTTTCGTTCCAGGAAAGAATATACCAGTAAACTCCTGATTTTACAGCTCTTCCGTTCTCTTTTCCATCCCAGTATGTTTTGGATGTTTCCTGATTAGAAAATACCTGAAATCCGTAACGGTCTACAATCCTGAATTGCAGATTATTTTTTTTAGCGAGCAGGCTGAAATCGACAATATCATTAATTCCGTCATCATTCGGAGTAATGACATTCGGAAGATTCTGAAGAACGATCTGATGTTCCGCGATATTACATCCGAAAGAATCCTTTACGCGGAAAGTATGAATTCCGCCTTCAATAGTAAATTCATTTGAATCCTGCCAACCCGAATTGTCCACAGAATACTGATAAGGCGGAATTCCTCCGGACACGGAAATTTTCGTAACCGAATGATCTGTAATAACTTCATTAATAACAACCGGAGAAACCACAAAAAGATCAATCTTTATAATTTCGTAGCATTTATTGGTGGATTTCACTTTTGCATAAACCGTTTTCGACGGGGAAATATATTCCGTCGGATTACCGATCATATTCGTTCCTTTTTCGGCATCGTTTTCCGACGGGTAATATTCTGTTGTTACACCAGTTGCAGCCGTAACATCAGCTTTTGTTAAATCGAATTTTCCGGAATCGGGTTGGTCTTTCAGGAAGCATTCTTTCAGTTCCGCATCGTAAACAACGGGCATTTGCTTAAAAACCAATGAAATTTTTGCATAACGGAAACATCCTGAAATGTGAGTCAGCTTTACATAGATATCCTGCGTTCCCGATTCGAATTCTGAAAAATTGGTGATTTCATTTTTATCACTCATCAGATCCGCGAGTGTGAGAAAATATTTCTTTGAAACATCGGTTTGTGAAGTTACTGTAGCATCGGAAAGATCAAAAATTCCCTGAGTTCCGCTGCCGCAGACTTCCAGTAAAGCATCATTTTTTACAATATCATTGATATTTAGATGAATTTTAACTTCATCATTATCACAGATATCGTTTGTCTTTTTATGAACAACAACTGTAATCGTTTTGTCCGATGTAAAGGTATAATGCTCCGGATCAGCAATAGGAGCAGAACTTCCGTTTTCAAAAAAGCTGAATGTATAATCGGGAGGATTGCTCACAATCTGCGGAATATAAGTGGTCAAATCAAAACTTACCGTACCGTCGTCAATATCCGGACAAGGAAGCGAAGGCGTGAATGAATTCTGCAAAACCGGAATCTTGTCCACAAAAATTTTCACGTTTTTCACCGCGTGTCTTGCGGAAGCACCGCCTGTGGAAGCGGAAAATCCGAAATATCCTTTGTTCATTGATGCAGCAGCGCCAGAAGGTTTGAAAGATCCTGAAATAATAAGATTTCCCTGAAGCCAGAGCTTAATGATCGTATTTGCCGGATTGGAAGGGTCTGCTTCTCCCGTAACTTCCACGTGCCGGAAAGTGCTTCCCACAAAAGGATTGGTGGCGGTTAAATCCGGAGTGTGGAAAGTGCTTCCCGGAGTATTGTTAAATTCAATATTTCCCGTATTCACGCCGTACAGAAGGTGGATTTTGTTCATCTGTCCGTTATTGCTGTTGTTGAAAGTATCGAAACCTACCATTAAGCCGACCGCATTTTGAGGAATTCCCAAACCTTCTCCAGAAACATAAGAGCTGGGCGGATTCACCAAATACCAGAACGCCATTCCGTCCCCGATTTTCAGATCGGAAGTTCCCACTCCGTCGATCCGGAAATCGAATTCGACTTTCCATTTTTTGCAATAATTGAGATTGATAGGCTCATTAAGATTCACGGAACCTACCTGCCACGTCTGATCCAAAGTAAGCCTCACATTATCACCATCTGCAACAGCATCCGAAACAAGACTCCAGCCATTTGTATTGATCGGATTTCCCGTTAATTCATACGTCTGCGAAAACAGAAATGCTGAAATAAAAAAGCAGAAAAAGAGTGATAATTTATTTTTCATTAAAATGAAATAAAAAAATCAGTTTCCAAAAAAATTAGAAACTGACTGATATATAATGTTTTGCTTGGATATTACTTTCTTCAGATTCAGGGAAGAAAGCAATGACACCACATATTAATGATGACCTGAATGAATAAACGGTCCGTCTCCTTTCGGCTGGTTGTAGATTACTTCCGCACCTTCCTGCTCGAAGATTTTCTTTCTGCGGATATCTTCCGGATCGAAAGGTTTTGTTTTCCCGAAATATTCGGCAAGACCTTCTGTAAGCCAAAGCGGAATGATAAATCCGAAAAACATAAAAATACACCAGAAACCAACAAGGAACATTATAATAAAATATACGGTCCAGAGAAACTGGTAAAACGGCCAAAAAGATGATAATATCATTTTCGTATAGATTTTAGGCAAAAGTAAAAGAATTTTTCTTTTTTACAAAACGATTTACTGATGAATTTTGTCATTTGCTTTAAAATCAGAAATTTTAGTAATTTCGTATGCCTTTAATTGACAATCAAAAAATACCTATAAACAAATGAATTACCGTATCGAAAAAGACACAATGGGCGAAGTGCAGGTTCCTGCAGATAAATTCTGGGGCGCACAAACAGAGCGCTCAAGAAATAATTTTAAAATCGGACAGGAAGGAAGTATGCCCCGCGAAATCATTGACGCTTTTGCCTATCTGAAAAAAGCGGCAGCTTATACCAACGCTGAATTGGGCGTTCTTCCCAACGAAAAACGGGATATGATCGCAAAAGTATGTGATGAAATCCTTGCCGGAGAATTGTATGAACAGTTTCCGCTCGTGATCTGGCAGACCGGCTCCGGAACACAGTCCAATATGAACGTAAACGAGGTGGTTTCCAACAAAGCCCATATCAATAACGGAGGAACTTTGGGAGAGAAATCGGAAATCCATCCGAACGATGATGTGAACAAATCCCAGTCTTCCAACGATACATATCCGACGGCAATGCACATCGCAGCTTATACGAAAGTGGTAAAATACACGCTTCCTGCTTTGGAAAAGCTGAGAAATACTTTGGATGAAAAAGCGAAAAAATTCCAGAATATTGTAAAAATCGGAAGAACGCATTTAATGGATGCAACTCCTCTGACTTTGGGACAGGAATTTTCCGGCTACGTTGCACAGTTGGATTATGCCAAAAAAGCGATTGAAAACACGTTGGAACATTTAAGAGAGCTCGCTCTTGGCGGAACGGCTGTCGGAACCGGGCTGAATACCCCGAAAGGTTACGATGTTCTGGTTGCAAAACATATTGCTGATTTTACAGGACTTCCGTTTGTTACCGCACCGAATAAATTTGAAGCGCTTGCCGCTCACGACGGAATTGTGGAAACTCACGGTGCTTTGAAGCAGTTGGCGGTTTCCCTTTATAAAATTGCTCAGGATATTCGTTTGCTTGCTTCCGGACCGAGGTCGGGAATCGGGGAAATTTTTATTCCTGAAAATGAGCCGGGTTCTTCCATTATGCCGGGAAAAGTAAATCCTACGCAAAACGAAGCACTGACAATGGTTTGTACACAAGTTTTAGGAAACGATACCACGATTTCTTTTGCCGGAACCCAGGGAAATTACGAGCTGAATGTTTTTAAACCGGTAATGGCATATAATTTCCTGCAATCCGCACAACTATTGGCAGATGCGATGATTTCCTTCAACGATCATTGTGCGGTCGGAATTGAGCCGAACGAACCGAGAATTAAAGAACTGGTGGACAAATCTTTAATGCTGGTTACCGCTCTGAACACGCATATCGGTTACGAAAACGCTGCGAAAATCGCAAAAACCGCACACAAAAACGGAACAACTTTGAAAGAAGAAGCTGTAAATCTCGGACTTTTAACCGCCGAACAATTCGATGAATGGGTGAAACCGGAAGATATGGTGGGAAGTTTGAAATAGTGGGAAGAGGGAAGTCTGAAGATGGAAGTTAGAAAGCACTGCGAAAAGCTTCGCAGTGGTTTTTAAGTTTAAGGATTGATTTTCCAGATTTTATCGGAAACGGGCAGATATTCCGGAAGCGCTGCCGAACCGTACCACGTAAATATTTCGTAATCCAGCAATTCACTTTTTATAGCCGGATCAGTCTGCAGCAGCTCTTTTGCATTTTCTATCGATTCAAGATTATTAAGAATGAAGATCCCTCTGTAATTGTTTTCGTTTTTGCTTAAAGGTCCTGCAACAATCAGCTTGCCTTCTTCTGCCAATTTGTTGATGTTGTCGAGATGTCCTCGAAAACTTTGGTTGATCAGTTCCTTATCAGTAGTTGTATTTCTTCCGGTTTTTAGTATAACGAGAAAATAGCTTTTCATTCCGTATTCATCTCCGCCTAATTTTTCTGCCAGGATCTGATCATAATTGGGATTGGAAATTTTGATGTTCTTGGCTTCATTTTGAGCAAATGTAAAACCGCCAATCAGGATGAAAAGGCAGGAATAAAAATATTTCATAGTTTCTGAATTTAATTTTTTACGGAACTCGTTTGTTCAAATGTACAAAAATTTCAATCGCTGTTAATTTTGGCAGAAAAATAAAAAATCACCGGGAATTCCGATGATTTAAAGTAAAGACTGATAGCGCCGATTTCTATTTATTTTCCTTATAATAATCAATCGCACATTTCAGAAATTTTTTGAAATCGTCTTTCGGCATATATCCTGAAACCGGTGTGTTGATCACTTTCTGATCCGGCGTGATCATCACATAATGCGGCTGCGAATTATTATTAAAATTCACCTGCTGGAACATCGACCAACGGTCTCCGACGGTTTTTATTTTTTTCATTTGCCCACCTCCCATATCAATTTTGGTCTGTTCGCTTTCAGGAAGTTCTTCTTTATCGTCTACATATACGGAAGCAATCACCATTTCATCGTTCATCATTGGTAGAATATCGGGCTGGCTCCAAACGAATTCTTCCATTTTACGGCAGTTTTCGCAACCGTAGCCTGTGAAGTCGATAAGCAATGGCTTGTTCTGTTTTTTGGCTTCTTCAATGGCTTCAAAATAATTGTGGTACAATTTCAAACCAAGAATTCCGTCTTCTTCTTTGTGGAAATAGCTCACGTTCATCGGAGGAAGAATTCCGCTCAAAAGCTGAAGTTTCGGTTTTTCCGAAGGAATAATTCCCTGAATTAAATAAATGATAAACCCAATTCCCAGAAAGCCTAATATTTTTCTTGTTAATGAAATCTTCGGCTTAAGATCATCGTGCGGAAATCTGATCTTTCCGAATAAATAAAGAACGAGACCAATTGTGATCAGGATCCATAAGAAAATGAACAGTTCGCGTTTCAGTAAAAATGTTTTGGACACGAGATCGGCTTTGGATAAGAATTTCAGGGCAAGAGCCAGTTCTATAAATCCGAGAACCACTTTTACGGTATTCATCCAACCGCCGGATTTTGGCAAGCTTTGTAATGCCTGCGGAAATAATGCTAATAATCCGAAAACGATCGCCCACGCAATTCCGAAACCTGCGAGTGCGAATGTGAGTAAAGTAGGAACATTCTGCGCTCCTGAAACTACTCCGCCTAAAAGACTTCCCAAAATAGGACCTGTACAGGAAAACGAAACAATGACCAAAGTAAGTGCCATAAAGAAAATTCCGATAATTCCGCCTGCTTCTTCCGCTTTTGAAGATTTGTTGGCAATGGAGCTAGGCAATGTAATTTCGTAATATCCGAAGAAGCTTAATGCAAAAAATAAGAATATAGCGAAGAAAAAGATATTCAGCCAGATATTGGTGGATATCTGATTGAAGATATTTCCGGAAATTCCATCAATAATATGGAAGGGAACACTCAGCAATACGAAGATCAGCAGAATGAAAACTCCGTAAATAATGGCATCTCGTTTTCCTTTTGATTTGTTTTCCGAACCCTTTGTGAAGAATGAAACGGTAAGCGGAATCATCGGGAAAACGCAAGGTGTGAGTAAAGCAATCAATCCGCCTAAAAATCCGAGAATCAGCACAAGCCAGTTGCTGTTATGCGGTTTTTCCTGAACAGTTCCGCAATCTGCCAAAGGATGTTGAAAATCCAGAGAGTTTATTTTTAGTTCTTTTTGTCTTTCTTCGTGCTGTGCTGCGGAAACGACGGTTGGTTCTGTAGAAGCAGGAGTTGCGGCGACATCAATGATTACAGAATCTTTTGCCGTTACGGTTTCAGATTTTTCGTCTGCTTTTGCGACAGGGGCAAGTACTTTTTCAAATTCCAGAGTGTTGGGAGCCAGACACATTCTGTCGTTACAGGTCTGATACGTAATTTCTGCGGTAACAGTCGCTGGTTTTGAGTTATCTTTTACTTTGAATTTCTGTTTAAAAAGCGCTTTTCCGGCGTAATACACAATCTGCGCTCCGAAAGCTTCGGAATATTCATCATGCTTTTTTCCTACTTCCTGAACTTTTCCCAAAAGCTGGATCTGCTTTCCGGAAATAATATATTCCGTCGGAATTCCGGAATCTGCCGGGAGATCTTTGGAATAAATATGCCAGCCTGCATCCATTGTAGCAGTAAGAACGGCTTCGTATTCATCATTTCCCAAAGGATTGACATCGAATTTGAATTTTACGGGATCCTGAATCTGGGCATTAAAACCCGTTGCCAGTAAAGTGAAAAAAGAAATCAGGAAAATTTTTAAACTGTTCATTTCTTTAAAAATCTGTTTTTGTTAAGGAAAAAAAGGCGGTGAAATGGTTACCGCCTTTAAAAGTTCATCAAAGATATTCAAAAATATTAAAACGTCGTATTGATATTAAGCGTAAATCCTGTGTTTTCAGGAACCATTCTGCAAACGCCGCCTACACAAAGCAATCCGCCTCTTTGTCTTCCGTAGGAAGCCTGAACTCTTGTGGAATTTTTTCTGAAAACCACTCCTGCTGTATAATAGTGCATTTGTTTTTCTTTCTCGTCGTTTCCGTAATTGTAAAGATCGTTCAGGAAAACAGACCAGTTTTTCTTAAAATTGAATTCCGTAAGCGCTGCCGCCCAGTTTTTGTAGTCGGATTCCGCCCATTGATGCTGTACTTCCACTTTCAGGGAACTTTTATTCAGTTTGATAATATTATCGAAAGCCACTGTTGTCGCATATACTCTTCCGGAAGTTTCTTCAATACGGCTTTTGTTGTAATCCTGATAAATGTAAATAAGCGCAGAATTCCAGCTGTCTGAAAATTTCTTGCGGATATCCATATTGAAATCGGAATAATATTTTTCGCCCCAGGACCAGAAATCGGTTTTTTCGGTGTTGTAATCTTCATACACTCTGTACGTTCCTTTCAGTCCGTACCAGTTGGCAAGGTTCAGGGAAATGTTCGTTCCGTATTTTCCGCCTAAAGCTGTTCCTTTTTTGAACTGATAATAAAAATCAAACTGCGAACCCACTTCTCCTGCTTTTCTCTGCGGGAAAAAAGTAAGCTGCGGCTGTGCCTGATACACATAAATATTCGCTAAGCTGTAATCGAACTGTTTGGTAAGAGCGGGAATATAATTCAGCACAGCCTGATTGTACTGGTTTCCGATCATTTTCTTTTCCGAATAAAAATTGAAATTTTCCAGTCTTCTGATATTTCCGTTGAATCCCAATCCTTTTCTGGTATATCCGAACATCAGATTCACGGCGTTTCCGGAAAAATAATTCACAGGATCTACATCTATACCCATTTTGATAGCGTCTTTGGACTTGTAGAGATATTCCAGATTCAGGTAGAAATTTTTGAATTCGTTATTTAGGCGGACTCCATACACATTCACGTCTTTCGGTGCATTTATAAAATAATCGTCCTCCGATTCGTGCCTGTTCACAAAGCTGAATCCCAGATTGGAATTAAATTTATCGGTATTAAATGCTTTTGCCAGCTGAAATTCCGTATCTACACCGGCAATCGTACTGCTCGTCCAGTCGAACCCGACTCTTTGTTTTCCGTAAAGTGCTTTCAGGGTGTAAAGGTGATCAGAACCCGAATATTTCACTTCTCCACCTACAATGGAGTTAGCAATGCCGAGCTGTCTGTCTTCCCAGGTTCGGAAAGCCAAACCTGAACCAAACTGATCGTAAACGTGTCCTAACGTAACATCCAGTCCTTTTTCATTATTATAATTGGCGTAAAAAGTTCCGACATTTACGTTTTTAAATTCGGGATAATAATTCAGCAATGCTTTTGGTTCGTAGGATTCCACTTGTGCTCCGACGGTGAATTTTCCCGTTTTGTATGACATTGTAAGATACGTATTCGAGCGGAAGCGGTTTTCAGCTTCATCGTCTGCAAGCTTTATCTTGGCATCATCTACATAATACTGGTTGTTGGATTCCAGACTTGCGCTGAACTGCGCACTTATAAAGCCGTGCGTCAGCAAAAATGCCAACGGAAATAGTCTTAATTTCATAAATAGAGATTACAGTGCTTCTTTAACTTTTTCGAACATATCGTCTTCATCTCCCGGAGCATATCCAACGTGAGAATAAATGAGCTTGTCCTTATAATAAACCAATGTGGTAGGAACATTATTGATGTTCAGCTGTCTTTTGATGGATTGTGAAGGATCAAGGAGGATTTCGTCGAATTCCCAGCTTTTTCCGTTTGCAACCGTTTTTACTTTGTTTACCGTTCTCGGATCGTCAATGGAAACGGCTACGAAATTGAAATCTTTTGCTGCTTTCCAGTCACCTATTTTTTCGTTTACATTTCCCAGTTCTTCCATACAGGGAAGACACCACGTTGCCCAAAAACTGATGACCAGTGGCTTTTCGTCATCCAGCTGATCTAGGGCAATTGTTTTGCCGTCAATATTTTTTGCGGATATGTTTGAAAGGGATTGTGCCTGAACGGAAAAGGCTGTACCGAACAACAGAAATACTAAAATAAAATTTTTCATTAAATCTTTTTTTCAAAAGTAAAAAAAAATGTACTTTTACACAATGATTACAAATAAAATTTTGAAAAGATTTACTTATTCTTGGGTTTTGGCTGCAATTGTTGCATTATTGGCAACTTCATGTTCCGGAAATATGAGTGATGACGGAATGGATGTGGTAACTTACATTAAGTTGTCTTCCAGTGAGGGATCTACCATTAAAGGAAAAACTGTGAATTTTACAGTAACGGATAACCTGAACAATGATGTGACGGCAAAATCGGAATTTTATATTGACGGGATTCTGAATGCTGACGGAGCGTCTTTCACACCATTGGAAAGCGGAAAATACGAAGTGGTTGCAAAAATGGATGGTTTGAAAACCAAACCTTTCACTTTGGAAGTGGTTACGCTGTCGGGTGTAAATTTCGTTTCACGCTTGTTATATGAAGATTATACGGGAACTTGGTGCGGAAACTGCCCGCTTGCTGTTGTGAGGTATGAGAATTTGTTGTTAAAGAATGAGAATGTAGTTTTTATGGGGGTTCACGGTCCTAAAAACTCAGGAGATCCATACATTAACGAGACTTCTCTTGCAATTATCAATCTAAAAGATGTTTGGGCATTTCCTAAAATTTTAATCAATGGAAAATATTCGTGGGCTACGAACGATAATAATTATACAGATATGTCTTTCCCTCTCGGATATATGCAGCCTTCCAGTAAAATAGGTATTTCTGTAAGCACGCAGCTTTCGGGAAATTCCGTGAGCGGAGAAGTGAACATCAGTTTTGCCCAAACCTATCAGAATCTGAAAATGGCAGTATTTGTAGTAGAAAATGATTTGCACTATCCTCAGCACAATTATTTCAACGGACAAGGCGGAATGCCGCTTTTCTATGACGGAGTGCCGATTGTAGAAAATTACACGCATCATAATGTATTGAGGGACAAACTTACTGCGGTTGCTGGAGATGCGATTCCGGCAGCGCAGAGTCAGGAAAATATGATTTATACAAAGGCAATCAACTATAATGTGCCTGCAAATTTTGTAAAAGCAAATACCAAGCTCATCGTGATCATTATGGACGGCAATAATGTTGTGCTGAATACAAGAGAAGCGGTAATCGGTACGGAAAACAGTCTGGAAACTATTTAAAAATATACTAAATCTAATTAAATAAATTTATTTGCAATGAAAAAAAGAATTATTTTATTCGCAGCGTTTTTTTGCTACTTTCTGGGATATTCGCAGATGGTCGTAAAATTACACGACGGCACGGAAGTCCACAATGGAGATGTATTTACCTTTAATACTGTGGATGAAGAAAGCGCAACCCTTAAATTTCGTGTTCATAACAATTCAACCGATTACATTAGTGTAAAAATTGAATGTACTTCTCTTGAGAATACTGACGGAGAACCGTTTCAGTTTTGCTATGGCGGGACTTGTCTGTACGCTGTGGTGGAAGGGCGTACTCTGCCTATGGAACCGGGAGGATTTCCAATTGCACCAGGATCCCATTCAGGAGACGGAGACCATTTCTGGAATTTGAGAACCGAATCCACAACGGGAGTATTCCCAATGAATTATAATTTCAAGTTTTTTATGGTTGATCCGCTTGGTAATGAATACGGTGATCCTATTAACGTAACATACAGATATGCAGGAGCTCTTGCGGTAAATGATGTGAATCAGCAGAATATTGCGACCATTAAAAATACGGTAGTGAAAGATGTTCTTCATTTGGAAAGCAAAATCAATACTACGCTTCAGATCGTAGAGATTTCCGGAAAAGTGGTACATACCTCAAAACTAATAAAAGGAGACAATTCTGTCAATCTTCAGAATTTAACTTCCGGAATGTATATCGTGAATATTGCGAATGCAGCAGGAAAAATGATCAGCAACAAGATTATTAAAAAATAATTTAATAAAATAAAGATATGAAAACAAAACTATTAATTGCTTCTGTAATAAGCTTATTTTCCACTTTCTGTTACTCTCAGAATTTTTATGCGGAAAATTTCGCTGCAATAACAAGGCTGAAGCTCAATAAATTTACACCGCTGGATGCTTCTAACGATCTTGAAATGTCCATAAAAAATATGGGAACCACAGCGATTACATCGGTTGAGATTAACTGGAATGACGGAACTGATCATATTGCATCTGTAAATGTAAACATTGCAGCAGGAGCATCAAAAACAGTGAAACACCCTGTAAAAGTTACTTGTTCGGAGGTGATTCAAAAAGATATTACCGTAACCGTAACCAAAGTGAACGGTGTTGAAGATCCGGATGTTACAGATAATACAGGAGTGGTTTCAATTGCAGGTCTTTCTCAGGTAGTTCCTAAAAAAGTGGTGCTGGAAGAAGGAACAGGAACATGGTGCGGATGGTGCCCGAGAGGAATGGTGGCTTTGAATAAAGTAAATGCAGACCATCCTGATGATCAGATCAGTATTGCTGTACATAATTCAGATCCGATGGTAGTGGCTGCTTATAATTCAGGTGCTGCTTTTGCAGGTTTTCCGGGTATGAATGTGGATCGGGAATTATTAGGGGTGAATATCGCTCCCTCTTCGATCGGAAGTTATGTAACAACAAGAAAAAATATTCCTACTCCGGTTCTTCTCGGTGGTGAATATACTATTGAGGGATCTACCTTAACTGTTAACGCAAGTGCTCAGTTTTTCTCCAATTTCGGACAAGTAAATTACAGATTGGCAGCCGTAGTGATTGAGGATGGGGTGACAGGAACAGCAGCCGGATACAGACAAGCAAATTATTATGCAGGTGGTGGTAACGGACCAATGGGAGGTTTTGAGCATCTTCCAAATCCGGTTCCTGCCGCAGATATGGTTTATGACCACGTAGGAAGAGCGCTATTAGGTGGTTATCACGGTCAGGAAAATTCCGTTCCAACTGCTATTGCCGATCAGCAGGTTGTAAATTATACATTTACTTATACCATTCCTTCCGGATACAATCCTGAGGAATTGCACGTAGCACTATTACTGATCGACCAAAGTGATAAAACCATTATAAACGGAGCAAAACTTCCAAAAGGAGCTGTTGCTGCAGTGAGTGATGTTTCTTTAGCGAAATCAACGACAATCTATCCTAATCCGGCATCCACAAATTTCAATATCAAATTTGCAAAAGACGGGAAATACAATGTTGTGATCTACGATATGAGCGGAAGGGTAGTAACCAACTACGGAAGCGTTTCCACATCCGGAAAAACAGCGAATCTTCCGATCAGATTGCTTCCGGGGAAATATCTGGTAAATATTTCACAGTACGGAGTTTCTTACACCAAAGAGCTTCTTGTAAAATAATAAAAACAAAAAGATTTTTCTTTTTAAAACAAACCCGACAGAAAGAAAGTTCTGTTGGGTTTTTTATGTTTTTCCGAATAAATTTGAACAGGCTCTAAATTAAAAATATACCATAATAGCGCAAAAATTTTAAATTTAACCCAAACAACAACCCGATTTTTTGAAAACATATTAAAAATTTACTAAAATTCTCAAAAAAAATGTTTTAAATTTTTATATTTGTATACTTTAGTTTCTTTAATTGAAAAATCATCAAAAAAAAATTAAGATATTGTTAAATTAAAAGGTTATGAAAAAACTCTATTTTTTAGCCGCAGCGCTTTTCTTTGCCTGTGGTACTAATGCACAGGTGCATTATAGTGAGAATTTCGAATCAGGAAATGGTTCGAGCTGGAAATATACCGACCTTGACGGAGATGGTAGAAAATTTGTAATTGCTAACGCAAGTTCTTTTTATTCCGGGATAGGAACGAAGTCATTATTATCTTATTCATGGTATAATACCCCGCTTACTCCCAACAATCTGGTGTCTTCTACACCTATAGCGCTTCCTTCGGGACAGAGTAATCTCTTTTTGAAATATACCGTCGCTTCGCAGGCGAACAGCTATGGGGCGGAACATTATGCGGTATATGTAACTTCTTCCGATGATCCGGCTGCTGTTTTGGCAACCACTCCTGTTTTGGAAGAAACTCTTCCTTTCGAAGGCGGTATTGATACCAGAACAATAGATCTGTCTGCTTATGCCGGACAAACAGTTTATTTGTCTTTCAGACATTTTGATTGTGAGGATCAGTATATTCTTGTTATTGATAATATAACAATGGAAACCCTGGTGAATAACGATGCAAAAGTGGTTACCGGAAAAATAGACAAATATATTGTTGCCAACTCCCAAAATGATATTACCTATAAAATCAAAAATACAGGAGGTAATACCATTACTTCAATGGAATTGAACTGGAATGACGGGACAGACCATAAAGCAACAGTAACTACCAATATAAAACCGGGAGAAACAGCAGAAATAGCGCACCCTACAAAAGTGATGTATTCCGATTTATCTAACAAAAATATTACGGCAACCGTATCTCTTGTGAATGGTTCCGCAGATGCAAATCCGGGAGACAATTCAGTTGAGCTTTCCACTACTGTTGCCTCTCAGGTTGTTGCCAAAAAAGTAATTATTGAAGAAGGAACAGGAACCTGGTGCGGATGGTGTACAAGAGGAATTGTCGCTCTGAATCAGGTAAATGCAGATTATCCTAACGATCAGATCAGTATTGCCGTACACAACGGAGATCCAATGGTAGTAGCCGCCTATAATTCAGGTGCTGCTTTTTCTGGATTCCCGGGAATGAATGTGGATCGTGAACTGAAAGGTGTAGATATAAGTCCTTCCAATATTGGAAATTATGTAGCTTCCAGAAAATCAATTCCTACGCCGGTTCTTCTCGGCGGGCAATATACCATCGAAGGATCTACCTTAACAGCAACAGCAAATGCGCAATTCTTCGTAAACCTTACCAATGCCAATTACAGATTAGCGGCTATAGTAGTGGAAGATGGAGTAAAAGGGACTGCTTCCGGATATAGGCAAGCAAATTATTATGCAGGAGGGGCGAACGGACCAATGGGAGGTTTTGAAAATAAACCAAACCCGATTCCTGCCGCAGATATGGTATATGATCACGTAGGAAGAGCATTATTGGGTGGTTATCACGGTCAGGAAAATTCCGTTCCGGCTGCTATTACCGATCAGCAGGTTGTAAATTATACATTTACTTATACCATTCCTTCCGGATACAATCCTGAGGAATTGCACGTAGCACTATTGCTGATCGACCAAAGTGATAAAACCATTATAAACGGAGCAAAACTTCCAAAAGGAGCTGTTGCTGCAGTGAGTGATGTTTCTTTAGCAAAATCAACGACAATCTATCCTAATCCGGCATCCACAAATTTCAATATTAAATTTGCAAAAGACGGGAAATACAATGTTGTGATCTACGATATGAGCGGGAAAGTAGTAACCAACTACGGAAGCGTTTCCACATCCGGAAAAACAGCGAATCTTCCGATCAGATTGCTTCCGGGGAAATATCTGGTAAATATTTCACAGGACGGAGTTTCTTATACTAAAGAGCTTCTTGTAAAATAATAAAAACAAAAAGATTTTTCTTTTTAAAACAAACCCAGCAGAAAATTCTGTTGGGTTTTTTCTTTATCTGTTCCGAAAGATGACTTTGAGAAAATAAGACTTGGAGAAAGAGAGCTGCGAAGCAGTGACATAATAATCATTAAAGATATATTTTGAAAAAAACCGACAAATCCAATTATATTACCCATTGCCGATTGCCGGAAGCCGATCGCCAAAAACAATAATTTCCGATATTTTAAGTTTAAAATAAATAAGATTTGCTCTTTTGAAAATTTAATAAAATTTTAACCAAATTTCTAAGAATTCCGATTCTTAAAATACTTCTAAATTTATATCTTTGTACACTTAAAATTTTTGAAAAAATAATGGGATTATTTGATATGTTCACGCAGGATATTGCGATCGACCTTGGAACCGCCAATACACTAATCATTCACAACAACAAGATTGTAATCGATCAGCCTTCGATTGTAGCGATAGAACGCTCTTCAGGAAAGCCGATCGCGGTTGGTGAACAGGCAAAACATATGCAGGGGAAAACACACGAAGATATCAAAACCATTCGTCCGCTGAAAGACGGTGTAATTGCCGATTTTCACGCGTCCGAACATATGATCAAGGAATTCATCAAACAAATTCCGGGAATCAAAGGAAAATTATTCCAACCTGCTCTGAAAATCGTTATCTGTATCCCTTCCGGAATTACAGAAGTTGAAAAAAGAGCAGTAAGAGATTCTGCACAGAAAGTAAATGCCAAAGAAGTACGCCTGATTTACGAACCGATGGCTGCGGCAATAGGTGTAGGAATTGATGTTCAGAAGCCGGAAGGAAATATGATCATCGATATAGGCGGCGGAACAACGGAAATCGCAGTAGTTGCGCTTGGCGGAATTGTTTGTGATAAATCCGTAAAAATCGCGGGAGATGTTTTCACCAGCGACATCGCCTATTATTTGAGAACACACCACAATCTTTATATCGGTGAAAGAACAGCAGAAAGAGTGAAAATTGAAGTAGGTTCTGCGGTAGAGGATCTCGATGTTGAAATTGAAGATGTTCCGGTTCAGGGACGTGACCTGATTACAGGAAAACCGAAAGAAATTATGGTGAATTACAAAGAAATTGCAAGAGCTTTGGATAAATCCATCATCAGGATCGAAGATGCCGTAATGGAAACATTATCTCTTACTCCGCCGGAACTTGCAGCAGATATTTACAAAACAGGAATTTATCTTGCAGGTGGCGGTGCTTTGCTGAGAGGTTTGGCGGACAGGCTTCACAAAAAAACCGGGCTTCCTGTTTTCGTAGCGGAAGATCCTTTGAGAGCCGTAGTTCGCGGAACAGGGATCGCGCTTAAGAATATGGATAAATTCAACTTCCTGATCAAGTAGATTTTCGGCTAACTTTTTACGAAATATTATTAAACTGTGGGATATTTGTTGCGACTATTTTCGAAGAACGGATTATTTATGTTCTTTCTGTTCCTGCAGATCACTGCATTGGTTTTGATATTCAGCCGGAATTCTATGCAGCAGTCGTGGATCTCCGCGCAAACTGCCGCTTTCAATTCCTGGGTTTCAGGATATATCGACGAAGGAACTTCTTACCTGAAGCTCAAGCAGGTAAATGAAGATCTGGTTGCCCAAAACAAAATCCTGATGCAGGAACTTTACGGAAAAGAAGGAGCAGAAAAACCTGTTTTCAGAAAAGTTCACGACACCATCGGAGGCGGACAGATCTATACCTTTGTGGACGGCGATATCGTATTCAACAGCATCAACAGAAAAGATAATTACTTCACCGTAAACCGCGGAAAAAGAGACGGAGTTTCCCCGAAAATGGGTGTAATGGCACCGAAAGGAATCGCCGGAATCGTCATCAATACCACTGATAAATATTCATTGGTACAATCAGTTTTAAGTGTAAATAAAATCAGGATCAATGCCGCTCTGAAAAATTCCGGATATTTCGGAACACTTACCTGGAGAGGCGATAATGCCAGAATAATGCACCTTTCCGATATTCCGAAATATGTTTCCGTAAAAGTGGGCGATACTGTTGTTACCGACGGGAAATCCGCGATATTTCCGCAAGGTGTGATGGTCGGAACAATTGCAGGCTATGAAGTGGACAGCAAAACCGGATTCTGGGATATTGCAGTGGAATTGAGTGAAAAAATGGGGACACTGAACAAAGTGTATATCGTAAAAAATATGAAAAAAGCGGAGGTTCAGAAAATACAGGATACTTTGCAGGCAACCATTAACAAGGAAAAATGATAAGCAGAACATTATTTACCGATATACTGATGATCGTCTTGCTGGTCGCATTACAGATTTTCGTGCTGAACAGGATCACCTTTTTCGGGAAATATACGCCTGTTCTCTATCCGGTTTTTGTAATGTTCTATCCGTTTTTCAGAAATCGCTATCAGTTTCTGGCGCTGAGTTTTCTGCTCGGTTTGGGAATCGATTCTTTCCTTTATACCTGGGGAATTAATGCTTTTGCGACAACACTTATCGCTTATTTCCGAACCATTATTTTCCGGACTTCTACGGATACTTCCACGGATTTTTTTTCATTCCTGTCTTTACAGTGGTCGCAGTTTTTACTTTTTATTTTTTCAAGTATATTCCTGCATCAGCTTGTCGTACAATATCTTGAGTTTTTCAAATCCAGCCGGTTTTTTGAAATTTTTATAAATATTTTGGCAACCAGCGGTATTTCGTTTATTTTTATACTGCTTTACGCGATGATATTTAAAATTAAGCAGAAAGTCTGAGGCTGGAAGATGAAGTCGGAAGTCCGAAGATAATGAGGAGACTTTGAGAAAGAAAAGCTGGAAGCTGAGAGCGGAAAGCCAAAAATCGAAACCCGAAACGTGAAATCGCAATACATCAAAATCATCAGTTTTACCATTCTTATTGCTGTAATCTTTATAGCAAGGCTTGCGTATTTGCAGTTGTTTACGGATCGGTACGCACTGAATGCCGCCAATACTTCCATTAAAATAGAATATATCATTCCGCAGCGCGGCGTAATTTTCGACAGAAACGGAAAAATTATGGTGGGAAACCAGCCGTCCTATGAAATTTCCTTTACCGAAGCTTTGATGAAGCCGGATTTCGATACGCTTGGTTTTTGCAATTTAATGAGAATCAATAAAAAAGATTTCATTAACAAAGTCAATTCCGTTAAAAAAGAAAAATATTATTCCAAGCTCACGCCGATGACTTTTATGAAAAATCTGAGTCGTGAAGATATCGCAAGAATCCAGGAAATTATTTTTAAATATCCTGCTTTCGGAATTGTTTCCCGTCCGCAAAGGCAATACGAAGTTTCTACTTCCGGAAATCTTTTGGGATATACCAATGAAGTGAATGAAAGGGATCTGAAAAAAGATTCCGTCTATTATCTTCCCGGAGATCTGATCGGAAAAAGCGGCGTGGAAAAAGCCTACGAAAAAGAGCTTCGCGGCGAAAAAGGAATGAAATACATCCAGAAGGACATCAGGCTGAGAAACATCGGGTCCTACAAAAATGGTGAACTGGATAAAGAAGTGGTAACCGGAAAAGACATTACGCTGACCATCGATTACGATTTGCAGAGAATGGCAGAAGAAATGCTGGTGAACAAGCACGGCGCAATTGTCGCCATCGATCCCAATAACGGTGAAATTCTGGTAATGGCAACAGGTCCGGATATTGATCCCGCGCTTTTTACCGGTCCGGAAAAATCCAGAAATCTGTATAAGCTGGCGAACGATACCATCAATGAAAACAAGCCGACTTTCGACCGTTCCGTTCAGGCAGCGTATCCTCCCGGTTCTACATTTAAATTACTGACGGCTCTTGCCGGAATGCAAATGGGTGTTTTTGATGATAAAACCGTTTTTCCTTGCGGCGGCGGCTTCAATTACAGAGGATTGAGAATTAAAGGACACGGTGGTGCAGAACCGCTGATTCCTTCCATTCAGGTTTCCAGCAATTGTTACTTCAGTTATGCCTATCTCGCGATTATCAATAAATATCCGGGAAATCCGTCGAAAGGTGTAGACGAATGGAAAAAGATAATGAACAGTTTCGGAGTGGGCGAGTTTTTAAATAATGATCTTGCGGTGGGTTCAAAAGGAAGAATTCCTTCCGGTGAATTTTATGAAAAACGGATGAAATACATCAATCACGGGAAAGAGCAGAAAAACTGGGATCCGCTTGCGACAGGTGCGGTTTTCAACGGAATGGGGCAGGGCGATGTTCTGGTAACGCCGATTCAGCTTGCCAATTATGTTGCCGCCATTGCCAACAAAGGCTGGTATTATACGCCGCATATTGTAAAAAGCATCGACGGAAAGCCGAATCCTGATCCACGGTTCAGTACAAAGCATCAGACGCTTGTAGATCCGAAATATTTTGATTCCGTACTGAAAGGTATGGAAGCCGTGGTTCTTCGCGGAACAGCCAGAGGCTTGAAATCCAACGATTTTACGCAACTGGCAAAAACCGGAACAGCACAGGTTCCGCAGGGAAAAGATAATTCGATTTTTGTGCTGATTGCTCCGGCAGACAAACCGAAAATTGTGGTGGCTGCCGTAATGGAACACGCCGGATTCGGAGCAACCTGGGCTGGTCCTGCCGCAACCGTAATTGCGGAAAAATACATCACCGGAGATCTGAAACGGGAAAATCTGTATAAAAAAATGACCACCTCCAGCTTTATGCCGGAATACAAACGCCAGTATGTTTCCGAAATGAAAAGAAAAGGCTGGTACAAAGAACCTTCGGTGGATTCCGTGAAGCTGAAAAGAATTCAGGACAGCTTGAAAATGGTAAATGAGATCAAACAAAAAGAGCTTTTGAAAAAGAAAACAAAACCCGTAAAAGATTAAAAAATGAGAGGAGCAGAAGCTATCGACAAACTCGGGCTCAGCCTGTATTTCCTGCTTTGCATTTTCGCTGTGGCAAATATTTACAGTGTGGATGCGGCTTTGGGAAAGAAGCAGCTTATCTTTTTCTGTATCTCGGTTTTTGTAGGACTGATCATTTTCTTTACCCGAAGCAAATTTTTTGAGAATATGTCGGGAATTATCTATATCGGCGGCGTTTTGCTTTTGATTGGATTGTTTCCTTTCGGGAAAGAAATTCTCGGGCAGAAGAACTGGTATAAATTCGGGAGCTTTACAATGCAGCCGGTGGAATTTGCCAAAATAGGAACTGCCTTAATGCTTGCAAATTATGTTTCCGGCTCAGATTTCAATCTGAAGTACCGGAAATCACTTCTGACCTCTCTTGCGATTATCGCAGTTCCGGCAGTCGTGGTTCTCGCGATTCCGGATGTGGGATCATTGCTGGTTTTTACCGCTTTTGTAATTGCTTTGTATCGGGAAGGATTGAGCGGCTGGCTTTTTGGAGTGGGCGGAATTTTCGCAGCAGTGTTTCTGGTTTCTCTGGCGGTAGATCCGCTGTACGTTTCCATTGTGATTTTGGCGGTTATTGCGCTGATCGTTTTTTTCAATTATTATCGTATTTCGTGGAATATCATCACTTTTGCAAGTATTTTCGGAGCATCGGCGATTTTGTGCGGGCTGGCTTTTGCCTCACCATTTGTTTTGGAAAAACTCCCGAAACATCAGCGCGAAAGAATCGAGGTTTTATATAAAGGTGAAAAAGCGTTTCGGGATACTTCCGGATACAATCTTCTTTATTCAAAAACGGCGATCGGTTCCGGCGGACTGACGGGAAAAGGGTACAAGCAGGGATCCGTAACGCAGGGAAAATTCGTTCCCGAACAGGAAACCGATTATATTTTCTGTACAGTTGGGGAAGAGTGGGGATTTTTAGGAAGTGCGGCTCTCGTCCTTTTGTATGTAATTTTCATCGGCAGGATCTATTATTTATCTGAACAGCAGAAATCGGTATTCAACCGTGTTTTCGGATATTGTTTTGCTTCTATTCTTTTACTCCACTTCTGTATTAATCTCGGAATGGTAATGGGATTATTTCCTACGGTTGGGATTCCGCTTCCATATTTCAGCTATGGCGGAAGCTCTCTTCTTGCGTTTTCCATTATGACCTTTATTTTCTTTAAGCTGAATTATACGGATAAGAATAGTTTAGTGTAACAGATTATAAGTTTTGGTTAATCGGTCCGCTAGTGCATTTAAAAATTTTATTTTGATACGTTTTACGCCTTAGTTTACCTTAAGGATCAGCCAATAATCTGAAAAATAAACTTATGTTTATCTCTGCGTTTTAAAAAATCTTATCCCGAACACAGGCTAGATAAGTAATTCATATTACTTAAAATCAATAATTTACGAATGGGTAATACTAAAATAATACCTCTGTTTTTTTGCCGGCAGCACTTTATTTGGTCTCTTTGCATCCGAACAGATGAAAAGACCAATTACACAAATGATGATACGCCTGTCTTCTATCCTTGTCATTAAGGGGAGAAGAACGGGTGTATTTTTATTCTGTCTCTTTTCCTCATTCCTGTATTCCCAGACCATTATCGGAGGAGCTTCGGTGCATATACAGAAAGAATCCATATTTTATATAAGTGGAGAAAAACTTGAGAATACAGCGGATATTCAGAGCAGCAAGACCGAAAAACCTAAAATATACGTTGCTGACGGAGCGGTGGTTATAGATATCAAATCTGAAAACATTGAAATTGTTGAGATAAGATCTGCCGGAACTCACCGAGCCGAGAGATCGCAGAAGCTTGTGGTATCCAAACCTGTCCTGAGACCTAAGAAATATTCCGAAGCAAAGGTGAAACAAACTGTAAAACCTTTTGCCCGAACATTAAAACCGATCTCATTACAGGATACATTCGTGCAGATCAATGAATGCACAGTAGCTGCGGCTCCTGTTCAGAATACCCAGCTGAAACAGTTTCCAGCAGCGGGCAGCTCAGGACAATGGAGACTGCTGCAAGTCATACCTTTTTCAGAAGATTTCTTTTATGAGATCCCTTTCGGGATTTCTTCTCATTATTTATCGTCTTTTTCCGTGAGACCGCCGCCTTTATTTTATTATTTACAGACCGCTTTTCCGGTCATTTCGCTGCCGTATCTTTCCTGAATACCTGGGTATAATCCTGCCCTCAATTTTATTGAGGAAAAACTATATGACCGCGTGAAAATTCTCCCGGAAAATAAAATATTAACTAATTTAAAAAACAAATACAAATGATCAGAACACTACTATTAAGTATGGTACTATTGGCAATTCCAAAGTTGGGATTTGGGCAAAGCACGTTGTATTCCGAAAACTTTCAGACCGGAGCCACGTTGCAGACTCTGGGATACACCCTTTATAACGATACTAATACTCCTATTGGCTCTTATGCCGCTTTATTTGGCAACAATGCCTGGATCAGCGTATTATGGTCGGAAGAAGGAACCAACCGTACCGCAAGCACAACTTCATATTTTACAACCGGTGATCCGGCAGACCGGTGGATGATTACTCCGGCAATCACTATTTCCGCAGATGCTACTACTGCAAGCTTGTCTTTTAAAGCGAGAGCACACGATTCCGATCCTTTCGATGACGGATTCGCGCTGAAAATCTCCACAACAGATGTTCAGAAAACTTCTTTTTCAACAGATCTGCTGACTGTAGATCACGCACCTTTTGCTGCATTGTCTACCGTTGCACCAACGGTTGTGGATTTGTCGGCGTACAAAGGACAGACCATTTATCTCGCTTGGGTAAATACGTATACGGAAGGAAATCTTTTGAGTATTGATGACATCACTGTTACTTCCAACGGAACGCTTTCCGCGGAAGAGGTAAAAGGGAAATCTGCTTCGGCGGTTTATCCTAATCCGGTAACAAATTCTTTTGAAATCAGCAATGCTGCGGGTGTTATCTCTGTAGCTGTTTATGACGCTTCGGGAAAAATGGTAAAAGAATATGGCAAAGAGCAGAAATATGATATTTCGTCTCTTGCTTCGGGAACGTATCAGGTGGTGATTAAAAAGAAATCCGAGTCGGAAACAAAAACGGTCATTAAAAAATAGTGAAGTCTGTGCATTTGGAAATGAAATTTAAATTCATTGAAAACAATGGTCTTGTATTTCTTTGATAAATGAAATGGCGTAGTCTGGCTTAAAGATCAACAGTATTTATTATAATAACCTCTGTCTGTCTTTGCGATTATTACGTTCACGCAAAGCAAAACAAAAGTCTTTATAAAACTTTGCCTTTTTTTTAAGTAAAACAAAGGCGCTGACGCTTATTGAAAGTAATACAAATTAAACAACCGAACAACGGATAAAATACCCACAGATCTCACAGATGTACACAGATCGAAACAATTAAACAAAAAAATCTGTGCTGATCCGCGGGAAAATTAAAAAACGGCTGAAAGCCTGTTGCTGAAAGCAAAAAAAATTGAAGCAACAGGCACAAGCAGAATGCTTGCGCCGGCGAAGGTGATGATGCTTCGGAGAAGCATACTGTTCATAGAAAATTGATGTTTACCCCGATTTAGCTCCGTTAGGAGCGGTCTGTTAATATCGTTTGTTTTTTTACAGATCGCCTCTACGAGGCTCGTTGGATTTTCAATTTTTTTCTATTAACAGGTTGTTCCTACGGAACTACAAGCAAATAAGTTTAAACAATTTTAAAGTAAAACATTTTAAATTAAAATAATGATGAAACAAAAAAATCACATTTTTAAAAGAGCATTAGGCTTAATGATGCTCTTCTGTCTGTCGGCAGTGTGGCTGTATGCAGTCGCACCGTCATTGGCAGAAACGCGCTACGGAAGCTACACGGCAGTTGCCGCGCCTTCTATGACGCTTACCAAAACCGATGAAACCTGCCCGAGCAACGGAACCATTACCATTACGATGAATGATGTTCCGGCAGGTGCAAGCGTAGTATATGAATACTGGGACAATGCGAATCCGGGAACTGTAACCACTACAACTGCTTTGATCTCGGGACTTCCGGCAGCAACGTACACTGTAAAAGCGTATGTAACTAACGGAGGAAGCACCCAAACTTTTGAGCAGAGCATTACCATTGCCAATACCTATAAGCCGATTATTGCAAGCTCAACTACAACCAAGACTTGCCCGGGAGGAAGTACAGGGAGCATTACGGTAACTACTTCGCAGGGAGCGCCTGCTTCTTATGAGATTATTTCTGCGCCGGCAGCATACACGAATCCTTTGCCTTATAACCAAACTTCCAATGTATTTACAGGACTACCGGAAGGCGTTTATCAGATCAGGGTACATGATGCCTGCGGATTGTATAATACTATTACTGCAACGATAGCAACAGCTCCAAATTTATCAAGCTATCTTGGCTCCTTTGCACTCACAAACTGTACTACAGGAAATTATAGACACAATGCAGGGCATTGGGCTTTTCCTGTTACAATTCATACCGTTGTGAAGGAGGGAAGCACCACAGCAGGTACTGTGATTGCCGATAACAATAATACGTATAATCTTGGAGATGCTCAGGTTACTCCTGCCGGTACAGATTGGTATAATATTGACCAAACCATTAATTTCTTTAATGCTACTTATACCTTCCCGATCCGTATGGAAATTACGATTACGGATGCTTGCGGAAGAGTGTACAATTTTGTAGATGTGAGAAAACAAGAACTGCTATTAGAATCATTATGTAATCCAAATACCGGATTTAAATGGGACATCACCACTTGGGGTTCGGCAACTGTTTATGATAGAAATCCCAACTCTGTATATCCGATTACCGTAAGCTGGGTAAATACTGCTGATCCTTCAGATGCAGGTTCTGTAGTAGAGAATACAGCCTGGTCAGGAAATGTAACCGGTCTCACAGTCGGGGCTACTTATAATGTAACCATTACTGATGCCTGCGGAAAAATCCGGACAGGAACAGTAACTGTAGAAACAACTCCCCTGAATACAGGGCAGACAGCTTTCATTACGCCAATGCCGACCTGTAGAGACGGATATTGGATGCTGAAAATAGGCACTAAACCTCCTGTAGCAGGAACATCTACGGAACACAATCAAAAGATCACCCGTATCAATATAATTTCATCTCCTTCGGGAGGACCGACTCCCGGCTCTGATATTAATCCGAATCTGGCATTATGGGAATATACAGGAGGGTTGTATATTGAGGGACATTATGTGATTGATGTGTATATGGGCTGCGTGGTGCACAGGATAGAATTTGACGCACCGGGATATGGGACGCAGCTGGTAAGCGCGGATGTTACGCCTTCAACTACCTGTAATACTGCTAATGTGGCTATTAATTACACTTTTATAAAAGACGGAGTTCCAATGACAGGCACAGGTGATTATCAGCCTTCGCAATTTAGATATGCATTATCTCCGACTGGAGTTTTTCCTGCTCCTTCAGATTTTCAGGCAAGCAGTACATTCTTAAATGTACCGAACGGGACATATGATATTTATATGACATTTAGCAGGACTGGTGGTACTGCCTGTAACAATAAGTTAATGGGACAGGTAACCATCAACAACACTGGTCCGCAAATAGGCAGTCCTTACGGCTTTATGTGCCAGAGCGGTGCAAATGCCGGGAAATTCGGGGTAATTGTTTCCGCAACAGGTACAGGAACTTTAGAATATGCCATCACCAATATCAACGGAACTCCGGTAGCTTCCCCAATGTGGCAGTCTTCCAATGAGTTCAACGGTCTGGATCAGGGCGTTTATACGATTACTGTTAGGGACAACTGCGCCACTACTTCCACTGTTTTCTCTACTTATGCTATTTCACAGCCGAGAGTGAGAACCACAGGATTGTGCCCGAACCAAGACGGTTCTATCTATGTTCCGTATGTACCTTCTTTCACGTACCAATGGTATAAAGACGGAACAGCATTAGCTGATGGAGGAAATATTTCGGGAGCTACTACGAACAGGCTTTCATTCGCTCCGTTCACAGTAGCAGACGAGGGAGAATATACCGTACATATTACTTACGGAGATTGTATCGACCAGGATTTCAGCATTACCATCAGCGGAGCTTCTCCAAATTCAGGAGCGGATTACACTTCCGGAGATATCTGTCTTGATACCATTACCCAGCCGATTGATCTCAGCATTTATTTATCTGCTGATGCACAACCAAACGGAGAATGGGTATATGAAAGCGGAACAGGCGGGACACTTACGGATAATATGTTCGATGTTACGGGAATTGATGTTTCATCCGGACCGTTTGTCTTCAAATACATCACCAAAGGATACTGTAACCTGGAAGATGAAGCAGTGATCACACTCAATTTTGTTGAATGCGTATGCTACGAAAATCCGAATACTACAGGAACAGGAACAGATTCTAAAGTCGGCATCACCCTGCTGAAAAGAGCCGGAGCAGGAAATACAGATAACTGGCCAATGGTAAGAAAATCCGCACATCTTGTGCTGGAATCCAATACCAAAGGATTTGTAATCACAAGGCTGGAAACTTCCGAACTTTCACAGATCACCAATCCGCAGGCAGGAATGATGGTATATGACAAAACAGAAAAATGTCTGAAAATATACAGCGATGGAGCGTGGAGATGTTTCAGCACTCCGACCTGCCCGTAATATAAAAAAGGAATGTCCCGCAGGGACAAACCGTTCATAGAAAAAATAAAATATTCGTAAAAAGCTCCGTAGGAGCGACCTGCGAAATTAACAGACCGCTCCTGACGGAGCTGATGCCTGGAATACCCAATTTCTATGAACAGAATGCTTCGTAGAAGCATCATTTAAACAGATTTAATAAAATAATAACAAACCTGACGGGTTTCTAAAACCCGTCAGGTTTAAATAAAAATTAAAACAAATGAAATCAAAGATTCACGAACACAAAAATCATATAAATATGAATGTGAGTAAAAAAATACTAATAGCAACGCTTATTACCATTTCTTCAATGTCCTTTGCACAGGTGATAATCGGAGATAAAACAGGAACAGCAGCCGATAAAACATCAGTATTGCTGGAATTCGCGGAAGATCAGAACAAAGGGCTTGTCCTTCCTTATACGAGAACGCTTCCTTCGGGAGCAGGACTGGCGGAAGGAACGATAATCCTCGATGCAACGGATGAAACCAAAGCACGGGTAAAATTCTACAACGGAACGTGGCAGGATCTCAGTGGGCAGGACGGAATCTTAACGACTGCTCTCGCTAATCAGCCGGCAACAGGTGAAGATGCCAATGCCAAAGCAATTATCGGAGCACAGACAAGCTCTGCGGACGGTGTCCTTGTTCTGGAATCCACAGACAAAGCAATGGTTCTTCCAATGGTAAACAGCACTGGTGATATCCCGAAACCTGCCCCTGGAATGATGGTGTACATCAACAGAGCCGGGGCGAAAAGACTCGCGGTTTTCAACGGAAACAAATGGTCCTACTGGAAACCGTAAAATCAAGTATACAAAAGAGACTGCCGAGCTTAGGCTCCGACGATAACCATGAACACCTCTTAAATTCCTGCGCAGGGTCCGTCTCTGCTGCTGCGCGGAATTTTTACTGCAGAAATGCGGAATTTCATGAAATATGAAATGTAAATAATGAGCTTTTACAGTTGCATATATTTTATCATTATTTATGCGCACAAATGCTTAAGTAGGAATTTATATCTAATATTATTTTATGAGAAATAGCTTGTTTATCATTTTATTTATCGCTCTTGTTTTACCCTTCCAAAAGGAAAAGCTTCCGGATATTGACCGTTATATGAAAACAGGTCTGGCGTTTTCCCGTCCGGAAAATGCCCGGGAAAAAGATATCGGAAAGAACGGAAAAGAAGATGCCGTTTATGTAGCAGAAATTACCGAAGAAAAAAAAGAAGGGGAGTTTGGAATATCTATGAGCAAAATTTACACTTTGGTATCTGTTTCGGCAGTGCTGTTTATTTTTTTAATGCTGGTTTTGCTGAGGAAAAGGAAAAAAGGAATGAACCTCATCCGGGAAAAAGACTCTATCATTTCCCAAAAGGAGGAGGAAAAACAAATTTTACAGCAAAAGATTAATGAATCGTTTGAAGAGGTGATAAGACTGGCAAAATCCAATGAACCGGAGTTTTTCACGCGTTTTCAGGAAGTGTATCCTGAAGTAACCGCAGAGCTTCTGAAGATCAATCCCGGATTCCGTGTTTCGGAGCTTACGCTTTGTGCGTATATTTTTCTGGGTTTCACCACAAAGGATATTGCTACCTATACTTTTACTTCCGTCAATACCGTTAAGGTAAGGAAGTATAAGCTCAGAAAAAAGCTGAATATTCCGGCAGAAATGAGTACGGAAATGTGGTTTAGGAATCTGGGATACGAATAGCGGTTTTCATTTCCGTATCGGTCTTAAAAAATTAATCCTTTCCGAATATAAAAATCGGGAAATGGTTTTCATTCCGCCTCTGTTATCCGTTATATAGTCTTTTTTATATGTTTTTTTCTAAAATAATACTTCAATAATACCTTATGTTTAAGAAAAATACGCCTTTAATTTTTTTCTTTGGGCATAAAACAACACAAATGAATTTCAAGGATATCCATATCGGGCAACTGATTGAGCAGGCAGTGGCAGAACGTGGAATAAAGCCGCCCCGTATCTGTAATTTTCTGAAATGTACTGAAGCTGATATCGGGAAAATGTACCGGAGCAAATCTATAGACACAGAGTTTCTTCTGAAATGGAGCAAGCTGCTGGAATATGATTTTTTCAGGATTTTTACCCAGCATTTGATCCTCTATGCGCCTGTTTCTGCTGTAAACGGAAAAACGGAGAAACAGAAAATTAAAAAGGAAGCTCTTCCCCGGTTCCGGAAAAATATTTACACCAGGGAAATCATCGTTTTTATTCTTGAGCAGGTCTCATCCGGCAAAATGACGAAAAAAGAAGTCTCGGAACGCTATAAAATTCCGAAAACCACGCTTTATAAATGGATAGAAAAATATGGCAAAAGAAATGAAGACAGATAATGAAAGGAGTATCAGGATAACAATGTACATTCTCTTCTTTCTTTTATTTTTAGATGTTTTATTTCTGGGATTGATAATAAAAAGGACAGGGAATCGTACAATACCAGTTGCATTAGGCGTAGTGTTTTTATTACTGATCATCAGGAGATTTTCGGTGTTGAGGGTTGTGGTATTCGAAACCTCGGAATATTTACTTTCCCTGAAGTACAGGCATCCGCTTCTCCAAAGCAAAAAAAGACCACCTGTGCTGGAAATTCCTTTGGATAAAGTGGAGTTCTGCAGGATAGAGCGGAGATTTCAGGATTATTATCTGATAGTAAGAATAAGCACTTCCCGGGGAAAAAGAAATTTTTATTTCCGTCTGGGAATCCTTTCCCGGAAGCAGACCGGAAATTTCAAAAAGATAGTAAACGAAATACAATCCAAAAACCAATGATGAAACCGGATTATAAAAATATATACTCGGATATTCTTGAAAAAAAGTATCCGCATAAAACAGAAGAATGCCTTCCACTGCTCCGGAAGAAGAAAGACCTGTCAGTTATGGATATTCTTGAGCTTAACCTCAGGATCTTCGGAACTTCCTCTGAAACTTTTGAGACGAATCAAAAGCATCGGTCTTACGGAAAATCAGATATTCTTCAGATTCTGGACTATCAGAAGCGAAATCAGCTTAGCAATTCCCAGTTGGCGAGGCACTTTAAACTCAGCAGGAATACGGTAGCAAAATGGAAAAGAATATTCTGAATATAAAGATATCTTTTGATCCGATATTGCGGATTTTCAATCTGTGATTTCCATAAAAAATCCGGACTCTTCAAAAATCCGGATCTATTATCTCAATTATTTATTTCCTTTAATTTGCTTTGGCATAGTTGGAAAGGTCGGTATCGTCTCCGATTATTCTTTTTGCGAAACGGTATTTCGGTCCCCAATACGAATCATCAAGGGAAGAGATCATTACTCCTTTTGAAGTGGAGGCGTGGATGAATTTTACTTCACCGTCTTCCGCTACATCATATACGATTCCGACGTGGGAAATTCTTCTTCCGTGTGAAAAGAAAACCAGATCTCCTTTCTGAAGATGGGATTTATCTATTTTTTCACCTTCCTGGGATTGTTCTGCGGCTACACGCGGAAGCTGCATTCCTAAAGTTGCTCCGAAAACGGATAATACAAATGCAGAACAATCAATTCCGCTTCTCGTCATTCCTCCGAATCTGTAAGGCGTTCCGATATAGGTTTCAGCTTCGCTTAAAAGTCCTTTGATGGTTTTGGCGTGTTCTGCAGCTTTAACGATTTCTTCATTTTTCAGGGAAGCTTCAATGCTTTCACGCTGAAGATCTTTATTATCAAAGCTGTTTAGAATCTGTTGTTTTGCTTTTTCTAATTTTTGCTGATCCAGGGATGCCAGTTTGGCATTCGTTTTGTAATCATTCTGATAGGTTGCCGGTTTTGAAACCACATAATTGGTAACACAAGATTGCAGTGATAGCGTTGTAAAAGCTGCAACTAAATAAAACAGAACTCTTTTCTTCATAAATTGATTTTCCGTGTTAGAAACTTGGGTTATTTTTCAAATGCAGAACAAAAATAAAGAAAGCCGTTTTATTAGCCGATAATATCGGAATTCCGGCAAAAGTTTTTAACACATTTTAACATCTTTTTAAGTTATGTTAAAGAAATTACAGCCGCAACCCCACTAAAAAGAGGTTGCGGTTTAATTTTTTATTAAGTTTTTTTAACATTTGCACCGTGAAATCACCTTTCCATCAGTAATCAGGAATGGTGATGCGGGAAAAGGAAGATCCGAAATTTTCTTAAAAATTTTTTGAATATAAAAAAATCCCGGCGATTACCGGGATCTGGGGATTGTTATGATCGACTTCGGAAACGGAGGCGTTAAAAAATTTTAAAGAATTTCCATTAAGAAATTTCCACTGTTTGAGGGCGGCAAAAATTTTAATTAAAAGAACAAACTTTGTTTCCGCCCAAGTTTTGGAAATTTTAGGAAATTGTTTAAAATTTTAGCCGAGTTTCCAGGTCTTGAAATAACATTCGCCGATTCCTTTGAAATAATACTAAAGAATGAGGCAATTTTTGGTTCTTTTGTTTCAAGACAAAAGAACAGATTATCAAATTTTTATGAATTGCATATCAGCAGTTATTTTAAAACTACCTCGTAAAAAGCAGTTCCCTGTATTTCGTCATTGGCCAAAGCTCATCATCTACCATCATTTCCAGAGCATCCGATGCTTCACGGATTTCTTCAAAATGAGGCTTCACTTTATTGCAGTATTCTTCCGCCTGTTTTTGGCTTCCGGAAGTATTTTTAGCTTTTTCCTTTGCTGCCAGCAGTTCATCCACACCGACTTTGATTTTGGAAACATTTTCCGAAATCTGGGAGATCAGGCTCAATTGTTCTTTTGCTAAAGATCGGAATTCCTTATCACCAAAAATTTCTTTTAAACCTTTCACATTTTCGATCAGTCTGTTCTGATAATTGAGCGCTGCCGGAATGATGTGGTTTCTGGCAATATCGCCTAAAACCCGTGCTTCAATATCGATCACTGTGGAATATTTTTCCAGCTTGATTTCGTTTCTCGCCTCGAATTCTCTGTGGGAATATATTTTAAGCTCTTCGTAAAGCTCGGTGAATTTTTTATTAAGTTCGTTTTTCAAAGCTTCCGGAGTGGTTTTCAGATTGTTGAGTCCCCGTTTTTTCGCTTCTTTTGCCCAATCGTCAGAATATCCGTCGCCTTCAAACATAATATTTTTGGATTGTTTGATGTATTCGCGGAGAACATTAAAAATCGCCTCATCTTTTTTAAGACCTTTCTTTTCGATTAAACTGTCCACCTCATTTTTGAAGACCTTTAATTGTTTTGCCATAATCGCGTTCATCACAATCATTGGCTCGGCACAGTTCGCGGAAGAGCCGACTGCGCGGATCTCAAATTTATTTCCGGTAAAAGCGAATGGGGAAGTTCTGTTTCTGTCGGTATTATCCAGAAGAATTTCCGGAATTTTTCCGACTACGTTCAGTTTCAGTTCTGTTTTTTCTTCAGGTGAAAGCTTTCCGTCGGTTACTTTTTCCAGCTCTTCCAAAACCCTGAAAAGCTGACTTCCGATAAATGCGGAAATAATTGCAGGAGGCGCTTCATTCGCTCCCAATCGGTGATCATTGCTTGCAGAAGCGATCGAAGCTCTCAGCAAATCTGCATAATCGTGAACCGCTTTTAAAGTATTCACAAAGAAAGTAAGAAATTGTAAATTTTTCTTAGGATTTTTCCCCGGACTCAAAAGATTTTCTCCGGCGTCAGTGGATAGTGACCAATTGTTGTGCTTTCCGCTTCCGTTCACTCCGGCAAACGGTTTTTCGTGAAACAAAATATGGAAATGATGCTTGTGCGCCACTCTTGCCATTACATCCATCAACAAGGAATTGTGATCTACGGCAACATTGGCTTCCTCAAACATCGGCGCAAGCTCAAACTGGTTGGGCGCGACTTCGTTATGTCTTGTCGTAACCGGAATTCCGAGCTTCATACATTCGATTTCCAGTTCTTTCATAAAATTCATCACTCTTGTAGGAATTGATCCGAAATAGTGGTCATCCAGTTGCTGTCCTTTTGCGGGAGAATGCCCTAAAAGCGTTTTTCCCGTTAAAACCAGATCCGGTCTGGACTGATACAAGGCGGTATCCACCAGAAAATATTCCTGTTCCCAGCCTAAAGTCGGGGAAACTTTTGTTACGTTTTTATCAAAATAAGCTTTGCAGACTTCGGTTGCGGCTTCATCTACGGCATTCAATGCTTTCAGAAGCGGCGCTTTATAATCCAGCGTTTCTCCGGTATAGGAAATAAAAATGGATGGAATACAAAGCGTAGTTCCCATAATAAAAGCCGGCGATGTAGGATCCCAAGCTGTATATCCTCTTGCTTCAAAAGTATTCCGGATTCCGCCGTTCGGAAAAGAAGAAGCGTCCGGTTCCTGCTGGATCAGCATTCCGCCGCTGAATCTTTCAATAGCTCTTCCGCCTTCAATCGGAGTGAAAAAAGAATCGTGCTTTTCTGCAGTTGCTCCTGTTAATGGCTGAAACCAGTGTGTATAATGCGTTACGCCTTTCGACATTGCCCAGTCTTTCATTGCTACGGCAACCTGATCGGCGATGTGGCGCTGGATTTTTGTTCCTTTTTTTATCGCATCCATAATGGAATTGAAGGCTTCTTTGGTTAAATATTCTCTCATCGTTTCCTCGGAGAATACATTTTGGCAGAATAATTCTGACAATTTTACGGGAACATCCACGAAATTATCTTTTCTGTAATTCCGGAAAGGGAGTTCTGCGAGTGCTTTAAATCTTAATATTGACATTGGTGATAATTTTGGGGGCTAAATTACGAAAAATATATTTAAAAATAAAAATACTTAAAAAAATTAGGGGGTATTAATTTTATTTTTTATTAAAATTTAATTTTACGATATGTTTTTATAGGGTTGATTTGTTTTATCATTATTTTATTTGAATTGCATTCTGACTCCCAACTTCCATCTTCCCGCTTCCATCTTCCAAAAATTTTAATTATTTTTACTTCATATTTTATCAATGTGAATCGAAAATTGCTTCTTTATTTCATCCTTTTTTCAGGAATGCAATGGTGTTTTGCCCAGCAGAACACAGAATTCCGTTTGGTGAAAGAATATTACGATTCCCAAAGGATCAACCTGCTGAATGCTTTCAAAAAAGAAGCGCAGAACAACCGAAACACGATTCAGCTGGAAGAAATGAAAAACGATTTTTCAGAATTTATGACTAAAATGGACAGCATTCAGAATGTAGCTTCCATCGGCGCTTTGATCAGGGTGAAAAACAGGGAAGATCTGGAACGTATCGCTCAAAAAAAGAATTCCGGCTATCAGGATGTTTCCGATACCATTTCTCTGGAAATTCCGGCAGAATATCCGGGCGGAATCAATACTCTTCGGAAACAGGTGGCGGAATTATTTTATTTCGATGCCTTGCTTTCGGATATCTCAAAAATATCAGCCGATATTTATTTTGTGGTGGAAAAAGACGGAAGCATTTCCACCGTTCGTGCTGCTGGAGATAATTCCGTATTCAACCGGCAGGCGGAAATCGCGGTTTATATGCTTCCCGAAAAATTTTCCCCTGCAACGCTGAACGGCGAAAAAGTGCGTTACAGCTATCGTATTCCTCTAACAATGAAATTTGAGCAATGATGAGAACCAAGAAGATCATTACCATTTTGATTTTCGTTTCCTGCGCTTTTGTAACCGCACAGCAAACGAAAAACCTTCGTATTATTAAACAAAAATATGAGCAGCAGGAAGCTGATTTTCGTAAAAAATGCGCGGAAGACACTGTAAAAGTAGCTTCTAAGCAAGCCAGAACAGAAATGATGCTGTATTGTAATAAAGAGCTTAAAAAAATGAAAGTCGCTGAAAATCAGGAAAATCTTGCCGAGCTTTCCCTGATAAAAAAGAATGGAACCGGAAATTTTATTCAGGCGCCCGAAGCTGATACTTCAGACCAGAAAGGCGATGCTAAGCCACAATATCCGGGCGGAAGCACTGCTTTTCAAAATGAAATTGCGGAAAATTTTTATTTCGGCGGAGTGCAGGGAACGGGAACACAAAAATGTATTGTTGTTTTAACTATTGAAAAAGACGGCAGTATCAGCAATGTAAGAGCAGAAGGTGAAAATGAATCTTATAACAGGCAGGCGGAACTGGCGGTGTATCTCACCACACAAAAATGGAGCCCGGCAAGAAGCGGAGGAGTACCGGTAGAATATGAAATGAAAATTCCATTGACAATGACGTTTCAGTAAATGGCAAGGCAAAGACTGAGACAAAAGCTGAGATAATACGAATATAAATTAGGATAAACTTTGAACAGCGAAATATTACATCTTAATCATTTAACTTTAATCCTACCTAAGGAATTGTTAACCTCTCAACCTTTGCCTATACCTCAACCTCTATCTATTATCTATGTTTACCGACGAATATTTTATGAAACTCGCTCTTCAGGAAGCGGAATATGCTCTGGAAAAAGATGAAGTTCCGGTTGGCTGTATTGTGGTTTTTGATAACCGGATTATTACAAGAGCGCATAATCTTACCGAAACCTTAAACGATGTTACCGCCCACGCAGAAATGCAGGCGATCACTTCCGCAGCCAATTTTCTGGGCGGAAAATATCTGCAAAACTGTACGCTTTATGTTACGCTCGAACCTTGCGTAATGTGTGCCGGAGCATTGAGCTGGTCGCAGATTTCTAAAGTGGTGATCGGAGCAAGAGACGAGCACCGCGGTTTTATTAATAAAGATCTTTCGCTTCATCCGAAAACGGAAATCGTAACAGGTGTTATGGAAAATGAATGTTCTGCAATCATAAAAAGCTTTTTTAGGAATAAAAGATAGAAAATAACGCTGAATTATGCTTAAAAAGAATATTCTGAATATTATTTTGGTGACTGCCGTTTTTATTTTCGGCATTCTGATGCTCAATACCATTCTGCAATATTCCACTTTTGAAACCAATATCGGTTTCCTGAAATTTAAGCAGGCTGTGGTTGGAAATAAATACTGGATGCTGTTTTTCTATATTCATATTTTTTCTATTACGTTTTGCCTTTTTGCAGGATTGACGCAGTTTTCGAGCCTGTTTATGAAAGAAAACCGCAGACTTCACGGAATCATCGGAAAGCTCTATGTTTACAACATTCTTATCATCAATGTTCCGGCGTGTTTTTTTCTGGGTTTGTTTTCAAACGGCGGACTTATCGGGATTTCGGGGTTTCTGGTTCAGGATTTTTTGTGGGCGTATTTTACTTTGTCGGCGGTACTGTTTATTCAAAAAAAGAATATTCCGGCTCACAGAACATCTATGATTTTCAGCTATTCCGTTACGGTAACTGCTATTACATTCAGAATTATTAAGAATATATTCTATAATGAAAATATTTTTTCCTATCAGCTTTTTTACGGATTAAATGTCTGGATTTCCCTGCTGCTGAATCTGGGAATCGCCTATTTTATTGTGAAAAAATTACCGCTGAAAAGTGATTGTATTAAAGAAAATAATAACTACGGCAGCGAAACACAAACCGAAGCTTAATACAAAAACCAGTGCATCAAGAATTTGATGGCTGCTGCTTTTACGGGTGTATCTTTTAAAAAATTTCATTGAAAGATAGGCGATCGCACCGCAAAATAATACTACGAACAGAAATAAAAGAAGTAAGATGCCCATCGTTTTCAGGTTTTAGAATTAGAGTTTAAATATAAAAATTTTCACTGAGATTATTCCGCACTTTCTACGGAAAAATGAAACAGCGGTTTCAAAGCATTCATTTTTTTCCAGTTCTGTTCTTTCGCGGTTAATTTTTGCCCGTCAAAATCAAGCTGCAAAATACTGTCTTTTTTGGAATAAGAAAATCCGGCTTCTTTCTTTTTCCCCGAATAATCTTCCAGAATAATCTTCCTTTCCGGGATATTTAAATTGTAATGAAAATCCTTTGTCCGCTCATTTTTGTCCATTAAGATCAGATATTGATTTTTGTGAAAAAAAACATACTGAATACCGGAAGAATCCGAAACTTTGAAAACTCCGTGAAGAAAAGGCCTTTCCGCATTATCGTCATTAAAATTTCCGGAATGGAAATAGGGCAGTAAAATTCCCGCCAAAGCCAGTCCCAGAACTGCTGTTTTGGAAAATACAAAGAACGGGCGGATCTTCGGTTGATGAAAAAAGGAAAAACCGTTTAATTGTTCCGGTTTTTTCAGAATTAAAAAGCTGTAGATTCTGGAAATATCATCTTTCAAAACAAATAAGGTCATCAAAAATAAAACCGATGAAAACAGCTTTACGGAAATATCAAAACCGAGATTGATGAATATAATATTCAGAAAAATTCCGGCAGAAACAAGCAATCCCGGCACTTTTGTCTTTCTGAAAAACAGAAGTATTGCTGCAAAAATCTCTGAAATACCTGTCAAAACAGAATAAACACGTGAAGTTCCCATCGTGCTCCAAAACAAAATATCCTTATCCAGATTTCCGAAACGGCTGTACAAAATATTCGGTTCCGGAAGATAGAACTGCGCTTTGAATACTTTATCGAATCCGTATTTCAGCAGAATAACAGCAAGGTAAATGCAGAGAATTTCTTTAACCGTTTCGTTGAATTTAAAAGAATATTTCTTTGAAATAAAAAGTGAAACAAGAAAAGAAACGACCAAAAGAATTCCCGTCAGTATCCACATTGACAAGCTGTCCGAAGAAAAATCCACACGAATATTTTCTTCACCTAAAAATTTAGTTGAAATATATTCCGTGAAATTCCCGAACAGAAACTGCGATATCTTTTGCTGAAAATTCCCTAAAAAATCCAGCGGAAAAAACAGAATGAAAAGCAGGAAAAAGCAGCTTGCAAAAACCTGAAATCTAATTTTCACTTTTCTTCAGGCTTCGTTTCCAACTGTACAATCCCGACAAACCGGAAACCATTAAGATTCCTAACAAAAGTCCGCTTTTGGATTTTTCTTTTTTCTCTTTTTGTGGTTTTTCAGTTTCGTTTTTTAGGTTTATATAGGTTTTATTTTCCGGATTGTATTTCAGATAAACGGTGGAGCTATCGGGTTCTAGATAACAACCGCAACTTTTATTTTTCATTAATTCTTCTTTTACCGTTTGTTCTATATTGTTGCGTTTATAAAAATTTTCAGATTTCTTTTTTGAGGGATTTTCTATCTTAAGTGTATCCACATTTCTTTTGTCCAGATTGAACCTTCCGCTTCTCGAAATCACAAATGCTTTATCATTTTCAATAATCACAGAATCTATTTTCCCTTGAATAGCAGGAAGTCCCAAATTAGAAAAATTGGCATCAAATTTATCTTCGGAAACAGCTTCGGTAAAATGGTTCATATTTCCGCCGTGGCTTTTGTAGGCAATGAGCTTTGTCTGTGAAAAAGCACTAACACCGGAAAGGCATAAAAAAAGTAGGGCTGAGTTTTTCATAGGATTATTATTTTGGATATATAGATAGAACCTTTCCCTGAAAGTTAAAAACAGCCGTTAATTTTTGCATATTTTTCCAAACCTGATGGGTTTCTTAAACCTGTCAGGTTTTTTCAGAATAATTTTTAACTAAAACTTTCAGGATTTGAAAAAAACGCCCGGAATTTTATCAAAGCTAATTTTCGCAGGTGATATTGAAAACAGCGGTTTTACTTTTCTTAAAATCCGGTTTGGCAGGTTTTAATGGAATGTTTTTGTATTTCCAAAGTACATTGAAATTGTGGTAATCATCATCCTTTTCGGTTTCGCGCTGTTCTTTGGCGGTGTAAGTTTCTTTAGAAGCGTCGTAGTCGTAATTGTATTTCAGAAACTCTTTTTCATCGAATTTTTCATCATTATCAAAAATACCGTAAGAAATGAAATTATATCCTTTTGTGATAACAAGATCTTCACGCGGAGCGGTTTCTATCCGGGAAAGATAATTTTCAATTTCTTTCAGCTCATCGTTTTTAATATTTTTTCTTTCCGAAGTGGGATCTTGGGAATATTCAAAAAAAAGCCGGTTGTTTTCCAGCTTTGCCCGAAAAGGTGGAATGCGTGATCGCGAGGAATAATACATCACAATAAAATCGTTATATTCAGGGATTTCTGCAATGTAGGATTGTTCTTTTGCTGTTCCGTTTTCAGGCAAAAAACAACTCAAAACGATATTTTTAAAAGAATTTTCGAAAATATTCAGCAACGGATAGGGCAGACAATTGGCGTCTTCCGAAAGAACAGGCTGCAATCCGTTTTCAGTGTTTCCTATGAAAGCATCTTCATTGATATCAAAATTACTGAACATTATTTTGGTTCCTTTCACATTATCACTGAACCTTCCGTAAACTTCAAAAGGAGATTCTGCCGTGAAAGGCGTAAATGTGATGATATTTTCGGAATTTATGTTCCATTTTCCTGCAATCATTTGTCCGAAAGTGAACATTGCAAAATGTTGATCTTCAAGCAAAAACCAATTGTATCCGCCATCGTCCGGATTTCCGGAACTCTCGTGATAGCTTCCCGGAACTTTGGTTTGCCCGAAAGCAAAGATCTGAACAAATACGGAAAAAATAAAAAGAGTTTTTTTCATAAAGACAAAATTATTTTACAGATCCCTTCCCAGAAAATACAGTCCTTTCAGTGTATGAAGCCTGTCCCCGATATGGATTTTATTAGTTAAAGGCTTGTAAACGTGAGAAACTCCGCCTGTTGCTATCACGAAACAATCGTCTTGAACTTCATCGTTGATCCGGTCGATAAAACCTTCCACCATTCCGAGATAGCCGTAAACCATTCCGCTCTGCATACACGAAACAGTGTCTAATCCGAGAACGGATTTCGGCTTTACCAGCTCGATTTCTGGAAGCTGAGCTGTATCGTGGATCAAGCTGTTGAGAGAGGTTACAATTCCCGGAGCGATGATTACGCCTAAAGTTTCGCCGTTTTCATCAAGACAACTTGCGGTAAGCGCTGTTCCGAAATCGAGAATAATTTTCTTTTTTCCCGGGTAGAGATTGTGGGCGGCAACCAGATTGGCGTAAATATCGGTTCCCATTTGCCTGGATTTGGGAACGACACCGGATTTTGTACTTCTGTCCACAATTACAGGTTCTGTATTGTGAATTCTTTTAATCGCGCTTCGCACAACCATTGTTAATTGCGGGACAACAGAACCGATAATTACTTTTTCAATATCCTGAACATCAATTTTGTAGGTCTGATAAAGCATCAGAAACTGAACGTACAATTCATCCGTAGTTTTGTAAGGCTTTGTATTCAGTACCCACGAAATATCGCAGTTGTCGTCATTAAAAAGTCCGAAACGGATGTTGGTGTTGCCGATGTTTATTACAATGGAGGTCATTTTTTGTTTGAGGTTTGAGATTGAAAATTGAGAGTTTGAAATGGTTTGATTTTGTTTGAATTTCAAATTCTCCAAACCGTCTTCCGTACTTAATTCATTTGTTTCTTGAATCTTTTGCCTTGTTTCTTTTTCATTTCACTTCCACCATATTATCCGCCGGATTCACATCCGCCAGTCTTTTGGAAAAATCTATTCCCAATGCGGAAAGCTGTGATTTGATATAAGGAATGGTAAAGGTGTATTCTTTCTGTGTCCACGCCCAATAATCCAATGTTTTGAAATCGCCGTAGATATCTTTGTTTTTCCACGTATGCGTCATATTCATCGGGATTTGATAGGAAATAATTTTATTGTCTTTCGTTAAAACTGAAAAATCGACCGGCATCGGAATTTCGCCTTTGTTTTCCAGAGTTATAGTGGTGGATTCTTTTCCGTACACTACATTTTTCACAGCGTAATCGATGGTTTTGGTGGTATTCAGCCAGTAATGATTGAACCATTTCAGGTCCATCCCGGAAACTTTTTGTGCAATATGCAGGAAATCGCGGTCTGTCGGATGCTTCAGCTTCCACTGTTCAAAATATTCCTTCATTACGAGCGACAGATTTTGTTCACCCATAATATATCCTAACTGAACCAGATACATTTCTCCTTTAATATAAGTGGCATAAGTATAAGCAGTTCCGTTGTCGTGATGATCGCCCAGCCAAACAGCAGGTTCTTCAAGACCGCTTTTTGTAAAACGAACATAAGCGTTTATCGCATCCACAAAAGGATTGGGTTGAGGTTTTTCGGACGGAAAAAGCCGGCTCATCACATAATCTTCGGCGTATTGCGTAAAACCTTCATCCATCCACGGACGCATTGGTTCGTTGGTTGCCAGAATCTGCTGAAACCACGAATGCGAACCTTCGTGAAACATCAGTCCGCAAAGATTTTCTACGGAAGCCGCTTCTCCGAGAATCATTGTGCACATTCCGTATTCCATTCCACCGTCTCCGCCCTGAATAAAAGAATAAGTAGGATAAACATACTTTCCGAAAGCAGCGTTCATCAGCTGATAATATTTGATAATATAAGGTTTAGCTTCTTCCCAGGCTGTTGTTTTTTCGTTTTTCTGATAAACAAGATATACTTTCGGACCATCCAGAACTGTGAAAGTTTCCACGGAATAATCTCTGTCTGCAGCCCATGCAAAATCCAGAATATTTTTGGCTGTCCAGTGCCAGGCTGCTTTGTTCTGATCATCCGCTTTTACGGAAGCAGAAGCTTCGTAACCTTTTACATCAAAGGGATTTTCCAGTTTTCCGCTGGCTCCGATCACATACTCTTTATCAATTTTAATATTGATATCAAAATCCGCAAAAGGTGCGTGAAATTCTCTTCCCACATAATCGAAAGTTGCCCATCCGTCGTAATCGTATTCCGCGATTTTCGGATACCATTGTGTCATCGTCATATCAATTCCTTCTTTGTTGTTTCTTCCGCTTCTGCGAATCTGCATCGGAATATTGGCATCCCATTCCATCGTGAATGTTGTGGAAGAATTCGGCTTTACCGGTGTATCCAGATAGACTTTCATCACGGTTTCCTGAATCTCAAATTTCAGATTCTTTCCGTTTTGCTTGATCCAGTGGATATTCTGGCTTCCCTCTTCATCCTTAGGAATGGAAGCAAGGCGCGAAACTCCGTCTTTCTGCAATCTTCCGTCTCCGTTTTTTCCCTGATTCTGTACCCGCTGATCCATCATCGACCCGGCTTTGAAAGCATTCCAGTACAAATGAAAATACACGACTTTCAGCTCGTCGGGAGAATTATTGGTGTAAGTTAAAGTCTGGTCGCCTTTGTAGGTGAAATTGGCGGCATCCACATCAATATTCATTTTGTATTTCGCATATTGCTGATAGTAAGCGTTTTGCTGTGCGGAAAGCATTGAGAACAGAACAATAAAAATTCCGAAAAAACCTTTATTCATTGTAGAAAAATTTTTAGAAGCCGAAAGATAAGGATTTTAAATAATTTGTGAATGATGAAGATATAAATGTTGAATTGATTTAAATTCAATTCTCAATTTTACAAAAAAGAAATCCCCAGAATTTAAAAACCCTTTCAGAGTTCAAAACTCTGAAAGGGTTACATACATTATGAAACAAAAAACCTCCGGAATTTTCCGGAGGTTTTCATCTGATTTATTCTACGCTTTGTTTTTCTTTTTCGGTTTCGCCAATTAGTCCATCTTTGGCTTCGTTCAGTTTCAGGACAACGGTTTCGCCTTCGCTGAATTGTTTATTGACAAGCATTTCTGCCAGCAAATCTTCAATATATTTCTGGATAGCACGTTTCAGAGGTCTTGCTCCGAAATCTTTGTCCCAGCCTTTTTCGGAAATGAAATCTTTGGCTTCATCGGTCAGTTCCACTTTATAGCCCAATTTTTCTAATCTTCCGTAAAGTTTGGACAGTTCCAGATCGATAATTCTTCGGATATCGCTTTGTTCCAGGTTGTTGAAGATGACGATGTCGTCAATTCTGTTCAGGAATTCCGGAGAGAACGCTTTTTTCAGAGCGCTTTCAATCGTGCTTCTGGCTCTCGCATCGGAGGTGGTTTTCTTTGCAGAAGTTCCGAATCCTACTCCGTCGCCGAAATCTTTCAAATCCCGTGTTCCGATGTTGGAAGTCAGAATGATAATGGTATTTCTGAAATCGATTTTTCTTCCCAAAGAATCGGTAACGTGACCTTCATCCAAAATCTGAAGCAGAATATTGAAAACATCGGGATGCGCTTTTTCAATTTCATCTAAAAGCACAACAGCATAAGGTTTTCTTCTTACCGCTTCCGTTAATTGTCCGCCTTCTTCGTAACCAACGTATCCGGGAGGCGCACCAACCAATCTGGATACGGCGAATTTTTCCATATATTCACTCATATCGATACGAATCAGCGCTTCATCGGAATCGAATAATTCTCTCGCCATTACTTTTGCCAATTCGGTTTTACCGACTCCGGTTGTTCCGAGGAAAATAAATGTTCCGATCGGGCGGTTCGGATCTTTCAGTCCGGCTCTGTTTCTTTGAATGGCTTTTACCACTTTTTTCACAGCGTCTTCCTGTCCGATCACTTTTCCGTTCAGCTTATCGTCCATTTGCGCGAGTTTGTCCAGCTCGTTTTTGCCGACTTTAGTAACGGGAACTCCGCTCATCATCGAAACCACTTCCGCTACATTTTCTTCGGTTACGGTTTCTTTTTTCTCTTTTACATTTTTGTCCCATTCTTCCTGAGCCACCTGCAATTCACGCTGTAAACGCTCTTCTTCGTCTTTCAGCTTTCTTGCTTCGAGGTAATCCTGCGCTTTTACGGCTTTTTGTTTGAGTTCCTTTATCTCTTCGATTTTCTTTTCGTTTTCGATGATTTCATTCGGAACTTTCATATTTTTGATATAAACACGTGAGCCTGCTTCGTCCATTGCGTCGAGCGCTTTGTCCGGTAAAAATCTGTCCGTGATATATCTTGCCGTTAAATTGACACAGGCATTAATGGCTTCATCGGTATAATGTACGTTGTGATGTTCTTCGTATTTATCTTTGATCTGATGCAGAATCTGAATCGTTTCCTCAATGGAAGTCGGCTCTACCATTACTTTCTGGAAACGTCTTTCCAAAGCGCCGTCTTTCTCGATATATTGTCGGTATTCATCTAAAGTTGTCGCACCGATGCACTGGATTTCGCCTCTTGCCAAAGCAGGTTTGAACATATTGGAAGCATCTAAGCTTCCGGTAGAACCTCCTGCTCCCACAATCGTATGCAGTTCGTCGATGAAAAGGATGACATCACGGTTTTTTTCGAGTTCCGTCATTATCGCTTTCATTCTTTCTTCGAATTGTCCACGGTATTTTGTTCCGGCAACCAAACTTGCCAGATCCAGAGTGATCACTCTTTTATTGTAAAGAACTCTCGATACTTTTTTCTGATGAATTCTCAAAGCCAGACCTTCTGCAATCGCAGATTTTCCAACGCCCGGCTCTCCGATCAAAAGCGGATTGTTCTTTTTTCTTCTCGATAAAATCTGCGAAACTCGTTCGATTTCTTTTTCACGACCGATCACGGGATCGAGTTTTCCGTCTTTTGCCAAAGTGGTCAAGTCTCTTCCGAAATTATCCAGAGTCGGGGTTTTACTTTTTCCTGTTCCGAGATTTCCCGTTGGTTTCCGCATCTGGCTGTATTCTTCTCTTTCATCGTCTTCATCGTAAGCGCTCATTTTCGGAGCCTGACCGGAATTTTTCAGCATCGTCTGATATTCCCGGGAAACTTTTTCGTAATCCACATCGTAGGCTTCGAGAATATTGGAAGTAGGATCTTCCTGCTTGTACAGAATTCCCAATAACAAATGTACGGTATTGGTTTCCGAACCCTGATATTGTCTGCATTCCAGCTGTGCGCGTTTTACCGCCTGATCCGCCATTTTTGTAAAAGAAATATTGGCGGCTTCTTCGGTAATGATATTGATTCCGGAAGTATTCAGAGTTTCGATTTTTCTTCTGATCTGCGTTAAATCCGCTTTAAGATTCTGTAGAATTTCTCTCGCCGAATTATCGGTCTTAATGATTCCCAGGAGCAGATGTTCGGTATTCAGAAATTCGCTTTTCAGTCTCTTTGCTTCATTTTTACTCAGTTTGAGAACATTGCTCAAACCGTCTGAAAATTTATAATCCATAATAAATCTCTCAATATTTAAGTAAAGGTAGGAATTTACCTTTAACCGGAATCAAATTTACAAATAGTTTACCAAAAATAATCTATGACTTTATGGCAGATTTGCGGAGAAAAGTCGGAAAGTCCGTAAAGACCGGAAGTCGGAAAGTTTTTTGAGATATCAAATCTCTGGGGCAAAAATTCTCAAAATCCCAGAATAAGCGGAAGTTCCTCTTTTTTAAACTGGATTTTCACAAAACATTCATCACCGTTGTTTCCGTAAAAAAGGTAGAGAAAACGGGACAGTTTTTCTTTTTCGGATGGCGTTATCGTGGAAAAAGAGTTCATCAGTTTATTATCATTTTTCAAAAACAAAAAACTATTTTTTTCCGGAAGAAATTTTTCAATATAATTGTTTTTTGAAGTAATTGAAATTTGATTTCCCGATTCCGAAATTGTATTTGGCTGAAAAGGAATTTTTGTGAATTCTCCTTTCTTTCCGATCCATTTTTTCTGATAAAAATAATCCATTGTTTTTTCAGGATTAGAAGATTTCAGAAGAATGGAATATTTCGGCTGAATAATATTCTGATAGCTTATTTTTTCAACTTCATTGTAATTATCATCATATTCGTATGTGATAATTGTATCGCGGACTTCCTTAATTTTTGATGTAATGTTTAGGGAAGACAACGAAAGTGAATCCCAATTTTCATTATGGAAAAACGGTGCGATTTTTTTTATGTTTTCTTCATCGAATTGAAGTTCAAAAAAACGGTTTCTTTTCTCTAATTGTGAAATAAGCGCTCCGAAATTTTCCTTAAAATTTTCACTGTGAATCGTGATTTCACTTTCACCGATTTTGACAGGAAAAATGCTGACTTTTTCCGGATGAAAAATCACAAAACTTCCGTGTGAATATCTGGAAAGTTCAGAAGCATTAAAAATAGGTTTCGGATTTCCCGAAAGCATCTGTGAAGTGAGCTTTTGGAATGCAGAAACACCTGAGATTTTTCCGGTTTTTACGAGGCATTTTTCATCAATAATTTTTATGGAAATATTATTTTTAGCAAAAATATCTTTTCCCTGTTTACTGAATTTTTCCTGTTTCAGAAAATGGAGAAAAAGATTCTTATCTGAGAGTTCAATAACGCAATACCAATCGGTAATTGCTGAATTTTTTAGATGAAAAATCTGCAAAAAATCTGGGATTTTTATTCCTGAATCTTTCAGCTTGATTTTTTCGGATTTATCTTTTTTTTCTCCTAACCATTCCGACGGATGCAGAAGAAACTGATGCAGATAATGCCGCGAAACATTTTTCACATCCACCAGAAGCGCCATATCGGCATTTTCGGGAATGTATTTCAGTTCCTTGTTTTTGTGAAAAAGCAGAAAATAAACCGCTCCTGCAAGAGCAAGAAAAATCAGCAGAAGCGAAAATTTTTTCTTCATTTACAAAATGCCTTTTGTTATTTTATTGGCTTCATCCATTTTGTACAGCATTTCCATAAGATCGAAAAAGTACATCAGACTATTTTCCGAATCGGATTTGATATCATAGCTGAATTCCGTTTGTACATTGTCCTGTTTCGCTTCAGCTTTGAAAGAAAGCTGTCCCATATTTTTCCGCAGAAAATTAAACATTTCCCTGTCGTTGCTGTCTTTGAATTCGGCTTCCAGACCGACTACGATTTTCTGAACATTCACTTTTCCGGATATCGCGTATTTTTCGGATTCTTTCGCCCATTTTCTGGTGTCTGCAGTCTGATTTCCGGCGAAAATATTTTCTTTGGAAGTCGTAATGTACACAATGCCGTCTTTCACCGTAAAAAAGATATTGGAAAACGGGCTGCTTTCTTCCTGTTTAACCAGATAAAAATCGCCGTCTTTCAGGAAATCCTCTTTCGTTTTCTTGTTGGAAGCCAGCATATCAAAAAGGCGGTTCCAATAGCCTTCGTTTTCTGTAAGAAATGCGAAAGTAAAATCCGGAACGGCAACATCTTTGGTTTTCTTTACTTCCGTTTCGTTGTATTCGTCGTCGTATTCATATTCCGTGTAATCCACTTTTTTGGTGGACATTTTGTTAAGGACAAACAGCGCATTTCCGGGAGCGATCTTTGAAATGGCTTTTTCGTCCAGAATGATTTTCACGGATTCTACAGCGAGGTCAATTTCTTTCTGATATTTATCGTTCTCGCCCATACTTCTGATCAGTTCATACATCGTATCGAAACTTTTGTAGCCGTCGATATTCAGAGCGTAATATCCGATGCTTTTATCTGAAATCAGCTTTGAAAGCTTTCCGGTTCTTTTTCCTTTATACATTTCGGAAATGGTTTTCTGTACCTGCGGATTTTTATTTCCGGAATTGCTTACCAAACGAACTTTATCCTTATCGAAGTACAGGTTAAAAGAAGATTCGTTATCATACAATCGGGTAAAATAATTCTGCCATCCGTAGATTTTGCTCATACTTCCGTAAGCTCCGTTCTTCATTAGATTTCCGTAATCGGTGTAGATGAAAACATCGGCATTGGGATCACGAAACCGTAGCTTTTCTTTTGGAACATTAATGTTGAAACCGGATTTAAAAATCTCATCAAAGCTTTCCTCAACAAGAGCCTTTTTTATCTTAAAGCTTTCAATGTCCATAGAATCCAGCTGTTTCTGATAATCCTGAGCATATTCATCATCTTGATAATCATCATAATCCTGCTCTTCGTCTTCATTCGGAAGTGCGGAATTATCTTCCGGCTTTTCTTCGGGATATTTGTGGTTTTTTTCTAAATATTTGATATCGGATTCCGCTTTTTTGATTTTTGCCTGATAATCCTGAACATTTTTTTTATAATATTCGATATCCTCTTTCAGATATTCAATTTCTTCCTTATAATCAAAAGGAACGGCTTCTACAGGAGCTTCGGCGATATAAGCGCTGTCAATGGCAACAGCTGCACTATCCACAACCGCAACTGCGGAATCAACAGCAATATCGTCTTCCCATTTGTACGGTTTGGAATAGGTGATCATTTTCAGAACCGCGTGTTTTCCGTCCCACGCAACAAAGGTTTCCTTGTCCAGACTTACATAGGAATAATTGCTTTTTTGAGTTGCTTCCAGACCTTCTTTTTTAATAGAATTCACAAAACTTTCAAACTTTTCATTATTATCCAAAGTGAAATGTGCAGTGTAGGAAGTTACGGAATCGTTTACTGTTGCGTAATGATACTGCGTTCCGTCGTATTTGATTCCCGTTTTGGAATAATCGTTCCACGAGTTTTTCTTGTCTTTATCTTTGGTAACTTCTAATAAGATCGGATTGAATTTTTCCCAGTTGATTTTTTTGTTGAGCGCATTTCCGTTGATCTCCATATAGAACATCGTGTTTTGCGGAAGCGGAAGGCTGTTTTGTGCAAAAACTGCAGTAATGCAGAATGCGAGTACAAGTGAAAAATACTTTTTGAGTAGAGAATGTTTCATAATATTAGTTGAGGCTGACCGAATTTTGTAATTGTTTTTTCTGAAGAATAAAATCAAGGATATTTCCCTCTAATTTAAGCGCTTTTTTGTTGGGAGAAATACTGTAGGAAGAGTTGCTCTGCGATTTTACGGTATTGTCGAACTGCATCACGGAAGTGTATTTCGCATTGTTGAAAACCTCTTTATCCGCTTTGCTCAGTTTTTGATAATCGGTTTTAAAAGTATCGAACTTATTCTTCGCGAAGATTTTTCCCGAATAGCTGTACAATTGCGTAGGAACCATTTTTCCGATAATTTTTTTGTCTTTCAGCTTTTCGAGTCCGGAATTGATGTTTTCAATTTTTTTGAAATTGCAGCTCAGTCTGATGATATAATTATTGAAATCGAAAGAGGTTCTCACATCGCTGATTCCCGGCGTATTTCTGAAAACCGCCGCCGCTTCCTGAACTTTCTTTTCGATTTCGGATTTCGACGGGACTTTCTTTCCGTTTACCGTTTCCATTTTCGATATGGATTCCAGTCTTGTTTTGCTTTTGCTCGCATTCAGAATCAGGGAATATTCGCCGCTTCCGTCCGCTTTGAGGTGAATTTTGTCGATAATATCGAAGCAGCTTGTGAGCGAAGTTAAAATCAGAAACACGAAAAAGTATTTCAAAATCATTTTCATAAACGGATATGTTTTTTGCAAATATAATTGTTTTTATGCCACCTTGCATCTTGCAATTTGCACCTTGCATCCCGTTCAAATTCTTCCTTTCAGAAAATCCTGCCGAAGATCTTCATCAAGTTTTTCAATCGCATATCGAAGCGAAGTTCTCGGCATTGTTTTGTAATGTTCTTTCAGAAAATCCAGAAGTTCTTTTTCGTTCTTTTTCCCTGTTTCGCGGAGAAGCCAGCCGTTGGCTTTGTGCATCAGATCGTGGGAATGATGCAGGTTTTTCAATGCAAATTCTTTCGTTAGATCAAATTTTCCTTTTTTGATATAAAACATCGTGCCGACGATTGCGATGCGTTTTTCCCACATATTATCAGAATCGGAAAGTTTCCGCAGGATTTCGGGTTTCTCATTTTCAAAGCAATATTTTCCTAAAATTTTGTAGCAGGACAAATCCACCAGATCCCAGTTGTTGATGTATTTTGTATTTTCCAGATAAAACTGAACGATTTCCTCTTTTTCAGCAGGATGTTTACTTTTCTCGTATTTTGAAACTAATATTAGTAAAGCGGTCAGCCGATGTTCGTGGATTTTTGATGAAAGCAGTTCCTGCAATTCTTTCAAAGAAATTTTATCCTGAAATTCTTTTGCAATTTTTCTCTGATCCGGAACGGTAACGCCGATGAATTCATCGCCTTCACCATATTCACCTTTTCCGGTTTTGAAGAATTTCGGAAAAAATGCTGCCTTTTCCGGAATGGAAAGGAATTCGAGAGCGGTTTTTATTTCAGTGACAAATTTCAAATCCTGAGTTTTTTATAAAAATAATCATATAGTTTATAAACGAAATGACAAACGATGAAAAGCAGCAGCAGATAAAGAAAAATCCGCTCTCCGCGAAGCTGCATATCTTTAATACTGAATAATGAAAATTCCCTGAAAACTCCGTTCACCACGAAAAGAATCATTGAAATTTTCCCGATGTACAGCAGAATATTTGTCCAGAAAGAATTGAGATACGGTTTTAAAGTTTCTATTAAAAACAGGAAAATCAGCGTAATCGCAATGAATCCGAAAGGGAAAACAAATCCGTAAAACTGCGACAGAACATATACAAAGATACTGATGACAAACAGAAGAAAAGAGGGTTTTGTTTTTTTGTTCAAAGCAAAGAAAATTCCGAGGAATATTTCCGGAAGATGCCCGAAAATATTTCCGAAAAGATTGAATTCCGTATGGATGTCCACATAATACAACAAAGAAATCAGAATAAATGTTGCTGCGTAAATACTATAAATATTAAATTTTTTCACGATTTTATATAGAACCGGAAATGCGATGTAGAGCTGAACCATCAGTCCGAAAAACCAAAACGGACCGCTGATCATTTTGTACACATACGTATCTGAAAAACCGGAAACAGAAGTTCCCAGCAATACGATTTTTACGGCTGTTTTTTTCAAAGAATACAATTCTCCGAAATGGATGGTAAATATGATCTGGTAAATAATAATGCCGAACAGAAGCAGGAAATAAAGCTTTTTAAGCCTTTTAAGAAGATAATTCCGATAATTAAAAGACGAGGCATTCATCATTTGTATCGTAAGTCCGTAAGCGCTGATGAATATGAAAAGCTGAACTCCGTAGTGCCCGAAAAACGCAAAGATAGCGCTCATTGTTTCCGTCCAGCGTAAAGGATATAAATAATGCAGGAAAGTATATACATTCTGCTGAAGAAAATCACTCTCGTTTTCAATTCCGAAACCATCCTGCCAGTGAAGATAATTATGCAGAACAATAAGCATTATCGCAAAACCTTTGATAATGGCGGTATCGTTTTTGGTGAAATACGAGCCTGAATTCATAAATCGTTTTTATATTGATTCTCCGCAAAATAATTAATGAGCAGCTTCTTCTGCAATTTCCTGTTCTTCCGTTGCAATTTTCTTCGGATTCGCGACTTTTTCAATGGTAAGTCCCTGAACAATAATAGAAAATACGACAACGCAATACGTAATACTGATGATGATATCGCTGTAATCATTCTTCGGAATGGATAGCGCCAAAGCAATGGAAACTCCGCCGCGAATTCCGCCCCAAACCAGAACTTTCACGGTTTGCGGACTGAATCTTGTTTTGATGCTCATAAATTTCGTCGGGAAAAAAATGGCAATCCATCTCGCTGCCAGAACGATTAAAATACAAATTCCTCCTGCAACCAGATATTCATTTAAGTCTTTGATTAACAGCAGTTCAAATCCGATGAACAGGAACAGAACAGCATTCATAATCTCGTCGATCAGTTCCCAGAATTTTACTAAATAATCCTGCGTTTCGGATTTCATTTTGAACTGAACATTGAAATTCCCCATAAACAATCCGGCAGCAACCATTGCCAACGGTGCGGAAAAATGGAATTCGTGAGCAATCAGATAACCGCCCATTACTACGGAAAGCGTAATAAGAACGGAAATAATATAATCGTCCACTACACGCATCGCTCTGGAAGCGGAAAATCCTAAAAGAACGCCCAGAAGCAAACCGCCTCCTGCTTCTTTCAGCAAGAGCATAAAAATATTTTCAACCGTTAAATCCACTTCTTTTCCCACTGCCAATTGTAAAACCACCGCGAAAACTACAACTGCCATTCCATCATTGAAAAGCGATTCTCCGGCAACTTTTGTTTCTAAAGATTTGGTTACATTCGCTTTTTTCAAAATACTGAGAACGGCAACCGGGTCGGTCGGAGAAATCAAAGCTCCGAAAACCAGACAGTACAGAAAAGGGATTTTGATTCCCAGCAAAGGTAAAATATAATACACCCCGAAACCTACGGCAAAAGTGGAAATCACGACACCAACTGTCGCAAAAATAGCAACCGGAGCAAACTGTTCCCGCAGATCTTTGATGTTCACGTGAATTCCGCCCGCAAAAAGCAGGAAATTCAACATTGCTCCCATCAGAACTTCTGTAAAATCGAAATTTCCGATGAGGTCGTGCAGATGTCTCGTGACTCTGGGAAACATTGTTTCGCCGAACAAAACCAGAATGACCGAAACGATAATGGCGATCACCATAATTCCGATCGTGTTCGGAAGCTTCAGAACACGGTAATTGATGTAGGCAAAAAGCGATGCTAAAACAATTAAGGCTGAAAATGAATAATATAGTTCCATAAATTCTTGTTCAGGGTTTAAGGTTTAAAGTTTTGAGTTTTTTTAGTTGATGATTTTTTAAAAACTATTATTTCTGAAATGAGTCTTAAAATTTCTAAAATCAGCATTAGAACAAAAAAATCTCGTATTCGGGTTCTTGTATTTAAATTAATGAAAATATCCAAAAAGCCAAAAGATGAAATTGCTAAGAAAAGTCTTATTGGAAATTGAATAAAATTAATAATTAATCCCAATTTCTTTCTTTCAAATAACAAATATGCTGAAAAAATAAAAGATGAATAGACTATAATGTGTATATATTTTAAAAATGATTTATCAGCAATAACAAAATCAAAATTAAATATGATGTATTTCAAAGACAATAAATCTAAAACAGCAAAAAAATAGAACCAATATTTTAAATTTTTATTTTCAAACATCTCATATATTTTTGCTTGTTAATTTTCATCATCATCAAAATACTCAAACAGAAAATCATTATACGGAAATCTCGAAATGTGAATTTTATGTACTTCGTCGTAGATTAATCTTTTCATTTCCGGGAAATTTTCTTTTGTTAAAGCCGAAATAAAAACCGTCGGATATTTCGATTTCGCCATCCACGTTTTTTTCCATTCTTCGAGGGAAATGTTTTTTCGGGTGGATGGTGTCAGATCATCTTCATCCTTTTTCTCGTAACTGAAATCGTCTATTTTATTGAAAACCATTATCATCGGTTTCCGGTGAGCATCAATTTCCTGCAAAATCTGATTCACGGAAGCAATATGATCTTCAAAACTTTCGTGCGAAATATCCACAACGTGAATCAGCAGATCCGCTTCCCGAACTTCATCCAAAGTCGATTTGAAACTTTCCACCAATTGAGTGGGAAGTTTCCTGATAAACCCAACCGTATCCGTTAATAGAAACGGCAGATTTCCAATCACCACTTTTCTCACCGTTGTATCAAGCGTTGCGAACAGTTTATTTTCCGCAAAAACTTCGGATTTTGAAAGCGCATTCATCAGTGTCGATTTCCCGACATTCGTATAACCAACTAATGCAACACGCACCATTTTTCCGCGGTTGTTGCGCTGGGTTGCCATTTGCTTATCAATGGTTTTCAGCTTGTCTTTCAGCAAAGAGATCCTGTCGCGGATAATTCTTCGGTCGGTTTCGATTTCCGTTTCTCCCGGTCCGCGCATTCCGATTCCTCCTCGTTGTCTTTCAAGGTGTGTCCACATTCTTGTCAGTCTTGGCAAAAGATATTCGTACTGAGCGAGTTCCACCTGAGTTCTTGCGTAAGAAGTTTGTGCTCTTTGAGCGAAAATATCGAGAATTAAATTCGTTCTGTCGAGGATTTTTACTTCCATATCACGTTCCAGGTTTTTCAGCTGAGACGGAGAAAGCTCATCGTCGAAAATCACAGTTCCGATTTCGTTTTCTTTCACAAAATCCCGTATTTCCTCCATTTTCCCTTTTCCGACAAATGTTTTGGAATCCGGCATCGACATTTTCTGTGTGAATCTTTTTTCCACCGTCGCTCCTGCTGTATATGCCAGAAACTCCAGTTCGTCCATATATTCCTGAAGCTTATCTTCGTCCTGTTCTTTTGTAATCAAGCCGACCAAAACGGCTTTTTCGTATAGATGTTCTTTTTTTTCTAACATTTAAAATTTTGCTGTTTTCAGATTTTGACAAGGTAATATTTTTCAATAAAAAAACCAAAGAATATCTTTGGTTTTGATTTTTTTGAAATAAAGTTTCTGATTTTCAGTTTTTTCTGATAATCAAATCAATCTTCGTTTCCCCGATTTCTTTATTGGTTTTCACTTCGATTTCCGCGTCGATCGCTTTACACAAATCACGGATAACGTGCAAACCGAGACCTTGCTTGATTCCGATGCTTTCACTGTCGCTGTATAATGCTTTGAATTTTTCGATTTCCGTTCCGCCGCCGTTGTCTTTTACGGAAATTTTTACGGAATCCGAAATATTTTCGGCAGAACAGATAATTTTCGCTTCGGGCTTTTTTTCCAGAACTTTTACGGCATTTCCGATGAGATTTCGCAGAATGGTTTTCAGGTATTCTTTATCGGAAAAAACTTTTATATCAGAAAGATCTTCAAAAACGATTTTGGTATTTTCCACCCATACAAATTCGTTTTGCAACTCGGAAAAAAGTTCTTTTACCGGAAACTGTTTTTTCTCGGCTTCAAATTTTTCCATTTGGCTTTTCGACCACAAAAGCAAATCTTCCATTTGCTGCAAAAGGCGTTCTGCGGAATTTGTGGTTTGTTGGTTCAATCGGTTTTTGGTTTGTTCGTCCAGCAATTCGGGAGCATCTTTCTGCAAATGAAGAAAATGAACCAAGGAAGCAACCGGACTTCGCAGATCGTGATTCAGGATTCCGAAAAAACGCATTTTGTTTTTGTTGGCGGTATCTAATTCATTATTAAGAAGCTGTAATTTCTGATTGTTTTTTTTCCGTTGCCGGCTTTGGTAAAATAGCAATCCTCCGATGATTGCCAACAAGGAAATTCCTGAAATGAAATACCATTTTTGTTTTTCTTTGTGTTCGAGTTGGATTTTATGTATTTCGATTTCTTTGTTTCTTAAATCAATCGTTCTTTTGTCTTCGAGATTTTTAATCGTTTCTTTGCTTTTAGAATTGTAGATCGAGTCTTTAATTTTATTATACAAAATTTGATATTCAACGGCTGTTTTATAGTCTTTTTTTAAGGAATACAGGTTAGAAATCTGTTTGTATGAAGTGCTCAGATTGATCATACTGTTTGATTTTTTTGCTTTTTCAATTGCTTCAACAAGTTTGCTTTCGGCTTTATTGAGCAGGTTTGTTTTTTCGGGATTTGAAACCTTGTCGGATTGTTTGGTATAAACATCGGCTTCGAGAAGCAGACAGGAATTGAATATCCGGTAATTTTTTATTTCTTCGGCATACTTTTTTGCAGTAATGATATAAGGCAACCCTTTTTCCAACAGTTTTTCTTCGAGATATAATCTTCCCAGCAAAAAATTATTAACGGTAATGCTTTCCTTAAAGTCGATTTCTTTAGCCAAATCCAAAGATTTGTTAAAATAAATCACCGCATTTTCATTATCATAAATATCGGCATACGCTGCACCGATATTTTGCAGACTTTTACAAATTTCCCGTTTTTGGTTTAATCGGGAACTGATTTTCAGTGATTTATTGTAGTAGGATATTGCTTTCTGTGTTTGATTGGTATAAAAATATACCACCCCGATCGTATTGTAATTTTTTGCTGTTTCGGCTTCGTTTTTTTCAGCTTCACTTATTTTCAGGGCATCAAAGGCATATTTGGTTGATTTTGCATAATCGCCTTGCGAATTATAAAGTGTTGCCATATTTCTGTAAATTCTGCCAATGGTAATTTTGTTTTGGGCGTATTTTAAAGCATTTTCGTAATCTTTGAACGCTTCGCTGTATTTTCCCTGACAAAAATTATTTTCGCCCAATGCAGTCAAAGCATTTGATTTCCCTTCGTTCCAATTGATTTTCGTTGAAATATCCAATGCTTTTTTTCCGTAAAGCAGACCTTTATCACTATCTAAAGTTGAATATTCAAAAGCCATTTTTGTATAAGCAAGAACAAAATCTTTATCAGACGAAATCTTTGGCAATGCCATAGAAATAGAGTCGACAACTTCTTCAGCGGATTTATTCTGAGCAATGAAAACATTCAGATGCAAAAGAAAAATGAAGAGCATTATCTTTTTCATACCATGAAGTTTAAATTGTCTTTATAACTTCTTCCGATTGGTATTGCAGTTCCGTTGTTGAGAAGGATCTCTGCCGGTAGTTTTTTCTCGATAAAATTTTTCTGAACGGCAAAACTGCGGTGTATGCGGATAAAAGATTGAAACTGTTCTTCTTTCAATAAATTTCCGATGCTTACGAGTACGCAATGCTTTTTCTTTGGTGTTACGATTTTGGTGTAATCCTTTAATGCTTCCAGATAAAGGATTTCGTGGAGCTTCACTTTTATCTGCTCGTGTCCTTCCTTAATATAAATCACGTCGCCGCCGATGCTGGATTCAAAAAGATGGGCTTTTTTTCGTATTTCAAAAAAATCGTCTATTCTTCTCATCGTCTGTTCAAAACGGTCGAATTTCAATGGTTTCACAATGAAATCCAGTGTTTCCAGCTCGAAGCTTTCCACAGCAAATTCGGGATGGGAAGTGATGAAAATGCAGCAGGGAACCTGATTGGCTTTTTTACGAAGCTCAACACCCGACAAACCCGGCATATCAATATCCAGAAATAAAATATCCACCGTATTGTTTTCAATAATTTCCAGTGCTTCTTCTGCATCAGAACAAGCTCCCAGAATGTCGAGATTCGGGAATTTTTTAGCAAACGACAATACGGTAAGTCTGTCTATTTCGTCATCATCAACAATAACACAGTTCAGGATTTCCATTAGTTTTTTTGATTGCTTTTCAAATTTAGAAATAATTATTGGGATTTCATCTGTCGATTTTAAAAGGAATTTAACTCTTTTTTGAGAATAACGAAAACTTATGTTGCAGATTTAAAATCACAAGCCTGCGAGATTGGAAGTATTGATAATGTTTTTAATCTCGCACATCCGTTAAAGATTTAAATGTTTCTCCTTTTTTGTTTACAAATTCACTATTCCCTCCGAATTTTTTCTGAATTTCATAATACCAAACGCCTCTTTCCGTGTAACCAAATCTTTTTCCAGCCATTCCGAATTTGAAAGGAATAACTATTTCATTTTTTGTATTAACGAAGCCCCACTTAAAATCTTTATTGGCAACAGGAAACAATCCTCCAAAAAATTCCAATGAATCATAATATTGAGGAGAGATGATCTCATTGCCTTTTTTATCCATTAAACCCACTCTGAAGTTATTAAAATCCTTACCATAACTAACCCGGGCATATTCTTCGGTATAATGAGCAATTCCGTCATATTTAGGCGCAAGTATTATATTTCCTTTGGTGTCGATAACTCCCTCTTTACCGTTATTTTTTATAATTGCTCTATCTTCAACAAACCAACTAACTTCATCATAATCGGGAGTTACTATTTCATTCCCGTATTTATCAATAATTCCTTGCTTTTTGTTTTTCTCGACAAAATAAATCTCTTTATTAATCTTATCTCCTATAAGTGAGGATATATCCCAAACCTTGTCATATTCACGGACTATTTCAAATTTTGAGTTTATTACATAATACCGATTAGGATAACCTTGTGCATTTAATGATTTTTTTTGGTCATATTCTCCTGCAATTATAAGATTCGTCTCGTCTCTGTAAATAAAATCGATACAATTTCTAAGTTTATTCAATGTGGGATTGTCGTAACCAATCTCATCTGCTTTGCAGGCAAGATAATAGGTAATGTATTTTCTGGCACTCTCAAACTTGGAGCGATCATATTTGGATGCTTCGGATGAAGTCCCATAAGTGATTTTGCTCCATAAGTCCTCATTTTTCTGAATAAATTCTTTTTGAAAATCAATAAGAAATTGATTGCAATCCTGAGCCATAACAGTAAAACTATAAACACTTAACAGCAATAAGAATAATTTTTTCATATTTTAAATTTTGTTTAAGGTCTTCCGATGTCGGATTTTCTGGTGAACGGTCTGTCTATTTTATCGTCATCAACAATAACACAGTTCAGGATTTCCATTAGTTTTTTGATTGCTTTTCAAATTTAGAAATAATTATTGGTATTTCATCTGTCGATTTTAAAAGTCGTTCGTCTATTACCTATTTTTTCAAAATCTCTTTCGGCATAATTTCGGAAAAAATTTACCGTGAAAAAATTCATTGTCATTTCAATTTCACTGTTTTTTGGCATCACCAGTATGCTGAAAGCGCAAAGCAGTAGCGAATATGTGCTGACTTCGGAAAAATATAAAAATCCGGTCAACAGTATGGATAAGATCTTTGAAATCGCAAAATCCGTAAATGCCAATACCATTCAGCAGATGAAGTATGACGGAACGGATGTTTACCTCATCATCAATACCTTTTATTACATCGACGGAAAAGCTGCGTTTAAGGCTGTTTCCACGGATAAAAAAACGTATGAACCGCCCATTGATAAAAACAAATTGAAAATGGCTTTAGGAAAATGGATAAAAAACAAGAACGGAAATTATACAGCATTGAAATAACCCTAAAAAACAAATAAAATGAAATATTTAATTACCATCATCGTACTCGCTTTCAGCATCAATGCGAATGCGCAATCCTTTAAAGATCTTCTGAACCGGAAGAAAGATCAGATCGTACAAAAAGCCAAAAATAAAGTCGAAAATAAAATTGATAATAAGATCGACAATACCATTGATAAAGGTCTGGATGGAATAGACGGCGCGGTTTCCGGAAAAAAATCGAAAAAGAAAAGAAATTCTGAAAATAATAATGAAACAGAAGCATCAGGCAGTGATTCCTCTGAAACACCAAATTATAGCGAATCCGCAGCTATTTCCAGCGACGAAATGGTAATTGCCTCCAATGTAAAATGCCAGGACGGGAGCGATCTGCTCGAAGAACTGATAAGAGGCAAAAATGGAGTAATGAGCGTTTCCATCGATCTGGATAAAGGAAAAATTTATGTCTCCATTGATAATAACAGCGATAAAGACCTCAAAGAAGATATCCTGAAAATAATTACCGACAAGGGATTTTCCGCCAACGGAAAACAGCCGAAAACAAAATCTACCCTTTGCAAATAAACATCCGATGAAATCCATAACAAAAATTTTATTTCTTGCGTTTTGCTTTCTTGCCGGAAATTTCTGCTTTTCGCAGGAACAATCCAACGGATTGCCTGTTACTCTGGAAGTAGTTACCGGGAAAGTTTTTGCAGACGGTGCGGTGCAGCTTCAGGGAAATACTACAAGTCTGGACAACGATCCCGGGCTTTTGTCCGTGGAAATAAAAAAACCGGACAACAGCATTGAAGTTCTGAAAGTAAGAGCCGATAAAAAAACCGGGAATTTTCTTGTAAAATATTATCCTAAAATAGTCGGAAAATACAAAGCCACCGCATTTTCTCCCGACAAGCTGAAATCGGCAAGCGCGGAATTTGAAGTAGCCCTGAACTGGAACTCAAAAAGCGAGATCGAAAATACCAAAAAAGAGCTGGATAAAACCGTGGCAGCAATAGAAAGCAGCATCAGCGATATTTCAAAAGATCCGGCATTACCGAATGACGACAAAACCAAAATTCAGGAGAAATGGAAAAAAGCGAAATCCGGCATCGATACCTATAAAACTGCACTTTCCGAATTGCAGGACGGAATGGATAAAATTAAAAAAGCGACCGATAAATACCCGAAATTCGGTCAGGAAATAAGAATTCAGGAACGTGCCGGAGAAATCTACAGCGAACTGGAGGACCAAACCGAAAAATTAAAAGCCATAAAAGACCGGATGTCCAACGATAAACTGAAAGGCGAAGATGTTTGCGGAAGATTATTCGCGCTTTCGGAAGGTTGTGCGATGTTTTCCACGATGATGAACTTTAAAAGCACCAGCATCGTTGCTATTTTAAAAAATATCGCGATAGATAAAGCGTGGCCGGAATTCTACAAAACCATATCCCACGAAAAAGGAGTGGATGAGATTAATTTTGCGGTAGTACAGGCAGGAAAAGCGGTGGCAAGCTCGGAAGGAAAAATTGCCAGCCTGAAATCTGCCGATTACGGAGCAGGTGTTGCAGGAGATTTAACGCAATTTATTACAGATCAGGTCAGAAAAAAAATCTGTATGGAATATACAAGTCCGCTCAGTGGTGAATATTCTTTACAATTCAAAAACAACGGAAAACAGTATCTGTATTACAAATATCAATACGCCGGAAAAATTTCTTTAATGGCTCAAAAAGAAAAAGCCGGAAAAGAAGGCGCGAATTTCAGCGGCTATCTCGAAGCCAACATCAATAATGTGGACTTTACCGATGATATCTGGGCGGTAGAAGACAAATCGCAATGGCGGGAAATCTATTACCGGAGATTAAAAATGATCGTTGTTCCCGCAGATCTTACGAAGAATGATCCCGGATTTGGAGTAATGGCGCGTCAAGCAATGCCCGGAGCATTTTATTTCCCGATAAAAGGCAGAATAATAGAAGGAAAAATGGTTATCGAACTTTTGCCTGCAATGCTGGAACTCAGCGCAACCAACGCAAACAGAACCGCAATCATCGTAGAAGATCCGAATAACGAATTCAACAAAAGAGGCGTGATCTTCTCTTATCCCACAACAACTGCTTGGTTTATGATTACGAGAAGTATGCGGATGACAGACAAAAATCCGAAAGTGGTTTTGGATATAAAATCGGTTGGAGGAAAAAATATCATTGAAGGAAATTTCACCCGAACCGAAACTCCTCAGGATACGAAAGTGGATTTCAAACTCAATTTTAAAATGGTAAACCAATAAGAAAATGAAAAAGAAAATTGTATCCGTCATTATGTTAATCATCATTTTGCTTTGTGCATTGTTTTACTGGAAGCAATGCCGGAAAACCGAAAATATGGGAAACTTCGCTTTGCAGGGCGAAACCGAAATCTCATCAGGATTTATCCGGATGAAAGTGTGGGACAACAATACGGAAGACGGTGATACGATAAATGTTTACTTTGATGGTAAATTATTGGAGGAAAACCTCGGGATTCTCAATAAGCCTTTTGTAATAGAGCTCGGCAGGATCAGCAAGGGAGAACATTTATTTGGAGTAAAAGCCATCAATGAAGGAACTACAAGCCCGGCTTCCGCTTCGATGAGCATCTACAACGAATCCGAAGAAAAAGAATTTGCAATGGATGCCACCAAAGAGGAACCAGCTTCCTGGAAAATAATCGTAAAATAATTAAAAAATTATTGATCAGATGTATCATTAATATTCATCAAAAATCAATGATCTGAGATATAAAAACAATCAAGCTAATAGTAAACAAACACAACAATATTTTTAACCAATAAAACAAAAATCAAAATGAAAAAAGTAATTTTCACTACCGCAATCGCTTTATCAGCATTTACCATTTCGTGTAAAGACAATACCAAAGACAAGATCAACGATACCATAAAAACAGAAGCCGCAAAAGAAGGTCTTCAAATTGAAGATACCGCTAAAACCGGAACTTTCAGCTTTGATGGGAAAAGTTTTTCCGCACCTGTTGAAACCCAGTATTTCGGAGATAAGGAGAAGGGAAATTTTTCCGTACTCTGCCAGCACAACGAAAGTGATGATCCCGAAAACGCCAATCACGAATTATTACAGCTTATTTTTCTGACGGAAAAAGATGCTAATACTTCTCAGCTCAAAATCTATGACGGAGGCTCATCTTTACCGATGACGGAACCGGAACCGGGAATCGTAGGAGTTTCCTTAACAGGAGTCGGAAACGGTCTGGATAAAACCCAATATACCGGAACCGAAAAATCCACAGGAACAATTACTGTAAAAGACAGGACTGTAACACTGAAAGATGTGGTTTTATTCAATTCCGACGGAGATAAAAAAGTGGTAAACGCTACACTGCCGTATTAAATCTAAATGTCATTACAGAAAATAAAAATGTTCCTGGAATTTTTCAGGAACATCTTTTTATGAATATTAGCTTCCGTTCCTATTCCGGATGTTCATTATCTCATTAAAAAAATCATTCATCTATTTAAAATGCTGTTCGTCTATTTCGTCTTTTTTAAAAATCTGTTTCAGGGTAATTTCGGAAAAAATTTCATTATGAAAAAACTAATCGTATTAATGATGATCATATGGATCGGTCAGATACAGGCACAGCAAGCCATTACAGCTTCGGGCGGAAATGCAACCGGAAGCGGCGGAAGTTCGTCTTATACAGTTGGGCAAATTGCATACAACGCTTACAGTTCCTCCGCAGGTTCAGTAAACCAAGGTGTTCAGCAACCTTACGAAATTATCACTTTGGCAACCGACGATATTTCGGCGGAGAAACAAGAAATCCAGCTTTATCCCAATCCTGTTCAGGATGTATTGTATGTGGATTTTGGAAAGGAAACAACAGGAAAATCTTCTTACCAGCTTTTTGATTCTCAGGGAAAACTGGTGAAACAAGGTAACCTGAACCAGCAGAAAAACGAGCTGGATATGAGAATGTTCCCACAATCCGTCTATATCATCAGGATTATGGAGGACAGCAAAAATGTGAAAATTTTTAAAATCATTAAAAAATAATTACAATGAAATCGAAGATTATCTCCTTTCAGTCGATGAATATATTTAACGAACATAAAAATCATCTAAAAATGAGCGTAGGCAAAAAAGTACTATCCATTACCGCAATACTTCTCTTGCTAACTGCATGCAGAAGTAGTAACGACACCGAAGAAACTCCCGTTGACAAACAAACATTTATGTCCAAATGGATATGGGTTTATGGTTCCGGTGGCACTTATAATGCCAATGAGTCTTATACATTGGATGCTAATAATAAACTTTCTTCCAGTGTTTATACGAGAAATGAAGCAACCACAACGGTTATCAATATTACCTACACAAGAAACGCTTTGGGGCAGGTTATAAAAAGCCAGAATGAATCCTCGTACAGGATTTATGAATACAACAGTGCCGGTCAATTATCAAAATCATCAGCATACAAAGCATCGGACGGTACGTTACTCAGTTATTATGTTTTTAATTATTCTGCTGATGAATACGAACAGGTTTCTTATTCCGCAGCAGGTGTTGCCGGCTCCAAAATAGTATTTACCTATACCGCAGATAAAAAAAATATAGCAAAAGAAATTTGGTATTATGCCAACGGAAACATTGCTTTCCAAAGACAAAATTCTTATTACACCACGAAAAATCCGTTAAGTGTATATCCTTATTCCGAAATATATATGCTGGATAAAGGGTTTGTAAGCCAAAATGCCGTAAATACCGAAACATATTCCTATGACAGTGGTCCTTCTTATAACACGGTTTATTCCTACACTTATAATGAAGACGGTTATGCGCTTACACAAAAAGAAATAACCGGTACAGAGCAGACAACCACAACTTACGAGTATATCACAAAATAGTATAATAATCAAAAAATAATAGCAATGAAAAAATTACTATCCATTACAGCAATCTTTTTCGGAGCAATACTCGCTTTTGCGCAGGCTCCGGAAAAAATGAGCTATCAGGCAGTGATCAAAAATGCTTCCGGAAATGTTTTGCAAAATCAGAATGTTTCCGTAAAAGCAAGCATTCTGCAAGGTTCGGATTCGGGAACAGTGGTGTATTCCGAAGTATTAAACGGAACTACCAATTCCAACGGACTTCTCTCTGCCGAAATCGGAACAGGAACGGCTCTTTCCGGAAATTTCAGCACCATCAACTGGTCTTCCGGGAATTTTTGGCTGAAAACCGAAACCGATCCGAACGGCGGAACCAATTATTCAATTGCCGGAACTTCACAATTATTGAGTGTGCCATATGCAATGTATGCGAAAACTTCGGGAGGAGCAGGAAGCTCACAATGGACAGCTAATGGTACTGATATCTCCAACACTAATACAGGAAACGTAGGAATCGGAACAAATACTCCCGGTTATAAATTAACCGTAAAGAAAAACGGAATTGGTTTCGGACAGGAATCTTTGGACGGAAATACAAGAGTGGGATTTTATACCGACAATACTTCCGGGGCTTATGTACAAACCCATACCGATACCGATCTGAATTTTGCTACCAATAATCTGACCGCACAAATGACTTTACAAAAAGAAACGGGAAATTTTGGTATCGGAAATGATAACCCAACCGAAAAATTAGATGTCAACGGAAAAACCAAAACCACCAATCTGCAAGTAACTAACGGAGCAGGTGCAGGAAAAGTCCTGACTTCTGACGCGTCCGGAAATGCAGCGTGGCAAACTCCGGCAGGAGGTGGGCTTACTTTACCTTATAGTGCCACTAATTCAGCTGCCGGTACTTCTTTCGGAATAACTAATAATAACGGACTTGCTTCTGCAATCAGTGGTTCTTCCACAGGTACAGGTTTTGGTATCTATGGGACAACAGATGGCGGTGCCGGTGTTCTTGGCGCAGCTAATTCCGGCAGCGGTGTAGAAGGCAGTTCCGGCTCCGGTGTTGGTGGAAAATTCAGCAGTAATACAGGTCTTGCTATACAGGCAAACGGTAATGTGCTGATTAACGGAACTACAGGAACGGGAAAAGCACCGCTTGCTTTTTCCAATGCCAATGGCAATAAACTGGATATTTATTACGGTTCGGATACCAATCGCTACGGGATAGGTCTGCAATCCGGATTGATGCAACTTTATTCCGGTACTTCTGTTGACAATATTGCTTTCGGATATGGCGGAAGCAACTCATTTACCGAAAATATGCGTATAAAAGGCAATGGAAATGTGGGAATAGGAACAACCAATCCTACCGAAAAATTAGAGGTCAACGGAAAAATTAAAGCAGGAAATTTACAACTCACCAACGGAGCAGGTACAGGAAAAGTTCTCACTTCCGATGCAAGCGGAAATGCAAGTTGGCAATCACCCAGCGCTAATATTGTCGGTTTTACCGTAAGCAAAACCGCAGACCAACTTATTTATCCGGGAGGCAGTGCTTATACCAAAGTTACATTCAGCAATACAGACTGGTCGCAGCAAGGTAGCAGCTATTCTCCAGCCAATTCAGTATTTACCGCTCCTGCTACCGGTTATTATAAAATGGATGCCACATTGTTTTTTGGGGATATTTCTACCGGAGGTTCCAGTGGGACAATCAACATAGGTTTTTGTAATGCAGAGACTGGATTTCCTCTCAGAAACTATCAATTTGAGGGAAATGGCAATAAAAGGGAAAGCCATACGATATCTGCATTGCTATACTTAAGTATCGGAGAGAAAGTAGATGTACGTGTGTATAGTAGCAACTATGTCATAAGTGTGGCTGGTTATAATACCGGTAGTCAATATAGTTATTTCTCGGGATATAAAGCATTTTAATTATTCAAAATCGGAAAATATTAATTTACTAAAACAATAATCTTCTTCACAAAAATAATAAAATGAAAAAAATACTATCCATTACAGCAATACTTTTCGGGGCAATGCTCGCTTTTGCACAGGTTCCCGAAAAAATGAGCTATCAGGCAGTCATCAAAAACGGTTCCGGAGATGTTATACAAAACCAGAATGTCGCCGTGAAAGTGAGCGTTCTGCAAGGCTCAGACACAGGAACAGTAGTATATTCTGAAAGATTAACAGGAACCACCAACTCAAACGGAGTTTTGGCTCTGGAAATCGGGACAGGAACGGTTTTATCGGGAACATTCGGAACAATTGAATGGGCTTCCGGAAATTTCTGGCTGAAAACCGAAACCGACCTAACCGGCGGAACCAACTACACGATTGCCGGAACTTCGCAATTATTAAGCGTTCCGTATGCAATGTATGCGAAAATTGCCGGAAACAGTGTTCCGGGAGGAATTAACGTTTCTGAATGGACAACAGCCGGAAACAACATCTACAATTCCAATACAGGAAATGTGGGAATTGGGACAACCAATCCTGATTTCCCGCTGACTGTCGCCAAAACCAGCGGAGAAGGAATTGTCCAGCAATCTGAGGACGGAGCGGTAAAAATAGGATTTTGGACAAACACCGGTTCCGCCTATTTGCAAACCAGCTCCAACCACGATTTAAGATTTGCCACAAACAACGGAGATGCACAGATGACTTTGCAAAAAGGAACGGGAAACCTGGGAATAGGAACCACCAATCCGTCTGCCAAGCTTACCGTAAAATCCACTGCCGATGGTATGGGAATTACACAGGAGTCCTTAATGGGAAATGTAAAGGCAGGAATGTATACCGATGAGGCTTCTGCCTATATCCAGACACACAGCAATACCGATCTTAGTTTTGCCACGAATAATCAAACTGCGCAGATGACTTTGCAGAAAGGAACAGGAAATCTCGGTATCGGGAAGACCAATCCTTCCGAAAAATTGGACGTAAACGGAAAAACCAAAACCACAAACCTGCAAGTAACCAATGATGCAGGAGAAGGAAAAGTACTGACTTCCGATGCAAACGGAAATGCAACCTGGCAAACAATGAAAACAGCGTATTCTGAAAATATTAGGTTTGCATATACATTGTCTGGAAATGTTCCTACCTTTACTTTAACAGAGCGTTACAATACATCTAATCTGGTAACTGTTACTCATCCGTCAGGATATGGTTATGCAGTAATCCAGATGTCCTTTCAAAAAAGCGGATTATACCATTTTGATTTTAATGTAAATAGTTTCAAATCATCACCAACCGATTCTAACTATCTCGACATACAAGTAGGCTATGGCGCAGATAGTGATGAAATTAGTTATAACACTGTTCCTTATAATATTTCCGGTAGCAGAGCGACCTTTACTAATGGCTTTGACTATTATATTACAGCTCCTAAAAACCTGTATATCACCGTTGCAAGTTGGGGAGGTGGAACGTCGTACCAAAAACTTAATATTGCCGGCAATTATATTTCAGAATAACCAAAAAATAATCACAATAAAATCTAAGACTGAGATTGAACCGGAATTCTGCAATAGAATATAGATAAGGAAAGTCCCGAAGGGACGGTTTAACAAAGGATAGGATAAAATCCTATCAATAAATATAATAAATACCTGTGATAAATAACGCAAAGGCGCAATTTTATAAAACAAGAATTAATGTCTATTAAGACGCAGGAAATCAAAGATTTCAATTATTAATTGCGTATAATCAATTTTAACGAATGTTAAAATCTTTGAGCCTTAAAAACGAAATTATTTGAAAATAAACAACCTGCGTCTTTGCGTTGAAAAAAACACAAATGCACAACAGGTAAAATCCTATCAATAAATATAACAAATAGAATATTATGAAAAAAATACTATCCATCACAGCAATACTTTTCGGGATAATGCTCGCTTTTGCGCAGGTTCCCGAAAAAATGAGCTATCAGGCGATTATCAGAAATGCTTCCGGGCAGCTTTTGCAAAATCAGAATGTTGCGGTTAAAGCAAGTATTCTGCAAGGTTCGGCATCAGGAACGGTAGTCTATTCTGAAAGAATAACAGGAACTACCAATGCAAACGGACTTCTTTCTGCTGAAATCGGAACAGGAACAGTGATCTCCGGAACTTTCAGCACCATCAACTGGTCTTCCGGAAATTATTACCTGAAAACCGAAACCGATCCCAACGGCGGAACCAATTACACGATTGCCGGAACTTCGCAGTTATTAAGCGTTCCGTATGCAATGTATGCGAAAAATGCAGGAGTGGGACAAATCGTCCGCAACGATGTTCTTACTGTTACTCCACTCGAATTTACATCGCCACCGAATAACAATCAACTGTCAGGTACCTTTTTAACTAGCTTTTCCACCAATGTTACAGGCTCTTTGTTGGCACCCGTACATTTGCCTAATGGAGCCAACATCACAGAGATAAAAGTGTATTTTGTTGATACTTTCAATAACAATGATTATCAATTAGGTTTTAGTAGTCTTCCACAGGGAATTCCTTTTCCTGCAACATTGGCTTCTACAACTACGTCCGGAGCAGATACAGCAGTCCGAAACTTTAACCTGACTATTCCAACGCCAATCGTAATTAATAATGCAAACAATTTCTATTATTTGGCAATGAGCGGAAATTTTAAAGTAGGCGACGGAATTGCCGGAGTAAAGATTACGTATAATTATCCTGTGAATAACTAAGCCAAAAATCGTCATTCATAAATCCATTTCCAAATTTTCATTTTGCCCAAAAATGCACTTGGTGAATTCAAACATACACTTGGTGAATTGTGACCTCGAAATTCAGATGAAAATATAACCTTTGTTTATTATTAACCGTTTTAAACCTTAATTTTATGAAAAAACTAATACTTATACTTCCGGCTCTTTGGATAGGAGAGATTCAGGCACAGCAAACAATCGCGGCTTCCGGCGGGAATGCTTCGGGAAGCAGTGGAAGTTCGTCTTACACAGTTGGGCAAATTGCGTATAACGCTTACAGTTCTTCCGCAGGTTCAGTAAACCAGGGTGTTCAGCAGCCTTACGAAATTACCACTTTGGCAACCGACGATATTTCGGCGGAGAAAAAAGAAATCCAGCTTTATCCTAATCCTGTTCAGGATATCTTGTATGTGGATTTCGGGAAAGAAATGACGGGAAAATCATCCTATCAGCTTTTTGATTCTCAGGGAAAACTGGTGAAACAAGGCAACCTGAACCAAACCAAAAATGAACTGGATATGAAAGCACTTCCGCAATCCGTATATATCATCAGGATTATGGAAGACAGTAAAAATGTGAAAACCTTTAAAATCATTAAAAAATAATAATTATGAAATCAAAAATCAACAACCGCAAAAATCACTCAAAAATGAATGTGGGCAAAAAATTACTGTCTGTTGCCGTTCTACTTTTCGGAATATTTGCAGCTTTCGCACAAGCTCCCGAAAAAATGAGTTATCAGTCAATTATCAGAAATGCTTCCGGGCAATTATTACAAAACCAAAGTATTGCCGTAAAAGTAAGCATTCTGCAAGGCTCGTCTTCGGGAACAGTAGTATATTCCGAAAGACTTACGGGAACTACCAATGTAAATGGTCTTATTGGTTTAGAAATAGGAACAGGAACTGTTCTTAGCGGAACTTTTAACACAATTAATTGGGGAGCAAATTCTTATTGGCTAAAAACAGAAACCGATCCTGCTGGTGGAACTAATTATACCATTACCGGAACAAGCCAGCTGCTAAGTGTTCCTTACGCTTTATATGCCAAATCTTCCGGCGGAGGTAGCGGAAGTAGTTCCGGAACTATCAATACCATTTCCAAATTTACTTCTTCCAGCGCATTAGGCAACTCCCAATTGACGGATGACGGAACAAGCGTAGGCATAAATGTAGGAACATTAAACCCTAACATAAAATTTAAGGTAAATGCCGGAGCAATTGGTAATACAATTAGAGGAACATTAATTGGAGCTCCGGGTACTTCCATTGCTACAGCCGGTTCTATTTACGGTGAATCAACTACAGGAATCGGATTAATCGGGGTAAGCGATTCTCAAAGTGGAGCTTATGGTTTATCTGCAGGATCTCTCGGAGGAGTTACCGGTGTAAATACAGGAACAGGAAAAGGAATCTGGGGAGTAGCAACCGGAACAGGTGTTGGCGGATATTTTGAAGGAGGAAATTCAGGATACGGAATTATTGTGAAAAATGGTGCATCAGGAATTGGTACAGAAACACCAACTGCCAGATTAGAAGTAAAACAACCCTCAACTCCGGTTGCAGGAATTGATGATAATGCAGCTATTGTAGGATATTCTTATAATGTCGCAGCTTCATTAAAAGGTGGTATTAACGGTAGTTACAATACTAATAATTACGGAACAGGAATACACGGAACAGGCTATCAAGGTGTAAATTTAGCCGATGCAAATACAAATTTTTCAACCGGGAATCAGGATATTGGAGTTTATGGTTCTGCTAATACTGCCGGAGTTGAAGGTACTTCTATTGGCGGAATTGGTGTTATGGGATACAATAAAAGCTCATCTTTTGCAGCAACTACCGGTGGCGGAAATGTGTATGGAGTTTACGGATATGCCAATACCATTGGAGGATCTGCTGCACCTGCAACACGCTACGGAGTTTATGGCTATGCAACAGGAGCAACAACTACCAATTGGGCGGGATATTTCTCTGGAAACGTAAATGTTACGGGATCTATTTCTAAAGGAAGCGGAACTTTCAAAATAGACCACCCGCTTGATCCTGCAAACAAATATCTATACCACAGTTTTGTAGAAAGTCCCGATATGATGAACATCTACAACGGAAATGCAACAACAGATGCAAACGGAACTGCCATCGTGAAATTACCTGCTTATTTCAATGCGCTTAACAAAGATTTCCGTTATCAGCTTACCGTTATAGGAACTTTTGCCCAAGCTATCGTTTCAGAAGAAATCAAAGGAAATGCTTTTGTCATCAAAACAGATAAACCGAATGTAAAAGTAAGCTGGCAGGTAACAGGAGTTCGTCAGGATAGTTATGCCAATGCTCACCGTGTAGTTCCTGAAGTGGAAAAAGAACCTGAGTTTAAAGGTAAGTATCTTTATCCTGTAGAAATGGGCAAAAAAATAAGCCAGGGTATCGATGATTTCACCCGACCAAAAGATGCACCTGATAACGCAAACAAAATCCCGGAAAATAAGCAACAAAATGAAGTGGTTTCACAAAACGACGGAACTATTGGAGGCGTTATTTTAGAAAATACAACGAAATAAATAAAGGTTTAATCATAGACTAATAACCATTTTCTATAAAAAACAGAAACCTGCAAAAAATGCAGGTTTCGTTTTCCTAATCCCAATCTTCCGCAACGAATTTCATTTGGAGATCACCGTTGGATAAGGTCAGAAATTGTCCGTCGATTGTATAATGATTTATTGATGGCAAATCCTTTCCGAAAGCATTTTCCACATCCATTCTGCCGTCGCAGTACATCATTGTTGAACCAACTTGCGAAAACTTTGCAGAACCGTCATTTTTGAATTCAGCGGAGAAAAACATTCCGTTGCATCCCATTTTTGCACCATATTGATTTTTGTTTCCCGGATTTTTTGTTAAATCAATATAAGCATTCAGTTTAGTGAGTTCATCTTTTGTAAAATCTTTATATTCCACCAGCATCCATTTCCGGTGTAGCGCGGTGTTTTCCGAATTATTCCTGTTTACGGATGAACACGTGGTAAAGGCAAAAATTCCTGCCAGTAATAAAAAAGTGAATTTTAAAAGTTTCATACATTTAAATTTGACAACAGATACACCAAATCTATACCAACCAAAAAATAATCATTAAATTAGCACACATAAAAATTTTAAAAAATGAAAAAACTCTTTTTACTGGCAACATTTCTGCTCAGTTTCCTGCAAATGCGTGCAGATGAGGGGATGTGGCTTCTGATGCTCATCAAAAGACTCAACAACGTGGATATGCAGAAAGAAGGTCTGCATCTTACACCGGAAGAAATTTATTCCGTGAACAATTCGAGCCTGAAAGACGCGATCATACAATTTGGAGGCGGCTGTACTGCGGAGATCGTTTCCGATCAGGGTTTGGTTTTTACCAACCACCATTGCGGTTACGGAAGCATTGCTGCGCTTTCCACTCCGGAAAAAGATTATCTGACCAATGGTTTCTGGGCGATGAAAAAAACGGATGAGCTTCCTGCAAAAGGGCTTTCCGTGCGTTTTCTCGTAAGAATGGATGATGTTACCCAGAGAATCAATGCAAAGCTGAACAATTCAATGTCTCCTGAAGACAGAAAAAAAATAATCGATGATGAATACAAAGCCATTCAGAACGAAAATTCCGAAAACGGGAAATATACCGTGGTGGTAAAAGATTTCTTCAATGGAAATGAATTTTATTATTTCGTATATCAGGATTACAAAGATGTCCGTTTGGTAGGAACTCCGCCGAATTCTTTAGGAAAATATGGCGGCGACACCGATAACTGGGAATGGCCGAGACATACTGCGGATTTTTCAGTTTTCAGAATTTATGCCGATGCAGCAGGAAATCCCGCGGAATATGCAACAGGAAATGTTCCTTTGAAGCCGAAACATTCTCTCCCGATTTCTATGAAAGGATATCAGCCGGGAGATTTCGCGATGATTGTAGGCTATCCCGGAAGAACCAACAGATATCTTACTTCCTACGGAATCGACCAGATGGTGAACAAGGATTATCCGGCTTGGGTGGAAGCATCCAAAACCGCAATGGATGTGATGAAAAAATATATGGATAAAGACCAGGCTACGAAATTGGGTTATGCTTCGCAGTACGCTTCTGTTGCCAATTATTGGAAAAACAGACAGGGAACCATTGATGCTGTGATCAACAATGGAACTATTGCAGACAAGCAAAAAGTAGAGCAATCCTTTACGCAATGGGCAGTTCAGTCGGAAAACGAAGCGGAATACAGCGGTGTTCTGCAAGATATTCAAGGATATTATAAGCAAACTTCTGCACGAAATGTAGAACGCAATTACGGAGCGCAGCTTCAGAGAAACGCAAAATATATTGCAATCGCTTACAGATTAGGAGCTCTTTTCAAAACGTATGCGGATCAGGATGATGCCGGAAAAGCCGCGATGAAACAGAAAGTGGAAGATATGATCAATGCTTCCTATGAGCATTTCAATACCGATCTGGAAGGCGCTATGCTGATGAATATGATTTCGCTTTATCAGAAAAGAGTGGACAAAGAAGTGGCTTCCGGAACAATCGCTGCCGTAAATGCTTCTACCGTATCCAATATCGCTTTTTCTTCCATATTCGCCAATAAGGAATCTGCAATGAACTTCCTGAGCAATCCCGATCGTTTGAAAATTGATTCCGATCCTATGAAGAAAATTGCGGATGGTTACGTAGAAGATCAGAAATTACTGGGAGAGCGTTTTACAAAAGTAGATGATTTTTTCAACACCAATACCCGTCTTTTCCTGAACGGATTAATGAAATCCCAGCCGGAAAAAAGCTTTTATCCTGATGCCAATTCCACAATGCGTTTAACTTACGGAAAAGTAACTACGCTTCCGGAACGTTCCGACAGAAAATACTACGGAATTTCCGAAAAGGACAACTATTACACTGATGTCCGCGGAATGGTTGCCAAATACAAAAAAGGAGATGAAGAGTTCGATCTTCCGCAGCGTTTTCTGGATCTGATGAAAAAGAAAGATTACGGAAGATATGCCGATAAAAAAACGAAACAGCTTCAGGTAAATTTCCTTTCCGATAACGATATTACGGGAGGAAATTCCGGATCTCCGATTATGGATGGCTACGGAAATCTTCTCGGTCTTGCTTTCGACGGAAACAGTGAAGCATTAAGCGGCGATATCGTTTTCGAGCCGGAATGGCAGAAAACCATAAACGTAGATGTTCGTTTCGTACTTTGGGTAATCGAAAAATACGGAAACGCAGGACACCTGATCAGCGAACTGAAACTGATTAACTAAAATTCAAAATACTAAAAACTGAAACCGCTGTTTTTCAGCGGTTTTTTTTATTTTTACCTGATGGAAAAACCAATTGAATTCAAAGAAAAAATTCAGCAGAACGGAACAATGAACGCCGCTTTTCTGAAATTCCCTTTTTCCACAGAAGAAAAATTCGGTAAAAAAGGACAGGTGAAAATAAAAGTGATTCTGGATGATAAAGTAGAATACCGCGGAAGCCTTGCCAAAATGAAAACCGATTTTCATATGCTCGGCTTAACAAAAGAAATCCGTGAAAAACTGGAAAAAACCTTTGGTGATGAGGTTTCCGTAAAATTATGGGAAGATAAGGAAGAACGCATTGTTGAAATTCCCGAAGATGTTCTGGAAATTTTTGATCAGAACAAAGAAGCGTTTGATTTGTATGAAAAAATGAGCTATACGCACAAAAAAGAATACATCCGCTGGATCACGGAAGCCAAAAAACCCGAAACCCGCGAAAACAGAAAAGCGAAAATGATTGAGATGCTTCTCACCGGAAAAAAAGGAATTTAAAAAATGAAAAATTACGAAACCGAAAGACTGATCCTGAAACCTGCTTCTTTAGAAGATGCGGAATTTTTTCTGGAACTCTACAATATGCCGAAATTCATCAAATATATTGGTGACAGGAATCTCCGTACACAAGAAGATTCGGAAAACTATATCAAAAACCGTTTTCTTCCTCAACTCGAGAAATCAGGTTTCGGGAATTATGTGGTGATTCTGAAAGGAGAAAATAAAAAAATCGGAGCGGTCGGAATTTTTGAACGTGAAGGTTTGGAAGTAAGGGATATCGGCTTTTCCTTTTTTGAGGAATATGAAGGAAAAGGCTTCGCTTACGAATCCGCATCAAAGCTGAAAGATGCAGTAAGAACGGAATTCGGGATTGAAAAAATCTCTGCCATCACTACAAAAGATAATTTTTCTTCCCAAAAATTAATAGAAAAGCTTGGTCTGAAATTTCAAAAATTGGTGAAGCTTCCTGGTGATAATGAAGAGCTGATGTATTATGAAAATTAAATCCGGAAATTTTTTCACTGAAATCGTTTCGCCAGCCATTTTCTCACAGGAATATCATACAATCTCATCGAAACATAAGCAACAAGAATTGAAACCATCACCACCAATACTCCCTGAATCCAGACTTCGGAAAGAGAATACCCGTTGTTCACTACCCAAGCCATAAATACGTAAACAATCGGGAAATGCGTGATGTAAATCGGATAAGAAATATCGCCGAGAAATTTACAGAGACGGTTTGCTTTTTCATTCAGCACTTTTCCTCCGGCTCCGAGCCAGATAATCAGCGGAAACATTATCATTAAAACAAAACATTCATATAATGAATTCTGCCAGTGTGCGGTATTTCCGCCAAATCTCGGAATCGAGAAAAGAATGATAAGAAGTACGCTTGTCATAAAAAATGCATTTTTCGTATATTTAAGTTGAGCGGTTCTCGCCAGAAAAATCCCTGCCAGAAACGGAAAAGACAATCTTATAAATCCGATCTTCAGCTGTGTCAAATCGCTGATCGACCAGCCGCCAATGATATCACCGTTCGGATTGGTAAAGGCGAAATGTATGGTAAAAGCAGCCGCAACCAGCATTGCAATTCCCAAAACGAGTTTTGAAAAATGTCTTAAAACCAAAGCGTAAACCACATTCGCAATATATTCAAAAAAGAGCGACCAGCTCGGACCGTTCAACGGGTGCATCTCGCTCCAGCCGCGAATATCCAGTGATTTTCCAACGGGAATTACCGTCATTCCGATAAGCATTACCAGAATCAGTTTCCAGACCGGAACTTCTGAAATTCCGCCCCAACCCAGATTTTCGGAATCCTGAAAATAAAACAAAACCGCTCCGATTAACGAACCGATAATGATCATCGGCTGCAAACGGATCAGCCTGCGGACAAAAAAATCTTTCAGCGTCATCGTTTTCCAGCGGCTGTCGTAAGCGTAACTGATGACATATCCCGAAAG